>Ga0207667_10000011_pt1 | contig 447785 bp, 421 predicted proteins | sample KBSCornC52_FD_184301 | JGI IMG/M metagenome (GOLD analysis project Ga0207667, IMG submission 184301) | Corn rhizosphere microbial communities from Kellogg Biological Station, Michigan, USA - KBS Corn C5-2 (SPAdes) (version 2) | ecosystem: Host-associated > Plants > Roots > Rhizosphere > Soil ...
GCCTGCGCCAAGCCGGCAAAAAGCCCAAGGTCGCCATCGTCGCAGCCATGCGAAAGCTCGTCACACTCCTCAACGTGTTGCTCCAGCACAATCAGCTATGGAGACCTCAACAACACGGTTGCTGAGGCGCGAGCGAAGCGAGCCTCGAAGGATGACATGCAGCTCTATGGCTTCACCGCCGGGGTGTTGAGCAGCTCGAGGAAGTGGCCGCTGTGCTCGCCGCCCATGGTGTAGTGCTTGGCGTTGGTGAAATCGGAAATCTTCGTCCAGTTGTCCGAAACGGTTTCCGCCGTCGCGCCGTGGCCGAGATTGATACCGGGCGATTCCACGATCTGCGCCGAGGAAAACGCGCCAGCACCTGCGGAGATGACGACGCCGGTCGGCGCGTCATCGCTCGCCAGGAAGACGACGGCCGGCGTCACATATTCCGGCTTCAGCATCTCGACCACCGCCGGTGGCAGGATGTTTTCGGTCATCCGCGTGCCGGCCACGGGGCAGATGGCGTTGACCTTGATGTTGTCCTTCGCGCCTTCGAGCTTCAGCGTGTTCATGAAGCCCACAAGGCCGAGCTTCGCGGTGCCGTAATTGGTCTGGCCGAAATTGCCGTAAAGGCCGGTCGACGATGTCGTCACGACGATGCGGCCATATTGCTGCTTCTTGAGGATGTCCCAGATCGCCTTGGTGGGTTTCACCGTGCCCATGACGTGGACCTGCATCACCGCATCGAAATCCTTGAGCTCCATCTTGGCGAAGCTCTTGTCGCGCAGGATGCCGGCATTGGCGATCAAGACGTCGATGCGGCCCCACTTGTCCATGGTCTGCTGGACGAGATGGGCCACGCCCGCGTCGTCGCTGACCGAGGCGCCGTTCGCGATCGCTTCGCCGCCGGCATCGGTGATTTCCTTCACGACAGCTTCCGCCGCGGCCGAGTTGCCGCCGGTGCCATCGACCGCGCCGCCGAGATCGTTCACCACCACCTTGGCGCCACGGCGCGCGAATTCGAGGGCATGCGCGCGGCCAAGGCCGCCGCCGGCGCCCGTGACGATGACAACCTTGCCGTCGAAGCGAATGGCCATGGGGAAAAGCTCCTTAAAAGTCAGGGAATATTGCGGGTGCGAAGTGATGGCCGAAGGGGCCGGGCGGGTCAAGGCGTCAGAAGTTCGCGCGCCGCATCCGCCGGATTACGAGCTGAAGCGCGAGAACGCAATCGCGTTGCCGATCTACCGGGAGCAGGGCGGTCGCTGTTTGCCAGGGATTCTGCCATGCTTCGCCAATAGTTGGATTTATTCTCTGATTCACTGGGGGAATTTCTATGTTCAGAAAACATTTGGCTATCCGCACCAGTGTCGTCGCCGTGCTGGCGATCGGAGCCGGTCTCGCTGCGGCGCCCGCACCAGCCGCAACATTTCAGACACTCTACAGCTTCACGGGTGGTCCCGATGGCGCGGCGCCGAATGGGCGCATGGTCCTCAATGCCAAGACCGGATTGCTGTATGGCACGACGGTCTCCGGCGGCAGCGGCAATGGCGGCACGGTGTTTCAGTTCGATCCGTCAGCCAATGCTCTGACGACACTCTATTCTTTCACGCTTGGCGGCTCCAAAGGATCGAGCCCGCAAACGCCGCTCACCTTGGGCAAGAATGGCGTGCTGTACGGTGTGGCGACGACCGGTGGCGGATCGTCGGCGTGCAGCTTCGGCTGCGGCACGATCTTCAGATTCGATCCCGCAACAAAGACGTTGAAGACGCTCTATGCCTTCACCGATCAAAGTGATGGCGGCACACCGGAAGGTGGATTGGTGTTCGATGCAACAAAGTCGACGGTGTTCGGCACGACGGTGCAGGGCGGCGATTTCGCCGACTGTCAGGGCGGCTGCGGCACGGTCTACAAACTGGTGCTCGCCACCAAGGGATTCTCCACGCTGCACGCGTTCCGTTCGATCGCGGACGACGGGGCGGATTCGACAGCCGGCATGGTGGTCGACAGTGCCGGTATTCTCTACGGCGTAGCGTCCAACGGCGGTCCACACGGCTCCGGCATCGTTTTCAAACTCGATCCCACCACCGGCACCTACACCGTGCTGCATGGATTTGACTACCATGTCGACGGCAACGGGCCGACCTCGGTTCTGCTGCTGAAAGGCGGCCTGTTGTACGGCACCACGCTTTCCGGCGGCCCGACCGCAGACGGTGACGGAACGATTTTCAGCATGGACCCCGGCACGGGCGCGACGACCACGCTGTACAGTTTCGCCGATGGCAATGACGGGATATTTCCGTCCGGCGGTCTCGTCGCCGGCCCCAAATCGTCGCTCTATGGAACGGCGAAGCAAGGCACGCCTTCCGGAGCGGGCGCCATCTTCGCGTTGAAAACGAAAACCGACAAGTTTACGGCGCTGTACGACTTCACCGGTTTTGCCGACGGCGGCTCACCGCAGACCGGTCTGGTGGCCGGCGCCGGAGGCATTCTCTATGGCGTGACGACTCTCGGCAATGGCACCATCTTTAAAATAACGCCGTAGGGCGTTCGTTGAAGGTCGCGACCGTGCTCAGCATGGCGTCGGCCGCCGTCATGATTTTGCGATGTAACGTCGAAGCACGCGGTTCGTGGGGATTTCGATGAGCTTGGCGAGCAGGATTCCCCACACGATGCAGACCGCCAGCAGTGCGAGGGGTTCCGCCCACCAGATGAAGGTCGACCACTGCATGCCGAAGAACGTCGCGTCCCAATTGGGATACCAGCGCTGCTCGAAATAGCGGATGAGTTGGAGGAAGAAGGTCTGGCCCATATAGATGGCGTAGGACCATTCCCCGAGCTTCAGCACCGGCGCCGTGGACAGCACGCGGGCAAGCCAGCCGCGGTCGAAGGCGAGGGTGATGATCAGAAAGTCCAGCGCCAGCGCGACATAGATGTCGGACGGCTTGTGCGCCCATCCGGTGCGATAGATCGCATCCAGCAGCAGGAGGATCGCGGCCAGCTGCGCGAGCGAAAACAACCCTTCGGGAAGATCGCCCCAACCGCGCGCCATCGCCTTGCAGTACAGCATCGACAGCCCGACACCGATCGCGAATCCCGCCATGCCGCGCCAGATGCCGTTGTGAAAGGTAAGGTCGAGGCCATGGCCCGACGTCAGCGCAAGTACATTCAAGCCCAGCGCCCCCGCGATGATCAGAGAGATCGCGCTGAACGCGCCGCCGCGCGCGAAATAGAGATAGATCGGAAACAGAAGACACAGCAGAAACTCGACGCTCACGAACCATGATGCGCCGTTCCAGGTGAGGTAATTCAGGATATTCCACGCCTGGACGAGAAACAGGCTGGCTACAAATCCCCGTAGCGTGTTCATCGGATGATAGTGCTGGTCGTAGATCGAGACGTATCCGCCGTGCGCCGCCAACGCGCGCAAGACGATCACAAGTCCCAGGATCGCGAACAGCATGAACAGATGGAGCGGATAGAGGCGCGCGAGCCGCGTCTTGAGGAAGGTCAAATAGGCACGCGTGCCGTGCCAGAATTCCGCGGCGCGGTCGCCATAGACATGGACGAGAATGAATCCCGACAGCGCGAAGAAGAATTCGACCCAGAGGTAACCTTTGGCGACAGGCGCGTCGTACCAGAACGCGTTCTGATAGTGGTGCCCTTCGCCGAAATGGTAGAGCACCAGGATAAGCGGTGGAAACGCGCGCGCGCCCGACAGTGCGCGGATTTCGGCCGGCCGGCTCATCTAGAACCAGTGCTTCAGGCCATAGAGCACTACGGCCACGATACCGATAAAAACCGCGATCCAGAGAAAGCCGCTCACGGTCCGGCCAAGTGCGGCCCCAAAGCCGCCACTGCGTTGCCTTGGCGGCGGAGGCAGATCGTCTTCATCCATGGCGGTTTTCCGGGCGATGATTCTAAGCGCAGGAGAATAGCGTACGGCTTGTCCGCCGCCTCGGCAAACGGGCGCGCACGCGGTGTCCGCCGGGCATGATGCCCGGCACTCGATGTGTTATGTGTTTGCCCGGCGGAACAGGGGCACACAATGCGCAAACCGGCTTTCACACTCGCGATGTTTGTTGGATGGGGGCTCTCCGCGGCCATGGCAGGTGAGCCGAACGCAGCTTCTGCGGAACAATTCCTGCGCGGGCTCTACGCGAAATACACGCACAACGGCAAGCCGACGCCGTTCGTATACCCCGATGCCCGGAGCATCGCGGATGCGAATATGATGGCGCTGCTCAAGCATGACCGCGATAAATCGAACGGCGAGGTCGGCGCGATGGATTCCGATCCCGTGTGCCGCTGCCAGGATTGGGAGGCGATCAAGGTGACGGCGCTGCAGGTCGCCATGCAGGGTACGAACGCCGCTTCGGCCGACGTCACGATTTCCGACATCGGCGACGTCCAGAAGATTCACTATTCGCTTGTGTGGACCAAAGACGGTTGGCGCATCCACGATATCGGCGCGAAGGACGAGCCGAGCCTCATCGCCTATCTGCGCAACTACAAGTACTGATCGGGCGGGGCGGGTGTCGTGCTTCGAGGCTCGCTTCGCTCGCACCTCAGCATGACGATCTAGCTAAGACGTCACCCTGAGGTGGCCGCCGACGGCGGCCCTCGAAGGGCGACGCTCCGAAGCCTCGAAGCACGATGGGGAATCGTGATCTAAGGGCGTGGTACTGAGGCTGGGTCGACAATGCCGCATCTTCAATCCGCGTTCGGAATCTGCGTGATCGTTGCGCTGGCGTGGGTGCTGTCGGAGGACCGGCGCGCATTTCCATGGCGCACGGTCGCTGTGGGGCTGCTGCTCCAGGCGGTGCTGGCGCTTCTGCTGTTGAAAGTGCCCGCGGCGCGCAATGGATTGCTGGCCCTCAATGGTGCGGTCGACGCGCTGACCGGCGCGACCAAGGCCGGGACGTCCTTTGTCTTCGGGTTCGTCGGCGGCGGCACGCCGCCCTTTGCGGTCACCAATCCGGCTGGAATGGTCAGCTTCGCATTCGGCATCCTGCCGCTCGTCATCGTGATCTCGGCGTTATCGGCGCTGCTCTGGCATTGGCGGATTCTGCAGATCGTCGTTCGCGCGCTCGCGTTCGCGCTGCGCAAGCTCATGAACATCGGCGGCGCGGTGGGTCTCGGTTCGGCGGCGACGATCTTTCTCGGCATGGTCGAGGCCCCGCTTCTGATCCGGCCTTATCTCGAGCGGCTGACGCGAAGCGAATTGTTCATCCTCATGACCGTTGGCCTCGCCTCGGTGGCCGGGACGGTATTCTTCCTCTATGCGACGATCCTGAAAGATGTCGTTCCGAACGCGCTCGGCCACATTCTCATTGCGTCGATGATGTCGTTGCCGTCCGCAATCCTGATCGCGCGCATCATGGTGCCCGGTGAAGCGGGTGTTGCGACGACAGCGGAGTCCGATCTCAAATACCGTTCCAGCATGGATGCCGTCGCGCGCGGCACAGAGGATGGCCTCAAGATCTATCTTCAGATTCTCGCCATGCTGATCGTGATGGTGGCGCTGATCGCGCTGGCCGACACGATACTCAAGAATCTGCCCTGGGTGTGGGGTGCGCCTCTGTCGCTGGAGCGGATTTTCGGCTGGCTGTTTGCGCCCGTCGTGTGGCTGTTCGGCGTTCCGTGGAGCGAAGCGGCCACTGCCGGAAGCCTGATGGGTACCAAAGCGATCCTGAACGAACTGGTCGCTTACCTGAATCTGGCGGCGCTGCCCAAAGGCGCGCTCGATCCGCGCGCCACGCTGATCATGATCTATGCGATGTGCGGGTTCGCCAATCTCGGATCGGTCGGGATCATGATCGCGGGCATGAGCACGCTGATGCCGGAACGCCGCGACGAAATCGTGCCGCTCGCGATGCGCGCCATCGTCTCGGGCACCATGGCGAGCGGATTGACCGGTGCGATGATCGGGCTTTTGCCAGTCATTTAATTGTTGCCGGATAAGGCGTAGAATCCAAACCCACACGAGCGGGGGCTCGATGAGTACCGATACGGCCGAGGCGCCGCAGTTCAAGTTTCGCTTCTTTCCCGTCCTGGTAACGGTGTTCCTGGGATTCGGGATTCCCTATCTCGCGGCCGAGATCCTCGATCAATTGCGGCATTACTCGCGGCTGGTGCCCGGCATCGCCAATCAGCTCGGCCGGCTCTACGCGCAGCACGCTGTGCTGATGCTTCTGGCGCTGGGCGCGATCGCGCTGGTGCGGCTGCTGGTGCGCGCGGACTATGGCCTGCACATGCCGCGGGGCAAATCCTATGTGCTGCCCGCGATCCTGTGGGGCCTCGCCTTCGGCGTGCTGCTGACACTGGTGGATTTCGCGCCGGAGATTTTCACCCACACCGCGCCGAAACTCGGGTTTGCGCTGACGACAGCGAGCGTCGTCGGACAGTTGGGCTTTGCCGGTGTCTTCGCCGGCCCCACGGAAGAAATTCTGTTCCGCGCCCTGCTTGTCACCTATCTCTCGGCCACGATGCCGGGCCGTGTGCGGATCTGGCGCTTCGAAATGAACGCCGCCGGACTTGTGGTCGCTGCGATCTATGGCTTTTACGCGGCCGGCTTTCTCTCGCAATCCTTACCGGTTGCGCTGGGAAAAATGCTCATTCAATTCGTGCTTGGCGCGCTCTACGCTTATTGGCTGGAGAAATCGAAAAGCGTGCTCGCCCCCATCGTCGGCCACAACGTCGGCGGCGCGACCGAATGGGCGCTGGTGTTCCTCATGGTTGCGTTCTGGGCGTGAGCGCGAACGCATCCGCCAGCAATTCATAGGACTTCAGCCGCGATGCGAAATCGTAGGTAATGGTGACGACCACCAGCTCCTCGGCAGCGTGGGCTTCGGCGAGGGCGAGGAGACCGCTGCGGACCTGTTCGACCGTGCCGACGATGGACCGGCGTTCCACGGTTCTCAGCAGCGCGCGTTCCTGATCGGTGAACGCATAGTCCTGAGCTTCTTCGGGCGAGGGGAACGGGATCGGCCTTCCGGTCAAGAGCCGCACCACCCACAGGTTTCGCGATTGCGCGAGCTTGCGTGCCTCATCTTCGGTTTCCGCGGCGAGTGCCGCCACACCCAGCGACACGACCGGCCGCGGGCAAGCCTCGCTCGGCTTGAAGCGCTCGCGATAGGCGGCGACGGCCTCGAGGCTGCCTTCGGGACTGATGAAATAAGCGTGGCTGAACGGCATGCCGAACTCGCCGGCATAGACGGCGCTGTGCAGGCCTGAGCCCAGCATCCAAAGCTCCGGCCCAAGGGATGGCGCGCGCGGCATCGCGTGGATGTGGCGATAGGGATGATCCTCAGGCATCGGCGCGTGGCCGCTGGCGTCGTCCAGGAACTGGCGCAGCAGATGCACCTGGCTCGGGAACGCGTCGATGTCCCAGCCTTGCGGCCCGGCCTGCAGGGCCTTCGCGGTCATCTGGTCGCTACCCGGCGCGCGTCCGACGCCGAGATCGATCCGCCCGGGGTTGAGCACCTCCAGCATGCGGAACTGCTCGGCGACTTTTAACGGACTGTAATGTGTGAGCATCACGCCGCCCGATCCCACGCGGATACCCTGCGTCTCGCTTGCAACACGTCCGATCAGAATTTCCGGGCAGGATCCGGCGAAGGAATTGCTGTTGTGATGTTCCGCGAGCCAGTAGCGGTGATAGCCGAGCCGGTCGCAGGCTTTGGCCAGCGCGATGGTCTCGGCGACCGCGTCTGCGGCATTGCCGTCCTTGCGGATGGGCGATTGGTCGAGGGCGGACAAACGCATCGGCGATCCTGAACTCGTTCGGGCTTTACGGAAACCTTACGATCCGTGGCGAGAATCGCAAACATGACAGCAACGGCACGCAAGTTCACCCTGGCGCCACTGAGCGTCGTTGAAGAAGTGGCGGTGCCGCACTTCTCGAGCGGCCGTATTCTCTCCATCGACGAAATCGAAAGTGAGGCGGTGCGCGGCGTCGCCGAGCTTTGGCGGTCGCTTCGCGACGGGCGGCGGTTTCCGGCCCGCGACGCATTGGCTCCGCGCACGCTCAAGCGCCTGATTCGTCATGTGATGCTCTTGAGGGTGATCGATGGCGGGGCGGACTATGAATTTCGCATCGTGGGCGACGTGCAGGTCCAGGCCTACGGCACCAGCTTCCTCGGCATGAAGCTAAGCGAGGTCGCGCGCGAATATCCGAAATTCGCCCAAGGCACGAAGATCTTCTATGACGGCGTCCGCATGGGGCGCGATCCGTTCGGCTATCGCGGCTGGATCGGCAAAGACATGCCCGATACGCGATATTCCTATCACGAGATGGCGCTCTTCCCGCTGGGTCCGAGCGACGACATCGTCGACCACATCCTGGTCGCCGGCGTCTATGTCCTGCGCGGCTATCCGATCCGCTAGGCCGTCAGCCTTCGGGGTCGATGCGCGGCCCGGCATCGGTGCCGAACAACAGGCGCCAAATCCATGCAAGCATAAGAACCTCCATCGATAGGATCAGCCGTTCGGGTCGACGCCCAAGCCCTTGTCCAGATCGAATACCAGTTTCAGCAGCCGCATCAGCATTTCGTCCTCCGATCGTTCCCAGCGAAGAATAATTGAAGTCTCCACGAAACGCGTTTTGGTTGAAGTAACATCCGCTTGAGTAACGCGTCCGTGAATGCGCTAGTGTGAAATCTCGATACAGACGGAGAATGCGATGCCCCTCGATCCCGAAACCCGCGAGCAGCTGCTCGGCACGGTGCGCCGTTTCGTCAGGGAAAGTTGTGTGCCGGTCGAGTCCAAAGTCGCGGAAGACGACCGTGTGCCCGATGACGTGATTGCAGAGATGCGGTCGCTGGGCCTCTTTGGCCTTTCGATTCCGGAGGAATACGGCGGGCTCGGGCTCTCGATGGAAGAGGAAGTCCTCGTCGCCATGGAGCTTGGCCATACATCGCCTGCCTTCCGCTCCGTCATCGGCACCAATGTCGGTATCGGAAGCCAGGGCGTCGTGATGTTCGGCACCGACACGCAGAAGCGCGAATGGCTGCCGAAACTCGCGAGCGGCGAAATTGTGGCGAGCTTCTGCCTGACGGAGCCGGGCGCGGGCTCGGATGCGGCTTCGCTCAAGACCACCGCCGTCCGGGACGGCGACGATTACGTCGTCAACGGCACCAAGCGTTTCATCACCAACGCCAATCGCGCGGGCATGTTCACACTGATGGCGCGCAGCGATCCGGCGAAGAAGGGTGCTTCCGGTATTTCCGCCTTCATCGTGCCGGCCGGCACCAAAGGCATCACCATCGGCAAGCCCGAGAAGAAGATGGGCCAACAGGGCGCGCATATCTGCGACGTGATCTTTGAGAACGCGCGCGTGCCGGCACATCTGCGTCTCGGTGCGGAAGGTGAAGGGTTCAAGGTTGCGATGCAGGTCCTCGACCGCGGCCGGCTGCACATCTCCGGCGTCTGCGTCGGCGTCGCCGAACGGCTGATCGAGGAGTCGGTGAATTATGCGCGCGAGCGCCAGCAATTCGGCCAGCGCATCGGCGATTTCCAGTTGATCCAGGCGCTGCTCGCGGATTCGAAAACCGAAGCCTATGCGGCGCGCTGCACGGTGCTGGATGCCGCGAAGAAGCGCGACGCGGGCGGCAACGTCACCTTGGAAGCGGCTTGTGCGAAGTACTTCGCCTCGGAAATGGTCGGCCGTGTGGCGGACCGCGCGGTGCAGATCTTCGGCGGCGCGGGCTATGTCGCCGATTACGGCATCGAGCGCTTCTATCGCGACGTGCGCATCTTCCGCATCTACGAAGGCACCAGCCAGGTGCAGCAACTTGTGATCGCGCGCAATCTTCTCAAGGGCGATTGATTGGCCGAAGACCTCGACACGCTCGTCGCCGGGATCCGTGCCTGCCGCATCTGCGAGAATATCCTCGACCCGCGTCCGGTCGTTCAGATCACGAAGACTGCGAAGCTGTTGGTCGCGGGACAGGCGCCGGGTCTTCGCGTGCATGAGACGGGTCTGCCGTTCAACGATGCGAGCGGCGATCGTCTGCGCGCGTGGATGGGGATCGGCCGTGAGACGTTTTACGACGCCTCGAAGATCGCGGTGGCCGGAATGGCGTTCTGTTTCCCGGGCTATGATGCGGCGGGCGGCGACAAGCCTCCGCCCAAAATCTGCGCCGCGCATTGGCGCCTGCGCCTGCTGGCCGCGCGGCCGGCATTCGAAACCACGCTTCTGGTCGGCTTCTATGCGCAAGCCTGGCATCTGGGCGACCGGGCGCGCGGGAACATGACCGAAACGGTCAAGGCTTGGCGGGCATACACGCCGCGCTATATTCCCCTGCCGCATCCGTCGTGGCGCAACACCGGTTGGATCAAGAAAAATCCATGGTTCGAGGACGAGCTGGTTCCCTATCTCAGGCGGCGCGTGCGGCGTGTCTTGCGCTCCTGACGTTCGCCGCGGCCTGCGCGCCCAGGATCGCGGGGCAGGGCATCGAAAACGTCACGCCCCAAATCCAGCCGGATGCGTTCGTCACCCGTGACGGCCTGCGGCTGCCGTATCGGCACTGGGATGCGGAACAGCCGATCGCCATCATCGTGGCGCTGCACGGCATGAGCGATTATTCCAACGCGTTCGACATGCCCGCAACCTGGTGGGCGACGAAAGGGATCACGACCTACGCCTACGATCAGCGCGGCTTCGGCCAGTCGCCGAACCGGGGCCTGTGGCCGGGGGCGGACACGCTGCGCGGCGATCTCACGGACTTTGTCGAAGCCGCGCGCGCGAAGCATCCGAACCTGCCGGTCTATGCGCTCGGCGAAAGCATGGGCGGTGCGGTCGTGCTCACCGCGCTCGCGAGCGCGCGCCCGCCTAGGGTCGATGGTGTGATCCTGGTGGCGCCCGCCGTCTGGTCGCGCAAAGACATGCCGTGGACCTATCGCACGGCACTCTGGGCTGTGGGCCACACCGTGCCGTGGATGACGTTCACCGGCCGCGGTCTCAACATCTGGCCGTCGGACAATATCGAGATGCTGCGCAAACTATCGCGCGATCCGCTCTTTCAGCATGAGACGCGGGCCGACGCGATCTACGGTCTGGTGGACCTGATGGACCAGGCGCACAACGCGCCTGCCCATCTCGATCATCCGCCGGATATTCTGTTTTTGTACGGCGCCAAGGATCAGATCATTCCCGCGCCACCCACCGAAGCAGTGATCAAAGCGCTTGATGGTCGTGCGAGGGTAAAACGCTACGACCACGGCTACCACATGCTGATGCGGGATCTGGAGGCAAAAAAAGTATGGAGCGACACGCTGGACTGGATTGCCAGCGGCCGCTCCACACCGGATTGAACGAACCATACGGCCGGCGCCGCATCGAATAGCGTTCCAGACGTGAGCGGATTTCAATCCTTTTTCTATTCTTCGTCCGGAGGTGTCGGAGGACGTTTGTCTTCGATAAAATGTCTCGCAGACAGCGGAGCCCGTATTTTCCGGAATCGCTGTGGCGCCTGCGTCTTATCGACGAATTCCCAGAGGTCGCCTGTAGCGCGAGTATCGGCGAATGTCAGGGCGCCTTCGCTAATGCCGAAATTGCTTTCAACGAAGCGCACGATACTTCCAAAATCATTGCGCCGGTTGTCGATATATCCTTTCGGTGTGTAGGCGGAAATGAAGAGGAAAGGCACACGAAAGCCGTATTGATAACCTCCCTCAGGGTAGGGCAGGAATTGTGGCGCCTCATGATCGTACCAGCCGCCCCAATCGTCCCAGGTAACGAGAATCGCGGTCGAGTCCCAGTAGCTGCTTTTGTCCGCATTCTTGCAGTGGCTGGCGCCCACGGCGTTGACGATCGATGCGACCCAAGACGGTCCACCACCGGTGTTGCCCAATGGATGGTCGGAGTTTTGACCTGTCGGAATGACCCACGCGACATTGCGCAATCGACAGTTTGCGATGTCCGTCAGCACGTTCGCAGGTACGAGGTCCACATTCTGGGCCCAACTTGTCCCCGTGCAGTTGCCTTTCTCGGGGACGCAAATGTGGGCGATTGCGTTTGGCGCGTTCCATAGGCTACCAGCGGATGGCGCGTAGTATTTCCAGGACAACTGATCGCCATCGAGCAGGTCAGCAAGTGTCGTGCGCTCGAAGCACGGGAAAACTGTATTTTTCGGATCTTCATAACCGTTGGGATCGATGATCTGCACCGTTTGCGTGGACTTGGCTGGGCAGCCGTCCCGACCATCTCCAATCTTATTCTCGGAAACGAAGTAACCGGCGTGATCGTCGGATTCGGTCGGCGCCGAGGTGGCTCCGAAAATAAACTGGTGTGCGGGAAAACTTGGCCCCTGGTTGGTCTGAAACATGTAGTTCGCCCAACCATACCGCCTGGCCATCGTGAGATACGGATTCATGATGCCGTCCGAATTGTTGACGTAAGCAAAGCTCGCATTTGCCGGACAACTCCCTTGGCAGCGAACGTCGCCCGCGGCGTCCATGAGGCATTGACCGCTCTGCATATCGAGATCGCATTGATCTACGAACGAGGAATGACCGTGGGCGCTTGAATATTTGTTGGCGAGAGGGACCGCGACGGGTTCCGTGACTCCACCAGCGGCATGCTTGTCGAGCCAATGCGCCGTTTGAATGTCATACTGCTTTGCGTTCGGGTGAACGCTGCAGGCGCGTGGTTTCGCGCAGAGCGCAAAAAAAAGATTGTCAGGCGTTCTATTTTCCTGAACCGCGATCACAATATGCTGGAAGCTTGCGAACCGCGCTTCAGCAAATCCCATTCCGGCCCAGAGCAACGCGAATGTGTACGCGATGCAGGTCTTCATGCCGCGCCCGTTATTTGCTTACAACGACGTTCGCCTGAAGTTGCCCGTCCAACGTGGGGATATCAAGTACGGAGAAGACTGGATGGAGGCAGAAAAATGTGGAGCGACACGCTGGACTGGATCGCCAGCGGCCGCTCCACACCGGATTGATCAACGCCCTGGAGGCGGTGGTCCGTTCTGATCGTCCGGGTACTGACCACCTGGAGGACCGTAATCGCCCTGGCCGCCGGGGCCACCCGGAGGCGGGCCGCCCTGCATATCGTTAGGCGTCGCGGGGACCTGTTCCCAGCCGCGCTTGCAGCTCTTTATGTAGGGATAGTAACCCTCGGGGCTGCTGCAATGGTACCAGACGCCGGCTCCTTCGTCGGGGCCGCCCTGATACGCGCCGGGTCCACCCTGCATGTCGCCGGGACCGCCGGGCGGATAATCGCCGCCCTGGCCGTAACCCTGATTGGGGCCAGGACCCTGATCCGGGCCGTAACCCTGATCGGGGCCTTGATCGGCGTCATAACCCTGGTCGTCGCCATCGTCATAATAGTCGTCGCCGTAATAGGTCGGCGAGACGTACTCCGGGTACGGATAGACGGGCGCATTGTAGAAGTAGAAGTTGCCGCCCACGCCCCACCACCAACCGTAACGGCCGTGCCACCACATGTGACGCCAATGGCCGCCGTTCCACCACCGGCGCTCGACGGGCGTGAAGTGGCGGAAGTCATTGTGGAAAACAAAGCGGTTGCGCACTGCCGGACGGGGACCGCCATGCCAGGCGCCACCGTGCCAGGCGCCGCCACCATGCCACCCGCCACCGTGCCAAGCGTGGGGCGCGGGATGTGCGGGGTGCGCTGGACGATCCCGCTCGGCATTGGCGGCACCTCCCGTGAACAATGCCGCGCCCAGCAAAAGCGCGGAGAACAATGCAGTCTTACGCATGAGGTGCTCCTGTGACATGAAACTGGTATCTCGGGTGCCACTTTCGTGTTTCGATCCTGAACCGCAGATGAACCCGCGGTACGGTGGCGCATTATTAATGAGCGGGGAACCGGAACGTTCCTTTTAGGCTAACGGGCGCGGGTATAAGCCTGTTCCACCGTTTGCTGGAATTGCACCACGCCATTCTCGAACACGAGTGACAGGCGGCCGCGCTCGTAGATGCCGGTTTGCAGGTTCTGCTGCACACGTTCGCAGATCTTGATGTCTTCGTCCGCGACGGCCAGATTCCACCGCATCATCCGCTCGCGCTCCTCTTCCTTTGCCGGATCGAGATCGGTGAAGAAGAAGCGGTAATGCAGGCGAATGCGTCCGGGTCCGAGCGGTTCGAGCTGCTCGATGTTCATGCCCCAGTCGTAGATGTTCAGGAACAGGCCCGGCAGGCGCCACAGCCACGCGCCATCGGTCATGCCCCCATCGCGCGCGCGGGCGGAATGCTTCTGCAGCGTGTCGCCCAGGGTTTCGACGCGATAGCTCGCCATGTCGATGGCGGCGTTCAGTCCGGGATGAATGGTGGGGACGTGCCAGCCCTCGGCATAGTTGTCGCAGTACGTCTTCCAGTTGACCTCGGCGTCGATCGTGAGTTTGCGCGCGAGACGCATGTTCTCGAGCGGATAGCGCGAAGCGGCGCTCGCGATGTCGCGCATCCACGCGTCCAGCGGCGGCGCATCGCTCGAGAGGCACACGAACACGAGCCCGCGCCAGGTCTCGCAGCGAACGGGGAAGAGACCGTATTCCGCTTTGTCGATGTTCATGGCCGGCGCGTTCACAAGACGGCCTTCGAAATCGTAGCGCCAATTGTGATAGGGGCAGGTAAGGCGCTCCACGTGGCCGCAATCGGTGAGCACCACGGGCGATGCGCGATGGCGGCAGACATTGTGGAATGCGCGCAATCCACTCTCGCCCATCAGCACCAGAACCGGTGTGCCGGCGACCGATGTGGTGACGAAATCGCCGGGTTTTGAAAAATCGCTCACATGCGCCGCGAGAACCCAGGTTTTCGCCCAGATTTCCTTGCGTTCGATGTCCCAATATTCCGGCGCCCAATAGGCGCGGGCGGGCAAAGTCTCCGGCTCGCGCGTGCGCACGATCTCGTTCATGGCGATGGTCCTGTTTTGCCTATTTTGCCCTGACCAGCGATGTTTTCACAAGGCGGCGAGGGCGCACACTACCTGGCATGTGTTTCAAGGTGCCGGTCGTGCGGTGACTTATCACGCCCAAAAAAGTGGGGCGTGATGGCCGTCACGGCGGGGGGCATTCCATGGAGCTATTCACCGTTCCGTCGGGTGGAAATGCGTCGCGGATAGAAGGGCAACTACCGCACGTGCTTGCATCAACGAGGCGCCACAGTCCTCGGACGCTCTCACGGAGTCCAACAACCCAATTTCAATATCTAGAGGAGGAAGAAATGCCAGTAGACGAAGCGGGAAATGGAAAAAGCACGGACGGCGATTGTAAACTATCTTGCTGGGGCGGTTTTGTCCGGGAGCTTTCCGTCACGGTGATCAGCGCTGCTATCGCGGGCGTCACGCTCTATATGCTCGTCAAGTGCTTCTGGTCTGCCGCAAGTGGCACCGCTCAGAAGGACATACTCTCGCTCGCCTTAGGGCTCTTCGGCACGGTGACTGGCTACTATTTTGGACGCATCCCAGCGGAAAAAGCAGCGGACGCTGCAAAGACTTCCGAACAGAACACAAAGAAAATGGCTGCCGAGAGCCTGGACAAGCTGCAAATGCAGGTTTCACAGGCGCCCACAGCCAATCCTGATGCGCACATTCAATCTCTGCTTTCGAGCATTGCCCTCGCGAAGGCCAATCTCAGTTAGCTTTCGGCGTCGAAATTGGCGGCGCATCGCCCTCCGGCTTTTCACAAGCCGGCCAGGGCGAGCACGGCGAATGTCGCGAGCCAGTGCTCGCCCATGTAATCGCCCGCCACGTGCTTCAGCGCTTCGGTCATGTGGGCGTCGGCGACATCCGAGAGGAGCTTTTCCTGCGCATCGCCCGCGCAGGCTTTTGCGAGCGAGTGCATGCACCACGCGCGGCTCAGATTGAGGCCGTCGAGGTGGGCGATCTTGCCGTCCCTGCGGTCGCTGACGCGTGCGGGCGTGAAAAGTGTTTCCGGCTTTTGCTCCGCCAGGTCGGGAAGGAAGGCCGAAAACCACGGCTTGAATTCGGCCTCCGGCATCGACCGGCGCATGCATTCGGCTTCGACCAGCGTGGGCGAGAGAAAGTCGTCGCCGCTGGGTTCGAAATTGCGGATGTCCCGGTCATTGCCGAACCACGTGCGCGCATGGCCCGCGAGGAGCGCCTTGAACTCCGCATTGTTCGTCGTGTCGGCGTATTCAAAGGCCAGGATCAGGGCGAAGGCGGTGTTGGCGTGCGTGCCAGCGCGAATGGGGTAGGTGAGTTTCGGCAGATAATTCCGAAAGCGCGCTATGAATTCTTGTTCGAGGGGATGAAGCGCAGCGGACCAATGGGTATCGGGGACCTGCCGCAGTTCCGCGGCCAGCATCAGGAGCCACGCCCAGCCATAAGGACGTTCGAAGCCGCCGCTCGAGGGACGATGAAGATAGGCCATCTCGCCCGCAATCTTATTGGGTGTGAAGGCGTCATCGAACAGAAGCGCGATATCCGCCACGCGCGGCAAATCCGGGAACAGGCGTTTCAGCCGCGCCAGCATCCAATAAGAATGCACGCAGCTGTGCCAGTCGAAGCTGCCATAGAAAATCGGATGCAAATCGCGCGGCGTACGCGCGTCGCCGTCTTCGCCCAGTACATGATCGAGCTTGTTCGGATATTCGCGGGCCACATGGCCGAGCGCGATGGTGGCGTAGCGCTCGGCCAGATCGGCAGTCAGATGGGCTTTCACCACACCTGAACGCGGTCGCCCGGCGCGAGGTAGAGCTTCTGGCCGGGCTTGACGTTGAAGGCGGGATACCAGGCATCGAGATTGCGCACGGTGTCGCCGCGATATTCTGCCGGCGCGTGGCCGTCGGTGGTGATCTGCTGGCGGAGCGCTTCTTCGCGTTCCTTCTCGCGCCAGCTCTGGGTATAGGCGAGGAAGAAGCGCTGGTCGCCGTTCAACCCCTGCGAGACCGGCGCCTTCTTGCCGTTCAGTGAAAGCATATAAGCGTCATGTGCGGCGGAAAGGCCCGCCACGTCGGCGATGTTCTCGCTCAACGTCTGCTTGCCGTGGATGTGCAAGTCGGGGAACGGTGCATAGGCATCGAACTGTGCGGCAAGCTTCGCGCCTGCCGCCTGGAAATGCGCGAGGTCCTCCGGCGTCCACCAATTGGCGAGCCGTCCTTGGGCGTCGAACTGCGCACCGGTGTCGTCGAAGCTATGGCTGATCTCGTGACCGATCGTGGCGCCGATGGCGCCGTAATTGCTCGCGGCGTCGGCGTTGGCATCGAAGTAGGGTGCCTGCAGGATCGCGGCCGGGAAGTTGAGCGCATTGGCGAGCGGCAGGTTCACGGCATTGACTTCCTGCGGCACCATTACCCATTCGCCGCGATCAACCGGTTCATGCAGTTTTGCGAGACTGCGCCTGTATTCGAACATCTCCGCGCGGCGGATGTTGCCGAGCGCGTCGCCGCGCACGATCTCAAGCGCGGAATAGTCTTTCCATTTGTCCGGATAGCCGACGCCGACGCGCAGGGTTGCCAGCTTGGCGAGCGCCTTCTCCTTGGTCTGGGGTGACATCCAGGTGAGGTTGGAAATGCGCGCGTGATAAGCCGCCAGCAGTTCTTTCACCATCGCCTCGATCTTGGCTTTGGCGGAGGGCGGGAAATACTTCGCCACATAGAGCTTGCCGACCACTTCGCCCAGCTTGGCGTTGGTGGAATCGATGGCGCGCTTCCAGCGGTCGCGGATTTTCGGCGTGCCGCTCAAGGTCGTGCCGTAAAACGCAAAACGTTCATTGACGAACGCGACTGGCAACACGCCCGCGAAATGCTCGATCAGGCGGTAGGTCAGGTAATCCTTCCACGCCGCAACCGGTTCGCTTGCTGTGAGCGCGGAGATGCCCACGACCGCCGTCGGGTGCCAGACAATGAAATCCTGCTGTCCGGAAAGACTGGCTGCCCCAAAATAGGCGTCCCAATCGAGGCCCGGCGCTTTGGTTGTGAAATCGGAGCGCTTCCAGGGATTGTTCGCCTTCTGCACGTCTTCGGAATCCTCGCGCGATGCATGTGTCTTCGCGATCTTGGTTTCGAGGTCGAAAATGCTCCGCGCCTTGGCGTCGGCATCGGCGATGTTCGCGAGCTTCAGCATCGCCGCGATATGGGCGCGGTATTTGGCGCGGATGGCTTCCATCTTCGGCGCTGGATCGATGTAGTAGTCCCGGTCCGGCATGCCGAGGCCGCCCTGCAGGATATAGGGCACGTTGTGCGCGGGATCGTCGAACGCCTGGGTGATCCACACACCGAAGATGTTGTCGGTATAGAAGTTGGTTGCGTTCAGCGCGTCGACGTCGGCGCGCAGCGTCGATCCGAGGTAGGTGGAGAGCGCCTTTTTGTCGGCGATCGCATCGATGCGGGCCATGTCGTCCTTGAGAGGGCTGAGCCCTTTCGCGTCGATCGCGGCTTCGTCGAGATAGCTTGCATAGTAGTCGCCGACCTTCTGCGCGTCCGATCCAGCGGGCGGATGGCCTTTCGCCGCGTTCTGAATCAACCCGCGAACCTGCTCGCGCGTCTTCTCGATCAGGATCTCGCCGGGACCATAGCTCGCCTTATCGGCGGGAATCTCGGTCGTCTTGATCCAGGTGCCATTGGCATAAGCGAAGAAGTCGTCGCCTGGGGCAACGGAATGATCGATGCCGGCGAGATCGATGCCATGTGTGGCGGGCGAATCCTTCGACGCTGCGGTCAAAAGAACGGCGGACGCAAAGGCGGCGCCAAGGGCCGCGGCGCGATGAACAGGCATATCTTCCCCGCTGGTCATTTTCGTTGGCCGAACCCTAACGGTTCGTACCGCCCGATCAAGGACATAGCCGATCACGGCTTGGTGCAATGCGCGAAACGAGCGCTCACGTCAGGTCGGCGTCGAAACGGATTACGTCACCATCAAGCAGGCGCCCTCTGCGTTGGTTTCAGAACCGCAGCCGCGTTTCCGGGGCGGCCGCGGTTCTGTTCAAAGGTTTCGACTGATCAGCCGCGCTGGCCTTTTTTATGCGTTGCCTGAAGATCGTTCACGCCTTGCAGCGCCTGGTTCGCTGTCGTCTGCGCAGCCTGTGCGGCACTCATCGCGCTTTGCGCCGTGGCCTGCGCCTGGTCCGCCTTCTGGCCTGCGCTATTCGCGGCGGAGAGTGCCTGGTCGGCGGTTGCCTGCGCGTGTTGAACTTCTTCTTCGGTTGCGCACCCGGCCATCAGGAGGGAGCCGGCGACCATAACAGGGATCAAAAACAATTTGCTCATGTGGTACTCCTCTCATTTCACACAGTGGACGGTGGTAACCCACCGTCCGTCAAAATGGCTTCGCCGCACGCGGAGCACTCGCCACAGGCTGTCCCACCGCTTGACGGCAGGTTCCAGCATTCGACCAAGTCGTCTAATTGGGCGCAATTAGACCACCGTCCAACTACTGAGAGCCTTTTCGCCTGACCATTGGGCTGGTCAGGAAACGAAACGCCGTCCAAGCCGTTAAGGTCCGTGGTATGGCCAACAATCGCTTCACCAAAACATTATTGCTGAGTTCTCTGCTGATTTTCATCGCAGGGAACTTTTCGTATGCGGCGGAACATGACGGCGATTCCGCGCCGGATCCTACGCGTGCATTGCACAATGTCGTGCTCGCGAAGGATCCTTCGGTACCGTCGGTTGCGCAACTCGTGTCGCTCTACGAGGACCGCGACTTCCGCCCGATCTGGTCGGGCGATGGCGAGGGCGCGCGCATGGCGGGCGAAGTGCGAGCCGTGCTCGCGCATGCGGACCGCCAGGGATTGCGCCCCGAGGATTACATCTCGCCGGTCCTGCTAACCGACAAGGCGCCGAAGCAGGCGAGACGTGTGGCGGAATACGACGTCGCACTGACCCAAGGGTTGCTGCGCTATGCACACGATGTGCGCAGTGGTTTGCCGCCGCACGATGTCTACAAGGATGTGTTGCTTCCGAGTGTGGATTTCGATGCCGAGCCAGCTCTGAAACGCGCCTTACGCGCACATGCGATCCATGCCTTCCTCATGGGCCTGCCACCGCAGCGCGCGGAATATCGCGCGCTCGTGGCAGCGCTCGCGACCTATCGCACCATCGCGGCCAAGGGCGGATGGCCGACTATCAAGGTTGCTGGCAAGGCGGCGGGCGAGATCGATCTCGAAGGCGACGACCCGCGCGTTAAAGCGCTCATCAAACGCCTCGCGCTCGAAGATCCCGTGTTGGGCGCAAATCCTCAGCCGATGCCCGAAGACATCCAGGACGCGATCATTCGTTTCCAGACCCGCAACGGGATCGAGCCCGACGGCCGGATCGGCGGCGACACCCTTGCCGCGCTGAATGTGCCGGCATCGGTGCGCGCGGACGAGATCAAAGCCAATCTCGAACGCTGGCGGTGGATGGCCTATGCGTTCGAGCACCGCTACGTCGCGGTGAACGTTCCGGACCAGAGTCTGGATATGATGGTCGACGGGCAATCCGTCCTGCATTCGAAGGTTATCATCGGCAAGAAGGCGACGCCGACGCCGATCACGCGCATGGTGGCGCAGACGGTGATCGCCAATCCGCCCTGGACGATCCCGTCGGATATCGCCGCACGGATGATCCTTCCGCATCTCAAGCAAAGCTCCGATTACCTCGCGTCCCGGAACATGGTGCTGGTCGATCGCCCGGAAGGCAGCGATCCCCAGGGCGCCGACATCAACTGGCGCAACGTGAAGAAGGCCGATTTCAATTACCAGCTCGTGCAAAGCCCGGGTCCCGACAACGCGCTCGGCGCGCTCATGCTGGATTCGCCCAACGAGTTCGGCGTCTATCTGCACGACACGCCGAAGAAGAAACTGTTCGACCAGCCCGACCGCGAAGCGAGCAATGGCTGCATCCGCGTGCAGGGGATCTATCCGCTGGCGTCGTGGGCGCTGTCCAACGATGCGATGGGCGCGTCGGAGCAGCTCGATGCGGCGATAGACACCGGCCAGACGCAGACGATCACACTCGACGAGCCGCTGCCGATCTACGTCCTCTACTGGACGGCCATCCCGCAGGACGACGGCACGGTCGGCTTCCGCCCCGACCTCTACGGCCGCGACCGCAAGCTCCTTGCAGCGATGTCGACCCGCAAAGAACACAATACAAGGCAGCTTAGCGCGATGCTGACGACCGCGGAGCCGCAAGCCAATTAGCGCGGAGTCGCGCCTGTGCTACAACATCGACATGAAAGTCTACTTCGCCTCGGACCATGCCGGGTTTGAGACCAAGAACAAGCTCGTCGCATTTGTCCGCGACGAACTCGGATACGAGGTCGAGGACTGCGGCGCTCTCGTGAACGATCCCGAGGATGACTATCCGGCGATCATCGCCGCTGCCGCCGGAAAGCTCTCGGACGACGTGACTTCAGGCAAAGACAGCCGCGCCATTGTGGCCGGAGGCTCAGGGCAGGGCGAAGCCATCGTCGCCAACCGGTTCAAAGGCGTTCGCTGCGCGCTCTATTATGGCGATCCCGGCAAGGATCAGGTGGACGCTTCGGGAAAACATCTCGATATCCTCGCCTCGACGCGCGAGCACAACAACGCCAATGCGCTTTCCTTGGGCCTGCGGTTTCTCACGCTCGACCAGGCCAAAGGAGCGGTGGCGCGCTGGCTCGCCGCCCCGTTCCCCGGCGAACCGCGCCACGCCCGCAGGATCGCGCAGATCGATCAGGTTTCGTAACGCTCCCTGTGGCTGGATAGACACGGGGGTTAGCCATCGCTCGATGCATTATTTTCTGGATGGAACGGAACGCTCAACGTACTCATTGTGAGTAGGCAAGTTTGTTTGGAAGTGAACAATGTCTGATTCCGGGGGGCCGTCACCCGAGACGTCGGAGCGCGTCCCCGCAATACTGGTTGTGGACGACGACGCGCTGATCCGTCTCACGTTATCCGATTATCTTCAGGACCAGGGGTTCAAGGTTCTGGAAGCAAGTTCGGGCGACGAGGCGCTGGGGGTTATGGCCGCGCCCGGTTTCACCGTGGACCTCGTGCTTACCGATGTGACGATGCCCGGAGTGACCGACGGGTTCGCCCTGGCCAAATGGATTGGCGAGAATCAGCCCGGCATCCCAGTGATCGTGACGTCTGGAGACGCCGAGAAAATCGCTTCGGCGGCGGACACAAGCGGCGGCTTTCGGTTTGTCGCCAAGCCCTACGAATTGGACGCGGTCGTCGAACACGTCAGACAGGCTCTGAAACAACGCAACGCTTCATAGGCGCAGTCGAATTGAGCCTGGGCGATCTTAAACGGATCGAAGCCGCCACCGCGAAGATCGAAGGCGAGCGTTACGCGCCGCAGCAAATGGCAATGACCGGAGGTTGAGCCATGACCGATAAACCGAAACACCCCTTCGCCGACGTCGCGCCGGCACTCGCCGACATCACCGATAACGTCCTGTTCGGCGATGTGTGGAAGCGGCCCGGGCTCAGTCCGCGCGACCGGAGCCTTATCACCGTCGCGAGCCTGATCTCGCTCTATCGGACGAACGAATTGCCGTTCCATCTCAACCGCGCGCTGGAGAATGGCGTCACGCGCGACGAGCTCGCGGAGGTCATCACGCATCTTGCGTTCTACGCGGGCTGGCCGACCGCTGCCACCGCCGTCGGGATTGCGCGCAAAGTGTTTGAAGAAGCAGGAGTCTAAGAGCAGGGGCGAGCGCGGCCGTCCCATGCGACACAAATTGGGACACTTAGGCCACGGAACCTTTGTTTAACGCCTGTGGTTGAAAATCGGCGTGAGCCTTTTTTTGGGGATCGCGCCATGCGCCACACTTTGCTTTTTGTGCTTTCGTTTCTGTGGATCGCGCCGCTTGCCGCGCAGGCGGAGCCGCCGCATCACAGTCCCGGTCTGTTTCTGGTGTTCTTCCAGCCTTGGTCCTCGGACCTGGATGCCGGCAACCGGAAGATCGTTGAGGCAGCAGCGGTGCAGGCCAAGAAGGTCGCGCAATCGCACGTCACCGTGCTCGGTTATGCCGACACGGAAGGTAGCGCCAAGGCCAATCTCGATCTCGCCGAGCAGCGTGTCGAAACCGTGCGCCAGGCGTTGGTGCACGCCGGTTATCCCGATGAGGAGATCACGGTGAAACCCGTGGGCTCGGTGCCGCCGATGGGCGACCCGCAGGAATCGCGCCGCGTGGAGATCACTATCCGTACGCCTTAAGGCCCTATCCGGCGGAGGCGGCCACGCCTTCACTGCGATGCGATGGCGGTTGCTTTTTGCAGCACCTCATCGGTGGGTGTCTGGACCACGGGTACGGCGATGGCGATATCCGGAACAACGCCCCGCGCGGCGCGGTCGCCGTTTGGACGCACGATCCTGGCCTTAGGATAGCCGACGGCGATATGCGTGTTGGGTAGCGTGAACTGCTCCAGCGCGCCATAGGTCGTGGCCATGTCCGAGGTCTCCTCGCCGATCACGGTCGCGAAACGGTAGTCCTGCACCGTGGCGGCAACCGCGACCGCGTTGGAATAGGACTGGCGGTCGATCAGCACGAAAACCTTGCCGGCGAAGCGCTCACCCTTGCGCGGCTGGGCGTACGGGATGTCGAAATCGACGAGCGCGCCGTTCTTCGCCCGGGCATAGAGGCGCGCATATTGCTGCGAGATGGGGCCGGCGGCGGCTGCGTCATGGGCGATGCGCGCGCGATTGGCGGCCGTCGACTGCGGGCTCACTTTCAGCTTGAACCGCGAGTAGAAGCGGAAGGGCTTGTTCGCGAACCACGCAATCATCGGATCGCTGAACAGATTATCGCCGCCGGGATTGCCGCGCAGGTCGATGATGACGCTCTTCGCATGCGCCGCGCCGAACTTGGCGAAGGCTTCGTCGAGAAAGGTTTTGTAAGCGGAATTGTCCCATTCCTCGGCGCCGGTCTTGGCCTCGGCGTTGTAGAACGGGCCGGGGCGCAGATAGCCGACGCCGCCGTCCAGCATCCTGCTCTCGCGCAGCGGCTCTTCGAGGTTCAGCGTCGCGGGCTGTGCTGCGGCGAATGCCGTCATCTCGGCGGCGGTTCGCGCGGGCAGACGCAGATGTCTCGCCGTGCCGTCAGGCTTTCGGATGTCGAGATCGAAGCCGTCCACCTCGCCGAGTTCGACCCACACATAAATCGGGAAATCATATTCCATCAGCGAATGCGCCATGTAAGGCGTTTCGGCGGACACGTGGCGCTCGGTGCGCGCGAGCCAGCCTGCCGCGCTCGTGCCGTCCATGCCCAAGATCTCGTCGCCCGGCTCGATCTCCTTGAGCCCGCTGGCATTGCGCGCGACATAGACGCGCCCCTGCACGATGCGGACCGATAGCGGGAAGACCTTGCCGCCACTCTTCTTGTAGGCGGCCCACCGATCATAGGGGAAATCGATGCGGGTATGGCCCATATGGATGTGGGCGAGGAACTGCTCGAAGCGGTCCTTCACCTGGAATTCGTTAAGCGGCGCGTCGAATCCGGCGAGGTCTTTTGCGTAGAACGCATCGAGCTCGGATTTCGGCGTGAAGGCATAGAGATCGACATGCGCCGATTTAAGGCCGCGATACATCGCCGCGAAATCTTCCCTGATCTCCCGCGGCGCGTAGAGCCGCTCGGCCGCGGCTTGTCCGGCCAGCGCGGCATACAAGGCCGCGATCATCATCGCTGTCCGCTTCATCGGCATGCTCCCCTTGACCAGGACGATTTATGTCGCGCGGGCGAGGGTGCAAGCGCCGGGCTTCCATACGCGCCCCGCATGAGCCTCAACTAGCGCCGGTCAGCGCGGGCGGTAGACCGGGAAGCGGCCCGCCTGGATCTTGCGCGTCTTGACCTCGGCAGTCTGGCCGTCCGGGCACTCGGTGCCGTCGGGACAGAGCCCCGGCCCCTGCCCACATTGATCGTGATCAAGCCGTTGTTGTGATCGCCGTGGCGAACGCCGAGCCGTATTGATTCCACCGCGCGGAACTTCGCACATTCCCGCGCGTTGCGTGGATATGAGGGAAAAGATCGCGATTGCACTTCTGTGTATGGTTCTTGGCGGCTGCACAACGGTCCATGACTACGTTTACGGTCCGTCGAACCATTTCATTGTATTCTTTAGCGGCAAAGGGACGGCGCTTTCGTCCGACGGACGAGCCATCGTCAAAAGCGCGGCAGCACGGATCGCGACGTCCCGTCCGACATCGGTCGTGATCGAATCCGGTGTCGATGCCGGCGGAAACCTGGCCGAACCGCGCTTTGCCGCCGTCCGGCAGGCGTTGATCGACGATGGTGTTGCACAGAATTTGATCGCGCGCTCCGCCATCCCCGGCCCGAAACTCGCCGGCAACAACAACACCACCGGTGACCAGCGCGTGGAAATCAGATTGCTCGCGAAGGCGCCCTAGCAAAGATACGGGTTCGTCACGGCCTCTTCGGTGGTCCACACCGCTGCATTGTTGCGGACGGCGATTGTGATCACGTTGCAGGTTCCAACAACACGTCGTACTGGTACCATTCTTCCGGCCCCGCAAAGATGCTTTTGCGACGCTTTGAAATCTCTTTGGTTGTGTATCCATGTGCACTCGCGATCTCGAATAGTTCCTCCTTCGACGAACCGAGTTTCAGTAAGCTGCCCTCTGACACCTCGAGTACAATCGGGGGGCGACGCATTGAAGCAAGCAGCTGTTGCATCCCGCGAAGCACCTTCACCTCTGCGCCTTCGACGTCGATCTTTATCAGCCGAGGGGCAGTCGCCAGATGCGCTTGCGCGTAGCGGTCGAACGTATCAAGTGCCACCTCAACGCATTCTCGGCTATTGCGCGATTTCCGAAATGAAGATGCGCCCGAGTTATTTTCACCATCGAGGTGAATAACCCCGCGTCTCGTCTCATCGGAAAGTGCTACCGGGACGACAGTGATATTTTGCAGATCGTTTAGCCGTATATTCGCATGTAATTTTTCCAGTGTGCCTGGCACGGGTTCAAAAGCTATCACGCGGCCAGTGGGACCTACGATCTGGGCTGCAAGTAAGGAAAAGATGCCGATATTCGCGCCAATATCGACAAATGTATCTCCTGGCCGAAGAAACGCCCGAAGTACATTTTCGACCTCAGGCTCAAATTGTGATTTGATGAAAACTTCTCTTTGGATGAAGTCGGTTGTATCGACATCGATGATAATTCCGCTCCTCATTCTCAGCGTTACTTGCAAAGGGCTTGAAGCCAGATGACGGCGTAATATTTCAACCAGACGCCATTTGCCTTTGTCGAAAGGAACCAGGCGCAAGTATGTTTTTAATAAACTGATGAACGCGCGACGCACGCCGTGCCTCAAGACAATCTCAGGTTAATATGGGAACACCAAGCTGTCCGAAAATCGAGCCCGAAGACTGTATCATTTTGCACAGTCCGAGGCTCGCGATTTTGATACGTCCGATCGTCGCTTGTAATGCCGCGGGACGCGCACGCTGCAAGTGCCATAGTGCTTGACGATCACCAGTTGACTCTCGCGCACGCCGCGCGCGTACTTGTCCGTGGCCGATAACCAAAGAGGGGATCATGCGTCGACGCTCTTATCTGCGTGCGGTGTGCGGGTTGGCATTCGCAGCACTGGCCTTCACTCCAGCATCGGCTATCAGCACTTATGGCGCCTGGGACGGAAGCAATTACGTCGAGCCATTCGGCTGCGACGCCACGGCGACCTATGGCCAGGTTATCACGGTCACAGGCAAGACCACGCTGAACAACTTTGCGTTCTCGTGGGCCACCCATAACAACACCACGGGCTCGATGGTGGTCCGCGGAGAGGTCTATGCCTGGGACGGCACGAAGGCCACTGGCAATGCGCTCTGGGAATCCCAGCCGCGCAAGATCGCATTCCAGGATTCCGCTTTCCACGTGGAAAGCTTTAAACCCGGCGCCCTGCCACTGACGCTGCATCAGCAATATGTGCTGTTCGCGAGTTTCTCGAAGGACTTCGGAAGCTGCAAGAACAATTACGAGCTCAAATGGGGGCTCGTAGACGACGAAGGTGCCTATCGCAAAGGGACGTTCGTCTACCAGAACAACGGCGCCGATGCATCGCAATGGACCACCGCGTCCTGGCAGACGACCTATGGCGGCGATCTCGCGTTCAAAGCGGCGCTCCGTTAGTCTGGCGATCCTCGCCGTTGGCTTTACGACCGCGTCTTGTTGCGCGCTACCGATGAAACCCGCGATCGCGGGCTTCACCGATATCCAGACGATCGCCTGGCACAACAGCGGCGACAGCCAGCCCACCCTGACACCGGACAGGCAAGGACGCTGGGTGCGCTGTCGTCGACGCGTGCAACACCGAGGAAGCTTTCAAGAAGATTCAGAGATGTCCGCGCCTGGGCGTGTCCGCGCGCTGTCGCTATCTGACCCCATCCACAAGGGTTCGGCCTTCAAAGCCTTGTGTAACGCGGCGTCGACATTGCGCCCGCCGCTGGGCGCGGCAAGTTTCTGCCAGCCGACAAACTCTTCCAGGGAAAGACTGTAAAGCTCGCTTGCCTGCTCGAAGCTCAGCAAGCCGATTCGAACAGCCTTAACGACGAGCATCTTCCGGGCTACATACCACCGCCGCGTGTTCGGCGCTGGGAGATCGGCGAGTGTCAGTCCGGGCGGATTCCGCCCAATCGGATGGTATCTCCTGGCACGCGTCTGTCCCATGGTTGTCTCCTTCAAACCACGGGTAGACTTAAGGGAACCTGCAATCCCCAGATGAGCAATTTTGATCATCGTCTAGTGGTAGTTCCAAACGTGGTTTCCAAAGGGTTAATGAGCTAGTCCGATGCCGCAGATAGGCATTTACCGTTCGAGGTGCGGCGTTTCGTGAAGAACCAGGTTTAACAAGGATTTGTGGACGACGATGCCGCCCTTGAGATCGCTGTCGCCGTTGTAGTCGATGAAGCCCAGTTTGCGGAACTTGTTCATAAAGAAACTCACGCGGGATCTGGTTGTCCCGATCATCTCCGCAAGGGTTTCCTGGCTGATCTTCGCGATCAAGGGGGTGGGAGATCCCTCCTTGCCGAAATTGGCCAGCAGCAGGAGCAACCGCGCGAGACGTCTTTCGCTCGAGTTGAACAATTGATCCACGAGGTCTGCTTCGACGCGAATGGTCCGACTCAAGAGATACGCAATGAACAACTCCGAAAACGCGGATTCCTTGCGCAGCACTTTGGTGATCGCGGCCTTCTCGATGCACATGACGTCGCATTCCGTCATGGCCGTTGCCGTCGAGATGCGGACACGCTGTGCGGCGAGGCATCCTTCGCCAAAGAAATCGTCCGCTGTGAGGATTGCGACGACGGCCTCTTTGCCCTGCTCCGATACGACGGTGAGTTTCACCTTGCCTTGTTGAATGAAGAACACGGAGCGCGCGGGTTCCCCCTGCGAGAAAATGACATCACCCTTTTGGTGTTTGACGTGCCTGCGCCCTTCCCCGACCTTGGCCAGAAATGCCGTCGGGCTAAATGGTGATTTGCTTCTTGCGGCCATCGCGCCTCCCTTTAAGGTTGATTTTAGAAGGTTGAAAGTAGCGCCGCCCGGGTTCGGGGCCAATCGTGCCGGCAAAGAAATTCAACTGCCGCCGGGCGACTCGATTGGGAACTCGGCGTCGTCAGACTATTCTGTTACAGCGGCAGGTCTGAGCAAAATTGACCACCGGGCCGTGAATCGCTGCGCATTTCGCGCGGTTCCCGCGATCGGGCGGCGAATGACCTGTCGCGGAACGGCAAAAAAGAGCGCAACCGCTCAACCACTTACAGTGCGTGCCTTGCGAATCATTTCGCCATCGCACGTAATTTCGAAGCGCGCATAGGAGACATCCTCCAGCGCAAAAAGGGCGTCTATGGCCTGGTCCTCGGCGGCGCACAAGGCTTGACGAACAAGCTTCGTCTCGCCGTCAGCGCCCAATAGTCGAATCTGATAGGGGAAAAACTCAAAACCGAATCTCAACTGCTGTTGGCGCATGGGCATTCTCCTTCGCAGCAGAAGCGCGGCCCGCGAGATAGCAGATCACGCCCAGCCGACGACACCCGCACGATAGGCTTGGGGCGCGTGTGCAAGCTGTTCAATATTGCTCGCGAAGAGAACACGGGTCCGGTGCGCAAACGCGATCGTCTATTTCGCAAAAGTCTTCAGTTTCTCGTCCGACAATTCCCAGAACGGCTCGGGTATCTGGACGCCAACGATCAAGAGATGATCGACATTGTTGTCATCTACGCCCAGCGGCAAGAATGCGGTCTCATGATAATGAAATACCTCACCGGGCAGGTCGTGATCGATCGGTCCTCGCATGATGAAGGGCATACCGGTTGAACGCGCGCGGTCATATGCGGACCGCAATATCGCGCCCAATCTGGGCGCCGCGGCCTCAATTGCAGTAACGCGTATTCCTTTGAAGTATGTCTTGAACGCCTGTCTTTGAACTTCTCCCACGTACCGATATTCGTAATCGGCGCCATGATCGATGACCCCTACGATAACGCAGCTGGGCAGAAATCCTGCCATGCCTCTCAAAGTCAGATCGGCGCGTGCGGGAAAACGGCGTGCGCCGCATAAGGAACGCCAATAGTTCACACCGCTTTTGACGTAGGCGGTCTTTGCGTCATCTACGGAAGTTGGCGTGGCAACGATTTCTCTTTGCGGTGAGGGCAAGGCATTTTGAGGCATATGGATTGATCCTCCACGACGCCCCCCGCGACCCACGTGCGTACGAACTCGTTAATATCTTTTCTTTGCTTTAGAAGATTCGAGACGCGCGGGTCACGAGACATGTTCCTTTAATCGAACGTGCTTGCTTTTCGCCAAAGCGCATCGCTTGCATCTGCGCGTCCATTCGTTCGCGCTATCGGCGCGAAGACTATCGTTAAAGCAGCGGTAACCACCAAACAATCTAAGCGTGAGCTATATTGCACAGTTTGCACCTCGGCAGAATGGAATGGTGCGTGAATGCGGGAATTGTGCCCAACGTCGAGTTCGTTCTTCCGTCTTCAACGGCGGAACACCTTTGGCTTCGGCAGCTTCCCTATTGCATCTTGCACTGCAGGAGTAGCGCATCATGGCCCAGTCATCCGAACCGCGGCGTTTTAACGGAGGACCCAAGTCCGCGCATGGAGAGTGGACTCCCGTTCATCGATTGCTTCGTGTCCTCCTGGCGGAAGACAATAAGATCAATCAGCAATTCGCGACCTTGGTATTGAACCGCGCCGGACACAGCGTGGAGGTCGCTGCCAACGGCAATCTGGCCGTCGAGGCCCTGTGCGCCGCCGAATTCGACGTCGTTTTGATGGACCTGCAGATGCCCGATCTGGACGGCGTACAGGCCACGCGGAAGATCCGCGCCCTCCCGGCGCCCAAAGGCGGCATCCCGATCATCGCCCTGACCGCATGCGCCGCACCGGAGGCCCGGCAGGAATGCCTCGCCGCGGGAATGAACGATTACCTTTCAAAGCCATTCAAACCGGCAGAGCTGTTGTCCGCGCTCGACAAAATCCCGCAACAAAGCTCGTGGCCGGCTCTGGTGACGCCACCAGACACACTCAACGAGCCAGCCGCGGCCAAGAGTGTAGAAGGACTCCCGGTGCTCGACCTGGAACAACTCGATACTTTCGAATCGGTGTTTTCCCGATCGAAGATGAAAACCCTTGCTTCGCTTTATATGGTCGATGTCGATGCGCGGTTGGTGCTGATAAAAGAATATCGCCTCAAGGGGGATTTCGAGGGCATTTCTCGACAAGCTCATATGATCGTCAGCACCGCGGGCAATTTGGGCGCAATGCAGACGAGCGCGCTGGCGCGCATTCTCGAGGTGTCTTGCAAAGATATCGACCACGCGCGCTCCGACCGGCTCATCGCCGAACTGCGGGCGTCTTGCGAGCAATCGCGCGGCGAACTTCGGCGTTGGCTCCGGGCATACTGATCAATTTGTCAGAACCACCATTCCAGAGATTGCAAGGAAACGGCTTATTCAGACGCTTGAATTGAGATTGAGCGGTATTGGCCAGTACTTGTTTCGTGATCATGGGAAATTCTGTCTGCGAAGGTTTCCCTACGACCCCCTCCCTTAGGGATGATACCAGCCTTTGCAATTCTAGCCCCGGCGATGTCCCCTCGCTGGGGCTAGTTTTTGAGGATGCGCGCCTCCAAATTTAAGAGTTCGAATACCATCGAATTTTCCGCTTATTTCGATGTGTGTAGTTTTGGGTCTAAAATATTGTCTCTCCGGTAACATCTTGGGTCCAACGTGCGGGCTTCGTGGGTATCCCACGACCTGATCTGCAGTCGTGTCTCGAGAAGCACGTCTCAATAGATCGATCCCGCCCTCTCGCCCGCGATCACGCCCGCGACATGGCGATGTTCGACACTCTTATCATTCGGGCAGATTTCTTCCCGGATCTGGGTTGGAGATTCCTCCATCCAAATAAGGACGCTTGCCATGAAAAGTTTAGCCACAAAGACAACAGCCGTGGATGACGCTCCTTCCGCCATTCTGGCCCCTTCCGCCATTCTGAATGTCGGTCCCGATGAGACCTACGCAACAATCGCCGCCGCAATGGGCGTCGCCAACATGGGCGATCAGATTGTCCTTGAGACGGGATATAGCAATGAAAACGCCCTCATCACCGTCAACAACCTTTTCATCGACGGCGATCAATCGTCCAAGGAGATCGATCTGACGCTCGGTGTCGGTGTCGACACGCTGACCCTGCAGGGCCACGCTCCGATCAGCGTCGTCGACAATGCCGGCAACGACACGATTACCGGCAATTTGGGAGCAAATCTCATCGAAGTTTCCGGCGGTGTCGATGTGGCCCATGGTGGCGCCGGGGCGGACCGTCTGTTTGTCGATTATTCGAGCGCCACCGCGGCGATCACCGGCACAGTGGTGAACATCACCGATGGAGGCAGTCACGCGGTCACGTTCGACGGCTTCGAGAATTTCACGATCTACACGGGAAGCGGAAACGATACGCTTACAGTCGGGGATGGCGAAAATTCCGTCCGCAGCGGTGGCGGGGGCGACACGATCACCACGGGCAACGGACACAATGAGATTGTCGCGGGTCTCGGCAACGACACGGTCACGGCGGGTGACGGTGGCAACAGCATCTGGGGCGGGGGCGGAAACGACACCGTTACATCCGGAACCGGAAAGGACTATGTCGACGGTGGTTTGGGCGACGACACGCTGACAGGCGGTGGCGGCAACGACACCATGCTCGGTAACAACGGCAATGACACGATCTCGGGCGGTGTCGGCAACGACGATTTGTCCGGCGGCGCTGGCATTAACACGCTCGATGGCGGCGTCGGCGCCGACACGGCGGATTACTCTTTGAGCCACCCCGGTGTCAGCGTCAATCTCGCTATCGGCGTCGCACAGGCGGTGAACGCGTACGAAACGGATACGTTGACCAACATCGAGAACGTCAGGGGATCGGATTTCAGCGACACCTTGACAGGCAATTCGGGACACAACGTGCTCATGGGCGGCCTCGGCGCCGATTACCTGAACGGCGGTGGCGGCTCGGACACCTTCTTCTATGCGGGCGCGGCGGATTCGACGTCGAGATCGTTTGATGTGATCACCGGCTTCGACACGTTGAACGACGCGTTTAATCTCCCATCCGCTGTCAATGCCATCGATGCAACGGTCACGTCGGGCGTTCTGACAGGCGGCAATTTCGACGGCGATATGGCTGCGGCGATAGGCGCTTCCCAACTTGGCGCCCATGACGCTGTGCTTTTCACACCCACTCAGGGCGGGTATGCGGGAGATACGTTCCTCGTCGTCGATGTGAATGGTCAAGCGGGGTACCAGGCCGGCGTGGACCTCGTCATGCAGCTCAGTTCATCCATGCATCTCGAAAGTTTGAGCACGAGCGATTTCATCTGATACGAGATGGCTGGGTGGCGCCCGATGTAGCGCCACGCAGACAAGCGCGCGATGATACCAGCCTTTGCAATGCTAGCCCCGGCGATGTTCCCTCGCTGGGGCTAGTCTTTTTGCGGGTGCGCTCCCGCAGATCTGAGAGTTCCGAATACCATCGCAATTTCGGTTTGTTTCGACATATGTAGCTTTGCACCTAAAATATTGACTCGCCGCTAATGTCTTGGGTCCAAGGTACCGGGCTTCGCCGGTACTCCACGACTTGATCTGCAGTCGTGTCCCGAGAAACACATCTCAATAGATTGATCCCGCCTTCTCGCCCGCGATCGCGCCGGCGGGGATTTTCGACAATTTTATCACCCGGGCAGATTTCTTCCCGGATCTGGGTTGGAGATTTCTCCATCCAAATAAGGACGCTTGCTATGAAACGCTTTCTCACAATGACAACAGCTCTTCTTGGTCTGGCGGCCGCGCAAGGCGTATCCGCTTCGCCCAAGCCACCGGCCGGTGCACCCATCATCGTCACGGCTCCGGTCGATCTCGGCATCGCCGGTCACTTTGTGCTCTTGTCGCAGACCGGAATCACCGATGTCGGCCCGTCAGTGGTCGTCGGCTCTGTCGGCACCAGCCCGATCACCGGCGCCGCCGATCTGTTGAGCTGTTCCGAGGTCACGGGAAACATCTATTCGGTAGATGCGGCCGGGCCGGCGCCCTGCAGCATCCCGTCGCCCCTGCGCCTGTCCAAGGCTATCGGCGCCATGACGACGGCATACACCGACGCGGCTTCGCGCACCGCCAACACGACGGAATGGAACGCCGGCGAAATCGGCGGTCTGACATTCGCACCCGGCGTCTATAGCTGGAGTTCGAATGTCAACATCCCCAGCGATATCTATCTCGACGGCAAGGCCGACGATGTCTGGATTTTCCAGGTCGCACAGAACGTCGTACTCGCCAACGGAGTCTCCGTTCATTTGCAGGGCCATGTCCGGTCGAGGAACGTCTTCTGGCAAGTTGCGGGCGCGGTCACGCTGGGCACCACGTCGCATATGGAAGGCATCGTCCTGTCCAAGACCATGATCAGCGCGGCGACAGGTGCGGAGATCCACGGGCGCTTATATGCACAGACGGCCGTGACGCTGCAGAAGACGACGCTGGTTCTGCCCAAGGGCGATCTGCCGCTCTAACATTTGATGCGAGGTGGCCTTCATGGATGTGCGTGAAGGCCACGCCGGCGGGGAGCATCCCTGATTCCCTAACGCTCTTTCCTATTCGCCGGCGTTAAGCGGCACACCGCCGCTCCGAGTGCCGCGCGTGCGTTCGGCCTGGTCCACCAATATTTCTCTGAATAGGATGGCAAATTGACTCGAAGGACCTGGGAAGAGGAAATCGTTGCCCGCGAAGGCGCCTCGGAAAATCGTAATTCGTTCACGGAGCGACGGTGGAACGGCGCGCACCAGACAAGAGGGCGGGAATTTGATTTGCTATGTTTATGTATTGGGAACGGAGGGCTCTGAGAGACCCACGACTTACGTTGGATGGACGACTGACCTTGAGGGGCGCATTCGGAAGCACAACGTGGGCACCGGTGCTAAGTCTACCCGTGGAAGATGCTGGGCTCTTCTCTATGCGGAGCGATACGAAACGCGCAGGGATGCCATGAGCCGTGAATGGCATCTGAAGCGCGACAGGCAATTTCGCAGGTCGCTGCGCCAGGGCTGAACAGACCGACGCATGTTAGTTGCAAGTTCGCTGACCGCGTCGTGCCAGACCATCGATGCATCGCGCGGCGACGGCACCGCTCAGAGGCCGAGGCCGGCCTTGGCGATGATGTTGCGCTGAATTTCGTTCGACCCCGCGTAGATCGAGCCTGCACGCTCGTTGAAGTAGCGCGCGGCGACAGGCGCACAACCGTCGGGCCCGATGCCCTGGCTCGCACTCATGTGCGGCACATGCACTTCGCCGCCCGGCGCGGTGTGCTCGGGTTGGAACGGCACGGCATGGAGGCCTGCGATCTCGAGCCCCAGCTCGGTGATCCGCTGACTGAGCTCGGTCGAGCGGATTTTCATCATCGACGGCGCCACGCCCGTCCCAGCCGCTCCGCCAGCACGGGCGAGGATTCGATGCTCGGTATATTCCAGCGCCGCAATCTGGATTTCTGTCTCGGCGAGCTTGTGCGCCATTGCCGTATCACGATCGAGGCGGCATTCGGCCACCAGCGCCCTCAGCCGGCGCAGCCGAGCATAGAGGCCCGGCGCCGCCGCCGATCCACCGCGCTCGAATTGCAGAAGATATTTGGCGACAGTCCAGCCATCGCCGATCCGTCCCACGACGTTCGCCTTGGGCACGATGACGTCGCGGAAATGGATCTCGCATTGGATGTCCTCGCCGGACAGCATCGTGATCGGCCGCACCTCAATGCCGGGTGTCGCCATGTCGATCAGAACGAAGGTGATACCGGTCTGCGGCGGCCCCAGGCTTGAGGTGCGCACGAGGCAGAAGATGCGGTTGGCCAGCATCGCATGCGTGGTCCAGATCTTCTGTCCGGTGCAGACGAAATGATCGCCCGCGTCGCGTGCCGACATCTTGAGCGATGCCAGATCCGAACCGGCATCGGGCTCGGAATAGCCTTGGCACCAGAAATCCTCGCCCGAAAGGATGCGCGGCAGATAGAACGCCTTCTGCTCGGCATTGCCGTGGCCGATCAGGACTGGCCCGCACATCGACAGCCCCATGGGTGACAGCGGCGGCGCGTCGGCTGCGGCAAGCTCGCTCTGGAAGATGTAGCGCCGCGCCGCCGACCATCCGCATCCGCCATGCTCGACCGGCCAGGACGGCGCGACCCAGCCCTTGCGGTAAAGGATCGTATGCCACTGCCGCATCGTGTCGCGATCGGCATAGACGCTGGTCGCAAGCCGACCGGCGCGCCGTAGGTCAGGGGTCAGCGCTTCGTCGAGGAAGGCACGTATCTCGTCGCGGAACCTGTTGTCGTCGCTGTCCATGTACTAGCTGTTATCGGACGCGCGCGAGCGAGGCAACTTGGTACTTCGTCTGCTGATGACCCGATGATTGCGGATTAATCTTCGATGCAGTTTACGCGTTGACCCCGGACGCGTCCGAAACGCGTGAAGTGCGCCACGGCTTCGGAGGGGCCTTCAGAAGCAGTCAGACGTTTCGACCGATGGTGGGCGCGACAGGGATTGAACCTGTGACCCCTCCCGTGTGAAGGGAGTGCTCTCCCGCTGAGCTACGCGCCCCCTTTTGGGGAAGTCGCCTATAGGTCCAAGCCTTTCAGGCGTCAAGCGGCGGCGTGGGCAGGCTTAGCGGGCGCGTCGGTTTCGTGGCGCTGGGCGTCGATGACGTCCAGCAGGTGCGCGTTCCGGGCGCCGAATTTCCGCGCACCAGGCCGATGTGTTCGGCATCGTCCGTAAACAGATAATCGCGTAGCGCCCGATTGCTGCGCAGCGGATAACAGCAACCGCTCAAGAGCACGAAACGCGCGAACGCGGGATCGTGTTCGCGCGCCGCCTGCAGGAGCCGCAGTGAAGCCTCGACCTGACTCCATCCTCCCCAATACACGGGCACCCGGTCGCGGATCAGCGTGACGCCGCGTATGTCGGCAAGTTCATGAAGAAAAATTCCGATATCGGCTTTCGCATCGATATGCACGAACACATGCGACCAGGGCGATGCAAGCGCGCGCACGAGACGCGCTAGCAGCACTGGCTCTGTGTGTGCGGCAATGAGAAAGGCGATTTTGGAAGATTGAAAACGCGGTTGCGTGGCGGCGCCGGCGGAACGGAACAAGCAACACCCCTCGGTGCGATGTCATCGCTCGAACCAACATCGGGCGAGGGGTGTTTCCGTCGTGCCTTTCGGTTATTTCATTGGCCGGTAGGCTAGGCGTTAGCGAGGAGCATCGTCGCGACGTCTGGAATATCCGCGAAGTGATCGACCACCGCATCGGCGCCGAGCGTGAGCGCAGGCTCCGGCGTGTAGCCGAACGACACCAAAATCACTTTCACCTTCGCCGCGCGCGCAGTTTGCACATCTGTAACGCTGTCGCCGATCATCAGCGCGGGTCCTCCGCCGAGCTCGTCGGCGACGTGATGGAACACGCGCGCATCGGGCTTGTTGTAGCTGTAGCGGCCTGCGCCGTGGATCGCATCGAAATAGCGGTCGAGGTCCAGCGCCGGCAGAAGCAGGTCAGTCAGCTCCTGCGGCTTGTTGGTGAGAACGCCGAGTTTGAAGCCGCGCTCTTTAAGCGCGGCCAGCGTCTCGTCGACACCCGGAAAAGGGCGGCTGGCGACCGCCACGTGCCTTCTGTAATGGTCGATGTAGTCGTCGATCAGGTGAGGAAGGCGCGCGTCTTCCATCGCGTCGCCAGTCATCTTGAACGCTTCGGACAGCATGGTCCGCGCGCCATAGCCGACGAGATGGCGTAGGTCTGCATGGTCCACGGGCCTTCGTCCCTCGCGGATCAGGATGGCATTGAGCGCACCGAGCAGATCGGGCGCGGTGTCGACGAGCGTGCCGTCGAGGTCGAAGATCAGGGCAGGGGTCATATTAGGGCTATAACGATTCTTTTCTGGTGCTCCGCAATATAGCGTCGTAAATCGTCACTTTACCCTTTTTCTTTCGAGGGTTACGGCAAATCCATGGCACGGGCGGCGGTTATATTGGCGGCGGGAATGGGAACGCGGATGAAATCCGCGACCCCCAAAGTCATGCACAAGGTCGCAGGCCTGCCGATCCTGGGCCATGTGATTGCGGCAGCGCGCAGCGCAGGCGTCGAACGCATCGTGGTCGTGACCTCGCCGGACGGCGCGATGGTGCGCGACTTCGCGGAGGCGCAAGGTGCTCAGACCGTCGTGCAGGACATGCAGCTCGGCACGGGTCACGCAGCCGCGGCTGCCGCACCGGCGCTTGCCGGTTTCGATGGCGAGGTCGTGATCTGTTACGGCGACATGCCGCTGGTGACGGCAAAGACTCTCGACGCCTCGTTCGCGGCGCGCACCAAAGCCGGTCTCGCGATTGTGGCGTTCCATTCCCAAAGCATCGCGTATGGCCGCGTGATCGCGGGTAGGGACGGGTTGCTGGATTGGATCGTCGAATATCGCGATGCGGATGAAGAGGAGCGCAAGGTCGATCTCTGCAACGCCGGGATCATGGCGGCGGACGCGAAGAGCTTCTTCCGCTGGGCGGCGAAGCTCGAAAACACCAACACACAGAAAGAATACTACCTCACCGACGTCCCAAAATTCGCAAAGGCCGACGGCCAGGGCTGTGCAATCGCGGTCGCCGAGGAAGGCGAGATGATGGGCGTGAATTCCCGCGCCGAACTCGCCGACGCCGAAGCGGCCATGCAGCAGCGCCTGCGCATGGCGGCCCTTAATGCGGGTGTCGGCATGACGGCGCCGGAAACCGTGTTCCTTTCGCACGACACGATTCTGGAGGCGGATGCGCAGATCGGTCCTTATGTCGTGTTCGGGCCCGGTGTCGCCGTGCGCGGTGGCGCGGAGATCAAGAGCCATTCCGTGCTCGAAGGCGCCGAAGTGAAAGCGGGCGCCATTGTCGGCCCGCATGCGCGGCTGCGTCCCGGGGCAGTCATCGGGGAGGGCGCGCATATCGGCAATTTCGTCGAGGTGAAGAATTCTACCATCGGCAAAGGCTCGAAGGCCAATCATCTGGCCTATCTCGGTGACGCGACGGTGGGCGAGGGCGCCAATATCGGTGCGGGCACCATCACCTGCAACTATGACGGCTTTGACAAACATCGGACCGAAATCGGCGATGGCGCGTTCATCGGCTCGAACACGTCGCTGGTCGCGCCGGTGATCGTGGGCGAGGGCGCCAACACCGGCGCGGGCTCCGTCATCACCAAAGACGTCGCGCCCGGCGCGCTCGCCGTCGAACGCGCGGAGCAGCGTGAAGTGGCGGGATGGGCCACGAAATTCCGTGCACGGAAGAAAGCGGCGAAGGGAAAATAGCTCTTTACTCGTCGTGGCCGGCCTGACCCGGCCATCCAGAGTCAAGAGCGCTGAAGAATGGATGGCCGCCTCAAGGGCGGCCATGACGGAAAAAGGGAACGAAACACATGTGCGGCATCGTTGGCATTGCGGGCACGAAGGACGTGGCGCCCGTCATCCTCGAGGCGCTGAAGCGGCTCGAATATCGCGGGTACGATTCCGCCGGTATCGCAACGCTCGTGGATGGCGACATCCATCGCCGTCGCTCGCCCGGGAAGCTCTCGAAGCTCGATGCCGAACTGCACAAACATCCGCTCGCCGGCCGCACCGGCATCGGCCACACCCGCTGGGCGACGCATGGCGCGCCGACAGAGGTGAACGCGCATCCCCACGCCAACGCCCGCGTTGCGATCGTGCACAACGGCATCATCGAGAATTTCCGCGAGCTGCGAGCTGAGCTTCTGGCCAAAGGCCACAAATTCGAATCCGAAACCGACAGCGAGGTGACGGTCCATCTGATCGCCGAATATCTCGATCGCGGCATGACGCCGGAGGACGCGGCGAAGGAAGCCGTGCGGCGGCTCACCGGCGCCTATTCGCTCGCGATGATCTTCAAGGGCGAAGAGTCGCTACTGATCGGCGCGCGCAAGGGCAGCCCGCTCGCGGTCGGCTATGGCGAGCATGAGGCCTATCTGGGCTCCGACGCGTTTGCGCTTGCGCCCTTCACCAACCGCGTCGCCTATCTGGAAGACGGCGACGTCGCGGTGGTGCGCGGGCCGCAGGTATCGATCTTCGACGCTGAGGGCCGCCCGGCGAACCGCGAGGTCACCATCACCAACGCCTCGGCGGCGCTCGTCGACAAGGCGGGCCATAGCCATTTCATGGCGAAGGAGATCCACGAGCAGCCGGAAGTCATCGGCCACACGCTCGCGCATTATCTCGATGCCGCGGGACCGAACGTACAACTCGACAATCCGAAACTCGCGCATGTGCTCGCCAACGCCACGAAGCTCACGATCTCCGCCTGCGGCACGGCTTATTACGCGGGCCTCGTCGGCAAATACTGGTTCGAGAAGCTGGCGCGCATCCAGGTGGAAACCGATTTTGCGTCCGAGCTGCGTTACCGCGATCCGGTTTATATGAAGGACGGCGCCGCACTGTTCATCTCGCAGTCCGGCGAGACGGCGGACACACTGGCGGCGCTGCGCGATGCCAAGGCGCACGGACAGACCACTCTGGCGCTCGTCAATGTGGTGGAAAGCTCGATCGCGCGCGAGGCCGACATCGTGCTGCCGATCTTCGCGGGGCCCGAGATCGGCGTCGCGTCGACCAAGGCGTTCACCTGCCAGCTCGCGGCACTGGCCGCGCTCGCCATCGCGGCAGGACGCGGACGCGGCACGCTGGATGCGGCGGAAGAGAAGCGCCTGTGCGGCGCGCTGCTCGAAATCCCGCGCCACATCGTCGAATTCCTCAAGCAGGAAGCGAAGGTGAAGGTGCTGGGGCAGGAGATCGCCAAGGCGCGCGATGTGCTCTATCTCGGCCGCGGCCCGAGCTTCCCGCTCGCGCTCGAAGGCGCACTCAAGCTCAAGGAAATCTCCTATGTACACGCCGAGGGCTATGCCGCCGGCGAGATGAAGCACGGTCCCATCGCGCTGATCGACGAAGCCGTGCCCGTGATCGTAATGGCGCCGCATGACGCGCTGTTCGAGAAGACCGTCTCCAACATGCAGGAAGTGATGGCGCGCGGCGGCAAGGTGCTTTTGATCTCCGAGGCGCAGGGCCTTACGAGCGCGGGCGAGCAAGCCTGGGCCACCATCGAAGTGCCCACCGCCGATCCGTTCATCGCGCCGGTGCTTTACGCCATCCCCGCACAACTCCTCGCCTACTACGCGGCAATAGCCAAAGGCACCGACGTCGACCAGCCGCGAAATCTGGCGAAGAGCGTGACGGTGGAATAAAGGTTAGTGCTGCCTGTCCCAGTAGGCCTCGCCGCGCTCCGGCTTGAACATCGTTCGCGGGTTGCCGTGAGAATCTTCCACCGCGAAGGTGTTGGTGTCGTGATCGTAGATCAGTGTGTCGCCATTCTCGCGATGCTTGATCTCCGCACGGGCAGGCGGGCTGTGGACGAAGTTGGACGCTTCGTCTTCATATTCACGGGCGTTGTGGTCTTCCGAGAATTGTGCGCCGTGCTTGCGCCAGTGCTCTTCGGCATTGGCGCTCGAGCCGTCGCGTCCATGAGACCATGAAACGCCAACTTCATTGTCGCGCGGCTCGGACGTTGCGCTGCTGTCGTCGTCAGAGTTGTTGGCGGTGGGTTCCGAAACGGCCGTCGGCACGTGAACTGAGGCACCGCCGGGCGTGAGGTGGTTGTTGTCCTCAGCGGCGACCGGCTCTGAAATCGCTGCCGATGTCTGAAATGAGACGCCACCGAGCGTAAAACCGGTGATCGCCGCCAGCGCCATGACGGCGATCAGCATACCACGGAAATTGTTCATCACCCGTCCCCGCTACAACCTATGCGTACTGTAGCCGCGATATTACGAACGATCTGTTGCCGCAGTCGTTACAGCTGTACCGATTTTCGGCGCCGCGGCCTCTGGTGTTGCCTTATTTGTACTCGCGCACCGATTCTCAAATCTCGTCATGCTGAGGTGCACCGCGAAGCGGTGCCTCGACCCGCCTACGCTAAAGCTTCGGCGGGCGAGCCTTATTCTCCTGGTCCGCCGTAGCCTTGGCGAAGGCGGAAGCACGCACGGTGGCGATGTCATCCTTCGAGGCTCGCTGCGCTCGCACCTCAGGATGACGACGAGGAGTGATCACCCTGGCGCGCGTTCCACCTTGCGCGCGCAGCGTTGAGGCTCATTTCATTCGCGCCACCTTCGAGGTCGGGATCGCGGGCTTGTGCGGGATCGTCTTCCCAGTCGCAGATGGGGCAGATTTCGAAGGCGCCGCGTTCGTGGATGACGTTCGAGCCGCAGCATTCGCAGGGCAGGAGCGTCTCTTTATCTTTCTTCTTCACTGCCGGTCCCAATAGGCTCGGCCGCTGCTCGGGCGGAAGAAGGTGCGGGGTTCACCGCTTCGGTCCTTCACCGCAAACGTATTGGTGGCGGGATCGTAAAACAGCGTGTCGCCGTTCTCACGCGATTTCGTGAGCGTGCCGGGCGGCGGATTGGTGACGAAGCGGAGCGCGCCCTGCTCGTAGTCCTCAGCGCTGTGGAATTCCGGGAAGTCGCGTCCGTGTTTCTGCCAGTGCTCCTCGGCGTTGTTGCGGTTGCCCGAATGCCCGTGCGACCAGACCACGCCGGTTCCGGAATTGGCAACGGTTGAGACGCTGGCAGGCGCGGGCGCCGGCTGGTTTGTGCCGCCGAAGCGGCTGACGCCGACGACCGCCGCGATGACGACGACGAAGAGGGCGATCCAGCGCTGCTGCGCGAACATGTGTTACTTCGCCGCCAGAATGGCGTCGAGGCTGTGCGGCCCTGTGCCGATGGGCTCGAGGTGCGGATAGCGCAGGCCGCCCTGGTAATCGACGTGCAGGGTGCGGAACTGCTTGTTGTCTTCGACCAGCAGATCGAACGGCACCTTCTTCTCCTGCGCCCAGCGGATCGCGTCCTTGAGCGCGGTCGTGTCGTAGGCGTCGCCGTCCACGGCCTTGATCTTCATGCCGACGGTCATGCCGGCCTTGAAGGCGGGGCTGTCCCAGTAGACCTCGGTCACGGTGTCGTCCTTGTCGACGACGATGCCGAGCGAGAACGACAGGTCTGAGCTCTTGCGGATCTTCTCGTTGCCTTTCTGGAACTCACTCTCGACGTCGTTGTAGACGAGGCGATAGCCGCCGCGCACGAAGGCGTCGAGGGGCGCGCCCCGCGCGTGGTCTTCGAGCCGCGCGTGCAGGAACTTCGCCCAGTCGTTGGCCGCAACGCCGTTCAGCGCCCCCACGACATCGTCGAAATTGTAGGTGCTGGTGACATAGCTGCCATTGTTCATGCCGAAGAAGCCGCGTGCGAAATCGTCGAGCGAGCGCTGGCCGTTCGATTTCTCGCGGATCAGCGTGTCGGCATCGAGCCAGGTGAGCAGGCCCTCGTTGTAATAGTCCTCACTGCGTTCCCAGCTGCGCCACGGGATCGGCCTGCGGCTCGCGACGATGGGATCGTTGGTGGTATCGGCAAGCGATTTCCAGGCGCGGCCAGCATAATGGTCGTAGGTCGCAGCGATCGACGCGAGCGAGTCGAGCGAATCCTGCTTCGAGATAAGTCCGGAACGCGCCGCGAGCACCACGCCCCAATATTGCGTCTGGCCTTCATAGACCCACAGAAGGGAATCGCGCATCGGCACGTTGAAGTTCGGCGTCCACAGATCGGCGGGCCTGCGGAACTTGCCGTTCCAGGAATGGACGAGTTCGTGGCTCATCACCCCGCGCGCGGGCGAAGTTGATTCCCAGTCGAGGAAATAGCGCGGGATCGGGCCGTCCTCACTCGACTGATGATGCTCGAGCCCGATGCCGCCCATCTTGTCGCTGAGCGAGACGAGGAAATCGTAGTGATCGTAATGGTGCGATCCGAACAGCTTGTAAGCCTGCTGGACCAGCGCCCGATGCGCGGCAAGCTGTTCGGGCTTGATCAGGATCTGGTTCGGCTTGTCGGACACGATGTCGAAATGGACCGGCGCCACGCCGCCCGGATCGAGGTCGAGGCGATCGAAATAGGCGCCCGCGATCATCGGCGAATCCACCAGCGTGTTGAACGGCGTGGGCTTGAACGTCGTCGTATCGCCCGAGATCGATGCGGTCTCCAGCGCAGTCGCGAATTTCCAGCCATGCGGCAGGGTCGCGCTCGCCACGAACGGAATGTCGCGTGAGAAATAGCCGGCGGGATAGAGCGCGACCGTGTTCCATTCGAGGCTCAGCATCGCGGGCGTCATCATCACGCGGCCCTCGGCCATCGTGACCGGCGAGTCGTATTGGAAATCGGCGTCGATGGTCTTCGCACCTTCGGGCACAATGATGTGGAACGCGTACATCTCGACCGGGTCGCGTGTCCATTCGATGCGCTGCTTGCCGGCATGGAGGATAAGGCCGGAGAACATGGCGATCGGCCCGCCCGGCGAATGATGCCCCGGCAGCCACTCCGGATAGAGCAGGATCATCGCGCCGGATGCCGCAACCGGGATCGTCTCATGTGCGCGGAAGACGTGATGCGCGAGATCGGTCGCATCGACGGCGAGGCGGATCGTGCCGGGATAGGGCTTATCCTCTGGCGCAGGGATCGGTGCCTGCGGCGGGAGCGGCGAGGGACCAGCGGTCTGTGCCAGCGACGCGGTCGATGCCGCGAGAAATGCGATAGCCGCGAGAGAAAGCTTCATTGATACCCCTGAAAGAGATTTCCGCCCGCCCCCCAAAGTGGCGAGTGGACTTTACCCGGTATTGGGCGGCAAACACACCTTCGGCAGTGGCATTACTTCTATGCACGGCGCTTCGGCGGCCCGCGGTGTAACAGAACCGACTTACCCACCGGATATGAAGTGATTCACGCGCCGATTCGGGCCGGGGCGGGGTTGGCTGGCCGGAACGCAAACTCACATCGGGCGTTGTGCACTGACGGCAATGGTGCGCCTAACGCGCGGGAGTGGCGGCATGCGATGCTGGATATTCTTCCACCGCGACCTCAATCCCGATTTGCCGGAAGTCAGCGAAATTCTTCGCTTCGATGCGGTTGCCGATAGACTGGGCATCGATCTCAGCGTCCTCAGGCCTCGCGAGTTCGATCTTGTGGTCAGCCACAAGAAGGACTGGTCCGCGACCTATGACGGGCGCACGCTGCGCAAACCCGACGCCATCCTGTGCCGGACGGGTGCGGAGACGAATTATTTCACGCTGGCGGTGCTGCGCCATTTCGAGCGTCAGGGCGTCATGCTCTTCAACGGTTCGCCGGCGGTCGAGGCGGTTGCCGACAAACTGCAGACACTGCAGATCCTGGCGCAGCGCGGCATTCCGATCCCCAAGACTATCCTCGGAAAATTCCCGGTCGATGTGAATCTGGTGGAGCGGGAACTCGGCTTTCCGGTCGTCGTCAAGACGCTCAAAGGTACGCGTGGCGCCGGCGTCGTGCTTTGCAAGGACCGGCTGGAGTTCAACGACCTGGCCGATCTCCTGGACGGTGCCGATGCGGGGGCCGATTTCCTGTTTCAACAATACATCAAGGCAAGCCACGGACGAGATGTGCGCGTGCTGGTAGTCGACGGCAAAGCGGTCGCCGCCATGGAGCGCCGGTCGAGCGACGGCAGTTTCAAATCCAACATCTCGCTCGGCGGACAAGCCGCAAGGTTCGAGCTGCCGCCCAAAATGGCGCGCCTCGCGATCGAGACGGCGCGCGCGTTGAACCTGGACGTGGCCGGTGTGGATATCCTGTTTGACGATGACGGCTATCGTATCTGCGAAGCCAATTCGTCACCCGGCTTCCAGGCCTTGGAGCCGGCGTGCAACGTCAATGTCCCGGAGATCATCTTTTCCGCGATGCGTGCACGCCTCAAGTTGAAGCAGGCACGCGCAACCCCGTTCTGGCGCCGCATGACCACGCGCTCGCCGCGTGCTCCGCTGATCACCGTTCCTGCAGAACGCAACGAAGACCGCGTTTTGCCTGCCGCCAATCCTCGAACCGCGTGAACTCTGCGAGGTCCGCGCTCTTGACCGTGACGATGCGCCGGAACAAACTGGGAACGTGATGGAGGCTGCGATGCTGGACGGTGGGTGTTCGTGCGGTGAGGTGCGTTATCGGCTCACAAGCGCGCCGATGTTTGTGCATTGCTGTCACTGCCTGGACTGCCAGCGCCAAACGGGCAGCGCGTTTGTGCTCAACGCGCTGATCGAAACCGACCGGGTGGAGACGCTTTCGGGCGAGCCCATTCCGGTGTCGATGCCGACCGACAGCGGGCGGCCGCATGATATCTATCGCTGTCCGAAGTGTCTCACCGCGGTGTGGAGCGACTATGGAAGACGTGGCGTGCTGCGCTTTGTGCGCGTGGGCACGCTCGATGATCCCCGCGCTCTCAGCCCCAACGCTCACATCTTCACGCGCTCGAAGCAGCCCTGGGTCGGGCTTCCGGCGAACGTTCCGGCGTTCGAGATCTATTACGACATGAAAGCGCTCTGGCCCAAGGAGTCCCAAGAAAGACGCGCGGCCATCCTCGGCGGAAGGTGAATTCCGCTCCGGGTTGCGCTAGGTGTTGGCGATGACCGACGCTTCGCAGGAACAGCTCAAGCGCGCCGCCGCTGCAAAGGCGCTGGAATACGTCGAGCCCGGCATGAAGCTCGGGCTTGGCACCGGCTCGACGGCCGAGGCGTTCCTGGAGCTTCTGGCGCCGCGCGTGCGCGGAGGATTGGCGCTCGACTGCGTCGCGACATCGGAGCGGACGGCGGCCAAGGCGCGCACGCTCGGCATTCCGCTGGGCGATCTCGATGCGCTGGCGCCGCTCGACCTCACGATCGACGGCGCGGACGAGGCCGACCGCGACCTCAATCTCATCAAGGGCGGCGGTGCAGCACTGCTGCGCGAGAAGATCGTCGCGGCCTCGTCGAAGCGGATGGTCGTCGTCGCCGACGAGACCAAGCTCGTCGCCCGGCTGGGCAGATTTCCGCTGCCGGTGGAGATCGTTCCGTTCGGCCATGCGGCGACCGCTTCGCGCATCAAGTCTCAATGCGTTACGCTCGGCTATCCGGATATGAGCATCCAGCCGCGCACCCAAGAGGGCGCGCCCGTCCGCACCGACAGCGGCAACATGATCTATGACTGCGCGTTCGGCGCGATCAGCGATGCGGCCAGGCTGGCCGCCGCGCTCTCCAGCGTGCCCGGTGTTGTGGAGCACGGGCTTTTCATCGGCATCGCCACGACACTCCTGATCGCCCATCCGGGCGAGGTGGAGGTCATTCAGCGCCCGATGTGAGCGGCGCGAGTTCTATCCGCGGCAGAACCGGAACGAGTTTGCGGATCAAGCGCGTGACCCAATCCGGCTTTCGTGCATCGGAAATGGCGAGCACGTAACGCGGACGCGCTGGATCGCACGGAGCACCATCACGCGTCTGGCAAAGAAGGGTGGCGGGCCACACGCCGCTCGGCTCGAGGCGCGCACGGATTGGGACATCTCGCAAAGTCAGCGCGATGTCGCTGACGGCCTCATAGGACAGGCCGAAATAGGAATGGCCCAGGAGTTCAGCGGGCGCCTCCGTCGCATCGACGACATCGACGATGTGCTCGGATGAAGCGGGTGTTTCGAGCCTGCTATCGCTCATGGGCCTCCGTCCCGCGCGCGGCACATCGCCATGCGCGACAGCGGAGACCGCCAGCACCGCATCGGCTGTGGAGGCATACACCGTCACGCGACGCACGAAGGGCAGCGCGTCCTTCATGAGATGCACGAAGTCGTTGTTCACCGGATCGGCGCCGACATCGGGCGCGGCGAGGATCAATTGATCGGCGAGCACACTCGCCGGCGGCTTGTCATGGGCATGGGCGGAGAGGGCCGAGAGCGCCATGCGCGTGCCGATGCTGTGCGCCACCATGTCGACACGCAGACCGGCTTTGCCAAGCGCACGCAGGAAGTCTTCCAGTAGCGGAACCGCATAGGCGCTGTGCTCGATATCGGCGGCATAGCGTCCAACCTCGCCCTCACTACTCCAGCTGAACACCGCCGCGACGCAAGGATAACGCGTGTCTTCCGCCAGCTGGCCGGCGCGGAGCGCTGCGCCGTCGAACAGGGTGTTGAAGCCGTGGACATAGAGCAGCACCGACCGGCAATTTTTGGCCGTGGCCGCATCCGACATCGCACGCGCAATCGCGCCCATCGCGCCGTCGCTGTTGGCGCAGGCGAAATCGGGTTTCTCCGGCACGCGCGCGATCGTGCCGTTCGCGATCGGCTCATTCGCGAGGTTGGCACGCGGGATGGTGGCGCGGCGCACCCCGCAGGACGCGCTGTCGGACCAATGCTTTCCGTATCCACCCCATTGTACGTCGCGCTCGCGGTCGGTCACAAACCAGACATCGCGCACCGCAGGTGCCGCATCCAAGGGCCGCCAGACTGAGTGGACATACGCCGCCTGGTCGCCGACGCAGCCGCCAAGCGCTGTGCACGCCGCTATCGTCAACCATCGCAAAGCCGATCGCATCCCGCCTCCACCGTTGTTTGATCATCCAAGCTCGGCTAAGCGACGTATGGCAAGACCGGAGCGGCCCATGACCAAGTACGACTATGACCTTTTCGTCATCGGCGGCGGTTCCGGCGGTGTGCGCGCGAGCCGGATGGCGGCGGCGGCCGGCGCGAAAGTGGCGCTGGCCGAAGAAGACCGCATGGGCGGCACCTGCGTCATCCGCGGCTGCATCCCGAAAAAGCTGTTCGTCTATGCCAGCCACTTCGCCGAAGACATCCACGATTCGGCGGGTTACGGCTGGAACGTGGGCAATCCTACCTTCGACTGGCCGACGCTGATTGCCAACAAAGATAAAGAGATCGCACGCCTCGAGGGGCTTTACCGCAAGAACGTCGAGGCGGCCGGCGTCACGATCTTCGGCGACCGAGCGGTATTCGAGGATCCGCACACGCTCCGGCTGGTCAATGCGGACAAGACCGTCACCGCCGCGCGCATCCTGATCGCCACCGGCAACCGGCCGACGCGGGAGATGGGCACGACGCATATCGTTCCCGGCGGCGATCTCTGCATTACATCGAACGAGGCGTTCCATCTCGACAAGCTGCCGGGACGCATCCTGGTTGCGGGCGGCGGTTACATCGCGCTGGAATTCGCGCACATCTTCCACGGCCTGGGCTCGAAGGTGTCGCTGGTCTATCGCGGCGAGAAGCCGCTACGCGGGTTCGACGAGGATTTGCGCGACAGCGTGCTCGAATCCATGAAGCGGCGCGGCATCGACGTGCTGCTGGGTTGCGAGTTCACCGGCATCGAGAAGCGCGGCCATTGTCTGCACGCCGAGACCAACAAGGGCGCGGTGATCGAATGCGACCAGGTCATGCTCGCCATCGGCCGCGCGCCGAACACCGACGGGCTCCATGTCGAACGGGCAGGGGTGACGCTGGGCAGGAAGGGCGAGATCGTCGTCGACCAGTATTCGCGCACCAGTGCGGAACACGTCTACGCCATCGGCGACGTGACCGACCGGCTGCAACTGACGCCGGTCGCGATCCACGAGGCGATGTGCTTCGTGAAGACGGTCTACGAGAACAAGCCGACATCGCCCGATCACGAGCTGGTGCCGAGCGCGGTGTTCACCACGCCCGAGATCGCGACCGTCGGCATGAGCGAGATGAAGGCGCTGGGCATGGGCCACGTGATCGACGTCTACAAATCGACGTTCAAGCCCTTGAAGCACACCATGACGGGCAGCGAGGAACGCTCCGCGTTCAAGATGATCGTCGATCAGAAGACGCAGAAAGTGCTCGGCTGCCACATCTTCGGCTGGGGCGCGGCAGAGATCATCCAGATCGTGGCGGTGGCGATGAAGATGGGCGCGACGAAGGCGGATTTCGACTCGACCGTAGCACTGCACCCGACCGCGGCGGAAGAACTCGTCACGATGCGGACGAAGACCTACTCGAAGGAGCCACCCTCCCCTTGAGGGAGGGTCGAAAAATGCAAAGCATTTTTCGGGGAGGGGTGACGGCGGCTGCGAGAGCACCCCTCCCCGAAATTTGTTCGCTGCGCTCACAAATTATCGACCCTCCCTCAAGGGGAGGGTTGATCTAGCCCTTCAACGCTTCATCGATCGCCGCGCCGAGATCGGCGGCGCCGGGTTCGGTGCGGGAGCCGAAGGTGCCGGCGATAGTGCCGTCCTTGTTGAACAGGTATTTGTGGAAATTCCATTTGGGAGCGGCGTCCTCGCCCAGCTCGCCGGCGATCCATTTGTAGAGCGGATGCGCCTCGGGCCCGATAACGTGCTCTTTCGCGGTCATCGGAAAATCGACCGAGAAATGCGTTTCGCAAAAGGTCTTGATCTCTTTTTCCGTGCCCGGCTCCTGCTGGCCGAAATCGTTGGCGGGCACGCCGAGAATCACAAGGCCCGAATCGCGCCGGTCGCGCCACAATTTCTCGAGCCCGGCATATTGCGGCGTCAGTCCGCACTGGCTCGCCACATTCACGACCAGGACCGCTTTTCCAGAGAATTTCGAGAGCCGAAGCGCCTCGCCGTCGATGGAGCGGAATTGAAAATCGTGTGCGGTTGTCATGCTGTCTCTCCCGTTTGCCTGTGGCGATGATAACGAGCGGGGCGCGGGCGCGCGATGGTAAAGAATGTCTTAAGAAGCCGGCCACACGCAGGGGTTCCCTAAGGAACGCTGGTTAAGGAATTGGAAACAAGCATAGGCGAGACTCACCTCGTTCCTTCCGAGTCGATCATGGTCCAGTTCCTGATTGTTGCGATCTACCTCTTGGGCGCCGCCGCTGTTGGCGGTGCGATCGGTCTGTTTCAGGGGATTGCCGTCGGCATCCTGACCGGCGCGATCCTGTTCGGTCTTTTGCTGCAGCTTCAGGCGGCGCTCGCCGCGCGCCGGCAAAAGCGCACGGTCACGCGCGAGATCGCGGGCCTCAAGCGCGCCAAGGCCTCGCTCGAACTCGCGCTCACCGAAACGCAGTCGCGCATGGAGGAGATGAACCAGGCGCTGGAAGCGCGCACCAACGCGCAGGGCCGCAAGATCGTCTCCGAACTTCAGGTGCTGGAAAGCCTGATGCGCGAGTTCGCCGCCAAGATCTCCGACCGCGCGAAGGAAGAGCCCAAGGAAGAACCCGCTGCCGAAATCCTGGAACGCCGCACGACCGAGACCGCGCGCTCCTATCTGGAAGCGCTGGCCGAGCCCGAACTGCTCGAAACCATCCGCGCCTCGCTCGAAGAGAACCGCGTCGATCTCTATCTCCAGCCGATCGTCAGCCTGCCGCAGAGAAAGCTGCGCTTCTATGAGGCGCTGTCGCGGCTGCGTGCCGAGGACGGCTCCGTCATCATGCCCGCGCAATACATCAAGGTCGCGGCCCCCGCCGGGCTGATGAGCGTGGTCGACAATCTGCTGCTGTTCCGCTGCGTGCAGATCGTACGCCGCCTGACGCAGAAGAACCGCGACGTCGGCGTGTTCTGCAACATCTCCGGCGACACGCTGACCGATGCCGAGTTCTTTCCCCAATTCCTCGAATACATGCAGCACAACCGCGACCTCGCGGGCCAGATCGTGTTCGAATTCGATCAGGCCGCGGTCGCGCGGGCCGGCGCCAAGGGCGAGGAAAATCTCAGCTTCCTGTCGAAGCTCGGCTTCGCGCTGTCGATGGATCATGTCGAGACGCTGGCGCTCGATTTCGCGCGGCTGAAGCGCATCGGTTTCCGCCATCTGAAGGTGCGCGCCCAAACCCTGCTCGGCGGCATGGGGCAGGCGCGCGCGGCGGTAGGCCCCGAAGATTTCAAGAGCCTCCTCGAACGCCACGGTCTCAACCTGATCGTGGAACGCGTCGAGGACGAGAAGACGGTGTTGCAGCTTCTCGATTACGGCGTCGATTTCGCACAGGGCTTCCTGTTCGGCGAACCCCGCGCCGTGCGCGACGACGCCGTCAAGCCGACAGAGAAGGCCGATCCGTCGATTATTCCGTTCCGAAAGACGGCGTGAATTCAACCCTCCCCTTGAGGGAGGGTCGAAAAATCCGAAGGATTTTTCGGGGAGGGGTACTGCGTCGATAGCGGAGCTATTACCCCTCCCCGAAATTTGCTCGCTGTGCTCGCAAATTGTCGACCCTCCCTCAAGGGGAGGGTAGGACTTGTTCACGAGAGAGGCGCGAAAGGCGCGGAAAAGGAAAAGAACTCCGCGACCTCCGCGTGCGATTTCGCGCTTGAACGTCGTCCTGAGGTGTGAGCGCCGCGAGCCCCGAAAGATTGTCACTCTAAATCCGGTACGTCCCCGCCATCGCCCACAGGGTTTCGCCGTCGGGGGACCAGATCGGCAGGAGGAGCACTTCGAAGCGCATGAGTTCGTTCGAACGGTCCAGCACTCGCGTGCGCAAGGTCAGGGTGCAGCGTTGCGCGGTGCAGAGTTTTGCGCCTTCCAGAAGTGCCTCGCCGCCGTCCGGATCGTCCGTATAGAGGTCGCGGATCGTCATGCCCGTGATGTCGCGCCCGAACCGCGTCGTGTAGACCATTCCAGCGTGCCGGATCCGGCCGTCGCTCCAGTCGCCGATGGGCTCGGTGATCGCGATGCCGGAAATCACTTTGGCGAGGCGGCGCGCGGGTACGTCGCGGCCCATGCGCATGCCGCCCTGCGTTTCGTGTTCGCGCCAATATTCCAGCAGCGCCAGGGAAGATGGGTGCTCGGGCGCGTCGGCACGTTCTCTTTCATAGCGAAAGCGGACGGTCGAGGGCGTGTGAACGGACTGCCCAAGCAAGACGCCGTTTGTCATTGCCGATCCTTCCCTCGCGCGAAGATAGTGCGGCCACGATTTACAAGACGTTACCGGCAACACGCGGGAGTTGCATAAGGATTAACCCCTTCCGCGGAGGGTCCAGACCAGGCGGCGATCTCCGCGGCTCCGCGTGCAATTTTCGGCAAACCGCTCTAAGGACTGCCTGATTCATCCGGGATCGTTTCTCTGTCCACACCTCAAATCCTTTCCGGCCTGCGCGATATCGCATCCGATTACGACGCACTGGTGTGCGATGTGTGGGGCGTGCTGCATGACGGGCGCGCGGGCAATCTCAACGCGGTCGCAGCACTCTACGAGTTTCGCAAGCGGGGCAGGGTGGTTCTGCTCTCCAATGCGCCGCGGCCGAAGCGCGACGTCGAAGCGATGTTTCAGCGCTTTGGGATACCGCTTGATTGCTACGACGAGATCGTGACCTCCGGCATCGCTGCCCGGCTCGATCTGGAAGCGCGCACGAAGGGCGGGCGGCTCAGGATGTTCCATCTCGGACCGGAGCGCGATTGCGGCATCTTCGAAGGCCTCGATATCGAAACCACCGGCATCGAAAATGCTGAGATCGTTCTCAATAGCGGGTTGTTCGACGACGAGGTCGAAACGCCGGACGACTACAACGACCGGCTGGCGCTGATGAAGGCGCGGAACCTGCTCATGCTTTGCGCCAATCCGGACTGGGTCGTGCAGCGCGGCGGAAAGCTCATCTGGTGCGCCGGTGCCCTGGCCGATGCCTATGAGAAGGTCGGCGGCGAAGTCGTCTATTATGGCAAGCCGAAGCCTGAGATTTACGATCTCGTGCGCGCAAGCCTGCCGGGGGCCGGCCGATGGCTGGCCATCGGGGACGGGATGCACACCGACATCAAGGGCGCGAACGGGGTCGGGATCGACGCGCTCTTTATCGCCGACGGCATCCATGGCGAAGAGGTGGCCGATATGTCGCCGGAACATCTGGCCGATCTGTTCGCCAGGGCCGGCGTCCATGCCCACGCGGCGATGCGTGCGCTTGTGTGGTAAGGCGGGTTCGCGGATAAGGCGGCAATAACCCTTCCCAGCCTCTCCCAAGGAACTCCAATGACGTATTATATCGACGACCTGAAGCCCGGCCTGTCGGAAAGCTTCACCAAGACCATCAGTGAGCGCGACATCCAGCTTTTCGGCGAGGTCAGCGGCGACACCAATCCCGTCCATTTCGACGAGGAATTCGCCAAGACCACGATGTTCAAGGGCCGTATCGCCCACGGCATGCTGTCGGCGAGCTATATCTCCACGGTGCTCGGCATGCAGATCCCCGGACCCGGCACGATCTTCATGTCGCTGACCACGCGCTTCAAGGCGCCGGTGCGCATCGGCGACACCGTGGTCACCACCTGCACTGTGCGCGAGGTGAATGAAGAGAAGCGCCGCGTGATCTTCGATTGCGTGTGCAAGGTCGGCGAGACGACAGTGGTCGAAGGCGAGGCCATGGTCATGGCGCCGGCACGGCCGAAACCCTGAACGCACTGCATGCGCATCTTCCGCCACTATGAGCAGGTTCCCGACGCGTTTCGCGGCGCGGTGGTGGCGGTCGGCAATTTCGACGGCGTGCATCTGGGGCATCGCGCGCTGATCGCGGAGGCCGAGACGCTTGCGGGTGAGCGTCACGCGCCGCTCGCGGTGCTCGCGTTCGAGCCGCATCCGCAAGAGTTCTTTCGTCCGAGCCCGGAATCGTTCCGGCTCACGCCGTTTCGCACCAAGGCGCGGTTGCTTGCCGAACTCGGCGTCGATGCGATGTTCGCGCTGCCGTTCGATGCGCAAATGGCGGCCAAGAGCGCGCAGGATTTCGTGCTCGACGTGCTGGTGAAGGGTCTTGGCGCGGGCTGCGTCGTGGTGGGCAAGGATTTCCAGTTCGGCAAGGGCCGCGCCGGCAACGCGGCGGTGCTCGCTTATATGGGCGAGATGGAAGGCTTCAGTGTCGATCTGTTCGAGCCGGTCGCGGCCGAGGGCACGGAGAAGATTTCCTCCACGCGCATCCGCGAAGCCCTGAAACAGGGACGGCCAGAAGACGCCGCGCGGCTGCTCGGTCATTACTGGAGCGTCGAGGCACGTGTCGAGCATGGCGACAAGCGCGGCCGCACCATCGGCGTGCCGACGGCGAACATGCGCCTCGTCGATTGCCTGCATCCGGCCTTCGGCGTCTATGCCGTGCGTGCCTCGGTGCTGGAAGACGAGAAGGTGGTCGCGCGCCATGGCGGCGTCGCCAATTTCGGTATCCGCCCGATGTTCGAGACACCGACGCCGCTGCTCGAAACCTGGCTGTTCGATTTCGACGGCGATCTCTACGGCAAGCATCTCTCCGTCGAGTTGATCGCGTATCTCAGGGCCGAGATACATCTGCCCGATCTCGACGCGCTGAAGGCGCAGATCGCGAAAGACGCTGAGGCTGCGCGAGCGGTGCTCGCGTTAATTTCCTAAAGCGGTTTTGCCTCAAGCAAGAAAGTCTATCACGCGGAGCCGCGGAGTATCGCGGAGAAGAAGAAATCTCCCCCTCCCCCTCCGGGGGGAGGGAAGTTCAATTTGATCTCCACAAGCCCCGCATCTTCGCGTGGCAATCCCGCCCCCGCGACGAATTTCCGTGCCGCTTTACGGCACTCTCTGCCGCTGTTAGATAGCGGAGACTGATTTGTGGGCAAAAATGTCGGGTTTTAGGGAAAAACAGCGAATTTGCCGCCCGGCTGCGCGCCGGGAGGTCTGACGCCTTTTCGCCGCGGAGACCGGGACGCCCGTCCGCATTCCTTAAAGAAATCCAAGGCCCGAACCGATGACCAAACCTGAATCCGAATCCGGCGCACGCGATTACCGCGCCACGCTGTTCCTGCCCGCGACCGACTTCCCGATGAAGGCGGGCCTGCCGCAGGCCGAGCCCAAATGGCTGGCCAAATGGGAGGCCGACGATCTCTATGGCCGCATCCGCAAGCAGATGAAGGGCAAGCCGCTCTTCGTGCTGCACGACGGGCCGCCTTATGCGAACGGTGAGATCCATTCCGGCACCGGTCTCAACAAGGTGCTGAAGGACATCGTGGTGCGATCGCGCGGGTTCCTGGGTTTCGACGCGCCCTACATCCCGGGCTGGGACTGCCACGGCCTGCCGATCGAATGGAAGATCGAGGAGAAATATCGCGCGGAAGGAAAGTCGAAGGACGAGGTGCCGATCGACCAGCTTCGCCGCGACTGCCGCGTGTTTGCGGAGCATTGGATCGACGTGCAGCGCGCGCAGTTCAAGCGGCTGGGCTGCATGGGGCAGTGGGACAAGCCCTACACGACAATGGACTATCGCGCCGAAGCGGTGATCGCGGGCGAGCTGCACAAATTTGTGGCCAACGATCTCATCTATCGCGGCTTCCGCCCGGTGATGTGGTCGCCGGTCGAGAAGACCGCGCTCGCCGAAGCCGAGGTCGAGTACCACGAGAAACAATCGCCGACCATCTATGTGAAGTTTCCGGTCAAGAGTTTTCGGGGCATTTTCAACAACGACAAGGAAACGCTTCGGGTCCAGAACGGGTTCGTAAAGATTTGGGACGAGCACCTGAACGGTGCCTATGTCGTCATCTGGACAACGACCCCTTGGACGATCCCTGGCAATCGCGCAATCGCTTACTCGTCGAAGATTGCATATGGCTTATACGAGGTGGCCGCCACGAGTGACGGAAGCCTTGCTACTGTCGGCGAGAAGCTTTTGCTTGCCGATGCCCTTGCGGAGCAGACCGCGAAAAATGCCAAGCTGACGCTGAAGCGCGTTGTAGATATCGACTCATCCATGTTTGAGCAAATGAAATGCTCGCATCCATTCCATGGAAGAGGTTATGATTTCGACGTTCCCCTTCTATCGGGCGATCATGTTACCGCCGATACGGGCACGGGGTTTGTGCATACCGCGCCCGGCCACGGAGAAGACGACTATTGGCTCTGGAGTTCTTACCGGCAGTGGCTGGCGGCGGGCGGTGTCGATGACGCCATCCCACGCACTGTCGACGAATCTGGCAAGTTTTATGACGATGTTCCGATGTTCGCCGGCAAGTTCATCCTGTCGCGTGACGGCAAGAAGGATGGCGATGCCAATGGCGCGGTCATCAAGGCGTTGATCGAGGCCGGCGCGCTGCTCGCGAAGGGTACGCTGCGGCATCAATATCCGCATTCATGGCGTTCCAAGGCGCCCGTGATCTTCCGCGCGACGCCGCAATGGTTTGCGGCGATGGACAAGGAGATCCCGGGGGGCGGCACGTTGCGCTCGCGTGCAATGAAGGCCATCGGCGACACGACCTGGTATCCGCCCTCTGGCGAAAACCGCATCGCGGGCATGGTGAAGGACCGTCCGGACTGGGTGCTGTCGCGCCAGCGCGCCTGGGGCGTACCGCTCGCGATCTTCGTGAACCGGAAGACCGACGCGATCCTGAACGACGCCGGGGTCAACAAGCGCATCACCGATGCGTTCAAGGCTGAAGGCGCCGATGCGTGGTTCAATTCGCCCGCGTCGCGCTTTCTCGGCAACGACTACAAGGAAGACGACTTCGAGCAGGTGAAAGACATCCTCGATGTCTGGTTCGATTCCGGCTCGACGCATGTGTTCACGGTCGAGCAGCCGCTGGAGCCGGAATGGCCCCAGAAGGACCATGCCGATCTTTATCTCGAAGGTTCGGACCAGCATCGCGGCTGGTTCCAGTCGTCGCTCTTGGAAAGCTGCGCCACGCGCGGCCGCGCGCCTTATGACGAAGTGCTGACGGCGGGTTTCGTGCTCGACCGCGAAGGCGACAAGATGTCGAAGTCGGTCGGCAACGTGATCCTGCCGCAGGCCATTGCGGACAAGAACGGCGCGGACATCTTCCGTCTGTGGGTCGCGTCGTCGGACTTCACCGAAGATCTGCGCATGGGCAACGACATCATTCAGTCGAACACCGACGCCTATCGCCGTCTGCGCAACACCATCCGCTTCATGCTCGCGAACCTCGCGGGCTTCGACGAAGCCGAGCGCGTCGAGCGCGATCAGATGCCGGAGCTGGAGCGCTACATCCTCGCCAAGCTCGCGGAGATCGACGCCATCGTGCGCGAGAGCTATACGCGCTACGATTTCAACCGCGTCTACAACACCGTGTTCTCGTTCTGCACGAACGAGCTGTCGGCGTTCTATTTCGACATCCGCAAGGACGTTCTCTATTGCGATAGCGTAGGCTCGATCCGCCGCCGCGCCACGCGCACGGTGACGGATGAGGCGTTCCGCCGTGTGGTGACGTGGCTCGCCCCGATCCTGTGCTTCACGATGGAAGAGGCGTGGACGCTGCGTTTCCCGGACGACAGCGTGCATCTCAACACCTTCCCGGAAACGCCTGCGACCTGGAAGAACGGGAGCCTGGTCGAGAAGTGGAACAGGATCCGCGCGATCCGCCGTGTCGTGACCGGCGCGCTCGAGATCGCGCGGCGCGACAAGGTTATCGGCGCGAGCCTCGAAGCTGCACCGCTGGTTTACGTCACCGAGGATGCCGACCGGAAAATCCTGGAAAGCATCCCGCGCGCCGAGATCATGATCACTTCCACCGCGCACATCGCGAAGGTCGATGCGCCCGAAGACGCCTTCCGCCTTCCCGATGTCGATGGCGTGGCGGCGAAGTTCGAGCACGCGCGTGGGGACAAATGCGCGCGCTGCTGGATGATCCTCGAGGAAGTGGGTAAGAACCCGGCGCATCCCGACCTTTGCAACCGGTGTTCGGAAGCCGTCGATCTTCTGGAGAAGGCATGAAACGTGTCGAGCTGAACGCGCGGGATTGGGGCCTTCTGGCCGCCGCCATCGCGCTGATTCTGGACCAGGGCAGCAAGATGCTCATGCTTTACGGGCTTGGCTTCGTTCATCTGGAGCCGGGCCGGGCGATCCCCATCTTGCCGTTTTTTAATCTGGTGATGGTCTGGAATCCGGGCGTGAGCTACGGCCTTTTCCCGGCCAGCAGCCCCTTGGGAACTGCGCTTCTGGCGCTCTTTTCCGTCGCGGCGGTGGGCGCTTTGGGCTGGTGGCTATGGGTTTCGGGCCGGCTGACCCTGACGGTCGGCTTGGGGCTGGTGATCGGGGGCGCGCTCGGCAACCTGATCGACCGGCTGGTCTATGGAAAGGTTGCCGACTTTTTCCACTTTTACGGCCTCGGCTATGACTGGTATGTGTTCAACGTGGCCGACGCCGCGATCACCTTCGGCGTCATAGCCCTTTTGTACGACGCGCTGCTGAAACCGGAAGTCCGGGCGGGGAACGACGGCGCCTAAAGGTCCTTGGGAGTGATTATGGATTACGCTTCGAAACAGTTCGTGCGCCTGGGTGTTCTCGCCGCCTGTGGCCTTGCGCTCATGGGCTGCCAGTCGGTCAAGGATGCGGCCGGCCTAGGCAAACAGTCGCCTGACGAGTTCGCGGTCGCCACCAAACAGCCGCTGATCATTCCGCCCGAGTTCAATCTGCGCCCGCCGCGCGACGGCGCGCCGCCGACCAATCAGGTGCAGCCGACCGATGCCGCGCAATCGGCACTGTTCGACGATCCCGCAACCGCGGCCAAGCGCATGAGCGGCGATTACAGCGAGGCCGAACGGCAATTGCTCGCGAACGCCCGCGCGACCAATCCCGATCCCGCGATCCGTCAGCGCATCGCCTCCGACGGCAGGGCGATGGAAGCCTCCGACGACAGCTTCGCCAGTGAGGTTCTGTTCTGGCAGGACGGCAAGAAGGATGCCGGCACCAACGTGGACGCCGAGGCGGAATCCAAACGCATCGAAGCCCAGAAGGCGGCAGGCGCCGGCGCCGCAACGAAGCCGGCGGCCCCGAAGCCGAACGATTCCGCGACCATCGGCAAAAGCGACAACGACAAGCAGGAATCCAAGGGCGGCTGGCTCGATGGGATTTTCTAGAGCCGCGTTCGCAATCGCGATCGCTGCTCTTCTCGCCCCAGCCGCGGCGCAAGCCGTCGCTGTAGGCCCACAGGCTTTTCAATTTGCGTTGCAGAACGGCATGCAGGTGGTCGTCATCCCAGACCACCGCGCGCCGGTCGTGACCCAGATGATCTGGTTCAAGGTCGGCGGTGTCGACGATCCGCCCGGTCTTTCCGGCCTCGCGCATTTCTTCGAGCACATGATGTTCCGCGGCACCAAGCAGACGCCGGGCGACGAGTTCTCGCGCACGCTGGCGCGCAACGGCGGCGAGGACAACGCCTTCACCACCCATGACTACACCGCCTTCTACGAACAGATCGCCAAGAACCGGCTGCCGCTGGTCATGTCGCTCGAAGCCGACCGCATGGCCAATCTCGATCTCTCCGACAACAACGTGACGACCGAGCGCGACGTGGTGCTGGAAGAGCGCCGCATGCGCATCGAGAACGACCCGCAGGCGCTTCTCGCCGAGCAGGTCGACGCGGCGCTGCATCTTTCCCATCCCTATGGACGCCCCGTGATCGGCTGGCCCGACGAAGTGCATCGCATCGGCCGCGTGGAGGCGCAGGATTTCTACCGGCACCACTATGCGCCCAACAACGCGATCCTGATCGTGGCCGGCGACGTCACCGTCGATGAGGTGCGCAACGACGCCCAGGCCGCGTTCGGCAAGGTGCCGGCGCGGGAGCTGGTCCCGCGCGCGGTGTATGCGGAGCCACCACGCGTCGCCGAAACGCGGCTCGCGATGGCGAGCACCGATGCCAAGGTGCCGCTTTTCATGCGCGCCTATCGCGTGCCGAGTTATGCCGAAGCGGCACCCGGTCAGGCGGAGGCGCTCGAGACGCTCGCACAGATCCTCGGCGGCGATCTCACGGGGTTGCTCTATCGCAGGCTGGTGGTCGAGAAGCATCTCGCGACCAATGTCAGTGCGTCGTATGACGGCTATGCCCGCGACGATGCGGAATTCCAGCTCTCCGCCACGCCTCGGCCTGGCGTGTCGCTCGCCGCGCTCGAACAGGCAGTCGATCAGGTTGTCGCCGGCGCGATCAAGACCGCGCCCAATGCCAAGGACCTTGCGCGCGCCAAGACGCAGCTGGTCGCAAGCGCGACCTACCGGCGCGATAGCCAGTTCGCGCTCGCATCGGCTTACGGCCAGGCGCTTTCCATCGGGCTCACGGCGTTCGACGTGAAGGCATGGCCGGACCGCATCCAGGCCGTCACCGCGGAGCAGGTGCGCAAAGCCGCAAGTGATGCCTTTCTCAAGAAAGAATCCGTGAGCGCAACGCTTGCGCCGGTGTCGAAATGAGAAAGAACAAGAATTCTCCCTCGCCCCCGCGAAGCGGGGGGCGTCGAGCGTCAGCGTGGACGCGCCGGGGTGAGGGGGTGTCGAACGCCGAGATCCGCTTGCAACGCCCCCTCACCCTAACCCTCTCCCCCACATGCGTGGGGGCGAGGGAATGTCTGGGGGGACGCCTGCGCGCAATGTTCGCGGTCATTGTTGCACTGATGTTCTTGGCGCCACTCTCCGCTTCGGCGTTTGGCGCAAAGCAGGTTAGCTTCGCCAAGGGCAGCGATGTGTGGTTCGCGGAGGATCACACGTTGCCGATGATCGCGCTGGTCGCCGCGTTTCCGGCTGGTTCGATCTATGACCCGCAAGACCGCGACGGGCTCGCGAGTTTCGCGGCATCGATGCTGGATGAGGGCGCCGGCAAGCTCGACTCGAAAGCGTTCCACACGGCGCTCGCCGACAAGGCGATCCAGCTTTCGGTGGACACCGATCGCGACTGGATGGTGGTGAGCCTCGTCACCCTTAGCACCAACGCCAAAGAGGCGATGCGCCTCCTCGGCACGGCGCTCGCTCATCCGCGCTTCGATGCCGATGCTGTCGCACGCGTACGCGCGCAGATGCTGCAGAATATCAATCAGCAGGACGAGGATCCCGCGCAGGTCGCCGCGCGGAACTTCCATCTTGTGTATTTCGGCGCGCATCCGTATGCGCATCCGACCGACGGTGACGGACCGGGCCTGACCGCGATCAAGCAGGCGGATCTCAAGAACTTCGCCGCCAAGCACTGGGTGCGGTCGGGCCTGAAGATCGCCGTTGCCGGCGACATTGATGCAGCGGCGCTGACGGGCCTCCTCAAATCGACGTTCGGACCCTTACGCGCGGCCATGCCGCCATCGCCCCCGCAGAACATGCGCCGCGGTGCGCCGGGCCTGCATGTCTTTGCAATGGACGTCCCGCAACCGAACGCGGTGTTCGCGCTGCCGGGCATGCTGCGCAACGACAAGGATTTTCTCCCCGCCTATGTCGCCAATTACATTCTGGGCGGCGGCGGATTCTCGTCGCGCCTGACGGCGGATGTGCGCGAGAAGCGCGGACTGACCTATGACATCTCGACCGACCTTGCGACGCTAAAGCACGCGGGCCTCATCGAGGGCACAGTCGCCACGCGCAGCAACGCCGTGACGCAGACGCTCGCGCAGGTGAAGGATACGATGGCGAAGTTCTCCGCCGATGGTCCGACCCCGCAGGAGCTTGCCGACGCCAAGACGTATCTGACGGGCGCCTATCCGCTGTCGTTCTCGTCCAACGCCGGCACCGCTTCCCAGCTCAGCGTGTTCCAGCGTTCGGGCCTGCCGATCGGCTATGTGGCGAAGCGCAACGCGATGATCGACGCAATCACGCTCGACGACGTCAAACGTGTCGCAAAAAAATGGTTCGATCCCAAGCGGTTGACCGTCGTTGTGGCGGGAACGATCAAGGACCAGAAGCATTAGCGAGACGGATCGCGCAAATCGGAGACGGCAGATGACAGCACTTCCCTTTGAAATCTCCCTCGAACTCGCGACATCCGGAAAAGGTGCGGTTTCGCGTGGGCGCTATGACGCTGCGCTGAAATCCACAGAACCGCATTTGGCGTGGCTCAAGGAGGCGAAGGCGAACAAATCGCTGGAGCTCCTGGGCGTGCCGGAGCGCACCGACGACATCGCGGCCGCCCAGAGCGTGGCGGAGACGTTCTGCAAGAACACGACTGACATCGCCGTGCTGGGCATCGGCGGATCGAGCCTTGGCGGGCAGGCGCTCCAGACCGCGCTCGAAAGCCATGACCGCACGCCGCGCGTCGTCTTCCACGCCAATCCCGATCCGTTTTCGTGGCGGGAATATCTTTCGAAGGTCGACCTGAAGACCACGCGCTTCGTCGCAATCTCCAAATCCGGAGGCACGGCAGAGACGCTGATGCAGGCGCTGACCGCGGCCGATCTGTTCGACAAGGCCGGCGCTTCCAAATATCTCAAGCACCACTTCGCCATCGTCACCGAGCCGGGCGACAGCGTGCTGCGCAAATTCGCGGCGAGCATCGAAGCGCCGGTGCTGGATCATCCGAAAGAGGTCGGCGGGCGCTATTCGGTGCTCACAATGTGCGGCGCGCTGCCTGCGATCCTGATGGGCATCGACATGAAAGCGCTGCGCGCTGGCGCGGGCGAATACCTCTCGCATGCACTTTCCGATCCGCAACCGGAGTGCGCGCAAGGTGCCGCGCTGCATTTTGCGCTGTCGGAGGACGGCCGTCTGAACGAGACCGTGCTATGGGCCTATGCCGATCGTCTCGCGACGTTCCATGCGTGGTGGCGGCAGCTTTGGGCGGAGAGCCTCGGCAAGGACGGCAAGGGTTCGACGCCGGTCGGCGCGCTCGGGCCGGTCGATCAGCATAGCCAGTTGCAATTGTTCCGCGACGGGCCAGGCAAGTCGCTCTACACGATCCTCTCGACGGAAACCAAAGGGCAGGGGCTTGTCGCGCCGCGCGAACGCTCCGATGCGCTCGGGCTGGGCTATCTCGCGGGCAAGCCGATGGGCGATCTCGTCGATGCCGAAGCGCGCGCAACCGCGCAGACGCTCAGCCGCAACGGCCGTCCTGTGCGCACCATCCACCTGCCGAAGATCGACGAGCGCTCCATCGGCGCTCTGATGATGCATTTCATGCTGGAGACGATCCTCATGGGCAAGCTCATGGGCGTCGACCCCTTCGACCAACCCGGTGTGGAAGAGGGCAAGGTGCTGGCGAGGAAGTATCTGGATGAGGAGAGGTGAGTTTTGAATTGACCTCGCCCCAGCCGGATTGATCGAGATTGAGAACGGAGGCAGTGAGTTCCATCGCCGCCCCAAACACAATCTCGATCCACCCGCTGCCTGCCTGGTCGTATGATCGCCGAATCCGGCCGCTCTCATAGCCGTCATGACCGTGCTCGGAGTCGTATCCAATCTCACCTTCACCCTCGGTGTCTACCGCGCTGGGAAAGCCGCCCGCTGGCGGCCCCCACAACGAGAACGAAGGCTTCATCGGTATGAGACGGGCGTATTTCGTGCTGGATTGGGTCCAAATTGTTCGTCGCGCGTTTCGTAACTGATGGACTCTCTCTTCCAACCATCGCCTCGCCAATAAAGCGCACCAGATACGGCAAAACATCTTGCCGGTAGTGCGGCCGCAGCATCGCCCAGGCTGCCACAACGCAGCAACCGCTGCATCCGAAGGATGTCGACCATGAAAGCACTCGTTTATTTGGCCGTTGGCAAGAAGGCACTGGACGAACGTCCGAAGCCGCAAATCGCCGCGCCGACCGATGCGATCGTAAAGATCACAAAGACCACGATTTGCGGGACCGACCTGCACATCCTCAAAGGCGATCTTGCCAGTTGCAAACCGGGCCGCATCCTTGGTCATGAAGGCGTCGGGATCGTCGAGACCGTTGGACCCGGCGTTACGGTGTTCAAGCCGGGAGACCACGTCCTGATTTCCTGCGTCAGCGCCTGCGGGAAATGCGTCTATTGCCGCAAGCAGATGTATTCGCATTGCACCACCGGCGGCTGGATCCTGGGCAACACGATCGACGGCACACAGGCCGAGTTCGTCCGCATTCCCCATGCCGACACCAGCCTCTATCCGATCCCCGCCGGAGCGGATGAAGAAGCACTGGTGATGCTGAGCGACATTCTGCCGACGAGCTTCGAGTGCGGCGTTCTCAACGGCAAAGTCGAACCGGGGAGCACGGTCGCGATCGTCGGTTCGGGCCCGATCGGACTCGCTGCCCTTCTCACCGCGCAATTCTATTCCCCCGCCGAGATCATCATGATCGATCTCGACGACAACCGTCTGGACGTCGCCAGGCACTTTGGCGCCACGTCGACCGTCAACAGCGCCCAGGGCGACACGGCAGACGCCATCATGAAGATGACCCATGGGCGCGGCGTCGACACCGCCATCGAAGCCGTGGGTATCCCCGCTACGTTCGAGCTGTGCGAGAAGATCGTCACGCCCGGGGGCACGATCGCCAATATCGGCGTGCACGGGAAGAAGGTCGACCTCCATCTGGAGAGCCTATGGGATCGCAACATTGCAATCACCACACGGCTGGTCGATACCATCTCGATACCGATGCTGTTCAAGACGGTGTTGTCGCGCAAGATCGACCCCAAACGCCTGATCACGCATCGCTTCAAGCTAGAGCGCATTATCGACGCCTACGACACCTTCGGCCGCGCCGCCGAGACCAAAGCCCTCAAAGTCATCATCGAGGCATAGCGCTCGATCCGCCGGCGCGGAGGCTCGGAACCCGTCCCTTGGATTCGGACATTCTTGATCGGCATCAAAGTCTCGCCGTGCTCAGTACGGTAAAATGAACAAAACATTGTCACCGGAAGGGATACGTCATGAGCCACGGAGCACTGCAAAGAGACCTGCGCACGAAACCCGGATTTGGAGCGGTGGGGATCCTGCTGGTTGTCGCTTCCGCGTTCGCAGGCAATGCCGCGCGCGCGCAAAATGTCGAAACTGGGAAGCACATCGCGCAGACATGGTGCAGCGGCTGTCACAATGTCGCTGCAGAGGGGGCGAAGACGGGCAGCGACGCCACCCCTTCCTTTTCGGCAATCGCGCAAGAGCAATCGACGACTTCAATATCGCTTGTGGCATTCCTCAGTACACCGCATCCCCATATGCCCAATTACGTCCTCAGTCGAACAGAGATGCGTGACGTCTCCGCATACATCCTAAGCCTGCGCAAGGCGCACTAATTTCTCGTGGTATTGAATCGAGGTCAGTAAGAATTACGGTGCCGCTCGATCCTGTGGAGCGACGCCTTCTTCGCGCCAAGTCAAGGCGTTCTGAGGAACCCGTGCGTGTGCCGGTCTTGTCCACTGTAGTAGCCGACCACCCATTTGCTGTCGTTCAGGCCGCTCGCGATAGTACCCGGTGCAATGCTTCCCGGTGCATCGAATTCGGAAATCTTGCCCGATGCAGATCTCAGGAAGGCGCGCGACGTTCGCGTTTGCTTGTAATTGACAACCACAATGCCGGCCACGATGCCTTTGTTGTTGATTGCGAAGGACGACGTGCCGCCGACGTCTCCGGGGGCGCTGAACGCGGTCATGACGCCTTTGGCATCGCGAACGAACCCGACATCCGCCCCGTTCACCGAGGCATAGCCGGCGATTTCGCCATGGCCATTGATCGATTTGGGCGTGGTGCTGGTTGCGTTGGAGGCATCGAACGTCGTCAAGCTGCCGGTCACATCACGCAAGAACCCGTGCGTCACGTTCGCGACGCTGTAGTAACCGGTGACCAGACCGTCATGGTTGATCGCGGTGGCAAGCGTGCCGAAATCGGCTCCCGAACCGTCGAAGGTTATCGCCTTGCCGCCCTTTTTCCGAAGAAGCCCATGATAGACGCCATTTGCGTCCCGCGTATAACCCGCGACGCTGCCGTGGACGTTGATGGCCTGGCCGACGGTCTGCCGGGCGCCGATCGTGAAGGTGGTGATCTGTCCGTCCGGAGCGCGTACGAAGCCGGCAACGTTTTCGGCGATATCGCCGTATTCCCCGGTGACGGTTCCATCCGAATTGATCGCCAGCGCCGCCGTGCTGCCCGCGCCGGCACTGAAGGTGGTAACTGTCCCGTCGGGCGTGCGGACAAATCCACCGCAGGTGCCCGCACAATAGCTTCCGGTAATCACACCGTATTTGTTGACGGCCTGCGGGAAGGTGTCGGTCGCACCTGGAACGTCGAGTGAGATATACTGCGCCGCCTGGCCCGCAGAGGAGAGCGCAAGGACCACAGCCGACGAGCCAATCAACGCCTTCAACCGCCGTAGCGTGCGCGGTACGCGAAGATTGTTCATGGTCAACTCCTTCTCGCTTCGGCAACAATTTCGCCGAAGCCATCCATCGCGTCTTTGATCGGGATCAGCATTCGGCGAAATTGCAGGTAGGCGGTCGTCGCGAGAACTACGGCGTTCTGACGAAGGCATGGTGGCCAGCCGCATCAAGAGCGGTTCCTGCAACGACACCCGCCGCATTGATGGCATTAGGTTCAGTTGCGTAGGCGCCCGGAGCCGCAAATGTGGTGATGAAGCCTTTGTAGTCTCTGATAAAGCCTCCGATTGCTCCGGAAGCCGCAAAGTCGCCCGTAACGATTCCTTTGGTGTTGATGGCTCGGCCAAACGTGCGCACAGCGTTGGGGACGTAAAACGGCGTCACCTTGGTGCCCGAATACACAAATCCGAAGAAGTAGCCACTTTTGTCACGGTAGTAGCCCGTAGCAGAATCAGACCGATTGATGCTGAAGGCCATGGTCAGCGCACTGTTCGGGGCGTCAAACGAAGTCAGTGCGCCTTGTGCGTCGCGCACGAAGCCATGCGTCCCTTTCGCATCCACGAAGTAGCCCGTAATCGATCCGTTCTGACTGATTCCATATGGCGTGGTGGAAGTTGGCCCGGGCATATCGAATGACGCCGCGATGCCATGGGAGTCGCGCACGAAACCGTGGGTGCCCGCGCCGTCGGAATAGTAACCGGTGATCGCCCCGGCCTTGTTGATCGCGGTCGCGGTGGTGCTCGAGGAGCCTGCAACATCGATAGAAACGATCTTTCCCGACGGGCGCCGCAGAAAACCGTGAGTGCCGCCAGCATCGCCATAAATCCCGACGATAGCGCCGTGGTCGTTGATGGCGTTTGGCGTGGTTCCGGAAGTTGCTCCTTTCACGTCAAAGATTGTGATGTTTCCCACAGCATCGCGGACGTATCCGTGTGAAACGTTCGATCCGTTGCTCGTGTATGGTCCGGTAACTACGCCCACTGCGTTGATCGCATAGGCGTCCGAGTTGTCGGCGCCTGGAACATCGAACACGGTGTAGGTCAGACATTGTCCGGGAGTACTGCAAAGAAGGACTAGGGATAATCCAAGAACAGCACTGGCGACCCTTTTCGCCGACACGTTGCTGCGAGAGATGCCAAGCGTTTTCTGACAACAAGGTATGGACATGTGTTTCTCCTTTCGGGGCGTTTCGCGCCGGAATGTCCGTGATCGTCTCACGGCTGGAAGAGCTCAGCGTCGCCAGGCACCCGTGTTTCGCCGTTCAGGTAGGCATCGCCACCCACGGCCATCACATGCCCGTCGGGAACCGTGGTGACGCTGAATTCGGTGCGTTCGTGTTTCATGGATTTCCCCGGCGCGAAAACGCCCTTGTGCGGGCGGAACATCTCCGTGGATTTCAACGTGACGAATAGTTCGCCTTTGAGGGAATAGCCGCCGATGACGATGACTTTGCCGTCCGGAAGGCTCGCTGCGCCAAAATATTCGCGTGGCTCCGCCATCAACCCTGCGGATTTCCATTTGCCGGTCACCGGGTTGAAAACGTCGGCTTCGCGTCCCGGCAGACCAAGGCCGGTATCGCCACCGGCGACCAGAACATTCCCATCCTGCATGGTGACACTGACATGCGCCGCATGCGGATGCGGCATGGGCGCGTTCACTTTCCAGGTGTTCGTGGCGGGATCGTAGGTCTCATTCTCGGTAAGCCTTCCGGTCGCATTGTAACCGCCCGTCACGAGCACGCGGCCATCGGCAAGAAGCGTGGCCGAGAAGGTCGCGCGATGCGCCTTCATCGGCGCCGCTGCGCTCCACTGCCCGGTGGCGGGATCGAAAATTTCGGCGCTCGGCGTATCGGCTGCGCAGCCATAGGCCGAACATCCGCCCATCACGATCACGCGTCCGTCCAGCATCTTGATCGCGCGATGCACGTATCGGCCGGTCGTCATCTGGCCCGGCATGGACCAGCTGTCCGTCGCCGGATCGTAGATTTCCGTGTTCGATCCGCTGCCGCAGCTCGATCTGCAGTAGCCGGTGACCAGGATGCGGCCATCGTCAAGCAGCACGGGCACGGCGAGGAAGACGTTCGGCAGCGCGGGATTGGAGGCGGATTTGGTCCATTTGTTCGTGTCCGGACTCCAAATCTGAGTCGTGGGCGGCCACCAGTTGATGACGCTGGGGATGCCGACCGACACGACGCGGCCGTCCGAAAGCGCAAACGCATTGTCCGCATCGACGCCGGCTGCAAGCTTACCGGCGTTGCTCCAACCCTTGGCGTCGGCGGGTGCCGTGGCGAGCAGCGGCAAAGCGAAGGCGGCGAACATGAGGAGTTTGGATTTGATGTGCATGGTGTGGCTCCATCGATTTCAGCGCGCGAAAGGTGAGGGCACGACCGCGCGCTCATACGATTAATCGATCCGCCCGACCGGTTTCATTGCGCGAAATCAAGAAGCCGCGCCCCGGTTCAAATGCCGTGCGGCAGAAAGGTGCGCTCCAGGCATCGCAGCACGGATATGGTCCGGTGTGTACAACGAGCGCGATGCGCTGCGTTTCCATTTCGCGGGAAGATATCCGCCATGGAAATATCGGACATGCGCCATGGCCATTTAAATGCCGGTATGACAAGCAGCAGGCTTGCTAGAAAAGAGAGGCCCGGTAACAGCCAAGGAAGGCTGAATCTATAACCCCGATAACCGAGAGAACGTGCGAGCATGTCGATTCAAAAGATGACAGCTTGCGGATCCGCCGGCGCTCATACAACCGTTCCAAACAGTTTTCCGATGCCGGCGGTGAGCGCCATGGCGAAGGCACCCCAGAAGGTCACCCGGGCCGTGGCGCGCCAGATATTGGCGCCGCCTGTCCTGGCCCCGATGACGCCCAGCAGGGCCAGAAAAAGCAACGACGCAAGCGGCACGGTTAGAACCAACATTCTTGCCGGGGTGACGACGACCATGAGCAGAGGCAGCGCAGCACCCACTGAAAATGTCGCCGCCGATGCCATTGCGGCCTGCACGGGACGCGCCGTAGTGATCTCGGAGATGCCCAACTCGTCTCGCGCATGCGCGCCCAGAGCATCCTCCGCCATCAGCTGCTGCGCGACCTGGCGTGCAAGCGTCTGCTCGACGCCGCGCTTGGCGTAGATATTGGCAAGCTCGTCTACCTCAGACTCGAGGTTTGCGCTCAACTCCTTGCGTTCACGCGCGAGGTCAGCCTGTTCCGTGTCGGACTGCGAGCTGACCGATACATACTCGCCGGCAGCCATCGACATGGCCCCCGCCACCAGGCCCGCAACACCCGTGATCAAAATACTGTTCTGCGTCGCAGCTGCAGCGGCGACGCCGGTAATCAGACTCGCGGTCGAGACAATTCCATCGTTGGCGCCGAGCACCGCTGCCCTCAGCCACCCGATGCGGCCGACGAGGTGGCCTTCCCTGTGCGAACGAAGACGGCTCATCGGAGAATGAGTCCGAGTGACATGACCTATCTCCTGTTTCAGGAGCCCCGGACCGCGCGGCCCCGGGCTTCGGTCTGATATATGAAGGTATCAGTAAAAGACGTTGTAGGCCACGCGGATGACCTCGCCTGTATCGACGTCGACGAGTAGCGCATCGTCGCCGACGCTCCTCGGCTTTATCGTGAGCGAACGTCTCACCAATGCGGCCAAGCACGGCAAGGGTCGTATCATGGTCAAGTTCGGAGCGAATGGCGCGAAAGCCTTCAAGGTCATCATCGAGACATAGCGGCCGATCGTCCGGGGAAGTGATCGCGTTTGCTGCCGGTCACCGCCAGCGCAGCACGAGCGGGCCCAATGCCCAGCCCAGCGCAGCGGACGCGGCCATGCCCAGTGTGTACCAGATGGCCAAAAAGGGTGTCGTGCTCTCGGTGCAGTGCAGCGCGTAGATGAAGGCTCCGGCGCCTCCCGCGGCGAGGCCGATGGCAGCGCCGGCTTCGCGCAGGCGTGTCGGCGCGAGGCCGCGCATCGCCCAAACCAATCCGATGAAAGGCGGAAGCGCAAAGAACAAGATACGCCACGGACAAACTCTGGCGGAATCACCGACAAGCATCGCGGTGCGGCCGGCAGGAGCCGTGCCGGCGAGCTGGAACGCGGCAATCACGATCACCAGAAGAATTGGAACGACGAGCCACTTGATCCATCCCCGCGCACTCGCCGCCGGACGCGCAAGACGTTCGGCCGCAAACCCCGCGATCACCGCAAACGCCAGCGCGTAGGCGAGCTTCATCCAGAACATTGCGGTGGCCATGCTCTGGTCCATGTCCGGGCGGGGCCCGAGAAGAACGAGCATCAGCACCGCGGACACGATGACGCCTCCGCTCATGCCGAGCGCCAGTCTGCGTGCGACGGTCCAGCGTGACACAGGCGCAAGATCGGCGGAGAGGGTGCGCAGGAGATCGTCGCTCATTTCGGGCCGCCTTCGCCGTGGAAATAGGCTCCCAGCTTCTTGAGGCCGCGATGCAGGGCGACCTTTACCGCCGTCTCGCTCATTCCGCGCGCCGCCGCGGCCTGCGCATTGGAAAGCTCACGCAGCTTGATGTCTCGGATCAGCGCCTGCGTCGCGGGCGGAAGCGTCTGCAGCGCTTTCTCGAGATCGTGGCGCGCGTCGACACTGGCGCTCTCATCCGTCACGAACAGCGCGGCCGCATCGTCGAGCGGCACGGTCTGCCTGCGTCCGCTGCGGCGGAAATGATCGATAAGCTTGTGGCGGGCGATTGCGTAGCTCCAGGCCGTGAACAATTGCGAGCGGTCGTAGGTCCCCCGGTGGTTATGAATGGCCATCAGCGTGTCTTGCACCAAATCGTCGATCTCTGCGGCGTCCCAGCTGAGCCTGCTGCGAAAATAGGCGCACAGCCGCCACCGCATCGCGTCCAGCAGCGCGCGATAGGCGGCTTTGTCGCCGTCGAGCGAAGCGATCATCAGAGCCCTTAGATCTGCTTCCGACGCCTGCACGCCTTCTCCCGGATGAAGGAATTCGCTCGTATTTCAAAAATGGTTACAGTTGCCGGGCGGCGACCGGCGAAATCGGCATGACACTGTAACCAATCCGCCCGTCCGTGCGACTATAGAGGACGGTCAATGTAGCGCGGAACCTGACGATGGGGAACAAGCTGACTCTACGCGCGACTTTTGGGCGCCTTTTGGGCCCCTTTGCCCGGATGCTCGGGGCACTGAAGGGACAGTCCTTCTATCGCCACAGGGCCCCGGTCCGCGTGACGCACTGGATCAATGCGCTCGCGATTCTCTTCCTGCTCGGCAGCGGCCTGAACATCTTCAACGCCCATTCCCGCCTTTACTGGGGCAAGTATGGCGCCGACGCGGACCATCCTTTTCTGTCCATCGGCGCGGTCGATACCCAGACGGGCACACACGGCATCACCCAGATCGGTCCCTGGCAGTTCGACACGACGGGGTTTTTGGGATGGTCGAAGGTCGACGGGCAATACGTCGCGCGGGGATGGCCGGACTGGCTCACCATTCCGAGCTATCAGGACCTGGCGGACGCGCGGCATTGGCATTTCCTGTTCGCCTGGATCCTGGCGATCAACGGGCTCGCCTATCTCGTCTGGAGTCTCGTGACGCGCCATATCCAGAAGGACATCTGGCCGACCGTCGCCGACGTCAGGGCGATACCGCAATCCGTGATCGATCACATCAAGCTCAAACATCCGACCGGCGAGGCCGCGAAGCGCTACAACGTGCTTCAGCGCCTCGCCTATCTCGGCGTAATTGTGCTGATCTCGCTGATGGTCTTGACCGGTCTCACGATGTCGCCGGGCTTCGATGCGGTCTGTCCGTGGCTGATCGATGTGTTCGGCGGGCGGCAATCGGCGCGCAGCATCCACTTCATCTCAGCGTCGCTGATCGTCCTGTTTGTCTTCGTGCATCTTGTCGAAGTGATCCTGGCCGGAGCGATCAACGAAGTGCGTTCGATGCTGACCGGCCGCTACGTCGTACCAGAGGAGCACGAATGATGGTCAAAGCGGTGGACTTCACTAGGCGCGCGGCGATCGTCGCGGGTTTCGGCGGCGCGGGGTACCTCATCGCCAATGTGAACAGCCTCACGTTGAGCCCTTCATTCGCCCGGCTCTCCCGCGGCGTCGAAGACTGGACGCGCATCAATCAGCACGCGCTGCTGGCGCCGGGACAGCTCGCCAGGGAATATTCCGTTGCCGACATCTCTCCGGTGTTCAAAGCGAACGGCACGTTCAATCCGGGCGGCGACGAATACGACGCCCATGTCGCGCGGGGTTTTTCGGATTGGCGGCTGACGATCGACGGGATGGTTTCGCATCCCTTGTCGCTGTCGGTGGCGGAATTGCGCAAATTGCCGTCGCGCACCCAGATCACGCGCCACGATTGCGTGGAGGGATGGAGCGCGATCGGCATGTGGACCGGCGTGCAGCTTGGCCTGCTCCTCAAAGCCTCGGGCATCGCCCCGGGCGCGAAGTACGCGGTGTTTCACTGCGCGGACAATCTCACCGGCGAACCGGCAAAGGGCGGTCAGCAGAGCCCCGGTCAGTACTATGAAAGTGTGGGATTGGTGGACGCGTTCCACCCGCAAACGCTCATCGCCTACAATCTGAACGGCAAGCCGCTGGATGTGGCGCACGGCGCGCCGCTGCGCCTGCGCGTGGAACGCCAGCTTGGCTACAAGCAGGCAAAGTATCTCCAGCGCATCGAGATCACCGACAGCTTCACGAAAATCGCGGGTGGCCAGGGCGGCTACTGGGAAGACCGCGGTTACGAATGGTACGCGGGCATTTAGCCCGTCTATCGGAGGCGTCGCGCCTCACGGCGGTCGCCCAACATGCGCACCCGCAATGGCGTTGAGAGGAACGGCGTGCGTTATATATTCGCACGCCGTTCCGGTTCTCAACCAAGGCGAAGCGAGCGGAAGCCCGCGCGAAGTTCCTGAGTCAGAAGCTGCGGCTGTTCGAAAGCCGCGAAATGACCACCCTTTTCAACCTGGTTGTAATGGATGAGGTTCGGGTAGGCCTGTTCCGCCCACTTCCTCGGCGTCCGATAGATTTCATCCGGGAAGGAGCTCACGGCGACCGGAACTTTCACGCCCTTGGGGCTGAAAAACCCGATTTTGTTTTCCCAGTAGAGACGCGATGCCGAGACGCCGGTATTGGTGAGCCAGAACAGCGTGACGTTGTCCAGAAAGTCGTCGGGTGTAATGCCTTCTGGCGTGCCGTCGAACGAACGCGCGATCATTTCAAGGCTGCGCGCATCATGGTCGAGCAGGAAAGCCGCAAGACCGATGGGCGAGTCCGCTAATCCCGTCAGGGTTTGCGGGCGCGTTGCCATTTCGAATGCGTAGTAGACGTGCTTGTAGAAGAAGACCAGCTCGTTGAAGGTGAACAGTTCTTCTTCGGACAGGCCGGCAGGTGCGGGAGCACCCAAGAAGGAAGCCTGGTCGATATTGGCGGGAATAGCGCCCGGCATGTTGGTATGGATACCGGCCAATTCCGGCGGCGCTTCGCGACCGATCAGGTCGGTGATGACCGCGCCCCAATCGCCCCCGCTTGCCACATACTTTGTGTAACCGAGACGGTTCATCAGTGCGATCCAGGTCTTGGCAATCCGCTCCGGCCCCCAACCCGTGGTGGTCGGCTTATCGGAGAAGCCGTATCCCGGCATTGACGGGATAATGAGGTGGAAGGCGTCGGATGCTTTGCCGCCATGCGCGGTGGGGTTTGTCAGCGGGTCGATGATCTTCAACTGTTCGATGATCGAACCCGGCCATCCATGCGTCACCAGAAGCGGCAAGGCGTTTTCATGTTTCGAGCGGACATGGATAAAATGAATGTCGAGCCCGTCTATCTCGGTCTTGAAATTCGGGACGGCGTTCAGACGCGCTTCGACTTTTCGCCAGTCGTACTTGGTTTGCCAGTGCTGCAAGACCTGCTTGATGGTCTTGAAGGGCACGCCCTGCGAAAAGTCCGAAACGGTCTCCTGATCAGGCAGGCGCGTGACCGAAAGGCGCTGTTTGAGGTCGGCCAACGCGCTTTCGGGAAATTCGACCCGGAAGGGCCGGATGGAGACGTCGCCTGTTGCGGATGTGTTGGTCTTTGTCATTTGAGTCCTCCTGTGTTTGGCCCTTGGGCCGATTAAATGCGACGCGATTAGATCGCGCGCAAACTAATCGCATGGCCAGCCGGCGATGTCAAGCGCGCGATTAAATCGCTTGATAATTAATGACGGCCATACTATCTATTGGGTCATCCAGTTGATTTCGTGAGGAAATTATGTCCACCGCCAAGAAAAGCCAGCTCAGCGATCCCAGCGACGCTCAGAATTTGGACGACTTTTTGTGCTTTGCCATCTACTCGACAAATCTTGCGGTGAACCGGCTCAACATGACGGTACTCGAGGGGTTGGGGCTGACCTATCTGCAGTACGTCGTCCTGGTCGCCTTGTACGAGATGGACGATCAGACGGTTGGCGCCCTTGGCGAGAAGATGTTTCTCGATTCGAGCACACTCACGCCGCTGTTGAAGCGCCTGGAAATAATGGGACACCTTACCCGGCAACGCGACCCAAAGGACGAGCGCGTTGTCAGACTGCGGTTGACACCGAAAGGCCGAAAACTGCGGGAGAAAGCGCTCGACTTCCGGGAACAGCTTGTCAAAAAAATGGGGCTGAGCGCGAACGAGTTCCGAAGTCTGCGAGAAGATCTGGTGAAGTTGCGCTCCAATCTTTTGGATTTAATACCAAGCAAGGCGTAGCCCACTTCGAACGCGGTGGGCGTATCGCTGTGCGTTGCAGAAATCTCTCTTGGGTTACGGGCTCGCAACCGGTCTGTTCACATCTGCCGCCGCAAAATGTGCCAGTTGATCGGCGTGCGCCTTCTTGAACGCGGGACGGCCGGTTACGCGGGTCACATACGCTTCGGTCGCGGGCCGGTTGCCGAACGCGCGGGCTTTCGGGACGCGCAGAACATCCGCCATCAATAAGTCCGCGGCGGTGAAGCGATCGGCCACCAGCCATTCTCTCTCGCTCAGGACTTTCTCGAGCTGGTTAAGGCGGTTTGCCATCCAGTCGGTAAGACTGTTCTGCTTCGCACCGGTGATCTCGAGGAACCACCATGGAACCGAAACCATCTCGATGCTGTTCAGCGCGGCGATGATCCACTGAACCGTTTGTGCTTCTCCCGCCGGATCGCGGGGCATCGTTATTTCGCTTTTCCGCGCGAGATGAAGAAGGCAGGCGCCGCTCTCGAATACCTCCACATCGCCATCGCTCAGAAACGGAATCTGGCCGAAGGGCTGGCGCGACAGGTGGTTGGTCTCGCGTCCGTCGAACGGGATCGTTCGCACGGCATAGGCAAGTCCCGCTTCCTCGCAAGCCCATCTCAGCCTCAGATCGCGCACAAACCCGCGCGGACCGTCGGGAACCCAATCGTAGGTCCAGATGATCAACTCGCTCATATGGCTTCGCCCATTTTCCAAAACGCGATGAACAACAGGACCTGCGTCAGGCCTTGATCGAAGTGTGTCACGCTTGGCGGAGGTCTGTCATCACGAAGCCCTCGACATCCGGTCGGCATCGATGACGGCCTGTGCGAAGTCCGTCGGCGCTTCCTGTGGGAGGTTGTGGCCGATGCCACCGGAGACGAGCCGATGGAGATACTTGCCGGTGAACTTCCCCGCATAGGCCGCCGGTTCGGGATGGGGCGCGCCGTTGGCATCGCCTTCGAGCGTGATGGTCGGCGCAGCGATCGTCGGACCGGCGGCAAGACGCTTTTCGAGATCGTCATAGCGCGTTTCGCCCTGGGCGAGGCCGAGGCGCCAGCGATAGCCGCTGATCACGATGTCGACATGGTCGGGATTGTCGAATGCCGTCGCACTGCGAACGAACGTGGCCTGGTCGAAGGCCCATTTGGGCGACGCGAGCTGCCAGATGAGTTTGGCGAAGTCATGCGTGTATTTCCGGTAGCCCATCTCGCCGCGATCAGTCGCGAAATAGAACTGATACCACCACTGCAGCTCCGCCTGTGGTGGCAACGGCGCCTTATTGGCGCTCGGACCGCCGATCAGATACCCGCTCACCGACACCATCGCCCTGCAGCGCTCGGGCCAGAGCGCCGCGATGATGTTGGCCGTCCGTGCGCCCCAGTCGAATCCGGCGAGGACCGCCTTGTCGATCTTGAGCGCGTCCATCAGCGCGACGATGTCGACGGCGAACACGGCGTGCTCGGCGTTGCGTGCCGTTTGGGCGGAGAGAAATCGCGTGGAGCCGTAGCCGCGAAGATAAGGAACGATGACCCTGTACCCCGCGGCCGCCAGTATGGGCGCCACGTCCACGAAGCTGTGGATGTCATAGGGCCAACCGTGCATCAGGATCACCGCTGCTCCATCCGCCGGACCGGCCTCCGCATAGCCCACACTCAAATCGCCGGCCGTGATCTGCTTCAGCGCCGCGAATGATGTGTTCGCTCCCGGTTTGGCCGGCAACACGCTTTTCGCGCTATCGGCATGCGCAACACCGATGAGTCCGGTCTGGGCCATGGCGATCGACGCTGCCGCGACGCTCAGAAGCGCGCGCCGCGACGGACCGGCGTCTTTTGTGGTGGTCTTCATTGCTGACATCCTTGGCTTGTTCGACGCATGAAGATGCGTTCGACGATATGCGGCAAAGGCCATCGTTCGATGTTATGCGCGTGCTCCACACCGATCTATTGAACAAAGGTATCGGTGGCGCGGGCTGGTGGCACGCGGCCCAATGCGATACAATTGGGTACGGGCTTAAAGCGCAATGCCGGTATCGCAAACCGAAAAAGGGGGAACGATGCCATGCTGAAATTCGCGATTTCGCGCGCCGCTGCGCTGCCACTCGCGATCGCTGCACTCACCTCGGGTACTGTGCCGCCGGCACTCGCGCACGCGCGGTATACGGCGCTCTACACCTTCCAGGGCTTGAGCGATGGCAACTCGCCTAGCGGCAAACTGGCCGCTGACAGCGAAGGCAATCTCTATGGTACAGCCGACGGCGGCGACCGCACGAAGTGCAACGGCTACGGCTGTGGTGTTGTCTTCGAGGTTACCCCGGACGGTCGCGAGAAGGTGCTTTATGCGTTCACCGGCCAAAGCGACGGCGCGCTTCCCCAGGGCGGCCTGATCCGGGACAGACACGGCAACCTCTACGGCACGGCCACGTCGGGTGGCCCCGGTTTTGGCGGTCTCGTCTTCAAGATCATGCCGAACGGCCGCAAGAAAACGCTTTATGCTTTCAAGGACGAATATGACGGCGGCAGTCCTCAAACGGGCGTGATCCGGGACGGGGACGGCAATCTTTACGGCACGACGGAATTGTTCGGCCGCTACTATTGCGGAACCATTTTCAAGCTTGCTCCGGACGGCACCGAAACCACGCTCTACACTTTCACTGGCGGACGTGATGGCTTTTTTCCCAACGGTCTGACGTTGGACAAGCTCGGCAATCTCTATGGTACGACGCTGGATGGCGGCGCCCATGGCATTGGCACGGTCTTCAAACTTGCGCCCGATGGCACGTTCGCGACGCTTTATAGCTTCGGCGGAAGCGGCGATGATGGCGTGCAACCCGGCGCCGGCGTGATCGCGGACGAGGCGGGCAATCTTTACGGCCCAACGGACGAGGGCGGGCTCACGGACAGTGGCGCAGTCTTCAAGCTCGCGCCCGACGGCACCGAATCCCTGTTCTACAGTTTCGTCCACGAAGGTTACGCCTGGTACCCCAATGGCCTGATCGCGGATAAAGAAGGCAACTTTTACGGCACGACACAGTGGGGCGGCAGCAAGAAGTGCTTCCACAACGGTTGCGGATCAGTCTTCAAGCTTGCGCCGGACGGCACTGGAACAGTCCTTTATGCTTTCACCAACGGAAGCGATGGCGGTCAGCCCTCCGGCGAGATGATCGAAGACAGCGCGGGCAATCTCTTCGGCACAACGAATCGTGGCGGCACCGGTGACTGCTCAGGCAAAGGTATGGGCTGCGGCGTCGTGTTCGAAATCAAGCAATAGCAACCGCGGCACTGGCGCATAACGCCCAATGCCGCTGTGCAAAGTATTCGTTCAAGGCCTGAGCCGGAAGACGCTGCCTTTGTTGTTTGCGCCGCCGGAGTCCGTGGTTCCATAAAGAACCGGGCGGGCCAGCGATCCCTTGATGAGTACCGCGGCGGCGGGTCCGTCCTGAAGCCCGTTCACGGGGGAGAAGGAATAGACCACGCTCTCCGTGCCGTCGGATGCGATCTTATAGATGGCGCCGCCATCGAATTCGCCGCCCAGGCCCGTTGTGCCGTACAAATCGCCGGCCTTGTCGAACACCAGTTCGGTCGTCGGCAGATTGGCGTCTCCGCCGCCGCCAAACGAATGCAGAGTCGTGAAGACCGGCGTCGCCCCCAGCGCGATCTTGAAAACGGTACCGATTTCTGCGCCGCCACCGCGATTGGTGGTCCCGTACAAGGTGGACCCGGCGCTGTCGATCGCGAGACCGCCAATGGGATCGCTTCCGTCCGCACCGCCGGTAAAGGGGTGCAGCACGCTGAAGACACCGGCATGGCTCAGCTCGAACACGACGCCGGAACGAAATTGTCCGTAATCCGACGCGACGCCATAGAGATTGCCCGCTTTGTCGCGCACCAGCACGCCCGTCGGATGCCCGCCATCGTCTCCGCCAGTGAAGGAATAGAGGACACTCTGTCCGCCGCCAGCCGCGATCTTGTAGATGGTGCCGAAGCCCGCGCTTTGGCTGCCCGACGCGCCGCCATACTCGGTTATGCCGTAGACGTTGCCTGCGCCGTCCTTGATCAGGCCGCCATAGGGATTGCTGCCGTCATTGTCGCCGGTGAAGGAGTAGATGACGGAATAGGCGCCCACCTGGGTGATCGAATACACCGTGCCATAGCCAGAGGTTCCGCCACCGGGCGTCGTGCCGTAGAAAACGCCGCCTCCCATCGGCACGAGGCCGGCTCTTGGGCTGTAGCCGTCCCCGCCGCCACCCGTGCCCGCAAAGCTGTGCAGAACGGTCTCAACGCCTTTCGCGTTGACCTTGAAAACGGTTCCGAACCCATCGCTTCCGCCATACGCGGTTGTGCCCAGGAAGAAGCCATTCGTCCCCGCCACCAACGCCCCTTCGGGGTTTATGCCGTCGATCCCATCGTTCTTGAACGAGTAGAACGTCTTTGCCTTCCCCGCTTCGGCAGAAGGGATCGCGCCCAGACACACGAGCAGCGCACCCGAGACCGCCAGCACGTTCCACGAAGCCGAGCGGGATACTTTGAAAAGCCTCATCGTTCGAATCCCCAAATCGAATAACGGAGCATCGCAAAGCCGAAAGGACTGGCCAAATCGCGCCCGTCTACCCCGCGACGATAATCCAGAGATTCCGCACAGCCAAGAGACGCTGCTGGCCGCGTGACGGGCCTCGACACCCACATGCCCGCGCTGCTGGTGAAATTGACGCAAAGCGGCCCGGTCTTCCTCACCGGCGGCGCGCAGGGCTGCGAAGGCAGCATTGTTTGCACGGCCGTCCTCATGGGTGGCATCATGTTCAATGTCTGGCGCGCAAGAGTCCGCGGAACCGCCGCCGCCGGACTTGTCCACATCTGATTCGCCGCTGGATTTGAGGCACGCGCTATAGTCCGGGCATGAAGATTCGCCGTCTTTCCGAGGGTACGATCAACCGCATCGCCGCGGGCGAGGTGGTCGAGCGTCCAGCCAGTGCCGCCAAGGAGCTGATCGAGAATGCGCTCGACGCCGGCGCCACGCGGATCGAGATAGCGATGGCGGCGGGCGGGGCCGATCTCATCCTCGTGGAGGACAACGGCACCGGCATGGAGGCCGACGATCTGGCGCTCGCGGTCGAGCGTCATGCGACCTCGAAGCTCAGCGACGACGATCTTTCCCACATCGCGACGATGGGGTTTCGCGGCGAGGCGCTGCCATCGATCGGCGCGGTGGCGCGGCTCTCGATCGCGAGCCGCACCGCAACCGGTGAGGCGCACGAGATCCATGTCGATGGCGGCCGCAGCGAAGGCCTCGTGCCGGTGGGCTTCCGCGCGAAGGGCCAGCATGGCACGCGTGTCGAGGTGCGCGAGCTGTTCTATGCCACGCCCGCGCGGCTCAAATTCCTGAAATCCGCGCGCTCGGAAGATCTGGCAACGCAGGATGTTGTGAAGCGTCTTGCGATGGCGCGGCCCGACGTGGCGTTCACGCTGACGCTCGATGGACGCCGCGCGCTTGATCTGCAGGCGGAAGCTGATCTGTTTAGCGGACGGCTGAACAGGCTTGCGAAAATCATGGGCCGCGATTTCGGCGACAATGCCGCGCCGGTTTCGGCGGATCGCGAAGGTGTGCGGATCGCGGGCTTTGCGGGCCTGCCGACCTACAATCGCGCCAATTCGATGCAGCAATTCCTGTTCGTGAACGGAAGGCCGGTGCGCGACAAGCTGCTGATCGGCGCGGTGCGCGGTGCCTATGCCGATTTCCTTGCGCGCGACCGTTACCCGACGCTGGCGCTGTTCCTCGATTGCGATCCGGCGTTCGTGGACGTGAACGTGCATCCGGCGAAGACCGAAGTGCGCTTCCGCGATTCGGGATTGGTCCGTGGACTGATCGTTTCCGCGCTTAAGCACGCGTTGCACGACGCCGGGCATCGCGCCTCCACGACGGTCGCCGGCGGCGCGCTCACGGCGCTGCGCCCGCAGGCCACGCCTTATTACACAAGGCCCGAACCGCATGCGGTGATGGAGGCAGCGCGCGAATACCATGCGCCACTGTTCGCGGGGGAAGCGGTCCGTTCCGTCCGCACGGAAGAGGTGGCGCCCGCGCCGTCACAACCCGACCTCCCGCTCGGGCTTGCGCGCGCGCAACTGCACGAAACCTACATCGTCGCGCAGACGGAAGACGGCATCGTGATCGTCGACCAGCACGCGGCGCATGAGCGCCTGGTCTATGAGCGCATGAAGCAGGCGATGGCCAATGGCGGCATCGTGCGCCAGCCGCTGCTCATTCCCGAAGTGGTCGATCTCGATCCCGCAGAAGCAGAGCGCGTCGTCTCGCGAAGCGACGAACTCGCCGAACTCGGCCTTGTGGTGGAGAGTTTCGGACCCGATGCCGTCATCGTGCGCGAAGTGCCGGCAATGCTGGAGAAGCTCGATCTGCGCGGATTGCTCCGCGATCTCGCCGACGATATCGCGGAGACGGGCTCGGCCCTGTCGCTGAAAGAACGGCTGGAGGAAGTCGCGGGCACGCTCGCCTGCCACACCTCCGTCCGCGCTGGCCGCCGCCTCAACGCGGAAGAGATGAACGCGCTCCTGCGCGAGATGGAAGCCACACCCCATTCCGGCCAATGCAACCACGGCCGCCCGACCTATGTGGAGCTCAAGCTCAGCGATATCGAGCGGCTATTCGGTCGGCGCTGACGGGTATACAATCATCGGTGGCAAGGGGAGCTGTCGATGGAAAAAATCTACTTCGTCACCAATCGTAATGTAATATCCGAAACCGCAGCACCGTGGTTCGGCACCGAGCAATCCAAATCGGTCTCCAATCTGCGCATTGGCTACGCGACGATCGATCTCGAACAGTCGCCCCCAAAGCTAGGAGAGGTTTTCGTATCACCTGAGAACGGACAGGACAGCGACGGTACCGCGTCCGGCGTGCGCGTCGCGCCGCAGTTCTCGCTGTTCGGCGAGATCCAGGGGAAGATGAAGACGGACACGCCTGACACGATTCTGTTCATTCACGGCTTCGACTACAAATTCGACGAAGCTCTCGTCGGTCTGGGCTTGCTGAAGCAGCGGCTCAATCTCGGCGGGTTCGGCCCCGCCAACATGGTGGTGTTCACCTGGCCCTCCGATGGCGAGATGATCCCGTATATCTCGTATGCCAGCGACCGTCGAGACGCAAAGGATTCGGGTGAAGCAGGCGGGCGCGCACTGCTTCAGCTCACGAGTTTCCTCAATAAACTGACAGTGAACGATATCTGCCGAGGACGCATCCACATCGTGGCGCACAGCATGGGCAATTATGTCCTGCGCAACGCGTTGCAGGCGCTGGTAAAGCAACTTCCCGCAACACCGCCGACACTCTTCGAGCAGATATTGCTGATCGCTGCGGATGAAGATTACGATGCGCTCGAACTCGATTTCAAATTGTCGCCGCTGGCTCATCTGACGAAGCGCATTCACGTCTACTACAATGCTTGCGACCTCGCGCTCGATATCAGCAACTACACCAAGGGAAATCCACGCCGTCTCGGCTCGCGCGGGCCGCGCAACTCGTCGGCCATCGCCGACAGCGTGATCCTCGTCGATGCGTCCACCATCGCAAGGGGCGGTTTGAACGATCTCAGCTACCACCACTATTATCTGATCTCTCGGGAGATGGCGCCAGATATGGCGCAATCGCTGCAAGGTGTGGTCGAGGATAAGATCGCGGGTCGGACGGCGCTGCCTGGACGTAGCGGTTCGTTCCGCCTGAAAGCTGCGAAGAAATAGCTGTTCGCAGCGGTGCGCGCTAGTGGTAGACCACGGATGCAATCGGGCATTGTGTCTAAAGATCGCGGGCGAAGCGGCGGATGCCCGGCACGCCCATTGCCGCTTCGATGTCGGCGGTGCATTTTTCTTCCGCGAATGAGAAGCCGGCTTTTGCGTAGGCCTTCTCGGCGCGGTCATTGCCGGTCAGGAAGCTGATCTGTGCGCGTTTGAATCCAGCCTCCCGCGCGACGTCGAGTTCGGCTGCGAGCAGCGCTTCCGTCACGCCGGTGCCGCGATATTCGGAACGAGTCGCGACGTTCTCGACGGTCCAGGCGCCGTCCTCGCTGGTGGTGGCGGAAACGATGAAAGCGCCGCGCGGCCAGAACTGTGCCTGCTCCGATTTTGAGATGCCCATGCGGTCGCCGGCTTCGGCCATCGCATCGCTGGAGATGTAGTAGACGCTCGGATCGCCAAACCCGCACATGGCCGAGGCGAGGTTGCCGTCTACCTCCGCCACATGAAACAGCGACCAGTGCCACCAAGAGCGCACCTTTGCGAGCGCAAGATATTTCGCGAATTCGACGCAGTATTCGAAATCGCGCTGCAGCACGATCTCGAACCAGCCGCGTTCGAGTTGGCTGCGGGCCGCAGCAACCGAAGCCCAGCCAAGAAATTCCGCATCGTCCGGTGTTGCGGGGCGGGTGACAAAAGAGGACATGTGTGCAATCCCAAAGGCGGAGACAGTGAACCGCCCATGGCTTTTTTCCGCAACCGTACCGTCAACCTTCTGAACCTGCATTACGCAATCCATTCGATCGCACTGACGGGCGGCGGCGCGTTCTTTGGCGCCTATCTGGTGCGCGCGGGCGTGCCGGTGCCGTCGGTGCTGGTGGCGCTGGCGTCGATCCTGATCGGCCGGTTCGTCATCCGCCCCGTCGTCGTGCCGCTGGCTGTGCGCTTCGGCGTGCGCGTGCTGGTGATCGCGGGCACCTGCATGAGCGCGCTGCAATATCCCTTGCTGTCCTTCGTACACGGCGTGGGGCCGGCGCTGTACGTGCTCTGCGCCATGTCGGCTATCGGCGACACGGTCTACTGGTCGACCTATCACGCCTATTTCGCGGCGCTGGGCACCGACGAACATCGGGGCCATCACGTCGGCGCGCGTGAGGCGATCGCCGCGATCGTGGGGATCATATCGCCGCTGCTCACTGGCTTCGTGCTGGTGCAGTTCGGACCACGGATCGCGTTCGGCGTCACGGGCTTGGTGTTGCTGGTGGCGGCGCTTCCGCTGCTGGCGACGCCGGATGTGCGCGTCGCGGCCGATGCGCCGGGCGCCTATCGCGGGTCGCTCTCGGGGATCAAGCTGTTCCTGTGCGACGGCTGGATCGTGGGGACAGGTTACACCGTCTGGCAGCTCGCGCTGTTCCTGTCGCTGGGCGAAAACTTCCTGCATTTCGGCGGCGCGCTCGCGCTTGCGGCGCTCGCCGGGGCGGTGGCGGGGATGTTTCTCGGCCGCACGATCGATTCCGGCCATGGCGTGCGGATGACGGCGGTTGCCCTCGGAAGCTATGGCTGCCTGATCGTGCTGCGCGCCGCTGCGTTGCGAGACCCACTCCTTGCCGTCGCTGCCAACGCGTTTGCGGCAGCGGGATCGTGCCTCTATGCGCCGACGCTGATGACGGCGGTCTACAACCAGGCCAAGCGTGCGCCCTGCACCTTGCGGTTCCACGTCGCGACAGAGGGTGGATGGGATGTCGGCGCCGCGAGCGGCTTGCTGATCGCAGCATTCCTTGTGGGGCAGGGCACACCGTTCCCGGTGGTGCTGTTGCTGCCTTTGATCGGCCTCGCCTTCGCGTTCGTGCAGCTCAGGCGTTACTACGCGCGCACCTCCCAGCTTAGCAACATGGCGGTGTGAGCGGGCAGGCTGTCCGGCACACGCGGCGCGATCTCCGTCAACGAGACAGCTTTCGAGTCGAGTGCAGGCGCTGTCAGCACGTGCACGTTCGCTGGTGCGCGATGCGCTACGTCCTCCCAATCGAGCGAAACACCAATCGTATCACCGCTCTTATTGATCAGCGCCAGCAATCGCTTCGTACCATTGCGCGCGGCATAGGCGGTGACGTTGCGGTCTGCCGTGATCGCGGTCTCGAGCAACTGAGCACCCGCAAACATCTGCGCGAAGCGCATGCCGGAATAGATCGGCCGCAGCGTCGTGCCGGATGCGTCCGATGCGATGGGCGTATAGACCTGATCCCCACCGCCATGGAGGTTGACGCCGGCATAGCCCGCCTGCGCCGTCTCCAGCATCATGTCCGCACCCCAGAGTGCAGAGGCGAACGTATCGCTGACGCCGGGCTGGCCGCCGCCGTAGCACGAATTGGTTTCGGTCAAACGGAACGGTAGCGCGCTTGCACGCATGGTCGCTTCGGCACCTGCGATCTGCTTCTTGAGTCCTGAATTGGGTGCGAGCAGAACGTTGGCCGTCATCCGCGGATCGCCTGCCGGACCCATCGCGTAGTGATGGCTGGAGAGGAACACGGCATCGCTTTTCTCGCGCTCGGCGAAAAGCTCGGTCCATTGCATGTTGACCGCGGTGTCGGGACCGCCGAAACGCGCATGCGGCACCGCTTCACGCACCGCGGCTTTGAATGTGCGATAGAGCGCGTAATAGGATTCGAAATCGGCGGCTCTGTCCCGATGCAGCGGATTGTTGCGATAGAGATCGGCTTCGTTGCCGATCTGGAATGCGATCAGCCGGTCGCCGAGGATGTCGGCCACGTATTTCGCTTCGTCGCGCGCCCGGGCCGCATCGCCCGATCCGAAGTTCAAGCCGTAGATCGCTTTCCATCCCGTGGCGTCCAGAAAGCCGCGCAGGTTGCGGATCGCCTCGGACGTGATGGCGCCCCCGCGATCGGCATTCGCCACCGGATCGGTGGCTTTCCATTCCCAGGTGGTCTTGATGTGTGCCGTGGCGGCAAGTTGCCTTGGTGTCGCGAAATCGCCGGCCGGGCTTTGCCAGCGTGTGAGATCGCTCAGATTTCCACCGAGCCGGAGAACGCCATTGGGACTGAGGCCCGTGAACGCGCGTACCAGATCGCCGTTGGCCGCCGCGAAATAGCGAACGTTGTAAAGCTGCGCCGATTCGTAACTGAGGCCGGTGAAATCGGCCGGCATGGTCGCGCGTGGGGCCACGCCCACGCGAATATGAAGGGCGGGTTTCGCGCCCGTAACCTGCGCCAAGGCCCGTGCCGGCAGCGCGGAGGCGGCAAGCGAGAGAAAGGTGCGGCGCGGCAGGATCATCGGCCTGAGCCTAGCGCATTCCCCGCGCGCCGGGCAGGGAACCGGTTGGGGGAACGCGCGCTTTGATTTATGATGTGCGTCGTGGAGGCGGCCACATTCGATGGAGTATTTGCGATGAAATTTCTGATCCCTCTGGCTCTGATGGCCTTCGTGGGCGGGTCCTCCGCTGCGATGGCGACCGATATCGCGCCGCCGAAGAGCTGCTTCCTCATCACCCAGTTCGAGAACTGGAAGGCGCCCGACGACAAGACGATCTATATCCGCGTCAACCTCAACCGGTTCTACCGGCTCGATGTCACCGGAAGCTGCCCGAGCCTCAAATTTCCCGACGCGTTCCTGATCACCAAGACACGCGGGCCGAGCACCGTGTGTTCGGCGATCGACTGGGACCTGCGCGTCGGGCAGACCGGCCAGCCCGGTTTCCAGTCGCCGTGCATCGTGAAGACGATGACGCCGATGACGCCGGACGAGGTCGCCGCGATCCCGAAGAAATTCAAGCCCTGAACCGCAAAGCCCCTGCGGCGAGCAGGGATGTCCGCTTTCGAACAGGTTGCAAATGAAGTGACGGCGCAACCCGAACAGACTAGACCCGTGTGAACGGGAAGGTTTGGCGGCGTGGCTGAGGACTTTCAGGCGGATATCGACGCCGTGGGCGCCATCACGGCGGTTCCCATGATATTGGATATCGTCTGCCGCCTCACGGGCATGGGGTTTGCCGCGGTGGCGCGCGTCACCTCCGATCGCTGGATCGCGTGCAGCGTGAAGGACGACATTCAGTTCGGGCTCAAGCCCGGTGGAGAACTGAAAGTCGAAACCACGATCTGCCACGAAATCCGGCAAAGCGGAGAGGCTGTCGTCATCGACCACGTCGCCGAAAATCCCGCGTGGCGCAGTCACCACACACCGGCGATGTACGGCTTTCAAAGCTACATCTCGATGCCGATCTTCCTGCGCAACGGGCGTTTCTTCGGAACGCTGTGCGCCATCGATCCGCGTCCGGCGCGGTTGGAAAATCCGGAGATCATGGGCACGTTCCGCATGTTCGCCGACCTCATTGCCTTCCATCTCGAAGCCAACGACCGCCTTGAATTGAGCGAGGCCAATCTTCTCGACGAACGAAAGACGGCGGAATTGCGTGAGCAATTCATCGCCGTTCTCGGCCACGATCTGCGCAACCCGCTGGCCGCCATCGCCTCGGGGATCCGCCTGTTGCTCAAGGAAGCGCCAAGCGAGAAGGCGGCCGACATCGCGCGGATGATGCAGGCAAGTGTCGGCCGGATGTCGGCGCTGATCGGCGATGTGCTGGATTTTGCGCGCGGCCGGCTTGGCGGCGGCTTCACGGTGAACATCGAAGAGGAAAATATCGTTGCCGTCCTCACCCATGTTGCGGGCGAACTGAGCAGCGAATATCCCGACCGCGAGATCGACATGCAGATCGCCGTCGGAGGCCCGATCCGTGCCGATCGTGCCCGCATCGGGCAGCTGTTCTCGAATCTGCTCGGCAACGCGCTTGTGCATGGCACGCCGGACAAGCCCGTCATTGTGCGAGCGACAACCGAGAACGGCATCTTCGAATTGTCGGTGAGCAATGCGGGTGCCGAGATTCCGCCCTTGGCGCTGGCGCAACTCTTCAAACCTTTCGTGCGCGGTCAGGCGGTGCCGAACCAGCAGGGGCTGGGACTGGGGCTCTACATCGCCGCCGAGATCGCCAAGACACATAAGGGCACCATCGAAGCCCAATCCTCACCGGAAGAAACGCGCTTCACCTTCCGGATGCCGCTTTCGCCGTAAGGGGATGCTTCGCCGGACCCGCCGGCACATTGACAACATCCCATCCCCGCGCTACCCAAAATCCATGGGGATAAGCGATCGCCCCATGAGGCGACATGCCGAAGTATCGCGTCCTACCCAACCGAATGGGGACGCTGCATGTCTGCAATCAACATGATATCCCTCGAAAAATTCCTTCGCCTGATCGGAACGCCCAAATGCCCGGCGGTCGTCGATGTGCGAACCGGGCAGGAGTTCTCTGCCGATCCGCGGCTTGTGCCGTCGTCGCTGAAACGCGATGCGGCACAGGTTCGCGTATGGGCTGGTGATTTCACCGGCCAGAACGTCATTGTCCTTTGCCGGGATGGCGCCGCATCGAGCCCGGGCGTGGCGGCGTGGTTACGCCATGCGGACATTGCCGCCGAGGTACTGGAGGGCGGCGTGGATGCGTGGAAGGCTTCCAAGCTAGCGCTGGTGCCGGAAGCAAAGCTCCCGTCCCGCGATGGAGAAGGCCGAACGGTTTGGGTGACACGCGCGCGGCCGAAGGTCGACCGGATCGCGTGCCCGTGGCTGATCCGCCGCTTCGTCGATCCACGGGCCGTGTTTCTCTATGTCGCGCCATCCGAGGTACCGATTGTGGCGGAGCAGTTCGGCGCGGCACCGTTCGACATCGAAGGCGAGGGTGTGTTCTGGAGTCACCAGGACGAGCGCTGCACTTTTGATATCATGGTGGATACGCTCGGGCTCGCAAGCTTCGAGGCACTCCAACGCCTCGCGGTCATTGTGCGCGGCGCGGATACCGGCCATCCCGAATATGCACCAGAAGCAGCTGGGCTGCTCGCCGCGTCGCTCGGCTTGTCGCGAATGTATGCCGACGATCTCGGACAACTCGAGGCCGGCTTGCTGCTCTACGATAGCTTCTATCGCTGGTGCCGCGACGCCACCGACGAAACCCACAATTGGACATCGCATAAGCCCAAGGGACAGCGATGAGCGACACCGATCATCGCGTCTCGCTGAGCGAAGCGTTCTGGGTGTGGGCGCGGGTCGCGGCTCTGTCCTTCGGCGGACCGGCGGGGCAGATCGCGGTCATGCACCGCATCCTGGTCGAGGAGAAACGCTGGATCGGCGAGATGCGATTCCTGCATGCGTTGAACTACTGCATGCTCCTTCCGGGTCCCGAGGCGCATGAGCTCGCGATCTATATCGGCTGGCTCATGCATCGCGTGCGCGGCGGTATTCTCGCGGGCGTGCTCTTCGTACTGCCGGGCTTTGTGGTGCTGGGCCTGCTGAGCTGGCTGTATGCGGTGTATGGACATATCGCGGTCGTGCAGTCGTTGTTTTTCGGCCTGACCGCTGCCGTGCTCGCCGTGGTGCTCGAAGCTGTGATGCGGGTCGGCAAGCGCGCGCTCAAGACACGAGCCGCGGTTGTCATCGCCGGTCTGGCATTCATCGGCATATTTTTCTTCGCGCTGCCGTTTCCGCTCATCATCCTGGCGGCTGGCGCCATCGGCTTCGTCGGCAATGCGTTGAGGCCGGAGTGGTTTGCCGCGCGCGCTGGTCATGGCGCGGCACAAGCGGAATCGGCGCCGGCCCTGATCGATGCTGCGTTGGCGCGGGGCTTGCCGCCGCATCTGAAGCCGTCGTTATCTCGCTTTCTCAAGACGGCCGTGATCGGTGGCGCGATTTGGCTCGGGCCGCTCGCGGTGCTGCTGGCAACATTGGGACCGGGCAATGTCTTCAGCACCATCGGGCTCTTCAACAGCAAGATGGCGGTGGTCACATTCGGGGGCGCTTATGCGGTTCTGGCTTACATGGCCCAGCAGGCGGTGCAGCACTATCACTGGCTGAAGCCGAACGAGATGCTGGTCGGGCTTGGCTTTGCGGAGACAACGCCGGGGCCTCTGATCTGCGTGGTGCAGTTCGTGGGCTTCATGGCGGCGTTCCGCCAGCCGGGCACGCTCGACCCCGCGCTTGCCGGGTTCCTGGGCGGAGCAATGGCGATGTGGTCGACTTTCGTGCCGCCCTTCATCTGGATCTTCCTGGGCGGGCCCTACATCGAAGCGCTGATCGGAAACCGGTCGCTGAACGCAGCGCTGTCGGCAATCACCGCCGCGGTCGTTGGCGTCATCCTGAATCTCGCCGTGTGGTTCGCGTTGCACACCTTATTCGCACGCGTGAGCGTCTGGCAGGGCTACGGGTTCAATGTGAGCGTTCCAGATGTGTCGAGCGTCAATGTCGCGGCCCTGGTGCTTGCGGCGGCGGCCGTGGTCGCCATGTTCCGGTTCAAGATCGGAATGATCCCGACAATGTTAGGCTGTTCGATTGCGGGGTTGATCTATTTTCTCTGTTTCGGAACGCCCTGAGCGATGCGCGCCGCAGTCCTGGCAATCGTCCCGCTCGTGCTGAGCGGCAGCGCGAGTGCTCAGGATCACGCGGTAAGCCGTCTGTTCTCGATAGTTGGTGAGTATCCGCTTGGCGCGAGCGTCAACCGCATGGATTATGAGAGCGTCGATGCGGAGGCGCGGCGGCTCTATATCGCGAAGATGGGCGGCGGCCAGCTTCTGGTTTTCGACCTCGCGGCAAACAAGCTTGCGGCTCAGCTGGACGGCTTTCCCAAGGTCACGGGCGTCCTCGTCGTGCCTGAGCTTCACAAAGTCTACGCCAGCGTGCCGGGCGGCGGCGTTCTGGCCTCGCTCGCGCAAGGGATGGGGATGGCGGGACTGTCGTCGGGCCGCGGCGAGGTCGCGGTCCGCGACACGCGAACGCTCAAGGAGGTGGCGCGTGTGAAGGCCGGCGTCTTCCCGGATGGGATCACGTATGACGCTCGCGACCGTCGGATATTCGTGTCCGACGAAATGGGGGCGGCAGTCACGGCGATCGATGCAGCAACGGATAAGGTCATCGCGCGGATCGACACCGGCGGTGAGGTTGGAAACGTCCGGTACGATCCGGCGAGCGGCGACGTGTTCGTGCCGGTCCAGTCGCACAACGAACTTGTAAGGATAAATCCGGCCAAGCCGTCGATCACCGCACGCTATCCGCTCGTAGGTTGCGAACATCCGCACGGCTTCATTGTCGCCGCCAAAGGTGGGATCGGATACGTCGCCTGCGACGAAAACGATCAACTCGTGACCGTCGATCTGGCCTCAGGGCGCACCCTGAACAAGCAAGCTGTCGCGCACGATCCCGATGTTCTCGTCATCGATCCGCAGGCCAATCGGCTTTACGTGGCGGCGGAGTCCGGGAACCTCTCGACATACAACATCGCGGTTCCAGACAAGCCGTCGTCACTTGGGGATGTCTTTATCGCGACGGGTGCGCACACGATCGCCGTCGATCCGATCTCTCACCATCTTTATTTCGCGCTCGCGGCTCTGGATGGTCACGCCGCGTTGCGGGTGCTGGCTCCGAAGCAGAATTAGGTGTGACCGTGCCGGTGATGAAGGTCCGGGTAATGCGGATGCCCGTGCTTCAAGCGCGGATGATGGTGCCGGTGCGAATGAGGTTCACCAGGTGGATCGTTCGGTCCGTGCTGGTGTTGGTGGTGCGCGTCATGAACGTGTTTGTGCTCGTGGTCCATCGCCTCGTGCTGGTGCTCGTGTTCATGCGCCTCCGCGAGGTGGAGATAGAGACCAATGGCCATCAGGACGCCTGCTATCGTCAAGCGAAGCGTCGGAGACTCGTGAAACATGAGCAGCGAGAGCACCGCGCCGATGAACGGCGCGGTCGAGAAATATGCGCCCGTGCGGGCGGTCCCGAGATAGCGCAGGCCCAGCACAAAGAGGACGAGGCTTACGCCATAGCCGAAGAACCCAACGATGCCCGCGCCCGCAAGCGTATCGATGCCAGGGAGATGGGCGCCGGTTGCGAGCGCGAGTCCGAAGTTCACCGCTCCGGCCGCTAGCCCCTTTATCATCGCGATCTGGACGGGATCGGATGCACTGAGTTTGCGTGTGAGGTTGTTGTCGATACCCCACGCGAGACAGGCACCGGCTATCGCAACCGTCCCAATACCCACACCGCGCGGCCCACCCTGCCATGAGAGCAAGAGCGCGCCCGCGAGAATGGCAAAGGCTCCAATCAGGAGGCGCGAATCCACATTCTCCCGAAAGACGAGCCAGGCGATTGCCATTGTCGCCAAGCCTTCGAGGTTGAGGAGCAGCGCCGCGGATGATGCGGGCGTGTCCTTAAGGCCCACCATCAAAAGGACCGGCCCGATTATCCCCCCGAACAACACGACCAGAGCGAGCCAGAGAAGATCGGCGCGGGCGAGTGGCGCCTCGGTGCGCGTAAGACCTAGCAGGCCGCGCCCGGCATGGACGATACCGAGCCCGATCCCGGAACCGAGATAAAGAAGCCCTGCCAGTTCCCAAGGGTTCGTGCCGTTCCCGAGCAGGAGCTTCGCGAAAGGTGTGCTCGCGCCGAACAGCGCAGCTGACGCGATCGCCAACGGCGCACCCGGCCACGCGAGGATGGCAAGTTTTGTTTCGGTTCGTTTGCTCTCCATCCAGCAATCGTAGACCGACCGGCTTGGTGAGCAAATGCCGCAAATATCTTGGGGCTGGCCGTGCTCAGCGTTTACCGGGTGCCGGATCAGTCGAAAATCGCGGGCTCCACCACGGCCGCGCTTCTGCGCCGCTGCTCCACGCGGAAGGCGCTGTAGAACACATGCATGTAGAGCGCCCACCAGATAAGCGCCGTTACGGCCACGTAGGGATACATGGCGACCGCGAATAACTTCTCGATGGTCCACACCGTCATGGCACCGATCATGGCCCAGCGGTGGCCCAGATACGTGAAGAGGGCGAGCCCGAGCATAATGGCGACGTCGATCAGTGCGCCGGAGGACGGGCCAAAACCGTTGATTGCGACCATCGCAAAGGTCGTCAGCGCGCTGAAGCAGAGGCAGAGAGCGGCCCATCCACGCCACGAACTCCAGACGCCTATGGTGTCGTAGAGCCGGGCCTGTTCGTCGATCTCGACCGGATCGGTTTGCCACCACAATATCCAGTTCAGCGCACGCTTTTGCTTCGGCGCTTCCGGCCTTCGAATGTGGTCGCCGATTGTCAACGGGTTCATCGCCTCTGCGGTGCGCGGAACATTAACGGTGCGCGGTTGAAGCGTCAAAACGACTTGTAAATCAGGAACGCAACCCGCGTGGCGCCGTAAACGCGCTCACTGACGAGCGCGAAACCATCCGTAGACGGAATGATCTCGTCTTCCGCCGTTTCCACGATGGCAAGCGCGTGTGGCGAAAGCCATTTGCCGTCGCGCAACGACGCAAGCGCCGGGGCGATCAGGTCCTTGTGGTAGGGCGGGTCGAGGAACACCAGATCGAACGGACCGCCCGCGCCGGCTGCCATCGGGCCGAGATCGGTGGCGTCGCGCCGCCAGATTTTCGTGACGCCAGTGAGGTTAAGCGCTTCGACATTGGTGCGGATCAGGCCGCGGCTTTCGGCGGAATCCTCCACGAACAGGCAGAACGTGGCGCCATGCGACAGCGCTTCGATGCCGAGCGCCCCGGTTCCGGCGAAGAGATCGGCCACGCGCGCGCCTTCGAGCGCGAAGCCGATACCGAAATCATTGTGCATGAGGATGTTGAAGACCGCCTGGCGCACCTTGTCCGAGGTCGGGCGCACGCGCGCGTCGGGCGGCGCTGCCAATGTCCGCCCGCGAAACGCGCCGCCGGTGATCCTCACAGGTTCTTCCGCATGAAATGGCGCGCGTGCTGGCCGTTCAGCCAGGGCAATTCGGCGAATTGCGCATAGCCCAGCTTCTCGTAGAACGGTTTCGCCTGAAAACTCATCGTATAGAGCCAGGCTTCGCGCGCGCCGAGTTCGCGCGCGCGGTCTTCGACGAGGCGCATCATGTCGCGGCCAAGACCCGTCCCGCGAACGCTGTCGTCGTTCCACACGACTTCCATATAGACGCTGTCGCCGGCCAATCTCCCGATCACGCCGCCATGCAACGCGCCGTCGTCGCCCCGGATGGCCGCCACGATCTTGTGCGAATTGAGGCCCGGCACCGCCGCCTTGTTGAAGGCGCGCATGCCCTCCATCAGCCCGCGCAGAACGGCATCTTCGGGATCGTCTTCGAGTGCGACTTTCATGCCCGCACTCTGGCGGCAAAGCGGCCGTGAGGCTATAGCGGGCGGCATGAAACGCTTCCTCGCCGCATTTCTCGTCGCGCTGTTCGCGCTGCCTGCCACAGCACAGATCGCACCGGGGCCGAAGGTCCACGTGCGGCTGATCGCGGAACGCGACGCGGTCGAACCCGGCGCTACGGTAACCGTCGCGGTGGAGCAGGCGATACGGCCGGGCTGGCACACCTATTGGATCAATGCCGGCGAGGCCGGCGCGCCGACCGAAATTCATTGGACACTTCCGTCCGGCTGGAAAGCAGGCGACATCCAGTGGCCCTATCCGCAGGCCGAGACGGTCGGCCCGATCATGGATTACGGCTATGAAGGAAAGCCGTGGCTGCTGGTGAACATCACCGCGCCGAAAGACGCGAAGCCGGGCGACACCGTTACGCTCAAGGCGGCGGTCAGCTTGTTGGTCTGCGCCGAAGTGTGCGTGCCGGAAGATGCAACGGTGACATTGCCGCTTACGGTCGGAGAGGCGACGCTCCCGCCCGATCCGGCGTTCGCCGCCGCGCGCGCGAAGCTGCCCGCGCCGTCGCCTTGGCCAATGCGCTACCGGCTCGGCGATACGCTGGATCTTTTCGTTGAGGCGCCATCGCTTGCGGCGGCGCATCCTGCGAAGGCCGAGTTTTTCCCATTCGAAAGCGGCGTGCTGAAGAAAGGCGTGTGGCCGCAGGAGACCGGGTTTGCCCAGAGCGGTCTCGTGCAGCGTCTCCAGCCCGGACCGAAGCTGAAGGGTGGAGCGCTCGCAGGCGTGCTGGTGCTGACCTCGGCCGATGGTTCGGTGCAGGCGTTGACCGTGAGCGCGATGCCGGGACCGGTGCCCGATGTCTCGTTCGGAAGTGGAGGCAACGCGGTTGGTCTGCTGCTGGCGCTTGGTTTTGCCTTTCTCGGCGGGCTGATCCTCAACCTGATGCCCTGCGTGCTGCCGATCCTGGCGATGAAAGCGCTCGCGCTGTCGTCACATGGCGGCGGTGGCGCACACGCGCGGCAGGAAGGTCTCGCATACGGCGCGGGCGCGATCCTGAGCTTTCTGGTGCTGGGCGCGGCGGTGATTATCCTGCGCGCGGGCGGCAATGCGATCGGCTGGGGGTTCCAACTCCAGGAACCCATCGTGGTCGGCGGTTTCGCGCTTCTGATGTTCGCGGTGGGACTCAATCTGTCGGGCGTGTTCGAGCTGCCGGGCTTCGGCGGCGGGGATGCGCTCGCGCGCAAAGGCGGCATGACGGGGGCGTTCTTTACCGGTGTGCTCGCGGTTGCGGTTGCGGCACCCTGTACCGCACCGTTCATGGCCGCCGCACTTGGCTATGCGCTCACGCAGCCCGTGGCGTTGGCGCTCGCGGTGTTCTTCGCGCTTGGTGTCGGATTTGCCGCGCCCTTCATCCTGATCGGGTTCTCGCCACGGCTGCTCAGACTCATTCCGGCGCCCGGCATGTGGATGCTGCGGCTGAAGCAGGTGCTCGCCTTTCCGATGTACGGCGCAGCCGTGTGGCTGGTGTGGGTGCTGACCAATGAGGTCGGTGCCAACGGCGTTGTCGCGGCATTGGGCGCGATGGTGTGCTTCGCGCTCGCAGCCTGGATCTGGACCACGAGCCGAAACGCAACAGCAACAGGACGCGGCTTCGGCGCGTTCGCAACGCTCATCGCGTTCATCGCGGCGCTTGGGTTCCTGTCGATCGTGGCGTTTTCGCCTGCAGCCACGCCCGAGATCCGTGCGGCCGATAGCGGAATTCCGCACGAGCCCTACACCGCGGCGCGGCTCGAGGCCTTGCGCAAGGAAAACCGTCCCGTGTTCATCAACGCGACCGCGGCGTGGTGCATCACCTGCCTGGTGAATGAGCGCGTCGCATTTTCAGGCAACACCGTGCGCGATGCGTTTGCGAAGCATCACGTCGCCTGCCTGATCGCGGACTGGACCAGCCGCAATCCCGAGATCACGAAACTCCTGGAAGAGCATGGCCGCGACGGCGTGCCGCTCTACCTTTATTACGCGCCCGGCGCCTCGGAAGCGCAGGTGCTGCCGCAGATACTGACCGCAGGCGACGTGGTAAAGGCCGTCGGCGGCTAGCGGAATGTTGCCAGTTATGCGTGTTCCGCGCAGCTTCCATCTGGCCCACGGCCACAATTGGCAAGGCAATTTCGGAAGTACTGGGCTATAGCCTCCGCATACAGGCTCACGAGTTTGGTCCCATGAACGTATTCGATTCCCCCGATTTCGATCATCACGAGGAAGTCGCCTTCTTCGACGACAAGGCGAGCGGCCTGCGGGCGATCATTGCCGTGCATTCGACCGCACTGGGTCCTGCCTGCGGCGGCACGCGTATGTACGATTATCCGAACGCCGACGGCGCGCTGACCGATGTGCTGCGTCTGGCGCGCGGCATGAGCTACAAGAACGCCATCGCGAACCTGCCGCTTGGCGGCGGCAAGGCGGTGATCCTCGGCGATCCTGCCAAAGACAAAAGCGACGCGCGCTTCCTCGCCTATGCCAATGCCGTCAACGCCTTCGGCGGGCGCTACATCACCGCGATGGATGTGGGCGTCGTGCCTAAGGATATGCCGGTTATCGCGCGCGGCACAAAATACGTCGCCGGCTACGATCAGCCTGGCAAGAAGGGTGGCGATTCCGGACCGCTAACGGCGCTTGGCGTGTTCGTCGGACTTAAGGCTGCGGTGAAGCACCGCTTCGACAAGGATACGACCGAAGGCCTGACCGTTGCGATCCAGGGGCTCGGCAAGGTCGGCATGGGCGTTGCGAAACAGCTCCACGCCGAAGGCGCGAAGCTGATCGTCGCCGACGTTAGCGACGATGTCGTGCGCCGCGCCGTCGAAGCGTTCGGCGCAAAGGAGGCCTCGCCAGACTCGATCGTCACCGCCGAATGCGATGTGCTGTCGCCCAACGCGCTGGGCGCGATCCTGAACGATACGACGGTGCCTGAGCTCAAAGCCAAGATCGTCGCCGGCGGCGCCAACAACCAGCTTGCGCGCGATGCGCATGGCGAGATGCTGGCAAAGCGCGGCGTGCTTTATGCGCCGGACTACGTCATCAATGGCGGCGGCATCATCCGCGTTGCGGCGCAGATCTATGACTGGAGCGACGAGGACACCGAGCGCCGCGTCCGCGCCATCGCCGATACGCTGGCCGCTATCTTCCAACGCGCCGATACCGAGAACGAGCCGACCAATGTCATCGCCGACCGCATGGCGCGCGAGCGCATCGCCGCCGGCAAGGTGAGCGCCGAAGCCGCCGAGTAGTCCGCGCCTGTCCTTTCCGCTATGGTGCGGCAAGGGCAGGAGGACGCATGCGTGCGACGAGTGCGACGGCAGCCGCGTTCTGTACCTGTCTCTGGGGTCCGGCGCTTTGCGCCGTGAACGATAATCCCGCGATCCCTACGATCAGCACGCCGCAGATCGTGCTCCCGAACGATGGCGACGAATATTCGTCGCTTGTGGCGCGGGCCGTAGCCGAGGATCGCACGCTCGACTTCCATGCGCTGCGCCTGGCATGGCTGAAAAGCAAGGCGCACCAGGGCATCGGCATGGACGAGACGGCGCTGGAGAGCGATCTGTTCGATGCCGCGCGCAGCGGCGACGACGGGCGTGTGCGCGACGCTGCGGTGAAGGTGCTGTCGGCCGACTACATCAACATGTTTGCCCATGCCGTCCTTCGGCAGGCCTGCACCAAACTCCACGACGATTCCTGTGCCGAGCAGCATCACTTCGTCGAGTTCGGATTGCTCATCTCCATCACGGCGAGCGGCGACGGCAAGACCTGCAAAACCGGCTGGGAGGTGGTGGCCGTCCGTGAAGAATACTTCATCGTCCACATGCTGGGCAGCACGCCGGCGAACCAAGCGCTGATCAACGGCGCGGACGGCGCCTGCGACATGCTCAACGTCACCGGTCCCGACGGCAAGCCGCAGGCCTATTATTTCCGTATCGATGCCGTCCTGAAGGACGAAATGGACATGCTGAAGCACTGACCCCGCGTCAGTGAGGCCAGCGTCAATGAGGCCAGCTTCAATGAGGCACGTGCGACATCAGATGGGGAAACAGGCCGATCAGGCCGATGAAAATCAGGTAGGCGGCGACCAGGTAGTTCAGGATGCGCGGCAACAGCAGAATCAGAATGCCGAAAACCAGCGCCACAAGCGGCTGAATAGTGACAATATCGATCACGGTGTTCTCCGGGTTAGGGATATGCCGCTATAACGCATGACCGGTCCGTTCGCTGCATCGGGCTGATAGGGAAGGCTGGCGGTGAATAGGCTGGAGGCGCAGGCGCGGCGGTTTCTGCGGCGCATCGGAGTCACGCAGGCGATCAAGCGGGCCCTCTATGGCCGGCGCTATGAGGCGGCGCTCGAAAAGGCGATGCAGGCCGTGGTTCGTCCCGGCGACGCGATCTGGGATGTCGGCGCCAATATCGGATATTTCTCCACGCGTTTCGCGCAATGGACGGGACCTCAAGGGAGCGTGTATGCCTTCGAACCGGCACCTGACATCGCGGCCCGGCTAAAAGTGGCCACGGCGCCCTTTGGAAACGTCCGGATCGTCCAACAGGGGCTCTCCGACATCGAAGGCACCGCGGGCTTCCTGCGCGACGGCAATCGCGATGGCGCAACCTCGCGGATTGCGGTTCCCGGCGACCGGAAGGCGGATGAGACCATCAGGATCACGACCGGCGACCTTTTAATCGCCACCGGCACGGTCACGGCGCCGGATGTGATCAAAATGGATATCGAAGGTCACGAACTCGAAGCGCTGATGGGGATCGCGGGTCTTTTGCGCACAAGACCGCCACGGCATCTGTTCATCGAGATGCATAGCTTCCTTTTCGCCCGGCAGGGACGGGAGGACATTCCCTGGAAAATCGAAAGGTTCCTCCGCGAGAACGAATATGACGTGGCGTGGGTCGACGATTCCCACCTGCATGCGCTTCTGCGCTCGTGACGCCAGGCCGAAGTGGCTATTCGTAATGGCGTAAATTCTAGCCCGCGTGGACTTGTAATCGGCATCTCCGATAACATCCGAATATGCTAGGCAGGTTGCGCAAGGCGAATGAGCGGTTTCTCCCGGGCCATCTTGCCTTCGGGCCGACCCATATCGTGCTGGGCGTCAACAATTTCTGCAATCTGCGCTGTATGATGTGCGACGTCGGCACGGAAAACGAGGAGACCAATTTCGGGGCCAACCTCGTCGGCGCGAAAACGCGCTACATGCCGCTCGATCTGTTCGAGAGGATCGTGGCGGAGATGAAGGCGTTCTGCCCCGACGCGCATCTGGCGCTCGCGTTCACCGAGCCGCTGGCGTGGCCGCTGCTGGACGATGCGCTGGCCCATGCGCGCGACAACGGCCGTCACGTATCGGTGACGACGAACGGCCTTCTTCTCGAGCGTCATGCCGACGCGCTCGCGAACGGCGCTTGTCGGTATCTGTCGGTGTCGCTCGACGGACCGGAAGAGGTGCATGACCGTATCCGGCGGCGCACGGGCAGCTATGCAAGGGCGGTTGCCGGGATCCAGGCTGTGGCGGCAAAGAAGGACCCGCCGCGCATCTCCGTCTATTGCGCCATCAGCGAATTCAACGTCGGTTCGCTTCGGCAATTCCTGCGCGACATGAGCAGTCTGCCGCTCGAGCGCGTGGGCCTGCTGCACAACATTTTCGTCACCGGACCGCAGGCGGAAGATCACAACCGTCTCTACGATGGCGACCTGCACGCCACGCCCTCCAATGTCTTTCTGTCCGATCCGGCAAAGATCGATCTTGAAACGCTGAGCGCCGAACTGAGCGAGATCGCGGCGGCGGACTATCCCTTCCCGGTGGTCATCCAGCCGAACCTTACTCATCAAAGCGATCTCGAAACCTATTACCGCAAGCCGGAGGTGTTCATCGGCCGGCGCTGTATCGACGCCAATCGCATGATCATGATCGATTCCGATGGCGAGGCGATCCCGGTTCACGGGCGTTGTTTCCGCTTTCCGATCGCGAATATCCGCAATCGCAGTCTTGCCGAGATCTGGCACCATCCGAAGCTGTCCGAGATGCGGCGCGCGCTCCATCGTGCGGGCGGGCTGCTGCCGGCCTGCAGCCGCTGCTGCAGCGGGTTCGGCGGCGCCATTCCCCGAAACACCGCCGTAGTGTGAGCCGGTCAGACCGGCTTTGCCTGGTTGCGCAATCCGACGAAGGCTGCAAGCCCGGCGATGAAGGCCGCAATCGCACAGGCGATAGCCACGATATGAAACGCCCCGAACAATGCGGCGCCGACGGCTGAGAACACGCCGCCCAGAAGCGCGGTTGCGATCAATCCGCCCAGCCGCGCGACCGCGCTATTGAGACCGGAGGCAGAACCTTCGTGGCGTGCATCGACCGATGCCAGCACGGCGGTCGTGAGCGGCGCGACCGCGCCCGCCATCCCGGTCGAGATGACGAGAATGGCCGGAAGGATTCCGGTCCAGTAGGAGCTGCCTGGCTCGATCCGGAGGAACAGGAGAAATCCCACGGCTACGATCATCGGCCCAAGGGTGAGCGGGAGGCGCGATCCGGACCGTCCGGCAATGCCGCCCATGGTGCGCGCGCTGAGTGCCAGCACGACGGGAAACGGCAGCAGCGCGGCACCCGCTGCCGTTCCGGAAAAGCCTTCGCCCTGGATGAGGACAAAGGGGATGAGGACGAGCAACGCGCCCAGCGCGCCATAGAGCAGGAGTGTGAGCGCGGTCAGTCCGATGAAATCGGCGGAGCGAAAGAGGGTGAGCGGCATCATCGCGCAATCGCCAAGCCGCTTCTCCGTCCAGAGAAAAGCACCGAGCAAGACTGCACCGAGGGCGACTGCGCCGATGGAAGCGGGCGACCAGCCCGCGCGGCCGGAACCGAGCGTCAGTCCCCAGGTGAGCAAACCGAGCGCACAGGTCGCGAGAAGCGCGCCGGACCAATCGAGCGGCGTGTCTTCGCCGCTGTGCTTGGCCTCGCGCACGAAAGCGATGGCGAGGACGATGGCGCCCGCCGCGAACGGAATGTTGAGAAGGAAGATCGTGCGCCAGCCGAAGACGTCGATCAGCCAGCCGCCCAGCGCGGGCGCGATGGCGGCGGAGATCGCACTCGCTGCCGACCAAGTGCCGATGGCCCGTCCGCGTGCCTCGCCGGAAAACGCCGTGCCGAGGATCGCGAGACTGTTTGGCAACAACAGCGCCGCGCCTGCGCCCTGCAGCCCCCGTGCGCCGAGCAGCAATGGCAGGTCCGCCGCCAGCGCGCACAGGATGGAGCCCACACCGAACAGCGCGACGCCGAAGATGAGAATGCCGCGCCGCCCGAAACGGTCGCCGAGCGCTCCGCCAAGAAGCAGGAGTGCCGTCAGCGGCAACAGATAGGCATTGATGACCCATTGCAGGTCCGCCGCGCTGGCGCGAAGGCTGTGACCGATGGCAGGCAGCCCGACATTGACGACCGACCCGTCCACGAAGGCAAGGCTGGACGCGAGGATGCAGGTCGTGAGCACCAGCCGCGGATGCGCACACGGCGACGCGGCTGCGCTTCGCACCGTACAGACATCACCGGCGGTTTCTGTTGCCCATGCCATATTGGTAGTCTTGGATCAGCCGCGCACAAATGTCATCCCGGCGAGCGTAGCGAAGGCCGGGACCCAGCGAGCGGTTTGCACCTTGGGTCCCGGCACGGGCGCGCTGCTGACGCAGCGCTGGGCCGGGATGACAATCCGGGCGGGCGCCGCCAAACTGCGCGGATCTCGACCTCCGAGGGACTGGCACCATGCGCCAACTGATCGCCGCCGCTTTCCTCTGCCTTGCGGGAGCCGCCCATGCGGCAGAGCCCGCGACGCAGGAAGGCGATTACGTCGTCCACGATTTCAAATTCGCATCTGGCGAGACGCTGAAAGACCTGCGGCTGCATTACACGACGCTGGGCAAACCGCATCGCAACGCGAAAGGGGAGGTGGATAACGCCGTCCTGATCATGCACGGCACCGGCGGCGACGGGCACCAGTTCCTCAGGCCGCAATTCGCGGGCGTGCTGTTCGTGCCCGGCGGGCTTCTCGATCCGGCGAGATATTTCATCATCCTTCCCGATGGCGTCGGCCACGGCAAATCCTCCAAGCCGAGCGATGGGATGCACATGAAGTTTCCGCACTACGACTACGACGACATGGTTGCCGCGGATTACGCGCTGGTGACGAAAGGGCTTCATGTGAACCATCTGCGCCTCGTCATGGGCACATCGATGGGCTGCATGCATTCCTTTGTGTGGGGCGAAACCTATCCGGACTTCATGGACGCGCTGATGCCGCTTGCGTGTTTGCCGGCGCAGATTGCGGGCCGCAACCGCATGTGGCGCAAGATGGTCATCGACGGCATCGAGAACGATCCGGCATGGCAGGGCGGTGAATACAAGAGCGAGCCGCAAGCAGGGCTTCGCACCGCGGCCGATTTCCTGATCCTCGCGAGCACCACGCCCTTGGTGGCGCAGAAGAACTATCCGACGCGCGATGCGGTCGATGCGTTTCTGAAAGACGCGGTGGGCAAGGATCTCGCGACGCTCGACGCCAACGACTTCCTCTATCAGGTCGCGGCCTCACGCAATTACGATCCGTCCACAAAACTCGCCGCGATCAAGGCGCCGGTGATGTGGGTCAACTCGGCAGACGATTTCATCAATCCGCCGGAGCTCGGCATCGCCGAGAAGCTGGCGCCGCAGATCGCCCGCGGCAAATACGTGCTCATCCCCACCAGCGACCAGACCCACGGCCACGGCACGCACACCTGGGCCGCAGTGTGGAAGGACCGGCTGGAAGAGCTTCTGAAAGAAAGTCCGTAATGGCGGGCGACACAACCTTCGCCGGGTCTATTCCGGAGATTTACGACCGCTATCTGGTCCCACTGATCTTCGAGCCTTATGCCCGCGATCTGGCGCTGAGGCTGTCCGCGTTCGCGCCGGCGGATATTTTGGAAGTCGCCGCCGGAACGGGTGTGGTCACGCGCGCGATGGCCGCGCTGATACCGGATGCCCGCATCGTCGCGAGCGATCTCAACCAGCCGATGCTCGACCGCGCCGCGCACGTGATGGGGCCGGGCGCGAACGTGACATGGCGGCAGGCCGATGCGCTGGCGCTGCCCTTTGACGACGGAAGCTTCGACGCCGTTGTCTGCCAGTTCGGTGCGATGTTCTTTCCCGACAAGGTGCAGGCCTACCGGGAGGCGCGCCGCGTGCTCAAGCCGGGCGGACGTTTTGTGTTCAATGTGTGGGATGCAATTTCCAGCAACGATTTCGCAGACGCCGTCACGCAGGCACTGACGAAGATTTTCCCGAACGATCCGCCGCTCTTCATGGCGCGCACACCGCATGGCTATCACGACTCCGCTCTGATCCGCGTGCAACTGGGCGAAGCGGGATTTGCGGCCATCGATATCGACACGGTCGAGGAACGGAGCAGGGCGCCGTCGCCGCGCGACGTGGCCATTGCGTATTGCCAGGGCACGCCCTTGCGCAACGAGATCGAGGCCAGGTGTCCGGGCGGTCTCGAAGGCGCAACGCAAGCGGCGAGCGTGGAACTGGCGCGCCGCTTCGGCGAAGGCTCGGTAGAAGGCTGTATCTCCGCTCATGTAATTAGAGCGCGGCGAGCGATGCGTCCTATTGTTCGCGGCATCAATTTGGATCCCGAGACACGCTGCGCGCACTGGCATTCGCCGCTGGATGTCGTCGCGATCAAGATGAAGTGCTGCGGGGCCTATTACGCCTGCCGGGATTGCCATGATGCGCTGGCCGGTCATGCGGCCGAGGTGTGGCCGGAGGCGGAGTGGAACCAGCCGGCTGTACTGTGTGGTGTCTGTAGTCACGAGATGAGCGTGCGGGACTATCTCGATTGCGAGAACCGCTGTCCCCATTGCGGCGCGGGGTTCAATCCTGGCTGCCGTCATCATTATCATCTCTATTTCGCCCAGGACTCCCAAGGCTGAGCCTTGCGCGGAATCGCGGCTTGCGGGATTCTCGCGCGCCGGTTTTGGTCCGGTTCACAGGAAGGGAGCGATCATGCGTTTGCGGTGTGTTGCAGCCGGTTTGGCGATTGTGTTGGCGGTGCCTGGCACCTCGCTGGCGGGCCCGGGCAAGGCAGGACTTTGGGAAATCACCACCCAGATGGGTGGCATGCCACAGATACCGCCCGAGCAGCTCGCGAAGATGCGCGCCGCAGGCGTGAATATGCCGATGAACAACACGTTTACCACGCAGCACTGTGTCACGCCCGAGGAAGCCGCCGCGACCAAGCCGCCGCCGATGGGCCACAGCAAGGAATGCCAGATGGGCAAGTTCAACGTCGCCGGCGGCGCGGTCAGCGGCGACATGACTTGTTCGGGCGAAGAGATGAAGGGCACAGGCCATTTTCAGATCAATTACGATACGCCGCAGCACTATTCCGGCCAGATGGTCTTCAGCGGTGACACCCATGGCCACCATATGGACATGACCAACAAGTTCGAAGGCAAGTGGGTTTCGGCGAGCTGCGGAAGCGTTACGCACTAGCTTGTTTTAGAGCCGATTTTGACGGGCGCGCGGGAACTCTCGCGCGCCCGTTGCTTTTGGAGATGCAGAAATACGGAGAAACAGAAAAACTTCGGAAGAAATCTGCTGTCAGTCTGAAATCATATGGAAGAAAACGGGTAGACAGTTCATGGAAACTCTGTAACCTGAGCGTGAAAACGAAAAGACGGGGGCGGGGTGAGCGCAGTCAATGTTCGGGAGCCGTCCAACGGCCCAGATAGCGATCTAGAGGAGCTTGAGGCTGGCATCCGCGAGCTGCTCGGGAAATCCGCTCTCCGGGAGGAACAGGCCCGCTACACGCGCTGGCTCTCCTTGATCGAATCCTTTCGCGCGCCGATGAACCTCACCAACGTTTCCGATCTCCCGCCCGAGCTGATCCGCGAGCTCAATCTTCCAACCGACGAACTGGAGAGCCAGATCATGGCGCTCCTGCGCGTCATGGATGAGCCTGTCGATCTCGACCAGATCCTGATCGGCCTTTATCGCCGCTTCGGTGTGATCCAGAAGCGCCGCTTCCTGCAGAACAAGCTGTGGCGGATGGTGAGCAAGAACCAGATCTACAAGGGCAAGAACCGCAAGGGCGTCTATGCGCTCGAACCCGTCAAGCCGCACGCGGGCAAACGCGCGCGCCAAATGGGGCGGGCCCCGCAAAAATGATCGAGGCCGTGCGGGAAGAAGACGACGCACTGGAAGACGAGAACGACGGCGTTCTCGAGCTTCCAGAGGACGCGGAAGAAGAAGGCCCCAAGCGGCGCGGACGCAAGCGCGGCCGTGGCAAGTTCCTCCCGCGTTCGGCGCGCACGTCTCTCAAGCGGTTCGGCCGGCGCCTCAGCCATCCGACCAGGGTCGCGTGGGCGGACTGGTGCGCAGGTATGATGATCGGCCTGATGCCGCTCATGTGCCACGCCATCCTGCACGTTGCCGCGCGGCCGCCGGCCGATTGGGACGACAATTGGTCGCCGGATCTTCTCTTTATTTCCATCACCAATTCCGGGCTCGTGACCGTGACGGTGTTCACGCGCATGCTGGGCGAAGCCTATTCGATCGCCGGCATGACGCCCGTGATGCGCGTGATCTGGGGCGCCACCATCGTGTGCTTCGCGCTGGCGTCGATGCTTTACGGCGCGGCGGTGACCGGCATGGGCAACGCCATGACGAGCCTGACATCGGCGGTCTTCGTCCTGTTCTCCGCCTGGTGCTCGCTCACCTTCGAACTCGCGGTCGCGCGCGAGGAGGAAGCCGCGCATGCGCGCCGGATAGCCGAAGAAGAAGGGGAGGAATGACCGGCCTTGCGGGCGGGCGCGTTCTCCCGTCGAATGCAAGGCATGTCAGGCCCCGATGAAGGCGATCTCGATGAACTGAGCAGGCTGCTGCGCGCGGCCCGGCGTGCGGTTGTGTTCACCGGCGCAGGGATATCGACAGAGTCCGGCATCCCGGATTTCCGTTCGCCCGGTGGGATATGGACGCGCATGGCGCCGATCGATTTCCGGGATTTTATCGCCTCCGCGGAGATGCGCCGCGAAGCGTGGCGCAGGCGCTTTGCGATGGAGGAATCCTTCGCGCAGGCCAAACCCAACGGCGGTCACAAGGCCGTCGCTGCCCTGGTCGCGCAGGGCAGGGTGAGCCACGTCATCACCCAGAACATCGACAATCTGCACCAGGATTCCGGCGTGCCCGACGAGAAGGTGATCGAGCTGCATGGCAACACGCGCTATGCCAAATGCCTCGATTGCGGCGAACGCGTGGAACTCGAACCCATCCGCAGCCATTTCGAACGTCATGGCGATCCGCCGGACTGCGCATCCTGCGGCGGGCTGGTCAAGACTGCGACAATCTCCTTCGGGCAGGCCATGCCCGAAATCGAAATGACGCGCGCCGAGAAGGCGACGCTGGAATGCGACCTCTTCATCGTGCTGGGCTCGTCGCTGGTGGTCTATCCGGCCGCCGGGTTCCCGATCCTGGCGCGCCGGAACGGTGCAAAGCTCGTCATCGTCAACCGCGAGCCCACGGAACAGGACGAAATCGCCAATCTGGCGATCCGCGCCGCCATCGGCGAGACAATGCGCCGCGCCGTGGCCGGGCTTTCCTGAGGTTTCCCCGGAAGCACTGGAATTTACCCGGATTTAGCCTATGTAGACGCCTGATGCCCCTCCGCTAGACTGCGGCCGAATCGCTTTTCCCTGGAGATCACCCTTGCGCCTTTTTGACGAAGACGAAGACGAAAAAGAGAAGAAAGAAGCCCCCGAGCCGCAATCCTCCCCGGTTGCGCAGGCGCTGTTCAAATCGCGCACGGTCCTGATCTTCGGCGAGGTCGACATGAAGATGGCCGAGCGTGTCTCGGCGCAGCTTCTGGCCTATGCCGCAGATGGCGAGGGCGACATCCGCGTCATCGTCAATTCGCCCGGTGGCCATGTGGAGAGCGGCGACACGATCCACGACATGATCCGCTTCGTCGGTCCGCGCGTGAAGATGATCGGCACCGGCTGGGTGGCGAGCGCCGGCGCGCATATCTATCTCGGCGCGAAGAAGGAGAACCGCTTCTGCCTGCCGTTCACCCGCTTCCTGCTGCATCAACCCTTGGGCGGCGTGCGCGGGCAGGCGAGCGACATCACGATCGAGGCCGAAGAGATCCTCAAGATGCGCGAGCGTCTGATCCGCGAGATCGCAGCCGAGACCGGCCAGCCCTTCGAGAAGGTCGTCGCCGATACGGAGCGCAACTACTGGCTCAGCGCCGAGGAAGCGAAAGCCTACGGCCTCGTCAGCCGCATCGTCCAGAACGCGAGCGAAGTGTAGCCCCGCAACGGCATGGCGATAGATCATACCGGCATCGGTGTGCGCGACGTCGTTCTGTCAGCGAAATTTTACGACGCGGCGCTGGGAGCGCTTGGGTTGCGGCGCGTCGCGCAGGTGCCGAAATCCGGCGCCGCGGATGCGATCGGCTATGGCGCCGGTTTTCCCACATTCTGGATCGACCGCTTCCATCCGCACGGGCAGAAATATCATATGGCCTTCTCCGCCCACAGCCGCGGCGAGGTCGACGCCTTCTACAATGCCGCAATGAGCGCCGGCGGCACCGATAACGGTGCGCCGGGCTTGCGTGATCCGGCGAGCGGCTATCCGCCCGGGTATTACGCGGCCTTCGTTCTCGATCCCGACGGCAACAACATGGAAGCGGTTTGCCGCGAAGCCTGACTGCGCCGCGGATCGTTTGATCCCGCGAAGCGTTCAAGAGGGAAGCCGCGAGTGATCCCTCATGACCACACCGCACACGCATTGGACCGTCCTGCCGCACGGCAAGCTGCAATCGCTTGAGGATTCCATCCTGACCGTCACCGGAACAGTGAAGATGCCCGTCGGGACATTCGAGCGGCGCATGACCGTCGTCCGGCTGAAGGATGGGGGACTTGTTCTCTACAGCCCGATCGCGCTCGATGAGGAGCAGATGGGCCAGCTCGAAGCATTCGGGACACCGGCGTTTTTGGTTGTGCCGGGAAGCCACCACCGCGTCGACGTGAAGATTTTCAAAGACCGCTATCCAGTAGCGAAAGTAGTCGCCGCGCCCGGCGCGCGCCGCGCCGTCGAAGAGAACGTGACGGTGGATGCGACGGAGACGGATTTCGGCGATCCGTCCGTGACTCTGGTGACCGTGCCGGGGACAAGCGAAAACGAATCCGCGCTGCTGGTTTCGGTGGGCGGCGGCACGACGCTGATCCTCAACGACATCCTCGCCAACGTTCAGAACGCGACCGGCGTCAACGGCGTGATCGCACGCCTGTTCGGTTTCGCCGGCGAGCGGCCGCAGATTCCACTGCCCGAGAAGCTCTCGATCATCGACGACAAGCAGGCGCTGGCCGCGCAGTTCCGCGCCTGGGCAGAGTTGCCGCTCAAGCGCATCGTCGTCTCACACGGCGAACCGATCATCGACGACCCCGTCGCCGTCCTGCGCGAGGTTTCAGCGACGCTGGCGTGAGCTGACCGATGCGCGATCTCGGCCGCGCGTCAGGGCATGTTGATTTGGAACACATTGCCCTCATAACCGACGCCCAGCTGGTTCGCTCCGACGAGAGTGCCATTGGCTCCAAAGATAAGGCTGAGCGGGTTAGCACCGTCGGCGAAGTGGAATGAATGCAGTATGCGCATTTCGCCGTCCGGTGAGAGTTTGAACACGACGCCATTGTGCCAATGGCCGCCCCACAGCGTGGTGCCGTAGAGGTTACCGTCCGCGTCCACGATCACGCCTCCGACAGGCTCGTTGGGGGTATTGTAGCCCCCCGACGGAAAGCGCTGCAGCACCGTCTCCGTGCCGTCGCGGGCGATTTTGTAAACCGTGCCGCCCAGTGAGCTTGAGTTATAGCCGGACATGGTCGTGCCATAGAGATTGCCAGCCGCGTCAAGCGTCACGGGGCCATAGGGATTTGCACCATCGCCTTGCGCGCCGGCGAACATATGAAGGACATTCTCGGTGCCGTCGGGCGCGATCCTGTAGACACTGCCGCCGGTCACGCCGTAGAGGTTGCCTGCGGCGTCGAATGTCATCGGGCCTGCGGCTCTGCAACCATCGCTCGCGCCACCCTTGAACGCATAAATAAGGTCGGTCGTGCCGTCCGCGTGCAGCCGGAACACAGTGCCGCAATTCGAGGGTCCACCCGTGCTCGTTGCTCCGTAGAGATTGCCGGCGGCGTCGGCAATGAGGCCAATCGCGTTGTAGCCGAGAGGACCGTCCGCCCCGAACCGATGCAACACACTCTCTTGGCCCCTGGGCGAAAGCCTGTAGATCACGCTTCCTGTCTGTCCGTCGGCGCGGCCCGCTGAGCCCGCCAGGCTGCCGTCGGCGAGTAAAACCGGCGCGCCTATGGGAAGAGCAGCGCCGCTTTGGCGCTTGCCGAACGCGTGGAGCACACGATAGCTTCCATCGGGCGCGATTTTGTACAGGGTGCCGTCATTGTACGCGCCGCCGCTGCTGGTGGTTCCGTAGAGATTTCCCTGCGCGTCGCGTACCAAACCCACGCTCGGCATCGTGCCATCGGAGCCGCCGGCGAAAGCGTGCAGGATATGCACGCTCTCTCTACCCGGGCTGGCTTCGGCGATCGCGGGCACCAGCGACGCAAGCGCGCACGCGCCGAGGAGGGAGACCATGACTGCGCGTGTTGCGCGCGATGAAGAGTGCCGCCGCGAGAAACCAGCGGGAAGAAATCTACGCATATCCACCATCCCTTTTGTGAACCCAAACCCCGCTGACCGTGCCATTCTTGGTTGAAGGATGCGGTACTCGCCGTTATTGCGGAGTAAACCTTTGCGTGCCAGAGCGGGACGGCGCGGAGAGGGTGCCGTGGTCGTATGTGCCGCTTTTGAAGGTGGTGCCGTAAAGATTCAGCTCCATCATTCAGAACGCGAGCGACGTTTAAGACGACTTCCTGTCAGTTCGCGAGCTTGAATATCACGCCCATCTGCCCGAATTCCGATCCGCCGCCGGTGGCGTAAATTGCGCCGTTCGGACCCATAAAGAGATCACCCGGCGCGCTGTCCCTGGGGGCCGCGTTGTGCAGGATCGTCATCAAGCCATCGGGTGAGCGTTTGAAGACCGTGCCGCAGCCTTTGGAGGTGCATTGATTGATGCGGCCACCCGCGTACGTCGTGCCGTAGAGGGTTCCTTGGGTGTCCATGAGGAGCCCGGATACCGGTCGCGCCCCGGAATGTCCTCCGCTGAAGCGGAATAGCACGGTAAACGTCTCGTCGGGTGCAAGTTTGAACAGCGTGCCGCAACCTTCTTGATATGGACACCGCGCAAATCGTTTCTCGCCCTTCTCGGCGGCAGTTCCATAGAGATTGCCGTCCGCGTCCGCGATCAGCGTGCCCAGTGGACCTCCGCCCTCGTGGCGGTCCTTGAAACAGTGAAGGGTCGACAGTGTGCCATCGGAGGTGATCTTGAAAATTGTGCCGTAGCCACAGGAATGAATACCGCCAAGGGTGGTGCCGAACAGGTTGCCCTGTGTATCCATCAGCAAGCCAGCCACCGGGAAACTCCCCTCATCGCCGCTGCCTGGCAGGAAAGCGTGCAATACCGTTTCGGTGCCATCGGCTGCGATCTTGAAAACCGTGCCGCAGCCGTTCTGACACACCGAGCTGCCGCCCCCCTCACTAGTCGTCCCGTAGAGGTTACCTTGTTTGTCGATGACGAGCTTGGATATCCCACCAAGGCCGGAGCCATCGGCGGCGCCCTTGAAGGAGTAGAGCGTTGACTCCTTGCCGGAAGGGGTGATTTTGAAAACTGCACCAAAGTTATACCGGCCGCCCTGGGCAGCACCGTACATATTGCCAGCATCGTCCGCGACCAATCCCGCGAATGGCTCGTATGTGTGCGGATAACCGGCGAAGGAATAGAGCACACGGAAGTCGCCGTTGGGCGCGAGCTCGAATACGGTGCCAGCGTTATAAGCGCCGCCGAGCCGGGTCGTGCCGTACAAGTTTCCTGCTTTGTCGGCGATCAAAGGGCCGCGCGAGGGGGCAAAGCCGTCACCGCCGGCAAATGCGTGAAGAATTTTGAAGCTCTTCGCATTCGCGCTGCCCGGCAGAAGTGAGAGCACCGTTACAACACTGAACGCGAGGAGCAGTTTGCCGAGTGTGTGCATCACGGCAGACCGCAAGACTTCATAGTTGCCGAAATAGACCATGTCGTTCGCGATTGTCGGCGCACCAATAATTCCGCCCTTGGACTGGTCCTGCCATGACCGCTTGCTGAACGACATGTTGTTGTCCTTCTGTGTGAGGAGCCAGGTGCCCGCTTGAATGGTTGGGTGGTGTTACCACCGGACGCCACCGAGGCTCTCCTGCGCCACTGGAACTCGAAAGAGACCTGAAGCAGCACCATTCCGACCGCACGCGAAGCGCTCGGTCACGGCAGCCCGTAGGCGGTGAACTGGCTGGCGCTGCCGACATAGAGCATGCCGTTGGAGACCGTCGGCGCGGCCTCGATCTTGTCCGTCGCCGCCGACCACAGGAGCTTGCTGTTGGCGGTGTTGTAGGCTGAGACGGCATAATTTCCGGACACGCTTCCGGCATAGAGCACGCCATTGGCGAGGGCGGGTGCAGCACGCACTGGTTGGTGGGTAACGGTGGTATATTTGACGGCGCCATTCGCCGTGTTGACGGCGGTCAGCCACGTGGTTTCAGAGGTTGCATAGAGGTTGTGGGCGCCGATGGCGATGGAGCCGGTTACAGTTCCTCCCCAGTCCCCCCAGCGGTTGACACCCGTCGTTGCATCGAACGCGCAGAGGCTGCCACCAGAAATGCCGTAGACCATGCTGTCGCCAACCGCGAGCGCGCCAGTAAAGCCTTGCCCTGGTCTTTGCATCCAGAGCGACGCGCCGGTTCTGGCGTCAAGCGCGTCGAGTTCACCCCCTATGTCGTTCGCGAAATAGACGATGCCGTGTGCGACTGCGGGTGCCAAAGTTTCACCGTGGAACACAGCGGACTTCGTCCATTTGACGGCGCCGGTGCTGGCGCTGAGCGCAAACATGGCGCTGTTGGTGGTGCCGGCGAAGACGAGACCGCCTGCCACCGCGACTGGAGACTCAACCAGGCCGTTGTTGCCGGTGCCGATTTGCGTCGACCAGCGAACTGCGCCCGTCTCGGCATCGAACGCATAAATCCATCCGTCGTTCGATCCGACATAAACGACGCCGTTTTCTACTGCGGGCGACGACATGATGAACCCGCCAGTCGCGGCCTCCCACACCAGCACGCCACTCTTAGCATCGAATGCATAAAGATGGTTGTCGGTCGAACCGACATAGACGATGCCGTTTGCCACCGCAGCCGAGGACGTGCCGACCGGGATGTTTGCGCTCCATTTCGGGGTCAACTGCGCGACGTTGTTCCTGCCCAGGATCGTCTCCTGCGTATTGTTCCGGCGCCCGTCTGCGGTGAATCCGAATTGCGGCCAGTCGCCGGTGGCGGCGGAGGCCTGCGAAGCCGCGAACATCGTCACGGCTGCGAGTGTGCGAAGCATCGTGTTCATTTGGTCCCCGTCGAGATTTTGAAGATCGTTCCGTTGTTGTTGGCACCGCACCCAAGCCCCGCCGGCTGCGCCAGTCTGGGTTGCAGGATGCGGTGGTGGTCGTTAGGACGGAGTAAACCTTTGCGTGCCGAAGCGGGACGGCGCCGACAGCATTAAGAAAGCCTTTGCTACGGACGCACGGCCTTAAGCATCACGACCGGGTGCATCCATGCTCGTCGCCTTCGCATTGTTGTTCTGGCGGGCGGGCAGGGTCGCGATGCGCCGGTCGCCCTGCAAGATGTCGACGGCGCAATCCGCGTTGATCCTTTGTGCATAGAGCAGGGCGTGCCAGTCGGAGAGATGATACCCTTCGTCACGGCTGCGGATCGACTTGTCGGGATAGAGCTTGTTGAAACGGTAGTGCTGCATATGAGGCCCTCCGGCCCCAAAGTGGTGCCAGGCGGATAGCGCTGGGCGCTTTGGCGGTATGAAGAGAGTTTGGGCCGCAACGCTAACCGCCGCAATATCGTTCGATGCCCATGTACGAGAAAAGTGCATCTTCTGTACGGCGCCAGACAGAGATTCCGGAGGTCCCAATATTGTCTCAAAACCTCTCAAAATACCGCGTCCGGTTGTGAGGCGGAACCCGGAACGCCCGGCCACTGTCTGCGAGGCCGCTATTTCAGCTGATAGAGCATCCACTCATCGAGGCCGAGCCCAGCACACCGCGGGAAGAGATCGATCCCATATCGATGGTCCGGACGATGCTCATGCGCGTGCAAGGCGTGGTATCGTTCGAAGCTGGCCCAATTCGGACCCAATGGCGTCAGGCTGACGCCGCGCAAGAGTTTCGAGAGCGCACTGCAAAAAAAGGAACCCCGGGCGGTACATCCGCGCCCGGGGTTAAGGAAGCGTCCTTCGGAGGCAACCGAAGTGCTTAGGAACAGGTATGAACCGCCAAGCCCGCCGGCACCGTGGTGTGGGTGTCGCCGCAGGCGGCATCGAGTTGTGTTTGGGTTAGACCCTTCACCTTCGTCAGGTCCGTGCCCTTGATCGAGGTGATGGTCATGGTCGCGCCGGTGATATCGGCGCCGTCGAGATCGGCGAAGGCGAGGTTCGCGCCGGAAAGGTCCGTGCCGCGGAATGTCGCGCCCGAGAAATTCGCATAGGACATGCACATCAGGGTCGCGTTGGCGCCGTCGAAATCGGCGCTGTGCAGGTCGCGTCCCTTGACGCAGGTGTTGGAGAGATCGGCGCCCTGAAGATTGCAAGCGGGGCAATCGACGATGCCGGCATGGATGCGGGCAACCGCGCTGGGGTCCGCTACCGGCGCGGCCTGGACGGCGCACCCGAAGAGAAGCAGGGCTGGGGAAAGTGCCAATCGGAGCATTGGGGCGTGTTCCGTGTTGATACCACGGACAGGCCGTCGCAATCGCTGTGCCAGCGCCGAGGCCGCAAGAACCGGGTCGATCTGGGGCCGTGTGTGCCCCAAAACCGGCAGGCAATCCTGATCTGGAGCTGCCCATGTTCCGCGCCATTGGCCTGCCGCTGTCCCCTTTTGAACCGCTGTTCGCACTTGGTAACGAAGAGCTTGCCGCGCGCGGTATCGCGCGGATGACGGTCGACGAGAAGCCCGGCTTTCCGTGCCGCGTGACGCTCGAAGACGCCGAGCCGGGCGAGCGCGTGCTGTTGCTCCCCTATGAGCACCAGCCGGCCCATTCGCCCTACCGCGCCTCAGGCCCGATCTTCGTTCGCGAGACCGCGCGCGAGGCGTTCGATGCAGCCGATGTCGTGCCGCCAGTGCTGCGCGGGCGGCTTCTGTCGTTTCGCGGCTATGACGCTGCCGACTGCATCGTGGAGGCCGACGTCGTGAGCGGCGACGAGGCGGAAGCCGCGATCGCGCGCTTCTTCGCCCGCGACGATATCCGCTACATCCACGTCCACAACGCCAAGCGTGGTTGCTTCGCCTGCAAGATCGAGCGGGGGTGAAACTCCTCCCCCGTTTACGGGGGAGGGGGACCGCGAAGCGGTGGAGGGGGGCCCCCTCCGTCACGCGCGACGGATGTCGCGCGCGCCACCTCCCCCGTGAACGGGGGAGGAAAGATCAGCGGACTTCCCGAAACTTGTGCCGGTCGCGGATGTGGGTGTTGAACCAGGCGCCTTGCGACTCCGCCTGCATCAGCGCGGCATACTCTTCGGGCGAGACGCCTTCATAAATGTAGCGCCGGGACTTGCGGCCTCGGAAGATGGCGAACAGCTCGCGCTTCTTCTCGTCGTAGCGGACGAAGGACAGGGCTTCGGAATCGAGTATCGGCATGGCGCGGCCAACGCACAGATTGGCCGCGCGGCGAGGCGCTGTCTAGGACGCCTGCTTGGCCCTATGATGGCCGAAGGGGACATTTGCGCGCTTCATCCGGTGCTTGACGAGGCTGACGATGTTGCTCTTCTGCCGTTTCGGCTGTGCACTCAAAACCTTCGCTGCTTCGGCCAATTCCGGAAGCGTGGCACAGCGGGCGCTGAGATAGATATGTTCCTCCGCTGGGACTACGCCGTCGATTTCCGCAAGGATCAGCGCTGCTTCCTCGTACTCGGCGGCGATGCAGTCCTCATGCTCGATCACGACCACGTAGCTGCGCACGACGTGCCCATCACCGTTGATCACTTCGACGAGTTCTCTTGCCATTTTCAGTCTCGCGTGGAACTTTGATTCGCTTCTCCAAGTATACCCCGTCCCCCTTCGTCGCGGCCAAACCTGACCCGCGACGAGTTCCGGTTCCCTAGCTACACCCGCTCGTGCTGCCGCAGGTGTTGCACTTCATGCAGGTGCCGTTGCGGACGAGGGTGAAGTTGCCGCAACCGCCGCATGCGTCGCCCTCATAGCCTTTCATGCGGGCCTCGGCGGCGCGGCGGGCCTGCAGATCGCGGGTCTTGGCCGTCTTCTCGATCGCCGCTTCGGTGCGCTGGATCAGTGCGGTTCCGACGGCGGTCATCAGGTCGCCGACCGGATTGCCGGCGGCTTCCATCACCTCCGCACGGATGTCGGAGAGGTCGACCATGGTGGCGACGCCCTCTTCTTCGACTTCCAGCACGTCGTGCGCCATGTGCGGTTCGTGCTCTTCCACCATCTTGGGCGCAGCCCCGCCGCGCACCACGCCGATGCTGCCGAAACGCCCGCGTACGAAGCCATTTGACGTCACCTTGCGGACGATGCCGCGCGGGCTCTCCTCCACGCCGTCGCCGATGTCCTCGTCCTGGCCGGGGGGCACATGGGCGAGATCGTTGCGGCCGAGATAGGAGACCGCCAGTTCGCGGAAGATGTAGTCCAGCACGCTGGTCGCGTTCTTGATCGAGTCGTTGCCCGTGACCATGCCGGCCGGTTCGAAGCGCGTGAAGGTGAAGGCCTCCACGAATTCCTCGAGCGGCACGCCATATTGCAGGCCCATCGAGATCGCGATCGCGAAACCATCCATCAGCGAGCGGAAGGCGGCGCCGTCCTTGTGCATGTCGATGAAGATCTCGCCGATACGGCCGTCTTCGTATTCGCCGGTGCGCAGATAGACCTTGTGGCCGCCGACCACCGCTTTCTGGGTGTAGCCCTTGCGGCGATGGGGCAGGCGCTCGCGCTCCTTGTCGTGCACGCGCTCAACGATGCGTTCCACGATGCGTTCGGTGATGACGGTCGTGCGCTGCGCCATCGGCGCATCCTGAAGATCGTCTTCCTCGTCGTCGATCTGCAGCACCTGACTGGCGAGCGGTTGGCTGAGCTTGGAGCCGTCGCGATAGAGCGCGTTGGCCTTGAGGCCGAGCTTCCACGACATGATGTAGCTCTCGCCGCATTCTTTGACGGTGGCGGCGTTCGGCATGTTGATGGTCTTGGAGATCGCGCCGGAGATGAACGGCTGGACCGCCGCCATCATGTGGATGTGGCTCTCCACCGAAAGCGCGCGCTTGCCGATGCGGCCGCATGGATTGGCGCAGTCGAACACCGCGAGGTGCTCGTCCTTCAGGTGCGGCGCACCTTCCAGCGTCATCGCACCGCAGACATGCAGGTTTGCCGCATCGATCTCCGCGCGCGCGAATCCGAGCGTCTTGAGCAGGTCGAAATCGGACGCATCCATCGCCGCGGCATCGAGCTTCAGCACATCGGTGCAGAACTCGGCGCCCAGATTCCATTTGTTGAACACAAAGCGGATATCGAAGGCCTGTTCCAGCGATGCTTCGACGGCGGCGATCTGCTCGTCGCCGAAGCCCTTGGCGCGCAGCGCGCCGTGAGAGAGAGCGTTCGAGCCTTCAAGCGTGCCATGGCCGACCGCATAGGCGATGATGTCGTCGATCTGGCTCTGGCTGTAGCCGAGCGTGGTAAGCGCCTCGGGAACGCAGCGGTTGATGATCTTGAAATAGCCGCCGCCGGCCAGTTTCTTGAACTTCACCAGCGCGAAATCGGGCTCGACGCCGGTGGTGTCGCAATCCATGACAAGACCGATCGTGCCGGTCGGCGCGATCACTGTCGCCTGGGCGTTGCGAAAGCCGAATTCCTCGCCCATCGAGAGCGCATCGTCCCAGGCGCGCTTTGCGGCTTCAGCAAGATCGTCCTGCTTGACGGCCGCGAGGTCGAGCGGCACCGGGTTGGTCGCGAGCTTCTCATAGCCTTGCGCCAATCCATGCGCGGCGCGGCGATGGTTGCGCATCACACGCAGCATCGCGTCGCGGTTGGCATCATATTCCGGGAATGGCCCGAGTTCTCCAGCCATCTCTGCGGAGGTCGCATAGGAGACGCCCGTCATCACGGCGCTGATCGCACCGGCGATCGCGCGGCCTTCGCGCGAGTCGTAGGAGATACCCGCCGCCATCAAGAGGCCGCCGATATTGGCAAAGCCGAGACCCAGCGTGCGGTAATCGTAGGAGAGCTGCGCGATCTCGCGGCTCGGGAACTGCGCCATCAGCACTGAGACTTCTAGTACGATGGTCCACAGCCGTACCGCGTGTTCGAAAGCGGGCACGTCGAACGTCTTGACGCCTTCGCCCTTGCGGAACTGCATCAGGTTCAGCGAGGCGAGATTGCAGGCCGTATCGTCCAGGAACATGTATTCCGAGCACGGGTTCGAGGCGCGGATCTCGCCGCCGGCCGGGCAGGTGTGCCAGTCATTGACCGTGGTGTGGAACTGGATGCCGGGATCGGCACAGGCCCATGCCGCGTAGGAGACCTTCTCCCACAATTCGCGCGCCTTGACGGTCTTGACGATCTTGCCCGAGCCGCGATAGGTCAGGTTCCAGTCCTTGTCTTCCAGGACGGCGCGCAGGAATTCGTCGGTCACGCGCACGGAGTTGTTCGAGTTCTGGCCGGAGACCGAGAGATAGGCTTCCGAATCCCAGTCGGTGTCGTAGACCTTGAAATCGATGTCCTTGTAGCCCTGCTTGGCGAAGCTGATCACGCGCTCGATGTAATTGTCGGGGATCATCGATTTGCGCGCGGCCTTCACCTCGCGGCGCAGAGCCGGGTTTTTCTTCGGATCGAAGCAGTCGTCGCCCGAGCCGTCGCAATTGATGCAGGCTTTCATGACGAGCTTGAGGTGCTTCTCGGCGAGCTTCGAGCCCGCCACCATCGCGGCGACCTTCTGTTCCTCGATCACCTTCCAGTCGATGAACTGCTCGATATCGGGATGGTCGACGTCGACGATCACCATCTTCGCCGCGCGGCGCGTCGTGCCGCCCGACTTGATCGCGCCCGCCGCGCGGTCGCCGATCTTCAAGAAGCTCATCAGGCCGGACGACTTGCCGCCGCCCGACAGCTTCTCGTTCTCGCCGCGCAGCGCCGAGAAGTTCGTGCCGGTGCCCGAGCCGTATTTGAAAAGACGTGCCTCGCGCGTCCAAAGGTCCATGATCCCGCCTTCGTTGACGAGATCGTCCTTCACGCCCTGGATGAAGCAGGCGTGCGGCTGCGGATGCTCATAGGACGACGCGGATTTCGTGAGCCGGCCCGTCTTGTGATCGACGTAGTAATGGCCTTGGCTCGGACCGTCGATGCCATAAGACCAGTGCAGGCCGGTGTTGAACCATTGCGGCGAGTTGGGCGCCGCCTTCTGCGTCGCCAGCATGAAGCACATCTCGTCATAGAAGGCGTGTGCATCGGCTTCGCTGTCGAAATAGCCGCCCTTCCAGCCCCAGTAGGCCCATGTGCCCGCCAGACGGTCGAACACCTGCTTGGCGGAATGTTCGCCGGTCGTCTCGGAGCCTTCGGCTTCGCGGCGCCACAGGAAGGTGGGCACGCCTTCTTCGGGCACAGCTTTCAGGGCGGTGGGAACGCCGGCCTTGCGGAAATACTTTTGTGCCAGCACGTCGCACGCGACCTGGCTCCATTCCTCGGGGACTTCGATGTCTGTCTGGCGGAAGACCACAGAGCCATCGGGATTCTTGATCTCGCTCGCCGCTTTGACGAACGCGATGCCCTCATAGGGATCTTTGCCTTCCACCGTGAACTGACGCCGAATACGCATGTCGTGGCCCCCAAATCCTGAGCTGTTGATCCCGCCGCCTGCGCCGTCGGACACCCTTTAGGGGACAGTTTTCCTCACGCCGGGACGGTGCCTGAGTGGCAATGTCTCCGGCGGTGAGGTGCTTTCGGTCCGCCCAGATTTGGTGTCGCGATCGGCGACAGGCGCAAAGTATGGACTTGGGTTTAATACCTTCGCAAGGCCAAAGTAGTTAATCAAATCTTACCTACCAGATGTGGTGGCTTAACGCCGGCTCCAAAAGCCGCGAGTCAAGCGGGGTTTCAGAATCGCCCCGGAAAATTTTTTCACCCTCATGACATTCACAGGCAAAAACTTGTTGGGGAGGGATTGTGGATTGTGTTGTCGCGCGGTCGGCGAAGGCAGACGAGTCGCTTGGGAACCGCTCGCCGGGAACCAGCGCGACCGCCGTTAATTCACAGGAAAACCCCGGAAGGATCGGCACGATGCGCATTTTTAGAAAACTCGCTCTGGCTGTTATCAGCGGTTGTCTTGTTCTTCCGGCCTGCGCGGGTGCCGATGTCCTGCTCGGCGTGTTCGCGAACCAGAACGGAAAGGCGCTCAACTTCGGATCACCCGCCGACAGCGAGAGCAACCTTCTGGCGGTCGAGAAAGCGGCCGGCCGCAAACTCGCGATCGACAGCCAGTACATCACCTGGGACGGCTTCTCGGCCGCCAACCCGCCGCTCCAGATGCAATGGGATGCCCGCAACGGGCGCACGCCGCATCTGACCTGGAAGTTCAACATGCATAGCGGCGGCGCGCGGTGCGCCAATTGGAAGGACATCGTCTCCGGCGTCTATGACACGCAGCTCCGCGATCAGGCGAAGGTTCTGGCGGCCTTGAAAACGCGGGTGATCATCCGGCTGTGGCCGAACATGGACCAGCGTCTCTTCCAATGTGTCTATGATGTCGATCCGACGGGGGATGCTGCGACCGGGGCGCAACACTTCATCCAGGCCTGGCAGCACATCGTGACACTGGTGCGCGGCATCGCGCCCAAGGTGGAATGGAACTGGTCGCCCAATCTCCACGCCTTCACGGACAATCGCGGGAATCCCTCGACGAACTGGAAGCGATTCTATCCGGGCGACCGTTACGTCGATTGGGTCGGGACGCAGATCTACAACAACGGCTACCGGAATATGACGCTGGACGGCGATCCGATGTTCCGCGCGTTCTATGCGGCTGCTTCATCGACGGGCAAGAAGGTCATCTTTTCGGAGACCGGCGCACCCGGCCCGGATCCACAGGTGGATGCAGAGGGGCATGGTTGCCCCGGCGCGCGGGTCAATGCGTCGCCGAGCCCACAAGTCACATGGATCGATTCGTTCCGCACGGACCTTCCGAAATACAAGGAGGTGAAAGCGGTCGTGTATTTCAGCGGCGCGGCGGGTAATGTCGGACCGGAACGCTGCGACAATTTCATTTTGCGCGGCGACGGCTTGAGCGCGTTTTCGAAGCTGGCGAACGATCCCTACTTCGACGCGCATTGAACGGCAGCTTTCAGCACCGGCGCGCCTGCCTATAAGGTGATCCGCGAGCACCGATCGCGGCGGGACCTGATGGACAGTTCGAAGGGGCAGGGAGCGGCGCAGAACCCGCTTCTCGATGCCGTCGCCGCGCATCGCCGCGGCGATCTCGACACAGCCGAGAACGCCTATCGCGCGATCCTGCGCGTCGAGCCCAACAATTTCGATGCAACGCATCTTCTGGGCGCCGTGATCGCGATGCGTGGACGCAACGCGGACGCAGAAGCGACGCTGCGCAAGGCGATCGCGCTCAATCCGAAAGTCGCCGCCGCGCACAACAATCTCGGCAACGTCGTCAAGGCGCAAGGAAGGGTGGAGGAGTCGCTGGCCGATTATGCAAGGGCGGTCGAACTCGATCCCAAATACGCCGACGCCTTCAACAATCGCGGCAATATCTATCTGGAGCTGGGCCGCAGCGATGACGCGCTCGCCGATTACGACCGCGCGCTCGCGCTCCAGCCGGGTCACGTCAATGCGCTGCAGAAGAGCGCGCGGGTCTTCGCCGAACGCGGCCGCTACGAAGAAGCGCTGTCCCGCAACGGCCGCGCGCTGGCGCTCGACCCGCGCTCGGTGGAGGCATGGGTGCGCAGCGGCAATGTGCTCTCCCGTCTCAAGCGCCACGCCGAGGCGCTCGCAAGCTATGACAAGGCGCTCGCGCTCGATCCCAACCACATCGATGCGCTCACCAATCGCAGCGCAGCACTCGAGCGGCTCGGCCGGCCGGACGAGGCGCTGGCCGGCCTCGACCGCGCGCTCGCGTTGAAGCCCGACAGCGCCGGTGCGCTCAACAACAAGGCCACGATCCTCAAATCGCTCGGGCGTCTCGCCGAAGCCTATCCCGTCTATCGCGCGGCGCTTTCACTCGCGCCCGGCGACGCGGAAACGCGCCTCAACTATGCGATGGCGCTCCTGATGGACGGCGATTTCGCGCGCGGCTGGCCGGAATACGAGGTGCGCTGGAAGAAGAAAGCGAACATAGGACTACGTCCGCCGCTCACGATCCCAGAATGGCGGGGCGAACCGCTGGCCGGCAAAAGCATCGTCGTGTTCGCGGAGCAGGGGCTGGGCGATATCGTCCAGTTCGCGCGCTATCTGCCGCTCCTCAAGGAGCGCGGCGCGCAGGTGACGTTGCTGGTCGCGGACAGGATGCAGGCCATCCTGCGCGCTGCGTTTCCCGACATCGCGATTGTCACGCAGGTTGCGGAGCGCGCGGCGCGCGCCTCGGACTTCCAATGTGCGATGATGAGCCTTCCGATCGGGTTCGAAACGCGCCTGGACAACGTGCCCGCCGCCGTTCCCTATCTGAAGCCGGACCCCGCGCGTGCCGCGCGCTGGCGCGAACGGATCGGCCCACAGGGATTGCGCATCGGCATCTGCTGGCAGGGCAGTCCCGATCCGGATGTCGACGCGGGCCGCAGCATTCCGCTCCAAGCCTTCGCGCCGCTCGCAGCCCTTCCCGGCGTGCGGCTCATCAGCTTGCAGAAGCACACCGGCACTGAACAGATCGCGCGTGTTCCGTTTGCGGTCGAAACACTGGGCGACGATTTCGATGCCGGCCCGGATGCGTTCGTCGACACGATTGCGGCGATGGAGTCGCTCGATCTCGTCATCTCTCCGGACACGTCTGTCGCACACGTCGCCGGCGCGCTGGCGCGGCCGCTCTGGATCGCGCTCAAGCGCGTGCCCGATTGGCGTTGGATGCTGGAGCGCCCCGACAGTCCCTGGTATCCGACCGCGCGCCTATTCCGTCAGGAGAGATCAGGTGATTGGGACAGCGTATTCCCGCGGATGCGCGAGGCCCTCATGCCGCTAGGGTCCGTACTCAATTGAAATATTGATGTCATGGCCCGCGAATGCGGGCCAGCCAGGTGAAATCCTGCGATATTTCGCGCGTATCGCTTGAACATCGAGAACCAGGGCACATGGTGCAGAACCAGCTGGGTGGCCCGCATTCGCGGGCCATGACAACTTGTTGATTACGCTCGCATCAATTGAGTCCAGACCCTATTGCAGCAGAGTCTTTGAGTTCAAACGAGACTTAGCTGTGCTTACCGCGTGCGGCGCGGAGGTTCTGCCAGGCGCTCGTGCATTGTGCGGAAAGCTGGGCCTTATGCGCCATGAGACAGCGCTTCGGGGCGCCGCAGCCGCGCGGGACGTTGCTGCAATAGGTGGCCATGTCGGCGGCGCATGCCTTGTGCATGGCGTGGCGCGCGGCCACAAGCTGCGGTGACGCCGTGGCGGCACCGGGCTGATGCGGTGCGCGATTGCAGGTGGTCTGTGTTGGCGCATGAGCCGTCGTTTGCGCCGCCACCGGCACAGCGAACAGCAAGAGAGCGGCGAACATCGCGGCGAAGCGCATGAGACCTCCACAAAAGTGCGGCAACGTACCCCATGAACGCGCTGCACCGGAAAGTCCGTCGCGAATTCGCTGTCGCGGCAAGCCGCCCGGGGTCAGCACGGGAAATTTGTATTAGGGCCACGGCTGCCGTGCGCGGCTAACTTGGGCAATTATGTTGCGCGGGCGGGTTGCCCTCTAGTAATCTTCAGGGGCGTGATGAATTTGAAAACACTCTTCACTGTACATCCGGCCCTCGACTTCGCTATCCGTGGTGCGGGGCGAGGCTGCCTCTTATAGTCACTCCGAGTCCCCAAAGGTGCCGGTGATGCCGTTCTTTTCCATGCTGTTTTCCTGGTGGCGCGGCGCGACCTACGGGACGCTGTGGACGACGTGGCTCTCCGGCCAGGCGGTCGGCACCGACCAGTTCGGCAACCGCTATTATGAGACCAAGGACGGCAAGCGCCGTTGGGTTCTCTACAACGGCACAGTGGAAGCTTCGCGCGTGCCGCCGGACTGGCATGGCTGGCTGCACCACACCTTCAAGGATCCGCCGACCATTGCACCTCTCAAGGAGAGGCCATGGGAACAGACGCACGAGCCCAATCTCACGGGCACGTCCGGCGCCTATCGTCCGGAGGGAAGCCTTGCGCGCACGGGCGTCCGCCCGCCTGCGACCGGGGATTATCAGGCGTGGAAACCGGAATAGCGGCGCACCCGATGCAGAACAACACCGTCGAAACGTTGATCGGCGCGATCGTCGTGGTCGTGGCCGCGGTATTTCTCTATTTCGCCTATACGAGCACGAATTCGGCGGTGGTGGATTCGTATGAGCTCGATGCGCGCTTCCAGCGCGTGGATGGCCTCAGTGTCGGCACCGATGTGCGGCTCTCGGGTATCAAGATCGGAACCGTCGCCGCGCTGACCCTCGATCCCAAGACCTATCAGGCGACCGTGCATCTCAGCATCCGCAACGACGTGAAGCTGCCCGACGATTCCTCGATCATGGTCACCTCGACCGGACTGCTCGGAAATTCCTATCTGTCGGTTTCGCCCGGCGGCAGCGATACGATGCTGGCCGCGGGTGGCGCCATCCGCAACACGCAGGGCTCGGTCGATCTGATGAGCCTGATCGGCCGCTTCGCTTCGGGTGCGACCGGCGGCAGCGCACCGCCTGCAAACGCACCGGCACAGACGACGCCGGCACCGGCCGCTCATCCATGAAGACGGCGCTGAAAATTCTTGGCGTTGTGTTTCTTGCGGCAGGTGCCGCGAGCGCCGATCCCGCGCCGAACACGCCTCTCATGGCGAAGGCCGTGTCGCAGGCTCCGTCGAAGCCGACGCTTCTGCTGCGCGGGCTCGACAAAATCACCGGCCGCGCTTTCGACATCGTGGCACCGCTCAACACGCCGGTGAAGTTCGCGACGCTGACGGTCACGGCGCGCTATTGCTATTCGACGCCGCCGAGCGAGACGCCGGAGACCGCGGCCTTCGTGCAGATCGAGGACAACCGTCCCGACAAGGCGAAGCGCGAAGCGTTCTCCGGCTGGATGTATGCCTCGAGCCCGGGGCTCAACGGCATGCAGCACCCGCTCTACGACGTGTGGGTGATTTTCTGCAGGACCAACGCGCCCGTGGCCGCGCCGGTGGTGGCGTCGCGCGCCCCGGTCAAGGTCAAGTCGCCGGACTCGACCGACAATGAAGGGCTGGCGCCGCTGCCCGAAGGCGCGGACCAATAAGCCTCGCGCGCGATCGCCCGGCGCAAACGTGCCAGATATTCGTTACGCGGAATCTCTATCGTCCCGAAGCGCGCGAGATGCTCGGTGAGGAACTGGGTGTCGAGAAGAACGTAACCACCTTCGATCAGGCGCGCGACGAGATGGACGAGGGCCACCTTGCTCGCGTCAGTCTCCCGGCTGAACATGCTCTCGCCGAAAAACGCAGCCCCCAGCGACACGCCGTAAAGCCCGCCCACGAGTTTGCCTTCGCGCCAGCACTCGACCGAATGCGCATGGCCGGTTGCGTGCAGCGCGGTGTAGAGGCGGATGATCTCGCTGTTGATCCAGCTCTGCTCGCGTCCGGGCTTGGGCTCCGCGCAGGCGAGCATCACCTCGCGAAAGGCGATATCGCTCGTGACGGTGAAGCGGTCGCCGCGCACGGTGCGCGCAAGCCGCTTGGGGATGTGGAAGCCATCGAGCGGAATGATCCCGCGCCATTCCGGCGAGACCCAGTAAAGCTCCGGGTCCTCGCGCCGCTCCGCCATCGGGAACACGCCCTCGGCATAGGCCCGAAGGACGATCTCCGGCGTCAGGCGTTGAGAACCGTGCATGGGCCGGAGCATAATCTTCCGCGAGCGGAGATGCGATATGGCTGATGGGCAACATCGGGGTTTCATGCAGCGGCACTGGAGCGACACGGTGCTCGCGGTCGCGGCCCTGTTTGTGTCGGCGGTTTCGCTCTGGGTCGGCATCCGCACGGAGAACGCGAACGAGGAACTCGTGGCCGCCAGCAGCTGGCCGTTCGAGCAGGTTGTGGTCAGCAACGCCGATCCCGATACAAGCCTGAACCTCAAATTCCAGGTGACGAATGCCGGGGTCGGACCGGCAAAAATCGAAAGCTTCGAACTGTTCTGGAAAGGCAAGCCCTATCGTGGCGGCATTCAGCTTCTGCGCGATTGCTGCGGCTACAGGGTCGTGAAGGCCACGTCGCCGGAAGCCAGGAATCATACGCCTCTGGCAACCGGGACGGTGCAGGGGATCGTGCAGCGGCCCGGTGAGGTCGAGACCTTCATCGGTTATCGGCTGGGCAACGACAATCTGGCGGTTTGGAGCGCGCTCGACAAAGAGCGCAACAATATGAGCTATCGCATCTGCTACTGCTCGGTGCTGAACGAATGCTATCTCAGCGAGCTGCGCTCGGAGTTATCCGCGCCGGGCCAGCTCCACCCCGAAAAAGTGAAAGTGTGCCCGGTGCCGGCGGTGGCGTACACGAACTAAAGCATAGTCATCTTTCGTTGAACCAAGATTGCGATCGTTAGCGCAGGGCACGCCGCCCTTCGGGGGCCGCTTCGCGTTCGCACGCTGGCGCTACGAACCCTCAAGGTGACGTGCTTGTTGCAACAAACGCGTTATCCTGAGGTGCGAGCGTAGCGAGCCTCGAAGGACGACCCAGACAATTCAAGTTCAGAAAATCTCGCTCTAACCTACGGCTTGTGTTTCGCCAGCCACTGTTCGAGCCAGTGGATGTGATAGTCGCCGTTCAGGATGTCGGGATCGCGCACGAGCTGCTGAAACAGCGGGGTTGTCGTCTCGATACCCGCGACCACGAGTTCGTCGAGCGCGCGGCGCAGACGCATCAGACATTCGTTGCGATTACGGCCATGCACGACCAGCTTGCCCGCGAGGCTGTCGTAGAACGGCGGAATCTTGTAGCCGTCATAGATCGCGGAATCGAAGCGCACGCCCAATCCGCCCGGCGAGTGGAACTGGGTGATCAGTCCGGGTGACGGCTGGAAGGTGAACGGGTTCTCGGCGTTGATGCGGCATTCGATGGCGTGGCCGGAAAACGTCATATCTTCCTGCGTCATCTCGAGCGCGCCGCCGGCGGCGATGCGGATCTGCTCGCGCACGATGTCGATGCCGGTGATGGCCTCGGTGATCGGATGCTCGACTTGCAGGCGCGTATTCATTTCGATGAAGTAGAACCGGCCGTCCTCGAACAGGAACTCGATCGTGCCCGCGCCGAGATAGCCGAGCTTCTTGAGCGCGTCCGTCACGACGCCGCCGATGTCGTCGCGTTGCGTGGCGTTGAGCGCGGGCGATCCGGCTTCTTCCCACACCTTCTGGTGCCGGCGCTGCAGGGAGCAGTCGCGCTCGCCCAGATGGATGACGTGGCCATGGCTGTCGGCCAGAACCTGCACCTCGATATGACGCGGCTTCTGGAGGTATTTCTCCATGTAGACCTGGTCGTTGCCGAACGCGGTCTTGGCTTCATGGCGCGCCGTCGAGAGCGCAAGCGAAAGATCGGACGGCGTCTGCGCCACCTTCATGCCGCGCCCGCCGCCGCCTGCCGTCGCCTTGATGAGCACGGGATAGCCGATGTCGGCCGCCACCGAAGCGGCGTCTTCATCGGACACCCCACCATCGGAGCCGGGCACCGTCGGAATGCCAGCTGCTTTCACGGCCTGCTTCGCGGTGATCTTGTCGCCCATCATCCGGATGTGCTCCGGCCTGGGTCCGATGAAGGTGATCTTGTGCGCTCCGACGATTTCGGCGAAGCGCGCGTTTTCCGACAGAAAGCCGTAGCCCGGATGGATGGCTTCCGCGCCGGTGATCTCGCAGGCCGAAATGATCGCCGGGATGTTGAGATAGGACTGCGTGGCGGGCGGCGGACCGATGCACACGCTTTCGTCCGCAAGACGCACATGCATTGCGTCGGCGTCGGCGGTGGAATGAACCGCCACCGTCGCAATCCCCATTTCCTTGCAGGCGCGATGGATGCGAAGCGCGATCTCGCCGCGATTGGCGATGAGGATCTTCTCGAACATCAGGCGATGATGAGCAGGGTCTGGCCGAACTCGACCGGTTGTGCATCGCTCACGCAGATCTCATGGATCTTGCCGCTGCGCGGTGCCGAGATCGGGTTCATGGTCTTCATCGCTTCGACGATCAGGAGCGTGTCGCCTTCCTTCACCTCGTCGCCGACCTTCACGAAGGGCGGCTTGCCCGGTTCGGGCGCAACAAAGACCGTGCCGACCATCGGCGAGGACACAGCGCCCGGGTGCGGACCTTTGTGTGCAACCGGCGCGTCTGCTGCCGGTGCTGCGGCGGGCGCGGGCGCTGCGGCGGCAACCGGCGCTGCCACGGCCGCTGTCGCCTGACGCGACACGCGGATGCGTGCGCCGTTGCGTTCGATCTCGATTTCGGTGAGCCCCGTTTCACCGAGCAGCTCCGCAAGTTCGCGGATTGCCTCCGCGTCGATGTCGGGTTGCCCCTTTCCGCGATTGCCGTTTGCCAAGCGTGCTCCGATGGTTTTCATAGTGTCATGCCGTCCGGTTGAGCATCTGCGCCAACGCATCCACCGCCAGCAAATATCCTGTCGCGCCCAGTCCGCAGATCACGCCATTGGCGGCTGCGCTGATAAAGGAGCGGTGACGAAAGGGTTCGCGGGCGTAGGGATTGGACAAATGCACCTCGATGATCGGATGCGATAGCGCACGACAGGCGTCGTGGAGTGCTACCGAGGTGTGGGTCAGCGCGCCGGCGTTGAGGATTAGGCCGCAACCTTCGGTGCGGCACTCCTGGATCCAGTCAACCAGCACACCTTCGTGGTTTGACTGGCGGAACGCGGTCGCCAGCCCGTGGGTCTTTGCCCGGGCCGAAGCCATCTTGTCGATCTCGGCCAAAGTCGTGGTTCCATAGACCTCCGGCTCGCGGGTTCCCAACAGGTTCAGGTTGGGTCCGTTGAGCACATAAATCGGCAAGGTCTTGGATTTTTTGGGCATTTTTCCTGTCGAAATGCGGCGATCAATAGGATTCGCCCCTTATAACGGCCCGCAAACCGGAACGGAAACACTTAAGCTCGAACGGTTGTTGACTTCGGCCGCGGTCTGATCACCATCCGTCCGGTCCCAGGGGCGCCCATGTTGGGCTGAGACCGTGCTTGCCACGGGTCCCTTCGAACCTGATCCGGGTCATACCGGCGTAGGGAGCGGATGGCGCTATGCCGTCGCTCTTCATTGGAGCAAGGAATATGGCGCTGACAGTCACCATCAACGGCGAAGAGCGGAGCCTGAACGGCGCGTTAAGCGTGCGCGATCTGTTGTCCAGTCTGGGCATGGACCCGGCCAAGATCGCCGTCGAACGCAATCTGGAGATCGTGCCGCGCTCGCAATATGGCGCGGTGATGGTGGGCCAGGGCGATAAGCTCGAGATCGTCCACTTCATCGGTGGCGGCAACGCGCCGGCCGAAACGCCCGTGGACAAACCCTTTGTCGTCGCGGGCCGGACCCTCAAATCGCGCCTGATCATTGGTACCGGAAAATACAAAACCTATGCCGAGAACGCCGCCGCCCTCGACGCCAGCGGCGCGGAGATGGTGACGGTGGCGGTCCGGCGCGTGAACCTGACCGATCCCAGCCAACCGAAGCTTGTCGATTTCATCGACCCGAAGAAATTCGTCTATCTCCCGAACACCGCGGGGTGCTTCACGGGCGAAGATGCGATGCGCACGCTGAGGTTGGCGCGCGAGGCGGGCGGCTGGACCTTGGTCAAGCTGGAGGTGCTTGGCGACAGGAAGACGCTCTATCCCGACATGATCGAAACCTTGCGCGCGACCGAGCTTCTGATCAAGGAAGGCTTTCAGGTGATGGTCTATTGCAGCGACGATCCCTTGATGGCCAAGCGGCTCGAGGAGATGGGTGCGGCAGCGATCATGCCGCTCGCGGCACCGATCGGCTCCGGGCTTGGCGTGCAGAACCCGGTCAACATCCGCATGATCATCGAGGAAGCGAAAGTGCCGGTGATCGTGGATGCCGGCGTCGGCACCGCATCGGATGCGGCGGTCGCGATGGAGCTGGGATGCGACGGCGTGCTGATGAACACGGCAATCGCCGAGGCGAAGAACCCCGTGATGATGGCGCGTGCCATGAAGCACGCGGTGGAAGCGGGCCGGCTCGCCTATCTCGCCGGCCGCATGGCGAAGAAGCGCTACGCCGATCCGTCCAGTCCGCTGGCCGGTTTGATCTAGGGGTCCAGACTCTTCCAACACCTGTCATGGCCCGCGACTGCGGGCCATCCAGTTGGGTTCTGCGTGATGACACTCGTCTCACGAGGTCAAGGAGAAAACTGCGGGAATGTCACAGGACATCATCTGGGTGGCCCGCATTCGCGGGCCATGACATCTATCTCAATTGCTTACAGATCTAAGCCCTTACGGTCTTGACCCAAGCATCGAACGCCGTGAGGATTTTCGATAGGAAGCCGCGCGTATCCGCGTTGGCGAGCTTCCCGTCGGCGTCGAACATTTTGGCGGCGCCGCCTATGTAGGCCTCCGGCTGTTGCAACACCGGCATGTTCAGAAACACGAGCGACTGGCGCAGGTGATGATTGGCGCCGAAGCCACCGATCGCGCCCGGCGACACGCTGACGACAGCCGCAGGTTTTCCATCCCACACACTTTTGCCGTAGGGCCGCGATCCGACATCGATAGCGTTCTTCAGTCCGCCAGGGATGCCGCGATTGTATTCCGGCGTTACGAAGATGACCGCGTCGGCGCGACGAATCCGTTCGCGAAAGGTGGACCACGCAGGTGGCAGGTCTGCTTCCAGATCTTCGTTGTAAAGCGGCAGATCGCCGATCTCGACGACCTCCAGTTTCAGCGACGCCGGCGCGAGTTCGATCAGCGCCTTCGCCATTTTTCGGTTCAGCGACTCTTTACGCAGGCTGCCGACGACAACCGCAACATCGCGAACAGCCATGGTGCCCTCAGCTTTCCGACATCTGTTTCAGCAGCGCCTCATCGACCTCTCCGGAATGCACCTTTCCGTTGATGATGAAGAACGGTGTGCCTGTCAGTCCGGTACGGCTGGCCAACGCATGCGCGGCCGCCATCTGCTTGTCGACATTCTTGTCCTTGAGATCGGCCGTCAGCTTGTTGAGATCGAGGCCCGCCTTTTTGGCTGCCTCAATCATCTGATCGGTTCCGATCGCACCGTCTTCGCCCATCAGGGCAAAGTGGAATGCGACGTATTTGTCCCCCTGAAGACGTGAAGCGATGGCTGCGCGGGCGGCATTGTTCGATTGCTCGCCGAAGATCGGAAATTCGACAAAGGCAAAGCGGGTGTCGCCCTTGTGCGCGTTGTAGAACTTCTGAACCAGCGGAAAACTGTTGCGGCAGTGCGCGCAATTGTAGTCGAAGAACTCGACGAACGTCTTCTTGGCGTTCTGAGGCCCGGTGACGAAGGCGACGCGTGGATCGAGGTATCGGCGAAGCCCGATCTTGTCGACCGCCGCCTGAAGCTGGCGCTCTTCGCTGCCGGCCTGGTCGACTTGTGCCTTTTCCGACATCGCGAAAACGATTCCGGGATGCGACATCAGGTAATCGTGAAACTGCTTGTCCGACGGAGGAGGGAAATAGCCGAGCCGTGCAGCGCCGAACGTGAAGGTCACGGCAACAACAGCGCCAATCAGGCCGCCTAAGAGAGCTGACTTCATATGAGGTTCTTCAACGGCGCTGGTGCTTGATCAGAGGGGTCACGATGGCCACGATGTCGTTGGCGCGCTGCCAGTCGGGCGAGCCTTTGTCGAGGGCACTTTCTGCGCGCTGCGCGAACACCAGACAGCGTGCATCGCTCGCCGAGTAGTAGCGCTCCGCGGTTGCAAGATCGGCCATGGGCTGATTGTCGAGCAGGCTGTAGGCCTGTGCCGCCTCGTACCAGGCGAACGTGTTTTCATTGTCCTGCTGCAGCGCGATCTTGAGGTTGTCGAGCGCAGACCGCGCCAATTCGTGGCGGTCGGTCGCAAGTTGCGCCGCTGCGAGCGCCACGCGCAGTTCGGGCGCGTCAGGAAGAATGTCCACCGACTTCTGATAGGGGGCCAGACCTTTCTCCGGCTGGCTCATCTGAACATAGGTCTGTCCGAGGACCTCGTAGAAATAGGGATTGTTCGGCTCTTCCTTGACCAAGCTGTCGATTTCGGCAAGGGCGCCTTTGAGATAGGGTTGGCGCATATACGCCATGGCGCGGGCGTAGCGCGCCGGCTTGCTCTGGTTGCTGACGGGATAGAGCGCCAGCACGTCCCGCACCGGAAGCATGAAGCCGATGACCTTGGCCTTCAGCATGTCGAATTCATGCTGGGCTTCGGGCGAGTCTTTCACGTTGGCGTAGGGCGAAGAGTCGGCGACATTTTGCAGCGCCACCACGCGATCGCGGTCGGCGGGATGATCGCTCGCATAGCGATCTGGGTGTGCGGAGGCGCGCGCCTGCTCGTCGGCCATGCGCTCGAAAATGTGCACCATGCCTTCGCCGGACTGATGCGTCTCGCGCAGGAACTTCTGACCCATCTGGTCGGCGGTCGCTTCCTGGGCGCGGCTGAACTGATTGAACTGCGCCTGGGCGATCTGCTGGCCGCCTTCCATGATCGCCATTCCGGCTTGGCCAGCGCCCGCGATCATCGCGGCGACGCCAACGACCATTGAGAGCAGCATCGGCACGGTGGCCTTGGCCATCGCGTCGGAGCCGCGCGCGAGATGGCCGCCGGCCATGTGGCCGGTCTCGTGCGCGAGAACGCCCGTCAGTTCGTTCGGGGTCTTGAGATGGATGAACAGACCGGCATTGACGAAGATGTTCTGACCTTCGGCCACGAACGCGTTGATGCTCGTGTCGTTCACGATGTACATCTTGACCGCTTGCGGATCGAGACCGGCAACCTTGAGGATCGGGTCTTCGTAGGAGCGCAGCGTTTTTTCGGTTTCGGTGTCGGAGAGCAGTGAAATGGCCTGCGCACCCGCCGGAACGGTGAAGACGGCGAAGCTGCCGAAGAACCCGATGAGGAATGCCGCGATCCGGAAGACCGCCTGAGGCCGCTGGGGGTTGCAAAACGCCAAGGCTTGAACTCTCCTTTTCCGCCCACCGCTCGGTCTTGGGGACCGTAGGAGTGCGGCCGTACTGCGTCAACGGAAATGCCCGATGCCTGCCGGAAGCGCGGTAGGTTGCTGCAGATGGATTTTTCTTCACCCTGAGTGTTTCTGCCCCCGGATAAGTTCATCAAACAGGGATACCGATGTTTCGTTCGCGTTTTATCGCCGGTGTGGCTGGCTTGAGCATCCTGTCGGGCTGCTCGACCGGCGCGAATTTTGGATTGGGTTCGGAGCCCATAGCCAAAACCGGTGCTGTCGTCGTCGGCGACGAACCCTATGCCGTGAAGGCCGGTGTCGCCATCCTGGCGCAAGGCGGCAACGCGGCCGATGCGGCGACGGCGATCTATTTCGCGTTGTCGGTGACTTATCCCTTTGCCGCCGGTCTCGGCGGCGGCGGCATCTGCCTGGTGCACGATGCCGCGAACCAGCGAAACGAAGAGTTCGATTTCCTCGCACGCGATGCGGGCGGCAACGGCTCCTATGCGATCCCCGGAAATGTGCGCGGCTTCGCGGCGATGCACACGGCCTATGGCGCGCTCTCCTGGCAGAAAGTGATCTCGCCTGCGGAAGGGTATGCAGCCGCGGGATTTCCGATCTCACATGCGCTTGCGACACGTCTTGGCGCAGCGCAGGACGTCGTCCGCCTCGATGCCGGGCTGGCCGCGGAGTTCATGGATGAATCCGGACACACGAAAGCAGAAGGCAGCACCGTTTCGAGCCGCGAACTTTCCGAAACTTTGGCTGCGATACGCGTGAAGGGCGCCGACGAAGCATATTCGGGCACGATAGGCGCGAAGATCGTCGCTTATTCGCAAGCGCAGAACGGCTCGATCACACAGGCCGCGCTCGCCGGTTATCAGGCGGACCGCAATCCGCCGCGCACCCTCAGCTTTGGCGATCAGTATCTCTTGCTGCCCGGCCCGCAGACCGGGGCCGGCATCTTCTCCGGCGATCTGTTCGAGCAGCTCGCGCGCGCGCAGACGAAAAACACCGAGGCCGCCGTTGCCGACGCGACCAAGCAAGCGCTGAACGGATTCCACGTGACCGATCTTCCGACCGATCTCGGCGCCACGGGATTTGCAGCCACCGATCAAAACGGTCTTGCGGTCGCGTGCGCCGTGACGATGAACGGTCCCTTCGGGTCCGGCCACACGGCGCAAGGGACAGGCGTGACACTCGCACGCGCGCCGTCGTCAGGACCGGCCGGACTCTCGGTTGCGTTCCTCACGCCCGTCATTGCGACGGACACAAGCGGCCAGCTTCTGATGGCGGGCGCAGGCGCTGGCGGGCCGGTCGGAACGGCATCCATGGCCGACGCGCTGGTGCGGCTCGGCAAGGGCGAGATCGTGACGCGGCGCGGCAGCACCAAAGGCATCACGCTCTACGACACCGTCAACGCCATCGTCTGCCAGGGCGGCAATTGCACAGCGCTGCCGGATGCCGGCGCGAGCGGGCTCGGGGCGGCCGTGCCGTCGCCCTGACGTCAGCCTTCCGACTTGAACGCACGTTGCCACCAGCCCTTTTTCGGCGGCCCGGCCGGCTGGGTTGAAACCGGTTCGGGTGCCGCTTCTTCGGCAACGGGCGCAGCGACCGGTTCGGGCGCGCGCTGCTGCGGCGGAGGCGGGGCTTCGCTCGGATCGGCGGTCAGCGACCACACTGGACTGGATGCCGCGTTCGGCATCGCGACCGGAACGTCGTTGCCGGCTCTCTCGATCGCAGGCTGCGGTTTTGGTTCCTCGCGCGGCGTCGTATCGATTTCGTCCGGAACGCCGAAGCGGTCGAAGGCGTGGGCGGGTCCAGCGTGCGAAGAATTGGCCTCAGAGTGCTGAGGGCTCTCTGTCCCGTTCGCCTGTGCGGTTCCGCCACGCTTACCACGACGGCGCCGCCGCTTGCGCTTTGCTGTTCCCGGCTGGCCCGGTGTGGTGCTAGCACCCGCATCCGCACCCGACGCATCCACCGGCGCTGCGGCCATCACGGAATCGCCAATCGCTTCAACCTCCGAAGTCGGTACGGGCAATTGATGCGGCGGTGTGTTCTGGCCGTGCGGTTGAGGATTGTGGCTGCGGTCGCGATCGCCATGCCCGCGGCCTCCGCGGCGGCGGCGGCGGCGTTTCGATGACGGTGCTCCGCCGGTTTGCTCCTGCGCACCGTGGGCATGAGATTGGACGGGACGCTCTTCTTCTTCGACCTGCTCCTCTTCCTCCGCCTCGACGGCGATCTCCGGCTCCTCCTCGACGGGCGCCGGGGCGGGTTCCGTCTTGAGCGTCGCAGCGAGCAGGGCTGTTTCCTCTGGAGTCTTCTGGGCGGTGCGCTCGATCTCGAACGAACCGGCCATCAATCCTTCTTTCGGTTCGAAGGCGATGGTCATGCGGTAGTCGGATTCGAGGCGCGCCAGCTCGCGGCGCTTCTGATTGAGCGTGTAGATCGCAACATCGGAAGCGACGTGCACCGTGACGGACGTCGATTTCAGTTTCTGGCCTTCTTCCTCCAGCCCGCGCAACACGCGCAAAGCCGTCGACTCGACGGAGCGCATGATACCCTGGCCGCCGCAATGGGGGCAGGGCACGGTCGATCCCGCGATGACGCCGGCGCGCAGACGCTGACGCGACATCTCGAGCAGGCCGAACTGGCTGATCTTGCCGATCTGCACCCGGGCGCGGTCGTTCTTGACGGCATCGCGCACGCGCTTCTCGACATCGCGGTCGTTGCGGCTGTCTTCCATGTCGATGAAGTCGATGACGATCAGACCGGCGAGATCCCTTAACCGAAGCTGGCGGCCGATTTCATCCGCGGCTTCGAGATTGGTCTTGCGCGCGGTTTCCTCGATCGAATGCTCGCGCGTCGCGCGGCCCGAGTTCACGTCGATCGAAACCAGCGCTTCGGTCTGGTTGATGACGATGTAACCGCCGGATTTGAGCGTCACGGTCGAGGAGAACATCGCATCGAGCTGGGCTTCGATGTGATGGCGCTGAAACAGCGGAACCGGTTCCTTGTACGGTTTCACGTTCTTGGCGTGACTCGGCATCAGCATCCGCATGAAGTCTTTTGCGTTGCGGTAGCCCTCTTCGCCTTCGACGATCACTTCGCCGACGTCCTTGTTGTAGAGGTCGCGAATGGCGCGTTTGATCAGGTCGCCTTCTTCGTAAACGCAGGCCGGAGCATTCGACTTCAGCGTCAGTTCGCGGATCGAGTCCCAGGTCCTGAGCAGATATTCGTAGTCGCGCTTGATCTCGACCTTGGTGCGGTTCTCGCCCGCGGTGCGGATGATCAGCCCCATGCCTTCCGGCAGTTCCAGCGCTTGTGCGGCCGATTTCAGACGCTTGCGGTCATTGGCATTGGTGATCTTGCGCGAGATGCCGCCGCCCCGTGGCGTGTTGGGCATCAGAACGCAGTACCGGCCGGCGAGCGAAAGATAGGTCGTGAGGGCGGCGCCTTTGTTCCCGCGCTCTTCTTTGACAACCTGAACGAGGATGATCTGGCGGCGCTTGATGACTTCTTGAATCTTGTAGTGGCGCTTGCGCATCCAGCGCTGCGGCGGACGCGAGGCCTGAAGCGGTTGTGCGGGAGCTGCGTGCTCCGGGGCGGCCTCGGTTGTTTCCGAGGGGGCGTCACCGGATGTGGCATCCGTGGTTTCGGTGAACTCCGATTCCGAGGCCTCGGTTTCAACAAGGCCTTCGACGTGCTCCTCCGACTCGGCCGACAGTTCTTCACTATCTGATCCGGAGGACGCATCGTCTGCGTCCATGGGATGGTTTTCGTAAACCGCGTCTTCGTGGGCGTGCTCTTTGTCGGCCGCGTCAGCAGCCGTTTCGCCTGCAGGTTCATCGTCGTGGGAGGTTTCCGCTCCGGACTCATCGGAAGCAGACGCCTCCGTTTCTTCCGACTGTTCGGACGCAGCGTCGACGATCTCTTCCGCTGCCTCTTCCTCGTTGGTGATATCGGCTTTGGGGCCGGGTGCGATATCGAACGACTCGACATCATCGTCCGAACGGCGGCGGGCTTCGGCCTCCTGTTCGGCGAGAAGCGCCATGCGATCGGCGACCGGGATCTGGTAATAGTCCGGATGGATTTCGGAAAAGGCGAGGAAACCCTGGCGGTTGCCGCCATATTCCACGAACGCCGCCTGGAGCGAGGGCTCCACACGCGTCACCTTCGCGAGATAGATGTTTCCTTTGAGTGGCCGCTTGGTGGCGGCCTCGAAGTCAAATTCCTCGACCTTCTGACCGTCGAGAATGACCACCCGCGTTTCTTCCGGGTGGCTGGAGTCGATAAGCATGCGTCTGGGCATTGAGGTCTCCGCTCAAGCACCACTGGCGCGCCGAACGACGTGGCGCTGGCGACAGGGTGGGCTTGATAGTTGTTGGGGACAGCAAGCGACGCGCTTCCACCCGTGGGATAACCGCCGGATCGGGGAAGCAAGCGTGCAAACTGTGCGTCATCGAAAAATCGCAGTCTTTGCCGGCGAACCGGCGGTACGGATGGCCGGGGCAAAGCCGCTTGGCCGGGCGCTGCAGGGCAGGGAATTCTCCCGGCCGACGCAGCAATGTGAATCACTTGTAGGGTGCCGGGGCCGCAACAGCAAGGGGAACCCTGACCGGCTATTCTGACACCCATCATGGTCAACAAATCGTTGATCGATTCCGGGGTGCAACCAAATCGGGTGCCAGGAGAGGGTATGTACCCAAGGGATTGATTTCTGTTTTTGGTTTCTGGGCTTTTTCCCTAAGGGCCCCCCTCCCAAGCCGTTGCCGTGTGAGACCGCAGCTCACCCCGGAAATGGGGACGGCGCTGGGGAACTCAAGATCGCGCCTGTATTTTCAGCTCCGCGCCGTGACCGTCCGGCGAAATGTGGTAACCAAGGATCAACCATCTAGGCGTGAGTCTCAAGGTTTCCAAATGGGCAGGCCGATGCCGCTGGCATTCCAAGCGCGTGTAATCGCGGTCGGGCTGATGGCCTGGGCGCTTGCGGGCGTGGCGGCTGCCCAGGCTGCCGGTCAGCAGAACGTCGACGACGTGATCGCCAAGATTCTGGAAAGCGATCCGGCCACCGCGACGACGCCGCGCAAACCGGTGGCGAAGCCCGCGGCTACCGGCCAGCAGCCTATCGTGATGAGCGCCCGGATTGCCGAGCACGCGGACCGCACGCGCTTCGTCGTTGAACTTTCCGATCCGGTCGATATGCGGACCTTCACACTCAGCAATCCGAACCGGGTGGTCATCGACATGCCGGCGGTGCAATGGCACCTCGACGGCCCGCCGCGGCCGACCGGGCATGGCGCGATCAAGAGCTATCGCTACGGGCTGTTCCGTCCGGGAAATTCGCGCTTCGTGATCGATCTCAATCAGCCGATGACGGTTTCCGAACCGCTCGTGATCCCGCCGGAGAACGGCATGGGCTATCGCGTCGTGATCGACCTGTTCCCGGCGGCGCAGCCGAAATTCGATCAGGTGTCCGGCTGGCCCGCCGATCTGAAGGCGCGCGAGGCGGCCGCCGAGAGGCTGGCGTCTCTGGCGCCCGCGCAGACGCCGCGTGCTGCGAGCGCCAAAAAGGTCATCGTCATCGATCCCGGCCATGGCGGCATCGATTCCGGAACCAGCGGCGTCAACGGTCTTCTGGAGCGTGAGCTGGTGCTGGACGAGGGGCTTCGCCTGGCGAAGACGCTGCGCCGCAATCCGAACTATACGGTCTACATGACGCGCGACAGCGACGTGTTCATTCCCTTGCGTGAGCGTGTGAACATCGGGCGTTCGCATCATGCCGACCTGTTCGTGTCGCTGCATGCCGATTCCAATCCTGATTCGAGTGTGACGGGCCTCTCCGTCTACACGCTCTCGGAATCCGGCTCCGATAGGGAAGCGGCCGCGCTGGCGCGCAAGGAAAACCAGTCCGACATCATCGCCGGTGTCGATCTCGGCGGTGAAAATTCGGCGGTGGCTCCGATCCTGTTGGACCTCGAACAGCGCGATACGATGAACAAGTCGTCACGCTTCGCCAACATGGTGGTGAACACGCTCGGCCGCGCCACCGACGTTCTGCAGCGCCAGCCGCACCGCTCGGCCGCGTTCGTCGTGCTCAAGGCGCCGGATGTTCCTTCCGTGCTGATCGAGCTCGGCTATCTGTCGAATTCTGCCGATGCTGCCCAAATGGACACAGCGCGCTGGCGCGACGGGGTCGCGGATGCTATTGCCGCGGCTGTGGAACGGCACTTTTCCGCGGCGACGGCTGCGGCGCCGCAGCCCATGGCGGCCGAGTGACGCCGGGAACCAATCGCGCCATAATTGCTGACCATGAACGAGCGACCGAACATCGTCGAAGACGCGCCGGATAACGAACCGGCGCCACGCAGGGGGAAGGGCTCGCGGCGGTCCCGCCCACGTAGTCTGTGGCGGTCGTTCCTTCTTTATCTGGGGCTCGCTGGCGTGGCGATGGTGGTTGTCGCGGCGCTGGTGGTCGTCGCTTACGTCTGGCAGGTGACGCGCGATCTGCCGAGCGTCCAGGCGCTGCAGAACTATTCGCCGCCGGTGACGACGCGCGTCTATGCCGGCGACGGCACGCTGCTTGGCGAATACGCCCATGAGCGGCGCATCTTCGTGCCGATCGCCTTTGTGCCGAAGCGGGTGGTCGACGCGTTCACCTCCGCGGAGGACCGCAACTTCTTCAGCCACCCGGGCATCGATCCGGCCGGCATCATGCGTGCGGCGGTCAAGGACGTCTTCAACGTCATACAGCACAAGCGCCTGGAAGGCGCTTCCACGATCACGCAGCAGGTCGCAAAGAACTTCCTGCTCAACAGCGATGTGAAGTTCTCGCGCAAGATCCGCGAGGCGATCCTCGCCATCCGCATCGACGCGACCTATCCGAAAGAGAAGATTCTCGAGCTTTATCTCAACGAGATCTATCTCGGCGAGAACTCTTATGGCGTGGCCGCGGCTGCGCTGAACTATTTCGGCAAGTCGCTGGATGAACTCGATAACGCCGAGGTCGCCTTCCTCGCCGCACTGCCCAAGGCGCCCAGCAATTACGATCCGGTGCGCAACCCGCGCGGTGCCACCGAGCGCCGGAACTGGGTCATCGGGCAGATGGCCGACAATGGCTACATCAGCGACGCCGACGCGCGCGCGGCGATGGCCGAACCGCTGATCACGCAGACCCGTCCGCTGGGCAGTCAGGCCCAGGACGTCGATTACTATGTCGAGGAAGTGCGCCGCCTGCTGTACGCCAAATACGGCGCGCATGAGCTTTATGACGGCGGGCTTCAGGTCCGTGCGTCGCTGGACACGCGTCTTCAGAATTACGCCGTCAGCGCGTTGCGCAGCGGCCTCGTCCGTTACGACCGCCGTCACGGCTGGCGCGGCGCTACCAGCCACATCGATGTTGCGGACTGGAAGACGGCGCTCGCCGCCTTACCCAATCAGTCCGGTATCGACACCTGGCGCGTCGCCGCCGTGCTCGGCTTCAACGACGACCGATCCGTGCGCATCGGGATCGCGGGTGGAACCGAAGGGATCATCCCCTTCAGCGAACTTTCCTGGGCGCGCCGTCAGATGCCCGGCATGTTCGTGGGCGCGGCGCCCTCGAAGCCCGAGGCGGTGGTGAAAATCGGAGACGTAATCTACGTCGAGCCCACCGCCGAAAAGGGCAGCTACGGATTGCGCCAGGTTCCGCAGATCAACGGCGCGATCGTCGCGATGGACCCGCACACTGGCCGCGTGCTCGCGATGTCCGGCGGCTTCAGCTACGCATCCAGCCAGTTCGACCGCGCGATGCAGGCGCAGCGCCAGCCCGGCTCGGCGTTCAAGCCGTTCGTCTATGCTGCTGCCCTCGACAACGGGTTTACGCCGTCGAGCCAGGTGATGGATGCGCCGGTTGTCGTGGATCAGGGGCCGGGCCTCGGTCTCTGGCATCCGGCGAATTTCGGCCACAAATTCCTTGGCGCCGTCACGCTGCGCCGCGCGATCGCGCTGTCGCTGAACAATGCGACGGCGCGCCTGGCGCAGCAGATCGGCATGAGGAAGATCACGCCCTATGCGGAGCGCTTCGGCGTCTATGACCATTTGCCGCCCTATATCGCCAACGCACTCGGTTCCTACGAGACGACGCTGATCCGGCTGGTGACCGGCTATTCGGAGTTCGTCAACGGCGGAAAGAAGATCAACGCCTCGCTCATCGACCGCATCCAGGATCGCCTCGGCGACACCAAATGGCGCCATGACCAACGCATCTGCGACGGCTGCAACAACGCCACCTGGCGCGGACAGACCGAGCCGCTGCTGTCGGACGTGCGTGAGCAAATCATCGATCCGCGCACGGCGTTTCAGATCGTGTCGTTGCTGCAGGGTGTCGTACAGCGCGGAACCGGACGCTCCATCCTCGCCGTCGGCAAGCCGCTCGCCGGTAAAACCGGCACCTCGAACGAAGCGAAGGACGTCTGGTTCGTCGGGTTCTCACCCGATCTGGCCTGCGGGGTGTTCGTCGGTTTCGACAATCCGCGCACGCTCGGCAAATTCGAGCAGGGCGCGACCGTTGCCGCACCGATCTTCCGCGACTTCATGAAGGGCGCGCTCGCCGACGTGCCGCCGACGCCGTTCCGTATCGCGCCAGGCATCGAACTGGTCCGGACGGACGCGATCACCGGTCAGCCGGCCGGCGAAGGCGATCCCAACGCGATCGATGAAGCGTTCAAGGCCGGTACCGCGCCCGGTGAGCCCGGCGCGCCCGGCGCTGGCGTCATCGGTGCAACCTCTGCTGCCGCGCAGGGTGCGACGCCCTCCGATGTCGGCGAAGGCACGGGCGGTCTTTACTGATCGCTTTGACGAATTGATGAACGCTGCCTATATCACCGCCGCCCAAATGAGTGTGCCATGCGCCCCGAAACCGAACGCGCCGTCGAAGAGATCCAGCAGGCTGTCGCCCTGCTGAGGAGGCATCTTTGACTGGGATAAATCCGTCCGCCGCCTCGATGAACTGAACGCGCGCGCCGAAGACGCGTCGATCTGGAACAATCCAACGGAAGCCCAGAAGCTGATGCGCGAGCGTCAGCGGCTGGACACCGCGATGTCGGCCGTGCGCGCGCTCGAAAACGAGCTGGCGGATGCAACGGGCCTGATGGAACTCGCCGAAGCGGAAAACGACGCGGCCATGGTTGCCGATGCCGAGAAGGCCATCGAAGCGCTTGCCAAGCGTGCCGAGGAACAGCGTCTGGAATCCATGCTGTCGGGGGAGGCGGACGCGAACGACAGCTATCTCGAAGTCCATGCCGGTGCGGGCGGAACCGAGAGCCAGGACTGGGCGGAGATGCTCTTTCGCATGTACACGCGCTGGGCCGAGCGGCGTGGCTTCAAGCTGCAGCTGATCGAAGAGAGCGAAGGCGAGGGCGCGGGCATCAAATCGGCCACGCTGCTTGTGAAGGGACACAACGCCTATGGCTGGCTGAAGAGCGAGGCCGGCGTGCACCGCCTGGTGCGCATCTCGCCCTTCGATTCCAACGCGCGCCGCCACACGAGTTTCTCGTCGGTGACGGTCTATCCCGTCATCGACCAGTCGATCGAGATCGACATTCCCGAAAAGGAAGTGCGCATCGACGTCTATCGCGCGAGCGGCGCCGGCGGTCAGCACGTCAACAAGACCGAGAGCGCGGTTCGCATCACGCATCTGCCGACCGGTATCGCGGTGTCGTGCCAGACCGAACGCTCCCAGCATCAGAACCGCGCGGTGTGCTGGGACATGCTGCGCTCGCGCCTCTATGAAATCGAGCTGGAAAAGAAAAAGGCCGAAACGGGCGCCTTCATCGGCGAGAAATCCGACATCGGCTGGGGCCATCAGATCCGCTCTTACGTGCTTCAACCCTATCAGCTCGTGAAGGATCTCCGCACCGGCGTCGAAAGCCGCACGCCGCAGGATGTGCTCGACGGCGACCTGGACCCGTTCATGGCCGCAGCCCTGGCACAGGCCGTCGGCGGCAAGAAGACGGAAGCCATCGAGGATCTGGAATAGAAAAACCCCGCCCCTCTTGCGCTTGTTCAATCTTTGGTCGAAGAGCGTATATTGCCCCCCATTGGAGACTAGGCGGCGATGACGGCGAAGCGGAATTTCTGGAGCGTGGGCGGCAAGCTGTGTTGCCTTTGTATCGTGCTGGTCCCGTTCGCGTTTGCGGGTCCTGTTAAGGCCAAGGGGACACTCACGATTCTTCCGGCCGGGACCATTGCTGTTTCCATCAACGACAGCGGAGTCGTAACGGGCGGGGAAGATTCAGGCCTGGGCTTCTTGCGCACGCCTGACGGAACGATCACAACGTTCAAAGTAGACGACGATCCTACCGGCCCACAGTGGATCAATAGTTCGGGCGTCATAACCGGATATTATGCCGAGAAGAGCAACGTGGTCCACGGCTTCGTGCGCGATGCCGATGGCGCCGTCACCACCTTCGATGCTCCCGGAGCCAACGGTACGTATCCCTCCAGCATAAACGCGCAGGGCGTCGTCACCGGCTCGTGCATCTGCCAAAAGAAATATAGCGGCTGGGTCCGCGCCGTGAATGGCACGTTCACGTCCATCGACGTGCCCGCCGCACTTGCGACCCAGCCGAGAGGTGTAAACGACAAGGGCGAGATCGTGGGGTTTTGGGAAACCCCCTTGAACACGGAGCATGGATTTTTCCGATCGGCCGACGGAAAGATCACGACCTTCGATCCGCCTGAAAGCCAGCTTACGCTCGCAGAGGCGATCAACAACAAGGGCGCTATAACTGGAAGCTACTCGAAAACGAATAGCGCTTGGCACGGCTATATCCGGCATCCCGACGGAACATTCACGACGTTCGACGCCGGGGGAATCGGTACGGGGGCCACCGCGATAAACGACAAGGGAACGGTCGCAGGAGTTTTTGACAACAACAAGCACCGTTGGAAAGGTTTTGTCCGTTATCCGAGCGGCAAAATAAAATTGATAGCCCCACCCACTTCCAATGGCGGCCGCACCTTTGTATCTGGCATCAACAAGGACGGCGTTGTGGTTGGGTATTTTACGACCCGTCCCGATCACCACACGTGGTTTACGAATTACGGTTTCATCTGGACGCCGTGAGCACGAAATCGCTGCACTTGGAATTTCTCTGGGGAAGATCGGAGTCGGAGATCGAGGTCGGAGTAGAAACTCGCGCAGGATGTGCTCGACGGCGATCTCGACCCGTTCATGGCCGCAGCCTTGGCCCAGGCCGTCGGCGGCAAGAAGACGGAAGCGATTGAGGATTTGGAATAAATACCCCGCCCCTCTTGCGCGTGTTCAATCGTCGGTCGAAGAGTGTATATTGATCCCCATTGGAGACTAGGCGGCGATGACGGCGAAGCGGAATTTCTGGAGCGTTGGCGGCAAGCTGTGCTGCCTTTGTATCGTGCTGGTCCCCTTCGCGTTTGCGGGTCCTGTTAAGGCCAAGAGGACACTCACTATTCTTCCGACCGGGGTCGCTGCTATTTCCATCAACGACAGCGGAGTCGTAACGGGCTGGGAAGATTCGGGCCTGGGCTTCTTGCGCACGCCGGACGGAACGATCACAACGTTTAAGGCCGTAGACAACGCCCATTCTACCCAACCACAGTGGATCAATAGTTCGGGCGTCATAACCGGATATTATTGGGACAACAACGACGTGATCCGTGGCTTCGTGCGCGATGCCGCTGGTGCCATCACCACCTTCGATGCTCCCGGAGCCACGGGAGCGAAGAATAGCGGTACCTTTCCCTCCAGCATAAACGCGCAGGGCGTCGTCACCGGTTCTTGCAGCGACTGCCAAACCGGAAACGGTTGGGTCCGCGCCGTGGATGGCACGATCACGTCCTTCGATGTGCCTGGCGCCGGCGCATGGGGGACCACGCCGACAGGTGTAAACGACAAAGGCGAGATCGTGGGGAGTTATCGCCAACCCGCGGACGGCTTGGATCGTGCGCATGGATTTTTTCGATCGGCCGACGGAAATATCACGACGTTCGATGAGCCTGAAAGCCACCAGATAACGACCGCAGACGCAGTGAACAACAAGGGCGCCATAACGGGAAGTTTCTCGGACGCGAACAGCGCTTGGCGCGGCTATATCCGGCAACCCGACGGAACATTCACGACGTTCGACGCCGACATGGAAGGCGCCGCGATAAACGCCAAGGGAACGATCGCGGGATCTGCCAGGTTAGCGCAGCCTAAAACCAAAGGTTTTGTCCGTTATCCGAGCGGCAAAACGATAAGGATATCCGGACCCAGTGCCAATGGCGGCGGCACCCATGCAACGAGCATCAACAAGGACGGCGTTGTGGTCGGGTATTCTGAGACCCGTCCCGATCACCAATTCTGGTATGTGCATACCGGTTTCATCTGGACACCATGAGCGCGGAGCCGCTGCGCTTGGAATTTTCCTAGGGAAAATCGGAGTCCGGGTAGAAACTCGCGCAGGATGTGCTCGACGGCGATCTGGAGCAGCGCTGGCGCAGGCCATCGGCGGCAAGAAGACGAAAGCCTTCGAGTATCTGGAATGAAAACGCGTGCCCCTGGCCTTGTGAGAAGATGGTTTGAGCCGCTGACCGTGGCGGCGCTTGTGGAAAGAAGTGTGCGGGCGTTTAGTGCCGGGCGATGGCCACGACCAAAAAACTTGCCTCACTGGCGCGCGCGCTACCGGGCGTCGAGGTGAAAGACCATTTCGGCTCGCCGTCGTTCCGCAGAAACGGCCGCATATTTGCGCAGACGGTCGTGGATGCGAACCAGGCCATCCTCAAACTCTCGCCGGCGCATCAGGAATTTCTGTTCGAGGCGCGCGGCGATACGTTCAAGCCGGAAGTGTGGGGCAGCATCCGCTGGACGCGCGTCGATCTGAAGAGCGTTGAAAAGCCTGAACTGCGCCAACTCGTGCAGGAAGCCTATGAGCAGGTTGCAAAGCCAAGGACATCTTCACGGCGCGCCGCCAAAGTGCGGTGAGCGCTCAGGCGGGCGGCGGCGACAAAAGCGAATAGCTACGTCACACCGGTCGCGGCTGTCCGGTCCCTTATCTCTTTCGCCGCTGTTCGACACGTTTGAAAATGCCCAGGTCAGGAGCTTGGTTGAAAACACCGGTGCGTGATGCGTGCGCATCCAAAACCCATGCGGCAGAGCAACGTGCCGGAGCCGCGGCCATTTTTGTCCGACTCAGTCCAGGTTCCAAGGCATGAAGTGGTACGGTGCCGGACAATCGAGAACCGAAAACGTCCCGATTTGGCGTTGCGCTGCCTTACTTGCGATGGGTCAGACTATCTGAGGCGCAGTCCCGCACTACGTTGTCGCAAAGCTCTCGACATGCCTCGGCGATTTCTCCCAGCTCATAGGGCTTCACGAAGAAGCGGCTCCGCTCGACGGCTCGCGATGGCGCTAGGGAATTGCCCGAGGTGTAGAGGACGGCGATGTTCGGAAAGCGGGAACGGAATGCCTCGCCGACATCCCACCCGTTTATGCCGCCTCCGAGCCGGATATCGGTGAAAAGCAGATCGATTTGTCCGTTTGTATCGAGATACGAAAGGGCAACTTCCCCACTCCCAGCCGCCAATACGGCAAAGCCTTCCTCCTCGAGATATTCAACCGTATTCAGCCGAACCATGGTCTCGTCCTCGACGACGACGACGGTCAGACCCGGTTCTTGCGGGTTTTTCAGGACACATACTCCTTGGGCAATTCCGCACGCTCGAAGAGCGGACAGGCGATTACAATTACAACGTGACCAGCCGTGCCCCGTTCCTCCAAAATGTACGAATACGTACAACCAATCGATTAGGGTTCTGGCTCCGTCACCTTGAATATCGTGCGGAATCGCTGGTTCCGCCCCGCACTGTGGTGCCGTAGATGTCGCCCTTTGTGTCCATAATGATCCCGGCAAATGGCCACCAGCCGTCGCCGGTGCCACCAGCTAGGGAATAGAATGACGCCGCCGTGAGCCGTTGTGCCAAAGAAATTCCCCGAATTACGCGGGCTATATTCGAGAATCTGTGCGCACGTATTTTTGAACCGCGCACATGTTCGTGACTGCAGTTCCACGACGAATTCGCGACCTGCTGACACTACTGACATTCTCTGTGCTTTTTTTGCGCGGTGGAAATCGCTTAGCGCGAAGAAGTGATGTGTTCCATTTTAAGATGCTTCGATGCGCCCGCGCGGGCGTCACCGTTTCGTGATGCCCTGACGGCTGATGTTCGCAAAATTCCACCGCTAGTTTTTCGCGGGCTGCGGGCTGCGGCAGAGACCATTCAGAAACAAAACAGGAGACATCTCATGCACGCATTGAACAAAATCCTTCTTGGCGCCACGGCGTTGGCTTTGCCGTTCCTCTCTCAGGCAGAAGCGGCCAGTCTGGTTACGGTGACACCGCCCCCCGGAGCGGTGCAGACCTTCGTCTTCGGAATCAATTCGCACAACGAGATCACGGGCAGCTTCACCGATGCGGATGGCGTCGAGCACGGATTCTTCGGCCCGCTCAACGGCGACTACACGACCTTCGACTACGGCGGAACGAGCATCGGAACCGAGCCGCGCGCCATCAGCGACAAGGGCGCGATCAACGGCTTTGCGGCCGATCCGAACTTTGCTGTCGGAACCGAGTTCTTGCGCAACCCCGACGGCACGGTCGAAACCTTCATGAAAGATGGCGTGCCGCTCGATGGCATCGCGCAGGGCATTAGCAAGAAGGGCAACTCGACCGGCGATTATATCGATCCGAATAACGGCATCAGGACCGGCTATCTCGGGAAAAACGGCAACTACGAATCGGATGTGGATCTCGGACTGGGCGCGACGCGCACGAGCCCGCGAGCCATCAACAAAAGCGGAGCGCTGGCCGGCTTCTTCGTCGATAGCGGCGGCGTTACGCATGGCTTTATCCGGGACAACGGTGTGGTGCAGGTTATCGACGCCGACGAGAGCGGCACGACCGCTCTGGAAGGGTTGAACAAGAAGGGATTCGCCTCCCTTCAGGTCGTTGACGCGGACGGCAATCCCCACTCGATGACCTATGACAGCGGCAGCGGCGAATTCACGGCCATCGACGTACCCGACGGTTCCACGTTCCAGCAGGCCTACCAGGTCAACGACAACGGGCTGGTCGCCGTCCTCACCGATGTCGCCTCCTATATTTATTGTCCGAAGAAGGCGCATTGCCCCAACGGCGCGAAGGATATCGGCGAAGGACGCTCCTGGCATGCCAAACCCGGAAGCGCGTTCGTCTATGACCGCAATGGCCGCACCGGCGTAAAGCCGGCCAGGATCGTGCAGCCCGTACGCGGCGCGAAGCAGTAGCGGCGGCTAGAACAAAAACTGCGACGATACCTGTCGGCTGCGGAGCGACCCCGGCTCCGCAGCCGATTTTTTTATAATTCGTGGCCGCAATAAGTGGCGCATCTGTTGAAGCGGCCGGGCGCTTGTTAAAGTCCGCCTGCGGGCGTTATGTGCCGGACGATGTCCACGACCAAAGACCTTGCCGCGCTGGCGCGCGCGCTGCCCGGCGTCGAGGTGAAAGACCATTTCGGCTCGCCATCGTTTCGCAGAAACGGCCGCATCTTCGCGCAAGCTGTCACGGATGCGAACCAGGCCATCCTCAAACTCTCGCCGGCGCATCAGGAATTTCTGTTCGAGGCCCGCGGCGATACGTTCAAGCCGGAAGTGTGGGGCAGCATCCGCTGGACGCGCGTCGATCTGAAGAGCGTTGAAAAGCCTGAACTGCGCCAGCTCGTGCAGGAAGCCTATGAACAGGTGGCAAAGCCAAGGAAATCTTCAACGCGCGCGGTCAAGGTACGATGAGCGCTTAGGCCGGCGGCGGCGCCAAACCGCCGCTCTTGCTCAATCCATGGTCCAGTGGCGTATACTGCCGCCTTCATCGAAGGAAGCGGCGATGCCGGCGAAGCGGAATTTCTGGAGCGTGGGCGGCAAGCTGTGTTGCCTTTGTATCGTGCTGGTCCCGTTCGCGTTTGCGGGTCCTGTCAAGGCCAAGAGGACACTCACGATTCTTCCGACCGGGGTCGCTGCTATTTCCATCAACGACAGCGGAGTCGTAACGGGCTGGGAAGATACACGCCCCCCCCTGGGCTTCGTGCGCACGCCGGACGGAACGATCACGACGTTTAAAGCCGTAGACAACGCACATTCTACCCAACCACAGTGGATCAATAGTTCGGGCGTCATAACCGGATATTATTGGGACAACAACGACGTGATCCGCGGCTTCGTGCGCGATGCCGCTGGCACCGTCACCACCTTCGACGCTCCCGGAGCCAGAGGAGATAAGAATGCCGGTACGCTTCCCTGCTGCATAAACGCGCAAGGCGCCGTCATCGGCTTTTGCAGCAGTTGCCAAACCGGAATCGGCGGCTGGGTCCGCGCTGCGGATGGCACGTTCACGTCGATCGATGTGCCCGGCGCATATCAAACCAAGCCGTTAGGTATAAACGACAAGGGCGAGATCGTGGGGTTTTATAGCGACTCCGAGGGCCGCTTGGATCGTACGCATGGATTTTTTCGATCGGCCGACGGAAAGTTTACGACCTTCGATGAGCCTGAAAGCTACGAGATAACGATCGCAGACGCAGTCAACAACAAGGGCGCTATAACGGGAAAATTCTCTACCGCCAATTACGCTTGGCGCGGCTATATCCGGCAACCCGACGGAACATTTACGACGTTCGACGCCGACATGGAAGGCGCCGCGATAAACGCCAAAGGAACGATCGCAGGAGCTGCCAGGTTAGCGCAGCCTAAAACCAAAGGTTTCGTCCGTTATCCGAGGGGCAAAACGATAAAGATATCCGGACCCAGTACCGGCGGCGGCGGCACTTTTGCAACGAGCATCAACAAGGACGGCGTTGTGGTTGGGTATTTTACGACCCGTCCCTATACGAGTACCGGCTTTATCTGGACGCCGTGATTATGGAGCTGGTGCGGCGGCTGGTCGTCGAGACTCTTTCGAGATCATACGCCACGTTGCGGCCAGGCGTGCTCCAGCGATCCACAAAAGCCGCAGCGATCGAAGATCTGGAATAGGAAAACCCGCCGCGGATCGGCCGGGCGTGATTTTCTCCTACTCTCGAAAAGAAAAATCAGGCGCCGGTGTTGAGCGGCGCAAACGTCGCCGCGGCTGCCGGGCGTGGCGCATCTGTTGAACGCGTGATCGGCGTTACGACTGAGGACACCACCGCAGCTTCGCTTTCCGGTTTGTTTCTGCCTGGCACATTGGCGAGCGGATTGTCGGCGTGACGGCAGTTGCCTTCGAAGAAGGCGCCGGTCTCGACCGAAAACGCTTCGTGCAGAATGTCGCCCTCGACATGGCAGGTCGCCGCCAGCGTGACCTTGCGGGCGCGGATGCTGCCCTGGACGCGGCCGCGGACGGTCACTTCCTCGGCTGCCACATCGCCCTGGACGAGCGCCTTCTCGCCGATCACAAGGTTCGACGTGTTGACGTTGCCATCGACCCTGCCGTCGATCTGGATGTCGCCGCTCGACGTGAGCGTGCCGGTCACCACGAGATCGGCACTGATGATGGACGGCGCGGACGATGAGCGGGTCGGACGTTTCTGTTGCTGCTGGGCCGCCGAGGTCGCAGCCTGCGGAGCTGCAGGTTCCTTATTCCAGCTAGAGAACATGATGACCTGCCTCGATGAACTTGCTCGGGTTTCTCATGACGTTATCGTACCAGACTTCGTAATGGACATGCGGTCCCGTGCTGTGACCGGTCGACCCCACCCGTCCGATGGGCGTCCCTTTTTCAATTCTGGCACCAATATGAACGAGAATAGATGACAGATGGCCGTAGCGGGTGTGGATTCCAAGGCCATGGTCAATTTCGACTAAGTTTCCGTACGCACCTTTTGGTCCAGCCCACACCACCACACCGGGTGCCGTGGCTTGAACGGAAGAACCCCAGGGGCCGGCGAAATCCACGCCCGGGTGAAACGACCACCTTCCATTGATCGGGTCGACACGGGGGCCGAAGCCGCTGGTGCGTTCGAACTTCGCGCCATTTACGGGAATGGTCATCGGTATGTGACGCATCGCGCCCAGAAGCTCATCCATCTCGTTCAGGACGGCCGACGCTTTCAGATAGGCGTCCTGGAAGCCGCGGTCGGAGATGCCCTGGATCTGCACAGTCTCAAGCGGAATGTCCGGGCCGCCGACACCGTGAAGCGCTTCGTATTTCTGGGCGAACTGATCCGCATCGATCCCGGTCCCGCGGATAAGGCCGCGCAGGCTGCCGATACCGTCGGAAACCTCGACCTCGGTGCGGGCCATTAGCGCGGTTTCGTCCTCGCCGATCTTTCCGACGCGCGCGGTCTGTGACGCCAGCACCCGAAGGCCGGAATGACGCGCAAACGCATCGGCTTCCAGGGCGGCCTGACGCTGTTGTTGCGAGGGACGTTTGCCGAACAATGCGCCGGCAAGGCGTCCCAGCGGGCCGCCGAAATCGAGCAGGCTGGCCTTGTTGGGTTTGGCTGCGCGCGGTTGCGCAGGCACAGGCTGCGGCATGACCTGCAGGAAGGACCCGCCGCCCGCGTCGCTGTCATCGTCGGATGCCCCGGCCGGCGGCGGCGCGGATTCAACACCGTCCGCTGCGGCTTGGGTCTGGCCCGTAAAACCGCTGGGAGCAGGGTTTGCGCTACCGAGCCCACCGAACAGTGCGTCGACCTGATGCTTGCGGTCGAGGAATCGCACGATGGTGTTCTGTTTGGTCTGAAGTTCGTCCGCCTTGGCCTTGAACCGGTCCTCGGCCGACACCAGAGCGCCGTTCAATTCGTCATAGGACAATTGAAGATCGGCGACTCTGTTTTCATAGGCCGATTGCATCTGCTGATAGCGATGATCCTTCGCGGCGATGATGCGGTCCTTGAAGATCACATTGACGGTGGCGAACGCGACCCAGCCCAGAAAGATCAGGGTCATGCCGGCGAGCGTCGCCTGCAGGGAGGGTCCGAAGGTGAAGAATTGCACCCGTCCATCGCTGCGGATGTAAATCTGCCGTTCCGGGAAGGTATCATGGAGCCACGCCCAAACGCGCTCCACGAGCGTTTCCGCCATGCCCGAACTTCCCTTATGGGCGTCTAACGCGCCAGCCCCAACCGGGTCAGTCTGACCCGGTTGCCGCCGTCCGATCAAGTTTTTGGCCCAAAAGAACGACTGGGACGTTAATCTGGGACGGAAGAATTGCGCCAATTGGCGCCGGCTGATCAAAGCGCTTTGGCCGCGGCGAGCACGGCCTCCACATGTCCGGCAACCTTCACCTTCCGCCAGATTTCGCGGATCGTCCCCTTGGCATCGACCAGAAAGGTCGCCCGTTCCATGCCCATGTATTTTCTCCCATACATGCTCTTTTCGACCCACACCCCATAAGCATCGGCTAACGCCGTTTCGGGGTCGGAGCCCAGGATCACTTTAAGCTTGTGCTTGGTCTTGAAGCGGTCGTGCGACGCAATTGTGTCCTTCGAAACACCTATAACAGATGTATTTAACTCGCTGAATTTATTGATTTTCTTAGAGAAGTCGATAGCTTCGGCGGTGCAGCCTGCCGTATCGTCCTTGGGATAGAAATAGAGGACGTAAGGGTTACCTTTCAGACTGGCTGAAGATATGTGACCACCGCCATCAACAGGCAGCTTGAACGCGGGCGCTTTGTCGCCGGGCTTGAGGTCCATGCGGGCTCGCGAAATGTTACGTGTGGTTACAACGGCGTACGCGATAAAGCTTATGTCGTTTTTGTGCAAGAGGGGCATTCAGAAGGTGTTGGGAAGTTATGTCTCAGGCTGTCGGCCCAGCTTCGGCCCCAATCGCCCGCGATAGCACCCGCCCCATGGTTTTGATCCGGGAAGAGGAATTTGTTCTTTAGGCAGTACATCAAGGCCCATCATATTAGCCATGCCGCCCTCGTCGTGGGCGGGATCGGGGCGGCCGTCGTCTTTTTTATGGTTGGGGCCGTGATCCGGCTGTTGGTCGGTCCCGTCTCCCTCGGCCCCCTCGGCGGCACGCTTTCCAACGCGATCGCCCAGGCCCTCCCGGGCATCACCGTGACATACGACCAGGCCGCCATCGAATGGTCGCGCGACCAGGGACGGGTCAACCTCGTCATTCTGGGGGCGCGTGTTTTCGATGCCGAGAAACGCCTCATCGCCGAAGCCCCAAAAGCCGACATCGATCTCGCGGCCCAACCGCTTCTGGAAGGCAAGACCGTGGTCCGGCGGATCACGCTTGTGGGCGTGCAACTAACCCTTGTGCGGAACGCCGAAGGCGGGCTGCGGCTCGGCACCGAAAAGGACAAGAATCAGCACGACCTCTTCAGCCGAATAACCGATGCCATCACCAAGCGCAGCAACAGCGCGTCGTCGCTGCAATCCTTTGCCGTGCGCGATGCCAGGCTCGCGTTCTTTGACGAACCGAGCGGCCTGCAGCTTGTCGCGCCGAAAGCCAATTTTCTGCTGTCCACCGCAGGCCGCGACGTCAAGGCGTCGCTCGACGGCGCCGTGCAGATCGCGCGCAGCACCGCCCATCTCACCGGCGAGTTCACGATCCCGCCGGGCAAGGGCGCGGTGACGGCGGCTGTCGCAATCAAGGGGCTCGATCTGCGCGCCCTGGCATCGGACGGCAAGAGCTTTGCCGCGGTGAAGAACGTCGCAATGGTTGTCGATCTGTCGGCTTCGATTGTGCTGCAGGGCGTGAAGCTCGTCAGCGCGGATTTCGGCGTCGGCGGAAAAGGGTCGATCGTCATCCCCGGACTGGCACGGGGTCCCTTGCAGGTCCGCTCGGTTCAGATCGTCGGACGCTATGACGGCCTCGCGCACAGGGTCCTTCTGGACGATGCGACCTTCGATGGCGATCGGGCATCGGCCCATCTGACCGGGCGCGGTGAGCTCGTTTATGACGCGTCGAATGCGCTGACGACGGTTTCGTTCGAGACCAAGGCCGACAAGTTCGCGCTGAACATGCCCGGCGTGTTTGCGGCGCCGGTCGCGTTCAAGACCGTCACGCTTCGTGGGAGCTATCTGCCTGCGACACGGGATATCAATCTCGATCATGCCGAAGTCGCGAGTGGTGCGCTGTCGGCACAGGCATCGGGCAAGATCACACTTGTTCCGGATCAGGCGCCGGCAATCAATCTCAAGGGCCAGACCGCTTCGCTTCCCGTTCGCGAGCTGCTGCATATCTGGCCGCTGAATGTCGGAGAAGGCGCGCGCTCCTGGATCGGCGACAACATCTCCGCCGGAACCATCGGGCCGATCGCGTTCGAGGCGCACATGCCTGCCGGCATGCTCGATGCCGATGTCCTTCCCGAAGGCGCGCTGAAAGTCGTCATCCCGATGACGGGCGCGGACGTGAACTATATCAAAGGCCTCACGCATCTGACGGAGCTTCGCGGGACGGCCACGCTCACGGGCGATACGTTCAAAGCGGATATCACCGGCGCGCGCGTGGGTCCGCTCGTCGTGACGCAGGCTCACGCTGTAATCTCCGCACTCCATGTTCCCGCGGCACCGGGCGATATCACGGCGCATGTCACGGGCACGATGCCCGAGATCCTGGCGCTGGTGGATCTCAAACCGCTGAATTATCCGACCCGTTTCGGGATCAACGCTTCGCAGACCAAAGGCACCGCCGTGGTCGATCTCTCCGTCCATCTGCCGATGCGCAAGAACCTCCGCGTCGATGACGTTGCGGTGGGTGTGAAGGCAAACGTCAAGGGATTTGTGATCGCGCTGGGCAAAGCGACGGAGCTGACGGACGGCGACATCAATTTTCAGATCGACAATGCGCGCCTTCGTGCCCAGGGCACGGCGATGCTCGCGGATTCCAGGCTCGGCATCGACTGGACCGAGGAATTCAAATCCGCATCGCCGCTCACCACCCATATCAACGTCAAGGGAACGCTCGATGAGGGCGGGCGGGAGACTCTCGGCTTTCCCTCGGCCGGTCTGCTAAAAGGTCCTGTCGGCGTTACCGCGGTTCTGACAGGCCAGCGCGGCCAGCTCAGAAATGCCGATATGACGATGGACCTGACGCCGGCAGTCCTGAACATCGACCTGTTGGGTGTGAACAAAACCGCTGGATCTCCGGCGAGCGCGCATGTGAACGCGACGTTCGGCGGGCGCAGCGTGGTTCGTTCCGAAACGCTCAAGCTCTCCGGTCCGGGGATCGCCGCCACGGCCAGCGCGGTGTTCAACGAAGAGGGCCACCTCGCCAATCTCAGCATCCCGTCGCTGCGGGCTGGCGCCAATGAGGACTTCTCCCTCAATCTCAAGCGCGACGCCTCCGGGACCGACATCGCCGTTCGCGGCCGCTCGCTCGACGGCACGCGGCTCGCGAGCAAAGGCAGTGATGGCAAAAGCGACGATCAGTTGATCGAGGGGCCGTTCCACATCAGCGCCCGCCTGGACAGGCTGATGCTGCGCGAGGGCGTTGCGGTTGCGCCGTTCATGCTCGAAACCTCAGGCATCGGCGACCGGCTGTCGTCACTGACGCTTAGCGGTTCGCTCTCCAAGACGGCAACGGTCAGCGGCGACATGGCGACGGACACGGCGCGCCATCTGACCATCTCGACCAACGACGCGGGCCTTCTGATCAAAGGTCTGTTCGGCTCGACCAGTATCCGTGGTGGAAAGCTCGATCTGGTGGCCACGCTTCCCGGCCGGGGCTCCGATCCGCCGAAGGACGCGAAGGTATCGGAATTCCAGGGCAAGATCACCGCGCGCGACTTTAAGGTGCTGAACCAGCCGCTGCTCACGCGCCTGTTCACGGCGGGATCGCTGGGCGGCATGATCAATCTGATGCAGGGCCAAGGCATCGCGGTCGACGAGCTTGAGGTGCCGTACTCTTCGCGCAACGGCGTGATTTCGGTGCACGATGCGAAAGCGACGGGACCATCGGTCGGCGCGACTGCCGACGGCTACATCGACAGGCCGAAGAACGACCTCGCGCTCAAGGGAACGCTGGTGCCGATGTTCGGGCTGAACAACGTGCTGGGCAACATTCCGGTTCTTGGCGACGTGTTGATCTCGAAAGAGGGTGAGGGCGTGTTCGGGATGACCTATTCGGCGCACGGCAATGCCGATCAGCCCGAGGTCAGCGTCAATCCGCTCGCGATGCTGACTCCGGGAATCTTACGTCGCATTTTCGAAGGCAAGATCCCAACCGCCGCGCAGGCGCCATCGAACGCCGCGCCACCGCCAATACCGCAGCCGAGTCCGAATTAGGGTTCAGACTCCTACCAACAGCTTGTCATGGCCCGCGAATGCGGGCCACCCAGTTCGGTTCTACGCGATGACGCTCGTTTCGCGAGGTCAAAGAGAAAACCTGCGAGAACATCACGGGATGTCATCTGGGTGGCCCGCATTCGCGGGCCATGACACCTGTTCAATTGAGCACAGACCCTAAACCGGTTTCACCAGCATGTGTTTCTTGCGTCCGATGGAGAGCTTGATCGCGCCATCGGTGAAGTCGGAAAGGTTCACCGTCGCTTTCACGTCCTTCACGGCCACGTCGTTGAGGCGCAGTCCGCCACCCTCGATCTGACGTCGGGCTTCGCTCGACGATGACGTCAGACCGGAAAGTTGCGCGAGCGTCGTAACGGGGATCCCTGCCGCGAGCTTGTCGCGCCCGATCTCAAACGTCGGAAGGCCTTCGGCCATCGCGCCTTCTTCGAAGGCCCGGCGCGCGGTTTCGGCGGCCGCTTCCGCCGCCTCGCGGCCGTGAAGGATGGTCGTGGCTTCGGTCGCGAGCGTTTTCTTGGCGTCGTTCAGTTCCGAGCCCGACAGCTTTTCCAGCCGCGCGATTTCATCCATCGGCAGATCGGTGAAGAGGCGCAGGAAGCGTCCGACATCCTTGTCTTCCGTGTTGCGCCAGAACTGCCAGTAATCGTACGGGCTCTTCTGATCGGCATTGAGCCACACCGCGCCGGCCGCCGTCTTGCCCATCTTAGCGCCCGATGCCGTGGTGATGAGCGGCGTGGTGAGACCGAAGAGCTGCACGTTCTCCATGCGGCGGCCGAGATCGATGCCGCTCACCACGTTGCCCCATTGATCGGAGCCGGAAGATTGCAGGCGGCAGCCGTAACGCTTGTAGAGCTCGACGAAATCGAAGGCCTGCATCAGCGAGTAGTTGAACTCGAGGAACGAGAGCGGCTGCTCGCGGTCGAGACGCAGCTTCACACTCTCCATGGTCAGCATGCGGTTGACGGAGAAGTGACGGCCGACCTCGCGCAGGAACGGAATGTATTCGAGCTTGTCGAGCCATTCGGCATTGTCGACCATGATGGCGTCGCTCGGCCCGTCGCCGAATCTCAAGAGATGCTTCACGCCCTTGAGGATGGCCTGCTTGTTGGCTTCGATCTGCTCGCTGGTCAGGAGCAGGCGCGTTTCGTCCTTGCCGGATGGGTCGCCGGCCTTGGTCGTGCCGCCGCCCATGAGCAGGATGGGACGGTGCCCCGTCTGCTGAAGGCGGCGCAGCGTCATCAATTGCACGAGACTGCCGACATGCAGGCTTGGCGCCGTGCAGTCGAAGCCGATATACGCCGTGACGCGCTCCTTCTGGAATTGCGCGTCCAGATCCTCCGGCGAGGAGCAGTCGTAATAGGCACCGCGCTCCACGAAGGTGCGGAGAAACTCGGATTTGAAGCTGTGACCGGCGCCGGACATGGTATGCAACTCACGATGAAAGAGCCGGGTCTGTAGCACGGATGGCCGCCAACAAAAATCCGAGAGGGCAAAAAGTCATTGGGCTGATGAGCGGCACCTCGCTCGACGGCATCGACGCGGCCCTCGTCGAGACTGACGGCGAGGACGTCGCCGTCCCCGGCCCGGCGCTTACGATCCCGTACGATGACGACACACGCGCCATGCTGCGCGCGGCGTTGCACGACGCCAAGGACGTCGCCGCCGGCGAGCCTGTGCCCTATGCGATCCGCGAGGCCGAACGTCGCGTCACGGAAGCCCATGCGGATGCCGTGACGGAATTGCTGCGCGTGGCGGCCTTAAGGCCTCGCGATGTTGCGCTGATCGGCTTTCACGGACAGACGATCCTGCATCGTCCTCATCAACGCTGGACCTGGCAGATCGGCGACGGGAAGTTGCTGGCCCGGCTCACCGGTATCCCCGTCGTCAACGATTTCCGCAGCGCCGATGTGAAGGCTGGCGGGCAGGGCGCCCCGCTCGTGCCGCTTTACCATGCGGCGCTGGTGCGCAAGGCCGAAAGCCTTTCGCCTCCGATTGCAATGATCAACATCGGCGGCGTCGCCAATGTCACTTATGTCGGCCGCGACGAAATCCTGGCTTTCGATACCGGCCCCGGCAACGCGCCGATCGACGATTGGGCTTATCGCCACACCGGAAAGCCGGTGGACGAACACAGCACGCTCGCAAAGCAGGGGCGCGTCAATGACGAGGCGCTGACCGACATGCTCGATCATGATTTCTTCGCGCGCGTTCCGCCCAAGTCGCTCGACCGGCTGGATTTCACGACGGCGGCCGTCGAGCATTTGAATCCGGAAGACGGTGCCGCAACACTCACCGCCTTTACCGCGGCGTCCATCGCCCGGGCGCGCGAGCATTTCCCCGATCCCGCCACGACCTGGATCGTGATGGGCGGCGGCCGGCACAATCCCAAGCTCATGGAAGAATTGCGCGCGCGCGTGAACGCGCCGGTGCTGGCCGCCGAAGATGCCGGCTGGCGCGGAGATTTCGTCGAAGCGGAAGCGTTCGCCTATCTCGCGGCACGATCACGCAAGGGTCTGCCGCTTAGCCTCCCAACGACAACCGGGGTCGCCGAGCCGGTCACCGGCGGACGGTTTCATCTGCCTTGATCGGCTTAGGTGCCATGATCCTTGTGACGTCCGGTTGAAGCGCCAGTGCGGCTTTGATGTCGGCGTTGCCTTCCTTGGGATCTCCGGACCTGCATTTTGCCAACCCGCGCAGATACAGCGATGGCGCGTAGTCTGCTTTTATCGCGAGCGAGGCGTCAAAATCGGCGATGGCCTCTTGGTCCTGGCCCCGCCCAAATTCCAAAAGGCCGCGCAAGCCAACTGCGAGGAACGAGTTTGGCGTCAGCGATATTGCCCTATTGCAGTCCGCGAGAGCGTCATCGCCCGTGGGATTACGGTCATGCTTTTGCGCACACCGGACAAGGAACGCTACGCCCAACGCGTTCTGGGCTTTTGCGACAGCGTGCTTGTATTCGCCGGTCTCGTGCTCGTCTCCGCGCTCGTGCGAGGAATCGTGCTGCGTTCCGTACTCTACATCCGTAAAATCCATGCGAACTTTCGCAGGATCGATTTTTATGAGCTGAGAATAGTCATCCCAGGCAGCATCCGGATCGTTCATCTCGAGACGCAACATGAGCCGGTCCAAATAGGCCTGCCACATGTTCGGTTGGCGTGTAATCGCTTCGCTGTAGGCTGCAAGTGCCTTTGCTTTTTCGCCTTTGGCATCAAAGGCCGCGCCAAGGTTCATCTCCGCGAGTGCATATTCGGCCGGCTCAAGACCTTGGGCGCTGTAGAACTGTTTACAAGCTTCGATGCGCCGGTCGGGGTCCCTTGTGCGGTCCGCACAATGGCTGATGATTTGCTGGAAAGATTGTGCGCTTACCGCGGTGGTCAAAAGTGCATACGCCAGAACAGTGGTGTTCCAGCGCCGCATCAGCGTCCCACGCGCGGCGAGCTCATCATGCGCGAGACGTATTCCTTCACGACTTCGACGACGTCGGCTTCGTGCTTGTCGAAGAAATGATTGGCGCCGTCGATCTTGTTGTAGGTGATCCGGATACCCTTCTGGGCCGTCAGGCGGTCGACGAGCTTCTGCACGTCGGGTTCGGGAACGACCTGGTCCTTGGTGCCGTGCACGATCAGGCCGGATGCGGGGCAGGGCGCAAGGAATGCGAAATCGTACATGCTGGCCGGCGGTGCGATCGACACGAAGCCGGTGATCTCGGGCCTGCGCATCAGAAGCTGCATGCCGATCCAGGCGCCGAACGAAATACCGCATACCCACACATGCGACGGATTCGGATAGAGCGTGTTCATCCAGTCGAGGATGGCGGCCGCGTCGGAGAGTTCGCCCGCGCCGGAATCGAAAGTGCCCTGGCTGCGCCCGACGCCGCGGAAATTGAACCGGACCGTCGTGCAGCCCAGCCCGTGGAACATGTGGAACAGGTCATAGACCAGCGGATTGTTCATCGTGCCGCCGAACTGCGGGTGCGGATGCAGCACGAGCGCCATGGGGGCGCCGACCGCCTTCTGGCGCTGGTAACGGACTTCGATGCGCCCGGCGGGTCCCGGCAGAATGACGTCAGGCATGGGGGTGACTCACACTGCGGATTTCGGGCATTCGTTGATAAATACACTGGGGAATTTGTGGGTATTGGCGGTCATAAAAACCGTTTAATTTCAGTGCCTTAAATATTCTCAAAATCATCACCGTCTCAATACTTGACCATGGCGCTTGGGAATTTTATATCCCGCATGAACGAATGCCATGCGCGTGGGGGTTGCTTCTACACCAAAGGCCCCCCTTGGAAGCAAGAAAAACACGCTGGTTTGCCCGGAGTTTATGCCATGCGGCTGAGCACCAAAGGACGTTATGCAGTCATGGCGATGGCCGATCTGGCCTCGCACGAGGCGAACGCGCGCCCCGTATCGCTGGCGGATATTGCCGAGCGCCAGGAGATATCGCTGTCTTACTTGGAACAATTGTTCGCCAAGCTTCGGCGCGGCGGCCTGGTGACGAGCGTGCGCGGGCCCGGCGGCGGCTATCGCCTCAGCCGCCCGTCAGCTGAGGTACGCGTCGCCGACATCATCGTTGCCGTGGATGAGCCGATTACGGCCACGCGCTGCCGGGCGGGAAGCCCAAAGGGATGCACCGGAACCAGCACGCGCTGCGTCACCCACGATCTCTGGGAAGAACTCGGGCGGCAGATCCACGTTTTCTTATCGTCGGTGTCGCTGGCCGATGTGGTGGAGAAGCGCGTTCTCGGCCGCACGCGGCCCTGCGACGGGCAGGCCAACGACAATCGTGTGGCCGCGTAAGAAATAGATTCGTCATGCATTACATCGATCATAATGCGACGTCGCCATTACGGCCGGAAGCACAGGCCGCCACGGAGCGTGCGCTCGCCGTCGGCGCCAATCCATCGTCCGTACACGGACGGGGCCGCGCGGCGCGGGCCATCGTCGAGGAGGCCCGCGAGCAAGTGGCGTCGCTTGTCCACGCGCGTACGCAGGACGTAATCTTCACGAGTGGCGGTACGGAAGCGAATGCGCTTGCACTCTGGGGCGCCCTCGGCGGCGGCGCCGAAGCGGGCGAACGCATCACTAGGCTGTTCGTTTCCGCGATCGAGCACGACAGTGTTCTCACGAATGCGCACGCGATCGCGGAACGCAGCGCGGGCACGCGCCTGACGGTCATCCCGGTCACGAAGGATGGCGTCGTCGATCTGGGTGCGCTCAGCGACGGCTTGCGCGAAGGCAAGGGCCGCGCGCTGATCGCCGTGATGGCGGCGAACAACGAGACCGGCGTGATCCAGCCGATTGCCGCGATCTCTGCGCTCGCAAAGGAATATGGCGCGCTGTTGCTGGTTGACGCCGTGCAGGCAGCGGGCAAAACCGATTTGGATTTTTCCGCGGCGGACTACCTGTCGCTTTCGGCACACAAGATCGGCGGCCCGCAGGGCGTTGGCGCTTTGGTCGTAAAAGAGAGCGTGCCGTTTGCAGCACAGATGCTGGGCGGCGGTCAGGAACGCGGGTTGCGTGCAGGGACGGAGAATGTTGCCGGCATTGCGGGCTTCGGCGCGGCGGCCGCGATTGCGAAGGATGCTTCGGATATGCTTCGCGACGATTTCGAGACGCAACTCCTTCGACTCGTTCCGGATGCTGTGATCTTCGGCACGAACGCGTCCCGCTTGGGCAACACGTCAAACTTCGCGCTGCCCGGCATTGCGGCCGAAACGGCGCTCATGGCGCTCGATCTCGACGGCGTGATGGTTAGCTCCGGTGCTGCGTGCTCGTCGGGCAAGGTGAAGCCGTCACATGTGCTGAAGGCGATGGGCGTCACGGACGATCTTGCACGCTCGGCACTGCGCGTGAGCTTAGGTTGGAATTCCACGCAATCCGATGTCGATGCGGTCACAGTATCGCTCGCGAAATTGGCGCAGCGTGTCCGCGCGCGGGAGGCTGCATAATGGCCGCTGTCGAAACCCGCGAGAAGGTCGCCGCGCTCGGCGAGAAGTACAAATACGGCTTCGTCACCGATATCGAGATGGAGCGTGCGCCGAAGGGCCTCAACGAGGACACGGTGCGCTACATCTCGGCGAAGAAGAACGAGCCGGAATGGATGCTGGAGTGGCGGCTGTCGGCGTTTCGCCGCTGGCTCGAGATGCGCGAGCCGACCTGGGCACGCGTGCACTATCCCAAGATCGACTACCAGGGCGCCTACTATTACGCCGCGCCCAAGAACACGCCGCTGAAGCAGAGTCTCGACGAGGTCGACCCGAAGCTGCTCGAGACCTACAACAAGCTCGGCATTCCGCTCAGCGAGCAGATGCTGCTCGCGGGCGTGGCCGTCGATGCGGTGTTCGATTCCGTCTCGGTCGCAACGACCTTCAAGGAGAAGCTCTCGGAAGCCGGCGTGATCTTCTGCCCGATCTCGGAGGCGATCCGCGACTATCCCGACATGGTGCGCAAATATCTGGGCACGGTCGTTCCGGTCACCGACAATTTCTTCGCCACGCTCAATTCGGCGGTGTTCTCCGACGGCACGTTCGTTTACGTGCCCAAGGGCGTGCGCTGCCCGATGGAGCTGTCGACCTATTTCCGCATCAATGCCAGCGAGACCGGCCAGTTCGAGCGCACGCTGATCGTCGCGGACGAGGGCTCGTATGTGAGCTATCTCGAAGGCTGCACCGCGCCCAAGCGCGACGAGAACCAGCTGCACGCCGCCGTCGTCGAGCTGGTCGCGCTGGAAGGCGCGGAGATCAAATACTCGACGGTGCAGAACTGGTATCCCGGCGACGAGGAAGGCCGTGGCGGTATCTTCAATTTCGTCACCAAGCGCGGCGATTGCCGCGGCGACCGCTCCAAGATTTCGTGGACCCAGGTCGAGACCGGTTCGGCGATCACCTGGAAATATCCGTCCTGTATCCTGCGCGGCGACGACACGGTGGGCGAGTTCTATTCCATCGCCATCGCCAACCATTTCCAGCAGGCCGACACCGGCACCAAGATGATCCATCTGGGCAAAAACACACGATCTCGCATCGTGTCCAAGGGCATCAGCGCGGGCAAGGCACAGAACACCTATCGCGGGCTCGTCAGCGTGCACCCGAAGGCGGAAGGCGCGCGCAACTACACGCAATGTGACTCGCTCCTCATCGGCGGTGAGTGCGGCGCGCACACTGTGCCCTATATCGAGAGCCGCAATCCCTCCGCGCGCGTGGAGCACGAGGCGACGACCTCCAAGATCGCCGACGACCAGCTCTTCTATTGCCTCCAGCGCGGCATTCCGCAGGAAGAGGCGGTGGCGCTCATCGTCAACGGGTTCTGCAAGGAGGTTCTGCAGCAGCTCCCCATGGAGTTCGCGGTCGAAGCCCAGAAGCTGGTCGGCATCTCGCTTGAAGGGAGCGTGGGATGACGACGATCACGCTCTACCGTCCCGTAGGGACCAGGGAATTAGCACTCATTGAGGCAACCGGATTTCGCGCGTTCCCCCCGCGCCTTCCGGAGCAACCAATTTTCTATCCTGTGACCAACCAAGCTTATGCAATTCAGATCGCACGCGACTGGAATACGAAGCAAGGTGACCAGATCGGCTTTGTGACGCGCTTTGCTGTGGCTGCGACGCACTTGGAAAAATACCAACGCAAGATCGTGGGTGGCCGTCAACACGAAGAATATTGGATTCCTGCCGAGGAGCTGGACGCCTTCAATGCTGCCATTATCGGGACGATTGATGTCGTCGGTCGATACACCGAGCAGGATCGGCTCGAACACGAAAAGAACCTAACGCATGCTTGAGATCAAAGACCTCCACGTTGCTGTCGGCGGCAAGGAAATCCTTAAAGGCCTGAGCCTTTCCGTGAATGCGGGCGAGGTGCACGCAATCATGGGGCCGAACGGGTCTGGCAAGTCGACGCTTTCTTACGTCCTGGCCGGCCGCGCGGGTTACGATGTCACGGACGGAAGCATCACCTACAACGGCGAGGATCTGAACGCGCTCGCGCCCGAGGCGCGCGCCGCCAAGGGTGTATTCCTCGCGATGCAGTACCCGGTCGAGATTCCGGGCGTAACCACCATGACGTTCCTCAAGACCGCGCTGAACGCGCAGCGCCGCGCTCGCGGCGAGAGCGATCTGGATGCCTTGAACGTGCTCAAGCGCGTGCGCGAGAAAGCCGCGACGCTGAAAGTCTCCGAGGAGATGCTGCGGCGTGCCCTGAATGTCGGTTTTTCGGGCGGCGAGAAGAAGCGCCTCGAAATTCTCCAGATGGCGCTGTTCGAGCCGAAGCTTGCGATCCTCGACGAAACCGATTCCGGGCTCGACATCGATGCCCTGAAGCTGGTGGCGGAAGGCGTGAACGCCGTGCGCTCGCCGGAGCGCGCAATGCTCGTGATCACGCACTATCAGCGCCTGCTCAACTACATCGTGCCGGATCGCGTGCATGTGCTTTCCGCCGGCCGGATCATCCGCGAAGGCGGGAAGGAACTTGCCCACGAGCTCGAAGCCAAGGGCTATGAGCAGATCGTGAAGGACGCGGCATGAACGCGGCGCTTTCCAGGCTTGACGCACGGCGCGCCGAAGCGGCGGAGCAATTCCGCACGCTCGGTGTCCCGCATCGCCGTGTCGAGGCGTGGAAATACAGCGACCTCCGGGTCGTCGCCGATGCCGGCGCTGTTTCAAACGCCGGCGCGGCACGCTGGACAATCGAACACTGTTCCGACGACGTCGAATTCATCGACCTTTCCAGCGGCACGCTCCCCGATTGGGTGCGTACGCATCTTGGCGCGCTCAAAAGCGATAGCGTGATGGGCTCGGCCTCGCTTGCCTTTGCCCAGTCCGGTTTTGCGTTGCGTGTTCCCCGCGGCAAATCCGGCGAGGTTCGTGTGAACTTCGCATCCGTGGGTCAGGCGCGCGTTCTGATCGTGCTGGAGGATGGTGCAAGCCTCAGCTATGTCGAAGCGGTTCCCAGCGGTCTTGAGGGCCTGCAGAATATCGGCATGGAAGTCCGTGTCGGCGAGAACGCACATTTCACGCACGCGCGGACGGCGCTCGCATCGGTCAAAGCGGTGCAGATTGCCGACATCGTGGCCACGGTGGCGCGGAGCGGGTCCTACCGTCTTTACAGCGGCGCGTTTGGCGCCGAACTCTCGCGTCTCGAACTCAAGCTTTCGCTCGATGGTGAAGGTGCCGAAGCGCATCTCGCAGGCGTCGGCGTCCTGGCCGACGGCACGCATAGCGATGTCACGACGCACATCGTTCATGCGTCCGGCAACACGCGAAGCACGCAGCTCTTCAAGAATGTCGCCGGCGGAAAGTCGCGTGTCATCTATCAGGGAAAGATCACGGTCGCGAAAGGCGCCAACGGATCGGACAGCCGCCAGACGGCCAAGGCGCTTCTGCTGGGCCAGCGTGCCGAAACGGACCTCAAGCCCGAACTCGAAATCTTCGCCGACGATGTGAAATGCGCGCATGGCGCGGCCGTCGGCGATCTCGATGTGGATTCGCTGTTCTATCTCCGCGCCCGCGGGATTCCGGAACATGAGGCGCGCAACCTGCTCATCCGCGCGTTCCTGGAAGAAGCGGTTTCGGAAATTGCAAACGACGATATCCGCGCTGCGCTCTGGAAGGCGGTCGAAGATGCCTTGCCGCGCGCCATGGGGAGCCATCCATGAACGCGCCTACGAAGATCAAGGCCGCGTTCGATCCCAAGGTGGCGCGCGCCGATTTCGAGATCCTGTCTCGCGAGGTTTATGGCAGGCCGCTCATCTATCTCGACAGCGCGGCGTCGGCGCAGAAGCCGAAGCAAGTCCTCGATGCGATGCGCGATTTCGCGACCAGCGAATACGCCAACGTCCATCGCGGCGTGCATTTCCTGTCGGCGACGGCGACCGAGCGTTACGAGGCCGCGCGCGAGCGCGTGCGCCGGTTCCTGAACGCTGCCCATGCGGACGAGATCGTGTTCACCAGGGGCGGCACGGAAGCGATGAACCTCGTTTCCTATTCTTTCCTCGCGCCGCTCATCCAGCCGGGCGATGAGATCGTGCTCACGGTCATGGAGCACCATTCCAATATCGTGCCGTGGCATTTCCTGCGCGAACGGCATGGCGCGTTGCTGAAATGGGTCGATGTCCGCGACGACGGCTCGCTCGACATGGACGCACTCGACGCCGCGATCGGGCCGAAGACGAAGCTCCTGGCCGTCACGCATATGTCGAATGTGCTCGGCACGATCACACCGTTGAAAGACATCGTCGCGCTTGCGCATGCCAAAGGCGTGCCGGTGCTGACCGATGGCTGCCAGGGTGCGGTGCATCAGGTTGTCGACGTGCGCGATCTCGATATCGATTTCTATGTCATCACCGGCCACAAGCTTTATGGGCCCACCGGCATCGGTGCGCTCTATGCGAAACGCGCGCACCTGAAGACCATGCGGCCGTTCAACGGCGGCGGCGAGATGATCCGCGAGGTCGGGCGCGATGTGATCACCTATGCCGATCCCCCCGCGCGGTTCGAGGCGGGCACGCCGCCCATCATCGAGAGCGTGGGGCTGACCGCGGCGCTGGATTACGTCGACAGCTTCGACCGCGCCGCCGTCATGGCGCATGAGCACGATCTGCTCGCCTATACGCGCGATCAATTGCGGCGGTTCAACTGGCTGCGGGTCATCGGCGATGCACCGGGCAAGGGTGCGATCCTGTCGTTTGAAACCGAAGGCATGCACGCGCACGATGTCGCCACCATCCTGGACCGCGAGGGCGTGGCGGTCAGGGCAGGGCACCACTGTGCGCAGCCGCTGATGGAGCGCTTCGGGGTCGTCTCGACCACGCGCGCCTCCTTTGCACTCTACAACACACGCGACGATGCCGACGTGCTGGTCGCGGCGCTCGAAAAAGCGCGGAAGATTTTGGGCTGACATGGACGATACGCTGCGCGAACTCTATCAAGACGTGATCCTCGATCACTCGCGTCACCCGCGCCATTTCGGGCCGCTGGAGCACGCCACGCATGTGGGCGAGGGCTACAATCCGCTCTGCGGCGACCGCGTGAAGGTTTATCTCGGGCTCGGCGATGACAACCGCATCCGCGATATCAAATTCGAGGGCAAAGGCTGCGCGATCAGCCAGGCGTCCGCGTCTCTGATGACGGACACCCTCACTGGCCGCACGGTGGACGAAGCCGAGAAGCTCATGGGTGGCTTTCTGCACCTCGTGAAGGGCGAAGAAGGCGGCGACGACCTTGCGCCGGACGACCGCGAGCGGCTGGAAGTCATGGCCGGCGTCTCGGCGTTTCCGATGCGCGTCAAATGCGCGACACTGGCCTGGCACACGATGAAGTCTGCCTTGGAGGGCGGGGCAACCGCGAAATCCGAATGAATGCCGAAGTACAGAACATCGAAGCCGAAACCTCGGCCATTCCAGCGGAGGAGCTGGAAGTCCTCACGGCGAAGCTCATCGCCGCGATGAAGACGGTCTATGACCCCGAGATCCCGGTGGACATCTACGAACTCGGTCTTATCTATAAGGTGGATGTTGCGGACAACAAGGACATCACCGTCGACATGACCTTGACCGCGCCGGGCTGTCCGGTCGCGGGCGAGATGCCGGTCATGGTTCAGCAGGCGCTGGAGACCGTGGAGGGCGTCGGCAAGGTGACGGTGAACATGACCTTCGATCCGCCCTGGACGCCCGAACGCATGAGCGAAGAAGCGAAACTCGAACTGAATATGTTCTGATGGAAACCATGGCCCCGACCAGACCACGACGCGAGCGTCCCAAGGCGGTGCGGCTGACGGATGCTGCGGCCACGCGCATCCACGAGATCATGACGAGTGCGGACGGCAAGTATCACGGCGTGCGTGTCGGCGTGACCAATGGCGGCTGTGCCGGCATGAGCTACACGATGGACTACGCCGAGGACATGAAGCCGCTCGACGAGGTTGTCGAAGACAAGGGCGTGAAGATCTTCATCGATCCGAAGGCGATCCTCTTCCTGATCGGCACCGAGATGGATTTCGTGCGCGAGAAGCTCGGCGCACGCTTCGTGTTCAACAACCCGAACCAAACCGCCGCCTGCGGCTGTGGCGAGAGTGTCTCGATCGAACCCGCGAAGCTGGATTAGAACGGTTTCGGCTTAAATTCATTCATTCACACGTCATGGCCGGGCTTGTCCCGGCCACCCATGATCACCCGTGCAACAGTGAGATCATGGATGGCCGCCACGAGGGCGGCCATGACGGGTTGGAATTGATTCTGATAAGGGGCGATACCGCTTCTTCAGCCATTACCACGGCAGCGGGCCTTCGTCGTTGGAATAGGTGCCCGTCGGTCCGTCATCATCGAGCAAAGCCAGACGCACAGGTTCGCGCGCACCTTCCTCCACCGTGCGTGTGCCGTGGAAATTGTTGAGTGCGGTCTTGGTGTAGCCGGGGCAGGCGGCATTGACCTTGATGCCTTCCGGCGCGAGATCGAGGGCGAGGCCGACCATGACGGCGTTGAGCGCGGTCTTCGATCCCGAATACATGCCGTAGATCTGGCGCAGATGCTCGCCGCCTTCGCCCTGCGTGCGCGTGAGCGAGCCGACGCCGCTCGACACGATCACGATGCGCTGCGATGTGCCCTTGCGCAGCAGCGGGAGCATGGCCTGCGTCACCGCGATGACGCCGAAGACGTTGGTTTCATAGATGGTGCGGATATCGTCAAGCCTGGCGGTGCTGAATTTTCCTTTTCTGACGATCTCTTCGATGGTGCCTTGGGGGTGGCCGATCTTGGAAATGCCGGCGTTGTTCACCAGAATATCGAGATGACCGAATTCCGCTTCGATGCGCTGGGCCGCGGCGGCGATGGAGTTTTGATCCGTGACGTCGAGCTGCACGGCATGCGCCGCCGGGCCGATTTCAGCCGCCGCCTTCTTCCCGTTCTCGAGGTTTCGCGAGCCGACCAGCACCACAATTCCCTTGGCGGCGAGGTCCTTTGCGATCTGGAGGCCGATGCCCTGGTTGGCGCCGGTGATGAGAGCGATACGTTTGTCTTGCATGGCAGTCTCCTTCAGCACTTGTGGTCAGGATCGCCGGGCTGCGCTATAACGTAGAAGCGGAACGACACTCCGTTTATACGGAACAGTGTTCCGTTTATCAAGAGGTCTGTGTGACCAAAACGCGGGAACCTGTGAGAGACGAGCCGGAACCCGCAAAACGCGCGGATGCGAAGCGGAACGTCGAGGCTTTGTTGAAGGCGGCGCTGGCTGTTTTCGCGAAATCCGGTGTCGATGCGCCGGTGCGCGATATCGCGGAGAAAGCAGGGGTAGGAGTCGGAACCGTCTATCGCCATTTCCCGCAGCGTTCGGATTTGATCGTTGCCGTGTTCCAGCAGGAAGTGGATGCGTGCGCCGACGCGGCAGCAGCGCTGAGCGCAAAGCATGCACCGGGCGAGGCTTTGGCGCAGTGGCTTTACCGTTATCTGGATTTCGTCTCCGCCAAGCGCGGTCTCGCGGCGGCGCTCCATTCCGGCGATCCGGCCTACAGTGCGCTTCCAACCTATTTCGACAAGAGACTGCGGCCGGCGTTGCGCGGCCTGCTGGATGCCGCAATTGCCGCTGGTGAGATTCGCTCCGATGTCGAACCCAACATGCTGATCAGTGCGGTTGCGAGCCTTGGCGCCGGTGGCCGGCAGTGGGACCCTGCCAAGGCGCGCAGTATCTTGGCCCTGGTGATCGACGGCTTGCGCTATGGCGCGGCGGGCAAGCGATGAGCGATCCACATCGCTTCGACGATCTGTTCGCGGAATTCGGCCCCATCCAGATCCGCCGTTTCTTCGGCGGCGAGGGAATCTATGCCGGCGACATCATGATCGGGATGGTGTTCGACGACATCATCTATTTCACGACCGATACAGCGACACGCGCGGCCTTCCTCGCCGAAGGCTGCAAGCCTTTCACCTTCCTCAAGCGCAGCACGGGCGAGACGGTCGAGACGCACTGGTATTCCGCGCCGGACCGCCTCTACGACGATCCGGAAGAACTGGCGCGGTGGGCGCGCGTCGCGCTCGGCGTCGCGGCCACGTCCGAAACGACACGCAAGAAGCAGGCGAAACGCGTTCGTGCCTCCGCGCCGGCGCGCGCCAAGAAAAAGAAGAAACGCTAACCCTCCAGATTTGTCATCCCGGAAGCCGCGTAGCGGCTGTCCGGGACCCATCACGCCGCCTGCGCACTGGGTCCCGGCACGGCGCGGTGCTTGCGCACCGCTTGGCCGGGATGACAAGCGCGGATTGCTTCAAACAGAAAACAAACTGCTCTACTCACCACAGACGAACACGCTCGCCGGGCGCGAGGTAATATTTGTCTGCTGGCTTGATGTCGAACGCCGCGTACCAGCCGTCGTCGTTGCGCACCACGCCGTTGACGCGATAGGCGGCCGGGCTGTGCGGGTTCGACAGCAGCCGCGCGCGCTCGATCGCGTCGCGGGTCTTTTCGCGCCAGCTTTGCGCATAGGCGAGATAGAAGCGCTGGTCGCCGGTATAGCCGTTCAGCACCGGCGCAGGCTTTCCGTGCAGCGACAGGTGATAGGCCTTGTAGGCGATGACAAGGCCCGCGACGTCGGCAATGTTCTCGCCGAGCGTGAGCTGACCGTTGATGTGGATGCCGGGCAGGGGCTCATAGGCATCGTACTGCTTGGCCAGCGCCGCGGTACGGGCATCGAAATTCTTGCGGTCCTCGTCGGTCCACCAGCTCTGGAGCACGCCGTCGCCATCGTATTTCGAGCCCTGATCGTCGAAGCCGTGGCTGATCTCGTGTCCGATGGTCGCGCCGATCTCGGCATAGTTCACCGCGTCGTCGGCGTTGGCATCGAAGAACGGCGGCTGCAGGATACCGGCGGGGAACACGATCTCGTTGAGCGTCGGGTTGTAGTAGGCGTTGTTGGTCGGCACCGACATGCCCCACTCGGTGCGGTCGACAGGGTTGTCGAGGCGTGCGACACGCCGGTTCCACTCGAATTCCGTCGTGTTCTGGAGGCTGGCCACCAGATTGTCGCGCGAGATGGTGAGCGCAGAATAGTCGCGCCAGTGATCGGGATAGCCGATCTTCGGCATGTATTTCGAGAGCTTGGCGAGTGCCTTTTCCCGCGTCGCTGGCGTCATCCAGGACAATGTCTTGATGTCGTCGGCATAGGCCAGCAGCAGATTGTGGACGAGCGCGTCCGCCTTGGCCTTGGCCTCGGGCGGGAAGTACTTGGCGGCATAGAGCTTCCCCAGCGCTTCGCCCATCTGATTGTCGAGCAACTGTACGCCGCGCGTCTGGCGGTCGAGCTGTTGGGTCTGGCCGCGCAGCACCACGCCAAAGAAGGCGAAGTCTGCGTCATCGTACTTCTTGGGCAGGGCGGCGGCAAAGGCGTGGAGATAACGCGTCGTCAGATAGTCGCGCCACACCGACACCGGCGTCGCCGCGAACACCTCGGCAAGCTTCGGGAACGCGGAGCGCTCCGCCACGATCACCATGCGCTCGCCTTTTGGCGCGGTCATCGGGATGTTCGCGGCCGCCAGGAAGGCACGCCACGGGAATTGCGGCGCCATCTTCTCGAGGTCGGACACCGGCATCGGATTGTAGGTCTTCTCCGCATCGCGCCGATCGGCGGCCGGCCAGGAGGCGACAGCTAAGTCGTGTTCAAGTTTCATCAACGCTGCAGCGCGAGCCTCGGCATCGGCAGCGCCGGTGAATGACAGAACCTGCGCGAGGTATTTCTGATACGCGACGCGGGTGTCGGCGATCTCCTTGTCGTCGCGCAGATAATAGTCGCGGTCTGGAAGGCCGAGACCGGACTGGTAGAGGTTGACCGAGTAGATATTCGGATGCTTGTCGTCGATGCCGAGATAAAGACCAAAGGGTCCGTCGAGGCCAAGCTTCGCAGCGCCCATCGCCGCGGCCACATCGTTCAGGCTCTTGAGCTTGGCGATGCGGTCGAGATCGGCCTGTGCATGCGAAAGCCCCGCCGCATCTAATCCCGCCTGATCGGTGAACGCATCGTAGAGGTCGAGCAGTTTGCGTTCTTCGGCGGTTGGCGACGCCTTCTTGTGCAGATCGGCGACGATGTCCATCAGCCGCTGCTCGTTCTGCTTGTTGAGTTCGAGATTGACGCCGGCATAGGAGCGATCCGGCGGAATCTCCGCGGTCTTCAGCCATCCGCCATTGCCGTAGACGAAGAAGTCGTTGCCCGGCGCCACGCTCTTGTCGAGATAGCTGAGTTCCACGCCCCAGGGCGGAACGGCCGGCGCACCAGCGAGGGCGATGGATCCTGTCGCGGTGAGACAGAGTGCAGCGATGAGCGGACGGCTTCTCATTTCAATACCCCCATAAGAAAAAGGCGCCGCGGGGTTGCCGCGGCGCCGATCAAATTACCAGAGATGTACGCGCTGGTCGGGCGGTAGATAGTATTTGGTGCCCGGCTTCACGTCGAACGCCTTGTACCATTCGTTCTGATTGCGCGTGGCGCCGATCGCGCGCTGCATCGGCGGGCTGTGCTCGTTGGAGAGCACCTGCTGGCGCAGCGCCCCTTCACGCAGCTTGCCGCGCCAGATCTGGCCGAAGCCGAGATAGAAGCGCTGATCGCCGGTGAAGCCATCAAGCACCGGCGCCGGCTTGCCGCCGAGCGAGATGTGATAGGCCTTGAGCGCGATGGCGATGCCGGCATTGTCGGCCACGTTCTCGCCCATGGTGAAGGCGCCGTTGACGTGCAGGCCGGGCAGGGGCTCGTAGGAATCGTACTGCTTGCCCAGCATCGCGGTCTTGGCCTGGAACGTCTTCAGGTCTTCCGGCGTCCACCAGTTCTGGAACACGCCGTCAGCATCGAACTTCGAACCCTGGTCGTCGAAGCCATGGCTGATCTCGTGACCGATCACGGCGCCGATGCCGCCATAGTTCACCGCATCGTCGGCGTTGGGATCGAAGAACGGCGGCTGCATGATCGCGGCCGGGAATACGATCTCGTTCCACTGCGAATTGTTGTAGGCATTCACGGTCGGCGGTGACATGCCCCATTCGGTCTTGTCGGTCGGCTGGTCGATGCGCTTGGACTGCCGGTTCCACTCGAACAGGCTCGCGCGCTGGATGTTTCCGATCAAGTCGCCCTGCTTGATCTCGAGGGCCGAATAATCGCGCCACTTGTCGGGATAGCCGATCTTGATCGTGAACTTGTGGATCTTGTCCTCGGCCTTGGCTTTGGTCTCCGGGCTCATCCAGTCGAGCGTCTTGATGTCTTCCTCATAGGCCTTGAGCAGATTGTGCACCAGCTCAAGCGCCTTGGCCTTGGCCTCCGGCGGGAAGTATTTCGCGACATAGAGCTGGCCGAGCGCTTCGCCCATCTCGTTGTCGAGCAGATGTGCCGCGCGCGCGCCGCGCGGAAGCTGCTGGGAGTTGCCCTGGAGCACCGTGCCGTAGAACGCGAAATCCTCGTCGTCGAACGCCTTGGGCAGATACGGCGCATAGGTGTGCAGGTAATGCACCGTCAGATAGTCGCGCCAGGTCGCAACCGGCGTCTGCGCGAAGATCACGGCAAGCTTCGGAAACGCCGATTTCTCCGCCACGATCACCTGGCGGTCGGCCTTCATGGGCAGGCCGGTCTTGGAGAACAGCGCATCCCACGGCATTTGCGGCGCGAGCGTCTTCAGCTCCGCGAAGGTCATCGGGTTGTAGATCTTGTCCTCGTCGCGACGGTCCGCATTGGGCCAGTCGGCCTCGGCCATCTTGTGTTCGAGATCGTAGACGGCGGCGGCACGCTTATCGGCGTTGTCCATGCCCACCATCGTGAACATCTTGGCGAGATGCGCCTTGTAGGCGTCGCGCGTCTTGGCGAGTTCCGCGTCGTCGCGCAGGTAGTAATCGCGATCCGGCATGCCGAGACCGGACTGGCCGAGATTGATCGAATAGGCGTTCGGGTTCTTGTCGTTGATGCCGATGCCGAAGCCGACCGGGCCATCGAGCTGCAACCGCGGATCGCCAATGGCGGCCGCGACATCGTCCAGCGTCTTCAGCTTTGCGATCATGTCGAGATCGGGCTTCGCGGCCGCGATGCCTTTGGCATCGAGCGCCTTCTGGTCGACAAAGCCGTCGTAGAGATCGCGGAGCTTCTTCTCTTCCGCGGTCAGCGAGTCATACGGCTTCGCATCGAGCGACGCCGCGATCTCCTGCATGCGCTTCTCGCTCAGGATGCGCAGGTTCTGGAAAGACCCGGTGGAGGCGCGATCGGGCGGAATTTGCGCGGTCTTGTACCAGGTGCCGTTGGCGTACATGAAAAAGTCGTCACCCGGCTTCACGCTCTTGTCCATGGCGGCGGTGTCGAAGCCCCACGTGCCGTATTCGGTCTTGGCCGCGTCGCCATATGCGCTTGTGGCAGCCGCGCCGGCCAAAGCGGCAAGCGCTATCAAACTCCGTCGCATTCAAGTCTCCGTGAGAGGCGGACGCGCTAATTCGGCCCGCGATTGGGGTGCTATACCTATGCTTATTGCGCCTAAGCGCAAGTCACGGGCCTGCGAGCATGGCAGCCACGCGGTTCCGGAATGATTCGTTTCTTCTATTGCTGCGACTGCGAAATCTTGTGTCGCGGCACCACGTCGTTGGCCTAGTCAAAATGCCAGTGTGATTGGCGCGTGGAGTTCGCTGGAACTCGCAATTCCCGGCAGTGCAAATCGCTAGATCGGCGTCCAGCGCAGGCGCAGGGCGTTGCCGATGACGCTGACGGACGACAGCGCCATCGCTGCCGCGGCGATGATGGGAGAGAGCAGGATGCCGAACGTCGGATAGAGAACGCCTGCCGCTACTGGCACACCGACCGCGTTGTAGATGAAGGCGAAGAACAGGTTCTGTCGGATATTGCGCATGGTGGCCTTGGACAAAGCGCGCGCCTTGACGATTCCGCGCAGATCGCCCTTGAGAAGCGTCACGCCTGCACTCTCCATGGCAACGTCTGTGCCCGAACCCATGGCGATGCCAGCGTCGGCAGCCGCCAATGCGGGCGCGTCGTTGACGCCGTCACCGGCCATGGCCACGGTGCGGCCTTCCTTCTTCAGTTTGGCGACTACAGCGCTCTTTTGATCGGGGAGGATCTCGGCCTCGACTTCATCGATGCCGAGGCGTTTGGCGACGGCGAGCGCGGTCGTGCGATTGTCGCCGGTCAGCATCACGATGCGAACGCCGTCTTCGCGCAATGCCTTTAGCGCGGCGGGCGTGGATTCTTTGATGGGATCGGCAATGGCAAACACACCCGCGAGTTTGCCGTCAATTCCGGCAAAAATGGCGGTCGCGCCCTCGGCGCGCAATTCATCCGCGCGGGTGGCGAGCACAGAAGTGTCGATGCCCCGGTCCTTCATGAAGGGCAGATTACCGAGCGTAATTGTCCTGCCTTCCACCGTACCGAGTGCGCCTTTTCCGGACGGCGAGTCGAAGCTCGCCACTTGCGGAATGGCGATACCTCGCGCCTCGGCGGCGGAAACGATGGCAACCGCAAGCGGATGCTCGCTGGCGCGTTCGACGCCGGCTGCGAACCGCAGAAGATCATCTTCCTTGATGCCGTCGGCTGCGACGATAGCCGTGACCTTGGGCTTGCCTTCGGTGAGCGTGCCGGTCTTGTCGATCACCAGCGTGTCGATGCGCTCCATGATCTCCAACGTCTCGGCATTCTTGACCAGAACGCCTGCCTGAGCGCCACGCCCGACGCCCACCATGATCGACATGGGCGTCGCGAGGCCCAGGGCGCAGGGACAGGCGATAATGAGGACGGTGACGGCGGCGACAAGCGCGAAGGCGAAGCGCGGCTCGGGACCGAATGCCATCCAGCCTGCGAAAGCGATTAAAGCGACGGCGATCACTGCCGGGACAAACCATGAGGCAACGCGGTCGGCCATCCTTTGAATAGGTGCACGGCTGCGCTGCGCTTCGGCCACCATCTGCACGATGCGCGACAGCATCGAGTCGTGACCGATTTTCTCGGCGCGAATGACCAGAGTGCCGGAGCGGTTGATCGTTCCGCCGATGACTTTCGCTCCGGCTTCCTTGGTGACCGGCATGGACTCGCCCGTGACCATGGATTCATCGACGGCAGAACGTCCTTCCAGCACCACGCCGTCCACCGCGACTTTCTCGCCGGGGCGTACGCGTACCTTGTCGCCGATGACGATGCTTTCGAGCGGGACTTCCTCTTCGCGGTCTTCCGTGAGCTTACGAGCGGTTTTGGGCGCAAGATCGAGCAGCGCGCGGATGGCGCCCGAGGTATTCTCGCGCGCCCGTAACTCCAGCACCTGACCCAAAAGCACGAGTACGGTGATGACGGCTGCGGCTTCGTAATAAACGGGAACGCTGCCGCCCATTTGGATCGCGGCCGGAAATAATCCCGGAAACAATGTGGCAACAACGCTGTAGACCCACGCGACGCCCGTACCGAGGGCTATCAACGTGAACATGTTGAGATTGCGCGAAACAAGGGAGGCCCATGCGCGTGTAAAGAAAGGCCAGCCCGCCCACCAGACTACAGGCGTGCCGAATGCGAATTGAATCCATTGTGAGGTCGCCGGAGAGACGAAGCGATTGAGGCCGAACAATTCACCGCCCATGCCGAGAAGCACTACCGGAACGGACAACACGACGCCGATCCAGAAGCGCCGCGACATGTCGGCGAGTTCGAGATTGTGGACATGATCGCCCGTTGCAATGAGCGGTTCGAGCGTCATACCGCAGATCGGACAATTGCCCGGTCCTATCTGGCGTATCTGCGGGTGCATCGGGCAGGTGTAGATTACATCCGGTGCGGGCGGCGTTTTCGCGTTGGCTTTGTTAGCACCGACGTATTTTGGCGGATCAGCAATAAACTTGGCCCGGCATCCGTCTGAACAAAAATGGTAGGCCTGCTTCGCGTGCTCTGCATGATGTTGAGTTGCATTGGCGTCGATCCGCATTCCGCACACTGGATCAGTAGAGAGCACATCCGTGGCTGCCGGCCGGTCATCGGATGACGGCATCTTTTGATCTGTGTTGTCGCTCATAACCATTTTCTGCCCATTTCTAACTGTGAGAGCGCAATCGACCGGCTGCGCGGTGCGATTTCTTATAACTATGAGCGAGGCGAAAAATCGGCTTTCCCTTCCGAGTATAACGCGCGACCCTCCGGGAAAGCGCGCCGCGCGGTTTAATGGTTCATTCCCGGCATGGAATCGTGATCGTCATGTCCGTGCCCGCCCATTTTCTCGTGCTCTTCTGCTGCATCGCGCGTAAGTTCGCGATATTGATCCGGCGTCAGATCGGGAAGCTTTTGCAGGAACGCCACGACATCCCAAAGGATGGCATCGTCGTGCGTAACGCCCCATGCGGGCATCGCGGTCATCTTAAGACCGTGCTTCACGATCCAGAATTGCTCGGAGACCGAGCGCTTTGTGCCACCGGCCAATTCTGGCGCGCGCGGGTAAAGGCCCTGACTAATTTCGCTGCGCTCTACGCCCGGGCCTAGATGGCACATGGCGCACATCTCGCCGTATTCGGCAGCCCCTCTTTTGACACGCGTCGTGTCGCCAAGATTACTTGGCACGACCACGCCCTGTGCGCGCGCTGCTATCGAGCGGTCCCGCACGGTCTGCATCAGCCATGCGACCGGTTTTGTATGCGGGCGGTCCCCCGCAACGTCAAAGACGCCCATATAGATTACGCCGATCCCAAAAACCGCGAGCACAAGCACGGCGGCACCGGCCAAAAGTGCCATCAATCCAAGCTTTTTCCGTGGTGGCCCGCCTGTCTCCGGCATGTTAGCTCCTTAGGATCGCCGCAGGGTGTTTGCATAGGGATGTTCGCTGCGCGGTACTCGATCTATACGCAGCCATGCCGACCATCCCTCCCGGGAGGGAAGTAGCCCGCACCCGCGTATAGGAGGTGCTGACGACTAGGGAGGATGACAATGCTAGACAACGATATTGCCAAGCTTATTGCGCGCGACGCGGCAGACCTCAACGGGCTGGAATCCGGCATCTGGCGGATCGAAGCCCGGCGCAACCTCGCGCGTATCGAGACGCGCAGGATAGCCTCGTGGCAGGCCGCGATCATGCTGGTCGGCGTGATCAGCTCGGCGGCGCTGGGTGTCTCGCTAGGCATACAAACTCCGGCGCGCCGCTCCAGCATTCTGATGGCGCAGAATAGTGCGGCTCCTTCCGCCCGTCTCTTTGGCGGCAAGCCATGAATTTACAGACGCGCACCTTCGCAGCCATGCTCGTTGTTACCGTCATCGCCGCGGGTCTCGCGGGTTGGATCGGCGTTCAATATGGAATGCGCAAATCACAAACCGACCTCGATCTCCTGATCCATTCGCGCTTGCACCTTACACCCACCGAAGAATTGCAGATCAATTCGCTCGAAGACGCGTTCGCAAAACGCCGCGCCGAATTGCAGGGCGAGATGGACGCAGCCAACCGCGACCTTGCCGAGGCGATCACGCACGACCACACCTTCGGTCCAGCCGAGGAACAGGCGGTAAGCCGCTTTCACGTTGCCATGATGAGTTTGCAGGAAGCCACCATCCGGCATGTCCTTGCCATGCGCGCGGTGCTAACGCCGCATCAGGCGCGTATCTTTGACGAGCTGGTGGCCCAGGATTTGACCCAAACGTCCCCGTGATGGCGTGGGCAGACAGCGATGAAGACCTTGCCAACCTCGCGGCGCTCGGCGAGCGCGCGGCGTTTGAGACCCTTGTTCGGCGGCACAAGGGGCCGCTCTTTGCATTCGTGCGCCGGTACGTCGGGCAACGCGACGACGCGCATGATGTCTTGCAGGACGCCTTTCTCGCGGCGTGGCTCGCGCTCAATCGCTACGATCCGTCACGGCCATTCTTACCGTGGCTCCGCACGATCGCTCTCAACAAATGTCGCGATTACGGACGGCGGCAAAGAGTGCGCCGCCTTTTATTGCTCGCCAAAGCGGCCGAGCCGGAGCCCGAGAGCATTCCGTCGCCCGACATCAGCGCGCCCGATTCTGTTGAAGCCGCGCGCCTGCAAAGGCTTGACGCGGCCATCGTCGATCTGCCGGGTTTCTACAAAGAACCGCTTCTCCTCACGGCGGTAAGCGGCTTGTCGCATCTGGAAGCGGCAGCACTGCTCAAAACCACGCCGAAAGCCGTTGAAATGCGCGTGCGGCGGGCACGGCAGCGGCTTGCGAAGGCGCTCGGCGAGGATTCCCAGGAGGGATAGCAGCGGCGGTTGCGTAAATGAAGGATGGCTATCCCGCTTTCACCCGCTTTCTGAAAGTCTCTCATGCGTTTTCTATCCTTTGTCCTGCTTGCAACCCTCGTCACGCTTCCCACCGCCGCGCAAACGGCCAATGACGGCTCCATGTCTCAGATGGACACGCAAAATATGCCGGGCATGAAGCCGCCGGCAGCGAAGACAAACCCGCCAAAGAAAAGCGAGCCTGCAAAGCCGCCTGCACCCGTCGCACCAAAAGACAGCATGGGGGACATGCCGATGGATCGCAGCGACGCGATGCACGGTATGGACGGCATGTCTGAGACCGGGTTGCTCGGCTCTTATCCCATGACGCGCGACGCGTCGGGCACGAGTTGGCAGCCGGACGACGCCGCGCATAACGGCATTCATACGATGCTGGGCGATTGGTCGTTAATGGGACACATGATGCTGTGGGGTATTTATGACACCCAAAGCGGTCCGCGCGGCGACGACAAATTCTTCACGCCCGGCATGTTGATGGGAATGGCGCGGCGCGATTTTACGCCCAATGACACGTTGAGCTTTCGCGCTATGCTCAGCCCCGATCCCTTCATGGGCAAAAGCGGCTACCCGCTTCTCTTGGCAAGCGGCGAGACCGCAAACGGTACGACGCCGCTGATCGACCGCCAGCACCCGCACGATCTATTCATGGAACTGTCGAGCACTTACAGCCACAAGCTCACGAGTGATGACAGCCTCTTTCTCTATGCAGGTTATCCGGGCGAGCCCGCACTTGGGCCGACCGCCTTCATGCACCGCGCTTCCGGCATGGATATTGCCGAAGCGCCCATCACGCATCACTGGCTCGACAGCACGCACATCACTTTTGGCGTTTTGACCACCGGCTATGTGCACGACGACTGGAAGCTCGAAGTCTCGCAATTTACGGGTCGTGAGCCCGACCAATATCGTTATGACTTCGATCCGCCGAAATTCGACTCCACTGCCGTTCGCTTAAGCTGGAATCCGGATCAGCATTGGTCCTTGCAAACCTCATGGGGCCATCTCAACAGCCCCGAGCAGTTGCAGCCGAATATCAACGAGAACCGCACAACAGCCAGTGCGACCTATGTGACGAAGTTCGGCGAGCAACAGTCCGTTGCCGCCACGCTCGCATGGGGTCTCAAAGACCTAAGCAACGGCACCCAACTCAACGGCACCATGCTTGAGGCGGAATACAAGCCCGCCGAACTCTGGACAGCGTTTGCACGCGCCGAATGGGAACAGAACAATGAGCTTGTGCCCGGCAGCGCCATCCATGATGTGGGGGAACTCACGCTCGGCGGCATTCATGACTGGAAAGTCGCCGATCATTTCAAATTCGGCGTCGGCGCGTCCTACACGTTCGATTTTGTACCATCACCGTTGACGCCCACCTACGGAACTGATCCGCACGGAGCACTTTTATTTGTAAGGCTGGCTGCGGAATGATTCTGTATACGCATCTGTTCACACGTTCTTCCAGGGCGACGAACCATCCTTCTTCAACGCGGCGCTGGACAAGCTCGCACACAGGAAGCGCGTGGTGGAGTTTGGTGAGACGCCGTCGGATAGCGCGCTGCAGTTTTTGTTCTGCAATCGTGGCGTGAATTCCGGTGTAGGTCTATTCAGGCACAATGCCAAATTCCCGTTTCCACATTCGCTTGCACAAAATGAGATCTGCTTTACGCTTGGATGGCAACATGAGTGGAAAGTTGGGGACAATGAACGCGAAAAGAATTCTTCTCCTGGGCGCAACGGTACTCGCGATGTCGTGTGCCAGCAGCGCGGCGATGGCGGCGGGAACCGTCTCTATCTCGTTCTTCGGGCTTTGCGACGGCATGGACATCTTGGTGAACAAAACCACCCAGACCGCGCTCGAAACAGGAAACGGTTGCGATCTGGGTGCGAATTTCGGCGCGGGCACCATCGGCAAGATCAAGGGGCGCGGAAAGACCATCACCTTCGCCGTCAATCTGAGCGCCAAGGGCGGCAGCGCCTATCAGTACGTCTACGTGATCGACTATCCGCTTGTGACCGGCGGCCGCTGGACCAATTTCTACACCATGGACGGAAAGACGGTGGGCAAAGGCGGCGGCGGCACCTACAACGTCGGTGGCGATCCGCACCGCAACGCGAACGGTCTGAGAAGCTCCACCGACCTGCACTAGATTGTTTGGCAAATGCGGGTGAATGCGGGGACGGGAATTCCTGTCTCCGCATCGCCGTATCGGCGCCGTACCGGGAGATGAGTTTATGCTTTTCAATCGTACACTGTTCGCCAGCGCGTTTTTGAGTTCGGCATTCTTCGCATTCGCCGCGCCGGCCAAGCCCGCTTACACGGTGCTTCACCAGTTCACCGGCGCGCCTGGCGACGGCGCCTATTCCTACAGTGATGTGGCGCTGGACGATTCCGGCAACCTCTACGGCACGACGCACAATGGCGGCGCTCACGACGTCGGCGCGATTTACAAGCTCGCGCCCGGTGGCACCGAAACGCTGCTGCACTCCTTCGTGCTCGGAGATAACAACGGCTACAATCCGTACGGCGGGATCACGATAGACCCGTCGACCGGTGATCTTTACGGCACAACCGAGTTCGGCGGCGCGTCCGACGCCGGCGTGATCTGGAAGCTGGCGGCCAACGGAACCTATTCGCTGCTGCACGCCTTCGACGATACGCACGATGGCCGGCAACCCAGATGGCACATGATCCGCGACGGGAGGGGAAGTTTTTACGGCGTCGCGCTTTTTGGCGGCGCGCATGGCGATGGCACGGTATTCAAACTTGATACCGGCGGGACGTTCACTCTGCTGCACACCTTTTCCGGTGCGGACGGGAACAATCCGGTCGGGCGGCTGGAAAGGGACAAAGCCGGCAATCTGTATGGCGTCACGTTTCTCGGCGGCGCCCACAATTGGGGAAGCGTCTACAAAATCGCCTCCGACGGCGTCTTCTCCACGCTCTACTCCTTCAGCAACGGAAGCGATGGCGGCTTTCCCGAGGGCGGAATGCAGCGCGACAAGGCGGGCAATCTGTACGGCACGACGGCGAGCGGCGGCGACGGTTACGGCACGCTGTTCAAGCTCGCGCCGAACGGGACGCTGACAACCCTCTACACGTTCACTGACGGGAAGGATGGCGGCGCGCCGTTCGGCGATCTGCTGCGCACCTCCTCCGGCAAACTATACGGGACCACGACCATGGGCGCCGGCGGCGATTGCCAGAACGGCTGTGGCACCGTGTTTGAGTTCACCCCTGACGGCAAGCTTAAGACACTGCACCGTTTCACCGGTGGAACGGTCGATGGCGGTCAGGCGGACGCCGGACTCACCAAGGGCCCGGATGGCGCGCTTTACGGCGCCACACCCTATTACGGCACCGCCGGCGACGGCGTCGTGTTCAGCCTGACGAAAAACTAGAAACGGTTTCCGCGATCGCACAAAATGCAAATGACTCTGGCTCACGCGAGGGACGCGACCAGATCGTTCGTCTTGGGAAGCATTAAGCCGCGCTGATCTGGAGTTCGGCCATCTCGTCTTCGTTTACGACGCGGTTGCGGCCGGTGTTTTTGGCGCGATAGAGGCAGACATCGGCGCGCTGGATCAACGATGCGGGCGAGTCGAAATCGGCGGACGACGCGACGCCCATCGACACGGTGAGCAGGCCCAGAACATCGCCGCTCGATTTTTTCACGAGATGTTTGCTCTGCACGTAGTCGCGGATCTGTTCGGCGAGAAGTGTGGCGCCGTCGAGCGACGTCTGGCGCAGCACGATGACGAATTCCTCGCCGCCGAACCGGGCGACCATGTCGCGGCCTTTGACATTCTCCGACAGGCACTTTGCCACGAGCTTCAGCACCTGATCGCCGGTCTGGTGGCCCCAGGTGTCGTTGAACTTCTTGAAATGGTCGATGTCGCACATGACCAGCGAGACCGGCTTGCCGGTCCTGCGGGCGTCTTCGAGCGCCGCCGCGATCTCCTGATCGAACGCCTTGCGGTTGGAGACGGCAGTGAGCCCATCGGTGAGGCTTTCCTTGCGGACGTCCTCGAGTTGGGTTTTCAGGGCATTCACTTCCGCAGAGGATCGCTGCAGTTCGCTCTCGAGCACGACCGCGCGTTCTTCCATCGCCTGCGTGGCGGCGATGAGCGTGTCGAGGAACTTCTTGAGGTCCTCCGGTGACTGATCGCTGCCCAGTTCGCCGCTCGCGCGCGACAGGGTGCGTCCGTAGTCTCCGGCGTCGCGTCCTGCGGCCTCGATCTTTTCCAGCACGGCACTCAACGTTGCCATGGCGTTGGTGCTGGCGGTGTCGATCGCCTCTAGCGCACGCGCACTATGCAACGACCGGCGGCGCAGTTCGTCGAGGACGTTGTGCGTGAAGGGGCGGCGCTCGGAAATGTAGGTGTCGATGACTTTGCCGACCTCGGAATTGCTGCCCGAGGCGTAGTTGTAGAAGAGCTCGAAATTTTCCGGCGTGGGCGTGATTTCGCACTCGTTCATGAGTGCGAATGCGGTCTTCGCAAGCGCGTGTTCGCGGCTCTGCAAGATGGTCCCCAATCTGCCGGCGCCCGTTCCTTTGGGATTAGGGCAGGGCGGGTGACAAGAAACGGTTAACTGAACCCATTGCCGGGCTCCGCGCGCGCTGCTCTAATTGACAAAATATCAATTTGAAGAGATCGCAAAAGGGAAGGACGCGGCATGGACGCGGACACACAGGCGGCAGGACAGCAGGATTTCGAGGCGCGGATGCGCGATGTCCTGGCCCGGCAGAAGCACGCGCATACCAAGGACGGTCCGCCGAGCGCGGCCAAGCGCATCGAGTGGATCGACCGGGCCATCGCGCTCGTCATCGACAACCAGGAGGCGATTGCCGAAGCGCTGCGGGAGGATTTCGGTCATCGCTCGGTGCACGCGAGCCTTTTTACCGATGTCGCCGGTTCGATCGGGCCGCTGAAGCACGCCAAGGCCCATCTCAAGCACTGGATGAAGCGCGAGAAGCGCAAGGTGACGCCGGGGATACTCGGACTGTTCGGCGCCAAGGCCTATATCGAATATCAGCCCAAGGGCGTGGTCGGCGTCATCAGCCCGTGGAATTTTCCCTTCAACCTGACCTTCACGCCGCTCGCGGGCATTTTCGCCGGCGGCAATCGCGTGATGATCAAGCCCAGCGAGTACACGCCGCGCAGCTCCGAGTTGATGGCGCGCATGTTCCGCTCGGCCTATGACGAGACGGAAGTCGCGGTGTTCACCGGCGGGCCGGAGGTTGGCGCGGCATTCTCGAAGCTCGCCTTCGACCATCTCCTGTTCACGGGCGCGACCTCGATCGCCTATCACGTCCAGCGCGCGGCCGCGGAAAATCTCGTTCCGACAACGCTCGAACTGGGCGGCAAGTCGCCGGTGATCGTGTCGAAGACCGCCGATATGGATCTGGCGGCCAAGCGCGTGATGAACGGCAAGACGATGAACGCCGGCCAGATCTGTCTTGCCCCGGATTACATGCTGGTGCCAAAGGACAAGATCGGCGCATTCGTCAGCGCAGCGACGAGCGCGGTGTCGACGATGTTTCCGACCTTGAAGGACAATCCCGACTACACCTCGGTCATCAACCAGCGTCATTACGACCGTCTCATGGACTATATCGACGACGCGAAAGCGAAGGGCGCTGAGATCGTGGAGATCAACCCGGCGAAGGAAGACTTCCGCCAGCAGCCCTTCCACAAGATTCCGCCGACGCTGGTTGACAATCCGACGGACGATATGAAGATCATGAAGGACGAGATCTTCGGGCCGCTATTGCCGGTGAAATCCTATGACAGCGTGGATGAAGCGATCTCGTATGTGAACGATCATCCGCGCCCGCTCGGTCTCTATTATTTCGGAGCGGATTCGGCAGAGCAGGAAAAGGTTCTGACGCGCACGACATCGGGGGGCGCAACGGTCAACGACGTCATCATGCATGTGGCGATGGAGGACCTGCCGTTCGGCGGTGTCGGCCCATCAGGCATGGGCGCCTATCACGGCATCGATGGCTTCAGGACCTTCAGCCATGCGAAAGCGGTCTTCACCCAGGCGAAATCCGACATCACGGCCATGATGCGGCCGCCGTTCGGGCCCAAGATGCAGAAGATGCTGGACAGTCAGATCAAGCGCTGACCGTCAGTAGGTGTGCGGCTTCTTCGCGTCGCCGCCTTTGACCTTCTTCTCGGCGGCCTTCACCGAGCCGCTGTCACTTGTTTTGGGCTTGGTCTCGCGGTCCGTAGGTGCGCCGACGGCACCGGGCGAAAACGACGGCGAATCGCTTGCGGGAAACGAGTCTTCCGCCTGCTGATCGACCGAACCGGGTTTGCTGTGGGTCAGATCGTCGGCTTCGCGTTTCGGTTTCTCGGACATAACTTTCCTCGCGTCCCTTGCGCGGAGGAAACTCCCGAAATCGTCTACCGTTCCGCTAGACTTTAAGGCTCGGTGACGGCGGCCTTTTTACGCGTGCGCGGTGGGGCCTTTTCGACCGGGGGCGGCAGCTTTACCGGGCGTAGCAGGAATGCAGGGAGCTGGCTGCGTGTGTCCTCGACAGCGTCACGCTCGCGCTCCCGCTCACGCGGTTGCTGCGGCTTCGGAGCATGCTGCTTTGGCTGCGCTTGATGCTTCTGCCGGTGATCCTGCCTGTTGTCGTGGCGTACCGGCTGGGGATGCGGCTGTGCGGCCGCGACTGGCGCTACCGCTTCTGCCGGCGCCATCGACGCGACCTGGCCATGTGGTTTCACGGGATAGGGTTTGCGGTCGCGATTCGATTTGCCGCGATTGCGGTCGCGCCCGCCACGGTCGTCGCGCTGCGGCCGTGCTTCGACGGCCTCGGCCAGGCCTTCGAGCCTGCGCGCCGGAACCAAATTGCCGATCAGCTTCTGGATCGCCTCGACGTATTTTGCGTCGCGCGGCGTGACCAGCATGTAGGTGTGGCCCGAGCGTCCCGCGCGGCCGGTGCGGCCGATGCGGTGGACATAATCGTCGGGATGGAACGGCGCGTCGAAATTGAAGACATGGCTGACCGCCGGAATGTCGAGGCCGCGTGCCGCCACGTCGCTCGCGACCAGAAAATCGATCTGGCCGGCGCGGAACCCGTCCAATGTCCGTGTACGGATGGACTGGTCGAGGTCGCCATGCAGCGGTGCGGCATTGAAGCCGTGCTTCTGAAGCGACTTCGCCACGATGTCGACGTCGTGCTTGCGGTTGCAGAACACGATGGCGTTCCTCACGGCGTTGTCGCGGATCAGGCGGCGGAGCGCCTCGCGCTTCGCCCAGTCGTTCGCCGGGACCTCGATGATTTCCTGCGTGATGTTGGTCGCCGTGGTCGCCGGACGCGCCACTTCCACGCGCACGGGATTGTGCAGGAATTGCTCGGTCAGCCGCTGGATCTCCGGCGGCATGGTCGCGGAATAGAACAACGTCTGCCGCGTGAACGGGATCAGCTTGCAGATACGCTCGACGTCGGGAATGAAGCCCATGTCAAGCATGCGGTCGGCTTCGTCGATGACAAGGATCTGTACCTGACTCAGCATCAGCTTGCCGCGCTCGAAATGATCGAGCAGGCGGCCCGGGGTTGCGATCAGAACGTCGACACCGCGGTCGAGTTTGCGATCCTGTTCGTCGAACGACGTGCCGCCGATCAAGAGCGCCATCGAAAGCTTGTTGAATTTCCCGTACTTCTCGAAGCTCTCCGCAACCTGCGCCGCGAGCTCGCGTGTCGGCTCCAGGATGAGCGAACGCGGCATGCGGGCCTTTGCCCTTCCGCGCGCCAGCATCTCGATCATCGGCAGTGTGAAGCTCGCGGTCTTGCCGGTTCCGGTTTGCGCGATCCCGATGATGTCGCGCCGCCGGAGCACATGGGGGATGCCCTGTGCCTGAATGGGGGTGGGGATTGTGTAGCCGCTCAGTTCGACGGCCTTGAGCACATCCGGGGACAAGCCCAGAGCTGCGAAGCCGGACGGCACGCTTTCCTCGACCTCGGGGGAGGCCGAAACAAGTTCCGAATCTTTGAATTCCGTTCCCGCGTCTGGCGGGGTTGCTGAAGTATCCGAAGGGATTACTTCAATACCACCGGCTTGCGCGCCGGTACTCGTCACGTTCGTCATGCGCTCCTAAATCGGGCGCATGTCACGCGCCCAGACGGTCTGCCCGGATTGGCGACCGAATCCATATATCGAACTGCTATATGGGTACTTGTGACCCGAAGTCAACCTTGGAACGGGTCTTGCTCCTCCGGTGCATGAAAGCCAGTTTGGGACGCCCCCCCATGCGTATCGGAATCATCGCAGCAGCCCTGATGTTGATGTTCGGTTCGGCCGCGTCGGCCTCCGAATATCATGTTTTACGCCACTTTTGCGCCAACTCCGGCTGTCCGGATGGCAGCCTTCCGATGGCCCGTCTGACGCTCGATGGGGGAGGGAACCTCTATGGAACCACGAGCCTCGGTGGCACGACAAACTCGGGCGTGGTGTTTCAAATCGATCGGACCGGAGCGACGCCGGTCTATCATCGGCTGTTCAATTTCCAGAATTGCTATAACTGCGGTAGCGGCTTCAGCCCACAGGGGCCCGTTGCGTTGGACGCCGCCGGTTCGATCTACGGGACTGCGTATTACGGCGGCTCGCGCGGCATGGGCACGCTGTTCAAGCTGACACAGCTTCCCAGCAACGGCACGTGGCACGCGCACGTCTATCATGAGTTCTGTTCGAGTTCGTTCTGCTCCGACGGGTCCAACCCGGTTTCAGGCCTGTTCTATGCGCAGTCGCGCGATGGCGCGCCATACGATGGAAATTCGTGGACATACGGTGTGACGATGGCCGGTGGACAGAGCCCCTATGGTGTTCTCTATCGCTGGTCGCCCAAGGGGCAACAGCACGTCGCCAAGAGCTTCTGCGGCGAAGCAGCCTGCGCGGATGGCGCGCAGCCGAACGGCGAAATCGCCTTCAACGACGCCGGCTTTGCTTGCGGCACGACGCGGGCCGGCGGCGCCTATCAGATGGGTACGTTCTATTGCCTTAAAGACGGCGATGCGTCCTGGACCCTCAGCTTCTGCCGTCTAGCAAACTGCGTCGACGGCAGCATGCCGCAGGCGGGCGTCGTTCCGGATGGCAACAACAACCTTCTCGGTACCACGCGTACCGGTGGCCGTTTCAATCAGGGCACCGTCTTCTCGATCTCGTCGGTCACCCACAAGGAAGTACTCCGCTACAGCTTCTGCCGCCTTGAGAATTGCGTCGATGGCAAGAACCCCGTGAGCAGCGTGCTTCTCGTCAACGGCACGATTTACGGCACGACGTTGGGCGGTGGGAAGTTCGGCGGCGGAACGATCTACAAGATCGACTCCACAGGGCATGAGACGGTGCTGTACCACTTCTGCCATGTTGCGGGTTGCGCGGATGGCTACAAGCCTCAGGCTGGTCTCGTGACCGATGGCAACGGCCATCTGTTCGGAACCGCCGCGGGCGGCGGACGCTTCGGCGCCGGAGCCGTCTTCGAACTCGACCTCTAAGAACGAGCGTTGACCGCGCCGGACTGACGCGCAAACCTGCGCCCCGCAGCAGGCGGGGACGGGCGGATGGCAAACGGCAACTGGCAGGCGCTCGCGCGGGTCGTGATCCTGACCGCCATCGCGGTCGCGTTCTGGGCGCTCGCGAAATACAACTACAAGCAACCCGATATTCTTACCGCGAACGTGCCGCCGGCGTCGTTCTCCGCCGAACGCGCCTACGCCACGCTCGGACGTGTGCTGGGGCCTGAGAAGCCGCATCCGGTTTCGAGCGACGAGAATGCCGCGGTTCGCGCCCGCATCTTGAAGGAATTCGCCGCGCTCGGTGTGAAGACGTCCACCTACACCGCGTTCACCTGCAATGCTTGGCGCGGCTTCGCCTCCATTCCCTGTGCGACGGTCACCGACATCCTGGCGGAAGTCGTGCCGGGCGAGGGCAAGGCGATTGTCCTGCTGGCGCATTACGACTCGGTTCCAGCCGGTCCGGGCGCGTCGGATGACGAGTCGGGTGCGGCCACCGTCCTGGAAACCGCACGCGCTCTGCGTTCGCGCGCGGGCAAGAGCCTGCATCCCGTTCTCGCCGTGATCACGGATGGCGAGGAAGCGGGTCTGCTTGGTGCGCAAGCATTCCTGCAGAACCCCGCCTTCAAGGCACGCGCGGGCGTCGTTGTGAACGTGGAGGCGCGGGGCACGCGCGGCCGCAGTCTTCTGTTTCAGACCAGTCCGGGCGATGGCAATCTTATCGATCTCTATGCGCGCAGCGTTCCCTATTACGCGACGAGTTCGCTCTATGCCGAGATCTACCGGCTGTTGCCCAACGACACCGATCTGACGCTGTTCATCAAGGATGGCTTCCCGTCGTTCAATTTCGCGTTCTCGGACAATGTTGCGGATTACCACACGCCGCTCGACCGCCGCGACAACCTCAGCAAACGCACGCTGCAGGAGCAGGGCGACAACATGCTGGGTGTGGCTGCCAAGCTCGAGCACACGGACTACGCTGATCTTGCCGGCAACAACGCAGTCTATCTCGATATCTTCGGCGCCGTGCTGCCGCGGTTTCCTGCGTCCTGGGCGCTGCCGCTCGCGATTGTCTGTCTGCTCATCATGGTCGCTGCGGCGTACCGGACCGAAGGCATTTCGCGCCGCGACTGGTTGCTCGCCATCCTGATGCCGCCGGCGCTGCTGATTGCGTGCGGTGCCGTCGGACTGCTTTTGCATTCGCTGGCAGCGGCGATTTCCGGGCAACCCGATCCGTCCTATGCCTATCCCATCGCCTTGCGGGAGGGACTGGCGTTCGGCGTTGTGGCCGCGGTTCTGCTAGTGGCGCGTATGACGACCGCCCACACCGCAACGCTGAGCGTGTGGCTGTGGTTCGCGGCGCTCAGCGTCCTGATGGCGGCCTTTCTTCCCGGCATCAGTCCTTATTTCCTGTTTCCCGCGCTGCTCGCCTCCGTCGCCGGTCTGGTGCTGATCATCGCGCCGAACGCCATGCACGGATCGCGCGGCGACGCGGTCTTTGCGCCGGCGGAAGTCGTTGCGCTCGCGATCTGGCTCGGGCTGGTCGCGACGGGCGAGGGGCTGATGGGATTGAAACTTCATCCGCTCTTCACGATCCCGGCCGCCTTCGCCGCGATGACACTCATTCCCTATCTCGATGCGCGCCACATCCATCGCAAGGTGTGGATGGCGTGCGTCGTTGTCAGCGTTGGCGGCGCACTCATTGCCACCATCATCGCCGGGCTTCAGCCGGCCTACAGCCGCACACAGGCGCAGCGTCTCAGCATCCGCTATGTCGAAGATGCGGTGAAGAAGAAGTCGAGTTGGGCGCTCGATGCGGGCGCACCGATTCCAGCGTCGCTGCGTAACGCGGCGCTTTTCTCGAAAGAACCGGTCCAGCTGATGCCGGAGCCATTCCCCGCCTATCACATCGCGCCTGCGGGCGATTTGCGCTATCCGGCACCGCAGGCCGATATCGTCTCCGATGAAATCGTTAACGGCGCACGTCGCGTCACGATCAGGCTCCACGGGTCGCCTCAGACCTCGACAATGGGCATCCTCGTTCCGAAGTCCGCGAAGCTGCGCAGCATCGACATCCACGGTCAGCATCTGGTTGCACCGAAGAACAACGATGCCGACACGCTGATCGGATGTGCCTCGCGCGATTGCGCGGGCGAAACTGTGAGCTTCGAGTTCGGTTCACGGTCCGATGTTTCGCTGCCCATCGCCGAACAGCGCTATGGATTGCCCGTCTTTGCCGCCAAGCTTGTTGCCGCGCGGCCCGCAAACGCCATTCCTTCGCAAACAGGCGACTACACGATGCTGTTGAACACACTCATTGCAAAGGCGAAGTAACGATGTTGCGGGACATAAGACGTGCGAAAGTCGGAACTAGACGTCCACGGTCTCGGCGGCGAACTGCGCGTTCTCCTGGATGAACTGGAAGCGAAGCTCCGGCTTCTTGCCCATCAGCCGCTCGACAAGATTTTCGGTGTTGTCGCGCTCGCCGTCGCCGATCTCGACTCGCAGCAATGTGCGGTGGCCGGGTTTCATCGTCGTCTCCTTGAGCTGCGCCGGCATCATCTCGCCAAGGCCCTTGAAGCGTGAAATCTCCACCTTGGCGTTCGACTTGAATTCCGATTTCAGGAGGCGGTCGCGGTCGGCTTCGTTGCGGGCATAGACGGATTTGCCGCCATGGCTCAACCGGTAGAGCGGGGGCATGGCGAGATAAAGGTGCCCTTTTGCGATGAGCCGCGGCATCTCGCGATAGAAGAACGTCAGCAGGAGCGAAGCGATATGCGCGCCGTCGACGTCAGCGTCGGTCATCACGATCACGCGTTCGTAGCGCAAATCCTCGTCGCGATATTTGGAGCCCATGCCGCAACCTAGCGCCTGCACCAGATCGCTCAGCTCCTGGTTCTGCGAGAGCTTGCCTGCCGCGGCGCTTGCGACGTTCAGGATCTTCCCGCGTAGCGGAAGAATTGCCTGTGTCGTGCGATCACGCGCCTGTTTCGCCGATCCACCGGCGCTGTCACCCTCGACGAGGAAGATTTCCGTACCGCCCGGTGCATCGCGCGTGCAGTCGGCCAGCTTGCCGGGGAGGCGGAGCTTGCGCGTCGCCGATTTGCGCTGGGTCTCCTTCTCCTGCCTGCGCTTCAACCGGTCTTCGGCGAGGTCCACGACGAAGTTGAAAAGCCGGTCGGCATCCTGAGGGCTTTCCGCCAGCCAGTGATCGAAGTGATCGCGCACAACATTCTCGACCAGCCTTTGCGCATCTGCCGTGGAGAGCTTGTCCTTCGTCTGGCCCTGGAATTCCGGTTCGCGGATGAACACAGACAGCACCGCACAGGATGAAGCCATCAGATCGTCGGGCGTGATCAGCGATGTCTTGCGATTGTTCGTGCGCTCGCCGTGGGCACGCAGCGCTTTCGTCAGCCCGTTGCGCAGACCCTGTTCGTGCGTGCCGCCCTGCGGTGTCGGGATCGTGTTGCAGTAGGAATGGATGAAGGGTTCGGTTTCCGGCGCCCATGTCACGGCCCATTCGACCGCGCCCTTGCCGTCGCGGTTTTCCGTGCGGCCGAAGAACTCGCGCGGCGTGACGGTCTCGCCTTCGACTTCGCTGCGCAGGAAGTCGAGCAGGCCACCGGGAAATTTCAGCGTCTCTTCGGCGGGTGTCTCGCCCTTGATGAGCGCGGGATCGCATTTCCAGCGAACCTCCACGCCGCGAAACAGGTACGCCTTCGAGCGCGCCATGCGATAAAGCCGCGCCGCCGAGAAATGGACATCTTTGCCGAAAATCTGCTCATCGGGCTTGAACGACACGATCGTGCCGCGCCGGTTGACCGCACCGAGGTCCTTCAGTTTGCCGGCAGCCTTGCCGCGTTCGAAGCGCATCTTGTGGGCGTGCCTGTCGCGCGCGACGTCGACTTCCATCCATTCGGAGAGCGCGTTCACGACGGAAGCGCCGACACCGTGCAGGCCGCCCGAGGTATCATAGACCTTGCCGCCGAACTTTCCGCCGGCATGCAGCGTGGTCATGATGACTTCCAGCGCGGACTTGGTCTTGAACTTGGGATGCGGATCGACCGGGATGCCGCGCCCATTGTCGCGCACGGTCAATATGTCGCCGGCTTCCAGTTCCAGCTCGATCCGGCTGGCGTGTCCGGCCACCGCTTCGTCCATCGCATTGTCGAGGATTTCGGCCGCCAGGTGATGCAGCGCGTTCTCGTCGGTACCGCCGACATACATGCCGGGCCTGCGGCGCACGGGCTCGAGCCCCTCGAGGACTTCGATATCCTTGGCGGTGTAGCCCTTGGAAGAGCCGGAAGGCTGGTCGAACAGGTCGGGTGGTTTGGCCATGAAGCGGGTGTTTTCGGTTCTTTCGCGATTCGCGATTTGTTTAGGTTAATGAAAGCCTATCGCCTGCACATCTCTCACAATGGAAAACGTCCGTTAACGCGCGTCGTGCAATAGAGGCACACGATGATGGACCAAACCCAGACGGCGCAGCCGGCGAGCGCAGGTAAAGAAGACCTGCGCGATCTCGACGCGCGTCTGAAGCAGATCGTCAAGAGCCTCCCCGCGACGGTCGTCTACAACCCACTGATGACGGCGCTTGCGCTCATTCCTTTCCTCGTTGCGCCCGGAGCCTTCGGTTCCATCCCATTGCGGAACCTGGTCGCCGCGATCGGTATACAGGTCGTGACCTCGGCGTTGGCGCGGATGGTCTACATCACAAACCGCCATGGCAGCCAGGATCTCAAGGTTCTACAGCACGAATTGATGGCGTTCCAGGTTTTCTACTCTGCAGGCTGCGGTGCTGTCGGGTGGTTGTGCTGGAGTGACGGTAGCCCCGTCAACAACATGTACGTCGCGCTGATCATGGTGTGCGTCATCTGGGCGGGCGCTTTTACCCGTGCCGCCCATCGCAAGATATTCATCGTCGGCACGGTCACGACCGCACTCGGCTATTGGTCGCGATTTGCCGTGGCACCCGGACCGACCGCGCTTTCCCTGACGCTTATCGGCCCACTATGGATCGCCTACATCATCGTGATGGGTGGCGTGGCGCGCAAGCGCGTGGATGAAATGCTGGCCGTGCGCTTCGCGAACGAGGACCTGACCGACGCTCTGCGGCTCGCGCGCGACGACGCCTTGCGCAAGCGCTTCGAAGCCGAAGCCGCCAACGCCTCCAAGACGATCTTCCTCGCGAATATGAGCCATGAGTTGCGCACGCCGCTCAATGCCATCCTCGGCTTCTCCGACATCATCGCGGAGCAGTCCTTCGGGCCGGCGATCGATCGTTACCGGGAATATGCGCGCGATATCCACACCTCCGGCGCGCATCTGCTCAGCCTCATCAACGATTTGCTCGACGTCGCGAAGATCGAAGCGGGCAAGATGGAGATCGATCCGCAGCCGATCGAGCCCGGCCAGCTTCTGGAAAGCGTGCGCCGTCTGATGGCGCCGCGCGCGCTGGCCAAGGGCCTGACACTCGACTTCACACTGTCGCCGGAGATCAGAGACCCTGTGGCCGATCCGCGGGCGCTCAAACAGATCGTTCTCAATCTCGTCACCAATTCGGTGAAGTTCACCCCGCATGGCGGAAGCATTTCGGTGGACTGCAGTCCCGCGCAGGACGGCGGATTTGTCGTGTCGGTGAAGGACGACGGTCCGGGCATTCCTCCGGAAAAGCTGGAGCGGGTGTTCAAGCCTTTCAGCCAGGTGGACAATCGATACGACAGCAATGGTGGCGGAACCGGTCTCGGCCTCGCGCTGGTGCAGGGGCTCGCGCAGCTCCATGGCGGCCGTGCCTGGATCGAAAGCCAGGTCGGCGCGGGAACCAAGGTTTTCGTCTATTTCCCGGCGTCGGAACTATTCTCGAAACCGATACTCAAAGCGGTCAGTTGAGCGCCGTTTCTCAGTAAATTTTAACGGGCGCGCTTTACGATCCCGAAATCTGCTTGAGAAAACTAGGGTAAACGAGGAACAGCCGTGGGGTTTGGTAAGCGTCTGCGCGTTCAGCGAAGCGCGGATGTCCGCGTTCTGAAAGCACAGCTCGACCTGACCGGCGATGCGCTGCAGGCGACGCGCGTCACGGCCCCGCTATGGGCACTCGGTATCGGGTTCCTTTCCTCCAACCGGTTCGGCTTCGTCGGCAATCTTCCGCTGATACGGGTGCTCATGCTGCCAGCCATCATCGCGCTCGCGATGATGTTCGCGGTCAATGTGGTGATGGTTTACCGCAATGAGACGTCGGGTCTCGCGGGCTATGAGCGCACCAAGAGCTGGTTCGGCCGGATGGTTGCGCTGCAGGCCGTCGTGAGCGCGGCCTGGGGGTTGATGCCCTGGGTGCTGTGGGAACCCGGCGACACCATGAATCACGTATTCCTTGGCGCAGCCACGATGTGCATTCTCGCAGGCTTCGTGGTGAGCCGCGCCAGCCATCTGCACATGTTCCTTGCGAGCCTCATCCCGTTCACCGCCATGGCGTCGTTGCGGTTTACATTCGGCGGTTCATGGGTGGATTTCGCCGTCGCCCTCGTGATCCCGTTGTTCGCCGCGCAGTTGCTGTATGACGGGCGGCGCATGATCCGCAGGCTGGACGAAGACTCGCGGCTGCGTTTCCAGGTCGAGGACCTCGCGCGCGAACTCGAGGAGACGCGCGACGATGCCTTGCGCAAGCGGTTCGAGGCGGAAACGGCGAACGCCTCCAAGACCGCGTTTCTGGCAAACATGAGCCATGAACTGCGCACGCCGCTCAACGCCATCCTCGGATTCTCCGAAATCATCGCGCAGGAATGCTTCGGACCGACCGGATCGCCGCGCTACAAGGAATATGCTGGCGACATCCATTCCTCCGGCGCGCATCTGCTCAGCCTGATCAACGATCTGCTCGATGTGGCCAAGATCGAAGCCGGAAAGATGGAGATCGAGGCGCGACCCCTGGAGGCGAAGCGCACCTTCGATATCGCTTTGAAGCTGATCTCCGCAAAGGCCCGCGAGAAGCACCAGGACCTCACCATCGACGTCGATCCAACCGCGCCGCCGCTCTACGCCGACGAGCGCGCCCTCAAGCAGATCCTGATCAATCTCGTGTCCAACGCAGTGAAATTCACACCCGAGGGCGGACGCATCGCCGTTATGGGAAGTGCCGCGCGCGGTGGCGGCTTCCAGATCTCGGTGCAGGACAACGGACCTGGCATTCCGCGCGAGAAGCTCGATCGCATCTTTACGCCCTTCAATCAGGTCGACAATCGCTACGACCGGCAGGCGGGAGGAACAGGGTTGGGGCTTGCCCTCATTCGCGGTCTTGCCGAGCTGCATGGCGGCCGCGCGTGGCTCGAGAGCGAGCCCGGCAAGGGTTGTTGCGCCTATGTCGTGCTGCCGCTCGAGCCCGCGCGCAGCAGCAAACCCGCTACCAATATGGCAGCCGCCGCGGCTTAGCGGGGCGTCAGCACGAAAACCGTGCCTGCGGCTGTCTCCGGTCCGCCCTGCGATGTGATGCCGAAAAGATCTCCGCGCGCATTCCTCATCAGCGGGCCGCTCGGCACCCTCCCATCGGGACAGTTTTGCACGGAGCAAAACGGATACAGGACCGTCAGCTTGTTTCCGCTAAACCGATACGCCGTTCCACCGCCGACGCCGTTCTCGCCCGTTCCGCCGAGCGCATTGACGCCATAAACGTTTCCTTCCGAGTCCGCGATCAAGCCTCCGGAGGGCAGATAACCATCGAGGCAATTTCCGCTGCAGAACACATGCGGGACACTTTCGTCCCAGTCCGCACCGTTCGGCGTCAGTTTGAAGATCGCCCCGCCTTCCGAACCATTCGCGTTTTCGGTCGTGCCAAGAATTTCGCCACTTGGTATTTGCGCAAGCGCGCCGGTTGGACCTTGTCCATCGGCGCATTCGTCCGGGCCGCAGAAGGCGTGGACGATCCTCTCCGACATCTGTGCGCTTTTTCCGCCGGGTGAAAGCTCGTAGACCGCTCCTCCATTGCCGCCCAAGCCCGCGTTGCCAAACAAGTTGCCGGCATTGTCGACCAAAACTTCTCCGGATGGATATCCGCCATCCGCGCAGCCGCTGAGCGGGCAAAATGTGTAGAGCGTGGTCAGTGTCCAGTTCTTGCCGCCCGGCGTCAGCGAGAACACCGTCCCGTGATCGCTCACGCCGCCGTTGGTCGTCGTACCGTAGAGCGGCGATACACCATCATAGAGCGCGCCCGAATTCTTTCCGGCATAGCTGAGCGGGCTGGCCAGAGCGTTGCCATCGCCTTCCTGCGTGCAGAAATTGTGCAGAACCTTGAGCTTCTTCCTTGCGGGCGACAGCATGAAGGCGATCCCGCAATCATGCGCGCCGCCGCCGAGCGTCGTGCCGTATAGATTGCCATTTACATCCGCGATCAGGCTCGCAATCGGAAAAGCGCCGTCGCCGCAAGTGAAGCAGAAATCGTGCAGCACCTTGAACGTATAATCCGCGCGATGGCGCTCGAGTTCGAAAACAACGCCATCATTGTGAGCGCCGCCGGTTTCGGTGATTCCAAAGAGATTTCCCTTACCGTCGGCGACAAGTCCGCCGCTGGCCATGTTGCCGTCCGCACAATTGCCCTGGGTACAAAAATTGTGGAGCAGGGTGTAGTGCCACGTCTTGGCCTGCGCAGAGGCGCCCAGAAGCGATGCGACGACAACAACGCAGATGCAGGCAAATCCTTTCATAGCGTTCCCCAGTTTGGCCAAACAAAGCTAAGGGGCGAATATCACGCCTTTGCAACACCGCGCCAGACAAACGCCGCAGTGATGTGCCATGCAAAAATGGGCATGCTTTGAGACGTGCTCTTCGTATTCAAAGAGTTGTTCGATTTACGCGGTACGCGTGCTGCGGGGCGTTACTGAAAAAGTCATCCACGAATAGCCGGGATGATTTCTTTGCCCACAATAGCGTCGCGGAGGTAAAGCCAGATGCCTTGCGCATAGTTGCCCGCAGTAAACATGCACACAAGGTCGAGTTCCGGGACAACGATGAGCAGCTGCCCGCCATTCCCGTTGGCAAAGTAGGCGTGATAGGTGTGACCGGGCGACTGGATATCGCTCAAATGCCAAGCATAGCCGTCGTAGCCATCCAGATACACCTCGGCGAACGCGTCACCGTGACGCCCGGTTGTTTCGGGCGAAATGCGCCGGTGCGGCGCGACGGATTCTTTCACCCACGCGTCGCTGACTATTCGGCGGCCGTTCCACACGCCGCCATTGAGCCAAGTTTGTCCGAGCTTCAGGAAATCGCGCGTGCGAATGTAGACGCCGCCGCCCGAGTAACCTTCGCCGTTGGGCATCAGGTTCCAGTACCACGGACCGAACTGCAGCGGACGGGCGACCGTTTCATCGAACCACTCCGGCAGCCAGGTCTTGGTGGCGGTCGAGATGGCGCCGCCGACGACATTGATGTTGCCAGAACAATAGGCGTAACGCGTACCCGGCGCGTAAACAGAAGACAGATCGAGCGTGAATTTGCGCCAATCGGGCTGCGCGCGCTGGCGCTGCATGTGATCTTCGTTGTTGGGATCGTCGTCGTTGTTGTCGTCGCAATCGAGCCCCGGCGTATGCGTGATGAAATCGGCAATCGTGATCTCCGATTTGCGCGGATCGGGATTGGCGAACGGACCTAGATGCGCCAGCAGCGGATAGACCTTGGTCTCCGGAGATATCTTGACACCGTGCAGCATTGCGGTTCCCAGCATGACGGAGGCCAGCGTTTTGCTGGCCGAACGCATGTCGTGCGGCTGGTCGCGGGTGAAGCCGTGGAAATATTCGTCCAGGACGAGTTTTCCCTTGTACGCAACGGCGAGCGAATGAATCTGAAAGGCGCGGCGCTTGCCCGCCGGATCGATATCGATGATCGTCTGCACGGCATGCGCAAGTGCGGCTTCGTTCATGCCGAGGGTGCTGGCGGGTGCGGTCCTCCAGCCGTCGCCGGTTTCTTCCGGCTGGCGGTACGCATAAGGCGGAGATCCGGGCGGCCGTGCATAGAACGGCGCAGCCTGCGCCGCATCGAGCCGTTTAAGCAGGACGTTCCGGTTCAGGTCTTTCCAAAATAGCTGGATGCCGTCTGCCGTGAGCGTCGCGTCCAGAGCGCTCTGCGGCTGCCGGTCGGGCCACGTCGAGAACCGCAATGCGGTGCCTTGCTGCGATACCAGCAACTGCATGGCTGGCCCGTGCGAGTTTAGCTCCGGGTTGCGAAAGGCGGCGACAAGTTTGCCGCCGGTATCGCGCGAGATTTTCAAATACAGCGTGAAGTTTTCGTCGGGCAGCGGTGTTATGCTGGCCCGCCAGGCCGTTGCAGATATCCGTGTGAAAGCGAGCGGCGCGGCATAGCCTTGTGCGGTTCCTGCCGTGTTTTCCGCGATCGCATGGCGCAGCCAGTAGCCTTCGAGCTTCGCGCCGCGAAGATGTCCGCGAAACAAATCCGCCCCGTTTTCAAAGGTAAAGCGAAGTTCACCGGCGCCGGATTGAAACGTCCCCTTCGCGCCATCAAGCGACGCGCGCCACAGCTTACCGTCGCGCTGCAGCGTCAGCGTGCCGTTGGGGGCGGTTTGATACTCGACATGAGCGCCCCAGACACCGGTGAGCGGATCATCCTGTGCCCGAGCGATCGAAAGAGCGGTGCACAGAAGAGGCGCGGCCCACAGGAACAGTGCCAAGGTCCAGCGTTTCATCGGCCGTGCGCCTTTCCTTCGCGTTCCTTCAGCCAGGCGGCAATGGGAGCTTTTCCCGTCTGCAGGTTGTTCTTGAGTGCTTTGCAGGCGCGCGCGAGGTCGCGCTGTTCCAGCGCCTTCAGGATGGCGCGGTGATCGAGACCGGCGCGCAGCACGCTCCTGCGTTCGCGCATCAGCGCGATCTCGTATCGCCGTGTCCGGCGGATCATCTGCTCGATCAGCTCGATCAGAACCTTGTTGGGGCAGCCGGCGATCAACTCCAAATGCCATTCGTCATCCAGCGCGATCGCGATGTCGGCATCGCGCGCCTGTTCGACCCGGGCGTTGAGCGCGCGCAATCGCTTGAGCTGCTCCGAGGAGGGGATGCCGGCGAGTTTGAGCGCCTCAGGGTCGAGCAGCGGCCGGATGTCATAGACCTGTTCGAATTCCTCCGAAGTCAGAGGCCGCACCGAGTAGCCGACGCGCGGCCGATTCAGCAGCGCGCCCTCCTGCGTCAGCCTGTTCAGAGCCTCGCGTAACGGCGTGCGGCTCACGCCGAGTGCGCGCGACAGATGCACTTCATTGATGCGCTCGCCGGCGGGCAGCCGTCCGTCCAGGATGCGATTGCGCACCTCGTTCACCAGCGCGTCGCTTAAATTGTCCCGATGAGGAAACGGTTCTGCCACTATCTGCATACTGTATACAATATGCAGAGGGGCGGCGCTGGCGCAAGAGCCGCGCGGCCGCCGAGTTCGACAAAATACGAAGGGCGCGCGGAGTTCCGCGCGCCCTGCCATTAAGCCAATTCTGGAGAATTCAGACGCTGTAATACATCTTAAACTCGATCGGATGCGGGGTGTGCTCGAACGCATAGACTTCTTCCATCTTGAGCTGGATATAGCTGTCGATGAAGTCGTCGTTGAAGACGCCGCCTTTCTTCAGGAAGCCGCGGTCGCGATCCAGATTGTCCAGCGCCTCGCGCAGGCTGCCGCACACGGTCGGGATCTCCTTTAGCTCTTCCGGCGGCAGGTGATAGAGGTCCTTGTCCATCGGATCGCCGGGGTGGATCTTGTTCTCGATGCCGTCCAGACCCGCCATCAAAAGGCCGGCATAGGCGAGATACGGGTTCGCGCCCGGATCGGGGAAACGAACTTCGATGCGCTTTCCGTTCGGCGACGCGGAGAACGGGATGCGGCACGATGCTGAGCGGTTGCGTGAGGAGTAGGCCAGCAGCACTGGCGCCTCAAAGCCTGGGATCAGCCGCTTGTAGGAGTTCGTCAGCGGGTTGGTGAAGGCATTCAGCGCTCGCGCATGCTTGATGATGCCGCCGATGTAATACAGGCAGGTGTCCGACAGATCGGCGTAGCCCGAACCCGCGAATAGCGGCTTTCCCCCCTTCCAGATCGACTGATGCACGTGCATGCCCGAGCCGTTGTCGCCATAGACGGGCTTCGGCATGAACGTTGCCGACTTGCCGTATGCGGCCGCGACCTGGTGGATCACGTATTTGTAGATCTGCATGTAATCGCCGCAGCGCGTCAGCGTGTTGAACCTGAAGCCAAGCTCATGCTGCGCGGTCGCCACTTCGTGGTGATGCTTTTCCGGCTGGATGCCCATGTCGCCCATGATGGCGAGCATTTCGCTACGCATGTCTTGCGCGGAGTCGACCGGGGGAACGGGAAAGTAGCCGCCCTTCACCGCCGGACGATGGCCGAGATTGCCGGCTTCGTATTCTGTGCCGGTGTTGTAAGCGCCCTCCGCGGAGTCGATGTAGTAAAACGCCTTGTTCATCTGCGTGTCGAAGCGCACGTCATCGAAGATGAAGAACTCCGCTTCGGGTCCGAAATAGACCGTGTCGCCGACGCCGGCCGATGCCATGTATTTCTCGGCCGCTTTGGCGATGGAGCGCGGACAGCGGTTGTAGCGCTGGCCGGTCGTCGGCTCGATCACGTCGCAGGTGATGACGAGCGTCGTCTGCGCGAAGAAGGGGTCGACGACCGCAGTCTCGCAGTCCGGCAACAGCGTCATGTCGGATTCGTTGATCGCCTTCCATCCGGCGATGGAGGAGCCGTCGAACATCGTGCCGTTGGTGAGAAAGTCCTCATCGACCAGCGACAGATCGAAGGTCACGTGCTGCCATTTCCCGCGCGGATCGGTGAAGCGCAAATCGACGAATTTGATCTCTTTGTCCTTGATCGTCTTGAGGATGTAGTGGGCGTCTTTCTTTTCGGCCATGATGTCAGTCTTTCCTTCAACAGTTGTTCGGTATTGCCCCGGTGTTCAGATCGCGTCCGCGCCGGTTTCGCCGGTGCGGATACGGATGGCTTCCTCGACGTTGAGGACGAAGATCTTGCCGTCGCCGATGCGTCCGGTGCGCGCAGCTTTCTGAATGGCGTCGACGGATGCCTCCAGCCGATCGTCGGAGACGACGATCTCGATCTTCACCTTCGGCAGGAAGTCCACGACGTATTCCGCGCCACGGTAAAGTTCCGTGTGGCCCTTCTGGCGGCCAAATCCCTTTGCCTCCGTGACCGTAATTCCCTGGACGCCGACGGCCTGAAGCGCCTCTTTCACTTCGTCGAGTTTGAACGGTTTGATGATCGCTTCGATTTTTTTCATATGCGCTCCCAGCCCGGCGGGGATGTGCCAGGCGCTATTGGTAGCGAATTTAGCAGACTCCATGCCAAGTCCGACGAGAGATACTCACAATAAATATCAGTGGGTTAGTTCGCAAAATCGCCGAGGTGGCGGAAGGCTGCCCAAGAACTAGGCCCGTCGCACAATTTCTATGCGAAAGGACTGGGCGCATCGTCGAAAAGCTCTCACAAACCAACACATTCAATCGCGCGTTGAATTCACCGCGCTCCGGCAGTGTTCGAGAAAAATCTTTTCGGGTTGCGCATGCCTTGGCGATGGCTCTCGTGACAACGCTCGCCACCGGCGACTTCGCTTCTGCACAATGAGTGCGTTTTCCCGTGACATGCTTTTGGATATCGATTGTTGCGGAACTGGTTCGTCAGCGTACGTATCTTCCTGGCTGCCCAAAATGTTCGCGCTTCGGCCATTCGAGATTCCGCGCTGCACAAAAGCGGTCCGCGATCAACTGTTCCGGCCGTGCGCAATCAACCGTATTTTTCGCGGAGTTTCGGCTTGCGGAGGTCTAAAACTCTGGTAACGTTCGCGCCCAAGGCAGGGATCGTTCCTGTCTCGAACCCTAGGGGAGTTTTCATGACGAAGACTGTACTCTTTGCCACGGCCGCGGTGCTCGCGTTGTCGGTCGGTGGTGTAGCTTCTGCAGCGAAGCCTGTTTCGGTTAGCTTGCATCACGCCAAGGCGCATTCGCTCAAGGGCGCCAATCGCGCTGCCGGCATTCTCTACGATCAAAGCAGCAACGACTCCGGCATCGGCATCGTTTCGCAGAACTTCGAATCGAGCTTCGACATCTACGACGCAGCCGCGGCGGACGACTTCACGGTTACGGGAAAGAAGTGGAAAGTTACGGAAGTTGATGCGTTCGGCGTGTACTTCAATGGGTCGGGCCCGGCGCGTGACGAAAACGTGACGTTCTACAAAGACAATGGCGGCACTCCCGGCAATGCAGTCGCGTCGTACACCGTGGCCGGCACCGACAACTTCGGCAGCTTCACGATTCCGATCCACAAGACGAAGTTGAAGAAGGGCACCTACTGGGTGTCCGTCCAGGCCAATCTGGACTTCAGCGCTGGCGGCGAGTGGGGCTGGGAAAACCAGACCACGGTCGAAGGTAATCCGGCGCAGTGGCAGAATCCCGGTGGCGGCTTCGGCATCGGCTGCACGACTTGGACGACGGAAACCAGCTGTATTCCGGACGGTCAGGGCGACCATATGTTCACGCTCCGCGGCACAGGCCGCTGATCGCGGACTTTCGACCGATTGCGGCAATGGGGTTTGACCCGGCCGCATGAGGTGGAAAAAAGACGGGGCCGGAAGCAATTCCGGCCCCTGTTTTTTTGAATTCAACCAATCGCCCGTTTCACATGCCCGAAGGGCCGGGCAGTCAGACCCAGGCTTTGCAGAGTTGCTCATTCGTCCTAATCACTGTTCTTCGACGAATGTGCAGGACGAGACGTTTGATGCATCAGCGGGCCCAGCCCAAACCATCCGCACCTGCCGGGCCGGACGGCCCCTACACTTTTGAGCGCGCAATAGCGGACCTCGAAGTACAGAGACCGTTGCGAAACCAGCGGCTGAAGCAGATCGCCGCTCACCTTGCGGACAATCGTCTCCAGGCCGCGGAAAGCGAACTCACGGAACATCTCGCGAAACGGCCCGATGACGCGGACGCGATCAACCTCATGGCGCGTACGCAGGTCCGGCTGGGCCGCCGGCGGCAAGCTGCATCCTTGCTGGCGCGCTGCCTCGAACTTGCTCCCGATTTCGACCTCGCCCGTTTCAACTACGCGAACCTGCTGTTCCAGCTTCACAAGTTCGACGCTGCCCTGGAAGAGATCGACACCTTGCTGCTTCGGGATGGCCGCAACCCCCTTTACCGGCAGCTCAAGGCCAACATTCTCGAGACCACCGGCGCGAACGAAGAGTCGCTCGCCATTTGCGAGCAGTTGGCCATCGAAAATCCGGACCGGGCTGACTCCTGGGTGAGTTATGGCCACGCGCTCCGTGCGCTCGGCCTTCAGGAGAAAAGCGCAGAGGCGTATCGCAAGGCCATTGAATGCCAGCCGTCGTCCGGGCTCGCGTATTGGAGCCTCGCCAACATGAAGAGCGGCCGCTTCGGCGAAGCGGATATCAACGCAATGCTTGAACAGCTGCAGCGTCCGGACCTTGGCTCCGAAGATCGGATCCACCTGCAATTCGCGCTTGGCAAGGCGTATGAAGATGCCGGCGCCTACGAACGATCGTTCGAACAGTATGCGAAAGCCAACGCAGCCATGCGTCTGCGCATCGAATACGATCCGGACACTCTGACCTCGGGCGTCGCGGCCAACAAGGCGCTGTTCACGCCGGCGTTTCTGGAAAGCCGCAAGGGCGCCGGCTGCCTCGCACCCGATCCGATCTTCATCCTTGGGCGGCCGCGTTCCGGTTCGACTTTGGTCGAGCAGATCCTGTCGAGCCATTCGGCGATCGAAGGTACTGCGGAGCTCCCTTTCATCACGGCACTTGCCGCACGGCTGGAAGGACGCGAGGGCTCGGCTTATGCAACAGGCTATCTAAAGGTGCTCGCGAACCTCGACGCGCCCGCGTTACGGGCGCTGGGCGAAGAGTATGTCGCGGACGCGGAGGCCTATCGCAAACTCGATCGTCCACTCTTCATCGACAAGAAGCCGGCCAATTTCCAGCATGTGGGATTGATCCATCTGATCCTGCCCAACGCGAAGATCATCGATGTGCGCCGTCACCCTGTCGCGTGCAGCCTGTCGCTCATCAAACATCACAGCAGCAGGGGTCATCCGCGGCTGGCCGAACTCGGCCGGCTTTATCGTGACTATATCGAGCTGATGGCGCATTTCGATCGCGTGCTGCCGGGCCGGGTACATCGCGTGATCTATGAAGACGTGGTCGCCGATCCCGAAACCGAGACGCGGCGGTTGCTCGATTATCTCGGCCTGCCGTTCGAGGAGAGCTGCCTGCGCTTCTACGAGACCAAGCGCACGGTTCTGACCCCGAGTGCCGAGCAGGTTCGCAAGCCGATTTCCGGCGAAGCCATCGACTATTGGCGAAACTACGAGCCTTGGCTCGGCCCTCTGATCCGGAGCCTCGGATCGGCGTTCACGGCATATCCTGCTGTGCCGGATGAATTGCGCTGAAGCGTTTGCGATGACGCGACCGGTTTCGACCGTTCCCGATTTCGAAAGCGCTGCGGAAGCTCTGCGCCCGGAAAGCTGGCTGCGCAATCCGCGCCTGCAGGACGCGGCGCGGCAGTTGAATTTGGGCCGGGTCGAAGAAGCCGACAGGATTCTGCGGGATTTTCTCAAAAGCCAGCCGCGCGCGCCCGGCGCACGTTACCTTTTGGCCGAAGTGGCGGCGCGCGCCGGAGCATATGACGATGCCGAGCTGCTCCTGGCGCAGTGCGTGAAGCTTGCGCCGACCTTCCGGCCCTTCCGCTTTACCTACGCCCAGACTGTGCTGAAGGCGAACAAGCCGGATGCGGCGCTCGCGGAGATGGAAACGCTTCTGCGGGATGAGCCAAAGAACCCGCTGTTTCGCCGCCTCAAGGCCGTTGCGCTGGAGGCAACCCAGAATTTCGGAGCCGCCGTGGCCGCATGGCGCGATCTCGTGGACGATTATCCCACATTGCCGGATTTGTGGCTCAGTTACGGTCACGCGCTGAGGAGCACCGGTGCGAAGGCCGATTGCATTGCTGCCTATCGCAGCGCCATCGCGTTGCAGCCTGCCTTTGGTGGCGCATGGTGGGCGCTGGCGGACCTGAAAACATTTCGCTTCAACCGGGCAGACATCGAAGCGATGGAAGCCGCGCTTGATGGTGGGAGAATCGCGGACGAACAACGGGTTCGGCTGAATTTCGCGCTCGGCAAGGCGTATGCGGATCAGACGCTCTATGAAAAATCGTTTGGCAAATACGCGACGGCCAACGCGCTGTATCGAAGGTCCGTTCGCCATGATCCGCAGACACTGACCAATTACGTTGCGCGATGCCGACGGTTTTTCACGGCGGATTTCTTTCAGGCGCGCGCCGGAACGGGATGCGAAAGCACGGCCCCCATTTTCCTTGTGGGCATGATGCGGGCCGGTTCGACCCTCGTCGAGCAAATCCTCGCCAGCCATTCGCAGATCGAAGGCACGCGCGAACTCTCCGATCTTGCGTCGATCTTTCAGAGTGTTCGGGCCAATGCTACCGGAGGAGGGGAGAGGGGATATCCGGACCTTCTTGGCACGCTCGACGCAGCAGAGTTCCGCCACGTAGGCGAGCGATATCTGGAAAGTACGCGCGCTTACCGAAAACTCGCGCGTCCGCACTTCATCGACAAGATGGGCGCGAATTTTGCGCATGTCGGCCTTCTGCAACTGATCCTGCCGAATGCGAAGATCGTGGACGTGCGCCGGCACCCGATGGCCTGCGGCTTCTCTGTTTTCGCACAGCTATTTCCGAAAGGAGAGAATGATGCCTACAGCCTGACGGACATCGGGCGCCACTATCACGACTATGTGGAATTGATGGCGCATTTCGACCGTGTACTGCCCGGCAAGGTGCATCGCGTGCTCTACGAAAATTTGGTTGCGGAGCCCGAGGCCGAAATCCGCGCGCTGCTCGCCTATCTGGATCTGCCGTTCGAAGCGAGCTGTCTCGAATTCCACAAGACCGAGAGGGTCGTCGCGACGGTGAGTTCCGAACAGGTCCGAACTCCGCTCTATCGCGACGCTCTCGAACAATGGCGCCATTACGAGCCATGGCTGGGCCCGCTCAAGGAGACGCTGGGACCGGTGCTCGACGCCTATCCAGCTGTGCCCGATTTCGATTAGAAAGAGCCATGTCCGATCTTCGCCCCAACCCCGTGTTTGCAGCACTCGGCACCACGATCTTCACGCACATGTCCGCGCTGGCGGTGGAGCATGGCGCCATCAATCTGGGGCAGGGCTTCCCGGACGAAGATGGGCCGTCTGCCATTCGCGAAGCGGCCTCGCGCGCGCTGATCGAAGGGCCGAACCAGTATCCGCCGATGCGCGGACGAATCGAGCTTCGCAAGGCTATAGCCGCCCATGCCAAACGCTTCTATGGCTTCGATCTCGATCCCGACACCGATGTGGTGGTCACCTCCGGCGCGACTGAGGCGCTGACGGCTTCGATCATGGCGATGGTGGGTGCAGGCGACGAAGTCGTACTGATCGAGCCTTCCTATGATTCCTATCGCCCAATCGTCGAGGCGGTTGGGGGCGTGGTGCGCACGGTGAGACTGGCCGGCCCCGACTGGCGCCTCAATGAAGACGCCTTGCGTGCCGTGCTCGGACCCAGAACGCGTGCCATCCTCGTCAACTCGCCGCTCAATCCGCTTGGCCGTGTGTTCGAGCGGTCCGAACTCGAAGCGCTCGCGAATGTGTTGCGCGATACCAACGCGGTGGCGATTTGCGACGAGGTCTATGAGCATCTGGTGTTCGACGGCCGCGGGCATATCCCCCTGGCCTCGCTGCCCGGGATGGCGGAGCGGACCCTGCGGGTGGGCTCCTCTGGCAAGATGTTCTCGCTGACCGGATGGAAGGTGGGCTGGGTTTCGGGGGTTGCGGCGCTGATGCGCCCTGTCGCCAATGCCCACCAGTTCATCACCTTCACCACGTCACCCGCGCTGCAGCTCGGTATCGCCTATGCGCTCGAGCACGAGATGGAGTTCACGCTCAATCTCACGAAAGAACTTCAGACCAAGCGCAACATACTGGCGCAGGGCATCGAAAAGTTCGGCTTTAAGCTCTTGCCCTGCGAAGGCACGTACTTTCTCACCACCGACATTTCGGGACTGACGAACGAGAGCGACCGCGCCTTCTGCGAACGCCTCGTGCGCGAGGCTGGCGTCGCGCTTATTCCGCTCAGTCCGTTCTTTGCGGAAGGAAAGCCGGACAATCTTGTGCGTTTCGCGTTCTGCAAGAAGCGCGAAGTGATCGAGGCGGCCGTGGCGCGCCTGAACGCGTTCTTCAAATAGCGTCTACTGCTTGGCCCAGGCCCAGCTTGCGATGCGCCAGCCATGCGCAGTTTTCACCAGCGCAAAGGCGAAGATGCCTTTCTCCTGGTTCGGCTTGCCGTCGACCTTGGCGTCGATCGTGTTCGGGACCACCTCGTAAGCCGCTTTGTCCCCGACCGTACTGGTCGTGGCCGCCGCAAGCGTGAGGTGCACGTTCGTCACCTTGTTTTGCTTGCAGTCGGCCATGAAGCCTTTGAGCCAGGCGTCGAACGAATTCCAGTGATGCGGCGCGAACTCGTCGATGATCGGCGCGTTCGGCATATGTGCTGCTGCGGCTTTCTTCACATCGCCCGCGTTCAAAGAATCCACGAACTGGTTGATGGGCGCTATCGCGTCGTCGGCGCGCACCGCGCCGCTCGCCAAAACGCCGCATACCGTAACGGCAAGTGCAATCGCTTTCATTGCTGTTTCCCCCTTCGCAAAAGACGAAGCTGCGCTATCGTCGCGGCTCATGCTATTTTAAGGTTGAAAGCCCTTCATGAGCAATCGTATCGACCCGCGCACGCCCGTCCTTGTCGGCGGCGCCCAGTTCACCCAGCGCACCGCCCGCGAAGGCAAGGTTCGCGAAAGCCTGTCGCCCATCCAGATGATGGCAAAAGTGGCGCGCGAAGCCTTCGCCGATACGGGCGCTATCGCAAGCGCCATCGACACCGTGGCGGTGGTGCGCTTCACCGCGGACTCGCCCGGCGATCAGGGCAGGCTGCCCAAGCGCATGTTCCGCAATCCGCCGCTATCGCTGGCCCGGCATCTCGATATCGCGCCGCGCCGCGCGCTCTACACCGCGACCGGCGGAAACACGCCGCAATGGCTCGTCAACCGGACGGCGGAAGAAATCGCACGCGGCGAATGCGAGGTCGCGCTGCTGGCCGGCGCGGAATATATCGCCTCGCTGCTCGGCGCAATGAAGGCTGGCGTCGATCTTGGTTGGGGCACAGGCCCCGATCACGACCCAGGGAGCGATCCGGAGGAAATCGGCGATCAGCGTCCCGGCACGACGGAATACGAGCGCCGCTACGGCCTCCATTTCCCGGTGAATGTCTACCCGCTGTTCGAGAACGCGCTGCGCGGCGAGGCACGCCGCTCACCTGAAGCGCATCTCAGATGGCTGGGAGAATTCTTCTCGCCGTTTTCGAAAGTGGCATCGGAAAATCCCTATTCCTGGTTTCCGACCTATCGCTCGCCGGAAGACATCTCCACGCCATCGGAGAAGAACCGCTTCGTCGGTTATCCGTATACGAAGTATCTCAACGCCGTCATCGAGGTCGACCAGGCCGCGGCTGTGGTGATGACGAGCGTGGCCAAGGCGCGCGAGCTCGGCATCCCGGAATCGAAATGGGTCTATCTTCACGGCTGCGGCGATGCCAACGACATCTGGCATGTAACGGAGCGCGTGAACTATTTCTCGTCGCCGGCGATCCGCACGATCGGGCAGAAGGTCTTCGCGATGGCGGATAAGACCGCCGCCGACCTATCGTTCATCGATCTCTATTCTTGCTTTCCGAGCGCGGTAGAGATCGGCTGCCGGGAACTCGGCATCGCGACGGACGATCCGCGCGGCCTTACGGTCACCGGCGGGCTTCCCTACTTTGGCGGCGCGGGCAACGACTATGTCATGCACTCCATCGTGACGATGATGGAGAACCTGCGCGCCAATCCGGGCAAATTCGGACTCTGCACCGGCAATGGCTGGTACGTCACCAAGCATTCCGCCGGCCTCTATTCGACAACGCCGAAGGAAGGCCCATGGCAACGCGATGACCCGAAGTCCTACCAGAAGGACATCGACGCCATGGCGCATCCGGAATTCACCGAGCAGCCCGAGGGCCGCGCGACGGTCGAAACCTACACCGTCGTCACCGACCGCAAAGGCAAGCGCTTCGGCATCGTGGTTGGACGCGATGCGCAGAACCGCCGCTTCCTGGCCAACACCCCGGATGACGACGCAACGCTCAATTGGATGATGCGCGAAGACATGCTCGGACGAGCGGGTGACGTGACAGTCGGCCCGGCCAATCTGTTTCGTTTCGTGTGATGCGGGTCGAGGTCCTCGACGGAGAAAAAGGCTGGCCCGTGGTCGAGGCGCTCGACCGTGAGGTCTACACGCCTGAGTTCATGGCGACGGCGATCTGGCGCGATGTCGTCTGGGCGCACGCCGACCGGCGGATCGTGATCTCCGAAGATCACGGGATCGTCTGCCATGCGGGCGTCTTTTTCTGGCATGGATCGATCGACGGTGCGGCCGTGTATCTGTGCGGCATCGGTGGTGTCATGACCTCACCCACGGCCCGGAAGAAGGGGTATGCGGGCGCCGCGATGAAGCGCGCCGCCGAGCTCATGGAAGAGGAGGGCATCGACTTTGGCCTGCTGTTTTGCGAGTCGCACAACGTGAAGCTCTATGAAAATCTCGGCTGGCGGATATTTTCGGGCGCCGTTCATTGCACGCAGCTTTTCGGCCCGATGACATTCGACATGATGCCGACGATGATCCTGCCGGTCCGGATGACGCCGGACAGTGGTAAGATCGATCTGTGCGGCTTGCCCTGGTAGAGGAACACATGGCCCGCATCTACATGGTCCGTCATGGTCAAGCGGAATCCGGTTTCGGCGGTGCGATGGATCCGGGGCTCAACGCGCTCGGCCACGCGCAGGCAGAGGCGGTTGCGCAAACGCTCGCGTTGAGCGGACCGCTATCGATCCTGTCGAGCCCGCTCCGGCGCGCGCTAGAGACAGCGGCTCCACTGGCGGCGCTGTGGCAGGCCGATCCTGGGATCGAGGATGCTGTCGCGGAGATTCCATCGCCCAAAGGAATGACGCTGGAAGAGCGCGTCATTTGGCTGCGCAATCTGATGGGCGGCTCGTGGCGCGATGTGCCGCGCGATCTGGCCCTGTGGCGCGAGCATTGTATCGGGACCGTCGCCGCCATAGCGCGCGACACTGTGATCTTCTCGCACTACGTCGCGATCAACGTGATCGCAGGCGCCGCGACGAGCGACGATCGCGCGGTCGTATTCTCTCCCGATAATTGTTCTGTCACGGTGTTTGAGACTGACGGCACGCATTTGAAACTGATCGAGAAAGGCGCCGAGGCGCAGCTGACGAAAGTGAACTGATGTCCGAACCGCATGAAATGACCGCCGCGGAATTGTCGGCGGCATACGCCACGAAGGAATTGTCGCCGGTCGAGGTGACGGAAGCATTGCTCGGCCGGATCGAGGCGCTGGACGCGCAGGTCAACGCCTTCTGCCTGATCGACGCGCCCACAACGCTGAAGCAGGCCGAGGACTCGGAAGCGCGCTGGATGGCGGGAGATCCGCTGTCGCCGCTCGACGGTGTGCCCGTGGCGGTCAAGGACCTCCTGCTCACCAAAGGCTGGGCGACGCGGCGCGGGTCGCTGACCGTCGATCCGAATGGTCCGTGGACGGAAGATGCGCCGACCGTCGCGCGCCTGCGCGAGGCGGGCGCGGTGCTTCTCGGCAAGGTCACGACGCCGGAATTCGGCTGGAAGGGCTCGACGGACAGCCCGCTCACCGGGACCACGCGCAATCCCTGGAATCTGAAGAAGACGCCGGGTGGTTCGTCCGGTGGTTCGTCGGCAGCGCTGGCCGCGCGGTTCGTGCCGCTGGCGCTCGGCACCGACGGCGGCGGTTCGATCCGCATCCCGGCGAGTTTCACCGCGACTTTCGGTATCAAGCCCAGCTTCGGCCGTGTGAGCGCCTATCCCCTGTCGCCGTTCGGCACGGTGGCCCATGTCGGGCCGATGAGCCGTACGGTGCGCGATGCCGCGCTGATGATGAATGTTCTGACGAAGCCCGATGCCCGCGACTGGTTCAACGTGCCGGGCGAAAGCACAGACCACACCGCACGTCTCGGCGAGAGCATGAAAGGCAAACGTATCGCGTTCAGTCCACGCCTTGGCTACGCGAAGAAGGTGCTGCCCGAGGTCGAGGCGCTGGTGGCCGCAGCGGTGAAGCGCTTCGAAGCCATGGGCGCGCATGTCGAGCAGGTCGATCCGTCTACGGACGATCCATCGGAAACGTTCCAGACGCTGTGGTGGGCCGGCGCGGGTTTTCTGCTTGGGGACCTTCCGGAAGAGAAGAAAGCGCAGCTCGATCCTGGCCTTCGCAAGATGGCGGAGGAGGGCGCGAAAATCCCGCTCAAATCCTATCTCGCCGCCAACGCCGTGCGCGGGGCCTATGGCAGCAAGCTCCGCCAGTTCATGGAGCGCTATGATTTCATCGTGACGCCATCGACCGCGACGACGGCCTTCGACACCGGCCAGCTTTCGCCGCTCGACGACGATGGCCGCGCCTGGATGCAATGGACGCCGTTCAGCTTCCCGTTCAACCTGACCCAGCAGCCTGCAGCCAGCATCAATTGCGGATTCACGAGCGACGGATTGCCGGTGGGGCTTCAGATCGTGGGCAGGATGTTCGACGACGCGGGTGTGCTCGCCGCCAGTGCCGCCTACGAAACCGCCGACCCGCACTTCGACAAGGTGCCGGCGGGGTTTTGAAACAGCGCCTTGTCATCCCCGGCGAGCATCGCCGTCAGGCGATGCTCGGGAAGGGGATCCAACTTAGAGGGCACCGCGTTGTTCCCTTCCCTTGGATCGCGCTGACGCGCGCTCCTCGCCGGGAATGACAATGGTGCGATCTGCGCTATCCTGCACTTATGTCCCATGAGATCCTGACCGTTACAGAAATGTACGCCGCCGACCGCTATGCGGCAGAGCATGGCGTGCCGTCGCTCACGCTGATGGAGAACGCCGGCCGCGCGGTGGCGGACGAAATCTGCAGGCGCTGGAAGCCCAGACCCACCGCCGTGCTCTGCGGCCCTGGCAACAATGGCGGCGATGGCTTCGTGGTTGCGCGGCTGCTGAAAGAGCGCGGATGGGAGGTCTGGGTCGAAACGCTTTCCGAGGTTGACACGCTGACGGGCGATGCCGCGCAGATGGCAAGGCGCTGGCACGGGAAGATATCGCATCTTTCCGAATCCAATCCGATGGCGGCGCTCTATGTCGATGCCCTGTTCGGCGCCGGGCTCTCCCGGCCGCTCGAGGGCGATGCACGCAGTTTTGTGGAGATGTCGAATCTTCTGCAGAGTGCGGTGGTCGCCGTTGATGTGCCGAGCGGGCTACATGGCAATACGGGCAAGCCGCTCGGCGATCGCTGTGTCGAAGCCGATCTCACCGTGACCTTCTTCCGCAAGAAGCCGGCGCATGTGCTGATGCCGGGGCGCGCCCTGTGCGGTGAGGTCGTCGTTGCCGATATCGGCATTCCCGATACGGCCATCGGTGGCGCGAAGCTGTTCGAGAACGGTCCCGACCTTTGGGACTATCCGTGGCCGAAAGCCGATGGTCACAAATATGCGCGCGGGCACTGTGTCGTGGTCAGCGGACCAGCGCATGCGACCGGAGCCGCGCGGCTTGCGGCGCGGGGCGCGCTCCGGATGGGGGCAGGGCTCGTCAGCGTGGCCAGTCCACCCGATGCGGTGGCCACGAACGCCGCCTCGCTCACCGCCATCATGGTCAAGCCGTTCTCGGGCGCGGCAGGGTTGAGCGACCTTCTGAAGGACCGGCGGTTCAACGCCGTCGTCATCGGACCGGGTTGCGGAACGGGCCGGCCGACGCAGGAACTTGTCGCGGCCGTGCTCGCAAGCGAGGCCGCCGTCGTTCTGGACGCCGACGCGCTGACGTCCTTCCATGACGATCCGGCGGAATTGTTCCACCTCCTGCGCCAGCCTGCAGTTCTCACGCCGCACGAAGGCGAATTCGAACGTATTTTCAGAGGTATATTGGCAAAGGTTCAGAACAAGATTGAAGCTGTGCGTGAGGCGGCCGCGATGGCCGGATGCACCGTGCTTCTCAAGGGGCCAGACACCGTCATCGCCACGCCCGACGGACTTGCCACTGTCAACACCCATGCGCCGCCTGCATTGGCGACCGCCGGTTCCGGCGATGTACTCGCAGGCTTCATCGGTGGTCTGATGGCGCAGGGACTCGATTCCTACAAGGCGGCCTCAGCCGCCGTCTGGCTGCACGGGGAGGCCGCGTTCCAGTTTGGGCCTGGATTGATCGCGGAGGATCTGCCGGAAACGCTTCCGGCCGCTCTTCGCGCGCTGAGGGACCGAACCGATGACCGACGTCACGATCCGCATGGCGGAGCGGGCTGACCTGCCCGCGCTGCTCGACATCTACAACCACTACATCCTGAACACGCCCATCACCTTCGACATCGAGCCGCGTACACTGGCCCAGCGACAGGCGTGGCTCGATCAGTTCTCCGCCATGGGCAAATACCGATGCTTCGTCGGGGTGAGGGAGGGGAAACCAATCGGCTGGACGTGCTCCGCGCTGTTCAAGGAGAAGGCGGCCTACGCCACGACCATCGAGACCAGCATCTATCTCGCACCCGATGAACATGGCCACGGACTTGGCCGGCGGCTCTATGAGGTCTTGTTCGACGCGCTGAAAGACGAGGACATCCATCGCGCTTTCGCCGGGATCACGCTGCCGAACGATGCGTCGGCCGGTCTGCATAGGGCGATGGGTTTCGAGCACATCGGCACCTACGCCGAAGTCGGACGAAAATTCGGACGATACTGGGATACGGGGCTGTTCTTCCGCCGGATGCGGCAGTCATAAATCTATTGCACAGGCCCGTTAGATCGCCCTGTCAAACGATAACGGGGCAAAAATGACGGATATTACGGCTTCTTCTGGGGGCTATCACGGCGCCGGAGCGCCCAAGCTCGACCACAAAACCAGCCCCGTCACGGCCATCGTGTTCTTCGCGCTGCTCGCGGCCGGAATCGGCTATGGCGTGCACGGCCTCGTCGACGACATCCAGAGTGTCCACGAGACGCTGGCGCTCGGTGTCTTCGCGCTGCTTGGCATCGCGCTGCTGATCGCTTTGGGCTTCGAATTCGTGAACGGGTTCCACGACACTGCCAACGCGGTCGCGACCGTCATCTACACCCATTCGATGGCCCCCGTGATCGCGGTCGTGTGGTCGGGTTTCTTCAACTTCCTCGGCGTGATGTTCTCCACCGGCGCAGTCGCCTACGGCATCGTCACCCTGTTGCCGGTGGAACTTATCCTCCAGGTCGGCAGCGGCGCCGGTTACGCGATGATCTTTGCGCTCCTGATCGCAGCGATTGTGTGGAACCTCGGCACCTGGGCCCTCGGCATTCCCAACAGCTCAAGCCACGCTCTGATCGGTTCGATCATGGGCGTGGGCCTCGCCAACCAGCTGATGGCGCCGGCCGGGCAGGCGACATCGGGCGTCGATTGGAATCAGGCACTCAACGTTGCGCAAGCGCTGCTGTTTAGCCCGATCATGGGCTTCGTGTTCTCGGCGATCCTGCTGCTGGTGATGAAGTTCGTTATCCGCTCGCCCAAGCTCTATGAAGAGCCTAAGACGAGCGCTCCGCCGCCCTGGTGGATCCGCGGGATACTGATCCTCACCTGCACAGGCGTTTCCTTTGCGCATGGCGGCAACGACGGCCAGAAGGGCATGGGCCTTATCATGCTCATCCTGATCGGCGCAGCGCCGACGGCCTATGCGCTCAACCGCACCATGCCTGACAGCGCGACGCCGGCCTTCATCCAGTCCACGGTCGCGGCGCAGAAAGTGTTCGCGGCCCATACCGGCGGCAACGCCGTGACGACGCCCGATCAGGCCCGTCACATCGTGGGCGACGCGTTGCGCGACAAGAAGCTCAACCAGCCACAAGTGTTTGCCGGATTGGCGACGCTTTCAGGCGATATCGCAAAGCAGGTTCGCAATTACGGCGCGATCTCCCACGTTCCGGCGGCCGCGACGCCGAACCTGCGCAACGACATGTATCTGACGGGCGACGCGATCCGTCTGCTTCCAAAGCAGGGCGCGAAATTCTCCGACGCAGAGACGAAAACACTGAAGGCCTACACCGGCGGTCTGCAGGCGGGAACCCGCTTCATCCCGCTTTGGGTGAAGGTGTGCGTCGCCATCGCGCTGGGTTTGGGAACGATGGTCGGCTGGAGACGCATCGTCGTGACGGTCGGCGAGCGTATCGGCAAGACCCATCTGACCTACGCACAAGGCGCATCGGCGGAAATGGTCGCGGCGCTGACGATCGGCGCGGCTGAGGTCTATGGTCTCCCGGTTTCGACAACGCACATTCTTTCGAGCGGCGTTGCAGGAACCATGGCCGCGAATGGCTCGGGGTTGCAGTGGAGCACGGTGCGCTCCATCGCGATGGCGTGGGTGCTCACACTTCCTGCCGCGATGGCGATTGCCGGGGGCCTTTATTTCCTGCTTCGTCAGTTCGTCTGATCCAACACATCATTTTTGCGACACCGCCGGCGCCCGCGCCGGCGGTTTTGCTTTGAGCAAAATGAACTCGCTGTCACCGATGTTCAACGGAAGCGTCACCGTGAAGAAAAGGTCATGATGGATTGTCCCTTCATCGCAGCTCACACACCGAGGGACACACAATGAAGGCGTTCAAGAAAGCCCTGTTAGCGGCAGTGGCACTGTCGTGCATTGGCTTTGCCGCCGATGCGGCCAATTTCGGCAAGGTTGGGAAACCTCTTCCGGCCAAGGGCCCCGTACCTAAAGTGATTCTGATTTCACTGGATGGCGCGGCACCGAGATTCGTCGACAAATACATCGATCCAGGCGTGAAAGGCGTCGGTCTGCTGCGCACCGTCGGTTCGCACGCAGCCCAGAACATCACCGCGACGCCGTCGCTCACCGCCGTCTCGCACATCGCGATCGCGACCGGCTCGACGGCCGTGCACAACGACATTCCGTCAAACACGTTCCAGACCGTCGCAGGCCCGCTGTCGGCATTCACGAGCGGGTTCGCCGCTTCGATCGGCGGATACCAGATCAATCCGCTTGGCCCCGCGCCCAATCCCACCGCGAAGCCGCTGTGGATGACGTTGCGCGATGCCGGCAAGAAGGTCGTGACAGCGACCTGGCCTGGCGGCGACGGTGCCGACATCTTCATCAACGGCACGAACGTGCAGCCTGCCATCCCGACACGCACCGTCGATTACACGGTTCCGTTCGGCGCCTTCGGCGGTTTGGGTGCGCAGGGTTTCGACCTGACGGGCGCGGCCTTCTCAACCGATTCGATGGCGCAGGATGAGCTCGCGGCGGCGGGACATCCGTCCTACAGCCCGGTCAAGGTTGCCTCGGTCGAAGTTGTATTTTGTGCGCCCGATACCTCCTCCACCTGCGGCACGACCAACGGTTCCGGCCGCACGCTTCAGTACACGATGAAAGCGGCTGCGCTGGATTCGACCAACGACTCGATGACCAACTATGACACGCTGGTGTTCTACCGCGCCGAAGACGGCATTCAGCCCGGTCCGTTCCAGCATCCTTCGACCGGACCGGCCTACACCACCGTCGGCCATTCCGCGCCGTTCTTCTACGAAGGCAGCGGCGAAGTCGTCGGCGCCGGTTTTTATCTGGTGAGCATGGCGCCGGATCTCTCCGCCGTGCGGTTCGCGCGCTATGGCGCCAATTTCATTCCGCGCAACACCGCGGTGCTTAACGACGTGGACGACGTCAACGACAATGTCGGCTTCTGGGCCCCTCAGAACGATTTCCGGATCCCGGAAAAGCTGTCGGCCGGCTTTTCCAATTTCACCGATCAGCAACTCGAGGCGCTATACGAGGATGAGGCCAAGACTTTCATCGAATATCAGACGCGGCTGGCCCTGCGCTCGATCGACGAGAACCCCGACGCCGACCTCATCATGCTCTATTTTGAGGAACCGGACGGCTCCGAGCATCAGTTCATGCTGACCGATCCCCGCCAGGCAACGAATCCGACCGATCCCAACACCATCGGCGCGGGACAGGATCCGGCGAAAGTGCAACGCTACGACACCTATCTGCGCAATGCCTATCAGGATGCCAACGACGCGGTCGACGCCATCATCCGCAAGGTCGGCACCAAGACCAGCGGCGATCCGCGCAGCAACATCATCGTCGTGTCGGATCACGGGTTCGCGCCCTTCCACACCGCGGTGAATGGGACGAACCTGCTCAAAGCGGCGCTGATAGCGAAGGGCTTCGATCCTTCGCTGATCAATACGGCCATCACCATCCGCACCAGCGGCCCGGCGGCCAACGTGTATATCAATCTGGCCGGACGGGAATCGGGTGGAACGGTCGACGCCACGACGTATCAGGCGCTCGTGACCGCGATCTCGGATTACTTCCGCACTGCAACCGATCCCAATCCCAACTTCGATTATTCGCTCAGCAAGAAGCATATCTTCACCGACGTTATCGCGCGGCCGAGCGATTGCGGACAGCCCGGTTTCTGCACCAGCCCGACCGTCGGCCAGGATCAGGGCGACGTCTTCGCTATGATGGCCGAAGGCTATAATTTCGACGGAACGCAGAACCCCGGCGTCGCGCGTCTCGGCGATCCCGCCTACGATCCGTCGAGCAGCGTGTTCTCCGTCGCCAATTTCTACGGCGCCCACGGCAACAACCCGAACCTGCCCGATTTGAGCGCCAGCTTCTTTGCGGCCGGTCCGAACATCAGAGCGAACGTGGTCGTGAAGAAGATGCACAATGTCGACGTCGCCCCGACGATCGAAAAGATCCTGGGCGTAACCCCCGCACCCACGGTCGACGGCACCGCCGTGACGCAGATCCTGAGATAGCCTGCGGGAGCCGGTCTCCGGGCCATCCCGGAGGCCGGCTCACTCCTCTCTGCCGCCTGCAAAAGTGACGACGACTGATCGGCCACGTTTCCGCGAAGACCTTGCGGGGTTACGACGCGGGCCTCGTGCGCAGGGTATTTAGGAACGGTTAATGGCCTTGGTTCTGCGGAATTTTATTAACTCCGGCGTGTGAGAATTGCGCACGGAGGAATTGAACATTGCCGCGCACGCCCGAATGGCTAATACGATGGCTGACGCCTGCTGACTGCTTTGAGGCACGGCTTCGCCTTGAGCAGGTGCGCGCTGTCGCCAACAACAACAAGTCTAGCGGTCTGCTAAATCCGCCGATGGCGATGATTCTCGCTCTCATCGATCTGCAATGGGCGAGCGTGCCGGTCGTTTGTACCTGGCTCGCGCTCACTCTCGCATCGATATCGATTATGATCGTCGGCAGCAAGCGTGCGTTGGCGCGCGACTACACACCCGAAGATGCCGGACAGTTCACGGCGGACGTGCTGCTTTGTACGCTGCCGTTTCTAACCGTTTGGTCAACCATGGTCCTCTTCGTATGGGTTCCCGGCAATCCCATCAACAATGGGTTTTTGATAACATTTCTGTTTGCCAGCATGGCTGCTGGCATTCCTCAAACTGCGCAATGCCGACAAATCGCTCTTCCTGGGATGGCGATCGACTTACCTATTCTTGCAACGCACGTCATCACAGGTTCCATGGTGATGAATTGGTTGGGCCCGGTGTTGCAGACGCTTGCCGGCCTCCTGATCTGCGACCTCTCGTTTTCCTACGGTAAATCGTTTCGCGATCTTGTTAAGCAACGATTTGAAAAAGAAGAGCTTGCGCTACAGCTGACACGCAGCACCAAGGCGCTGGAGGAGGCCCTGTGCTCGGCCGAGAATGCCAATCATGCGAAAAGTGCGTTTCTCGCGAACATGAGTCACGAACTGCGCACACCGCTAAACGCCGTGATCGGATTTTCGGATTTGATCCGCCAGCGGATTTTTGGCGAGGTGCAACCGAAATACGCGGACTACGCGGAAGATATCCACAGAAGCGGAATGCATTTGCTGGGATTGATCAACGATCTGCTCGACCTGGCAAAGATCGAAGCCGGTAAACGTGAACTCGAAGACACCGAACTTGATTTGTATTCCGTCGCGGCCACCGCGCTTCGCTTCGTGGAAACCCAAGCCGAGAAGTCTAAGTTGACGCTCTCTGTCGCGATCGAACGCAACTGCGGCCTTATCGCCGACGAGCGTGCCGCAATACAGATTCTCACCAATCTGCTTTCCAATGCGGTCAAGTTCACTCCGCAGGGAGGGACGGTGGCGGTTTTCGCACACCCCCTTGCCGATGGCGGGGTTGCGCTTGGCGTGAGCGACAACGGCACGGGAATGAGCGCTGAACATGTAATCACTGCGATGGAAAGGTTTGGCCAGATAAATCACAGGACGACGATAGAAGGACGTGGCACGGGGCTTGGGCTGCCGATTATCAAAGCACTGGTGGAAGCTCAGGGCGGCACCTTCAAGATCGAAAGCGAGATTGGACACGGCACGCGAGCTTGGGGGGAATATCCGCCATGGCGCGTAACACGCCGAAGGGTCGCCTGAATTGAGTTCCCGTACGGCTCGGCCTTATACGCTAGTGCAACTATCGGCGCTCAATGTGACGACCGTTTTTGGCCTATAGCAGATACAAGCCGGTGCTTTGGCAATTCGACGATGACGGATGTGCCGACACCGGGCTCGCTCTCAACCCGAATCTCACCTCCGTGAAGCTCTACCAAGGAGCGAGCAATCGGCAATCCGAGTCCCGTCCCAGGCTGTCTACGTGCGATCTTCGAATCGACCTGGCCGAAGGCAGAAAGGGCTATGCGAATTTCATCGGGGGTCATGCCAATCCCCGTGTCCCGAACGACGATTGCAATGCCTTCCATCACATCAACCGAGACTTCGACCCGGCCTTCTGGCGGTGTGAACTTGATGGCGTTCGACAGCAGGTTGAGCATGACCTGTTTCAATAGCCGATGGTCCGCCACGACAGTCGAGATTTTGCTTGGTAGGTGCTCGACAATTTCGACACCCGATTTCTTCGCGTGGTCAGAAACTAACCCCACGGCATCGAGGATCAGTTCCCTCATATCGATCTGATCTTCGTGAAGTTCGAACTTGCCCGCCTCGATTTTTGAAAGGTCGAGCACATCATTTATAAGCGCCAACAGGTGGTGACCGCTTTTGTGAATATCTCCCGCGTACTCCGAATACTGAGCCGGCAAGGGGCCGAAGAGAGCGTGTTGAATAAGCTCCGAAAAGCCAATGATGGCATTGAGCGGCGTGCGCAGTTCGTGGCTCATGGTCGCGAGGAATTCAGATTTCGTTTGGTTGGCGCGCACGGCAGCCTCCGCTTCATATTCCGCCGAAAGACGTGCGGCTTCGGCGCGGCGGAGCGCCTCAGCCTGACGTACGCTTTCGGCAATAGCGTCCTGCATGGCCGAGAGCGAGACGAGTAACTCCGCTGTTTCACTGCGGCCGCGTGCAGCGATGCGGTTGTCGAGCTTGCCTGCGGCGATCGACTTGGCAATTGCCACCGCATGTTTTATTGGCGGCACGATCGCGCCGCCGAGCAGCATCGTGACAGTGATGGTCAAGATGGTGGCCAACGTGAGTGCGATGATGAGCCATTGTTCTGTTGCGGCAACAACCTTGTCGATCTTGGTGCGATAGACAAAACCGTCCGCCTGATACTTGTGGACCAGCTTACCCAGATCGACATCGATCAAGTCGAGTTGTGCGAGCAACTGCTCTCGCGGAATCGGCTTTCTCAGTGCGAGAGCTTCATTCTGAACGCGCCTTGCAAGAGCTTTGCCCTTCGACGTGATGGCTTGGTCTGCCGCGACGTCGAGATCCTGCAAGAGGTTGTCGAGCTTTGTTCCCGCGTCCGCCGAAAGCGAGGCAGACTCGGTGCGTTGTTGGTCCGAAAAGCGTACGAAATCGGTCTGCACCTTCTGAACATATGACACGGCGACCAGTGTGTGGTCGTAAACATTGGCGGCAAGTGTTCCGAGCTGTATTTCCTGTGAACGGTTGAAAATCCCGAGCGCAAGCGTGATGAGGAGGAACCCCAGTGCGCCGAGAAATATCTTAAACCGAACGGCCATCGCGCATGCCCTATTTGGCGACCGTGACGGTCATTTTCATGCGCGGATGAATGGCGCAGCGGACTTCGAAAGTTCCGGCTTGATCGAACTTCTTGATGACAGTCGCGCCTCGCGGCTGCAGGCCTTCATCCTCGGGATCGCCGTTGTCCCCGAGCACCATGAGGTTGTGGGTCACGTCATCTTGATTGTGATAGCGCACAGTTTCACCAACATGGATGGTAAGCTGTGTGTTGCTGAAGCGAATGCCGCGTTGCGCGATGTCGACATAGGAGGATTCGGCAAGCCCGACCAAGGGTATCAGCAGTAGAATTGCTGCTGCGCCCCAAAAAAGCCGGTTGGTTCGCGCGATTGCGACACACATCAGTTCGCGGCAGCTCCCACGGTGAAGTTAAGGAACAGCGTGTTGTTGTTGGAAGCGTGGGCGTCTGAGCCGTCGAATTTCGAATAAGCGACATACTGCAGCGATATGCGCCCGTTCAGCCACGGCAACGGCGCGTCGGGCTTGCCCCACGGCACATAGTCGAGTTGCGCAATCCACCCGGCGCTATTGGGACTACCGCTCGGTGTGCCCCAGAAAGCACCGTCGTTGGTCCCCCAAGTGGTGAAGTATTGCACTGTCGGGGTGACGGTCGCGCCGAAGTCGTAGGTCAGATCGAGGTGGAATTGCGAGAAGGAATCTGAGGGATTGGCGCCGGAGACTATCGCATTCGCGCCGAGACTAGCGTCCTCGTGCAAATACAGCACATGCGCTTCGAACATGTCCGACGTACTGCGTTCGGGATGGGGCAGCCACTGATACGTCGCGTCGAGACCAATATCGGTGTAGCGATCCGTACCGAACGCCGTGACAAAGGATGGATACGCTTTCGCGATCAAGCCATATGTTCCGATGGACGCGTAGTGCACGCCTTCTCCAAACTCCTGCTGCAAAACAGCGCGCCAATAAAAGGCCGGTCCCGACAGGCGATCATTGCCGTTGAGTGGTTCTTTGCCAAGAAACCGAAGTTCGCTACGGTCGAGGCCTTGATAGAGATCGGCTTCGAGATAAACCGTGTTGTCGAACATTCCATAGACGCCAGGCCCGAAGACGGTACCCGGGAGCGCTTCGATCAGCGACCCAGCCCTCGGCACGGCGGCGAGCCCCGATGTCGCAAACGGGAACGACCAACCGGGGGAGACTTCCCACATATCAGTGACAGTGGGCGCGTTGTTTAGAGAAAGGCCGACGACGGCATCGCGGCCAAACATCTTCTCCTCGCGCGTATAGCGCACGTCAAAATCTTCCCAATGCAGACTTTTTTCTATCGCGTCGTAGGAGACTTCGATAAACGCTCCGACCTTGTTGAACAGTTTGCCCGCATAAAACATCCCGAGCTCGTTGAAGCTCAAATTGTCGTTCGCGTGATAACCAGCGAGGACGTTGGCGATCTCTTCTTTTGATGTGTGGGTGAAGGACGCCTCAGCCATGAACGAAATTGGAAGCCCATGCTCCTTGGTGTCGTTCGAAACGTAGCCGTAGAGCTTGAAATCGCGGCCTTGCTGTTTCAGGCGCGGGCCAAACGCGCCAACGTGACAAGCGGAGCACGGTTGATCCGTTTGCACAGCAAAGCTTGGAAGTGCGTGCGATTCGCTGCTCGCTAAAACAGCAAAGACACCAGCCAACAGCGCCGCGATGTATTGTGAGGCCTTTGCGACAACCACCGGCCATCCCTCCCGATAATCGGGCGAGAATGTAAGTGGTGTTGGGTAAAGATAATCTCATTCTCAGGTAATTCTTGAATTTGCAATTTGTTAATTGCTCAACGGATCGCGGCACCAATCTTTAACAGAACGTAAACGCGTGCGCGGTTCTGGAGCCGCCGCATGCGGCCCGCGCCGCGCAGTTCGATCGCGACGGCGAGGCCGTCGCGCTCCGACAGCAAGTTCCTCTCCCTCATCCAACAGCGCTCGTCTCACGCGACGCTGATGCACGCATCCGCATTCTGAGCGGTGCTGAATATTCGCGCTAAGTGCAATCCCAACTCCGCCGGTGATCGGCGCGTCCCGTGCTGCGCCGAAAATCAACGCAACGGTCTCGATGAGTGATTGCCATGACCTCAGACAGTCGCGCCCACCAATCGGCTTTGTCGCTTATGGGTGCCGTGGCCCTGACGTAGATCCTGAAATAGCCGACTGAGCCGGCCTGCGGGCTATTCCGGAGGCCGGCTCGTCCATTCCGCCGCCCAATCCCATGACCACCCGGCGCCCCGAGCCAAACCCCTAGCCACCCCCAAAAACCCCTGTTATAGGGGCGCCCTTCCAGGGGCGAGCCCGTTTGCCTCGGGATGGCCCGAAAGGCGGGCGTGGCGGAACTGGTAGACGCGCTGGATTTAGGTTCCAGTGACGCAAGTCGTGGGGGTTCAAGTCCCTCCGCCCGCACCAGCCTACGCTCCCGCTTCGCGGGAGCTTCGGCTCGGCAAGCCAGCGGGAGCGTAGGCTGCCACGCCGTAGCCCGAAGGGCGAAGGCGGGCTGGTACAGAACTGATTGATCAAGGACGTAAGCTATGCAGATCACCGAGACCGTTTCCGAAGGCCTGCGCCGCGAGTACCACGTGGTGGTGCCGCAGGGTGATCTGGACCAGAAGGTCATCGCGCGCCTGGAAGAGATGAAGCCGCGCATGCACCTGAAGGGCTTTCGCCCGGGCAAGGCGCCGGTTTCGTTCCTCAAGAAGCAGTTCGGCAAGTCCATGATGGGCGAGATCGTCGAAGAGGCGGTCAATGAGGGCAGCAAGAAGGCGATCGAGGACAATGCGCTGAAGCCGGCGTTCGCGCCGCAGGTCGAGCCGGTCGGCGCGATCGAGCAGGTGGTCGACGGTAAGGCCGATCTGGAATTCACGATCAAGATCGACCTGATGCCGGATTTCGATCTGGCCGATGTCTCCAAACTCAAGATCGAGCGCCTCGTGTCCGAGGTGACGGACGCCGATGTCGATGAAGCGCTTCGCCGTCTGGCCGAGCAGTCGAAGACCTATTCGCCGCGCGATATGGAAGAAAAGTCCGAACTCGACGACTCGGTGACGCTTGATTTCGAGGGCAGCATCGACGGCACGCCGTTCCCGGGCGGCAAGGCTGAAGACTTCAATCTGGTGCTTGGCTCGGGCCAGTTCATTCCCGGTTTCGAGGAGCAGCTCCTCGGCGTGAAGGCCGGCGAATCCAAAGACGTGAATGTGAAGTTCCCGGACGACTATCCGGAAGCCAGCCTCGCGGGCAAAGACGCGGTCTTTGCCGTGACCGTGAAAGACATCAAGAAGCCCGATCCGCTTGCCGTCGATGATGAGCTGGCCAACCGCCTCGGGCTCGATTCGCTGGCGACGCTCAAGGATCGCGTGCGCGATCAGGTGAAGAGCGATTTCCAGCGCGCCAGCCGCCTGCACCTGAAGCGCCGCATTCTGGACGCGCTCGACAAGGAGCACAGCTTCCCGCTTCCGCACGCGATGGTCGAAGGCGAGTTCAACGGCATCTGGAGTGCCGTCGAGACGGAACTGAAGCGCGAAGGCAAGACCGCCGCGGACGAGGGCAAGACCGAGGACGAACTCAAGAAGGAATATCACGACATCGCCGAACGCCGTGTGCGTCTCGGCCTGGTGCTGGCGCGGTTGGGCGAGCAGAACGGTCTCAGTGTCGCCAACGACGAAATGCAGCGCGCCATCGCCGCGCGTGCGCGCCAGTTCCCCGGCCAGGAACAGCAGGTGTTCGAGTATTATACCAAGAACCCGCAAGCCCAGGCTGAAATCCGCGCGCCGATTTTCGAAGACAAGGTGGTGGATTTCATCGCGGAGCTTGCGGACATCACCGACCGCAAAGTGGATCGCGAGACCCTGTTCCTCGATCCCGACGAGGCGGAAGAGAAGCTGAAGAGCGCTTAAGGCACTCAATAACCATTCGCGCTGTGTGGTGGTTAATCCGCCAGTGACGGCTTATATGGAACGTTGACAGCGCGCTCGGCTGCGCTCCAACCTCATTTCTCGAATCAGGAGGTTCCGTGAAGGACCCGCGCGACGTTTACATGAATACGCTGGTGCCGATGGTGGTCGAGCAGACCGCCCGGGGCGAGCGCGCCTACGACATCTATTCCCGTCTCTTGAAGGAGCGCGTGCTGTTCGTAACGGGCCCTATCGAGGATTACGGCGCGAGCCTGATTACGGCGCAGCTGCTGTTTCTTGAGGCAGAAAACCCCAAGAAAGAAATCTCGATGTACATCAACTCGCCCGGCGGCATCGTGACCGCGGGAATGGCGGTGTACGATACGATGCAATACATCCGCCCGGCGGTGCAGACCTATTGCGTCGGTCAGGCCGCTTCCGCGGCGTCGCTTTTGCTCTGTTCAGGCAAGAAGGGTGAGCGTTATGCGCTGCCCAATTCGCGCATCCTGGTCCATCAGCCCTCGGCGTCCTATTACGGCCAAGCGGCGGATATCGCGCGTCATGCGCAGGAAATCGTCAAGCTTAAGAAGCGGCTGAACGAGATCTATGCCAAGCACACCGGCCAGTCGGTGGAGGCGGTTGAAAAAGCGCTCGACCGCGATACTTATATGACCTCGGAAGAGGCGAAAGCTTTCGGGCTGATCGATACCGTGATGGAACGGCGCCCCGAAAACGCTGAGTCGAAGTCCTGAAATTGGACGGGCGCCTCAAAAATGGCGGAATTCCGGGGATTAAACAAATCTTGATCCGCTCGGCGCTAACGTGGTCGAATGAATCAGGGCAAAACCTGATCCGAATGGCGCAGTTCGTGCACATCGAAAACCGGTTGGGTCAATTGCGGTGTTTTAGGGACGGGCATCTGCCCGAAAGAGCCTATGAGTAAGGCCGGCGGCGGCGAGTCCAAGAATACGCTCTACTGCTCGTTTTGTGGCAAGAGCCAGCACGAGGTCCGCAAGCTAATTGCGGGCCCGACGGTGTTCATCTGCGATGAATGCGTCGAACTGTGCATGGAGATCATCCGCGAAGAGAACAAGACCTCCTTCATGAAGTCGAAGGAAGGCGTTCCGAGCCCGCAGGAGATCTTCAAGGTCCTGGACGACTACGTGGTCGGCCAGCAGCACGCCAAAAAGGTGCTCTCGGTCGCGGTCCACAACCACTACAAGCGCATCAATTCGGGCGGCAAGAATCAGGACGTCGAACTTGCCAAGTCGAACATCCTGCTTGTCGGCCCCACGGGTTGCGGCAAGACCCTGCTCGCCCAGACGCTGGCCCGAATCCTCGACGTGCCGTTCACGATGGCCGACGCTACGACATTGACCGAAGCCGGTTATGTCGGCGAGGACGTCGAGAACATCATCCTCAAGCTGCTTCAGAACGCCGATTACAATGTCGAGCGCGCGCAGCGCGGCATCGTCTACATCGACGAGGTCGACAAGATTTCGCGCAAGTCCGACAACCCGTCGATCACACGCGACGTGTCGGGCGAGGGTGTGCAGCAGGCTCTTCTGAAGATCATGGAAGGCACCGTCGCGAGCGTCCCCCCGCAGGGCGGCCGCAAGCATCCTCAGCAGGAGTTCCTGCAGGTCGACACGACCAACATCCTCTTCATCTGCGGCGGCGCGTTTGCCGGCCTCGAGAAGATCATTTCCTCGCGCACCAGCGGCACCTCAATGGGCTTCGGCGCGACGGTACGTGCGCCGGACGAGCGCGGCACGGGCGAGGTCCTGCGCGAAGTCGAGCCCGAGGATCTGCTCAAATTCGGCCTGATCCCGGAATTCATCGGCCGTCTGCCGGTGCTCGCGACCTTGGGCGATCTCTCCGAGCAGGCTCTGATCGAAATCCTCACCCGTCCCAAAAATGCGCTCGCCAAGCAGTATCAGCGCATGTTCGAGATGGAGAACGTCAAGCTCCGGTTCCAAGACGAAGCGATGCATTCCATCGCCCGCCGCGCCATCGCGCGCAGGACTGGCGCGCGTGGTCTGCGCTCGATCATGGAAAACATCCTGCTCGAGACGATGTTTGAACTCCCCACGCTTAACGGCGTGCAGGAGGTGGTGATTACAGCGGATGTGGTCGATGGCCGCGCCCGCCCGCTATACACCTACTCGGACAAGGGAATGCCCCGCGAGCAGACGGCTTCCTGAACCGCCATCGTTCCGGCGCGTTATTCCCAGTCGCAAAATCTCGTCCAACCGGCCGGTAGAGTTACTAAACCTTGAAACCTCGGTTCCGAAGGCCCACCTTTGTTCCCGGAGTCGGCCCATAAGGGCGACTTAATCAAGGTTTCGTACGCCCATTCGGGGTATGATGCCTTTTCAACCGGACCGCCCCAAGCGTCCGGACAGGAGAAAAACATGACGGATTCCGTTGTAAGTACCCCTAAGGGCGATACGGGCAGCTCGGTCGCGTCGGTTCTGCCGCTTCGCGACATCGTCGTATTCCCGCACATGATCGTGCCGCTTTTCGTCGGGCGCGAGAAGTCCGTGCGTGCGCTCGAAGAGGTGATGAGCGAGGAAAAGCAGATTCTGCTTCTGACGCAGAAGAACGCGTCGGATGACGACCCGTCGACCGACGGGCTGCACACCATCGGCACGCTCGCAACCGTGCTGCAGCTTTTGAAGCTGCCCGACCAGACTGTGCGCGTGCTCGTCGAGGGCAAGTCGCGCGCGAAGGTTACAGATTTTCTGCCGCGCACCGATTTCTTCCAGGCGAACATCGAACGCATTCCCGAGAATGTCGGCGAAGCGCGCGAGACCGAGGCACTGATCCGCACGGTCAAGACCAACTTCGAGCAGTACATCAAGCTCAACAAGAAGATCCCGGCGGAGACGCTCGCCTCGGTCGCACAGATCGACGAGCCGGCAAAGCTCGCCGACACGGTCGCCTCGCATTTGTCGGTGAAGATCTCCGATCGTCAGGCGCTCTTGGAAACGCTGAACACGGCGGAGCGGCTGGAGAAGGTGCTTTCGCTGATCGAAGGCGAGATCGGCGTGCTTCAGGTCGAGCGCAAGATCCGCTCGCGCGTGAAGCGCCAGATGGAGAAGACGCAGCGCGAGTACTACCTGAACGAACAGCTCAAGGCGATCCAGAAAGAGCTGGGCGAAGGCGAGGAAGGCCGCGACGAGCTCAACGAGCTCGAGACGCGCATCCGCAAGACCAAGCTCTCGAAGGAAGCGCGCGAAAAGGCGATGGCCGAAGTGAAGAAGCTTCGCTCCATGAGTCCGATGTCGGCGGAAGCCACTGTGGTGCGCAACTATCTCGACTGGATGCTCTCGCTCCCATGGGGCAAGAAGTCGAAGGTCAAGAAGGATATCGCCGCCGCGGAACAGGTCCTGCACGACGACCACTACGGTCTCGAGAAGGTTAAGGAACGCATCCTCGAATACCTCGCCGTGCAGCAGCGCGCCGGCAAGATGAAGGGGCCGATCCTGTGTCTCGTCGGGCCTCCGGGTGTCGGCAAGACCTCGCTTGCCAAGTCGATCGCGAAGGCCACCGGCCGCGAGTACGTCCGCATGTCGCTCGGCGGCGTGCGCGATGAAGCGGAAATCCGCGGTCACCGCCGCACCTATATCGGCTCGATGCCCGGCAAGGTCATCCAGTCGATGAAGAAGGCGAAGTCGGCAAACCCGCTCTTCCTGCTGGACGAGATCGACAAGCTCGGTGCCGACTGGCGTGGCGATCCTTCGAGCGCGTTGCTCGAAGTGCTCGACCCGGAGCAGAACCACACCTTCAACGACCACTACCTGGAGGTCGATTTCGATCTCTCGGACGTGATGTTCATCACCACGGCCAACACGCTGCACATGCCGCAGCCGCTGATGGACCGCATGGAGATCATCCGCATCCCCGGCTACACCGAGGATGAGAAGGTCCAAATCGCTAGGCGCCACCTCATCGAGAAAGAGATGAAGGCGCACGGTCTGAAGGACGCGGAGTGGAGCATTACTGATGGGGCGCTTCACGACCTGATCCGCTACTACTCGCGCGAAGCGGGCGTGCGTAATCTCGAGCGCGAGATCGCAAACCTGACCCGCAAGGCGGTGAAGGAGATCGTCTCCGGCAAGACGACGAAGATCGAAGTCACGTCCGAGAACCTCGGCACCTATGCGGGCGTCCGCAAGTTCCGCTTCGGCGAGATCGAAGGCGAAGATCAGGTCGGCGTGGTCACCGGTCTGGCGTGGACCGAGGTCGGCGGGGACACCCTGCAGATCGAGGCCGTCATGCTGCCCGGCAAAGGCCGCATGCAGACGACCGGCAAGCTCGGCGACGTGATGAAGGAATCGATCGACGCGGCGCGCTCCTATGTGCGCTCCAAGGCGACGAGTTTCGGCATCAAGCCGCCGACCTTCGACAAGGTCGATATCCATGTGCACGTGCCGGAAGGCGCGACGCCCAAGGACGGCCCCTCGGCCGGCGTGGCGATGGCGATATCGATCATCTCCGTGTTCACCGGTATTCCGGTGCGCCGTGACGTGGCGATGACGGGTGAAGTCACACTGCGCGGCCGCGTGCTGCCGATCGGTGGATTGAAAGAGAAGCTGCTCGCAGCGCTTCGGGCCGGCATCAAGACGGTGCTGATCCCCGACGAGAACGAGAAAGATCTCGCGGAAATCCCCGACAATGTGAAGTCGGGCCTGACGATCGTGCCCGTGAAGACGGTTGGGGAGGCGCTCAAGGTTGCACTCGCGCGCCAGCCCGAGCCCATCGACTGGGTCGAGCCGCCGGAAGTGGTGACGTCTTCCGCGGCGCTCCGCGACAGCGACGCCGACGCGGTGGTCACGCACTAAGCACAAGACATCGACGAGAAGGCGGGCCCTTGTGGCCCGCCTTTTCTTTTGCGGTATTGAACGGGGACCGCCACGACCCTATCGTTTGGCGCTGTCTCCTGGTCCGGGCAAATTGAAAACCGTCATCGTCGATAATGATACGCTGTGCATTACCTTCACGCCCGGGGACACCGACACAGCCGTCGTCACCTTTTCAGGCATAGGATTGGCTGTCGGAGATACTCCGCAGGAGGAGTTTGTCAAAACGCAGCAAGGTGCCGTTCATGCCCAGTTCTTCGTCATCGACAAAGCCCGGTCCTGGTACAACGCGACGGCTCCGGATATCGTTTCTCATCTGACGCCGCTTCTTCCGCGCTATCGAAAGGTCGTCACCCTCGGCAACAGCATGGGTGGGTTCGGCGCGGCCTATTTCGCGTTCCGTCTGCCGAATTGCCGGGCGGCCATTTCCTTCGTCCCGCAATTCTCGGTGCGCCGCGCTCTTGTTCCAAAGGAAAGGCGTTGGCGTGAATACCGCACCAAGATAGGCGCATGGACTGTGCAGCACGCTATGGAGCAGGCGAACGACGATCCCGAGCTGTTGTTGTTCTTCGGCGCGCAGGAACCGCGCGACCTGGAACACCTCACGCTCTTTCAGCGGCATGCCACAAAGCGGACGTCCATATTTGTGCTTGAAGAAACGCGGCACGGTGCTGCGCGATACTTGAAACAGCACGGCCAGCTGCGGCCGCTTCTGGATACCGTCATTCTCAGGGATGAGGGGGCGGAGGGCGTCGAGCGGCTTCTGCAACACCATGACGTTCCACACACATTTTGGACAGGTTCTGCTGCATCGCAGCAATGAATTGCGCCTCTGTCCTATGCGATTCGGACCTGGATTCTGTGAAAATTCCAGTGATTCCCTCGGTTTTTCGCTTTCGAGCGTGCCGGACAGGCCCTAATGTTGCCCAACCGGGAGGCGAATCGTGGCCCGGGCGTTCGGGCAGGCGTTGGCACCAAAGGAGACCCATATGAACAAAAACGATCTGATCCAGAAATTGTCCGACCAGACAGGCCTGTCGAAGAACGACTCCACCAAGGCCGTCGAGGGTGTGTTCGCGATTATCGAAGCGACACTGAAAGCCGGCGACGAAGTGCGCCTTACGGGCTTCGGCGTGTTCGCCGTGTCCCAGCGCGCCGGCGGCAAGGGCCGCAACCCGCAGACCGGCGAAGAAATCACCATCAAGCCGTCCAAGCAGCCGCGCTTCCGCCCCGGCAAGCAGCTCAAAGACGCCCTTAACTAGTTTCGCCACGGCGCAAGCACGGTGTGAACCGGCACGGCGGTCTGAGAGCTCCGCCTTGTCATGATGTAACCGCGCTTGCGCAGATGCCGGATGGCGGTCTGCACGGACGATTTCGAGAGACCGGTCTCGACCGCCAGCGTCGAAAGGCTGACCTGAAGCCGTCGGCCCGGTCCGCCGCTGTCCTGCCAGAGTTTCACGAACACGACGAACGACGAGGGTGCGCGGTCATGGCCGATCAGGTCGGGCATGAGCGTTTCCACGATGTAGTCGTCGAGCGGTACTTTGCGAACCATTGCTATAGTAAGCGCCGGGACCCTTGAGCGCGCAAGTGCGTCAAGCCTTCAATGGCGTGGCCGACCGAGGAGACGCCGCCGTGATCACCCATCTCAAATTCATGAGCATTCCGGTTCAGGACCAGGATCGCGCGCTCAAATTCTATACCGAGAAGCTGGGCTTCAAGGTTGCGACCAATCAGGAAATGGGTCCGGGCAAGCGCTGGATCGAGCTGCGCATCGACAAGGCCCCGACGCGCGTGGTGCTGTTCACGATGGACGGGGAAGAGGGACGCATCGGCACCCGCATGAACTGTTCGCTCGCCTGCGACGATGTCGATGCGACCTACCGCCAGCTCTCCGAACGCGGCGTCGAGTTTCTGGGCCCGCCGCAGAAGCAGCCCTGGGGCAGTTTCGTCATCATGAGAGACTCTGAAGGAAACCAGTTCGTGGTCGGCTCAGACTGAGACGCGGTCAGGATTCGCGCGGCGGTTCCTTACGGATCACGTAGACCTGATAGGCGACCGCGTCCCACGAATTGTGGATTCCGGTGAACAGCAGCAGAAGGGCTGCGGCACCGACGCCGAACAGCGCCAGGTCCGGATGCGCGAAGCTCAACACGCCCGATCCGAGCAGCAGGCCGTAAGCCAGGAACGGGAGCAGGACGTGGAACGTCCGGTCCTCCCAGTCCATCTGATAGACCCGTTGGCGGCTCATCCGCCGCACCGGCAACGCCATGTAGATGAGGCCACACAACCCGGCCAGGCTCGCCGCCCAGATGGCGAAGATGGGGTGCGGCCACGGCACCCGCACCAGCGCCGCCACCAGAAGGCTGGCGCTGAAATGCACGACCGTCGGTGTGGCAAAGGCGCGGCCTGCTTCGGCCGTTCCGGGCGTTGGCCTTTCCGCCATGAGCGTCATGACCACGAACTGCAGGCCGATCAGGGCGCCGGCCGCGGAACCCACGATCACGTAAAAACTGTCCCATTCGCTCAAGGCGGACATGCCCTTGACCCCTTCCCCTCGACCGGCCCCGCGCCGTATAAGCCGCCCCGCAAAGGGCGGTTAGCTCAGTTGGTAGAGCATATCGTTTACACCGATAGGGTCGGCGGTTCGAGCCCGTCACCGCCCACCAGTTTCCCCTTGCGCAGCAACGATTTGAGTTTTCACGTCGCTGCGCTGAAGGCCCGGTGCGACGCCATGGGCCAACTATGGGCCAAGTCGATGGAGCGCAGAAAGTACATCGATGCATTCGGGAGCAGGGTTCCTGCGCTGGAAGCCGCGGTGATCCATCTGCGTGCCCTGCAAATGATTTTGGCGTTGTTCTATGCCGAAGACCTGAAGCGCACCGTGCGGCACATGATCCAGGCCAGCGATCGGTTCGGTAGCAAGCTGCCGCGCGTTCCGCCAGGCGCGAAAAATCCCGTCGATAAGGCGCTGGGTGCGCTGGTGTCGGACGGCGCGATCACGAAAGCCGAAAAGACGGAAATCGTCGAACTGATCGACTTTCGGAATAACATCGGACATCAGATTCAGAACCTCTTGGCCGACGTGGCAGCCGGTCGCCACGTCCGGGACATCATCGATCTGCCCAAGCACCCAAAATATCGACCAGACGCTGTCGAACGGCTCAAACACTTCCGCCAGCGGCTGGAAAACCTTCACCAATACGTCGGGTTGTTCGATTTCGACGGGATCGTGTTCGCGTCAGCTGAAAAGGTACTGTCCCGTGAAATCATCCGCCTTCGAAAGCGCATCGAAAAGCTGGCCCGGAAGCGGACAGCCGTGATCAAGGCCGTCAATCTCGAATTGAGCGTGCGTGGAACACCGGTCGGTGCAGACCTGGATCGGTATACCGTCCATTTGCGCTACGGCCTCGATGGACCGCTGACCACGATTGGCGCCGAAATCTGTTACCGACTTTTCGAGGCGGGGAAATCGCCCATGGCGGTATCGCACATCCTGCGGATTTCGCTGGCCGCTGCATCGCAGCGGCAACGTGCGTGGACTAAGCTGGGTGGGATGCGCCGGCCGCGCGTCGATCTGAACGCGCTGAAGAAGCCGCGCATTCGGCCCTTGTACGACGACTAGTGGCGCGTTGCGCGCCTGGCATGCGCCCTCAGCTTAACTATGATTCCTCCATGAAATGGACAGACGAAGTTCTTCGCTTCTGGTTCTCGGAACTGACGCCCGATGACTGGTTCGCCGTGAGCGACCCGGTCGACGAAGCCATCCGTGTCCGCTGCGGCGAGCTTTATCGTGAGATGAAACAGACGCCTCCCGCGCCTTCCGCGCTCGACGAGCGTGGCCATCTCGCGGCTGTGATTGTCTTCGATCAGTTTTCGCGCAATCTCTTTCGTCATACTCCAAACGCATTTGCGACCGATGCGCTGGCACTTTCATATTCGCTGCACGCTGCCCAGCACGGGATGGACGAAGGTCTCAATCAACATGAGAGACAATTTCTCTACATGCCTTTCATGCACTGCGAGGACGTGGCGATGCAGGGGCTGTCGTTAAAGCTGTTCACCGCGCTCGATCTTCCCGACGCCCTTCGGTCCGCCCGCACGCACAAGGACATCATCGACCGTTTCGGCCGCTTTCCCCACCGCAATCGGGCGCTCGGTCGCGTTTCGACCGCTGCCGAAGAAGCCTTTCTCAACACACAGCCGCACTGGCCCTGATGAGTCCGGGTGATCCGCCCGCGCATTGCGCCACGATGCCATCCCGTCCGCGAAACAAGACTTCAAATTTGATCTGGTCTTCAAGCCAAAGGCAGAATCAGCTTGGCGCGATCTTTGGGAACACCTTCGTTACCGCCCAATACCACGTGGGACATACCTATTCTCCCGTGAGAACAATATAAGAACAATTCTTGGCTCCGGCCTAGCTCAGACGAACTGGTATCTGCTTAAATAGCCACCCTAGGGCGACCCGATTACCGGCGCACTTGGGGGGCCGACTGTGATCCCTTTTCGTTCTTCAAAACCGCTCTGGCCGCTCCAGACCATACTTCTAGATATATATACAAGCCCGTCCTCCCCCTCTCATGCCTAAGCTGACCCTGAGAGAGCGCGAGGCCCTTGCCCGCGCACGCCTCCTGCGGGTTCTCGGTACCCACGGCATCGCCAACTGGCGCACGCTTGAACAGAAGATATCGGACGCTGGGCCAGGCCCCATGCGCGTTGATCCCCATATCCTCACCCCAGTCAGGCGCACCTTGGAGAAGGAGGGTTTAATTTCACGGCGCACGCTAGGGGACGAAACACCATGGTTCTCTCTGCCAGAAACGCCGGAGGAATTTGTTCAAGCGCGGCTCGCGGTGCAATTGCCGACTTACCAAGCCCAGCAAGTTGACCAATTCTCAAAGCGCATGGGACAGACCCTTGAGGTTGCGATCTATCGCGCTCTGCTCTCTCAAGACACTCTTCCCGATTTTCTTGGCTCCTATTTGGACCTCGATGACCACAACGACGCTGCGCTTTACAAAAAGGAAGAACCACCGAAGCAACTCGGCCGCCGCAACATTGGTGGCGATAGACGATTGGACTTCATGGTCCGACACCCCGAAGCCGGATGGGCTGGCGTAGAAGCAAAGAACATTCGCGAATGGATGTATCCGAGCCGCAAAGAAATTTTCGACCTCTTATCCAAGTGTGTTGCGTTGGACATCGTACCAATATTGATCGCGCGTCGCATTCACTTTTCGACATTTGTCGTGCTCAATACGTGCGGCGTTATCATCCATCAAACTTATAACCAACTTTATCCTGAGGCCGATGAAGTGCTGGCGACGCAGGCACGGCACAAACACAATCTTGGCTTCCACGATATACGTGCGCGTGGCACCCCTGACGCGCGACTGACACAGTTTATCTCCGTCCATTTGCCAGCAGTGCTTCCCGAACACCGCAACAAGTTTGACAACTACAAAGACCTGATCGAACGCTACACGAGCGAGGACATTGACTACGCGGAGTTCGCGGCCCGAGTCAGGCGCCGCAGACAGGGCGCAAATGAGGATCACGACTGGGAGGACGAGGAGCCCTCGCAGGAATATTGAACCGTTGAAGGGCAACCTTCATCACGAAACGCCAGCCTGTCCCCAAGTCCCCAAAATATTTCCCGCCTACCAAATGTGTCGAACGCCAATAGCAGTTCTGTACAAAATTGATGCTGAACGACAACGGCGTTGCAACAGTCCCTCCATCACGGCAGGCTCCGATCAATTCTGGAGGGGGCTCATGCGTTTGATCGTCGTTTCTCTCATTGCGTTCCTGTGCCTGTCGGCGCCCGCGCTCGCGCAGGACATGGATGACATGGCGTCGCCGCCTCCAGATCAGAAATCGGAGGATGCCAAGTTTGTCGCCTATGACCAGAAGGTCATCGCGTTCACTCATGCCGAGATCATTGACGGCACCGGTGCGTCGCCGAAATACGATCAGACGCTGATTGTCAGCGATGGCCGCATCGCCGGGCTTGGTCCGCGTGTCCGCGTGCCCAAGGATGCGACGGTTATCGATGCGCGCGGCAAAACATTGCTGCCGGGGTTCGTGATGGTGCACGAACATCTGTTCTACCCGATGGGCAGGGCCAATTACGGCTCGATGCACTACACCTTCCCGCGGCTCTATCTCGCAGGCGGCACGACGACGGCGCGCACCGGCGGTTCGATGTCGCCCTATGGCGATATCAATCTGAAGATCGCGATCGACAAAGGCGAGGCCATCGGTCCCGATCTCGACGTGACCGGGCCTTATCTCAACGGTCCGGGATTTCCGGTGCCGAAGGTTCACGTGCTGACCGGTCCCGACGACGCGACGAAAACCGTGAATTACTGGGCGGACGAGGGCTCGACCTCGTTCAAGGCCTATATCGACATCACACGTGCCGAGCTGAAAGCGGCGATCGATGCCGCGCACGCGCGCGGGACGAAGATCACCGGCCATCTCTGCTCCGTCACCTATCGCGAAGCCGCCGAGGCAGGGATCGACAATCTCGAGCATGGCTTTGCGGTGATGACCGACTTCAACAAGGACAAGAAGCCGGACGAATGCCCTCAGGGCTCGCAACAGGCGCTCGTCGGCCTCGACGAGAACAGCGCCGAAGTGAAATCGCTGATCGATCTGCTGATCGCCAAACACGTCGCACTGACGTCTACGCTCACGGTGTTCGAGACCTTCACGCCCGGCCGGCCCAAAGCGCCGGAGCAGGCGCTCGCCATGCTCATTCCGCAACTGCGCAAGCAGTATGAGGATGTCTGGTCAAAATCCGCGAGCAACGAGCGGATGAAGCCCTATGTCACGATCTTTCCGAAGCTGATGAAGCTCGAGAAGATGTTTGTGGATGCCGGCGGCACGCTGCTCGCCGGCACCGATCCCACCGGCTATGGCGGCGTGATCCCGGGCTTCTCCGGCAAGCGCGAAGTCGAACTTCTCGTCGAAGCAGGCTTCCCGTTTCCCCAGGCGTTGAAAATCGCAACCCTCAACGGCGCACGCTATCTCGGTCGCGACAAGGACCTCGGCTCGCTGGAGCAGGGCAAGCGCGCCGATATCGCGGTGATCGAAGGCGATCCGGCGAAGACCGCGAGCGCCGTCGAAGCCATGCCGCTCGTCTTCAAGAAAGGTGTCGGCTACGACAGCGCGAAAATCTTCGACGCTATGAAGGGGCAGGTGGGGCTTTACTAGTTGCCCCATCAACGCTGCCCGTGATCGATTGTCACGTGGGCGCGCGTGCAGGCCGGCGGACGGCCCTCAACTTTCCACTGCTTGAGCCGCCGCAGTAGAATGTGTCGCTGCCATTCGACTCCAGCCCCGATACGGCGATGCCAGGAGGCATGTCGAGCTGTTCCAGAACCTCGCCGCTCTGCGGATCGATCCGGCGCAATTCGCTTTGATCGGCTTCCAGGGTGCCGTGCCACATTTCGCCGTCCACCCAGGTAACGCCGGTCACGAAGCGGTTCGAGCTGAGGGTGCGAAGGATCGCGCCGGTCTGCGGATCGACCTGATGGATTTGACGCCTGCGATGCTGACCCACCCAGAGCGATCCCTCCGCCCACGCCATACCGGAAGCGCCTTCCGGCGCCGGGATGGTGGCGACCACGACTCCAGTTTGCGGATCGACCTTCTGAATGCGGTCACCGGAGATCTGGAAAAGGTGCCGGCCGTCAAAGGCGGTCCCCGCATGTGCGGGGACATTGAGCGTTCGCACTGTCTTGCCGCTGTCGGGCTCGATCGCGTTCAGCGTGTCCCCGGTCGCTATCCAGACATTGCTGCCGTCATAGCTTACGCCATGGACGTGGCTGACTCCGGGAAATGGGCCGTATTCCCGGACGATGGTTGCGGCTGCTCGCTTCATGGTCGATCCTCTGTGACCGTCGTTCATTCGACGTGGTCACTCTATCCGGCGGACAACGCGGTCGGGAGTAACAAGGTTGTCGGGAAACCGGGCACCGGCGGCGTCATCCAACGGCGCGCGCGGCCGCGGCCGAGCGCCTGTACTTTGCCGTCCGTCGCGAGATCGTCGAGCGCTCGCTGTACGGTGCGCTGACTCGCGCCGAGCGCCAGCGCCATCGCCGAACTTGACCACGCTTCGCCATCCGCCAGCAGCGCCAGCACGGCCGCGTGCGCTTCGTCCGCCAAGGGCGCCAGCACGGCCACGTCGCGGGCACGGCGCGGCGAAAGCACAAACCCATCCTTGCTCGCTTCTATGCCGGCTGCCGCACCGAGCGCCTTACGCAATCGGCTGATCTCTACGCGCAGCCTTGCGCGGTGCGATTCATCGGCGTGCCTGGCGCCGAACGCGTGTGCGAGCAGTGCCGCCCGTGACACGTCGCCGGGCCACGCTTCGGCCAGCGCGCGGACCAGTGAGAACAGGACCGGGCGTGTCTCCAGCGGGATTATTTTTCCTTGGTGGGATATGACGCGCCGGCAGGCATCGACGACAAGCGTCTTCGACCTCAGCAAAGGTTCGATGTCGTCGAGCAGCAGCGTTCGCGCCTTGCCTTGCGCAATGAGCCGTGCCGCGGGCGCATCGAGGATTTGCGTAGCGCTTTCGACTTCGGCTGCGAGTGAGACAATGCGGGCCTCACGTGCCGAGCGGTCGGCGCGCGCCAGGGCCACGCGCGCGGCGCTGATCCGCAGTCGCCTGATGGCGATGCCGGCCACGACCAATTCGAAAGCGGCGCGCGGAGCCGCCCGAAGCGGTTCGGGATCGAAGTCCTCGATCAGGCGCTCGGCTTGATCAAGCCGCCCGATCAGGAGCAGGCGCCGGATGGAGAGATAGCGCGCGTGTGCGGCATTCGCGAAGTCGCCGTTCCGCTCAAGTACGTCGTGCGCCGCATCGAGCGCCTTCACCGGCCAGGTGAGATCGCGCGAGACCAGCGCGATCTCCGCTTCGGCGACCGCGCAACGCGCTCGCGCGACCGGCTCTTTCGGTCCCAAGGCGCGCGCGGCACGCCGCAGCAGCGCCCTCGCTCTGACAAGATCGCCCAGCTGCGCCATGGCGATGCCGCGCAGCGCCAATGCCGGCCCATCGTCCCGCAGGGCAATGAAGTTCAGTGCCCCGAGCGGATCGCCGGCAGCCAGCGCGCGTCCCGCGGCGGTGATCAGGGAGTCCATAAAAATCCCGACACACTTGTCACTCCCGGCCGTCCGATGGCCGACGATAGATTTAACCCACGAACAAACCCCGGCAAGCCGATACGCAGTGCGAACGGGCACCCGGGACATCTAAAGGAGAGAAAAGATGACGAGCCATATGATTTCTACGCGTGAAAAATGGCTGGATGCGCGGCTCGACCTGCTCGCCGCCGAAAAAGACCTGATGCGGCGCAGCGACGAGGTCGCGCGGCTGCGCCGGCAGCTTCCCTGGGTACGTATCGACAAGGCCTATGTTTTCGACGGGCCCGATGGCCCGCAGACGCTCGCCGATCTGTTCGACGGCCGCAGCCAGCTTCTGGTGCAGCATTTCATGCTCAAGCCGGGCGCGGAACAAGGCTGCAAGAGCTGCTCCTACATGGCCGACCACACCGACGGCATGATCGTGCATCTGGCGCATCGCGACGTCACCTTTGTGGCCATCTCACGAGCGCCGCTCGCGGAGATCGATCGCTTCCGCCGGCGCATGGGATGGCAATTCAAATGGGTGTCTTCGCACGGCACCGATTTCAACTATGACTTCCGCGTCAGCTTCACGCGCGAACAGATAGCCAAAGGCCGGATCGAATATAATTTCGGTCAATGGCCGATGACAGGCGAAGAGTGGCCCGGCGTCAGCGCCTTTTACAAAGATGACGCTGGTGATGTCTTTCACACTTATTCAGCCTATGGCCGTGGCGTGGAGGTAATGATGGGAACGTACCGGATGCTCGATCTGATGCCGAAGGGACGCGACGAGGAGAATCTGACCCACAAGATGGAATGGGTGCGGCACCACGACCGCTACGAGCCGCAATCGCCGGCGCAGGCTGCGCCGGCAGCCAGTTCCAATCACAGCGCGCGTGCATGAGGCGACTGGCTATGATCACGGCTCACACCAAAGAAGCTCTGATCGGCGCACCTGCCGGCGGCGAGCACGCCGCCTCCGGCCTGGGCGTCTGGCTCAGCCTCGCTGCCGCGCCGACCTTCGCGGCCATGGCCGTGTGGACGCGATTCTTCAGCGGCGATGCGCATGCAATCTGCATGGCAATGCAAGACACATCGCCGATGAGCGGTATGACCATGATGTATCTGCTGATGGGCACGTTTCATCTGTCGCCGTGGCTGAAGCTCATCCCGACCGGACGATTCGGTGCGGACGGCAATCCAGGATCGGCTTCAAGGCGTCTATGACCCGGCCGACGTCGAGGCGCCATGGCGCGTGGCGAACGGTCCGCGGCGTTAGCGGCGCCGTGCTTGCATAGAGATAGGTCGAGCAGCCGTTCGTCACTTCCTCGGCAAGGAACAGATCGATGGGGATGTCGGCGCCGCAGAGCTTGACCATGTGCGGCGCGTCCGCGAGGAACATCGCGGTGTAGAATGCCGAACCTTCGCAGCCGACGACGAAATCGGCCTCAGCAAATTTGGCGATCTGTTCTGCGAAGGGGAGCGTCTCCGGATAGACGATCTCCGCATCGAATTCATCGGCCAAGCGGCGCTCCAGTTCGTCCTCATCCTTCGCCCAGCGCATCTCGGTGCCGAGTTTCGGTGCGAACTGCGCGCGGGAAAGATAGACGATCTTTCCTTTGACTCTCGCGGGGGCCTGCTCCTGCACACGGCGATAGGCGTCGGGATAGACGCGCCCCTTGAATTCGTAAGCGGCGTCCTGGCCGCGAAGCTCGCCCACCGAAAGCGAAGTGTTCACGATCGTCACGCGCTCGGGTGCGATGCCGATTTGCGTCAGGATGTTCTGAAAGGGCCGGTAGAGTTTCCTATGGGGCTTACCGGACAGAAAAACGATCGGATCTCTCGAATTCGTGACTTCGTCGCTCAGCACGCGCGACAAGCTCTCCAGCAGGAAGTGACCGAAGTTCGGGAAGAAATAGCCTCCGAACCACGCGCGCTCCAGATGGGATTCCACTGGGCCGTCGAAGGGCTCGGGCGCGATCGATTTTATAAGGCTCTCGCTTCCATAGAAGCGGCGAAGCGCCAGGCGCGGCAGGCGGCCGTCGCTGTCTGCGGCACGGCCGCTATGACGGATTCTGTCGTGCGGGAACAGCGGGGCGAGTGTCTGGTTCCGCAAGCTCCAGGTCTCGGGCAGACCGGGCAGCACGCGGCCGCCGAAATCGTCCAGCGGCCGGCGGTACGCATCACCGAAGCCGATGAATTCGCGCACGCCCTCGCGCATGTCCTTTCGCCAGCCGGGCTGATCGTCCACAGGTCAATTGCCCTGATCGACATCGTCCATGATCTCGAGGGCCTGATGGAAATGCCTGGCACTGAGAGGTAGTGGACCTGTGAAGGGCTGGCTGAGCACAACCGTGATGAACAGCAGCAACCCGATCAACGAAGACATCATGCCCGTCATCAGGTAGTGCGGCATGAGGCGTTCCATGTCGATGAAACAACTCATCACGATAATGATCGCGGCGCCGCCGAATGCTCCCAGCCAGATCACCCACGGAGTCGAGTCGCTGGCCTCGATCAGGCGGATGTTGCGTTCCGACACGATCGTCGACTTGGTGTGCAAGATCTCCGCATCGACCTGGGCATCCGCGATTTTGGTGTTTGCCTCCATCGTCGCGAACAGCCGGTCGATGTCGCCCAGCGCCTTGCGCGCTTTGTTGCTGCCTGCGGCCGATGTGCCGAATTTCGGCCATTCGTCGACGATGACATTGTTGGTGTAGCTACGGACCAAGCCGCGCATCGGTGCGCCTTCTTTCGCTTCGAGGCCGTAGGTCAGGCGATATAGCGCGACGAGATTGGCGGTTTCGTCGCCGACATTGCGATGCGCGGTGTCGTAGGCCTGCCAGACGACAACGACCATAAAACCTAGAAGGACGGCGTACATGACGCTCGCGCCCGCATAGAGCGCGATGACCGTCTCATTGTGAAAAGCGCCGGTGCGGGCGCGAACGAACGGCCGCGCGAGGGTCAGGGCACCCAATGCGAACGCGACGGTTCCGCCGACGATCAAAAGGCCAAGCAATACGGCTTCCATTCTATCCCCCGTGCGCGACGCGACACATGCTAATCGAATTCACGGCATGCTGCGAGACGGCGGAGCGAGGAAGCGTTCAGAACAGCGAGGCCGCCAGATTGATCATTGTGGCAAGGATCGCGGTATTGAAGCCGAAGGCCACCAGCGTGTGCAGTGTGCCGAGACGGCGCATCTCTTTCGAACTGAACGTGATGTCCGCGGTCTGGGAGGTGGCGCCGAGGACGATCGCGAAATGCACGAAGTCCCAATAGTCCGGCTCGCCGCATTCACCGAATTCGAGCCCGCCCTTGGGCCGGCCTTCTTCCTCTTCGAGATAGTAGACATGGGCATAGCGCATCGCGAACACGATCTGCACGAACAGCCATGACAGCACGACCGTCCCTGCCGCGAGCGCAACGCGATAACCGCCATACTGGCTTCCCTTGGCGGCCGACAGTTCCGCGATCAGGGCCCCCACGCTTGCCACGGATGCCAGGATCGTGAGCACAAGGATGAGGTGGCCGCCTTCGTCATGACTGAGCGCGCGCCGCTTCATGACCGCGGGATCGCTGTTGCTCATGAAGAAGAAGGTGAGAACGAGGAAAAGGATCACGCCCCCGTTCCAGCCGATGAGCAAGCGCGTGATTTCGCGCGGCACCCATGCTGCCGTTCCGAAATAGAGGACGAGGCCGGCCACAATTGCGGTGAGAAGATATGGCCGCTGGATGAGTGGCTCCAGGATCGGCACGCGTCTTCGCGATTCGGTTTGGCTGGCCATGACACGCGTCCTTCCCGCTCTGCGAGCGTATGGCGAGTCGCGTTCGAGGCGTTGTTATCTTCGGTGTAATGAACCCGCCGTGCTCAGGTCTTGGGCACTTGGCCGTCCGGCGTGAGCGTGTCAACGGCGTGCGGAAGCACTTGGGCAAGCTTGGCGGTCAGTTCCTGTGGCGTGAGCCCGGACTTCGCCGCAAGTTCGTTGATCGTCTGCTCGCCGAAGGCCTTGTGGACATCGCTGGGCGAAACCGGTGCGTTCGGTCCATCCGCAATCCAGGAATTCACGGTCTTACCGAAACCATTGGTTTGCAGCTGGTTCACGATGCCCTGGACGCCGCCATGCTTTTCGATCAGGCCGTTCACGACGGTCACCATCTCGGCGCCGACCATGCCGCCGATCAACCCATCCAAAAGACCCATGCTGTTCCCGCGCGTCGAATTGCTGGGCGATGTTAGCGGATCGGTGTCCGGTGCGGAACAGAGGCCGCCATCGTGGACGTTAACGGCGCACACATTGACTGTGGGGCGGGCGAGTGGCGGAGTGGGGCGATGAAACGATTTGCCACGGCCTGCGGTTTGGCGCTCACGCTTTCGGGGTGCGGTCACCATCGGCCCGAGGAGCGCGAGCCCAAGGAGGCGCCGTTCCATGCGCCGGTGGAAATGCTGCTCCATTACGATGCCGACCACGACGGCACCGTCACGCGGGAGGAAATGGAAGCGGGCCTCAAGGCCGACTTTGCCGCTGCCGACAAGAACCACGATGGCTGTCTCGATGCCGACGAAACCGCAGCTGTCAATCACGCGCGCTGGGAAGAGGGGCTCTCGACCACATCCACGATTGTCGACTGGAATCATGATGGATGCGTGGATTTCAACGAATTCGCCAACACGGCGCGTTCCTTTTTCGACGAGATCGACCGTGACGGCGATGGCAAATTGTCTCCCAAGGAGCTCCGTCCATATGGCGGACCCAAGCCGAAAGCGGCAGACGGAAAGCCCGAGGCGCCGCCCACGCCGCCTGCGGAAGGCCATTGATTCCAGACTTTTCCTTGACACCCGGAAGGGTGCGCCGTACATCGGCCCTCCTTCGCGGGAATGACCCGCGAGCGCCCGCGGGGGCGTAGCTCAGTTGGTTAGAGTGACGGCCTGTCACGCCGTAGGTCGCGGGTTCGAGCCCCGTCGCTCCCGCCAGACTTCGCGACGCGATAGCGGAACGAAGACTGCCCGGCGTAGCCCAAGGGCGAAGCCTGAGCCTCTATCCGCGCGCTACGCCCTGCAAGCCAGTCTTCGCACTCATCTGCCGCTTATTATCGCCTGAGAATCGTTCGCAATTCCGAGCGAAAAATCCTGTTTTCCTGCGACGAATCTTGCTCTAAACCCCCGGTGCGCGCGGGGACCTTTTGCACCCGCGAAATACAAAAAGCGGCGGCGAGAACGGGTAAATGGAACGGCTACTGCTCGAATATCTGCCGATCCTGATCTTCATCGGCATTTCCGGCGTCATTGCCACGGCGTTGCTCGTTATCCCGTTCCTGATTGCGCCCTCCAAACCCGACCCGGAGAAACTTTCGGCCTACGAGTGCGGCTTCAACGCCTTTGACGACGCCCGCATGAAGTTCGATGTCCGGTTCTATCTGGTCGCCATCCTGTTCATCATCTTCGACCTGGAAGTGGCGTTCCTTTTTCCCTGGGCGATCACGCTCGGGACGATCGGCGTGTTTGGCTTCTGGTCGATGGTCGTGTTCCTCGGCGTCCTGACCGTCGGTTTCATCTATGAATGGAAGAAGGGGGCGCTCGAATGGGAGTGAACCCTGCCATTTCCGGCAACGATCCGTATTTCAAGGCGGCGCAGGATGAGATCGAAGACAAGGGCTTCGTCGTCGCCAATCTGGATTCGCTCATCAACTGGGCACGCACCGGCTCGCTGCACTGGATGACGTTTGGTTTGGCCTGCTGTGCGGTCGAGATGATGCAGGTGAACATGCCGCGCTACGATCTCGAGCGCTTCGGCGCCGCGCCGCGCGCCTCTCCGCGCCAGTCGGATGTGATGATCGTGGCCGGCACGCTGACCAACAAAATGGCGCCTGCGCTGCGCAAGGTCTACGACCAGATGCCCGAGCCGCGCTATGTGATCTCGATGGGCTCCTGCGCCAATGGCGGCGGCTACTATCATTATTCCTATGCCGTGGTGCGCGGCTGCGACCGCATCGTGCCGGTCGATGTCTATGTGCCGGGATGTCCGCCGACCGCGGAAGCGCTGCTTTACGGCGTGATGCTGCTGCAGCGGAAAATCCGCCGCACCGGAACGATCGAGCGCTGATCATGGCTGCACTCGAAGATCTTGGCGGAAAGATCGCGGCTGCGCTTGGCGGCGCAGTGACCGGCCATTCCGTCGTGCTGGGCGAACTCACGCTGAACGTCGTCCCGGCCGATATCGTCCGTGTACTGACATACCTGCGCGACGATGCGGATTGCGCGTTCAAGATCCTCGTGGACATTTGCGGCGTCGACTGGCCGGAGCGCCCAAAGCGTTTCGACGTCGTCTATCATTTGCTCTCCCTCACGAAGAACCAACGCATTCGCCTCAAGCTCGAAGTGGCGGAAGATGAGACGGTGCCGTCTGTGGTGGAGGTCTATCCCGCCGCCAACTGGTTTGAGCGCGAGACCTTCGACATGTACGGCGTGCCGTTCAGCGATCATCCCGACCTGCGCCGCATTCTGACCGATTATGGCTTCTCCGGTTATCCGCTGCGCAAGGACTTCCCGCTCACCGGCTTTGTTGAGCTGCGCTACGACGACGAGCTGAAACGCGTGGTCTATCAGCCGGTACAGCTGGTGCAGGAATTCCGTGACTTCGACTTCATGAGCCCATGGGAAGGCGCGCCGCACATCCTTCCTGATGGGAAGAAGGCGAATAGCGAATAGCGAATGGCGAATAGGGATGGCTAGTGACGGAACAGCAGATCAACTCTTTTCGGGACTTGCGCATTTGGCAGGATGCCATGGCGCTGGCCGAGAATTGCTATCTGTTGACTCGATCGTTTCCAAAAGAGGAAATGTTTGGCCTAACCTCGCAGATCAGACGCGCGGCGTCCTCCATTCCGGCAAATATTGCGGAAGGGCATGGAAGGGAGAGCACACAAAGCTTCATTCAGTATTTGCGGATAGCGCAGGGCTCGTTGAAGGAGCTGGAAACGCACTTGCTTTTGTCGATGCGAATTGGACTTTTGAACGAGGAGAAAGCCGGGCCACCAGTCGAGCAGTGTCAAACTTTGGGCAAAATGGTGCGAAGCCTCATTCGAAGTCTCCAGCAGCGAAGCGACGGCGCATGATATCGCTGCACCGTCGCCATTCGCCATTCGCCATTCGCTATTCGCTTGCGGGAGCTGCGTGATGGACAGCCCCGCACCCGCGCCCCACGACGACACCAAGATGACGGTCAATTTCGGCCCGCAGCATCCCGCCGCGCATGGCGTGCTGCGCCTGATCCTCGACCTCGACGGCGAGATCGTGACCCGCGTCGATCCGCATATCGGACTGCTCCACCGCGGCACCGAGAAGCTGATCGAGCACAAGACCTATCTGCAGGCGATCCCGTATTTCGACCGGCTCGACTATGTCGCGCCGATGAATCAGGAGCACGCCTTTGCGCTCGCGATCGAAAAGCTGCTCGGTCTCGAAGTGCCCAAGCGCGGGCAGTACGTCCGCGTGCTCTATTGCGAGATCGGCCGCATCCTCAATCACCTGATGAACGTGACCACGCAGGCGATGGACTGCGGCGCGCTGACCCCGCCGCTCTGGGGCTTCGAAGAGCGCGAAAAGCTGATGGTGTTCTACGAGCGCGCCAGCGGCAGCCGCATGCATGCGGCCTATTTCCGTGCCGGCGGTGTGCACCAGGATCTGCCGCCCGCATTGCTCGAGGACATTCACACCTGGTGCGGCACGTTCCCGAAGGTGCTCGACGACATCGAGGGCCTGCTGACCGAGAGCCGAATCTTCAAGCAGCGCAATGTCGATATCGGCGTGGTCAATCGCGCGGAAGCGGAAGCCTGGGGCTTTTCCGGCGTGATGCTGCGCTCGACCGGCGTGGCCTGGGACCTGCGCCGCTCGCAGCCTTATGAGTGCTACAACGAACTCGATTTTCAGATTCCGGTCGGCAAGAACGGCGACAATTACGACCGCTACATCATGCGCATGGAAGAGATGCGCCAGTCCGTTCACATCATGAAGCAGTGCATCGAGAAGATGCCGTCCGGTCCCGTGGTCTCCACCGACAACAAGGTCGTGCCGCCGCGCCGTGGCGAAATGAAGACGTCGATGGAAGCGCTCATCCATCACTTCAAGCTTTACACCGAGGGTTTCCACGTGCCCGCCGGCGAAGTCTACGCGGCGGTCGAGGCGCCCAAGGGCGAGTTCGGCGTTTATCTGGTGGCCGACGGCACCAACAAGCCGTATCGCTGCAAGCTGCGTGCGCCGTCCTATGTGCATCTGCAGGCGATCGATTACATGTCGAAAGGCCATATGCTGGCCGACGTCTCTGCCGTACTCGGTTCCCTCGACATCGTGTTCGGGGAGGTGGACCGATGAGTGTTCGCCGTCTCTCCGACAAGCAGCCTGCGAGCTTCGCGTTCAACGACGCGAACAAGGCGCTTTGCGATCAGTGGATCGCGAAATATCCGCAAGGCCGCCAGGCTTCCGCGGTGATCGCGTTGCTCTGGATCGGGCAGGAACAGGAAGGCTGGGTCACCAAGCCGATGATCGAGAGCGTCGCGCAGATGCTGTCGATGCCCTACATCCGCGTTCTCGAGGTCGCGACCTTCTACACGATGTTCAATCTCGAACCGGTGGGCGATTATCTCGTGCAGGTCTGCACGACGACGCCGTGCTGGCTGCGCGGCTCCGACGACGTGGTCGCCGCGTGCAAGAAGCACATCCACGCGCACCCGCACACGGTCTCCGCCGACGGCAAGTTCTCGTGGATGGAAGTCGAATGTCTCGGCGCCTGTGTGAACGCACCGATGCTGCAGATCGGCAAGGACTTCTATGAGGACCTCGACGGTCCGAAGACCGAGGCGCTGCTCGAAGCGTTCCGGCGCGGTGAGAAGCCCAAGCCCGGTGCCGGCAACGGCCGTCACACCTCCGAGCCGGAAGGTGGTGCGCTGACGCTCACCGACCCGCAACTCTACAATGGCGGCTACAGCCGCAAGACCAACGGCGCCGGTGCAACCACCGATGCCGAGGCCAAGAAGCCGACCCAGGGCGCATCCGACCGTGAGGCGCCTGTCCAGAAACCACCCGGAGCGGCCACGTAATGCTTGCCGACAAGGACCGCATCTTCACCAATCTCTACGGCTTCCAGGATCCTGGGCTCGAAGCCGCGAAGAAGCGCGGCAACTGGGACGGCACGAAGGAGATTCTCGCACTCGGTCCCGAAGGCATCGTCGATGTCCTGAAGAAGTCGGGCCTGCGCGGCCGCGGCGGCGCGGGATTTCCAACCGGCCTGAAATGGTCCTTCATGCCGAAGGAAGTGAAGGAGCGTCCGCATTATCTCGTCGTCAATGCCGACGAATCCGAACCGGGCACGTGCAAAGACCGCGACATGCTGCGCCACGATCCGCACACACTGGTCGAAGGCTGCCTGATCGCGAGCTTCGCGATGCGCGCCCATGCCTGTTACGTCTATGTCCGCGGTGAGTTCATCCGGGAGCGCGAGGCGCTGCAGCGCGCCGTCGATGAGGCCTATGCCGCGAAGCTGATCGGCAAGGACAACATCTTCGGCTATCCGTTCGACCTCTACGTTCATCATGGCGCCGGCGCCTATATCTGCGGCGAGGAGACCGCGCTGCTCGAAAGCCTCGAGGGCAAGAAGGGCCAGCCGCGCCTCAAGCCACCGTTCCCGGCGAATGTCGGTCTCTATGGCTGCCCGACCACCGTCAACAACGTCGAAAGCATTGCGGTTGCACCGACCATCCTGCGGCGCGGCGCGGAGTGGTTCGCGGGCATCGGCCGTCCAAACAACACCGGCACGAAAGTCTTCTGCATCTCCGGCCACGTGAACAAGCCGTGCAACGTGGAAGAGGAGATGGGCATTTCGCTGCGCGAGCTCATCGAGCGCCACGCCGGCGGCGTGCGCGGCGGCTGGGACAATCTGCTCGCCGTGATCCCCGGCGGCGCGTCGGTGCCGCTGCTCCCGAAGTCGATCTGCGACGACGTGCTGATGGATTTCGACTCCCTGAAGAATGTGCAGTCGGGTCTCGGCACCGCCGCCGTCATTGTGATGGACAAGTCGACCGACGTTGTGAAGGCGATCCAGCGGCTCGCCTATTTCTACAAGCATGAGAGTTGCGGCCAGTGCACGCCGTGCCGCGAGGGCACCGGCTGGATGTGGCGCGTGATGACGCGCATGGTGAAGGGCGACTCGCATCCGGCGGAGATTGATCTTCTCCAGGAAGTGACCAAGGAAGTCGAGGGTCACACGATCTGCGCGCTCGGCGATGCCGCGGCGTGGCCTATCCAGGGTCTCATCCGGCACTTCCGTCCCGAACTCGAGCGCCGCATGGCGGCTTACAAACAGGCGGCGGAGTAACCCCATGCCCAGCCGCAAGCTCATCGTCGATGGCAAGGAGATCGAGGCGGATGACGGCCTGACGCTGCTGCAGGCGTGCGAGCAGGCGGGCGCCGAGATTCCGCGCTTCTGCTATCACGAGCGTCTGTCGGTGGCCGGCAATTGCCGCATGTGCCTCGTCGAATGGGTCGGCGCGCCGAAGCCACAGGCGTCCTGCGCGCTTCAGGTCCGCGACATCTTCCCGAACAAGGACGGCACGCCCGCCAAGATCAACACCAAGGGCCCCTATGTGCGTAAAGCGCGCGAGGGCGTGATGGAATTCCTGCTCATCAACCATCCGCTCGATTGCCCGATCTGCGACCAGGGCGGCGAATGCGATCTGCAGGACCAGGCGATCGGGTACGGCCGCGCCGCCTTCCACCGTTTCAACGAGAACAAGCGCGCGGTCGAAGACAAATATATGGGCCCGCTGGTCAAGACGATCATGACCCGCTGCATTCAGTGCACGCGCTGCGTGCGCTTTGCGACCGAAGTTGCTGGCGTGCCGGATCTCGGCGCCACCGGCCGCGGCGAGGACATGGAGATCACGACCTATCTCGAGAAGGCGTTCGCAAGCGAGCTTTCCGGCAATGTGGTCGATCTCTGTCCCGTGGGCGCGCTGACCTCCAAGCCCTATGCTTTCAACGCGCGGCCGTGGGAATTGCGCAAGACGGAATCCATCGACGTGATGGATGCGCAGGGCTGCAACATCCGCGTCGACGCGCGCGGGCCGCAGGTGATGCGCGTGCTGCCGAGGCTCAACGAAGAGATCAACGAGGAGTGGATCAGCGACAAGGCGCGTCACGCCTGCGACGGGCTGCAGCGCCAGCGCCTAGACCGCCCCTACATTCGCAACAACGGCAAGCTCCTCCCAGCCACGTGGCGCGAGGCGTTCTCGCTGATCGCCGAACGTGTGGCTGCGTCGAAGCCGGAGAGCATGGCCGCGGTGGTCGGCGATCTGGCCGCCGCCGAAGAGATCAAGGCGCTCAAGGACCTGATGATTTCGCTCGGCGTCGTCAATCTTGACTGCCGTCAGGACGGCGCGAAATTGAGTGGCGCGCGTCCATCCTACCTGTTCAACACGACCATTGCCGGTGTCGAGGCTGCAGATGCGCTGCTGCTCATTGGCTGCAATCCGCGTTGGGAAGCGCCGGTGCTCAACGCGCGCATCCGCAAGACATGGGTGAACGGCGCGCTCAAGATCGCGAACATCGGTCCTGTGGTCGATCTCACTTATCCGGTCGAACAGCTGGGCGCGGGCGTCGACATGCTCGAAGCCATCGCAAACGGCAGCCACGCCTTTGCGCAAGTGCTGAAAGACGCCAAACGTCCGATGGTGATCCTGGGGTCCGCCGCGGTCGCGCGCGGCGACGGCGCTGCGGTCCTGAAGCTTGCTGCGAAGATCGCTTCCGACACCGGCATGATCGGGCCTGCGGGCTCGGCCGCAGAAGGCGGCTGGAACGGATTCAATGTGCTGCATACAGCGGCTTCGCGCGTGGCGGCACTCGATCTCGGCTTTGTGCCGGGCGAAGGCGGGCGCGATGTTGCCGGCATCGTCGATGGCGCGCAGAAGGGCGAGATCGACTTTGTCTATCTGCTCGGCGCCGATGAGTTCGATGTCGGCCATCTCGGCCGCGCCTTCATCGTCTATCAGGGCAGCCATGGCGATGCCGGCGCGCACAACGCCGACGTCATTCTTCCGGGAGCCGCCTACACCGAGAAGGAAGGTCTCTACGTCAATTTCGAAGGCCGCGTGCAGCGGGCGGAGCGCGCGGTGTTTCCGCCGGGCGAGGCGAAAGAGGATTGGACGATCCTTCGCGCGCTGTCCGACGTGCTCGGCAAGCGCCTGCCTTACGACAATCTCGCCCAACTCCGCGCAGCCATCGTTGCCCAGGCGCCGCATTTCGCGGACCTCGGCAAAGCGCCGGTTCATGGTGGTGCGGATGCCGCGACGTGGAGTGCCGTGGGTTCAGAGGGCTCGCTCGACAAGAACGTTCCGCTTGGAAGCGCCATTGCCGATTACTACCTGACCAATCCGATCGCGCGTGCGAGCGAGACGATGGCCAGGTGCAGCCAGGAGTTCGTGACGGGCGCGCAGAAGATGGCGGCGGAGTAGGGCATGATCTTCACCCACTTCTTCGCCAACCATATGCCCTACGCCTGGGCCTGGGCGCTCAGCCAGGTCCTGAGCATCGTAATCTTCCTCGTCTGCCTTCTGGTCATGGTGGCGTTCATCCTGCTCTATGACCGCAAGATCTTTGCGGCCGTGCAGATGCGCCGCGGCCCGAACGTGGTCGGCATCTTCGGCCTGCTGCAGAGCTTCGCCGATCTCGGCAAGTACCTGATCAAGGAAGTGATCATCCCGGCCGGCGCCAACAAGGTGATCTTCCTGCTCGCGCCGCTGGTGAGCGCAACGCTCGCCTTTGCGGCGTGGGTCGTGATCCCGATGGACAACCATTGGGTCTTCGCCGACATCAATGTTGGCATTCTCTATCTCTTCGCGGTGTCGTCGCTCGGCGTCTACGGCATCATCATGGCGGGCTGGGCATCGAACTCGAAATACGCCTTCCTGTCCGCCTGCCGCGCGGCGGCGCAGATGGTGTCCTACGAGGTTTCCATCGGCTTCGTGCTGGTGACGGTGCTGCTGTTCGCGGGCTCGCTCAATCTCTCCGACATCGTGCGCGCGCAGCAGGGTTCGGGCTTGTTCTCGTTCTGGCACTGGAACGTGTTCTCGATCCTGGTGCCGATGCTGCCGATCTTCTTCGTTTCCGCGATCGCGGAAACCAACCGTCCCCCGTTCGACCTTGTGGAGGCGGAATCCGAACTCGTCGCCGGCTATTTCGTCGAATATTCCTCGACGCCGTTCCTGCTGTTCTATCTGGCCGAGTTCCTCAACATCTGCCTGATGAGCGCGATGGTCGCGATCCTGTTCTTCGGCGGCTGGCTGCCGCCGGTGGATGTGTGGCCGCTCAACGTCATCCCAGGCGTGATCTGGCTGGTCATCAAGATCTGGTTCTTCTTCTTCCTGTTCGCGGTCGTGCGCGCCTTCGTGCCGCGCTATCGCTATGACCAGCTGATGCGGCTGGGCTGGAAGGTGTTCCTGCCCACCTCGTTGCTCTGGGTCATTGTCACCGCGGCGTGGGTCCTCTTTGTCCGCCATGGAGGCGCATGATGGCGTTTCTCGACCGCACGGCGCGCTCGATCTTCTTCTGGGAATTCCTGAAGAGCTTTGTCCTTTCGTTCCGCTACATGGCGGGCCCTAAGGCGACGCTCAACTACCCCTTCGAGAAGGGCCCGATCTCCCCGCGCTTCCGCGGTGAGCATGCGCTGCGCCGCTATCCGAACGGCGAGGAACGCTGCATCGCCTGCAAGCTGTGCGAAGCGATCTGCCCGGCACAGGCGATCACCATCGAGGCCGAGCCGCGCGAAGACGGTTCGCGCCGCACCACGCGCTACGACATCGACATGGTGAAATGCATCTATTGCGGCCTGTGCCAGGAGGCGTGCCCGGTGGACGCCATCGTGGAAGGCCCGAACTTCGAGTACGCGACCGAGACGCGCGAGGAACTCTACTACGACAAGGACAAGCTGCTTTCGAACGGCGACCGCTGGGAGCGCGAGATCGCACGCAACCTCGAACTGGATGCGCCGTACAGATGATCGGAAGCGTCCATCCAGAATTCGTCATGGCCGCCCTTGAGGCGGCCATCCATCCGGCGCGCCTTGCGCGCCGGGAAGATTCCTCTTCGCTCGCCGACGCTTGCTTGATGGATGGCCGGGTCAAGCCCGGCCATGACGAAGGGGTGGCGTCATGATCTTCCAGACCATCGCCTTCGGTGTCTTCTCCACGATCATGATCGCGGCAGCGTTCATGGTGATTGCCGCGCGCAACCCCGTGCATTCCGTGCTGTTCCTGATCCTCGCCTTCTTCAATGCCGCCGGGTTGTTCGTGCTGTTGGGGGCTGAGTTCCTCGCGATGATCCTCGTCGTCGTCTATGTCGGCGCGGTGGCGGTGCTGTTCCTATTCGTCGTGATGATGCTCGATGTCGATTTCACCGAGCTAAAAAAGGGTGCTCTCGACTACCTGCCGATTGGGGCGCTTCTCGGCGGAGTTCTTGCGATCGAGATTGCGGGTGTCGGCTATTTTTGGAAGACGGCGCCCAATTCAAACACCGCGCTTGCGAGCCCAGCACCGGCGGGTGTGACCAACACGGTCGCGCTCGGACGCATCCTCTATACGGATTACATTTACTATTTCCAGATTGCCGGTCTGATCCTGCTGGTTGCGATGATCGGCGCCATCGTGCTGACGCTGCGCCATCGGCCGGGCGTCCGCCGCCAGTCCATCAGCGTCCAGAATGCGCGCACGCCGGAGATGGCAATGCACCTCGTTGATGCGAAACCGGGGGAAGGGGCCTGATGACAATCGGACTTGGGCACTACCTTTTTGTCGCCGCCGTCATGTTCACGATCGGCGTGTTCGGCATCTTTCTGAACCGCAAGAACGTGATCGTTATCCTGATGTCGATCGAGCTGATCCTGCTCGCGGTCAATATCAACTTCGTGGCGTATTCGGCGTACCTGCACGATCTCGTGGGGCAGGTGATGGCGATGTTTGTGCTCACCGTCGCAGCGGCCGAGGCGGCGATCGGGCTTGCGATCCTGGTCGTCTATTTCCGCAACCGCGGTTCCATCGCGGTCGAAGACGTCAATGTGATGAAGGGTTGAGATGTATCAGGCCATCGTCTTCCTTCCCATCATCGCTTCCGCCATCGCGGGGCTGTTCGGCCGCATCCTCGGCGCTCGGCCATCGGAATTGATCACGACCGGCGCGCTGTTCATCTCGGCGGCGCTGTCGGTTTATGCCTTCTACGACGTCTGCTTCCTTGGTCACTCGACAATTATAACAGTGGCGCCGTGGATTCATTCCGGCGCGTTTGCCGCCGACTGGACGATCCGCGTCGATGCGCTGACCGCGGTGATGCTGGTGGTGGTAACGGGCGTCTCCTCGCTCGTGCACCTCTATTCCATCGGCTACATGGCCGAGGACGACAGCCGTCCGCGGTTCTTCTCCTATCTCTCGCTTTTCACTTTCGCGATGCTGATGCTGGTGACGGCGAACAACTTCCTGCAGATGTTCTTCGGCTGGGAAGGTGTGGGACTCGCGTCCTACCTGCTCATCGGCTTCTGGTACAAGAAGCCGGAGGCGAACGCCGCCGCGATGAAGGCCTTCATCGTCAACCGCGTGGGCGATTTCGGGTTCGCACTTGGCATCTTCGGCGTCTGGTACATCTTCAAGACGCTCGATTTCGATGCGGTATTCGCAGCCGCGCCTTCGATGGTGGGAAAGACCTTCCTGTTCGGAAGCTGGCACGTCGACATCCTGACCACGCTCTGCCTGCTGCTGTTCGTCGGCGCGATGGGCAAGTCCGCACAGCTCGGGCTCCACACCTGGTTGCCCGACGCGATGGAAGGCCCGACCCCGGTCTCCGCCCTGATCCACGCCGCGACCATGGTGACGGCCGGGGTGTTCCTCGTCTGCCGCTGCTCGCCGCTCTACGAGCTGGCGCCCTCGGCGCGGGAATTCGTGACGTTCATCGGCGCTTCGACGGCGTTCTTCGCCGCCTCGATCGGCCTGTTCCAGAACGATATCAAACGCGTCATCGCCTATTCGACCTGCTCGCAGCTCGGCTACATGTTCGCCGCCGCTGGCGTGTCGGCCTACGGCGGCGCGATGTTCCACCTCTTCACCCATGCCTTCTTCAAGGCACTGCTGTTCCTGAGTGCCGGTTCGGTCATCCACGCGATGCACCACGAGCAGGACATGCGGAAGATGGGTGGCCTCTACAAGGCGATCCCCTTCACCTGGCTTATGATGCTGATCGGCAATCTGGCGCTGACTGGCGCCGGCATTCCGTTCGTGCACTGGGGCCTCGCCGGCTTCTATTCGAAGGACGCGATCATCGATGTGGATTTCGAAGGCGCGACCGGCATGGACAAATACGCCTTCATCCTGACGGCCATCGCCGCCCTGATGACCTCGTTCTATTCGTGGCGGCAGTTCCTGATGACGTTCCACGGACGTTATCGCGGCCTCGACGAGGTCCATGATCACGCGCATTCCGATGCCCATTCGGATGACGAGCCATCCGCGGACGACGCCCATGGCGATCACGGCCATCACGCGCCGAAGCTCGAAGAGGTGCATGAAGCGCCGCTCACGATGCTCGTGCCGCTTGGCATTCTCGCGGTTGGCGCGCTGTTCGCCGGTGCTGTGTTCGACACCTATTTCATCGGCGAGAATTCGGCGGCGTTCTGGCATCACGCCATCGCCGCGATCGCCGGCAACGGCATGAACCCGATGAATGAGGAATTGCCGGCCTGGGTCGAGCTGACGCCGTTCGTGCTGACGATCCTGGGTTTCCTGGTCGCCTATTACTATTACATCGTGCGGCCAGAGCTTCCCGCACAGATGGCTGCGCGCAAGGGGATGCTCTACACGTTCCTTTACAACAAGTGGTATTTCGACGAACTCTACGACTTCCTGTTCGTCCGGCCGGCGCTGCGCATCGGCCGTTTCCTGTGGAAGATCGGCGATGGCTTCCTGATCGACGGCTTCGGACCTGACGGTATCTCGGCGCGCGTGCTGGATGTGACGCGGGGCGCTGTCCGAATCCAGTCCGGCTATGTCTATCATTATGCGTTTGCGATGCTGATCGGTGTTCTTGCGCTTGCGACCTGGTTCATCGCGGGAGGTGCGCTGTGAGCCATCTCCTTTCCATCATCACCTTCCTGCCGCTGGTCGGCGCCATCGCGATCATGGCGATCCGCGGCTCGGGCGAGACCGTGGCCCGCAATGCGCGCTGGATCGCGCTCGTCTTCACCGTCGCGGATTTCATCCTGACGCTTGTGTTGTGGGCCGGGTTCGACGGTTCGTCGTCGTCATTCCAGTTCGTGGAGCACGCGGCCTGGCTGACCAACGGCATCTCCTACCACATGGGCGTGGACGGCATTTCGATGCTGTTCGTGGTGCTGACCGGCCTTCTGATGCCGTTCTGCATCCTGGCGAGCTGGGAATCGATCGAGACCCGCGTCGCGGAATACATGATCGCGTTCCTGGCGCTCGAAACGCTGATGATGGGCGTGTTCACCGCGCTCGACCTGTTCCTGTTCTACCTGTTCTTCGAGGGCGGGCTGATCCCGATGTTCATCATCATCGGGGTGTGGGGCGGCAAGCGGCGCGTCTATGCGAGCTACAAGTTCTTCCTCTACACATTGCTCGGTTCGGTCCTGATGCTGCTCGCGATCCTCGCGATGTACCTCCAGACCGGCACGACCGACATCGAGACCATCATCAACACCGCGCATTTCCCGGTGCAGATGCAGATCTGGATGTGGCTCGCGTTCTTCGCCTCCTTCGCGGTCAAGATGCCGATGTGGCCGGTGCACACCTGGTTGCCGGATGCCCATGTCGAGGCACCGACGGCGGGCTCGGTCATCCTTGCGGGCATTCTGCTCAAGATGGGCGGTTATGGCTTCCTGCGCTTCTCGCTGCCGATGATGGCGAGCGCGTCGGTGTATTTCGGGCCGCTGGTCTTCGCGCTGTCCGTAATCGCCATCATCTACACCTCGCTGGTCGCGCTGGCGCAGGAGGACATGAAGAAGCTGATCGCCTATTCGTCCGTCGCCCATATGGGTTTCGTGACCATGGGCATCTTCACGATGACGCATCAGGGCATCGAGGGCGGCATCTATCAGATGCTGTCCCACGGCATTGTGTCGGGCGCGCTGTTCCTCTGCGTCGGCGTGGTCTACGACCGCATGCACACACGCGAGATCGCGGCTTATGGCGGGCTCGTGAACCGCATGCCGATGTATGCCGCGTGTTTCATGGTGTTCACGCTCGCCAATGTCGGCCTTCCGGGCACGGGTGGGTTCGTCGGCGAGTTCCTGACGATGCTGGGCGCATTCATCCACAACACCTGGATCGCGATCTTCGCGGCCACCGGCGTGATCCTATCGGCCGCGTATGCTCTTTATCTCTATCGCCGGATCATCTTCGGCGATCTGGTCAAGCCTGCGCTTGAGACCATTCAGGACCTCAGTCTGCGCGAGGTGGCGCTGCTGGCCCCGCTCGTCGTCATCACACTCTGGATGGGCGTCTATCCCAAGCCCATCTTCGATGTGACCTCGGCCTCGGTCGCCAATCTGGTTCACCAGCACCAGGCGGCTGTCGCCTATGACAGTAAGCCGCCAAAAGTTGCGGCGCTCGCGCACGGAGGCGGACGGTGAATATCCAGTCTGACCTCTACGTCCTGCTTCCGGAGCTGATCCTCGCGGTCGGCGCGATGGTTCTTCTGCTGATCGGCGCCGTGCGCGGCGACAAGAGCGCCAACACGCTCACGATCCTGTCGGTCCTCTTGATCGCGGCCTCGGCCTATATCTCCATGGTTCTGGGCGACGGCACGGCGTTCCACGGCGCCTTTGTGATGGACAGTTTCGCGCGCTTCACCAAGGCCGTGATCCTGTGGTCCTCCGCCGCCTGCGTGCTGATGGCGCATCGCTTCTTCTCGCTCGAGAAATCCGAGCGGTTCGAGCTTCCGGTGCTGATCGTGCTGGCGAGCCTCGGCATGTCGCTGATGGTCTCGGCCAACAACTTCATCGCGCTCTATATGGGGCTCGAACTCCAGAGCCTGGCGCTTTACGTGCTCGCCGCCTTCAACCGGGAATCCGTTCGGTCTTCGGAAGCAGGCCTCAAGTACTTCGTCCTCGGCTCGCTGTCATCGGGCATGATGCTTTACGGCATCTCCATGATCTACGGCTTCGCCGGCACGATGGATTTCAACGGTGTCGCCCATGTCCTCAAGAGCAGCGGTCCGAACATCGGATTGACGTTCGGCATCGTGTTCCTGCTCGCCGGTCTCGCGTTCAAGATATCCGCCGTGCCGTTCCACATGTGGACGCCGGACGTTTACGAGGGCTCGCCGACGCCAATTACCGCCTTCCTCGCGACGGCGTCCAAGGTTGCCTCGCTCGCGCTCGTGTTGCGCGCCATCGTTGTGCCGTTTCCCGGTGCATTCCACCAGTGGCAGCAGATCATCATCTTCATCTCGGTGCTGTCGATGGCGCTCGGCGCATTCGCCGCCATCGGCCAGAACAATATCAAGCGCCTGATGGCCTACAGCTCCATCGGCCACATGGGTTATGCGCTGCTTGGCCTTGCCGCCGGAACCGAGCTCGGCCTGCGCGGTGTGCTGTTCTATCTCGCGTTCTATTCGCTCACGAATATCGGGGTGTTCGCCTGTGTCCAGGCCATGCGCCGCAGCGGGCAGGCGGTCGAGAACATTTCCGATCTTGCGGGACTGGCGCGCACGCGGCCGCTGCATGCGTTCGCGTTCGCGGCGATGATGCTCAGCCTCTCGGGTCTGCCGCCGCTCGCGGGTATCGTGGCGAAAGCGTTTGTGTTCCTCGCCGTGATCCAGGTGCATCTGTATGCGCTCGCGATCTTCGGCGTCATCACGAGCGTGGTGGGCGCCTATTACTATCTGCGCATCGTCAAGGTGATGTATTTCGATGAGCCGGCGGAACAGCCCTTCGATCACGACATGGGGTGGAGCGTTGCGGCGATCGCCGGCATCGCCACGGCCTTCACGTTGCTGTTCGTGCTCCGGATCGACTTCCTGCTCGACTATGCGGACACGGCGGCGAAGGCCCTGCTGAAGTGACGTCCTGGCCGGCCGGTTACGGCCTGAAGCAATTCGACACCATCGATTCCACCAACGAGGAAGCCCGCCGCCTGGCTCAGGCCGGCGAGCGCGGGCCGCTCTGGATCGCGGCGGGCGAGCAGACCGCGGGACGCGGCCGTCGTGGACGGCAGTGGGTCTCGCCGCGCGGCAATCTCAGCGCGACGCTCCTTCTCGACCCCGGCAGGCCGGCCGGCGAATGCGCGCAGCTTTCCTTCGTAGCAGCGCTTGCGGCATCGGATGCGGTTTCCGCATTGGCTCCGAGCCATAGCATCAACGTCAAATGGCCAAACGATGTGCTCGCCGAAGGACGCAAGATCGCGGGCATCCTGCTCGAATCCGCAAGCAGCGGCGGCGCCGCGCCTGGATGGCTGGTGACCGGGATCGGCATCAACCTTGCCGCACACCCGCCGGATACCGAGTTTCCCGCGACCTCGCTGCCTGCGCTCGGCGTCACGCCGCCGCTGCCGGAAGACGCTCTGCGTCATCTCGCTGCTTCCTTCGCGAAATGGTATGAGGTTTGGCGCGTGGATGGCTTTGCGCCTATCCGCGACGCGTGGCTCGCGCGCGCGGCCGGTCTCGGGACCCGTATCCGCGCGCGGCTGCAGAATGGAGAACTCTTTGGCGTGTTCGAGGGCATCGATATGAGCGGCGCACTTCTGCTGCGCGAGACGCAGGATCGTGTGCGCACGATCGCTGCGGGAGAGGTCTTCTTCGGATAAGCCATGCTTCTCGCGATCGACGCCGGCAACACCAACATCGTCTTCGCCGTCCACGATGGCGAAGCCATCCGTGCCGAATGGCGCGCAGTGACGAAGACGGCCCGCACGGTCGATGAATACGCGGTCTGGCTCAGCCAGCTCCTGAGCCTCCAGGGACTGTCCTTCGCCGACCTCACCGACGCGATCATCGCGACCGTCGTGCCGGCGACGCTGTTCGATCTCCGTGCGCTCTGCCGCAACTACCTGAAATGCGAGCCGATCATCGTCGACACCACGCTCGACCTCGGCATCGGCATCAATGCCGACCGGCCCTCCGCCGTCGGCGTGGATCGTCTCTGCAACGCCGTTGCCGCGCATGAGCGGTACGAGGGCGCAGTCATCGTCGTGGATTTCGGGACCACGACCAATTTCGACATCGTGGCGGAGAACGGCGATTTCGACGGCAGTGTGCTGGCGCCGGGCGCCAATCTTTCCGTCGAGGCATTGCATCAGGCGGCGGCGATGCTGCCGCGCGTGGCGATCCACCGTATGCAGAAGGTGATCGGCCGCGACACCGTTCCTGCCATGCAGTCCGGCATCTACTGGGGCTATGTCGGCCTGATCGGCGGCCTGATCGACCGCATCAAGGCGGAATACGGCCGGCCCATGACCGTGGTCGCGACCGGGGGCCTCGCGCCCCTCTTCAAGCCCGATATCCCCACGATCGACCATATCGATCCTGACCTCACGGTGCGCGGACTTGTGCTGATCTATCAGCGCAACGCCAACAGGCCGCGTGCGCAGAAGGCGTGATGGACAAACCCGGACGTGATGACGAGCTGGTCCTGCTGCCCCTGGGCGGTGCGGGTGAGATCGGCATGAACTTCAATGCCTATGGCTTCGGGCCGCCGGACGAGCGCAAATGGATCGTCGTGGATTGCGGCGTGCTGTTCGGGCGCGAGACCACGACACCAGGCATCGACCTCATCATGCCGGACATCCGCTATCTGGCGGAGCAGCGCGAGAACGTGCTTGCCATGGTGTTGACCCACGCCCATGAGGACCACATCGGCGCCATCCCGCATCTGCTGCCAATGCTGCGCTGCCCAATCTATGCGACGGAATTCACCGCGCGGCTGATCGACATGAAGCTTGAGGAGGCGGGCCAGCGCGATCGCACCCGGCGGGTGAAGCTCGGCGGGCATCTGGATATTGGGCCGTTCGCCATCGATTTCGTCTCCATCACCCATTCGATCCCGGAGCCGAACGCGCTCGCGATCCGCACGCCGCTCGGTACCGTCGTCCACACCGGGGACTGGAAGATCGATCCCGATCCGATGGTGGGCGAAACTACGAACATCAACGCGTTCATGAAGCTCGGAGACGAGGGCGTGCTTGCCACCGTCTGCGATTCCACCAATGCGCTGGTGCAGGGCCATTCGGGTTCTGAGGCGCGTGTGCGCCAGGCGCTGTCGGCACTGATCGGATCGCTCGCCGGCCGCGTTGCGGTGACGGCCTTCGCCTCCAACGTTGCGCGTCTGGATTCCGTGGCCAAGGCGGCGCGTGAACATGGCCGCGAGATCGCGCTTGTCGGCTACTCCATGCACAAGATCGTGGGCGCCGCGCGAGACAGCGGCTACCTCGGCGATTTCCCGCGCGTCATCGACGAGGCCGACGCGGCGCAGCTTCCGGCGCGGCGCGTGCTGTATCTCTGCACCGGTAGCCAAGGCGAGCCGCGCGCGGCGCTGTCCCGTATCGCGGCAGGCCAGCACCCCAATGTGAGCCTCGGGAAGGGGGATGCGGTGATTTTTTCTTCGCGCATCATCCCGGGCAACGAACTCGGCATCTTCGAGCTTCAGAACAATCTCGCGGCGCTGGGTGTCGAGGTGCTGACCGAACAGGATCATTTCGTCCATGTCAGCGGCCATCCCTGCCGCGACGAACTCGCGGAGATGTATCGCTGGACGCGCCCGAAGGTCGCCGTGCCGGTCCATGGCGAGCTCAGACATATGAGCGAGCATGCAAGGCTCGCGAAATCGCTTCAGGTGCCGCAGGCGGTGGTGATCCAGAACGGCCACATGCTGCGCCTCGCGCCCGGACCGGCACAGCTGGTGGATGAAGTGCCGTCGGGCCGCATTTTCCTCGACGGCAGGGTGCTGGTGGAAGAGGGCGCCGGTTATGCGCGGGCCCGCCGTGCGCTCGGATTCGCGGGCATGATCGCGATCACGCTGGTGCTGGACAGCAAGGGCCGTGTGGTCACGGATCCGTCCATCATCATCGACGGAATCCCCGAGCCCGTGCATGCCGCAATCCGCGACGCAACAGATGCGGCGATCAAACGTCACAAGAAGGGCGACGAAGACGCGCTCAAGGAGAATGTCCGTCGTACCGCGCGCCGCGCTGCCCAGGACGCCTGGGGCAAGAAACCGGTGACGCGGGTCGAGATCGTGTGGGTGTGACGCTTGCCGTTTCCGGCGTCCGACTTAATCTGTTGCAAGAGAAATCGAGGACAAGAGCATGATCGGACGACTGAACCACGTTGCCATTGCGACCAGCGACATCAAGAAAGCCGCGAAGGTCTATCGCGATGTGCTGGGCGCAAAAGTGTCGGAAGAAGTGCCGCAGCCCGATCACGGCGTGGTCACCGTGTTCGTTGACCTCGGCAACACCAAGATCGAGCTGCTCGAGCCGCTGGGCGAGAACTCGCCGATCGCGAACTTTCTGAAGAAGAACCCGAACGGGGGCATGCATCATGTCTGCTACGAGGTCGACGACATCTACGCCGCGCGCGACAAGATGAAGGCCGAAGGCGCGACCATAACCGGCACGGGCGAACCGCGCACCGGCGCCCACGGCAAGCCGGTGCTCTTCCTGCATCCCAAGGATTTCGTCGGCACGCTGGTCGAGCTCGAACAGGCGTGATGGCCGGCAACACCGACGCCGCGGTCATACCCGTCGTCCACGCGTCGGTGCTCGTTGGCGCTTATGTGATCTTCTGGTTCCTGGCGCTGTTCTGCCTGCTCCCGGTCGGCCTCGGCGAAGTCGATCCCGAAACCGGCGCGCCGCTGTCGCCAAAGCTTCTGCTGAAAGCCGGCATCGCTACGGTGATCGCGGCGTTTCTATGGCTCGCGTTTTATGCGCTGATGCTTACCGGCGTGCTTGATCTCTGATAGCTTGAGCTGGGCAGGGGCAAGCAATGTTCAGGGCATTCAAAGAGCGGCGGCCATGGGCTGTCGCAATCATCAATCTGGTGTTCGGGCCGTTTCTCGGGATGCTCTATCTCGGGCGAGCCAGGATTGCGTTCGTCTATCTGGGCCTGGGGCTTGTTCTGGTCGGACTGGTGATTTTTCTTATTCGGTTGCCGATACCTTCGGGCTCGCTGGGGTGGTGGTTGTCCTGGTTGCCGCTAAACGTTATCGGGGCGGTCCACGGCGCTTACCTCGCGCGCAAACGTTCACGCACCGAACCTTTGCCGCGTTATGCGAAATGGTATTCGCTTGTCGGTATCAACCTCTCTTTCCTTTTGGCGGCGTTCGCTTTTCGAACATTCCTCTATCAACCGTTTAACATTCCTTCGGCGGCGATGGAGCCTTCGCTGAACATCGGGGACTATTTTTTCGTTTCAAAGCGAGCCTACGACAATGCAGGTCCCCAGCGCGGCGACATCGTTGTGTTCAAAATGCCCAACCCGGAATCGGCCGAATACATGCGCGATTTCGTCAAGCGAGTGGTCGGCGTTCCGGGCGATCGCATCCAGATGCTGACTGGCGTCCTTTATATAAACGGCAAGGCGGTTCCGAAGGTGCGCGCGGAAGATTATATCGGCGCGGACGAGTACGATATCGTCAGACCTATCGCGCGCTATCGCGAGGCGTTGCCGAACGGGAAGAGCTATTACGTGCTCGATGCGATCCAGAACAGCAATGAGGACAACACGTCGGTCTTCATCGTGCCGGCCGGTCATTACTTCGTGATGGGTGACAACCGCGACAATTCAGACGACAGTCGCTTGAGCGTAGGCTACGTTCCAGCCGAGGACGTTGTCGGCAAGGCTGTGGTGAAGTTCGCCGACCGGCAGCACAGGACGATGATCTGGCAGCCGGTGGACTAACTCACCGCAATCTTCACGACGAACGCCGCGGCAATGATCGCGACCGCGGCATTCACGTCGCGCCAGCGGCCTGAGACGATCTTGATCGTGGCGTAGGCGATGAAACCGATGCCCATGCCGGCGGCAATGGAATAGGTGAACGGGATCGCGAGCGCGGTCAGCAGCGCGGGTGCGGCTTCGGTCAGGTCGTCCCAGTCGATGTCTTTCAATCCCTTCGCCATCAGCGCAGCCACGAAGATGAGCGCCGGCGCGGTGGCGTAGGCCGGCACGGCGGAGGCAAGCGGTGCGAAGAACAGGCTGAGCAGGAAGAGGGCGGCCACGACGAGCGCGGTCAGGCCGGTGCGGCCGCCGGCCTGTATGCCGGTCGCGCTTTCGATGTAGGCGGTGACGGGCGAGGTGCCCAACGCCGCACCGATCATTGTGCCGAGCGCATCGGTTGCGAGCGCGCGCCGCGCCTGCGGCAGATGTCCGTCCGGATCGAGCATCTTTCCCTGTTGTGCGACGGCGGTGAGTGTGCCGGACGTGTCCAGCATATCGATCAGGAGGAACACGAAGACGCTGGTGGCGATCAATCCTGCGGCGGCGCCGGTGAAGTGGAATTGCAGGAAGGTCGGCGCGAGCGATGGCGGCGGGCTTGCGATCGCTGCGGGCAGCGGCTGAAGTCCCCATGCCACGCCGGCCGCCGTCGCCACGACGATTCCGATCAGCACCGCTCCGATCACGCCGCGCGCCGCCAGCGCGAACATCAACACGAAAGCGCCCGCCGCGATGAGGACCTTCGGCTCCGTCAACGCGCCCTCCTGAATCAGCGTTGCGGGACTTGCGACGACGAGACCGGCATTGGCGAAACCAATGAGCGCGAGGAAGAATCCGATTCCGGCTGCAATGGCGAGCTTGAGGCTTTTCGGGATCGCATTGATCAGCCACTCGCGCGCCGGTGTGAGCGACAGCGCGACGAACAGGATACCCGACAGGAACACGCAACCCAGCGCCAGCCGCCAGTCTCCGGCAAGCGCGGGCACGACCGTGAACGCGAAATAGGCGTTGAGACCCATGCCCGGCGCGAGTGCGACGGGAAGCTTTGCATAAAGCCCCATCATCGCGGTCGTGAGCGCAGAGGCGAGGCAGGTCGCGGTGAAGACCGCGCTCTCGCTCATGCCCGTGCTCGCAAGGATTTTCGGATTCACGAACATGATGTAGGCGAGGGTGAGGAACGTGGTCGCGCCGGCTACGATCTCGCGCCGCACGCTGGTTCCCTGCGCCTTCAACGCGAACAACCGCTCGAACATCGCCGCCCCGCACGATTCGATCTTCCGCTACGCTACAATAAGCGCCTGAAATGGCTAGCGTTTCATCGGTATGGTAAACGCGGCTTTAACCTTATCTTGACTTGGAACACCCGCCCTTCGACCGTGGGGTTGGTGGGTAAGTTTCGCATAGCGGTTCTGGCCGCGCTGCTTGCGTGCGCATCCTGGTCCGCACAGGCCGCGCCATGGCGCATCGTCAAGGATCACTGGGGTGCGGAGGACGAAGCCGGTTTCGGCCGCTTTGTCGCCGCACTCGGCGAAAGCAATTGCAGCTCGTCGGAGAGCTGTCTGCGGGATACGGCGAACCCCTATCGCAGGACCGATCAGCAGTTCCTCGACGTCGATGTCGACTGCGCGAAATGGCCATATCTTCTGCGCGCCTATTATGCGTGGAAGAACGGGTTGCCGTTTTCCTACATCGATGGGCTGAGCGGCGAGGGCGGGGACCTTCGCTTCACCAAGACCGCCAATCGCGCGACCTCGCGCCACGACATCGTGGACCGCGGCGAGGGGATCGAAGCGCCTCAGGCGATCCGCCGGATGCTGGACACGGTCTATTCCGCTACCTATCGCACCAACGCTTCGGAGCGGCGCGGCGTGTCGTCCGATTTCTATTCGCCAGCGCTGAAGCCCGGCACGATCCGTGCCGGCACTCTGATCTATGACGTCAACGGCCACGTCGCCATCATCTACAAGGTCGATGGGGACGGGCGCATCTTCTACATGGACGCGCATCCCGATTTCACGATCACGCGCAGCGTCTATGGCGCGCAGTTCGGCCAGAGTCCGGCACGGCTCGGCGGAGGGCTGAAGAACTGGCGGCCGTTCCGGCTTGTCGGCGCGCGTCGTGACGACGACGGGCATCTCATCGGCGGCCATATGGCGTTCGCGGCGAACGACGAGATCGCGGATTTCTCGCTCGTGCAGTACGCCGGGACCGAGCCCAATCCGTCGAAGGACGTGAAGACCGCGCGCTTTGTCTACAACGGCGCAGAGCTCGGCTTCTACGAATATGTCCGCGTTGCTGTCTCGGGCGGGAAGATGTCCTTTAATCCGATCTACGAGTTGAAGGCCACGATGAAGACGCTGTGCAACGATCTCGGCGATCGCGCGCAATATGTTGATCTGGACATCAAGGACGGCATCGCGGCGAAGAACCATCCTGGCCGGCTGCCGGACAACATCTACGGCTCCGACGACAAGGAATGGGAAGACTATTCCACGCCGTCGCGCGACGCGCGGATCAAGACGGCGTTTGCGCAGTTCTACAAAGACCTCTCGGAGATGATCGATCTCTGGATCCGCCGCGATCCGCGCATCGTCTATGACGGCGTGTTCCTGCAGAAGGATTTGCGCGAGGCCTATGCCGCACAGTCGGCAGCCTGCACGATCACTTACCTCAGTTCGGCGAAGACACCGGTATCGATGACCTTCGACGACATGACGCACCGGCTGTTCCGTATGTCGTTCGATCCCTATCACTGCATCGAACTGCGCTGGGGCGCGGAGGACGCGGAACGGGAATCCTGTCCCGATGGACCCGCCAAGCTCAGATGGTATGCGGCTGAACAGCGCCTTCGGAATCAGCCCGACCGGACCTATGACGCACAGATGGGCTTCGGGCTCGATGAACTGAACCGGCACGTCAAATGGAGCGGCATCGACAATCCGCCACCGATCGACATCAAGGCCCTGATCGACACCATGCCTAACCAGGTCGCATTTCAGCCCATGAAGCCCGGCGACCGGTAGCCTGACAAAGCCGCAATTTGCGCCGCATTGCCCTTCGGGCACCGGTTCCGTATGAAGGTGCGCTGCAGCAAATCATTGGCTTTCACATGCGCCTGTCACGCTATTTCTTACCCCTGCTTAAAGAAACGCCGTCCGAGGCGCAGATCGTCTCGCATCGGCTGATGCTGCGTGCCGGCATGATCCGGCAGGAGGCGGCCGGGATCTATGCCTGGCTGCCGCTGGGCTTTCGGGTGCTGCAGAAGATCGAGCAGATCGTGCGCGAGGAGATGAACCGCGCCGGCGCCATCGAGATCCTGATGCCGACCTTGCAGCCGTCCGAACTCTGGAAGGAGACCGGCCGCTACGACGCCTATGGGCCCGAGATGCTGCGCATCAAGGACCGCCATGAGCGCGAGCTGCTCTACGGCCCCACCAATGAAGACATGATCACGGAAATCTTCCGCGCCTATGTGAAGTCCTACAAGGCGCTGCCGCTGAACCTCTATCACACGCAGTGGAAATTCCGCGACGAGGTGCGCCCGCGCTTCGGCGTTATGCGTGGGCGCGAGTTCCTGATGAAGGACGCGTATTCTTTCGACATCGACGAGGCGGCCGCGCGCCGCTCCTATAACAGGATGTATGTCGCGTACTTGCGGACGTTCTCGCGCATGGGATTGAAGACCATTCCGATGCGCGCCGAGACGGGCCCCATCGGCGGCGATCTCAGCCACGAATTCATCGTGCTGGCGGATACGGGCGAGAGCGGCGTGTTCTGTCACAAGGACCTGCTCGACATGCCGGTCCCTGGCGCGGATATCGACTTCAACGGCGATCTCGAGCCGATCGTACGCCAGCGCACCAGTCTCTACGCGGCGACCGAGGACGTGCACGATCAGGCACGCTTCGAAAAGGAAGTGCCCGAGGACAAGCGCATGGCGGCGCGCGGCATCGAAGTGGGGCAGGTGTTTTACTTCGGCACCAAATATTCCGTCCCGATGAAGGCGACGGTGACCGGCCCGGACGGCAAAGACGTGCCGATCCATGGCGGTTCTTATGGCGTGGGCGTGTCGCGGCTGGTGGGGGCGATCATCGAGGCGAGCCACGATGATGCCGGCATCATCTGGCCGGAACCTGTCGCGCCGTTCGATATCGCGCTGGTCAATCTGAAGAGCGGGGATGCCAAGACCGATGGGGCCTGCAACGATCTTTACGCAAAGCTCACCGGAGCGGGCAAAGATGTCCTCTACGACGACACCGACGATCGCCCGGGAGCGAAGTTCGCGAGCATGGATCTGATCGGGATCCCCTGGCAGGTCGTGGTCGGTCCGCGCGGACTCGAGAAAGGCATTATCGAAGTGAAATCCCGCGCCACCGGCGCCAAGGAAGAGATGTCCATCGAAGCGGCGATCAACAGGTTCGCGCGCTGATGGCCTCTGCGACGCGCCCGTTCTCGCGGTTCGAGTGGATCATCGCAGGGCGCTATCTGAGACCCACGCGCAAGGAAGGCTTCGTTTCGATCATCTCGATCCTGTCGCTGCTCGGCATCGCGGTGGGTGTCGCGGCACTGATCATCGTCATGGCGGTGATGAACGGTTTCCGTCACGACCTTCTGGAGCGCATCCTCGGGCTCCGCGGACACATCATGGTGCAGGGTGTGACCGGCGCGCTGCCGGATTTCGATGCCGTAGCGACGCACGTGCGTGCCGTTCCTGGCGTGACGCGGGTGGCGCCGATCGTCGAAGGCCAAGTGATGGCGACATCGAACGGCGCTTCGACGGGTGTCCTCATCCACGGCATGCGCCGAAGCGACCTCGCCAACATGCCGGTCGTGGCAAACACGCTCTCGCCCGGTGCGCTCGCGAACTATCGAGGCGATGAGAGCGTCATCATCGGCGCGGGCTTGGCCGAGAAGCTTCGCCTTGCGCCGGGCATGCAGATCACCCTGATTGCGCCGCGCGGCAATGTCACGCCGTTCGGTGTCACGCCGCGCATCAAGACCTATACCATCGCGGGCACGTTCCGGATCGGGATGTCGATCTACGATTCGAGCTATATCTTCATGCCGCTGGACGAGGCGCAGCTCTATTTCAACATGGGCGCGACCGTCAGCGGGGTCGAGGTGATGGTCACCGATCCCGACAGGGCGGACGATATGGCGCGCGCGATCGGCACCGCGGCCGGGCCCTATGCGCGCGTGGTGACGTGGGAAGACATCAATTCCAGTTTCTTCGACGCCATCGTGGTCGAACGCAATGTGATGTTCCTGATCCTGACGCTGATCGTGGCGGTTGCGGCGCTCAACATCATCTCCGGCCTCATCATGCTAGTGAAGGACAAGAGCCAGGACATCGCGATCCTGCGCACGATGGGTGCCACGCGCGGCGCGATGATGCGCGTCTTCATGATCGCCGGCGCGACCATCGGTGTCGCCGGCACCACGATTGGATTCATCATCGGCGTCGCGTTCTGCACCAACATCGAGTCGATCCGCCAAGGGCTTTCGCATCTCACCGGCACGACCCTGTTCGATCCCACCATCTACTTCCTCGAACGCATGCCGGCGCGGATGGAAACCAACGAAGTCATCACGGTTGTGGTGATGGCTCTGGCGCTTTCGTTCCTCGCTACGCTCTATCCCGCGTGGCGAGCCGCACGCCTCGATCCGGTGGAGGCGCTTCGCTATGAGTGACGCGCAGGCCTCGCTCCGTCTCGACAAGGTCGCGCGCGTCTATGCGGAAGGCGAGGGCCAACTCGAGGTCTTCAGCAATGTCAGCCTCGCGATCCGGCAGGGTGAGATCGTCGCGCTGGTCGGACAGTCGGGTGCAGGGAAATCATCCTTGCTTCATATGGCCGGATTGCTCGAGGCGCCGTCGAGCGGAGACGTCATCATCGGCGGCGCAGCCGCAGCCACGCTCTCCGATACCGAACGCACGCGCTTGCGCCGCGACACCATCGGTTTCGTCTATCAGGCGCATCACCTGCTGCCGGAATTCAGCGCGCTCGAAAATGTCGTGCTCCCGCAATTGATCGCCGGCAAATCGAAAGCGTCGGCGGAAGCGGAGGCCAGGCGTCTCCTCGGCCTCATGGGCCTCAGCCAGCGCCTCACGCATCGTCCGGCACAGCTTTCTGGCGGCGAGCAGCAGCGCGTGGCGATCGCTCGCGCCCTGTCCAATCACCCGCGCGTTCTCCTGGCCGACGAGCCAACGGGCAATCTCGATCCCCGCACCGCGGCAGGCGTGTTCGACACACTCGTGTCTGTCGTCCGCAAGGAAGGCACCGCGGCGCTGATCGCGACCCACAATCTCGAGCTCGCATCCAAAATGGACCGGTCGCTGGTCCTGCAGGACGGCAAGCTCGTGGACGGCGGCAGGTTGGGCGCTAAGTCCGCCTGATTGGCGTTACTGGCGAGAAATAGCCTTCGCCTTCATCGTGCCCTCGCGATTGCGCTTTGCGTCCGCGTTATTGGGATCGATGCGTAACGCCTCGTCGAAATCGACGATGGCTTGATCCAGTTTGCCCTCGGCCGCATAGGCGCTGCCGCGATTGTTGTAGAGCCGCGCGTCGTTCGGCGTCAGATTCAGCGCGGCCGTATAGTCCGCGATCGCTTTGTCGAACTGCTTGAGGCTGTGATAGGCCGCGCCGCGGTTCATCAGGCTTGGCGTGTCGTTTGGCGTGCTTTGAAGAAACGCGGTGTAATCGGTCACCGCTTTGGCGAAGTCATGCCTGGCCATGTCTGCGTCTCCGAGCGCACGGCCCGCGCCGGCGGTATCGCCCGGATTGATCGCTTTCGCAGCGTCGAAATCGGCTTTAGCCAAATCCTGCTTGCCGAGCTTGGCATAGGCGTTGCCGCGGCCGACGAGCGCGGCGGCATTGTTCGGCCTTGCCTTGATGACAAGGTCGAAATCCGCGATGGCGAGATCGAATTTGCCGAGCGCCAAATAGATGTTGGCGCGATTGGCACGGTAGGCGTCGCGCTGCGGATCAAGACGAATCGCCTCGCTGAGATCGGCAATCATCTTGTCCGGCTTTCCGGCGGAGAACGATGCCAGCGCGCGGGCGTTATAGGCACTGGCGAGATTGGCGTGCGCGACCGGGTTCTGCGGATCGAAATCCAAAACAGCGGTCAGGTCTTCGATAGCCTTGTCGCGGTCGCCGCTCGCCAAACGAACCCCGGCCCGCAGAATGTAGGCATCGGCATATTTCGGATTGAGCTTGATCGCCATGTCACTGTCGGCGAGGGCTTTGGCGTTGTCCTTCTGCGAGCGATAGATCATTCCCCGGTCGTAATAGGCGACGGCCAGGTCTTCTCCCGAAAGATCGCCCGAGGATATTGCGCCATTGAGCAGCGTCAGCGCCTGTGCGTTGTCGCCGTTCTTGGCAGCCGTCACAGCGGCGTTGAGGTCGGTGACCCCAGCACTCCTGGCGGAGGTGGCCATGACCAGGAGGGCCAGGAGGGTGACTGTGGAGGTTGAGATCGGGCGCATGTCGCGACGCTAGCGCCGGCTGATCCGGAACGCCATTCGGCTTTGGTTGGCCCGATTGCCGGCGGTTTTCAGGGACTTAGCACGTCCAAGTATTCCTGTTTTGTTCTTGACAGAACGTAATGAGAACAAATAGGCTCCCGCTCCCATTGAATGGAGACGGTTATGGCTTGGATCAAGGATATCGCGGCGGGCCTGACATTTGTGATCTTCGTGGGATCGTCGTTTGTGCTGACGACGGCAACCCATGCGGTGTTCGCCGGCTAAGTCGCTGTGGATGAAGCGGCTTATGTGCTCGCACGAGGAGGCCGGGACAGGATACTGGCGGCTTGTGAATCGAGGCGCAGATGGAAGAGCACAAGCGGGCCGGTTTCGTTCATCTGCGGGTGAAGAGCGCCTACTCGCTGCTTGAGGGCGCGATCCGGTCGGATGATCTGCCGGAGTTGGCCCGTAAAGCGGGCATGCCCGCGGTCGCCGTCACCGATGCGAACAATCTCTTCGGCGTCTACGACATCAGCGACAAGCTTGCCAAAGCCGGCATTCAGCCGATTGTGGGATGCCTTCTTTCTGTCGAACTTGATGAGGCCGCGCCCGCCAATGTGCTGGCTACGCGGCGCAAACCGCCCGCGTTGGCGCTCCTCGTTCAGAACCAGACCGGCTATCAGAACCTCACCAAACTGCTCAGCGCCGCCTATCTGGATGCCGAGCCGGGCGACTGGCCGCATGCGAAGGCAGCGATGCTGGCCGCGCATGCCGACGGGCTGATCGCCCTGACGGGTGGGCCCGGTGGCCCGATCAATCGCCTGCTTGTCGATGGCCAGCCCGATGCGGCATCGCAGATGCTCGATCGCCTGGCCGCGATGTTTCCGGACCGCCTCTATGTCGAATTGCAGCGGCATGGCCTGGCCGAGGAACGCGCAGCCGAAGACAAGTTGATCGACTTTGCCTACGCCAAATCGCTTCCGCTGGTGGCGACCAACGACGTCCATTTCGGCGAAGAGGACATGTACGAGGCGCATGACGCGCTGCTCTGCATCGCCGATGCGAGTTTCGTCGGCCAGGAAGACCGCCGCAGGCTGACGCGCGAGCATCGCTTTAAGAGCGCCGCAGAAATGGCCGCGCAGTTCGCCGATCTGCCGGAAGCGATCGAAAACACGCTTGAGATCGCTCGGCGCTGCGCCTTTCGCCCGAAGAAACGCGATCCAATCCTGCCGAAATTCGTGCCCGAATCCGGCCGCACGCCGGAAGAAGAAATGCGCGTCCTGGCGGAGGAGGGGCTCGCCGCAAAGTTGGCGCAGCACGGCCGCTATGCCGAAGACGAGGTCTATAAGAAGCGCCTCGAATTCGAGATGGACGTCATCAACCGGATGGGTTTCGCCGGCTACTTCCTGATCGTCTCGGACTTTATGAAATGGACGCGCGGGCAGGGTATCCCGGTCGGCGTGCGCGGATCAGGCGCCACGTCGCTGGTGGCCTGGTCGCTCGACATCACCAACCTCGATCCGTTGCGGTTCGGGTTGCTGTTCGAGCGTTTCCTCAATCCCGAACGTATCTCGATGCCGGACTTCGACATCGACTTCTGCCAGGAGCGGCGCGACGAAGTCGTGCGCTATGTGCGCCACAAATATGGCGCCGACCGCGTGGCGCACATCATGGCGCTGGGTTCGCTGCAGGCCCGCGCGGCCGTGCGCGACGTGGGGCGCGTGCTGCAGATGCCGCTCGGTCTTGTCGATCGCATCGCCAAGCTGGTCCCCAATCCGATCGGCGGCAGGACGGTCACGTTGCACGATGCGGTGGAGAGCGAACCGCGTCTGCAGCAGATCGCCGAACAGGAACCCATCGCACAGAAACTGTTCTCGATCGTCGAGAAGATCGAAGGGCTTTATCGCCACGCGTCCACCCATCCGGCGGGCGTGGTGATCGGCGACAAACCGCTCGACGAGATCCTGCCGCTCTATCGCGATCCGCGTTCCGAGATGCCGGTGACGCAGTTCGACTACGAGGACGCCGAAAAGGCGGGACTAGTGAAGTTCGACTTCCTCGGTCTCAAGACGCTCACCGTCATCGCCAAGGCCGAAGAGCTTCTCAAGAAGCGCGGCATCGAACTCGATACCCAGAACATCGATTTCGACGACCGCACGACCTACGAGATGCTGGCGCGGGGCGACAGCGTGGGCGTGTTCCAGCTCGAAGGGCAGGGTATGCGCGATCTTCTGCGCCGCATGAAGCCCGACCGCATCCACGATCTCATCGCGCTCGTGGCGCTCTATCGCCCGGGCCCGATGGACTCGATCCCCAAATATATCGCGGTGAAGAACGGCAAGGAGCCGCCGGAATATCTCCATCCCGCGCTGGAGCCGATCCTCAAAGAGACGTTCGGCGTCATGACGTATCAGGAAGACGTCATGAACATCGCGCGCGAGCTCGGCGGCTACTCGCTCGGTCAGGCCGACCTTTTGCGCCGCGCCATGGGCAAGAAGATCCCGGCCGAGATGGCGGTGCATCGCGAGAAATTCATCGAGGGCGCGGGCAAGAACGGCATCCTCAAAGGCATCGCCGATCAGATCTTCGAACAAGCCGCGAAGTTCGCCGGCTACGGCTTCAACAAGGGCCATGCCGCCGCCTACGCGCAGGTCGCCTATCAGACCGCCTATCTCAAGGCGAATTATCCAGTCGAGTTCCTCGCCGCCTCGATGACGCTGGATATCGGCAACACCGACCGGCTCAATATCTTCAAACAGGAAGCGCAGCGGCTAGGCATCAAGGTCCTGCCGCCGGACATCAACCGCTCCGAAGCACCCTTTGCCTGTAATGCGGAAGCGAGCGTCATCTATTACGCACTGGCCGCCGTGAAGGGCGTCGGCCGTCAGGCGATGGACAGTGTTGTCGCCGACCGCGCGACCAATGGTCCGTTCCGCAGCGTGTCGGATTTCGCGCGCCGTCTGGACCCGAAGCTCGTGAACAAGCGCGCGTTCGAAAGTCTCGCGCGCGCCGGAGCGTTCGACGCGCTCAACGCCAATCGCCGCCAGATGGTGGAGTCGTCCGATCTTCTGCTCAGCAATGCGCAACGCAATGCGCGCGAACGCGAAACGGGACAGACGACACTGTTCGGCGGCTCTGCGGAGACGGTCGAAGACGTGCGCCTTGCGCCTGTCACCGACTGGCCGGCCCATGAAAGGCTGAGCGAGGAGTTCAGCGCGATGGGATTCTATCTCTCGGGCCATCCGCTCGATGCCTATGACGCATCGCTGAAGCGGCTGGGTGCGGTAACCATCGCGCAGCTCCTGGAAGACCGCCGGCGTTCCGGCTTCAAGGCGGTGTTGGCCGGCACCATGATCAAGAAACACGAACGCCGCAGCCGCAACGACCAGTCCTATGCCTTCGTCTCGTTCTCCGACGCGACCGGCATGTTCGAGGTGATGCTGTTCCCGGAAGTGCTCGCGGCGTCGCGTCCGCTCCTGGAAGCCGGAAAATCCGTTCTCGTCACCTGCAGCGCGGAATGGGATGGCGACGACCTCAAGCTGCGCGCGGCGTCCATCGCCGATCTCGATGCTGCCGCGGCGCAGGCGGGAGAGGGCTTGCGGATTCACATTGCCGACGAGTCCGCGCTCGGACCGATCGCGGCGCAGCTCAAGCAGCCGGGCAAGGGCATCGTCACGCTCGTGGTACCCGGCGGCCGTGGCGAGGAGGTCGAGATCGCGCTGCCGAAGAAGCTTCTGGTCTCCGCCCCGCTGCGCAACGCGATCAAGATGATGCCTGGCGTGTCCGCCGTGGAGTCGGTCTGATCAGCGTCAAATTTTGCGGTTCAATTCCGCAATAATGTTGCGCCGCCTAGAGCGCGGCTGCGATCCGGCTGAGTCCTTCGGCCAGGAGCTTGGCGTCCTGCGCAAAGCAGACGCGGATATAGGAATCCGCCTGCGCGTCGTCAGGCGAGCTGAAGGCGGATCCAGGTGCCACACCCACGCGCGCGCTCCGCAACAGGTCTTCGGCAAAGGCGAGACTGTTCGTCATGCCATCGATCTTGAGGAAGCCGTAGAACGCGCCCTCGGGCCGCATCCAGCGGATGCGGTTCTGACCATCGATGAAGGTCTGAACGACGTCGCGTCCTTTGCGGCAGCGCTCCAGCATCTCGGCGCGGAACGTATCGCCCTCCGGCGACAGCGCGGCCAAGGCACCGTACTGCGCAAACGCAGCGGGGCCGGTGTTGTTGGCGATGCAGATAACCTTCATCTGCGCGTCCAGGCTGATGGGATGCACGAGCCAGCCGATGCGCCATCCCGTCATCGCCCAGGGCTTGGAGAAGCTGTTGACGACGAAGAGGTTGTCGTCCGGCGTGGCGATCTCGAGGAACGAGGGCGCGTGTTTCGAGCCATCGAACACCAGCGTGCCGTAAACCTCGTCGCTGATGATGGCGATGTCGCGCTTGCGTGCAAACTCGAGCGTCGCTTTCTGCTCATCGCGGGTCATCACCCAACCGGTCGGATTGCCCGGCGAGCACACGAAGATGGCCTTGGTGCGCGCATCGCATTGCGCGAACAGCTTTTCGAGATCGAGGTGCCAACGTCCCGCGTTCCAGTTCTCTTCCAGCCGGGCAAAGCGGATTTCGGCGCCGACCACATGCGCCGCTTCGAAGATGCTGGGCCAGATCGGCGAGACGACCACGACATTGTCGCCGGTATCGATCAGGCACTGCAGCGCCGTCACCATCGCCAGCGTCGCCGCGCCTGGGAGCGAGATCCGTTCCACCGCGATGTCGGCGGCCACAGTGCGTTTGTGAAACGCGCTCAGCGCCTCGCGCAGCGGCAGGATGCCGCGCTGGCCGCTATAGAATGTCCGGCCGTCGTCCAGCGCCTGTTTGGCAGCGTCACGGATGAATTTGGGGGTGACGAGGTCGCTCTCGCCGAACCAGAGCGGCACGATATTGGGGTCGCCAAGGCCGAGGCCCGAGACCTGTGCGATGCCGTTGGAGGCGAGATTCAAGATAGCGGGACGGATAGGGCTCATAAGCCGGGGTTAGCATAGATTTATGATCGTCTGCAGCCGGTTGCACGCAGGGCCGATCCGCTCGGAAAGCCAGCTTGCATAAGGCCGCCCGCCCCCCTATAAGCCCGGCCAACTCGCACGCGCGGGTGGGTTTCGAAGGGTGTTCCTTCGTCCCCGTCCGGTGGCCCTTCAAGGGTTAACCCGCGCGTCTGGCCAACCGGTAAAGGAGACGTGTTTCATGGCATTGCCAGAATTCACCATGCGCCAATTGCTGGAAGCAGGCGCGCATTTCGGCCATCGCACCCAGCGGTGGAACCCGAAGATGTCGCCCTTCATCTACGGCTCGCGCAACGACATCCATATCATGGACCTGACCCAGACGGTCCCGCTGCTGCACCAGGCGCTCGTGGCCCTGCGCGACGTGGCCGCAGGCGGTGGGCGCATCCTCTTTGTCGGCACCAAGCGCCAGGCGCAGGAGCCGATCGCGAACGCGGCCAAGCGATGCGCGCAGTACTACATGAACCAGCGCTGGCTCGGCGGTACGCTGACCAACTGGCAGACGATTTCCAACTCGATCAAGCGCATGCGCAATATCGAGGAGACGCTGGAATCCGCACAAAGCTCGGGCCTCAAGAAGAAGGAGCTGCTCGGTCTCCTGCGCGAGCGCGACAAACTCGAGCGTTCGCTCGGCGGTATCCGCGAGATGGGCGGTCTTCCCAACATGCTGTTCGTGATCGACACCAACAAGGAAGCGATCGCGATCTCGGAAGCGAAGAAGCTCGGCATCCCGGTCACGGCCATCCTGGACTCGAACAGCGATCCGGACGGCATCGCCTATCCGATCCCGGGCAATGACGACGCGGCCCGTGCGCTGGTGCTCTATTGCGATCTCGCCGCCCGCGCGATCATCGACGGTATCGGCCAGGGGCATGTCGAAGCCGGCATCGATGTCGGCGAATCGGACGAGCTGCCCGATACCACCTCGCATGCCGAGACGGCACCCGCGGAAACGCACGCCAGCGCCTGATTTCCGGAGTTTGAGACGATGACGAATATCACCGCATCGATGGTGAAAGACCTGCGCGACAAGACCGGCGCAGGCATGATGGACTGCAAGGCGGCGCTGAACGAGACCGCCGGCGACATGGAAGCCGCCATCGATTGGCTGCGCAAGAAGGGCCTCTCGAAGGCCGCGAAGAAGGCTGGCCGCGTCGCGGCGGAAGGCCTGATCGGCGTCGCCGTGGGCGGCGATGCCGGTGCGCTGGTCGAGGTGAATGCGGAGACCGACTTTGTCGCCCGCAACGATCAGTTCAAGGACTTCGTAAAGAGCGCGGCCGACATTGCGCTCGCCGAAGCCGGCGACATGGAAAAGCTGATGGCGAAGCCGGTGAACGGCGGCGCCAGCGTCCAGGACACGCTCACCCACATGGTCGCCACCATCGGCGAGAATATGAGCGTGCGCCGCGCGGTCGCTTTGAGCGTCAATCCGGGTATCGTTGCGTCCTACGTCCACAACGCGTCCTCGCCGGAGCTCGGCAAGATCGGCGTGCTCGTTGCGCTGAAGTCGACGGCCGACAAGGAGAAGCTCACCGCGCTTGGCAAGCAGATCGCGATGCACATCGCGGCCGCGGCGCCTCTCGCGCTGTCGCCCGAGCATCTGTCCAAAGAGGTCGTGGACCGCGAACGCGCCATCCAGGCCGACATCGCGCGCCAGTCCGGCAAGCCGGAGAACGTCATCGAGAAGATGATGGAAGGCCGTATGCGCAAATTCTACGAGGAGTCCGTCCTACTGTCGCAGACCTTCGTCATCGATGGCGAGACGCAGATCTTCAAGGTGCTGGAGAAGGCCTCCAAGGATCTTGGCGCGCCGGTCACGATCGACGCCTATGTCCGCTTCCAGGTGGGCGAGGGCATCGAAAAAGTCGAGAGCGACTTCGCCGACGAAGTCAGCAAAATGGCCGGGAACTGATTCCACGGACCCCTTCGAGGCTTCCCGGCTGCCGCCGGGAAGCACCTCAGGGTGACGAATGCACTTTAGTGCGTCATCCTGAGATGCGAGCCGAGGCGAGTCTCGAAGGATGACGGGCTCCAAGGGAGACGACATGCCCACTACGCCGAAATACGCCCGGGTCCTGCTGAAGGTTTCCGGCGAGGCGTTGATGGGAGAGCGCTCCTATGGGATCGATCTCGAGACGGTCGACCGCATTGCCGCAGACGTGAAGGACGCCTTCGACGCCGACAGCCAGATCTGCATGGTGATCGGCGGGGGGAACATCTTTCGCGGGCTCTCCGCGGCTGCCAAGGGGATCGACCGTTCCACCGCCGACTACATGGGCATGCTGGCGACGGTCATGAACGCCCTGGCGATGCAGGCGGCCTTGGAGCGGATTGGCGTGGCCTGCCGGGTCCAATCCGCCATCCCCATGGAATCGGTCTGTGAGCCCTACATCCGCCGGAGGGCCATCCGGCACATGGAAAAGGGCCGGGTGGTCATTTTCGCGGCCGGCACCGGGAACCCGTTCTTCACCACGGATACGGCGGCGGCGCTCAGGGCGGCCGAAATGACCTGCAACGCGATGCTGAAGGGAACCCAGGTTGACGGTGTCTACAGCGCCGACCCCAAGAAGCAGCCGGATGCCGAACGTTACGAATCTCTAAGCTATCATGAGGTCTTATCGCGCGATCTTCAGGTTATGGATGCATCGGCGATTAGCTTGTCCCGTGAAAATAAGATTCCGATCCTGGTATTCTCGATTCATGATAGGGGCGCCTTTGCGGCGGTGCTGCGAGGCGAGGGCCGGGCGACCATCATTACCGAGCAGGTCTAACCGGCTCCGCATATCTGGAGGAACCCATGGCCGATACCTATAGCAAAGACGAAATGTCACGGCGGATGCATGGCGCCATCGCGGCCCTTAAAGCCGAATTTACGGGTCTGCGTACCGGCAGAGCCAGTCCGGCCCTGTTGGACCCGGTCATGGTCGAGGCCTATGGCAATCAGATGCCGATCGCCCAGGTCGGTACGATCTCGACGCCGGAACCCCGGCTTCTGACGGTTCAAGTGTGGGACAAGGGGCTGGCCAAGGCCGTGGACAAGGCAATTCGCGACGCCGGCCTAGGACTGAACCCGCAGATGGACGGCCAGCTTTTGCGCATCCCGATCCCCGAACTGAATGCCGAGCGCCGCAAGGAACTCGCCAAACTGGCCTCCAAATACGCCGAGCAGGCGCGCATCGCTGTGCGCAATGTCCGCCGCGATGGGATGGAAGTCCTCAAAAAGCTCGAAAAGGACCACAAGATCGGCCAGGACGAGCACCACGATAAGGGCGACGAATTGCAGAAGCTGACCGACGCCCACATAAAAGACATCGATCAGATGCTCCACGGTAAGGAGCAGGAGATCATGCAGGTATGATCTTCCACCCGGGGATTGATTGAGATGGCCAGCGCGCCGCGCGAATTGCAGAGCCTTCCGCGTCATGTCGCCATCATTATGGACGGCAACGGCCGTTGGGCGCGCAAACGTCATCTGCCGCGGCAGGCCGGGCACGTCGCCGGTGTGAACGCCGTGCGCGATGTCGTTCGCGCGGCAACGGAAATCGGTCTTCAGAACCTGACGCTCTATGCGTTCTCCTCCGAAAACTGGAAACGGCCCGCGACCGAAGTGGGCGCTCTGATGGGTTTGTTCCGCCTCTACTTCCGCAACGACCTCGACGATCTCATTGCGCGTAACGTGCGTGTGCGGGTGATCGGCACACGCGCGCGCGTCGCCGATGACATCCGTCAAATGATCGAAGAGATGGAAGGGCGGACCGTTGGCAATGTGGGACTCAATCTGACGTTTGCCTTCGATTACGGCGGACAGGAAGAGATTGCGGCCGCCGCACGCGAGCTGGCGCGCGCTGCCAAAGAAGGCCGTCTCGATCCCGAGACGATTACAACCGAACTGTTCGCGACGCGGTTGTTCACCAGCGCGCTGCCGGAGCCGGATCTCGTCATCCGCACCAGCGGCGAACGGCGGTTGAGCAATTTTCTCCTGTGGCAATCCGCTTACGCAGAGCTTCTGTTCCTCGATACGTTGTGGCCGGATTTCACGCAGGACAAGTTCCTCGCCGCCATCGACCAGTTCGCGCAACGCGAACGCCGCTTCGGGTCATTGCCGGAAGCCGTGGCGTGACCGACAGCCCGCCCGCCTCTTCACCTGTTCAGACGCCCCCTTTGCGCGGCGCGCAGTTTTCCTCCGACTGGATCACGAGGCCGCTGTTTGGCCTTCTGCTCGCCGGCCTCCTGGTGGCGGCGGATTTCTACGGGCCGCAATATTTTGCGACGCTGATCGCCATATGCGCGGTCCTTGCGGCGCGCGAATGGCACAGGCTGGTAGGAACACGGGATTCCTTCCTGCCGGAAATGCTCGTCACCGCGCTGGCGGTAGCGTTCGCCCTTCTGGCACTGACACTGTGGCCACGCGGCTGGTTCGCCTGGGCCATTTTGGGTTTCAGCGCAGCGTTGGCATTCACCTTGGCGCCGATGCGCCGCGGACATCCGTTCTGGCAAGCCGGTGGCGTTCTCTATATCGGCGTTCCAGCGCTTGCGCTGGTGGCCACGCGTGCGCTCGCGCTGCATGGCGCGTGGCTGATCATCGGCTTGTTTCTCGCCGTGTGGGCGACCGACACGGGCGCGCTTGTATTCGGGAATTTGATCGGCGGCCCCAAACTCGCGCCGGTTCTCTCGCCCAACAAGACATGGGCCGGTACGGTGGGGGGCGTCATGGCCGCGGCGATTATTGAAGCCGCTTATGTTGGAATTCTTGGCGGAAAAGTGGTGCCGGCATTCTGTTACGGCGCAGCACTTTCGGTGGTCGCGCATGGCGGCGATCTTTTCGAATCGTGGGTCAAGCGCCGCTTCAGCCGGAAGGACAGTGGTTCTTTGATCCCAGGTCACGGTGGCGCGCTGGACCGCATCGACAGCACCTTGTCGGCCGCAGTGGCGTTCGCGTTGCTGGTCCTCGTGTTCAAAGCCGATCTTCTGTTTGGGGCGCAGCCATGAAAGCTCTTGCTGCCACCCGCCGGTTTGCGGAATTGCCCGATCTTGCACCCGTGATTGCGCGCAGCGTGACGATCCTCGGATCGACGGGCTCGATCGGGATCAGCACACTCAGCGTGATTGCGCATGCGCGCGAAGCCTATGGACCGCATGCATTTCCGGTCGAGGCTCTCACGGCCGGGTCCAATGTCGATGTTCTCATCGAGCAGGCGCGCGCGGTCAGGCCGAAAATCGCGGTGATCGGAAACGAAGCGCTGTTCGATCGCTTGAAAGAAGGACTATCGGGGACCGGGATCGAAACGGCCGCTGGGCGCGAAGCGGTGATCGCCGCTGCGGCGCGGCCGAGCGACACGGTCATGGTCGCCATCATGGGTGCAGCGGCCATCGAGCCGGCACTCGCGGCGATCGAACGCGGCGCGACGGTGGCGCTCGCGAACAAGGAATGCGTCGTTGCGGCGGGAGACGTGTTCCGGGATGCCATCGTGCGGTCCGGTGCAGCGGTCATCCCGGTCGACTCCGAGCACAATGCCGTGTTCCAGGTACTCAATGGCGGCGATGCCGGCGAGGTCGAACGCGTCACGCTGACGGCGTCGGGCGGTCCGTTCCGCGAATGGTCGCTCGACAGGATGCGCGCGGCAACACCAGGACAGGCCGTCGCCCACCCCAACTGGTCGATGGGCGCGAAGATCTCGGTCGACAGCGCTTCGCTGATGAACAAAGGACTCGAACTGATCGAGGCGCATTTCCTGTTCGCGCTGCCGCCGGAGCAGCTCGCCGTGGTCGTTCATCCGCAATCGGTCGTGCACTGCCTCGTATCGTACGAGGACGGCTCGACGCTCGCGCATATGTCCGCGCCCGACATGCGCACGCCGATCGCCTACGCATTGGCCTGGCCGCGGCGCATTACATCGCCGTCACGAAGGCTCGATCTCGCTTCTGTCGGTCAACTCACCTTTCACGCGCCCGATCACGAGCGGTTCCGCTGTCTCGGTCTCGCGTTCGATTGCTTGCGGATGGGCGGGCTGGCGCCTACCATTCTCAACGCCGCCAACGAGATCGCGGTGGACGCGTTTCTCACCGGCCGGATCGGCTTCCTCGACATTCCGCGCGTGGTGGAAGAAACACTCAACAAGGCCGAGCGCGGCAACAGCGATGCCAATATGCTGGAAGGCGTGCTGGCCGCGGATGCAAGAGCAAGATCGATGGCCGGCGAAGTCTGCCGGCGCGTCGCCGCGTAACCCGGGAGCGGGGTAGGACAAAAGATGCTGGAAGCAATTCGAGGCCTTATCGACTGGATTCCGCTGGGATTGCCCGCGTTTCTGTTCGTCATAACGGTCATCGTCTTCATCCATGAGCTCGGACATTTTTCCGTCGCGCGTGCGTTAGGAATTCGTGTCGAAACATTTTCCATCGGCTTCGGACGCGAGATCATCGGCCGCACGGATCGCCACGGCACGCGTTGGAAGATCGGTTGGCTGCCGGTTGGCGGCTATGTGAAGTTCTTCGGCGATGCGGACGCTTCGAGCCGTCCGGATCGCGAGGCCGCCGAATCGATGTCCGCAGACGAGCGGTCGCAGGCGCTGCCTTTCAAGCCGCTTTACCAGCGTGCGCTTGTTGTCGCAGCCGGACCTTTCGCGAATTTCATACTCGCGATCGTCATCTTCACCTTCACGTTCATGTTCCTTGGACGCGTCGCGATACCCGCGGTCATTGGAGCAGTGTCGCCCGGCAGTCCTGCACAAATGGCCGGCATCAAGCCAGGCGATGTGATTCGTTCGATCGATGGCACGACGATCAACGACTTCGGGCAGCTGCCCGAGATCATCTCCGTCAGCGCCGGACAGGACCTCGCCATCACCCTGCAGCGCGGCAATAGCGAACTGACCGTCCACGCCACGCCCAAGAACACGCGCCGCAAGGACCCGTTCGGAAGCTGGGAAACCGTGCCCACACTCGGTGTCGGCAGCGTGGCGCAATCGAAACCGGTGATCGTTCATTATACGCCGGTGGCTGCGTTCGGAGAGGCGGTCCGGCAGACCTGGAGCATCATCACCGGTACGCTCAAAGCCATGGAGCAGATCGTTGTCGGGCGCACTGATGCCAGTCAGCTCCGGGGTCCGGTTGGGACAGCGGCACTGACCAAAAACATCGCTGAAGTTGGTATCCTTGCCCTCATCCAACTGATAGCTCTCCTATCCGTAAGCATCGGCCTGATAAACCTTTTTCCGATTCCGGTGCTCGACGGGGGGCATCTTCTGTACTATGGATGCGAAGCTGTTTTGGGTCGCCCGCTGGGAGAGCGGGCCCAAGAGGTCGGATTTCGGTTTGGGTTGGCGCTTGTTCTGGGGCTGATGATTTTTTCGTTCTGGAACGACCTGACCCAACACCTGAATCTTTTCTAATTTTTCGGTTTAGTCCCGCGCGTGGTTAATCACGCGCCTCAAGAGACGAGTGGATGAGCGCCAACGCCCTGTTCGCCCGAGTGACGCGCACGGCGTCTGCCGTTCTTCTGGCCGCAAATGGATTTGCGGCCGGTGCGGCGCATGCCCAACTGCGGCCGGACGCTCCGGGGGCATCGACACCGGCTCCGCCGGAAGCTCCGGCGCCCACAATCGAGCACATCGCCGTCAAAGGCACGCAGCGCATCGAGCCGGCGACCGTGCTGTCCTATATCTCGCTGCGCGAGGGCGACCCTTACCAGCCGCAGACCGCCGACCGCGCGCTCAAAGCGCTGTTTGCGACGGGCCTCTTCTCCGATGTGAAGGTGAGCTGGGATGCGTCCAAGGCGACGCTGAACGTCAACGTCGTCGAAAACCCGATCATCAACCAGATCGACTACGAAGGTAACAGCAAGGTCTCCACGAAGGACCTCGACAAGGAAGTCCAGCTCAAGCCGCGCATGGTCTTCACGCGGACAAAGGTCCAGTCTGACGTCCAGCGCATCATCGAAATCTACCGCCGCAACGGCAAATTCGGTGCGACGGTCGATCCGCAGATCATTCAGCGCCCGCAGAACCGCGTCGACCTCATCTTCTCGATCCATGAAGGCCCAACGACCGGCGTCGCGCGCATCAACTTCATCGGCAACAAGGTCTTCGACGATGATACGCTGCGCGAGCAGATCGCGACCGAGGAGAGCACGTGGTGGCGCTTCCTTGCGACCAACGACAATTACGATCCGGATCGTCTGACCTTCGACCGCGAACAGTTGCGGCGCTACTATGTCAGCCACGGTTATGCCGATTTCCACGTCGTGTCCGCCGTGGCCGAGCTCACGCCATCGCATGACAGCTTCTATGTGACCTTCACCGTCGACGAAGGCGACCTCTACAAGTTCGGCAAGGTGGAGATCGACTCCAGCATCAAGGAACTCGATCCGCTCGCCCTTCGCCCGCTGATCAAGATCAAGCCGGGCGATCAGTACAACGGCGAACTGATCCAGAAGTCCATCGATACGCTGACGAATGCGGCGGGAACGCGCGGTTACGCATTCGCCGAAGTGCATCCGCGCATTCGCCGCGACCACGATTCGCGCACCATCGACGTGATCCTGAAGATCGATCAGGGCCCAAGGGTCTATGTCGAAAAGATCAATGTCACCGGCAACACGCGAACCCTGGACAAGGTCATTCGCCGCGAGTTCCGTCTCGTGGAAGGCGACGCGTTCAATCGCGTCCTCGTCGACCGCTCGCGCACGCGCATCCGCAGTCTTGGTATCTTCAAGGACGTGAGCATCAAGCAAGCGCCCGGTTCGCAGCCCGACCGCGTGAACCTCGACGTGAACGTCACGGAGCAGTCGACCGGCGAACTTTCGCTCGGCGCCGGCTATTCCTCCACCAGCTCTATTGTAGGCGAGTTCAGCTACACGGAGCGCAATCTATTCGGCCGCGGCCAATACCTGCGCGCCAGTGTGGCTCTGTCCTACATCAGCAAGCAGGCGCAGCTCAGCTTCACCGAACCGTATTTTCTCGACCGTCCGTTATCGGCCGGCTTCGATCTCTACAAGGTCTACACGGACTATCAGCAGGCCGCGTATGCGGCTGACGTTTCGGCGCTCCAGTTGCGCGCCGGGTTTCCGACATCGGAATACGGCTCGGTGGGTCTGCGCTACACCTACAAGATCGAAGACATCAGACCCTACTCAAATGCACCTGTGGAAGTCGTGCTGGCATCGGGCTCGAACACGACGTCAGGCCTGGGCTTCACATTCTCGTACAACACGCTGGACGACTACATTAAGCCGAGCCGCGGTATCGCATTTACGTTCTCGCAGGACTTCGCGGGCCTGGGCGGTTCGCTCAAATATCTGCGCACGGAAACCCAGTTTTCCTATTACCACCGCGTGTTGTGGGACCAATTCGTCAGCTCCCTGTCTCTGAGTTCGGGCTATATCACGGGTTATTCGGGCGATCTCCTGCCGATCAACGAACGCTTCTTCAGAGGAGGCGACACATTCAGAGGCTTTGCGCTTGCCGGTATCGGTCCGCGCGACATCAGCGTCGCAAAGGATCTCGGAGCGCTGGGCGGCGATACCTATGCTATGGCGACCGGGCAGTTGCGCATCCCCGACTTCCTGCCATCCGACTACGGCATCGGGCTGTCGCTGTTCACCGATATCGGAACGCTCGGCCATCTGGATGACAAGGCTGCACTTTGCGCGGCTTACGTAAAAGCCGGCTCCTTGTGCCCCATCAAAGATAATCTCGCGCTCCGCGGATCGGCCGGTTTGTCGGTCGGATGGAAGTCACCGTTTGGACCGGTGCAGATCGACATCGGCGTGCCCTTCCTCAAGACCGATTACGATCGGCCGCAGCTTCTCCACTTCACAGCAGGAACAGGATTCTAGAATGACGACCAGAACCTATATTGCTCGCGCGCTGCCGGTCGCGGCTGCGCTTATTGCCGGATTTATCGCGCCTGCGCTGGCTGCAGGCCCTCAGCCGCAGGGTACTCCGGTTCCCAAGATTCTCGTGATCGATCGTTCGATCATTTTGCGCGCCTCGAAGGGCGGGCAGGATATCGTGCGTCAGGTCAACGCCTACACGGTGCAGCTCGAGAAGGATTTCAAAGGGCAGGGCGCCGCGCTCCGCTCGCAATATCAGCAGCTTCAGCAGCAGGCGGCGATCCTCTCGGCCGACGTGAAGGCGCGCAAGGTCAGGGACTTCGAGAGCAAGAAGAACGCGCTTCAGGCGGCTGCGCAGAAGCGTCAAAGCCTGATCCAGGGCGGGTTCTTCAAGGCACGCCAGCAGATGGAGCAGGCGTTGGGCCCGATCCTTCAGGGGATCATGAAGGAGCGCGGTGCGAATTTGCTGCTCGACCGCAGCGCGGTGGTTCTGGGAACGGATTCGACCATCGACATCACCGGGGCTGCCGTGCAGCGGCTGAACCAGAAAATGCCTTCGCTCAAGGTCGATCTCGTTCCGCCTCCGCCGGGCATGGTCGCGCAGCAACAGCAGCAGCAGCAGCAGTAGCGAGCTTCGCCGGATCACGAAATGGCCGATCCCCGCTTTTACGACAATGTCGGCCCTTTCACGCTAGCGGAGATTTGCGCAAAGGCCGGTGCCTCTTTGCCGGCCGGCGCAAACGGCACGGCCCTGGTTGAGGACGTCGCGAGCCTGACCGGCGCCGGTCCAGCGCATCTGTCGTTCTATACTGGTGGCGGCGAAGCGACGAAGCAGTTCGCGGCAACGGCCGCGGGATATTGTTTTGTGGCATCCTCTGCGACGAGCAGCGGACCGTCTTCGTGCCTCACAATCCCCTGCGCTTCGGTACAGCACGCCTTCGCCGAAGTGGCGCGGGCTTTCTACCCGCAATCCAGTCTCGCGCAATGGACGCAGCAGAGTTCGATCGACCCGAGTGCCGCCATCGGCAAGGGTGTTTCGCTGGCGCCGGGCGTCGTCATCGGGCCACTGGTTGAGATCGGCGATGGTACACGCATCGGACCCAACACCGTCATCGGGCGGGGCGTTGCGATAGGCCGCGATTGCGAGATCGGCAGCAATGTCACGATCACGCATGCCTATGTCGGGGACGGTGCGCTGATTCTTTCGGGCGCGCAGATTGGCGGCCCGGGCTTCGGGTTTGCGTCGTCGCAGACGGGACACGTCAAGATTCCGCAACTTGGCCGGGTGATTCTCCAGGACAGGGTGGAGATCGGCGCCTGCACGGCAATCGATCGTGGCGCGCTGGGCGATACGGTTATCGGAGAAGGTACAAAGATCGACAATCTCGTCCAGATTGGACACAACACGCGGATTGGGCGACACACGGTGATTGTCGGCGCTGTCGGGATTTCCGGGAGCTGTGAACTCGGGGACTTCGTGGTGGTTGGTGGGCAGGTCGGGATCGCGGATCATGGCCGGGTCGGAGACGGCGCCCGTCTTGCTGCACGGTCGGGCGTTGTGGGCTATCTTCCGGGGGGACAGGATTACGGCGGCATGCCGGCCAAACCGATGCGGGAGTACGCTCGCGAATTGGCGGCGGTGAAAATGTTGGGACGCGGCAAGAAGAAGAGCTGATGGACGAGAACACGACGACAGCGGTCATCCTGGATGTGGAGCATATCAAGAAGCTCCTGCCGCACCGTGCGCCGTTCCTATTCGTCGAGAGGTTGACCGACATCGTTCCCAACGAAAGTGCCGTAGGCCACAAGGCGGTCAGCTTCAACGAACCGCACTTCCAGGGTCACTTTCCGGAATTCGCCGTGATGCCGGGCGTCTTGATCGTCGAGGCTTTGGCGCAGACGGCGGGCGCGCTTGTCGTCCATTCGCTGGGTCAGATAAAGCCGTCCCGGCGGGTCTATTTCATGACGATCGACAAGGCGCGGTTCCGCCGCCCCGTCAGACCAGGCGACATGCTGCGTTTGCCGGTGAAAGCGCTGCGCAATCGTGGTCCGGTTTGGCGCTTCTCGGGCGAAGCCTATGTCGGCGACGAGCTCTGTGCAGAAGCCGAGTTCAGCGCCATGATCTTCGATGGCGAAGATGGCAATTCATCCAACGGCGATCGTTGAAGGCGGCGCGCAGCTTGGCGCGGATGTCGAGGTCGGCCCGTTTTGCATCGTAGGGCCGCATGCGGTTCTCGAGACCGGTGTCCGGCTAATTTCCGGCGTGACGATATCCGGCCGCACGACCATTGGCGCGCGAACGATTGTACATCCCGGTGCGGTTCTGGGCGGCGCGGCACAGATCCGCGGTGACGACGCCCCGGGCGCGCAGCTCACCCTCGGCGAGGACTGCGTCATCCGCGAGCACGTGACGATGAGCCTTGGAAGCAAACGCGGTGGCGGCCTCACCACGATCGGCGCGCGTGGATACTTTATGGGCTACAGCCATGTTGGCCACGATTGCCATGTCGGAAACGATGTGACGTTCGCAAACGGCGCGCAGCTTGGCGGTCACGTCGAGATCGGCGATGGCGTGATCATGGGCGGGCTGTCCGCTGTTCAGCAGTTTGGCCGCGTCGGTCGCGGTGCCATGATTGGTGGCATCACGGGCGTAAACACCGATGTCATTCCCTACGGCATCGCAGCCGGAGATCATGCAATGCTCGGGGGCCTAAACCTCATCGGCCTCAAGCGTCGTGGTTTGCGGCGTGAGAATATCAATGCTCTGCGGGCTGCATTCAAATTCGTCTTTCTTGACAATGTTGGCTCTTTGGCCGATCGCGCGCGCGCGGCCAAGGACAAGTGGCCCGTGCCGGAGGTCGCCGAGATCGCCGATTTCATCCTTGCGCCGGCGAAGCGCCCGATCTGCCTGGCGCGCAGGCGTGTGACGGACACGAACGAATGAGCGGCGCGCTCGGCATCATCGCCGGCGGAGGCGAGTTGCCCCGGGCCATCGCCGCAAGCGCGCGGGGCGCAGGCCGCGCCGTATTCGTGCTGGCGCTCGCCGGCATGACGGACGACTGGGCGCGCGACTACCCGCACGAAACCGTGGCGCTGGGCGAACTCGGCCGCGCGATAAAAGCCTTCCGGGCTCAGGGCTGCACGGATGTCACGCTTGCCGGCAAGGTCCAGCGGCCGAAATTCTCCGAGATCAAACTCGATGCCAAAGCGATACTCGCGGCGCCCCGGGTAATCGCCGCGGCGCTCAGGGGAGACGACGCGTTGTTGCGTTCGGTGGTCGATATGTTCGAGCGCGAAGGCATGCGGGTTGTCGGAGCCGCCGAAGCGGCTCCCGACCTGATAGCCCGGGCCGGCGTTTTCGGCCGCATCCAGCCCAATGCTGAGCACAACGGCGATATCGTGCTCGCCTTCAAGGTCGCGCGTGCGATGGGCGAGTTCGACGTAGGCCAGGCGGCTATCGTCTGCGCAGGCCTCACGCTCGCAGTAGAGGCGGCCGAAGGCACCGATGCGATGATCGCGCGCATCGTTAATCTGCCGGAACACCTGCGCGGCACGAAAAGCAAACCCCGCGGCGTGCTGGTGAAGGCGCCGAAACCGATCCAGGACGGCAAGACGGATCTGCCCGTCATCGGCGTACATACGGTCCGCAACGCGCATGCCGCGGCACTCGCTGGCATCGCTGTTGAGGCGGGCGGCGCCCTGATCGTGGACCGCGAAGCCGTCGTGTCGGAAGCCGACAGGCTCGGCATGTTTCTGATTGGTGTTCCGCGTTGACGGTCAAGCTGATGCTTGTGTGCGGCGAGCCGTCCGGCGATCTGCTCGGCGGACAGCTGATGGCCGGGCTCAAGGCCATCGCGGGCAACGACGTGACGTTCACCGGCGTGGGCGGCACCGCGATGCAGGCGCAAGGTCTGAAGAGCCTTTATCCGCTGGACGCAACCTCCGTGATGGGATTGCGCGAGGTCGTGCCGAAAATTCCGGCCATTCTCCGGCGCGTGAAAGAGGCGTGCGACTTTGCATTATCTACGCGCCCCGATGCCGTGGTCCTGATCGACAGTCCGGACTTCACCCATCGGATCGCGCAGCAACTGAAGCGCCGCGATCCGTCGATCCGTACCATCAATTATGTCGCGCCGCAGGTCTGGGCGAGCCGCGCCTACCGCGCGCGCAAGATGGCGCTTTATTTCGATCTGGTGCTGGCGTTGCTGCCGTTCGAAGCACCGTTTTTCGAAAAGTACGGGCTGCACTCCGTATTCGTCGGACATCCCGTTATCGAGCGCGCGGCAAAGATCAAAGGCGGAGCGGAGCTTCGCGCGCGCTTTGGCATCGCGCCCGATGCACCGCTTCTCGCTGTGCTACCGGGAAGCCGCACCAACGAAATCCGATTTATTCTCCCCGTCTTCCGCGAGGCGGTGAAGAAGATCGCGTCACGCGTACCGGGACTGGTGACTGTGCTCCCCACCATTCCGCACGTCTCCGCAAGGGTGCACGCGGCGACAACGGATTGGCCGGCGCCGCTGCATATCGTCGAGGACGAGGCGGATAAATTCGCGGCGTTCGATGCGGCGGATGCGGCGCTGGCGGCGTCAGGCACGGTCACGACCGAACTCGCACTCGCGCGCAAGCCGATGGTCGTGGGTTACAAGGCCGGTTGGCTCACCTATGTGCTCGCCTTGCCGCTGATGGACGTGAAATACATCACGCTCATCAACATCCTGCTCGGCCGTGAGGCTGTGCCGGAATTCCTGCAGACGCGTTGCACCCCGGAAAATCTCGCCGATGCGGTGACCAGGCTCCTGACCGACAAGGAGGCTGCCGGCCACGAACGCCATGACCTCGACGAGGCCACCGCGTTGCTCGGACGTGGCGGCGAAGCGCCGAGCCTTCGCGCGGCGCGCGCCATTCTTAACTTCGTAAGCGGCAATCAGCGCTTGGCGAGCGGGACGTAATCGCGTTTCTGGGCGCCGGTATAGATCTGCCGCGGGCGGCCGATCTTCTGCGCCGGGTCCTCGATCATCTCGCCCCACTGCGCGATCCAGCCGACGGTGCGCGCCAATGCGAACAGCGCGGTGAACATGCTGGTCGGGAAGCCGAGCGCCTTCAGCGTGATGCCGGAATAGAAATCGATGTTGGGGTAGAGCTTCTTCTCGATGAAGTATTCGTCCTGAAGCGCGATCCGTTCCAGCTCCAACGCGACTTTTAGAATCGGATCGTCGTGATGTCCGACTTCGTCGAGCACAGCGTGGGTCTGTTCCTGCATCGCCTTGGCGCGCGGATCGTAGTTTTTATAGACGCGATGGCCGAAGCCCATGAGGCGGAAGTTGTCGTTCTTGTCTTTTGCGCGCTTGATGTATTCCGGGATGCGGTCGACCGAGCCGATTTCTTCGAGCATCTTCAGCGCCGCCTCGTTGGCGCCGCCATGTGCGGGGCCCCACAGACATGCGATGCCAGCTGCGATGCACGCGAACGGGTTTGCGCCCGATGACCCGGCAAGCCGCACCGTCGAGGTGGAAGCATTTTGTTCGTGATCGGCGTGGAGGATGAAAATCGTGTCCAGCGCTTTTGCGAGCACCGGGTTGATCTTGTACTCCTCCGCCGGCACCGCGAAGGTCATGCGCAGGAAGTTCTCCGTGTAGCCCAGCGAATTCAGCGGATACACGAAGGGCTGGCCGACGGTGTATTTGTAGGCCATCGCCGCGAGGGTCGGCATCTTGGCGATCAGGCGGTGGCTTGCGATTTCGCGCTGGCGCGGATCGTTGATGTCCGTCGAGTCGTGATAGAACGCCGACAGAGCACCCACCACACCGCACATCACCGCCATCGGGTGCGCATCGCGGCGGAAGCCGCGGAAGAATGAGGCGAGCTGCTCGTGCACCATCGTGTGCATGGTGATCGAGTGATCGAACGACTTGGCCTGGTCCTTGTTCGGCAATTCGCCGTGCAGCAGCAGATAGCAGACCTCGAGGAAGCTCGAGTGCTGGGCGAGCTGGTCGATGGGATAGCCGCGATAGAGCAGGATGCCCTTGTCGCCGTCGATGAAGGTGATGTCGCTTTCGCAGCTCGCGGTCGAGGTGAAGCCGGGATCGTAGGTAAAGACGTCCGCCGAGTCGTAGAGCTTGCGGATGTCGATGACATTCGGTCCCTCGCTACCGGAAAAAGCGGGCAGTTCGTAGGATTTGTTGTCGTAGATCAGCGTGGCCTTGCCGGCGTCTACAAGCTTGCTTTCCTTCATGGCCCGAAGCTCCTGTGTGGCACCCCTTCCAAGAGCACCCGGTTTATCTTGCACTGCACAATTATAAGCCAAGTCGGTTAATTTCGTTATCACTTTCGTGAGGGCAACGCTACTCAGTGTTCGTATTCGTCACGATGCGTAAGCCTTTAATCTGATTAAAGATTCTTCCTGGCCCAGCACTTCCATCATCTCGAAAAGTGGAGGCGAGGATGCCTTGCCCGTCAGAGCGGCGCGCAAGGGTTGTGCGACCTGCCCAAGTTTGAGTCCTTCCGCATCTGCGAAGGCGCGGGCTGCGGCCTCTAGTGCCTTGCCGGTCCAGTCGGTGGCCATCAGCAACGGCAGCACACGGCCAATGACCTTACCCGCTTCCGACGGCAGGTTCTTCCGTGCCGCGTCGTCGAGCGTGCGAGGGCCGTCGTCAAAGAGGAACTCCGCCGCTTGCGTCAGTTCGACGAGGGTCTTGGCCCGCTCCTTCAACCCGGGCATGGCCGCTACTAGTCTCGTTTTGGCCTTTTCGCTCAGGGCACGCGGCGGCGCTTCGCGCGCGAGCGTGTTCTCGACTTCGTTGGCGAGGGCCGTGTTGTCCGTCGCGCGAATGTAATGGGCGTTGAGATTGTCGAGCTTCTTGAAGTCGAGTCTCGCGGGGCTGCGGCCGATGCTTTCGAGGTTGAACCACTCGATCGCTTTCTCGGTCGAGATGATCTCGTCATCGCCGTGGCTCCAGCCCAGCCTGAGGAGATAGTTGCGCATTGTCTCGGGCAGATAACCCATATCGCGATAAGCCTCGACCGCGAGCGCCCCATGACGTTTCGAGAGTTTTGCGCCATCGGGCCCATGGATCAAAGGGACGTGCCCATAGACCGGCTCGGGCCAGCCCATCGCGTGGATGATCTGAAGTTGCCTTGCAGCATTGTTCAGATGATCGTCGCCGCGGATCACATGCGTGACTTCCATGTCGAAATCGTCGACGACGACGGCCAGCATGTAGGTCGGCGTGCCGTCGCTGCGAAGCAGCACCATGTCGTCAAGCTGTTCGTTCGCAAAACGAACGTCGCCCTGGACGACATCGTGGACGATGGTCTCTCCCGTTTGAGGGGCCCTTAAACGAATTACGTATGGCGCGCCGGGGGGCGCCTCTGACGGATCGCGATCGCGCCAGCGGCCGTCATAGCGCATGGACTTGCCGGCGGCGCGCTGCTCGGCACGCATGGCGTCAAGTTCTTCCGCCGTTGCATAGCAGCGGTAAGCCTTGCCTTCGGCCAGCAACTGCTCCGCGACTTCGCGGTGCCGTGCCGCGCGCGCAAACTGGTAGACCGTCTGGCCATCCCAGCTCAGCTGAAGCCACTCCAATCCATTCAGGATTGCAGCCACGGCTTCCGGCGTTGAACGCTCGCGATCGGTGTCCTCGATGCGCAGAAGGAACGTCCCGCCCGTGTGGCGGGCGTAGAGCCAGTTGAACAAGGCCGTGCGCGCGCCGCCGATATGCAGCATTCCGGTGGGCGAGGGGGCAAAGCGCAGGACGGGCTTTCCGCTTGTGTTCATGGTAGCAATTCTTGACCGGCGTTGGGCGGTTTTGGGTTACGGGCGAGGCTTCTAGCAGGCCGCTTTCCATGGTGGTAGGTCCGTTGACGTTTCGGCGTGTGACGCCGGACATATCCGGCTTCGCGCCGCGCGCCGTTCTGCGCGCTGTGGCCGCGCAAATCCTTAGCGACCGGCAGCGTTGGGTGTTGTGGCTTCCCGTGGGCTTCGGGACGGGCATCGGCCTCTATTTCGCGCTGCCGGTTGAGCCTACCGGAGTTAGCACAGCGGTCGTGGCGGTGATCGGGATTGCCGGTGCGGTACTGTCCTTGCGGTCCACGAATTGGATTCTCCGGATCGGATTTGCGGCAATTGCCGCCATCGCGTTCGGATTTGCGCACGCCAAGCTTCGCGAAATGCGGGTTGCTGCGCCGGTGCTAACACACAAGATCGGGCCGGTAGGCCTGGATGGACGCATCGAGTCGGTGCAGATTCACGGTAAGGGCGTCCGCGTCGTTTTGGGTGCCCCGCATTCGGAGCGTTTTGCGGAAGGTAACGCGCCGACGCGCGTGCGTGTTTCCTTCCGCACATCTGGCGACACGCTTGTACCCGGCAATTGGATTCACGCAACGGCGGTCCTGATGCCGCCTCCAGGTCCGGCTGCGCCGGGTGGTTACGACTTTGGCCGGGCCGCGTTCTTCGACGGCATCGGCGCTGTCGGTTTTGCCTATGGCAAAGCGGAGCCCATCGCGCCGCTTCATGGTGAAGGCTTCTTCCAGAAAATCACCACTTCGATCGCGTTGTTGCGCTGGCACATGACGGAGCGGATCCGCGCCGCGCTGCCCGGCAGCACCGGTGGAATTGCGGCCGCACTCATCACCGGCGACCGCGGGTCGATATCCGAAGACGATGAAGCCGCCTTGCGCGATGCAGGTCTCGCGCATGTGCTTGCTATCGCGGGTTTGCACATGGCGCTGGTCGGACTTGGGCTGTTCTGGGTCGTGCGCGCGTTGCTCGCCGCCATTCCCGCGCTCGCGCTCAATTATTCGATCAAGAAATGGGCTGCGCTTGCCGCACTTGGCGGTGCAACCTTTTATCTGATCGTGAGCGGCGCTGCGACGCCGGCCACACGCGCTTACATCATGCTGTCTACGATGCTGACCGCGATCCTGTTCGACCGGCCGGCCTTGTCGATGCGTTCGGTGGCGCTCGCTGCAACGATCATTCTGCTGCTCAGACCCGAAAGCCTGATCGAGCCGGGATTCCAGATGTCGTTCGCCGCTGTGGTCGGATTGATCGCAGTGGCGGAATGGGAGCAGGCCCGCCGCGCGCGCGGGGAGGGCACCGGGCCTCGCGCGTTCGCCGGGATACGGCGCTATATACGCGGCATCGCGATCACGAGTTTGGTGGGCAGCCTTGCGACCGCGCCGTTCGCGATGTTTCATTTCGATCGGGCTACCCACTACGCCGTGCTCGGCAATCTGCTGGCTATGCCGGTGATGGGCTTTGTTGCGATGCCGGCCGCGGCGATCTCGGTTCTCGCCATGCCATTTCACCTGGAAGCGTGGCCGCTGAAGGTTCTGGGCTGGGGCATCGCGGTGATGCTTTCCGTCGGTCGGTTCGTTTCGGGACTGCCGGGCGCGATTTCGACAGTGCCCGCATGGCCCGTCGGATCGTTGGTGCTGATGTCCTTGGGCGGACTGTGGATCGCGCTGTGGCGGCAAAGGCTGCGCTGGCTTGGATTCGTGCCGATCATGCTGGCGATTGCGATGGGCGTGACCACGCAGGGCCCCGATCTGCTGGTGGCGAGAGATGCTTCCACCGTGGCGGTACGCGGCGCGGACGGCGTGCTACGGCTTGTCCGTGCGGCGCATGACGAATACTCGGCCGACCAGTGGCTCAAGCGCGACGGCGACGCGCGCACATCGGACGATGCCATCGCGACCGCGGCCAATGGGGCCCGTTGCGACGGTTATGGCTGCGTTGCCAAGGGCCGGGACGGAACGCTCATCGCCGCACCCGCACGCATCGACGCGTTGGCGGAAGACTGTGCGACCGCCGCAATCGTGGTGAGTACGACACCAGCACCACGCGGCTGCACCGGTCCGAAACTTGTCATCGACAAGTTCTCGATCGCGCGCGCCGGAGGATATGCGGTGTGGCTGGGTCCTACGCTGAAAATCGAAACGGTCGAGGGCGAACGCGGCCAGCGGCCCTGGAGCCAGCAGCCGCAATCCAAGCGCCGCAGCGGTCAATACCGGCGGATTAGGCCAACCAGCTTGCCCTGAACCCGCACACGATCCGCGCCATAAAGGCGGGTCTCATAGGCGGGATTGGCGGCTTCCAGCGCGATCGAGTCGCCGCGCCGGCGGAGGCGCTTCAATGTGGCCTCGGTCTCATCCACTAGCGCCACTACGATCTCGCCGGTGTTGGCGGTGTCGGCTTCTTGGATGATGACGGTGTCTCCATCGAGGATCCCGGCATTGATCATGGAATCGCCCGTGACCTCGAGGGCGTAGTGGTCGCCACGGCCCAGCATGCCACTGGGAACGGGCACCTCGGAAATCTTGTTCTGCAAGGCTTCGATCGGCGTACCGGCGGCAATTCGGCCGACCATCGGGACGTTCACCGCGCCTTCGCTGTCGCCCATGGCGCGCCGGGGGCTGCCGGCACCGCGGGCATCGGAAACAACCCGCGACTCCGGACGGCTGTGCCGCGCGCCTGCCGGGCTGAGCCGCAGCGCCTGGCTGCGCGTGGTGGCCGGACGCAGGGTCTCCGCGACATTGTCCGGCAGCTTTATGATCTCAAGCGCGCGAGCGCGCTTCTCCATGCGGCGCAGGAACCCGCGTTCCTCCAGCGCTGTGATCAGGCGGTGGATGCCGGATTTGGATTTGAGGTCCAGCGCGTCCTTCATTTCATCGAACGAAGGCGGGATGCCGCTCTCGCGCACCCGCTCGTGGATGAACATCAGAAGCTCGTACTGTTTGCGAGTGAGCATTGCTCCACGCCTCCATTATCGCCGTTGCGAACAAATCCGAAACATGGAGAATCGTTCTACTTTAGTTCCAGAAAAGGGTCAATCTACAATATCTGGGGTGTGGGCGCTGGTGGACGCAGCCTAGCAATCGAAGAGCGGCAGCACCTCCACCCGTTCGCCGATGCTTGCCGGCGATGCGTTCGGTGGGCGAATGATCAATGCGTCCGCATTGGCGAGCGTGCTGAGCATGGCCGAGTCTTGGATGGGGAAGGCTTCCGTCCAGTACTCCCCGTCGCGAATGGCGAGGCGCGCACGGATGTAGTCCTGCCGCTTTTCGTTTGCGGGGAGGGGCGCGGACAATTTCGCCGACAAAGGTCGCAGCTTCAAGTCGGTCGCAAGCAACGCCGCGATAGCGGTGCGAAGAAACAGGATCGCACAGACGAATGTCGATACCGGGTTGCCCGGCAGACCGAGCAACGGCGTTTGCCCAAGCCTGCCGAAGATCAGCGGCTTGCCGGGACGCATCGCGATTTTCCAGAAGTCGAGCGCAAAGCCGCGCGGTCCGAGTGCGCTCTGGATCAGGTCGTGATCGCCGACCGACGCGCCGCCCAATGTTACAATCAGATCGGCATCGGCGGCACGGTCGGCGATGGTGGCGACGGCGTCCATCGTGTCCGGGAAGATTCCCAGATCGATCGGAGCGCCGCCCCATTTTCCGACCAGAGCCGATAATCCGTATCCGGATGATGCGACGATGCCGCCCGGACCCCGCGGTGTACCCGGCGGCGACAATTCATCGCCTGTGGCGGCGATGGCGATGCGCGGCTTGCGCCGCACCGTCACGCGGTCGAGATCGGCTGCTGCCAACAACGAAACGTCGCGCGCGGACAGGCGCCGGCCGGCGCGCAAAAGGATCTGGTCCTTCTTGAAATCGAGACCCGCGACGCGGATATGTCGCTCGGGCCGCGTGGCTTCATTGATGGTCACGCGGTCTGCGTAGGCGGTCGTGTCTTCCTGGATGACGATGCCATCGGCGCCATCGGGAACGACGCCACCGGTGAAGATGCGAACCGCTTCGTTAGGACCAACGCTTCCGTCGAACGGATGCCCGGCCGGCGAGGAACCGATGACGCGCAGTGTCGTGGGCACTTTTATAACGTCGGCTGTGCGCACCGCATAGCCATCCATCGAAGATACGGGCGCGGGCGGTTGTGTGATGCGCGCCCTTGCGTCTTCCGCCAAGACGCGCTCGGCCGCCTCGCCGATCGCGACGGACTCGCTCTCCACAGGGGAAAACGCGCTCGCGATGCGCGTTGTCGCTTCGTCGACGGAGATCACTTGAACATGTCCTCGACGCGCACCCGCGCTGCCCGCGCAAGCCGCTCGGCGACGTCCTGGCTGAGCCCGCGGGAGCGGCCGGTGAGAAAGGCATAGACCTGCGCGGTCGGAACGCCGGCGCTCTTCGCCCAGTCCGTTGCGCGAAGCCGCTGCGACGTCATGAAGGCGCGAAAGGCTTCGCGCTGCGCGTCGGGGCCGGGACGTGGCGCAGAAACCTCGCCCATCAGCGTCTTCGGCTTTGCACTCTTGCGCGTTGCGACGACGGCCTTCTGCGCCGCCGCATAGGGCCCGCTTTTGCCGCCCGACTTGCGCACCAAGCGAATGGCTTCGATCACGGCGCCTTTGTCGATCGCCTTCACCATGTCGTAGATCGTGAGGGCCGCGACGGACGCTGCCGTCAGCGCTTCCATCTCGACGCCCGTTTGGGAAGACGTCTTCGCCAAGGCAGTGATCTGGATCGCGGTGCGGTCATCGAGCCAAGCGAAATCGATATCGGCTTTCGAGAGCGTCAGAGGATGGCACAGCGGGATCAGTTCGGCGGTCTTTTTCGCCGCCATGATTCCGGCAATGCGCGCCGTGGCCAGAACATCGCCTTTGGGCGCGTTGCCTTCCCTCACCGCTGCGAACGCTTCCGGCGAAAGGACCACGATGGCTTCCGCCACGGCTTGGCGTTCGGTGACGTCCTTGGCGGAGACGTCCACCATGCGCGCCGCGCCTGAATCGTCGAGATGCGTTAGCCTGCCGACCATGATCAGAATGTAGCGCCGATGAGCGCCCGTGTCGCGGCCGCGACGTCATCCTGGCGCATCAGGCTTTCGCCGATCAGGAAGGTGGTGACGCCTTTTTCCGCCAGACCGTCGAGATCGCCCCGAGTGGATAGGCCACTCTCGGCGACGACAAGAATGCTTTCAGGAATCTTGGGCGCGAGCTTCGCAGTGAGTACGGTATCGGTGACGAATGTTTTCAGGTCGCGGTTGTTGATCCCGATCATGTCGGCGCCGAGCGCGATGGCGCGATCCAGTTCGGCCTCATCGTGAACTTCGACGAGCACGTCCATGGCGTGATAGTCGCGGGCCAGCGAGAACATGTCGCGCGCCGCCTCATCGTCGATCATCGCCATGATGAGCAGGACGCAGTCCGCGCCCCAGGCACGGGCCTCCGTCACCTGATAGGGATCGAGCATGAAGTCTTTGCGCAGGACGGGCAGGGATGTTGCGGCCCGCGCCTGCCCGAGAAATTCCGGCGCGCCCTGAAACGATGGCGTGTCCGTAAGCACAGAAAGACAGGCTGCGCCGCCTTCTTCGTAGGCGCGGGCGAGGGCGGGCGGATCGAAGTTTGCGCGGATGAGGCCTTTTGAAGGGCTGGCCTTCTTGATCTCCGCGATCAGCCCATAGCGGTTTTCTTCGCGTGCCCTGACCAGCGCATTGCGAAATCCGCGCGGGGGCTCGGCCGCCCATGCGCGTTTGTCGTTGTCCCGATCGCAAACCCGCACCTTTGCGGCCGCCACTTCGTCGCGCTTGTAGGCTGCGATGTCATCGAGAATGGTCATGCGTTGGAGACTTCGACCAGAAGTTCAAGTCGGGAGAGCGCGGCGCCGGAGTCGATGGACACCTCCGCCATGTGAACGCCTTCAGCGATGCTTTGCGCCTTGTCCGCGACGATCAGTGCGGCAGCTGCGTTCAGCACCACGATGTCCCGAAAAGCGCCGTCCTCGCCGTCGAGAAGGTTTTTGATGGCATCCGCGTTGTGCTGAGCGTCGCCGCCTTTGAGATCGGCCAGCGTCGCTCTGCGGGGGACCGCGTCGAAGTCCAGCAGCTGGATATGTCCTTTATCGAGCGATGCGATGTGCGTTTCGCCGGTGGTCGTCATTTCGTCGAGGCCGTCGGAGCCGTGCACGACCCACGCCCGCTCGGTACCCAGAACGCCCAGCACTTCCGCCATGGGCTCGATCCACTCGCGCGCATAGACGCCGAGCAGTTGTCGCGTCACACGCGCCGGATTGGAGAGTGGGCCGAGGAGGTTGAAGATCGTGCGCACGCCAAGACGGCTGCGCACATTCGCGACATGGCGCATCGCGGGGTGATACGCGCGCGCGAACAGGAAGCATGAGCCGGCGTCTTCCAGGCATCGCTGGGCCTGTGCCGGCGAAAGCTCGATTTTCACGCCCAGCGTTTCGAGAACGTCGGCCGCACCCGCGCGTGAGGTGGCGCTGCGATTGCCGTGCTTGGCGACCGGCACGCCGGCGCCTGCAACCACAAAGGACACCGCTGTGGAAATGTTGAGCGTGTTGTGACCGTCTCCGCCTGTGCCGCAGAGGTCGATGGCGCCAGGCGGCGCTTCAATGGAGCGCATACCGGCGCGCATGGATCTGGCGGCGCCTGTAATTTCTGCCACCGTCGGCCTGCGGTTTGCCAGGGCCAGAAGAAAATCCGCGAGTTCACCCTCAGCCACGTCGCCAGAGAAAATGGCCGCGAACGCTTCGGTCGCCTGTGCTTCGCTTAGGGTCGCACCGCTCCGAACGCGTTCAAGTGCCGGAAAGAAGTCGAGACGGTTCATGCCGGCACGCGCGCGAACTCTTTGGCGATCGTCAGAAAGTTCTGCAGCAGCGCGTGGCCGTTCTCCGAGGCGATGCTCTCCGGGTGGAACTGGACGCCGTGCACGGGATGCGATTTGTGCATCACGCCCTGGATCACGCCGTCGTCGCTCGTCGCCGTCACTTCGAGGCTCGCCGGCACGGTCTCGGGCGCGATGGTAAGCGAGTGATAGCGCGTCGCCAGAAAATCATTGTTCAACCCGCGGAATACGCTCTTGCCGGTGTGATGAATGCGCGAGACCTTGCCGTGCATCGGCTCCGGCGCCCGCACGATGCGCCCCCCATACACCTGTCCGATCGCCTGATGGCCGAGGCAGACCCCCAGGATCGGCACCTGTCCGTTCGCCTGTTCGATCAGCGACAGGCAGATGCCGGCCTCGTTCGGCGTGCAGGGCCCCGGCGACAGCACGATGGCCTCCGGCTTCATCGCAAGCGCCTCGGCCGCGCTGAGTTCGTCGTTGCGCTTGACAACAACCTCCGCCCCCAACTGTCCCAGATAGTGGAACAGGTTGTAAGTGAAGCTGTCGTAGTTATCGATCAGCAGAATCACAAAATTAAGTCCCTGATTTAGCTAAATAATACCCAGTCACAATTTGAAAGATACCCGCTTTTTTGATAGCTGCACATGGACAGTATGGAACATCGGTCAGCCCAGTTAGGCCATCGATGGTTCGTGCGAGATCATTGTTCGCCCTATCTCAAACCCGTGGATCAAACGGCACCACGAGGAGAGTGATGCGCGGAGCGCCAGACCCGTCATTTGCCATCTCGTGACAATAGCAACGCATATGCGATTGTCGCGCCCGCGGAGTTTCGTTTGGCGCTACTCATAACTGTCCTTGGTCGTCAATCGGGGTTCGGCAGCCGATATGCCGAGGGAGCTTTTTTCCAAAGTGAGAAATAGCCCCACACCACAGCAATCGCGAGGGGGATGGCGCCGCCAAAAATAAAGACGAGATCACCCGGCATCCGCATCCATTCCAATGTTCGCGCCAACGGTGTCGCCGTGTAGGCGAGACTGCGCGCGTGCCAATATCCGTTATTGATAACATCATAGACCTGCATGATTCCGCCGGGAAAGAGACTCAGCGTCACCATCATCGCGAGGCCGATATTTAGTCCCCAGAAAGATACGCGTACGAATTTTTCCAGTTTGGGCCAGATTGCATCAGTGACGGCCTCGCGAAGCACGAACAGCATCAATGCCACGCCCAACATCCCGAACACACCCATCATGGCGGCATGACCGTGGTTGGGCGTGAGGATGGTGCCTATCTCGTAGTAGCTGACGATCGGCGTATTGATGAGGAAGCCAAAGACTCCGGCGCCAAGGAAGTTCCAGAAACCTACGGCCATCAGAAAATAGAAGGTCCAGCGATGGCGATTGACGATGGATTCGTCGCCGCGCGTAACATTGACGAAATCCCAGGCGTCGAGCGTGATCAGAGTCAAGGGCACAACCTCTAGGGCCGAGAAGACTGCGGAGACGGCGAGATTAAGTTCGGTCTGGCCAGTCCAATACCAGTGATGACCCGTGCCGATCAGTCCGCCGCCAAAATACAGGATGGCGTCAAGATAGATCGTGCGTAGCGCTGATATCCTCTTCACCAGCCCCATCTCGTAGAAAATGATGGCGACGATGACAGTGACAAAGAACTCGAAGAACCCTTCCACCCAGAGGTGGATAATCCAGAAGCGCCAAGCATCGACGATTGTGTAGTTGGTCTGCGAGCCGAAAAAGAGTGCTGGAAGATAAAACAGGGGAATGGCAAAGGCTGCGATCAGAAAGAAATTTGCAAAGCCCCTTTTTGCCGGGTCCTGGCGCGCAGGCGCGACTGCCCGCCAAACCAGAAAGAACCAGAACAACAGTCCGACCGCCAATAACATCTGCCAGAAACGACCGATCTCCAGATATTCCCAGCCTTGGTCGCCGACCCAGAACCAGCCCTTAGGCAAGAGTCCCATCAAGCTGGCCCATTCGCCCAGCAGACTTCCCACCGCGACGACAAAAATCGCTCCAAACAAGAGGTGAATCCCCAGAGCTTGGCGGCGAGGGCTGGTACCGCCCAGAAGTTCAGCGACAAACAGTGCGCCGGCGACATAGGAGGTTGCGATCCAAAATATCGCTGTCTGCAGGTGCCACGCCCGCAACAGGTTGCTGGGGAACAGCACCGTCAGATCTATGCCGTAGAACGATCCAGGTTCGGCGCGATAATGTGCGACGCCACCACCCACCAAGGTTTGTGTCAAAAACAAAAGAACGGCGACAGTCATGAATTTGAGTGTCGAAGACTGTGCTGTGCTTAAGGTCCAGCGTTCTCGGGAAGTGGGCATCCCATGCCAACCGAGATAATCGAACTTTCCGAACGCCAGCAAAACAATTGCAGTGCCGCCAAGAAGCGCAATAAAGCTGATGGCGCTCCAGAGTAAGGCCGCACCACTGGGATGATTTCCAGCAAGCGGATCATAGGGGAAATTGTTGGTGTAGGAGTGCGTTGTACCCGGTCGCTGCGCCACCGAGCTCCATGCTGCCCAGGTGAAAAAGGCGGTTAGATCGTGCAATTCCTGAGGATCGCTGACGACGCGAACCGGAAGGCCGCCATTGTTAATAGGGTGCTCGAAATAAGCCTTCCAAACACCAATTTCATTATGAAAAGTATCCACCGCGGCCGGAAGAAGCGTCAACGTGTCAGTTTTGGCATCATATCGGTTGGCTTTGAGCAGCGCGCCGACCTCGCCATCTACTGCAGCGCGTTCACCCGGACTCAGATTTGAATATGCTTTAGCAAAACGGCTTTTGGCCGTGCGCTGCGCAAGATCGGTGGCCCAGTCATGGAGGACGGCTGCTCCGAAATCGGGACCCAAATAGGCGCCGTGGCCCCAGATGGTTCCATTATCCATCAAGCCATGCTTGAGAAACACTTCCTGGCCGTGCCTAACATCATCGCCGGTATAAACAAGGGCGCCGGTAGCATCGACCACGCGTGCGGCGACTGGTGGCGCGTTTTGGTATGCCTTGAATGTCAGCAGGATTAGAACGGCGAAGCCCATCACAAACGTGAAGGCCACTGCCCGTCCCCACCAGGGGGACAGTGTTTCCAATTCAGCGTGCGTTGTGTCGGACATGGAATTTCCCTCTGAAATTGATGCGAGGCGAAAATTGCTTTCGGCTAACGTCTCCGCTCGACTCGTGATGCGCAAGCGAGAGCAGGCACGCGCTCCGAGGGTTCTCGAGGCGATACGCTACTGGCAATTCGGCGAAATTCAGAGTGCTGCAGTCTTGAACCAATGCGGCGTCAGGAGATTGCGCTAGAACTCAGGTATCGTTGGATACGCCTGCTTTCGCTCAATGTCGAATCGGGTTTGAAGTGCGGCGCAATGAAACCGACAGTTTATGGGTGCCCATTGGCGCATCAGGACTTCATGTTGGCATTGGCTTTTCGCCCGACGGATGAATTGGATCGAGGTACGTAAAGTGCACGCTCTTACCCGCTTTCTCCGACGCCCACTTCGATACCCGCTTTCTGACTGGCTGTGGGGCGATGGCGGAGCTTGGAAAAAATTGACGAGCATGGACGGAGCCAGACGCTAGGTGCTGTGTTCGATCAGAAGCAGAAACGTTGTCGATCCCCGTTCCTTGCCCACAACCATACCGTCGGCCGCGGGCGGCAAAGTGCCGCCGTGACGCCGGACTGCGCGGTCGCGCCGGTACCGGTTCACTCATGGAATAGTCGGCTGGAACGGCTGGCTTTTTCCACGAATGGTCCTCCGTTAGCATGGCTTCGCGCCACTCCAACGGGACCCGTATGGCAGGATCGAAAGAATACGACGACATCCCGGGCACGACCGTGTTCGACGCCCAGCGCTCGCGCGCCGGTTACCATCTGAACATGTTCTGCATGTCGTTGATGAAGGAGGAGAACCGCAACGCCTTCAAGGCGGATGAGGCGGGATACCTGAAGCGTTTCCCGATGACGGAGGAGCAGCGCCAGGCGGTGCTTGCGCGGGATTTCAACGGGATGATCGCGCTCGGCGGCAACATCTACTACCTCGCCAAACTGGGCGCGACCGACGGGCATTCGTTCCAGTACCTGGCGGCCTCGATGACCGGGCTGACCCAGGAAGAATACGCCCAGATGATGCTGAAGGGCGGCCGCAATATCGAAGGCAACCGCAGCAAAGCCGATTGGGCGAAGAAGAATGGCTAAGATCGTTGCAGGCGTCGCCATGTCCCACGTGCCGGCCATCGGGGCGGCGATCGACAACGGCCGGACGGGCGAGCCCTATTGGGTCCCCGTGTTCAAGGGCTTCGAGTTCTCGAAGAAATGGCTCGAAGAGCTGAAGCCCGATGTCGCGATCGTGGTCTACAACGACCACGCCAGCGCGTTCTCGCTCGAGATTATCCCGACCTTCGCACTCGGCTGCGCGGAGGAATTTCCGCCGGCCGACGAAGGTTGGGGGCCGCGGAAAGTGCCGGTGGTGAAAGGTCATCCCGATCTCGCCTGGCATATCGCGCAGTCCACGATCCTCGACGAATTCGACATGACCATCGTGAACAAGATGGAGGTCGATCACGGCCTGACGGTGCCGCTCAATCTGATGTGTGGCTCGCCGGAAGAATGGCCGTTTCCGGTGATCCCGCTGGCCGTGAACGTGGTGCAATACCCCCCGCCGACGGGGAACCGCTGCTACAATCTGGGAAGGGCGATCAGGAAGGCGGTCGAAAGCTTCGATGAGGATCTGCGCGTGCTGGTGTTCGGCACCGGTGGCATGTCGCACCAGTTGCAAGGCCCACGCGCCGGCCTGACCAACAAGGATTTCGATACTGCGTTTCTCGACAATCTGACGCGCGATCCTGTTGCGCTCACCAAGATTGCGCCGCTCGAATATCTGCGCGAGTCCGGATCGGAAGGCATTGAGCTGGTGATGTGGCTGGTGATGCGCGGCGCGCTGAATGACCATGTCGAGGAGGTCCACCGTTTCCACCACATCCCGGTGTCCAACACGGCGCTCGGCCACATCATTCTGGAGAACCGTTAGATGAAGATCGCGCTGGCCGGGCAGGGCGCCTTCGGCATCAAGCATCTCGAGGCGATCCGCAACATCCCTGGCATCGAGGTCGTGTCGCTTGCCGGCGGCAGTGTGGATTCCACCCGCGAGGTCGCGGAGAAATGGAAGATCCCGCACTGGACCACCGATCTCGCCGAGAGCCTGAAGCAGCCGGGTATTGAGGCGGTGATCCTCACCACGCCGACGCAGATGCATGCGCGCCAGGGTGTCGAGTGCATGCGCGCCGGCAAGCATGTGATGATCGAGATTCCGATTGCCGACAATCTCGCCGATGCCGAGATGCTGGTGAAGGTGCAGAAGGAGACAGGCGTCGTCGCGATGGGCGGCCATACCCGGCGCTTCAACCCGAGCCATCAGTGGATACATAACCGGATCGTGAAGGGCGAGCTGAAACTGCAGCATCTGGTGGTGCAGACATTCTTCTTCCGGCGCACCAACACCAACGCGCTGGGCAAGCCGCGGTCGTGGACAGACCATCTCTTGTGGCATCACGCCTGTCACACTGTCGATCTGTTCGACTACCAGACCGGACAGGGCGCGACGCATGCGCACGCGATGGAAGGCCCGCATCATCCCGACCTCGGGATCGCGATGGACATGTCGATCCAGCTCAAGAACAAGGCCGGGCAGCTCTGCACCTTGGCGCTGTCGTTCAACAATGAAGGCCCGCTCGGGACTTTTTTCCGATACATCTGCGACAACGGCACCTACATCGCGCGCTATGACGATCTGGTGGACGGCAAGGAGAGTCCGATCGATCTTTCCGGTGTCGCGGTCTCGATGAACGGAATCGAACTGCAGGACCGCGAGTTCTTCGCCGCCATCGCGGAGAAGCGGGAGCCGAATGCGAGCGTCGCGCAAGTGCTGCCGGCGATGGAGACGCTCGATCGCCTGGAAAAGACGCTGAAGGCGCAAGGCTAGCATGACGCGGCGGATCGGACCTTTCGCGGTTTCCCCGATCGGGCTCGGCTGCATGAATTTGAGCCAGGCCTACGGTGCGCCGCCGGACGCGGACACGGGTGCGCGGCTACTCAACGCCGCACTCGATCTCGGCTATACGCATCTCGACACCGCAGCGCTCTATGGCTTTGGCGCCAACGAAACGCTGCTGGGCAATACGCTGAAATCGCGCCGCGGCGATTACATGCTCGCCAGCAAATGCGGCATCTTCCGCAACGCGGAAGGCAAACGCGAGATCGACGGACGGCCGGAAACGATTCGTCAGACCTGCGAGGACAGCCTGCGGCGCCTGCAGACCGATGTCATCGACCTCTACTATCTGCACCGCTGGGACAGACGCGTTCCGATCGAGGAGAGCGTCGGCACGCTTGCCGAGCTGGTGCGGGCGGGCAAGGTCCGGACCATCGGCCTGTCGGAAGTCTCGGCGGACACGATCCGTAAGGCGCACGAGGTTCATCCGGTCGCGGCCGTGCAGAATGAATACTCGCTATGGACGCGTAACCCCGAAATCGCTGTGTTCGACGCCTGCCGTGAGCTGAACATTGCCTTCGTGGCATTCAGCCCCGTGGGACGCGGCTTCTTCGGCGGGGATGTCCGGGACAGTGCGTTCCTGGAAAAGGACATTCGCCGCGGGATGCCGCGCTTTCAGGGCGACAATCTTGCAGCCAATCTTCTTCTGCTCGATGGCCTTCGCGCGATTGGGCGCGAACAAGACTGTTCGATGGCGCAGCTTGCGCTCGCCTGGGTGCTGGCGCAGGGCGATTTCGTCGCCGCCATCCCCGGCACCACACGGCTGGACCATCTCGCCGATAACCTGAATGCGGGAAATATTCGCCTCGATAGCGAGACCCAAAATCGCGTCGCGGCGCTATTCGCACGCGATAGAGTCCACGGCGCGCGCTATAATGCGGCAACACAGGCCGAGATCGACACTGAGGAGTGGCCCACATGAGCGTCGTCGTGCGCAACATCCATCGCACGGATTTGAAGATCGTCGATGCGCTTGCCGCGTGCGGCGTGGCGACGATTCACGAAGCCCAGGGCCGCAAGGGCCTGCTCGCGCCTTATATGCGGCCGATCTATCCCGGCGCCCGCGTGGCGGGGACGGCTGTCACGGTCGAGGTTCCGCCGGCCGACAACTGGATGATCCACGTCGCGGTCGAACAGTGCCGCGAAGGCGACATTCTCGTCGTCGCGCCGACCTCGTTCTCCGATGCGGGCTATTTCGGTGAGCTTCTGGCATCCTCGCTGGTGGCGCACGGCGTGCGGGCGCTGGTGATCGACGCCGGTGTGCGTGACGTCCGCGAACTGACCGAGATGCAGTTTCCGGTGTGGTCGAAGGCGGTCTCTGCGCAGGGTACGGTGAAAGAGACGCTCGCCAATGTGAACGTGCCCGTCGTCTGTGCCGGCATGCTGATCCATCCGGGTGACGTTGTTGTGGCGGATGATGACGGCGTCGTGGTGGTGCGCCGCGAGGAGGCGGCCGACATCCTCAAGGCCAGCAAATCGCGCGAGGAGAAAGAGGCAGGCACAAGGGCCCGGCTGAAGGCGGGCGAACTAGGCCTTGATATCTACAAGATGCGCGAACGGCTCACCGAGAAGGGACTTAAATACATCGACACGCCGCCGGAGGATTGACGTGCAGACGGCCATCCCTTGCACCGTGATGCGCGGCGGCACGTCGAAAGGCCTCTATTTTCGGGTCGAGGATCTGCCGTCCGACGCCGCGACCCGCGACAAGGTCCTTTTGGCCGCGATGGGTTCGCCCGATATCCGTCAGATCGACGGCATGGGCGGCGCGCATCCTCTGACCAGCAAGATCGCCATCGTCGCACCGCCAAGCCACCCCGACGCGGACGTGGATTATCTTTTCCTGCAGGCAGTGGTGGATGAACCGCGTATCGACACCTCGCAGAACTGCGGCAATTTGCTCGCGGGCATCGGCCCCTTCGCCATCGAAAACGGTATGGTTGCGGCAAAAGACGGCGTCACCGATGTGCGCATCCATATGCTCAACACCAAAAGCATCGCGGTCGCGAGCATCCAGACCCCGGGCGGCGTGGTCGAATACCAGGGCGGCGCGCGGATCGACGGGGTGCCGGGTACCGCCGCGCCGATCCCGATCGATTTCCTCGACGTTGCCGGATCAAGCTGCGGCGCGCTGCTGCCCACCGGCAATGCGATCGACGTCGTGGATGGCGTCGAACTCACCTGCATCGACAACGGCATGCCGGTCGTGGTGATGCGCGCAAGAGATTTCGGCAAGACGGGCTATGAAACACCCGAGGCGCTGGAAGCCGATGCGGCGTTGAAGGCGAAGATCGAGGCCATCCGGCTCAAGGTGGGGCCGATGATGAATCTCGGCGACGTTGCGAAAAAGACGGTGCCCAAGATGTGTCTGGTCGCGCCGGCACAGCACGGCGGCGCGATTTCTACCCGCAACTTCATCCCGCATCGGGTGCACGAGGCGATCGGTGTTTTCGGCGCGGTCAGTGTAGCCACGGCCTGCGTCGTCCCGGGATCGGTCGCTGCGAGCGTCGCGGGCATCGCCGATCCTCAGAACGTCAAGAACCTCGACATCGAGCATCCGACGGGATTCTTCACGGTCTCGATGGATGTCTCGCTCGAGGGCGGAAACGTACAGGTGCGCCGCGCGGCGCTATTGCGCACCGCGCGCAAGCTCATGCGCGGCGAGGTCTATGTTCCCGCAAGCGTCTGGGGCGGCCCGTGAGCGATCTCCGCGTCTGCCTGATCGGTTTCGGCGAAGTGGGGCAGATCCTGGCCGCCGATCTTGCGGACAGGGTCGAACTTTCAGCCTGGGACATCCTCTTCGACAAACCGGACAGCATCCCGTCGCGTGCAGTCCGGAAGCACAACGTTCGCGCGGGAGCATCGGCGAAGGACGCGGCAGCAAATGCGGATATCGTGCTGAGCGCCGTGACCGCGGCTTCCGATCTGGACGCCGCGACATTAGCCGCAGAGGGGCTCAAGCGCGGCACCTGTTTTGTCGATTTCAATTCCGCGTCGCCCGGCATGAAGCAGAAAGCGGCATCCATCGTCGATGGCGCTGGTGGCCGCTATATCGAGGCTGCGGTGATGTCGCCGTTTCCACCCAAACGGCTTGCGACGGCGATGCTGCTCGGCGGGCCGCATGCACGCGAATTCTTGGATCAGGCGCACACGCTCGGCTTCACCGGCGCGCGGTTCTATGCCGACAGGGTGGGACCAGCCTCGGCGACCAAGATGTGCCGCAGCGTGATGATCAAGGGGATCGAGGCACTGCTGACCGAATCCATGCTCACCGCACGGCATTACTGCGTAGAAGCGGAAGTCTTGGGCTCGCTTTCCGATCTCCTGCCGGTCGGCGACTGGGAAAAGCTCGCGCGCTACATGATCTCGCGTTCGCTCGAACATGGCGTGCGCCGAGCCGAGGAGATGCGCGAAGTCGCTGCCACAGTGCGCGAAGCCGGCCTTGAACCGTTGATGAGTTCCGCCACGGCGGAGCGCCAGGACTGGGCTGCCGCGCACAAATCCGCGCTTGCGAACCAGCAATTGGGCGCAATTCTCGACAGCATCCTGAAAGACATCGACGGGAAGACAGCATGATCATCGACTGCCACGGCCACTACACCACCGCGCCGCAATCGCTCTGGGACTATCGCGACAAGCAGGTCTCGGTGTTCGACGATCCCAAAGCCATGGCCGAACTGATGCAACCCCGGATCAGCGACGACCAGATTCGCGAGGGTATCGAAGGCGCGCAACTCAAATTCCAGCGCGAGCGTGGCACGGACGTCGCGATTTTCTCGCCCCGCGCCTCTACCATGGGGCCGCATCTCGGCAACGAGCAGACGAGCATGGTCTGGGCGCGGCTGTGCAACGACCTGATCGCGCGCGTGTGCAGCCTTTATCCGGAGAATTTCGTCGGCGTCTGCCAGCTGCCCCAGACACCCGACACACCGCCCAAAAACAGTGCCGCCGAGCTCGAGCGCTGCGTGAAGGAACTGGGCTTTATCGGCTGCAATCTCAATCCTGATCCTTCGGGCGGATATTTCAAGTCGCCGCCGCTGACCGACAAGAGCTGGTATCCGCTTTACGAGAAGATGGTCGAGCTGGATGTCCCGGCGATGGTGCATGTGTCCGGCTCCTGCAATCCGGCGTTCCACGCGACTGGCGGCTATTACATCGCCGCGGACACGACGGCGTTCATGCAACTCATCACCGGCGATCTCTTCAAGGATTTTCCGACGCTCAAGCTGATCATCCCGCATGGTGGGGGCGCGGTGCCGTTCCACTGGGGACGCTATCGCGGCATGGCCCAGGACATGAAGAAGCCGCTGCTCACCGAGCATCTAATGAAGAACGTCTTCTTCGACACCTGCGTCTATCATCAGCCCGGCATCGACCTGCTTTTGAAGGTGATCCCGATCGAGAATATCTTGTTTGGATCGGAGATGGTGGGCGCCGTCCGCGGCATCGACCCCGAAACCGGCAACTATTACGACGACACCAAGCGCTACATCGACGCGGCGGACATCAGCCCGCTGGATCGGGCGCGCATCTACGAGGGCAATGCGCGGCGCGTTTATCCGCGCCTGGCCGCCCGGCTCGATGCCCGCTAGCGAGGCCGTTTCGGCCCGGCCACGGCCGCTGATCGGGGAATTGTGGTTTCAGGTGCTGATCGGAACGCTGGGCGGCACCGCGCTCGCGATTGCCGACCCTGCCCTTGGCGTCCAGATGAAGCCGTTCGGCGATGCCTTCATCGCGCTGGTGCGGATGCTGGTCGGCCCGATCGTGTTCTGCACTGTCGTACACGGCATCGCTGGCATGGGTGATCTGAAGCGCGCCGGCCGCGTTGCGCTGAAGGCCATCGTCTATTTCGAGGCGGTAACGACACTCGCGCTCGCGGTTGGCCTTACTACGGCCAACTGGTGGAAGCCCGGCAATGGAATGAAGATCGATCCGACGACGCTCGATGCCCACGCGATAACAGGGTACGCCGCCCAAGCGAAGCATCAGACCGTGATCGAATATCTGCTCGGCATCATCCCCGACACCTTCATCGGCGCGTTCGCGCAGCCGAATGTCCTTCAGGTGCTGCTTGTTTCCATATTGTTTGCGGCTGCCTTGGGCGCTGCGGGTGAACGCGAAAAACCGCTTGCCGATCTAATCGGCCAGATTTCGGGAATATTTTTTCGCATCGTCGAATTTGTCATGCGCCTTGCGCCGGTTGGAGCCTTCGGCGCCATCGCCTTCACTGTCGGCAAATTCGGACCGGCAACGCTAGCTTCCCTTGGAACGCTGATTGCCGAATTCACGCTCGTATGCCTGGCATTCGTGCTTGTGGTCTTCGGGCTCATCCTGCGCGGGCTCGGCATCAGCCTTTTTAAGTTGCTGTTCTATATCCGCGACGAAATCCTGATCGTTGCAGCGACGACCTCTACCGAAGCCGTTCTACCGCGCGTGATCGAGAAAATGCGCGGTGTGGGCTGCGACGAGAGCGTCGTAGGGCTCGTCGTACCTGCCGGCTATTCCCTGAACCTCGACGGAACCTGCCTCTACCTCGCGACGGTCACGGTGTTTCTGGCGCAGGCGACCGGCACGACTCTCTCGTGGGAGCAGGAGTTGGGATTGATGGCAGTGATGCTGCTGACCTCGAAAGGGGCTGCCGGGGTTGCTGGTGTAGGAGTTGTCGTTCTGGCCGCGACGCTTGCTTCGTCGAACGCGATTCCGGTTGCAAGCGTAGCGATCATTCTTGGCGTTCACCGGCTGCTTGCGGAAGGCCTCACCTTCGTCAACCTCGTCGGCAATTGCACAGCGACGCTCGTTGTCTCGCGCTGGGAAGGCGCTATAGACAGGGACATGCTTTTCGCGCGCCTCGGACGAACCGCATCGTAACGGGAGACGATTTTGGACAAGGACTACCTGCCGTTCTGCGCCAATCCCACCAAGCCGGCTTACACGCCACCGCCCGGCGCCATCGATGCCCACTGCCATGTGTTCGGACCGGCAGACACATTTCCGTATGCACCCGAGCGCAAATACACGCCTTGCGACGCGCCGAAGGAGACGTTGTTCAAGCTGCGCGACTTCCTGGGCTTCAGCCGCAACGTGATCGTGCAGGCGACATGCCACGGCACCGACAATCGCGCGATGGTCGATGCCATGTTGTCCTCGAATGGACGCGCACGGGGCGTGGCTTCGGTACGGGCAGGCATCACCGAAAAAGAATTGAAAGAGCTGCATGACGCGGGTGTGCGCGGTGTGCGGTTCAATTTCGTCAAGCGGCTGGTCGATTTCACGCCACGGGACGTGCTGACCGCCATTGCGAACAAGATCGCACCGCTTGGTTGGCATGTGGTTGTCTATTTCGAATCGCAGGATCTGGAGGAACTGGCGCCCTTCTTCACGGCCCTGCCGACGCGGGTTATCGTCGACCACATGGGGCGGCCTGACGTCACCAAGGGCCTCGATCATCCCGATTTCCGGCGCTTCCTCGCACTGCTCGACGCCCATGAGAACATCTGGAGCAAAGTGAGCGGCGCCGAGAGGTTGTCGATCTCCGGACCGCCGGACTACCGCGACTTCGTGCCGTTCGCGCGCCTCGTGGTGGAACGCTATCCCGACCGCGTGTTGTGGGGCACGGACTGGCCGCATCCCAATCTCAAGACGCACATGCCCGATGATGGCAATCTCGTCGACGTGCTGCCGCATATCGCACCGACCACGGAACTCCAGCGCAAATTGCTGGTCGACAATCCGATGCGATTGTACTGGGCCGATTAATCCGCGAGCGCGTCGCGGAGCCACTGTCCGGTCTTGCGCAGGCCGCCGAAGACATAGAAGTGCACGCCGGCGATGCCGGTGATTTCCTCGCGAGCCAGCGCATCGGCGACGTCTTTGAGGATTTCGTCGGGGCGCGCGTCTGACGCCAGCCGCCCGAGCATATCGCCCTTGGTCCGTAGCGTCCGCAACGAGTTGCCGACACCGCAGCGCATGCCGAATTTGATCAACGTCATGATCCCGGCGGGGCCGGCAACGCCGATACGCACGGGGACATCGACGCCTGCGGAACGCAGACGCTCGACGTAGCCCACGATAGGCGCTGCATCGAAACAGAACTGGGTGATGACGGACAAATCCAACCCGTTCTCGGGCGCGAACGCGACTTTCGCGGCGAGGGCACGGTCCATCTCGTCTGTGGCCATGACGGGATGACCTTCGGGGTGACCGGCAACGGCGATGGTCCGGATGCCGCGCTTCTGCAGCAGGCCGGTCTTCATGAGATCGAGACTTGCGGAAAACGGCCCGCGCTGCCGGGGCAGGTCGCCCGCGATGATCAGCGCTTTGGTGACGCCGGCTTCGCCTGCGGCCCGGGCGAGGAAATCATCGAGCGCGGCCTCGCTTTCGAGCGCGCGCGCCGCGACATGTGGAATAGGAACGTAACCCAACTTGCGGAGTTGCGCCGCGGCCTCCACCGTCTGGAGATAATGGTCGGTCGGGAGATAGGCGACATGGACGTCGCTTCCGGGCGGGAAAAACTCCTGCAGATCGGAGAACTGCTTGGCGTTCCCTGTCGTGACCTCGACGGAAGCGCCCCCCAGCAATTGCCGTAGCCCGCCGCTTTGCGACACGTGCTGCGCTTCAGCCAGATTTTGCATCGGCGTCAGACCAGGTCGTGCCGGCGCGAGATCACATAGGACTCATCCAGAAACCAAAGACCGTGATGCCGTCTCAACACATCGCGCGTGGCCTGGAGATAGCCGTCATTGGCCATGGCTTCGGTCAGGCGATGATCCTCGATCTGGGCCACATAGGTGGCCGCGTTCCAGGCGGCCAGCAGCGTGGAGGTTCCGATCGAGGTGCCGGCATCGATCTCGTTCGGCAGCGTGTTCATATCGTAACGGAACACCGAACGCGCATCGGCATAGGTGTTGAAGTTGTAATGACGCGCGCTTTTGCCGAGCTCGCTCTTGGTCGTGCGCAGCAATTCGTGCCGGTTGATCCGGAACGGATTCTCCTCCGGCCATACGCCACGCACGATCTCAAGACCCGGGTCGTTGCCACAGGAATGGATCCCGATGAGCCGGCCGCCCGGCGCCAGGCTGCGCGTCAAGGGAGCGACCACGCGCTTCGCCTTGAATTCGGCCGAGGAGCGCGCGCGATAGGGCTGGGATGCTATCACGAGATCGTAGTCTGCGCGCACCGAACCACGCCTGGGCAGCACGCTGTCGAGCAGGAAGCGGCAGTCCTCGCGATAGATCACGAGCACGACCGGCTTTTCATAGACCGGATTGCCGCTTTTGGCGCTGACCCGGGCGCGCCAATTCTCGCTCAGGAAGGATTGCAGATCGGCGATCTGTTCGTCGAATTCTGCCGCCGTCGTTCCACGCAGCGCGACCTCCTGCCAGACGAGGCCGGCCGCCATCGCCGGCGACGAGGGCAGCAGCCAGGGGCTTTCCGAATAATTCAGGTTCGTCATCGTCAGAACGGTTGCGGGATGCTCCAGAAAGCGATCCGGCAGCTTCTCGAGGGTCAGGCGGACATCCTCGAGACTGATTTCTTTTCCGACGATGTAGAACGGCATGCGCTCGAAACGGCGATGCATGGAGCGCATGAGGCGCGTGAGCACCGTTCCGTCGCCGACGCCGGCATCGAAAACGCGGATCGCAGGGGGATGCGGACGGATGCTGTTGAGTTCGAGCGCGATGCGCTTGGAAATCACCCACTTCTCGCTGCAGGTGTTGACGAACATCAGGTACTTTTGACGGTTGTCGAAAAACCGGAAGTTCAGTTCGGGCCGTTCATCGGGCGGAATCGGCGCAAGTTGCGCAGGAGGGGGCGGTGCCCGGTAGACACCGTCCACCGCGGCAAGTGCGAGGTGGCGCGGCGAGCGTTCGCGCGGCGCCTGAGGACCGTTGGTGATGAAGGTGTGAACGCGCTCTACCGTGGTGAGCGTGACACGGCCGCCATAACGCAGCCGGCTCACGAACTTTCCATCATTGACGGCGCGTCGGCCGAATGTGGATTCCGCCATGCCGACCATGCGGCAATAATCCGAAATTTCCCGTAGAAGCGTTTCCGAATCCATGAGCAGGTTTCTCCCCGAACCTTTCGTAAGCAGCACATACAAATTTTTCAGCTTTGTAAATCTGAAACGGTCCCACGATTTTTGTGGGACGGTTGGAACCACGCTAGGCTGCAAAAATAGCGGAAAATGACGTGGGACGCGGTTCTCGAGGCAGATTTCGCTGTGGGGTTTATCCCAGTTCCTCTGCGGCAATACCGATCTGAAGTGGGCAATCGGGCGCAGAGAGCTTGTTTTTCTACTCTCCCATCGCGCATCTATCGTTGGTCCCAGCCGGAATCACCATGACTGAACCCCAGCGCCGCTCCATGCCGTTCGACGACGGCGCCATGTCCTATCTCGAATGGACCGACGCCCCCGCGGACGCGCCGCTCCTCGTGTTTTCACATGCAAACGGCTTCAATGCTTTCACCTACCGTTCGCTCCTGGAACCGCTCTCGGAAAAATTTCGCATCGTCGCGCTCGACATGCGCGGGCATGGGCTGACGACGCTGCCAACGGAACGCTCCTTGGTGCGGCGCTGGAAGGTCTATCGCGACGATCTTCTGCGCTTCGTCGCGAAGCTAGGAGATGAACCGAAAATCCTGGCCGGTCATTCCCTAGGGGCATCGGCAAGCCTGATGGCGGCTGCGTTGCGGCCGGAAGTCGCGCGAGCCCTGGTGCTGCTCGAGCCCGTGATGCCGTCCAACAAACTCGCCGCACTCGCATGGTACGCGGGAATATTTGGGCTGGAAGACAAATACCTGCCGCTGGTGCCACCGGCCAAACGCCGGCGCGCGAAATTCACGAGCCGCGAGGCGGCCGTGGCGTCGTTCCGTGGGCGCGGCGCGTTTCGTACCTGGCCGGATCAGATGGTCGCCGATTATGTGGAAGGCGGCACCATTGAAGACGGTGAGGGCGGGTTCCGGCTTGCCTGCGCACCGCAATGGGAGGCCACGAATTTCTCGATCTATCCGTTCAATCTCGCAAGCTCGGGCCGGAAGGTCCGCGCCCCAATGACGGTTCTCTACGGCACAGAGCACTCGACGGCTTCGGACGATCTGCTTCGCCAGCTTGTGAAGGGGCACGCGGATGCAAGGGTCGTGCGCGTACCCGGCGCGTCTCATTTCCTGCCGATGGAAAAGCCCGATCTCGTGCGCTCGGAAATTGTCTCGGCTGCCGAGCGCGCTGAGCTCATCCGGCCGTGACGGCGCGGTAGCGCGTCAGAAACGCGCCGATATTTTCCGAAACGATGTGAGCGCGCTTGTCCTTCGGCACACGCGCAAAATCCTCTTCGTTCGCGATGCCGGTTGTCACTCCGACGGCGAAGGCCTTTCCGCGATGGGCCATCAGGACTTCAAGCGCCGGATCGTCGCCAACGACCGCCAGATCGGCGGGTGGTATGCCAAGCCTGCGGCTGGCGCTGCGCAACCCTTCGATAGAGGGCTTGCCGAGAGCCGTGGCGCGGCAGCCCGTGATCCGTTCGATCGCACCGGCGATGGCGCAGGAGGTGCCGAGCGTGCGTCCGTCTGCCGTTGCGAAGAACGGCGCCAGCGAAGCGGCATAGAGCTTGGCGCCCTCCCACACAGCCTCGCAGGCGGCTTCGATGTCGCGCATTGTGAATTCGTGAAACCAGCCGACGAAGATGGCGTCGATGTCCTGGTGCTCCGGCGGGCGGACGATTTCGATTCCAGCCTGCGCCAAGGGGCCGCCGACGCCGTCGCCGCCCAGTACCATGACACGCCTCACCGCGCGCCGCGAAAGATAATCCGCGGCCACACTGGCAGGTGTCATGATCTCGTGTTCTTCGAGTTCGAGTCCCGCTTCGGCAAGCTCATGCTTGTAGGCGGCGGGTGGTCGGACTGTGCCGTTGGTGAAAGACACGAAGGGGATTTCGTGGCTGCGCAGATGCGCGATGAAATCAACCGCACCGGGGAGGGGACGAAGGCCGCGGTTCCTGCGGTCGCCCAGAACCAGCGTGCCGTCCATGTCCAGCACAAAGCCCTTCACGCGCCTCAGGCGCGCAGCGACGGGATCGTGCCTAGCCATGCGCGGTGGCACCATTGCCGCGGCGGCCTTTGAGCGTGACGCGGAAGTTCGGCTTTTCGACCACAATCTGCGAGACATCCGGCTTTTGCTTCAGTTCCTTCAGCAATGCGAGCAACGGACGCGCATCGGGGTTGTAGTGGCGCGTGGTCGGGCCTTTCGCGATCATCGCGTCGACCTGTTCGGCCGGCATGACGGCACGAAGCAGGAATTCGTCGTCGGACATCGATGCCGGGAACTGCTTGCGCAGCTCCTTCAGGCTTCGCGGCGGCGGCTCTGCCTGGATCTCCTTCGCGCGCGGTGTCGAAAGAACGCGGTCCAGAATAGCGGGGTCGACCGGTGCGGTCGGGCGCCCGAAGCGGCCGAGAACGTAGCGAATGATCTCGTCGGGGACCGTCGCATAACGCGCGCTGCCCACGACATTGAGCAGGGCCTGCGTGCACACCATCTGCGGGAACGGCGTGACCATGATCGGATAGCCGAGTTCGGCACGCACCCGTGGAACTTCCTCGATCAGCGCGGGCCAGCGACGTTCCTGCTTCATCTCCTTGAGCTGCCGCTTGAACGTCGTGACCGCACCGCCCGGCATCTGGTGGCGCAGGAAGGCGGCATCGAATTCTTGGGGGCTGCCGTGCGGCAAGCCCTCGGCATCGGCGAGCCGGATAAAATAGTCGTCCATGCGTTCCAGCGCGCGGTCGTCGATGTCGACGCGATGGCCCAGCTCGCGCAAATTGGCGACGATGCGGGTCGCCGACGGCAGGGACGTGCCATTGGCAAGTGGCCCCGCCGCCACGTGCAGCGTGGTGACGCCGAGGTCGACCGCCATCATGTAGGTGAGCGGCGACAGCCCGATCGTGCAGTGCGAGTGCAACTCGAATGGCTTTCCGTTCAGCTTCGCGGCAATCGCGGGGATCAGCGTGCGCGCACGATCCGGCAGCAGCATCCCCGCCGGGTCTTTGAGATAGACGCGATCGATATGCGGCGATGACGCGAACGCGGCCGCGAGATTTGCATAGAAGTCGTCGTCGTGAACGGCGCTGACGGTATAGGTCAGCGCCCCCATCACATCCCGGCCGCCTTCCTCCTTGATGCATCGTGCGGTGGAGAGGAAGCCCTCGAGATCGTGCATGGGATCGAGCACGATGAAGCGTTCGAGGCCGTTGGCGACCAGCCGGCGATAGACCAGACGCATAAACTCGGGATCGGAAACCTCCCAGGAGATGAACCGCATGCCGGTGGTGATGTATTGCAGCGGCGTGGTAGGGCACGCCTGGTGCATCAACCGGATGCGCTCCCACGGGTCGTCCTTTGCATAGCGCACGGCGACAGCCATGTGCGTGCTGGAAGTGAAATCGATCGCCTGGAATCCCACGCGCTCGATGGTGGGCGCGATTTCCAGGATCTGGGCGGAGTTAAGTCCGGTCGCCCCCCAGAGGCTCTGGTTGCCGTCGCGGATGGATACGTCAACGAGGCGGACGTCAGTCATGGCCGTGGCCTTTTGTGTGAAAACGTTCGAACCAGTTCGTGTCGACGCCTCCGGCGATGAACGCGGGATCGTCGAGAAGCGCGCGGTGAATCTCGATATTGGTCTTCACGCCCTCTATTCTGCAGTTGTCGAGCGCAACCCCTGCGCGCGCGAGGGCGTCGTCGCGGTCCGCACCTTGAACGACGATCTTGGCCAGCAATGAATCGTAATACGGCGGAACACGGCTCCCCGCTTCGATGTGGGTGTCGACGCGGATGCCGTCGCCGGCCGGAAATCGCGCGGCGGTCACCGTGCCCGGGCTGGGACGGAAATCGTGCTCGGCATCCTCGGCATTGACCCGGAATTCGATGGCGTGCCCTCTAAAGCGCACCTGATCCTGCATCAGCCGCAGCTTTTGCCCTTCGGCGACCGCGATCTGCTCAGCCACGAGATCGATGCCTGTGATCGCTTCGGTGATCGGATGTTCGACCTGGATGCGCGCATTCATTTCCAGAAAGTAGAACGTGCCCCGCTCAGCGTCGACCAGGAACTCGACCGTGCCCAGACCGCGATAACGAAGCGCCATGCCGAAGGCGACGGCGGCCTGTCTTAGACCATCGCGCAATTGTGAAGGAAGAACGGGTGCGGGCGCTTCCTCGACGATCTTCTGGTAGCGCCGCTGCACCGAACAGTCGCGTTCTCCCAGATGAATGACGTTGTCGCCGTCACCCAGCAATTGAACTTCGATATGCCGCCCCCGCCCGACGAACCGCTCGAGATAGACACGCGAGTCCGCGAACGCCGCGTCGGCCTCCGCCATCGCGAGCGAAACTGTCTCCGCCAGTGCCGACGGCTCGGCAACGCGTTTCATGCCGCGCCCACCACCGCCACCAACCGCCTTCACGAGGAGCGGATATCCTATGACGCTCGCGAGCCGCTCCGCTTCCGCCGGCGAAGAGACGAAACCACCGGGAATAACGCGCAGTCCGGCGCCCTCTGCGATCTCCCGCGCGCGCCATTTGTCGCCGACGCTCTTCAGTTGCTCTTCGGTTGCGCCGACGAAGATCAAGCCGGCCTTCTCGCAGGCCCGAACCAGTGTGGCGTTTTCGGAGAGGAACCCGTAGCCGGGATGGATTGCGTTGACGTTGGTCTCGCACGCGGCGGCAATGATGGCCTCAGGATCGAGATAGGATTTCGCCGGTGCGGCAGGCCCGATCCGCACAACCTTATCGGCAAGGCGCGCCGGCACGGAATCCAGATCGGCGTCCGAGGCGGCGAGAACCGTTTCGATTCCCAGCCTCTCGCACGTTCGCATGACACGAACCGCGATCTCGCCACGGTTGGCGATCAGGATGCGGCGGATCATGTCTCAGCGCGCAGGATCATCAGCACGGCGTCCTGCTCGACGAACTCGGCATTCTGGGCGCGGATCTCGACCACGGTTCCGCGCACGCCGGCGCGCACCGAGTTCATCAGCTTCATCGTCTCGATGATCGCGATGACCATGTCTTCTTCGACTTTGGAGCCAACCTCCACGAAGGGTGCTGCGCCCGGTTTCGGCGCGCGGTAGAACGTGCCGACCAGCGGCGGATAGACCGCGACCATGCCGGGCTCGAGCGCGATAGCGGGCTTAGCCGACGGCGGCGCTGCGTTCTGCACGACCTCCGCAGTACTGCCCAAGGTCTGGCGTTCTTCCGTCCAGCCGCTATGCGCGCCGCGCCTAAGGGTTAGCTTGAACCGGTCGGTCTCGATCTGGAGTTCGTCGAATGATGACGCATCCATCAGGCGCAGGATTTCCTGAACGTCATCGTTGGTGAGGTTCATGGCGCTGCGCGCCCGCCGAATGCCGCAAAGACATGGTCGAGCGCGCTCCGGGCCGGTTTGGCAACTGGTGTCGCATCGCGCTGCGACCACACGGTCTCGGGCCGACTTTGCAGCAGAAAGATTTCATCCTCCTGCGAAATCGCCCATTCGATATCCTGCGGCTTGCCATAATGGCGTTCGATATTCTTGCCGACCGCGAACAGTGCCGCGATCTCCGCATCCGTCAGGCAGGGCTCGTTCTGCTGCGTATCGTCAACCGCGCATTCCAGAACGCCGCCGCGCGCGCGATCGGGCAAATGCTGCATCGTCTTCTGCGAGATCGCGCGGTCGATGACATCGCCCGTGACCTTGTTGACGACGAACTTGTCCGGCGTCACTTCGCCGCTGACGATGCACGAGCCGAGGCCATAACTGCCCTCGATCACGATGACGGAGCGATCGCCCGTCGCGGGGCTTCGCGTGAACATCACGCCGGCCGCACGCGCGTCGACCATGCGCTGGACCACCACTGCCATGGCGAGTCCGTCCTCGGGCATTTTGAGACGCCTCCGATAAGCGATCGATTCCACGCTGTAGAGGCTCGCCCAGCAGGCGCGGACGTGGTGCAGCACCGATGCCTTGTCGCGCAGCCACAGGAACGTGTCCTGCAGGCCGGCGAAGCTTGCGTCTTCGCTGTCTTCGCTCGTTGCGCTCGAGCGCACAGCAACGGTCCCTTCTCCCAGTCTTTCATATTCCGCGACGATGGCGTCCGCGATCTGTGCGGGCAGAGGCGCGCTTTCCAGCCGCTGACGGATCGCGGCGCTGGCGTTCGAGATGGACGCATGATCGTCGGCCGCGAGTTCCGCAACCGATGCGCCGATCTCGTTCTTTGGATCGGTAGCCGCGAGGAATTGCCGAAAGGCTTCGGTGCAGACGACGAAGCCAGACGGCACGGCGATGCCTGCCTTTGTCAGCTCACCGAGACTCGCACCCTTTCCGCCGACCGTGGGTCTGTCGGCGAGGGCGATCTCATCAAATGTACGAACGAACGACGATGTCACGCGCGGATCATCCCAGTATGGTCACGATACCGCGATTGCCGTCGACCCGCAGTCGCTGACCCGTCGTGATGCGCTTGGTGGCCTGACCGGTGCCGACGACCGCGGGCAATCCGTATTCGCGCGCGACGATCGCGGCATGCGACATCGTCCCGCCGATATCCGACACGGCCGCCTTGATGCGCCCGAACACCGGTCCCCAGCTCGGATTGGTGACCGGGCAGACAAGGATTTCGCCGTCCAGGATCTGTCCGATATCCGCGGCGGTTTTCAGGACACGCGCGACACCTTCGATCATGCCAGGCGACGCGGCGAAACCCGTGATCTCGTTCTCGCGGCCCTTTTCCACCGGCGCCGACCAGCGCTGCAGGCTCTCGCTCGTGATGCCCCACAGCATCTGAACCGCCGGGTCTTCCACGGCATCTGGCATCGGCCCGAGTGCCGGCGGCGCGTTCCACTGTTCCAGTGCTTTGAGGATTTCACGCCGCCGCTTCACGACCGGCTTGAAGTGCTGGCCACCCGCGCAAGGGATGCCTGCAGCCCAGGCAAGCATCAGATCGGCCAACGCTTCGTCCGCCTCGCGATGGCGCAGCTGGAAGATGTCTTCGGCGTCGTCCAGCACGTCGTTGCGCGCGAGCAGCGCACCGAATTCGCGGACCTTGTTATAGAAGGTGGTGACGAACCAGTGCTCGCAATAGAATTTGTGATCCTCGACATAGGGAAAGACGAGGTGGCACAGCCCAAGCATCTGGTCGAACGCGCCGCGGTCGTCGTCGGTCGCGAGCAGCGCACGATATTCCGAGATGATGCGTGCGCGCTCCTGCTTTAGCGCCTCGGTCGGGCGGTCCATGCTTTCGCCGGCCTTGATCATCCGGATGTAGCGGGGCAGGGCCGCAAACGGCACGGACAGATCGTCGTTCCAGCTGCGCTGGTGATGATAGAACCCGTCACCGCTCGAGATGTTGAACCAGGGCTGGCGAGATAGTTCGAGTTCGGCCAGCCATTTCTTTCCCGGCTCCCCGAGCTGACGCAGCGAGGCCAGAATGTCGTCCGGGTTTGCGCCTTCCACAAACTTGCCATCGACATCATGCTCGATGGCCTTCGCGGCCAGCCGCTTCAGCTCGTCGTCCGGGCGGAACATCAGCACGTCGATGCCGGCCACCATGCGCGCCACCGACTGATCCTGGATCTCCGGAAACGCCGCCTTGCAGAACTGGAAGAACACCAGATAGGCGCCGTAGCCGAGCATCAGGAATTCGAAGTGGTGGTGCCACATCTTCGAATAGAGCTCGAAGGTCCGGTCCCAGGCTTCGCGCAGCGCATGGTTCTCCGCAAAGCCGCGCGCGGTCTTCACCGTTTCGGCGGGCTCGAATTCGCCAAGCTCCGGCACCCGGATCGCGGCGCACTCTGCGACCAGGTTTTCCATGCGCTTTTGCCATCCAGCGAAGAGAGTCGACCAATTTTGGTAGTAGTGCCCGGCACGTTCCTGGAAGAGCGCGAGCCGTTCCGCGATCTTCGCGGGATCGGTGACCGCATGAGAGGTGATGTAGACGCGTCCGTTAACGATCCGGTACTCGATACCCAGAACCGTGGGAAACGCGAACACGCGCGCCGTCACCGCGCCGAGCGCCATATAGGCGATCTCCGCGCTCATTGCGTCGAAGGCCGGCATCGGTTCGGGGAAGTGCATCGAGTTGTAGAACCAGAACTTCTGGTCGTCCTCGGGGCGGAAACGCGTGAAGTAGGGATAGAGGTCCTCCCAGCCCTCGGCGCCGGGCGCCGAAGCCGCTTCCGACGGCAAGGGAAACGCGCTCTTTCCGTTATGCCCCATATGCTTCCTCAGTTTTGTTCTTGGTGATGAGTCTAGCGTACCGCGCGTTTTCGTTCGAGTGCCGGTGCCAGCGACTTTGAGTTCGCCAGCGGTGGAGTAGTGCGGGGCGTGCCAACTGGTATCGTGCGTGGGACGGCGCCAACAGAAGCGCCTTCGGGAGGCACGATGGCAATCGAGATGATCTCCGATACGGAGGGCACGCCGCCCTCGTCGGAGCCGTGGCCGAGTTCCGCGCGCGCCTGGTGCGCGATTTTCGTGTTCGCGCTGGCGTTGATGATGAACTTCCTGGACCGGGGCATCGTCGGTCTTCTGGTACATCCGCTGGAGATCGATCTTCATCTGACGGATTCGCAGGTCGGTCTCGTGACTGGCGTTGCTTACATCGTGTTCTATGCGGCGATCGGTCTCCCGATCGCGCGGTTTGCCGATGTCGGCGTCCGGCGCACGATCGTGGGCGTCGGTGTCGCAGTATGGAGTATCGCCACCGCATTCTGCGGGCTCGCCGGAAACTTCTGGCAATTGTTCGCGGCGCGCATGGGCGTTGGCGCCGGCGAGGCCTGCAACGGGCCGCCGGTCTTCTCGATGATTTCGGACCTGTTCCCGCGCGACAAGCTTCCGCTCGCCATTGCCGTGCTCAATTTCGGATTCATCTTCGGCAATGGTTTCGCATCGATCCTTGGTGGCGCCGTGATCCAGGCTCTGACCGGCGTCAGCGTCACGCTTCCGCTCGTTGGCACGCTGCACAGCTGGCAGCTCGTCTTCCTTGCCGTCGGATTGCCGGGGCTTATCGTTGCCGGGCTGATGGCGACGGTGAAGGAACCCGCCCGGCGCGGTCGCATCTCGAAAGATGGCGCGCACAAGAATCTGCCTGTGCGCGAGGTTGTGCGCTTCTTTCTCGACAACGTCAGGACATACGCGCCGATGTTCGCGGGGCTCGCGTTCAATATCGTTCCCGCCGTGGGGCTCATCATCTGGGGACCGGAATATTTCCGTCGCGGCTTCGGCTGGACGACGGCCGAATACGCACTTCGCGCGGGCCTCGTCACCATTCTGTTTGCGCCAGCAGGAGCATTGTTCGGCGGTTGGCTGGCCGGCTGGTTCCAGCGCAACGGTCATGACGATGCCAATCTGCGTGTGGTGCTCCTGTCTTTCTGCCTGAATCTGCCGGGTCTGCTCCTGTTCACGCTCGCGCAGAATCCGTGGCTCGGACTGGCGGCGTTCGCGTACACGCAGTTCGTCGCAATGTGGGTGCCGGGACCGTTCAATGCCGCGCTGCAGGTGGTGACGCCGAACGAGATGCGCAGCCAGATCACGGCGCTGTTCCTGTTCATCTTCAACATCATTGGATTCGGTATCGGCCCGTCAGTTGTTCCATGGGTGACGGCGCATGTGTTCCACGATCCCGCGAAGCTGGGTTACGGGCTCGCGACGGTCATCGCCGTGCTGCTGCCTCCTGCGGCTTTGTCGATTTTCCTTGGGATGAAATCGTACGGTGCCGCGATGGTGCGCGCGAAGAGCTGGGGTTGAGCGATGCTGGAGGTTCAGGGAAAAACGGCCTTCATCACCGGCGGCGCAAGCGGCATCGGCCTTGGCATGGCGAAAGTGTTTGCCAACGCCGGAATGCAGGTCGTCATCGCCGACATCCGCCAGGATCACCTCGATCAGGCGATGGAGCATTTTTCCGCCACAAATTTCCGGGTCCATCCTATCAGGCTCGATGTCTCCGACCGTGCAGCCTTCTCGCGCGCAGCCGATGAGGCCGAACGCGTCTTCGGTCCCGTCCAAATCGTCTGCAACAACGCCGGCATCAATATGTTCGCGCCGATGGATGAGTGTACCTATGACGACTGGGACTGGATCATGGGCGTCAATCTGGGCGGCGTGATCAACGGCATTCAGACCTTTATTCCACGCCTAAAGGCGCATGGCGAGGGCGGGCACATCGTCAACACCGCCTCGATGGCGGCCTTCATCACGGGACCCGGCGCCGGCATCTATACGGCCACGAAGTTCGCGGTGCGCGGGCTGACCGAAAGTCTGCGCTGGAATCTCGCGCCGCTGAATATCGGCGTTTCGGTGCTGTGTCCGGGACTCGTCAACAGCGCGATCCATGAGAGCGACAAGGTGCGCCCCGAAGCGCTGTCGAAGAATGTCGGTCCCATAGACCAGGCGTTCATGGAAAGGCTCGCGGACATCCACAAAGTCGGCATGGACCCGGTGGAAGTGGGCGAGAAAGTTCTCGCCGGGATCCAGCGCAACGACCTCTACATATTTCCGCATCCCGAGTTCAAAGAGGAACTCCGGGAAATCTTCGACGAGATTCTCGTGGCCCTTCCGGAAGAGCCCGTCGATCCCAAGCGACTCGCCTTCGAGGAATTCCGCCGCGCCAACAAGCGCAATCCGGCCAGCAAGCACTGAACAGGACGACCGATGCTCGAACTCTACCACGCCGAACCCGTCGCCAATTCGATGAAGCCGCTGATCTGCCTCAAGGAGAAGGGTCTCGATTTCGTCAGCCACTATGTCGATCTCCTGCGCTTCGAGCAGCACGACCCGGCCTTCGTGAAGATCAATCCGAACGGGCAGGTGCCGGTGCTCGTGCATGACCGCGCGGTCATCACGGAGTCCACGGTCATCAACGAATATCTCGAGGACGTTTTTCCGGAGGTGCCTCTTCGGCCTGCGAACCCGGTGGCGCGCGCCCGCATGCGCGTCTGGAGCAAATTCGTCGACGAATATTTCTGCCCGGCGCTGTCGATGATCGGCTGGCATCTCATGGTGCGCCGCATCGCCAAAGCCATCGCCAAAGACGAGTTCGAGAAACTCCTCGAGCGCATCCCACTTCCCGAACAGCGCCAGAAATGGGCGACGGTCGCGGGCGAATCCTTCACCGAGGAACAGCTCGCGGATTCGCGCCGGCGCTGCGGCCTGTCGATCCAGCGTATGGAAAGCATTCTCGCGAAGTACAAATGGCTCGCCGGTAACGAATATTCGCTCGCCGATTTGAACTCCTATTCGATGGTCGCGGGTATGCCGCGCCTGATGCCCGAGCACATGAACGAGAACAACGCGCCGCGATCGCTCGAATGGCTGGCGCGGATGGACGAGCGCCCCGCGGTCAAGGCCGCACTTGCCATGCCGAACAAGGTTCCGGAAACGTTGCGCACCTTCGGCGCGTGATCGTCAGCGCTCGATGCGCTTCAGGAGTGACAGGAGGGTCGCGATCTCCTCGCCGGTGAAGCGGTCGGTGATCCAGCGTTCGTGCGCGGCCAGGATTGTTTTCGACTGTGCCAGCACCTTGCGGCCCTTGGGCGTGAGATAGAGTTCCTGGCGGCGACCGTCCTGGCGTGAACGTTCGCGAAAGATCAGCTTACGGTCTTCAAGCCGGTCGACGATCGCCATCATCGACGCGCGGTCCATGGCGAGTTCGGTCGCAAGCGCGATCTGTGAGACACCGGCATTGGCGCCGATCAGCCACAGCACGCCTGTCTGCTTCTGCGTGAGATCGATCGGCGCCATCGCGGTCGCGAAGTGGCGGGAGATCGTCACGTAAGCCAGGCGGAGTTGATAGCCGGCCAGCCCCTCCATGTCGTTGCGTTCGACTCTGACTTTTGTGTCCTCTGTGGACGCCTTCCGCGCTGACGAACTGTTGGCAACTCTGTTGAGCATGCGTGGGGAATTTCCCTGAGGAACTGGGCGCGACGAAACGACGGGATCGCTCTTACAGGATCGTCCGCCGGTTACGCAACGCGTGGGACCGCTATCGTGGGATGGCATCAGGACGCCACGTCGAGCAACGGAACCCGGCGAACCAGGAAAGCACTGAGCAGCAATGGCAGGGACAGGACCGCGCAATAGAGTGGCCGTGACCACCCGGCGGCGATCAGCACACCGCCGAGATATGGTCCGGCAATGGCGCCCAGCCGCCCGATTCCGATGGCAAGGCCGGTTCCGGTATTGCGGATCCGGACCGGATACATCGCACCGATCGTCGCATAAAGCCCGCAGATCGTGCCGATCATCGAAAAGCCGATGGCCATCGCAAAGATCATCAGAAGAGGCAGATTTGAACCGGTAAACCCGAACGCAACGATGCTTGCCAGAAGCAGCAGCATGAAAACGGCGCACAACCGCTTGAGCCCCAACCGCCTCGCCAGAAGACCGAACAGAAGTCCCCCCACCACACCGGCAGCGTTCATGACGATCGAGCCGGAAATGCCGGTGGAAAGCGACAGCCCTTCGTCGACAAGGACTTTCGGCGTCCAGTTCAACACGAAGTAGAAGGGAAGCATCGTCAGAAAATAGGCGCTGCAAATGAGCGCCGTCCGGGCCGCGAAGGCGCGGTCGAATATGCTGAACAGGCTCGCTGGCAGCTGTGCCGACGGACCCTCAAGAACTGGAAGGCGTTCCATCGCCGCTTGGCCCAACCGCGCCAGTAGATCGTTGATGCGCGTGAGCGCGTTACGAGGCTTCTTGAACAGCAGGAAATCGAGCGATTCCGGCAGATAGACATAGGCAATCGGCAGCAGAACCGCCGAGCACACGCCGCCAAACACGAACACCGAGCGCCAGCCGAAGGCGTGGATCAGGAAGACCGCGATCGTTCCGCCGATCGTCCCACCGATGGGATAGCCCACTGCCATGAAGGAAACCGCGAATTCCTTGCGCTCGGTCGAGGAAAACTCGACGACGATGGTGTTGATGCTGGAAAGCAGGCTCCCGATCCCAAGTCCCGTGAACACGCGGAACAGCGCCAGTTCGGCCAATCCGTGGGCCCGGCTCGATGCGAGCATCCCGACGGTGATCACAGCCAGCCCAATCAGCGTCAGCCAGCGCCGTCCGATCCAATCGGCAACCGGCGAGATGAAAAGCGATCCCACCGTCATGCCGAACAAGCCCGCACTGAACAGCAATCCCAACTGTGTGGGCATCAGCGCCCAATCGTGCGCGATCGCGGGTCCGGTGAAGGCGATGGCCAGCACGTCGAAACCGTCGAGCATATTAACGATCATGCAAATTGTGACCGCTGCGATCTGAAAGCCACTCATCGGCCCCTGGCGCAGCAGCGCCCGCGGATCTTCCACGCTTTTCTCCCCTCGGCATGCGGATCTGCGCCCGCCACCCAATTGTATGTAACCCAAATTAGTTGGTATCGTGGACAAAACAAAGATCATGGGAAGGGACGCCATGCTCAGCTACTCCACCCGGGGACTTCCGTCTTCGGCCAAGGTTTCTTATTGGAACGACGTCATCAGCGATGTGTTCGCGCCGCTGGAGACCAAGCCAGCGAACGGCCGCGAATTCGACGCCGAAGTGCGTTGTGCGAAGTTCGGGCGGCTCAGGATGGCCCATGCCGTATCGCGGGCGGCAACGGTCAAGCGCTCCAAGGCACAGGCGGCGAAGGTCGAGGAACACCACTTCTTCCTGCATGTGCAGATGGAGGGCCAATTGCTGGTCCGGCAGGAAGGCCGCGAGGCGCTCTTGCAGGAAGGCGACCTTGTGCTGAGCGACAGCACGATGCCTTACTCGCTCGACTATGACGATGCCTGCAGCACGCTGGTGCTGATCGTGAACGGCGAGGAAATGCGCCGCCACCTTCCGATGCCGGAAGAGATGATCGGCGTGAAGCTCTCCGGCAAAAAAGGCCTGTCGCGGACCACCGCGCTGATGCTGCGCAGCGTCTGGGAGCAGGCGGAGGACGGCTTCCTGCCCGAGATCGGGTCGCGAATCGCCGACAGCCTGCTCGACGTGTTCGCCACCGCCTGCACCGAGGTGAAGGGCATGGTTGTCGCCGACGCGGCGATCACCGGGGCCCGCCGCGTGCAGATCAAGCGCTATATCGAGGCCAATCTGCGCAACCCCGACCTCAGCGTGCGCATGGTCGCGTCCGCGTTCAGCATTTCGCCGCGGTATCTCCACATCCTGTTCACCAGTGAGAACGAGACGGTGTCGAGCTACATCCTCAGGCGCCGGCTTGAGGAATGCGGCAAACAGCTCACCGACATGATGTGGCAGCGCCGCACGATCACGGAGATCGCGTTCGGCTGGGGCTTCAACAACGCCACCCATTTCGCGCGCGTGTTCCGCAACCATTACGGCACCAGCCCGCGCGATTATCGCAAGGCACAGATCGCGAGCGGCCACGACAATACCTGGCTCCGCAATCTGGCGAGCGCGGGATGAGGGTCTACGAAGTCGCAAAGGGCTCCAAAGGCGTCGATGGTCTCAGACTTGCCGAGCGGCCCGATCCGGAACCGGGCAGGCATGAGGTCGTCGTGCGCGTGCGTGCGACCTCGCTCAATTTCCGCGATCTTGCGGTGGTGCTTGGTGTCTATCCCGGACCCCAGGCCGATGCCGGACTGATCCCGCTGTCCGACGGTGCCGGAGAAGTGGTCGAGATCGGTGAGGGCGTGACCCGGTTCAAAAAAGGCGACCGCGTCGCTTCCACGTTCTTCCAGGGCTGGGTTGACGGTCCGCCGCGGCCAGGCTTTCCGGCGCTCGGCGCATCGACGGTGGACGGAATGCTGGCGGAGAAGGTTTGCCTGCACGAAGACGGCCTCATCGCGCTTCCCGACTGGATGACGCTCGAGGAAGGCGCGACCTTGTCCTGCGCGGCGGTGACCGCATGGCACGGAATGATGGTCAGCGGCCGGCCGGTGAAGCCGGGCGACAGCGTGCTCGTCATGGGCACGGGCGGCGTCTCGATGTTCGCGCTGCAATTCGCACGCGCCGCCGGTGCGCGGGTAATCGTGACCTCGTCGAGCGACGACAAGCTCTCGCGCGCCAAGGGCCACGGCGCCTCGGGCCTCATCAACTACAAGCACACGCCAGACTGGGAGAAAGAGGTCCTCAAGCTCACGGACGGACGCGGCGTGGACGTCGTGGTCGAAGTGGGCGGTGCGGGAACCTTGGCCAAGTCCTATCAGGCGGTGGGCTTCGGCGGCAAAGTTGCGCTCATCGGCGTGCTCGCGGGCCATACGGGCGACACCCATCCCCATCCGCTCATGTTCAAAGGCGCGAGCCTGCACGGCATCTTCGTCGGCAGCCGCGCGATGTTCGCCGACATGCTGACAGCGATGACGGTCAACCAGATCCGGCCGATCGTCGACCGGGCGTTCCCTTTCGAGATGGCGGCCGATGCCTACAAGTACCAGATGGCCGGCGCCCATTTCGGCAAGGTCGTGATCGCGGTCTGATTTCCTAGTTGAGGTTCTTCTCGTAAAGCATTGTTTTGGTTTAGGTCGCCGGAGCTGCTGTCGGCAGAAACATCCCTTATAGCCAGTAAGCGATGGCGCGCATCTCGATGCTGGCGCGCGGCGCGACGCCCGCCGCGCAGGTCGGGTCGTTGAAGGCCGAGTGCGCGATGTGGTGTGGGGCGGTGGGGTCGGAATCGTTGGTCTTGAAGACCAGCGCTTCGTCGCGGGTCATCCCGGAATAGTAGTTCCAGCGGTGCGTCGGGTTGTGGCGCACCAGAAGCCCCTCGAACGACCATTCCGCGCCCGGCATGTCGAACACGGCATCGGCGAAGGCGAGGTCGGCAGGTGCCAGGCTGCGGGCGTCGCAGAGCGTGAGGGGGACGTCCTGTGGCGGCTCGGAGATCACGCGCCAGACATTGTAGTGGGCGAAACGGCGCACGGTCATGCCGTCCGGGCGTGAGCGTTCGGCGAACTCCCGCGCGGTCCCATCGCTGATGTCGATATGGATGAAGCGGGCAGGCTGGGAGTTGAACAACCGCCCGCTGTCGGGTGAGCGCTCGCCGAAGCGCAGAATGCCCTTGCCGGTGACGACCACGCGGTCGGCGCCGGTCAAGGACAGCAGCAGTTCCTCGATCTCGCGATTGTGGACACGCGCGACGTCCGCCTCGTCGCGGAAATCGGCGATCGCGCTTTTGTGGGGTACGAGTTCGAAGCCCTCGCGGGTGAGCGAGGCCGGATCGTCCCGCGTGTCTATGATCTGCACTTGGCGCGGATCGAGCACCAGATTGTCTTTGCTGTGATCCTGCGCGTGATAGCGCGGGCGCTCGGCCATTGCGCCCAGATAGTTGATCGTGGCCTCGACCGCGCTCACGCGCGCGCGAGCTGGGCTTTCAGGAACGCGTCGATGCGAGCGTTCGCGTCCTGCGCCAGCGTGTAGGGGAACATGTTGAAGCCGTGGATCGCGCCCGGATAGACCGCGAGTTCCGCTTCATTGCCCGCCGCGATCCAGCGCGCATAGACGAACAGCGAGTCGTCGAGGAACGCGTCCAGCGTCCCCACCGTGAACAGCGCCGGCGGCATGTTCGCGAGATTGGCATAGAGCGCCGACATGTCGGCCTCGCGGCGCACCGCCGGATCGGGCGCATAGAGGCCGGTGCAGTACTGAATGTCCTTGGTTTCGAGGAAGAAGCTCTCGCCGCCAACCCACTTCTGGCTCGGCGTCATGGTCGTGTCGTAGTTGCCGTAAGACAGATTGGCGGCCTTGAAGCCGGTGAAGCCGTGCTTGTCGCGCATCCTAACGAGCGTGGGCACCGCAAGCGTGGCACCCGCGGATTCGCCACCGATGGAGAGCCAGTCGGACCCAAACTCGGCCTTCGCATTGTTCGCGAGCCACAGCGCCGCCGTCTCGCAATCGTCCCATCCTTCCGGATAGGGATGCGCGGGCGCGAGGCGATACTCGACGCTCGCACAGGCGAGCCCCGTCGCGTTCATGATGCGCTCGAGCATCGGGTCCTGGTCCTTCGACGAGCCCATGATCAGCCCCCCGCCATGGATGTGCATGTAGACGCCCCTGGGATTGTCGGGCGCCACGACATGAAGTTCGACCGGCGGACGCCTTTTCACCTCTGCGACGATGGTCTTCGCGCGCGGTGATTGGGGTGCGGCGAACATGCGGCTCGGACCCGCGCCATCGGCCTGCGTCTCCCACGGCTTCGGCCGGCCCTTCATCTGTGCCGCGAGATTGGCGTTGAACGCGCGCGTTTCCGCCGAGATCGCTTCGGGCCGGAACAGCCACGGGTCGAAGGGGTTGGTGGTCATGTGTTGCTCCAATCTTATCCTCCCCCGTAAACGGGGGAGGAAAACTACGCGGCCTTCGCCAAAGCCTCGCCGATGGTCGACGGCTCACCCTTCCAGCTCTTGAGTTCGGGCAGGCAGTGCTTGGCGAAATAGCTGAGGTTGCGGTTCACCTCTTCGTGCGGCATGCCGCCGGTCCAGAGATGGGGGAACAGGCCCTGCGGCTTGCGGGACTTCACGATGTCCTCGAAGCGCTTGAGCACATCCGCGGGCGTTCCGAAAAACGACTGCTGCACCACGCCTTCGACGGCGGGCTCGATGTCCTCGGGCTTCAGGCGCAGCGCCTTGTAGGCTTCGTAACCCTTCTGGGAACCGTGATGCTCCGACGTCATCTCGTAATGGATGATCGCGGAGCGGAATGTGTTGGCCGCGTAGGTGCGCGCAAGCTCTTCCGCGCGGTCGCGGCTTTCATCGATGAACACGAGGTTCGAAACGAACGGCCCCGGCGGCGGCACGCCGGGATGGAATTCCAGCCATGCCTTCAGCCACGGATCCTCGGGCGCGTCGACCTGGACGGGAACGTGTCCCGCCTGGATCTTGCCGCCGCCGAACGGCGGACGGTTGCCCGATGTCGTCATCGGCTGGTTGAGGAATAGGCGCGGCAGGCCGAGCTTAGCCGTCGAGCGCAGTGAGTCGGGTGTGCCACCGGCGACGAAGGCGCGGCCTTTCAGCGAGCGCAGCGGACGCGGGCGGATTTCGCGACGGGGCTGTTTGAAGATATCACCGCCCTCGATGAAGCCGGTCTCCATCGCATTCATCACCAGCGCCACGATCTCGTCGAACAGCTCGCGTGCCTTCGACTGGTCGACGCGGAGCCCCTCATATTCCAGACGCGCGAGTCCGCGGCCCAGGCCGACGACGAGCCGCCCACCCGAGAGATGATCGAGCCAGGAGAACTGCTCTGCCAGCCGCACCGGATCGTGCCACGGCGCCACGATCACCGCAGTGCCGAGCCGCATGTGCTTCGTCTTCGACGCCAGCCAGGCGAGCGTCATCAGCGGCGCCGGACTGATCGAATAATCATCGAAATGATGCTCGGTCATCCAGATAGAGTCGTAGCCGAGTTCCTCGCCGAGCAAGATCTGGTTCAGCTCCTCCTGCAGGAACTGCGCGTCGGGAAGTTTCATGTAATTGGAAAAGCCGGTGCAAAGTCCGACGTGCATGTGTGTCTCCTGGTTAACGCATTAGTCCGCGACGCCGAGGCCCCACCCGCCGTCGATCACAATCTGCTGTCCGGTGATGTAGTCGCAGGCCGGCGACGACAGGAACAGCGCAAGCCCTGCCATGTCCTTCGGCCAGCCGACGCGGTGCATCGGCACGCGCGCGGACACAGCTTTTTGGGTGTCCGGACTGTGCGCATGGCCGCCGCCGATGTTGGTGACGAAGAATCCCGGCGCGATGGCGTTGACGCAGATGTTGTAGGCCGCCAATTCCAGCGCGAGGTTTCGCATGAAGTGGGCCGCCCCCGCCTTCGCCGCCATATAAGCGCTGCCGATCACGGCTTCCTGCGTCAGCCCCGCAAGTGACGTGGTGATGATGATCCGCCCCGAGCGGCGTGGGCGCATGTGGCGTGCTGCAGCACGGCAGGTCGCGAACACGCCATTGAGATTGATGTTGATCGTGCGCTCCCAGCGCTCATCGGTGTAGTTCTCGATTGCGCCGGCCTCGACGCGGTTGCGCTTGTCGCCGACCCAGGCGTCGAGATAGCCGATCCCGGAATCGATCCCGGCATTGGCAAAGCAGACATCGATCTTGCCATGCGCCTTGGCCGCATTGTCGAAGGCGCGGTCGAGGGCAGGGTGGTCCGTCACATCCACGACTTCGCCGCGGACATCGTAGCCCTTGTCCTTGAGCCGCGCTGTCTCCTTAGCGATGCGTCCGGCATCTATGTCGAGCAGTGTCGCGCTTGCGCCGTTTTCGAGCAGCGCTTCGGCAAAGCCGAGGCCCAATCCGCTGGCGCCGCCGGTGACGACGACTCCGTGGCCCTTCACGCTGAACAAATCCGCGATCTTCATGGCGTCTCCCTTTCGATGAAGGGTGACTCAGGCCGCGCGTTATGACGCGCTTTCAAGCGCAATGGAACTGGCCGCATAGGGAACGAAGCCTTGCAACCGCATTTCCGCCGCGCCTAACATTGCTCTCAGAGAGAAATCGCGGGAAGGGAACACCATGGACAAACTTCGTTTTGGCATCTTCATGCCGCCGTTCAATGCGCCCGCGACTCAAAATGCGACGTCGTCGCTTCAGCGCAATGTGCAGACGATCCAGCTTCTCGACGATCTCGGCTACGATGAAGCGTGGGTCGGCGAACACCATTCCGGCGGCACCGAGATCATCGCCGAGCCGATCCAGTTCATGTGCTATGTCGGCGCGCTGACGCGCCACATCAAGCTTGGGCCCGGTGTCGTCTCGATCCCATATCACAACCCGCTCTGGGTCGCGGACCGGATCATCCTTGCGGATCACCTTCTGCGCGGGCGCGTGATGCTGGGCTTCGGGCCCGGATCGCTGCCGACCGATGCGACCATGATCGGGCTGGAGCCGAAGCAACTGCGGCCCGCACTTGATCACGATGTCGGCGTGGTGCTCGATCTCCTCCGCGGCAAAATGGTGAACGTGAAGACCGACCGCTACAATCTCGTCGACGCGCAGTGCCAGCTCGCGCCATATTCCGATTTCGACATCTGCGTCGCGGCATCGACGTCTCCGGCAGGCTCGATGCTTGCGGGCCGCCACGGCCTCGGGCTGCTCTCGCTCGGCGCGCTGATGCGGGAGGATTTAAACCTCATGCGCCATCACTGGGACCGCGTGGAGGTCGAAGCCGCCAAGCATGGCAAGACCGTCAGCCAGGACAATTGGCGGCTCGTGGGATTCATGCACCTGGCCGAGACGCGCGAGAAGGCGATCGAGGACGTGCGCTATGGCCTGCACCATTTTGTGCGCTACACGCAGGACGTTCTCGCGTTGCCGACCCTGCGCGTGACCGGCAAGACGTTCGAGGAGCAGCTCGCGTGGTTCACCGAAGGCGGCGTCGCCATCATCGGCACGCCGGATGACGCCATCGCGCATATCAAGCGGCTGCAGGAACAGTCGAAGGGCTTCGGCTCCTACCTGATGGTGGCCAACGACTTCGCGAGTTGGGAAGCGACACGCAAGCATTACGAACTGTTCGCGCGCTATGTGATGCCGTGTTTCCAGCCGTCGCAGGCGCGCCTGCTGGCGTCGGAGAACTACGCGATGAAACGCCACGGCGAACTCGACGCGGCGAATGGCGCGGCCATCCAGTCCTGGACAGACCAGCACGAAAAGCCAAGCGCCGCCCCGACGACAGGAACGGGGCCGCTAGGAAGCCGCTGATACAAGGCTCAACAGCCCGTCATGCTGAGGTGCACCGCGAAGCGGTGCCTCGAAGCACGCACTATGGTGATCTCATCCTTCGAGGACGCCTTCGGCGAGCGCCTCAGGATGACGAACTTTGAGTGAGCCGTCTCAGAGTACGGCAGGCGTTGACGGATTTACCTCACTTAGATTTAGGGTCCCACGCCGCCATCTCGAGACGTTTGGCTGCATCCGCCATCATGGCCGACATCTCTTCACGGCTGTTGGTGCGGGGATAAGGTACATCCGGAACTGGAACGCCGAGGAACGCGCACAACGGGCCCCACCCGTCGCCGGTCCTGTAGACAAGCAGCCGCTCCTTCGGCACGACCTGTATCACTTCGTCTTTGTAGCGGATGAATTCGCCGATCATGAAATCGCGGTCGCCGAGCCTGTCGCCATAACGGTCGAAGGTCAGTTTCCAGAAAAACGCGCCGAGCGGCATCTTGGCCGTGGTTTCCTTCCATCCTCGGGAGAACACGGTGGAGTTCACCGACTCGAACCAATTGTCTGGATCGCGATCGGTCATGATGATCTTTGCGTCAGGATAGGCCTGCCAGATCTCGTGCCAGAAGTAGCAGCTTGGCGCGTCGACGCAGGACACGTAGCCCTCGAATATCTTGTTCCAGTCGGCTTGGCCGTCGGCTGCGTCCATCCAGAGTGGCGCGGTGTCTGGATGATCGATGACTTCCTTCATGTGATGACACGGCCCGAAACCCAGCTGCTCGAGGGCGAGCTTCAGCGACACGGTTCCTGTGCGCGGATAAGCAGCGCCCACGATCTTCAGCGGCATGGCGTTTCCCGGCTAGTGCACGTTGCGGTCGGCGTTTGCCCAGAACCTAGCGCGGATCGCCTTCTTGTCCATCTTGTTGTTGGCGGTTTTGGGGATCTCGGCCCAGAACTCGACCGATTTTGGCGCCTTCACCCCGCCCAGCCGCTGTTTGCAGTAGGCGATGACCTCGTCCTCGTTGAGCGAGGCGCCGCTGGCGCGCACGACAACCGCCTTGATCGCTTCGCCCCAGCGTTCGTGGGGGACACCGATGACCGCGCATTCTGCGGCTTGCGGTAACTCCATGACGGTGTCCTCGACCTCCGCTGAGAAGACATTGAAGCCGCCGGTGACGATCATGTCCTTCTTGCGGTCCACAATGTAGACGTAGCCATCCTTGTCGCGCCACGCGACGTCGCCGGTGTGGTGCCAGTTGTAGAGCCGCGCTTCGGCGGTCGCTTCCGGCTTCTCGAAATAGGACTGGCTGACGAGTGCGCCACGCACCACGATCTCCCCGCGCTCGCCCGGCGGCAGGAGATTACCGTTGTCGTCCATGATTCCGACGCGCACAGGGTAGGTGGGTTTGCCGCAGCTCTTCAGGCGCTCGGGATGATCGCCGGCCGCAGCGGCCGCGACGGTCTCGGGTGGAAGCCATGTGGTGATCAGCGGCGACTCGACCTGGCCATAGCTCTGGCAGATGCACGGCCCAAACACTTCGACGGCCTGCTTCACTTTCTCAGGCGAGGCCGGCGACCCCACAAGCAGCAGGATTTTCAGGCTCGAATAATCGAAGTCGCGCACACGCGGCTGATCGAGCAGGGCATAGAGCGCGGTCGGCGGCAGATAGATATGCGTGATCCCGTGCTTCTGGATGTTCTCGAGCACTTCGAGCGGATGAAAGCCCGGCATGATCACATTGGTCGCGCCAATGGAGAGCATCGCAGTCGAAACCGGTCCTGCCGCGTGGGTCAGCGGTGCAGTGACGAGGCTGACGGGATGCTCGATGCCGCGCTTCCAGAAATTGGCGCACATTTCCTGCATCGTACCCCAGCCAAGATTGGTGACATTGACGCCCTTGGAGGGGCCCGTGGTACCGCCGGTCGGGAAGATGCCGACGACGTCGTCGAGATTGCCGAACGGATCGCTCTCGTCGAGATGCGGCTTGCCTTCGCCATCTTTCAGGAACTCATCGAGCGAGCGGTGGCCTTCATCGGGATGGTCGATGCAGATCACGCCACGGATCGAAGGCACTTTGGCCTTTAGCTCCATCGCCTCCTTGCTGTACTGCGAGTGATAGAACAGCCACGCGTTGCGGACGTAGTTCATGTACTGGATGTTCGCATCCATCGCGTTGCGCGCGTTGACCGGGATCCATTTCGCGCCTGCGCGCCACAGGCTCAGCAGACAGACAAGCACGCCCCAATGATTGGGCGCATAGATCGCGACCGGCTCCTGCCGTTTCAACCCATTCGCACGCAACGCCGCCGCCAGCGTGAAGGTCATGTCCTGCAGTTCGCGAAAGGAAATGCGCTTGTCGCCTTCCTCGATCGCAATCCGCTCAGGATCGATCTCCACGCCTCTGTCGAAATAGTCGATCGCGCGCATTCCCTAACCCCAGCGACTGTGTTCGGGGCCGGGTACGAAACTCTCGAGCGGCTTACCGGTTTTGCTTTTGGCGACCGCGGCTGCTACGGCAGGCCGGTGCTGGATGCGCGCCAGCCACGCGGCCGTGCGCGGCACGGTCCTCTCGTCCAGAAGATCTGGTGCCAGACCGGACACCGGTGCGAGCAGTGCGAATGCATCGATGTCGGCCAGCGAATAGGCAGGGCCTGCCAGCCAGTCGCCGGACGCGAGCGCGTCTTCGACCTTTTTTACACCGATGACAATTTTGCGGCGCGAGTCCTCGATCAGTTCCGCCGAATAGGAACCGTCAAGCGCTGTCGTCCATCCGCTGCGCCGTTCCACTGTTGGCATCGCCGCGATCGCGCGTTCGATCTCCGCACGGTTCTGCGTCTTCAGCCATGGAGACAGATATTTGTGGCAGCCGAGCGTAACGACGGCGGGCGCCAGCACCTCGTTCACGAACCGCGCCCACATCAGCACGCGCCAGCGATTGGCTGCATCGCTTGCGCGCAGGGGCACCTGCGGGAATGCTTCATCGAGATAAAGCGAGACGAAAAAGGATTCCGTCATCGTCGTACCGTGATCGAGGAGGATGGGGCCGTCGCCTTCGGGATTGTACTGGACCTCCATGGCGCCACGGATCGCCGCAGGCACCGCGTCGAAATCGGTCGGGCCGGCATAGTGGCTCGTGTAATCGAGTCCTTTCTCGTGCAGCACGATGAGCGGTTTGAGCGAGAAGGCGTTCGGCTCGCCATGATAAAGTTCGAGCATCGCCTCAGCCCTCGAGAAACTTGATGCGCGCCGCCATCTGCGTGCGGCCGAGCGCCCAAGTCTTCTTGGATGCGGGACGGGCATAGATCGCGCGCAGCCATTTCATAATGTGCGGCGTCTTCTCGTCGTTGCAGAGCGCCGGCTGCGCCAGTGGGAGGGCATAGCCGAGATTAAAGCCATTGATGTCTCCGAGCGAATAGCTGTTGCCGGCGATCCAGGGCCGTTCGGACAGCGCCTTTTCGAGGCAAGCGATGCCGACGGCCGTGCGGCGGCGCGACTCGTCGAGTTCCTCCGGTGAGAACGTGTTGTAGATCGCCTTTGACCAGGCGATGCGGCGTTCCTTGAGCGGAATGCGCTCGATGGCGGCCTTGAGCATCTCGGGATCGCGGTCGCGTACCGAAGGGCCCACGAACACGCTCCAGCCGATCATGCTGACCGAAGGGGCGAAATACTGATCGAAGAAGCGCATCCACCAGCGCATGCGCCAGCGTTCTACGGGATCGTCCGGCTTAAGCTTCGGTCCGTCGAACGCCTCGTCGACATATTCCATGATCGCGGTCGATTCCGTCAGCATCAGCTCGTCATGGACAAGCGCCGGGATCGTGCCGTTAGGATTGATCTTCAGATACTCGGGGGAGTGCTGATCGAAATTCAAAAGGTCGAGATAATGGCTCTCGAACGCCACGCCCTTTTCCATGAGCGCGAGCATCGGTTTGCCGGAGTTCGCGTTCGGCTCCCAGTGATAGAGCGTGAGCATGAGCAGCTATTCCAGAATGCTAGTGAGAATGGCCGCCGCACTCTACCTACTGCTTTGCTCATGATGAAGGCCGAGCGTGCTAATTCGGAATGATCGATTGAACGGCATTTCATCGGCTTGACAGTGCGCTTTGACCGGGAGCCAATCGGCAGAAAGAGGAGCGCTTTATGGTCGCCAAAGTCCCTTATAGACGCATTGCCACCGAAGAAGCGTTCGCGACCCAGGAGCAGTTCCGGCTTTTCGGGAAGCTACTCGATTCCGGATACGACGATCCGGGATTTCAGAGCCTCTGGGGGTTCTATCTTCGCAGCGAGGCGGAACGGCCGAAGCTCATCCGCGACCGGCTGCTTGATCTCGGGCCGCGCCGCATCGCCGACATGGACGCGACCGGCATCGACATGCAGCTCCTGCTGTTCACCGCGCCCGGCGTCAACCCGCTAGATGCCGATGAGGCACGCGCACTTTCGGTTTCGGTGAACGATGAAGCGGCCGAAGCAGTGCGTCGCTATCCCACGCGCTTTGCCGCGCTCGCGGCTTTTGCGCCGCAGAACCCGGCACACGCCGCCAAGGAGATCGCGCGCGGCGTGAACCAGCTCGGGTTCAAGGGTGCCATCTTCAATGGCCACACCAACGGCGAATGGCTCGACGATCCGAAATTCTGGGCGATCTTCGAGGCCTGTGAAGCGCTCGACGTGCCGATCTATCTCCACCCGACGGGCCCGCACCGCGACCTCATCAAGCCGATGGTCGAGCGCGGGCTGGACGGCGCGATCTTCGGCTTCGGCGTCGACACCGCGCTGCACACGCTCCGCCTCATCACGTCCGGCCTGTTCGACAGGTTCCCGAAGCTCAAATTCGTGCTCGGGCACCTGGGCGAAGCGCTGCCGTTCTGGCTGTTCCGCCTCGACTTCATGCACCGCGCCGGCGTCGCGGCGAAGCGCTATGAGAGCATGAAGCCGCTCCAGCGTACGATCAGCGAGTACATGCGCGAGAACGTCTATGTTACGACCAGCGGTATGGCGTGGGCACCGGCGATCGAGTTCTGCCAGCGCGTACTCGGCATGGACCACGTGCTGTATGCGATGGATTACCCCTACCAGTTCGTGGCGGACGAGGTGACCGCGTCGGACAACATCGCGGTCAGTGCCGAGGACAAAGTGAAGTTCTTCCAGACCAATGCCGAGAGGCTGTTCAAGCTGGCTTGATCTCGCGGAGCAGGGCGTCGAAATCGTCCCACGGTTCGAGATAGCGGCCCGAAAGTGCATCGTATCGGCCCGAGGCGAGTGCCACGCACATCTCCGCGCAGCGCGCGAACACCGGCGTGGGATCGCGCTTCTCGTCGCGCATCTTCGTCAGTGCAGCGACCATGCTGGGCAGCCAGCGCTGCGCGTCGGGCGATGCGATAGTGCTTTCGGCCAGATCGGTGATCGCGGTGCCGGGCTCGATGGCGAAGGTAGCGATGCCGAAGTCCTTCTGCTCGGCCGCGATGTGCTGCACGAGCCGGATCTGCGCGTTCTTGCCCATGCCATAAGCGGAGAGGTTGGGCGTCACACGGTTTCCCGCAATCGCGGATATCGTGACGATTCGCCCGCGCCGGCGCTCGCGCATGCCGGGCAGGACGGCGCTGACGAGCAGCAGCGGACCGCGCAGATGCACCGCCTGTGCGTTCCACCATTCGTCTGGATCGACGATCCCAACTGGACCGTACGGCGAACCGATACCCGCGCAACTGATCAGCAGGCTGATCGGACCAAGCGCGGTCTCTGCATCCTTCACCGCGCGCTCTACGGCTGAGCGGTCGGTGACATCCGCTGGAGCGGCGAAAGCCTTGCCGCCTGCGGCTTCGATCTCGCGCGCGACGCTTTCGAGATCGTCACGCGAACGTGATATCAGCGCGACGGCGGCACCGTTTGCCGCGAGGCCTTTTGCGATAGTTCGGCCAAAGCCACGTCCGGCGCCGGTGACGATCGCGACCTGGCTGGCGAGCGCGTCCACACTCAGCCCCAGACCTCGCGGGCGGTCTCGACCACGAGTTCGAGCTTGCGCCACTGCTCATCCTCGGCGAGCGCATTGCCTTCCTCGGTCGAAGCGAAGCCGCATTGCGGACTGAGGCAGAGCTGTTCGAGCGGCGCATATTTCGCCGCCTCCTCGATGCGGCGCTTCAGATCGTCCTTCTTCTCGATCTCCCCGGTCTTCGAGGTTACAAGGCCGAGCACGACGGTCTTGCCCTTGGGCAGAAACCGCAGCGGCTCGAATCCGCCGGCGCGGTCATTGTCCCATTCCATGAAATAGCCGTCGACGTCGATCCGGTTGAAAAGCGCGTTGGCAACCGGCTCGTAGCCGCCTGACGCGATGAAGGTCGAGCGGAAATTGCCGCGGCAGAGATGCATGGTGACGATCATGTCCTTCGGCCGGTCCTTCACCCCGGCATTGATCATGGCGATATTGGCTTCCATCTGCTCGTCGGGATCGTCGCCCCGGTCGGCGAGCATCTTGCGCTGCGCCGTGTCGCAGAGATAGGCGAAGCTCACATCGTCGAGCTGGAGATAGCGGCAGCCCGCATCCGCGAACGCGCCGACGGCATCGGCAGTGGTCTTGCCCATGTCGGCGTAATAGGCGCCGATGTCTTTGTAGCCGTCGTATTCGAACATGCCGCGGCCGCCGCGATAGTAGAGCATGCTGGGCGAGGGGATCGTCATCTTGGGCGCGACCTTCGCGGTCTCTTTCAGAAACCGAAAATGGTCGAGCATCGGATGGTTCTTGTTGAACCCGATCTTGCCCACGACATGCATGTGCCACGCGATCGTCTGCGTGCCCTGGAACTGGATACCGGTGCCATCGGTGCGCCCTTCGACGCCGTCGAGCTTGTCGAAGAAATCGTAGTGCCAGAACGTGCGGCGGAATTCGCCGTCGGTCACGGTCTCGAGTCCGATGTCTTCCTGACGGCGCACGAGCGCCGCGATCTCGCGATCCTCGGTCGCGCGCAGTTCATCGGCTGAGATCTCGTTCTCCCGGAAATGCGCACGCGCATCTTTCAGCGCCTTCGTACGCAAAAGGCTTCCCACCTGGTCGGCACGAAACGGAACCTGTTGTTTAAGCAACGCTTTCTCCACGATCATTGACAGAATTGTGTGTAAGACATACCAATTTAGAGGCGTTGCCAGACGCCCGGTCAAGCGTGGCAAAATGCACCGTTTGGAACCGAAAAGATATCCATGACCTCGCCGTCCCGTCGTATGGAAACCGCAGCCACTCGCATCGCCGACGACGCGGATTTCATCGCCTGTCATGCGATGACAAATGGCGACCGGCTGGCGTGCGTCGATCTCGCAAGCGGCACACGTCTCACCTATCGCGAACTCGATCAGCGGATCGCGAAGTGCACGGGCTATCTCGAAAGCTTGTTCGGGCCGGCGTCCGGCGAACGCGTCGCGATCCTAGCGCGGAACTGCATCGACACGCTCGTTCTACATTTCGCCTGTGTGCGTGCCGGAACGATCCTGCAGCCGCTGAACTGGCGTCTGCCGGGCCCGGAATTGCGTGGCCTTGTCGAGGACGCATCGCCAGCGCTGTTTGCTTATCAGACAGAGTTCGAAGCCGCGGCGGAGATCGCCATACGGGGTCGCGGCATCGAGCATATCCTGCAGATCGCGCCGAATGACAATCGTCTCGCCGCCGCCATCGATGCGGCTCGGGTATCGGGTTCACGCGGAACCAATCCGGACGTGCCCATCACACTGCTCTACACGTCGGGAACGACGGGACGTCCGAAGGGCGTCATCGTCACACGCCGCAATGCGTGGACGACGGCTTTCAACTTCTCGATGGCCAACGATGTCGCCCAGCGCGACGTGCTGTTATGCGACATGCCGATGTTCCACGTCGCAGGCCTGTTCGGCGTGTCGCGGTCGGCGCTGTTCATGGGCGGCACGTTGCTGATTTCCGACCGCTTCACGCCGCAGGCAACGCTGGCACGGCTGTCCGACCCCACACTCGGCATCACACATTTCTTCGCCGTGCCGCAGATGGCGGCGATGCTGGTGCAGGATTCCGCTTATGCCTCTTCGGACCTGTCTCGGCTCAAGGCCCTCGTGATCGGCGGTGCGCCGCTGCCGAAGAGCCTCGTCGAACGGCTTCTGGCCGATGGCGTCATGCCGGTGGAAGGCTATGGCTCTAGCGAGGCAGGAACGGTTCTGGCGCTGCCGATTGATCGCGATACGATCGCGCGTGAGGCCGGAAGCTGCGGCGTGCCGGCGATGCTCATGGATGTGCGACTGGTGGGTCAGGACGGCAGCGACGTCGACACAGGTGAGGTCGGCGAACTCTGGCTGCGCGGGCCGAGCGTGACGCCCGGTTACTGGAACCAGCCCGAAGCGACCGCAAAGGCCTTCGACGGCGACTGGTTCAAGACCGGAGACGCGGCGGTCTGCAACGCGCACGGATTCTATCGGATCGTAGACCGCTGGAAGGATATGTACATCAGCGGCGGCGAGAACGTTTATCCGGCCGAGATCGAAAGCGTGCTCGCCGAGCACACAGCGATTGCTGAAGCCGCGGTGATTGGGGTTGCCGATGCGCGCTGGGGCGAGAGCGGCTGTGCGTTCGTCGTGGTGCGCGCGGACCGCGCTGCAGCGCCCGCGGAAATTCTGGTTCATTGCCGCGAGCGCCTCGCGAGCTACAAGATCCCCAAACATGTCCGCCTCGTCGACGCGCTTCCGCGCACCGCTTCCGGCAAAGTGAAGAAAGACGAGCTGCGACGCACCTTTACGCAAACGGAGAATGTGCAATGAGTTTCGAACGAGTCGAAGTTCCTTACGGCGCGTACTGGTCGACGCCGTTCGCAAAGTGGCAGGGCAAGCTACAGCATCTGCACTCGATGAAGCTCGCGGCGCATGTCGCGAAGGCCGAACTCAAGAAGCGAGATATCTCGCCGGAGGTTTTCGATTTCGGAACGCTCGGCATGACACTGCCGCAGTTCCAGTCGTTCTATGGCGCGCCATGGCCGCTCTATGAGATCGGACTCAAGCATGTCGTCGGCCCGACCATGACGCAGGTATGCTCCACCGGTGCGCGCGTGGTGCTGGCGGGCGCATCGGAGATTCAGGTCGGCCTCGCGACCACCGCGCTGGTGCTGTCGACCGACCGCACGTCGAACGGCGCGCATGTCTACTACCCGGCGCCCAAGGGCCCGGGCGGCACGGGCCAGACCGAAGACCCGATGCTGTACAATTTCTCGAACGACGCCATCGGCGGCCACTCGATGCTCGATACGGCGGAGAACGTCGCGGAGAAATACCAGATCTCCACCAAAGAGCAGGACGATGTCGTGCTGCGCCGCTATGCGCAGTATCAGGACGCGCTTGCCGATGAGAAGGCGTTCCTCAAGAAATTCATGACGCTGCCGTTCTCGGTGCCCAAGCCCAACTTCAAGGCCGAAGACAGCGTCATGGAAGGCGACGAAGGCATCTTCGCAACGACGGCGGAAGGTCTCGCAAAGCTGAAGCCAGCGAAGGAGGGCGGTACCGTTACGTTCGGGGGGCAAACGCATCCGGCCGACGGTTCGTGCGGCATGATCCTCGCCACGCCGGAAAAGGCGCAGGCGCTGAGTGCCAACCCCGACATCCAGATCACGTTCAAGGCGTTCGGACAGGGCCGTGTCGACATGGGCTGGATGCCGCTGGCGCCGGTCGCGTCGACGAAGGAAGTGCTGAAGAACGCGGGTCTCAAGCTCTCCGACATGAAGGCGGTGAAGACGCACAATCCGTTCGTCGTGAATGACATCGCGTTCGCGCGCGAAACCGGTTACGACGTCAACGCCATGAACAATTACGGCTGCTCGCTGATCTGGGGTCATCCGCAGGGTGCCACCGCGACGCGGCTCATCATCGAGCTGATCGAGGAGATGGTGAAGCTCGGTGGCGGCTACGGCCTGTTCACAGGGTGTGCGGCCGGCGACTCCTCGCTTGCGACCATCGTGGAAGTTCGGGACCGCAAGGCCGCGTAGCCTTCGCTTTCCCGCGCATCCGGTTTCGCGCACGGCGGGGCCTTCGGGCTCCGCCGCTCTAAGCTTTCCCGAAATAGCAGGGAGAGCGCTGATGCGCCGGATCGCGACCGAGGAAGCCTGGAGCATTCCCGAGCACATGGCCGCCATCCTGGCGCTGACGAAAAGCAATTTCGACGATCTCGACCTCCGGCTGCCGCGCCGTTCGGCCGTACCCGGGAGCCCGCTTTACAGCCGCCTGACCGACACCGACGGCGAGCGATTGCAGATCATGGATGCGGACGACGTATCGATGCATCTGCTGTCGCTGACATCGCCGGGCGTGCAGATGTTCGATGCCGACACGGCCTGCGAGATCGCGAGCCTTGCCAACGACCGCATGGCCGAAGCGACCAAACGCCATCCCACGCGCTATGCCGGCCTCGCTGCCTTCGCGCCGCAGGATCCCGCGCGGGCCGTGAAGGAGATGGAGCGCGCGATCAACACGCTCAAGCTCAACGGCTTCATCCTCAATTCGCACACCAGCGGCGAATATCTCGACAACCCGAAATACTGGCCGATCCTGGAATGCGCCGAAGCGCTCGATCGCGCGATCTACATCCATCCGCGTTGCCCGTCGCGCGACATGGCAAAGCCCTATAGCGATTACGGCATGTACACCGCGCTGTGGGCCTATCAGGCCGAAGTGTCGGTGCATGCGATGCGCATGATCCTGTCGGGTCTGTTCGAGCGCTTCCCGAAGCTCAAGATCGTCATCGGCCATATGGGCGAGAGCATCCCGTACAATATCTGGCGCTGCGACTACATCTACGGCGTGCACAAGGGCTGGGGCGACGTGCCCGGAAACCTGAAGCCAAGCGAAGTGTTCAAGCGCAATTTCTGGATCACGACCAGCGGCGTCGAGCACACGCCCGCACTCAAATATTGCATCGAGGTCTTGGGCGCCGACCGCATCATGTGGGCGATCGACTATCCCTATCAGGTCTCCCCGCCCGCCGTGGCATGGCTGAACAGCGCAGAGATTTCAGACGCCGACAGAGAACTGATCTATCACGGCAACGCGGAACGGATATTCCACATCGCTGCCTGAGACGGACCGTACTGTTCCTACAGGGCAGTTAGCCGATATGTCCAAAGAGAATACGCTCTGCAACGATGTCGGTTGCGGCATACACAATGATGCCTATGGCCACAGCCCAGAACATCGGCATTCTGACGTATACGCGCAGACCGACGCACGCCGCTCCACCAAGCGCAAACGTTAGCAACCTGACGATCAGCAAGGCACTCCTCCGGTAGGTAACTTCTTTACGACGCCGACGGCATCCGCGTCTTGTCGATCGGCAGTGCGCCGTGGAAGTTCAGTTCGACCTGTAGCCCGTCGGGGTCGTGGACGAAGACCTGCAACAGCCCAACTTCCCAGACCTTGTTCTCGACATAGGGAATGTTATTCGCCTTGAATTTGCCGATGGTGATGTCGGGCTCGACGCTCTTGAAGGCGATATGGTCGAGCCGACCTGTCTGCACGCGTGGGCGATCGTCGGCCTCACGTTTCATGAGATGCACCACCGGTACGCCGCCGCAATAGAGCCAGTAGCCCGGAAAATCCATTTGCGGCCGGAAGCCTTCCGTCAGTCCCAGCACGTCGCAGTAGAAATCGCGCGTGGTTTTGAGGTCGCCGCATTCCAGCGTGAAATGTTCGAGTTCTGCTGCAGGCATGACGATGTGGTCCCTGGTTTCTACGCGCATATTCCGCCGGCGCGCGCCGCGATGCAATGAAACTGCGAAACCGCTGCGGCAACGAAGGTAGATGCGACCCAAAGCGAAAAGCACACGAGCCGCGCTTTTCAAGACTTTGGCGCTGCTCTATCGATGGCAAAAGACCGGGAGGAATTCATGGCCGAGGCGATTGAAGCGGATTTCATCGTGGTTGGCGCGGGCAGCGCCGGGTGCGTGCTCGCGAACCGTCTCTCCGCCGATCCGCGCAACAAGGTGTTGCTTCTGGAGGCTGGCGGCGATGACCGCCCGCTGCACAACCTGAAGAACTTCTGGTCGAATATGATGATCCACACGCCCATCGGGTTCGGCAAAACGCTGAACGACCCGAAGGTGAACTGGCTCTATGAGACCGAGATCGACGAAGGCTCGGGTGGGCGCCGTCACAAATGGCCGAAGGGCAAGGTGCTCGGCGGCTCGTCCTCGATCAACGGGCTGCTCTACATCCGTGGGCAGGCGGCCGATTACGACGGCTGGCGGCAGATGGGCTGCGAAGGCTGGTCGTACCAAGACGTACTCCCGTATTTCCGCCGTGCGGAGCATCAGGAGCGCGGCGAGAACGATTTCCACGGCACAGGCGGGCCCCTGAACGTTTCCGACATCACCGAGCAGAATCCGATTTCACAAGCGCTGCTCGACGCGGCGGTCGAAGCCGGTATTCCGCGCAATGACGATATCAATGGCGGCGACCAGGAAGGCGTCACTTGGTTCCAGCTCACGGTCAAGAACGGAAGGCGTCATTCGACGGCAGTCGGCTATCTGCATCCGGTGATGGGACGCTCCAATTTGCGCGTCGAGACCGAGGCGCACACGACGCGCGTATTGTTCGACGGCAAGAAGGCGATCGGAGTCGAGTTTCTCCAGCACGGCCAGAAACGGATCGCAAAATGCACGCGCGAGGTCATCCTGGCGGCCGGCGCTGTAGCGTCCCCACAGATTCTCGAAGTCTCCGGCATCGGGCGCGGCGACGTTCTCCAGCAGGCCGGTGTGCCGGTGCTGCAGGAGTTGACCGGTGTCGGCGAGAACCTGCAGGATCACTACATGATCGGCTGCCAATGGCGGCTGAAGCCCGAATGCATGACGGTCAACGAACTGTCGCACGGTCTGCCGCTGCTCAAGGAAATCTTGAAATACGGCCTCACGCGCAAGGGACTGCTCACCTTTGCCGTGGCGCATGTCGCCGCGTTCCTGAAATCACGCCCGGAACTCGCCCATCCCGATATCCAGTTCCACATGATGGCGGCATCGATGGACCTTGAGATCCTCGGCAAGACGCAGGCGCTGGTGCTGGAAAAGGTGCCGGGCCTGACCTGCACACCGTGTCAGGTGCGTCCGGAATCGCGCGGTTCGGTTCACATCAAGTCGTCAGACGCGACCATCTATCCTTCGATCGTGCCGAACTATCTGGCCGATCCCGTCGACAAGCAGGCGGCGGTCGCAGGCCTCGACTGGGCGCGCAAGATCATGAACCAGCCGGCCATCGCGAAGTATCTTGCAGCACCCGGCGACCCGTTCGGCGACACCGACGATAGCAAGCTCGCCTATGCCAAGCTCGCCGGCGCCACGCTCTATCACGCGGTCGGCACCGCCAAGATGGGACACGACCCGATGTCGGTCGTCGATCCGCAATTGCGTGTGCACGGGATCGAGGGGCTTCGCGTGGTGGACGCCTCGATCATGCCGCGCATCGCGTCGGGCAACACCAATGCGCCGACGATCATGATCGCAGAGAAGGCGAGCGACATGATTCTCGGCAAATCGATGGCGGCGGCGGCTTAATCGAGCGCCAGACCGACATAGTTTTCGGCCAGTGCGGTCTGCGCCGCGCGCGAATGGCGAAGGTAGTCGAGCTCGGCCATCTGCATTTTGCGCGTGAAGGCGTCGGCGTCCGGAAAGCGGTGGAGCAGGGTGGTCAGCCACCACGAAAACCGCTCTGCCTTCCACACGCGCGACAGTGCTTTGCCGGAATACGCATCGAGCGGCGCTGTGCTGCCGTCGTGGTAGAAGGCGACGAACGCTTCCGAAAGAAAGCGAATGTCCGAGACCGCGAGGTTCAGTCCCTTGGCCCCCGTTGGCGGAACGATGTGCGCCGCATCTCCTGCCAGAAGCAGACGACCATGACGCATCGGCTCGGTGACCGAGCTTCGTAGCGGCGCGATGGATTTCTCGATGGACGATCCGGTGGTCAAAGGGTGCTTCGTGTTCGATCCGATCCGCCTCGCGAATTCCCGCCAGAAACGTTCGTCCGGCCAGTCCTCGATCTTCTCGTCCAATGGCACCTGGATGTAATAGCGGCTGCGCGTGAGCGAGCGCATGGACGCAAGCGCGAAACCGCGTTCGTGGCTCGCATAGACGATCTCGTCATGGCAGGGCGGCACGTCCGCCATGATGCCCAACCAGCCGAACGGATAGATGCGCTCGAAGCGCTTACGGATATCGGCCGGAATACGGGCATGACTGACGCCGTGCTGTCCGTCGCAGCCGGCGACGAAATCGCAATCGAGCCGTTGCGGCTCTCCGTCCTTCACATAGGTGACGAAGGGCCGCTCGCTTTCAATGTCGTGAATGGCAATGTCTGCCGCCTCGAACAGCGGCGGCTGGCCACGCGCGACCGCGGCTTCGATGAGATCTTTCACGATCTCGGTCTGGCCGTAGATTGTCACGCTCGCGGCGACACCAAGCCGGTCGAAATCGATCTCCAGCAACTCGCCTTCGATCGCCAGCGTCACGCCGCGATGGATCAGCCCCTCGCGATGTAGCCGTTCGGCTACGCCGGCGCGTTCGAGCATCTCCACCGTTCCCTGTTCGAGAACGCCGGCACGGATTCGGCCTTCGACATGGGCGCGGCTGCGCTGTTCGAGGACGATGTTTTCGATTCCCGCCCGAAGGAGAAGCTGCGACAGCAAAAGGCCGGCTGGGCCGGCGCCGATGATGACGATTTGCGTTCGCATCCGCCGACACTAGAGCAGGCTGGGAAAAACGGCGATTCGAATCGTTGACACCAAAGGGGAGAGGCGCAGTACATGGCTATGCTCCGGCTGAAGCCGATTCGGCGCGCCAAGCGCCGCGGGATACCACGCGATGTCCGCCGCATCGCCGACGCAGCCTTCTGCGCCGTTCTGGCGCTTGCAGTGGGGCTCACGATGGAGCGAGTCGTTTCCGGCGTCCCGCAGCTCGTCGCAGCGTTCGTCCCACACGATACGATGTCCGCGCAGGCCGCCGTCCCGCCGAGCGCAACGGACGCGCCCTTGTCCCTTAGGCGGGACAACGACGTCGCGTTGCGGCAGGCGCGCGATGAGGACGAAGCGGCATTAGCCGGACCACCGCGCATCGCCATCGTGATCGACGATCTCGGCGCAGATATTGTCCATACGCGCCGCGCCATCGCGTTGCCGCGAGCCGTGGCTCTTGCGTTTCTGCCATATCCGGAATCGACGCCCGCATTGGCGCGCGAGGCGGGGCGCGGAGGCCATGAGATTCTTGTGCACGTGCCCATGCAGGCCATCGGTGCACAGAACCCTGGACCGATGGCGCTCAGCCCCTCGCTCGCGCCGGACGAAAATATCCGAAGGCTCGATTGGGGTCTCGCGCGGGTGCCGGGCTTCACCGGGATCAACAATCACGAAGGCAGCCTGTTCACCGCGAACCGCGCCGCGCTCGTGCCCGTGATCGAACACCTCGCGGATCGCCACGTGTTCTTTTTCGACTCCCGCACGACGGCCGATTCCGAAGTCGTTTCGGTGGCGCGGGCGTTCGGTGTCGCAAGCGCGGCGCGCGACGTGTTCCTGGACGACGTGCAGACCATCGACGCGGTCGATGCCGAACTTCGGATGCTTGAAGCGCGTGCAAGGGACAATGGTGTCGCCATCGCCATCGGTCATCCGCACGAAATCACGCTCGACGCCATCGCCTATTGGACGGCGCATCAAAGCGGCTTCGAGCTTGTTCCCTTGAGCGAAGCGATCCGGCTGAAAACCGAGCGCGAGGCGCGGAAGTCACTGGCCCTTGCGGGCGGCTGAGGCGAAGCGCACCGCCTCGTCGGCCGCGGTCATCAGTGCTTTCGCCTTATTGACTGTCTCCTGATACTCGGCTTCCGGCACGCTGTCGGCGACGACGCCGCCACCGGCCTGGACGTACATCGTTCCGTCCTTCACCAGCGCGGTGCGCAACACGATGCAGGTGTCCATCGAACCATCGGCCGCGAAGTAGCCGATGGCGCCGGCATAGACCGCCCCACGACGCTCCTTCTCGAACTCGTCGATGATCTCCATGGCGCGGATCTTGGGCGCGCCCGTGAGCGTGCCTGCCGGAAGCCCGGCAGCGAGCGCGTCGACCGCATCGAGCCCGTCGCGGATATGGCCTTCGACGTTCGAGACCAGATGCATCACATGGCTGTAGCGTTCGATGAAAAAACTGTCGGTCACGTGCACATCGCCGGTTTTCGCCACGCGGCCGACGTCGTTGCGGCCGAGATCGACCAGCATCAGATGCTCGGCGCGTTCCTTGGGATCGTTCTGAAGCTCTTCCGCGAGGGCCTTGTCCTCTTCGGACGTCTTGCCGCGAGGCCGCGTCCCCGCGATGGGGCGGATGGTCACGACGCCGTCGCGCAGCCTGACCAAGATTTCCGGGCTCGAACCGACGATCGAAAATCCGGGAAAGGCGAGGTGATAAAGAAAGGGCGAGGGATTGAGCCTGCGCAGCGCGCGATAGAGCGAAAGGGGCGGCAGCGTGAAGGTGCGGCGAAAGCGCTGGCTGGGCACGACCTGAAACACGTCGCCTGCGCGGATGTATTCCTTCGCGCGCTCGACGATGGACAGATATTCAGCGTGCGTCGTGTTGGAATGGATGGGCGAAACGGTTGGGATTTCCGCCGGCTGATGCGCGGCTGGCGCGGGCCGTTCCAGGTCGGAAACCGTATCCATCAACCGCTCCGACCCGCGCGCATAAGCCGCGCGGGCATCGAGACCGGATTCGGGAAAGACCGGCGTCACGATCAGTATCTCGTCGCGGATATTGTCGAAGATCGCCGTGATGGTCGGACGCACGAGGATCGCGTCCGGCAGGTTCAGTGGATCAGGCGGCGGTGAGGGCAGGCGCTCGATCAGGCGCACCATGTCGTAGCCGAGATAGCCGAACACGCCGACGGCCATCGGCGGCAGGCCGGGCGGCAACTCCATGCGCGTCTCCGCGATCAGCCGCCGGAGCGACTGGAGCGGCGCGTCGAAATGCATGTCGGGCGCGAAGGTTCCCGGAGCGGCACGTGCGTTGCGGTTGATTTCCGCCTTGCCGTCGCGGCATCGCCAGATGAGGTCGGGCTTCAGACCGATAATGGAATAACGTCCGCGTGACTCGCCGCCCTGGACGCTTTCGAACAGGAACGCATTGTCACGGCCTTCGCCGAGCTTCAGAAACGCCGAAACCGGCGTTTCCAGATCGGCGATCAGCCTGGTGTAAAGCGCCTGGGGGCGGCCTTGATCGTAGGCCTGCGCGAACGCCGTGAAGTCCGGCAGGATGGCCATCGATCGCTCACGAGCCGCCTTCGCCGCCAACCGTCTGGTCGACCAGCTTCTGGTTGATCTTGACGCCCTGCTTGTCGCGCGCGGCCTTCGCGAGGCCGAGAATAATGTCTTCCTGGAATTGGCCGGCGATCTGCTGGAAGCCGCGCTGGACCATCGGGTTGTCGGCTGGAATCTGCGGGTGTGAAATGCCGGTAACCCGCGCGATGATCATTCCTTCGTGGTTCGCGGTGGGGCCGTAGGTGATTCCGCCCGGAGCCTGGCGGAATATGGAAGCCGTGAGCTGCGGCGAAAACAGATCGTTGAGCTGCTGCTGCCGGGACATTGCCGGGCCAGTCTGCACCGGCGCGCCGATCTTCTGCGCAATAGCGGTGAGATTGCCGTCGTGCTGCGCCTCAGCCGCAAGCGCTGCCGCTTGAGCTTGGAGCTGGTGCCTGGCCTGCTCGGCTGTCCACGCGCGCGTTGCTTCCTCCCGGACGGCCGCGAGCGTCTTCACCTTGGGCGGGGTCACGCCTACCACATTGATCGCATAGGAATGCCCGTCTTTCAGCGCGAAGGGATCGCCGGTTTCACCCACATCGGCGGCGAAAATCTGTTTCAGAAGATCGGCATCGGGAGGCAGCGCTGCACGCGAACCGTCCGGGGTCAGGCCCTGGGCATCCACAGCCGGAACACGACCGAAATGCATTCCGGTCTTCTTGGCGACCTCCTGCAGGCTGGCGCCGCTGCTGACCGTATCCGTGAACGCGTTGATGACGTCCACGATCTTGGCCTGGGCAAGCTGCTTTAGCTGATCTTTCCTTATGTCCTCTTTCACGTCGTCGAACGTCTTCGAACTTCCGGGCGCGATCTTGGTGACGTGCATCAGGACCCAGCCGGAAAAGTTCTTGAGCGGTGCGCTGATGCCGTTGTCCGCAAGCGCGAACACCGCGGCGCCGCGATCGCCGAGATCGGCCTGCACCACGGTTCCGAGATTATCCACCGCGACGCCCTGGGCTTTGGCTGCGTCCGCGAAGCTCATTCCGCCGTCAATCTTTGTGCGGGCCGCTGTTGCGCTGGCTTCGTCGCGGAACGTGATCTGCTCGACGTCTCGCTTCTCCGGAATGACGTAAGTCGACTTTGCAGCATCGTAGGCCTGGTGGAGCTGTTCGTCGGTGACTTTCAGTCCGGGCTCGACATCTTCCGGGCCGATCTCGGCATAGGTGACATCGCGATATTCCGGCGTGCTGAAGCGTGCTTCGTGTGCTTTGACGAAGGCCGTCAGCTGCGCATCCGTCGGCGGTGGAATGGCGGCAAGCGACTTCGGGGACAGCACGACGTATTCCGCTGCGCGGGTTTCCGTCGAAAACGCAAACAGCGCGCGCACATAGCCGAGCGGAATCTGGAAGCCGATGCTGATCGGATCGAGAAGCTGCTCGCGCTGCATGTCGCTGCGGATACCGGCGATGAATTCGTCCTCCCCATAGCCCTGCTGCGCCATCATCCGCTCGAAGGTCTGACGGTCGAACGTGCCCAGCGGCCCATTGAAGGCGCTCATGGTGCGGACATTCGCCGACACGTCCGCATCGCCCACCGTAAGGTGGAGCTCGTCGACGATATGGTCGAGCGCCGTACGGTTTATCATGCGGTCGAGGGCTATCTGACTGAGACCCATCTTGCGCGCCTCATCGGTCGTGATCTGGCGCTTCATCTGTTGGCTCTGCAGGCGCAGGAAGTTGCGGTAGTCGCGCGAGAAAACCTGGGCGGGGATCGCATCCGATCCAACCGTGACCACACTGTTGTCGTTGCCGCCGATCCGGAAGATGTCGCCGATGCCCCAGGCCACGAAGCTCAGCGCCAGCGCGCCGAGAAACAGGCTCGAAATCCACGACTTGGAGAACGCACGCATCTGCTGGAGCATAGAAAACCCGGGTGTGATTGGTGTTTCGGCGAAAGGCGGCGGATGATAGGGATGGCGCACAGGCTGGGCAAGGCGCGTTTCGATGGCGGGTTGGGCCGATTTTTTTGTCGCAGAGGTGGGGGCGTCGGCCGCTTTGGCCGGCTTTGTAATCGTCGCCATCTCGATCAACCTGAACCAGATTATCGCTTATCCCACGCTGCCTGGCCGCGCGGCAGAGACACTCGTGGCACCGACCGGGGTGCTCGTGGTTTCGAGCTACATGCTTGTCCCGGGCCAGCCCCTGGCGGCGCTTGTGACCGAGCTTTTCGTCACTGGCGGTGTGATGTGGCTGATGCCGGTGATCATCCAGTTTCGGACCTATCGGGCCGGCGATAAGGAGGCACCGCGCCGCTCGCTGGTGGTGCGCTGTGTCCTGTCCCTGCTATCCAGTGTGCCGATCCTCATCGCTGCCGCGTTGATGCTGAAAGGCGATCCTAACGCTATCGCGTGGGTGGTGCCGGGGATCATCGTTTCGTTGGTCGCGACCGTGATCAACGCCTGGGTTTTGTTGGTCGAAATCGTGCGCTAGCAGGAGAACAATGCGTCGGCTGATTGCGGGAAACTGGAAGATGAATGGTCTTGGCGCGTCGCTCGCCGAGATCGAGTCATTGCGCAAAGCGCTCGCGGAAGAAGGCGCGCAAGCGGAGGTTCTGATCTGTCCTCCCGCGCCGCTGATTGCGCGCGCCGCAGCTATTGCAGGGGAGGATATCGCGATTGGCGGCCAGGATTGTCATGCCGAATCGTCGGGAGCGTTCACCGGCGACGTCAGCGCGGAAATGCTGAAGGATGCCGGCGCCAGCTACGTCATTGTCGGGCATTCCGAGCGCCGCCAGTATCATGGCGAGACCGATGCGATGATCGCGGCCAAGGCGTGCGCCGCATGGCGCGCCGGCCTGAAATCCATCATCTGCATCGGCGAGACCGAAACGCAGCGCGAGAACGGCTACGCGCTGTCTGTCTGCACGTCTCAGATGCAGCTGTGCATCCCGGAGGGCGCAAATCCGCAGAGCACTGCGATCGCCTATGAGCCAGTCTGGGCAATTGGAACCGGCAAGACCCCCACCTCGGCGCAAATCGTCGAGGTCCACACCCTGATCCGGGATCATCTGACGGCACGGTTCGGTGAGGCGGGACGTGGAATACGGATACTCTACGGTGGATCTGTCAAACCCTCCAACGCGGTGGAAATCCTGGCGTTAAAGGACGTGAACGGGGCGCTGGTGGGCGGTGCAAGCCTTAAGGCCGCGGACTTCCTGCCCATCATTCGCGCTGCTGCGGGCGCGTAGCCGCACAGTACGCTTCGTTAACGGACCGCGTGGCAATTTTGTCCATGGGGGACGTGTTGCGCCTTAGCGAATGACAAGACTCTCTTACGACACAGCCGAAGTCCTTTTGTACGACCCGGTCACCGCGAACCGCGCGGCGACGCGCGCGGTGCTTTTTGCGGTCGGGTTCCGCCAAGTCGAGACGGCCACCACCACGAAGGCTTTCGAAGAACTGATCCACAGACGGCCGCCGGATCTTGCACTGTGCGAGGTTCAGAGCGCCGATACGGAACTCTGCGGCATCATCCAATCGATGCGCCAAGGCCAGATGGGCCAGAATCCCTTCGTGGTGATCATCGCGACGGCGTGGGAGAAGAACGCGTCGCTGGTCAAGCGCGTCGTCGATTCCGGGGCAGACGATCTGCTGCTGCGCCCGTTTTCGGCAGCACAACTGACGAGCCGCATCGAGACGCATATCCAGCGCCGCAAAGGCTTTGTGGTGACCACCGATTATGTCGGTCCCGATCGCAGGCACGACCAGTCGCGGCCGTCGAGTGCGGAACTGTTCGAGCCGCCGAACTCGCTTCGCATGAAAGCGAAGGAACGTCTTTCGCGCGACCAGATTGCGCAGCGTCTCGATGTCGAGCTGCAGGCTGCGCGCGATGTCCTCAACACCGAGAAACTTCGCCGCGATGCATTCCAGGTCTGCGTTCTATGGCGTCTGATCCAGGCGCAAGGGCCGGGCCACGCGAGCGACGATGAGCTGGAGAGAATCGCCCGGCTGGTTCGCACCATGGTGCGTCGTTGCCGCGACTGTCACCTTGAACTCGCCCAGGGCTGGTGCGAATCCATTCTGGCGGCGGTGGAGGGTCTGCTTGCGGGCGTCGACCGCAACGCATCCATGCATCTTCTGGGACACGCCGCCCTCAGCCTCAACCGGGTGTTTCGTCCCGAGGTTCCCGTTCACGACCAGCTGGCGGAGATCGATGCCGTGGTTGCGACCATCCGAGCCCGGGAAAACTCCCAGAAACTGGCATCCTGATCGCCCGCGCCAGCCAGCTTCCCTTGGCGCGCGATTTCCTCTAAACCCCGCCGCCGAATGCGGAGTTCGCCATGCAGACCCTGTTGCTCGTCGTTGAATTGTTCATTTGTATCGCCCTGATCGCTGTTGTGCTTCTGCAGCGGTCGGAAGGCGGCGCACTGGGCATGGGCGGCGGCGGCGGATCGGGGCTTGGAGGGCTGTTTTCGCCGCGCGGCGCAGCGGACACGCTGACGCGGACGACCGCCATTCTGGGCGTTCTCTTCTTCCTGGTCTGCCTGGGCCTTAACCTGATCTCGATGCGCGGCCGCAACGAAAGGTCGATTTTGGACACTTCGGCGCCTGCAACGACACAGACGCTGCCGGCCAAGCCGGCGTCACCTCAGGCTCCCGCAGTACCGCGGCCGCACTAATTGATCGTGGGAGGCCGCTCGATCGGCTGGTTTTCGACGATTGCCTGAAGCAGGGCGTTGTCGAGCTGTTCTAACCGCTCAAGCGCATCCGCCATCCCATAGTTTTCGAGCCGCTTGCGCATACATCCAAGCAGTATCCGATAGTCGGAAAGTTCCTCTTCGTTGCCACCCTCCGGCGACAAGGTCGTGTATGTCATGGCTATTCCCCCAGCTTTTAGGATGATCAGGCGGCAGGTTTTGAGGTTCTCGCGGCAACGGAACGCTGCGTGTCGATCCGGAAGACATTCCCCAGCGCGTTTTCGGCGGGGCCGCGGTCCGCTTCGCCCAGGTGGTTGAGCCATTTCAGGCCGCCAAGTGTGCCGGCCGTGGCATAGATCGGCAGGCCGCCGTAGCGCTCGGCGCCCATGGCTTGCGCGACGAGCATTTCGGCCAAGGCGCGCACTTTTCGCGCTATCCCAGCCCAGACGTAGATGGCCACAGGGCGATCACCCCCGCGCGCCAGAAGCGCCAGATCCGGCTCCCGGCCGCTGAGCGTGCGCTCCTCCAGAGCTCTCAAACCGGCAGCGTTAAGGTGCAGAAACCCGAAATATCCGGCGAGGCGGTCGTCGCCGCCTTCGGGGGAGCGGCGATAAATGGTCCAGAGGGTTTCAGGATTGTGCCGATATACAGCCCTCATTGTTTCTAATGCAGCGACAGATGGACCAATTTCCATGATCGTGAGAGCGTGGAGGACATCCACGTCTTCCGGTTGGGCCATCTTTACGACAATGATGTCGCCATCCGGGTGGCGGGCCGAAACCTCCTTTGGCTGAAGAAAAGGATGGATTACTTTGTTTTCTAATGAATTTTCGATCACGGCGTGCCCCCATCGTCAACCTTTCCGTGTCGCCGTGCCTTATTCAGGCGTATAGTGAACACGGTCAGGACGGGCGAAGGGTGGCACCATGCAGCGGGCTGCACATATGCAAGAAAATGAATTGGGTTATCCAATATCGTTAGAAGAGGATCTTCCAAAGGGGCTGGCCTGGGACGATTTCCGGATATTCCTTGCAGTTGTACAAACCGGCAGCGTCAACCGCGCCGCAAGCCATCTGGGCCTCAGCCAACCGACGGCGAGCCGCCGCCTGTCCCGGCTGGAAAAGCGTCTGGGCGTCTCGCTTTTTGACCGTGATCGCACCGGGCCAAGGCTGACCCATCACGGCAGGCGCATCCTCAATGACGTGTCCGCGGCCGGGCATTCGCTGACGCGAGCATCCCGGAATGCGAACTCGCAACAGAGCAAGATCGAGGGCGACTGCCGGATCGTGATGGGCGACGGCCTCGCCACATATTGGATGCCGCGCTTCCTGGGAAAGTTCTACGACCTGCACCCGAACATCGAGCTCAAGATGTTCGTTGCGCAGGACTCAACCGCCGGCAAGAACGAGGCCTTCGACGTCCAGTTCCACTATTACGAGCCCATAGAGGTCGACCCGGTTTCGATGCGGGTGGCCTCGCTTCATTTCGTTCCGTTTGCATCGCGGGCGTATCTGGAGCGGCATTCGACACCGAAGTCGGTCGCAGATCTCGCAGGGCACCGCATGCTCGAGATGACGGCCTATCGTATCGACAAAGGTCCCTGGTCGCATTGGTTGGGTGGCGTGCCCTTGCAGAGTGCGCCGTTTCTCACCAATCAAAGCGCGCCGCTCGCAGAGGCTGTGCGTCAGGGCGTGGGCATCGCGCTCTTGCCGACTTATGTTGCCGCGATTGACGAGAACTTCGTTCCGCTGGACATCGGCCTGCACCTACCGGCGCCGGTGTTCATGAGTTTTCAGCGCGACGTTGCGAAGAAGTGGTCGGTGCGGGCCTCGATCAATTTCTTTCGCGACGTCGTGTTCCAGCGCAAGACGATGCCTTGGTTCACCGAGGAGTTTCAGTTTCCCCAGCCTTCATGGCATGCGATCCGGGAAAAACTCCCAGGCGGACTCTCGGAGCCCGACGTGCTGTCGGCCCCCTGGGAACACAGCGCGCTATCGATCTGATTCGCGGTTTCGTCACCCGGCGCGAGCGCGACAACGTCGCACGGGCTTTGCCGCCCCTGAACCTGCGTCGCACGCGCGCGTGTGAATCCGTTTCAATTCAGCAGCTTCCGTGACCGAGGCGATCCGTCGCAAGCGTACGGAAAATTTCCCATCTTTGTTCTTGAGGTGGGCGCGCGCTTCGGACATGGTGGCCTTCCATGGCGCGATTGATCTTTATCACTGGCGGCGTGGTCTCCTCACTTGGGAAAGGTCTCGCCTCGGCGGCTCTTGGAGCCCTTCTGCAGGCGCGTGGCTACAAAGTGCGGCTACGCAAGCTTGATCCCTATCTCAACGTCGATCCTGGCACGATGAGTCCGTTCCAGCATGGCGAGGTTTACGTCACCGACGATGGCGCGGAGACCGATCTCGATCTCGGTCACTATGAGCGTTTCACCGGCGTGGCGTCCTCGAAGAAGGACAACGTCACGTCCGGCAGAATTTATCAGCAGGTCATCGAGAAGGAACGCAAGGGCCTTTACCTCGGCCGCACCGTGCAGGTGATCCCGCACGTCACCGACATGATCAAAGAGTTCGTCATGACGGACATCGACGATCTCGATTTTCTGCTGGTCGAGATCGGCGGCACCGTCGGCGATATCGAAGGCCTGCCCTTCTTCGAAGCGATCCGCCAGCTTGGCAACGAATTGGGCCGGGAACGCTCCTGTTTCGTGCATCTGACGCTGGTGCCCTATATCGGAGCCGCGGGTGAGTTGAAGACCAAGCCGACACAGCACTCGGTCAAGGAACTGCGCGCCATCGGCATCGCCCCCGATATTCTTTTGTGCCGCGCCGAGAAACCCATTCCGGAAGACGAGCGGCGCAAGATCGCGTTGTTCTGCAATGTCTATCCCGAACGCGTGATCCAGGCGCTCGATCTCTCGACGATCTACGACGCGCCGATCGCCTATCACCGTCAAGGCTTCGACACCCAGGTCCTGAAGGTGTTCGGCATCGCCGACTCGCCGCCGCCCGATCTGTCGCGCTGGAACCTCGTCGTCGATCATGTGCGCAATCCCGAAGGCGAGGTGCGCATCGCCGTTGTCGGCAAATACATGCAGGTCAAGGACTCCTACAAATCCCTGAGCGAAGCACTGACGCATGGCGGTATTGCCAACAATGTCCGCGTTCAGCTCGACTGGATCGACAGCGAAATTTTCGAGCGCGACGACGCCGCATCCTTTCTGGAAAATGTCCACGGCATCCTCGTGCCGGGCGGGTTCGGCGAGCGCGGTGTCGAGGGCAAGATTCACGCGGTCAAGTTCGCGCGCGAGCGCCATGTGCCGTTCTTCGGCATCTGTTATGGCCTGCACATGGCCGTGATCGAGACGGCGCGCGATCTCGCCGGGTTCGAAGGGGCGGGGACAACGGAAATCGGAACGCCGCGGCACCCCGTCATCGGCCTGATGACGGAATGGACCAAGGGCAATGAGGTTGAGACACGCACGGAAGGCGGCGATCTCGGCGGCACCATGCGGCTTGGTGCATACCCGGCCGTTCTCTCACCCGGCAGTCGCGTTGCCGAAGCCTATGGCACGACGCAAATCTCCGAACGTCATCGCCATCGCTATGAGGTGAATACGGAGTACACGACGTCGCTTGCGGAGCACGGCTTGGTCGTCTCCGGCTGGTCTCCCGACGGAAGACTGCCGGAGATCATGGAAATCCCCGACCATCCCTGGTTCATCGGCGTGCAATTCCATCCCGAACTGAAATCGCGTCCGTTCGATCCGCATCCATTGTTTGCGTCATTCATAGCTGCTGCGGTGCGGCAAAGCCGGTTGGTCTGATCTGCCTTGGTGATGTCCGCAGGAACCAATTGATCTCAAAGACGTTTCGTAGGCCACGAAGGGGTGTAAGCAAAGGCTGTCATATTAGATGTCTTTCCAGGGGGCGTCGGCCGCTGAGGAATCCAGACGGCTGGAAATCCTTTTGAAAGTGGGCGCGGAGATTGCCTCCGAACTCGATCTTGACCGAGCGGTTCAGACTGTCACGGACGCTGCTACAGAGCTGACCGGTGCCGCCTTTGGTTCGTTTTTCTACAATGTGCTGAACGAGGCCGGCGAGAGCTACATGCTCTACACGCTTTCGGGCGTGCCCAAGGAGGCGTTCTCCAAATTCCCGATGCCGCGCAACACAAAGGTGTTTGCGCCGACCTTTGCGGGCGAGGGCGTGGTGCGCTCGGACGACATCCAGAAGGATCCCCGCTATGGCCACACCGCACCGCATTACGGCCAGCCTAAGGGACACCTGCCGGTACATTCCTATCTCGCAGTCCCCGTGATCTCGCGGTCGGGTGAAGTGATTGGCGGATTGTTTTTTGGCCACCCCGAGGTGGCTCGCTTCAACGCCGAACACGAGAAACTTGCCGTCGGCATCGCAGCCTATGCCGCAATCGCGATCGACAACGCGCGGCTTTACAGCGCGGCGCAGAGAGAAATCGAGCGTCACCAGAAAATCGAGGCGATGCTGCGCAACAGCGGCGAAATGCTGCTGGCGAACAATGCCGCGCATGTCGCGCAGACTACCGAAGCGCTGACGCAGCTGCGCGACAGCGAACGCAACTTCCGCCTTCTGGTCCAAAGCGTCACCGACTACGCGATCTATATGCTCGATCCGGAGGGCACGGTCGCAAGCTGGAACGCGGGCGCCGCGCGTATCAAGGGATATTCGGCGTCCGAGATCGTGGGAAGAAACTACGCCGAATTCTTCACGCCGGAGGATCGCCAGGCGGGCGTTCCCGCGCGCGCGCTCAAGATTGCGGGTACAGAAGGCCGCTTCGAAAGCGAGGGCTGGCGTCTTCGCAGGGATGGAACCCGGTTCTGGGCCTTCGCCGTGCTCGATGCCGTGCGCGACGAGGAAGGGCGGCTGATCGGCTTTGCCAAGATCACCCGCGACATGACGGAGCGCCGGGAGGCGCAGCTTCAGCTCGAACGTGCGCAACAGCAACTTGCACAGTCGCAGAAGATGGAAGCCATCGGACACCTCACCGGCGGCATCGCGCATGACTTCAACAATCTCTTGATGATCGTGAGCGGCCAGGTGCAGTTGATGAAGCTGCGCGCAAAAGAACCCAAGGACCTCCGTGCGCTCGATGCGATCGAACAGGCCGCGCGCAGCGGGGCGGGGCTGACGCGCCAACTGCTCACCTTCGCAAGGCGGCAAACGCTCAATCGCGTCACCATCGATCTGCATGAACGGCTGAGCTCGATCCGCGATCTGCTGTCGAGTTCGCTCGGTGGCGCGGTGAAGCTGGCGATGAACATCAACCCGAATGTGTGGTCCGTCGAGACGGACCCGGCCGAACTCGAACTCGCGCTCGTCAATGTTGCAGTCAACGCTCGTGACGCCATGCCGTCTGGTGGATCGCTGATCATCGGAACGCGAAACGTGGCCCTTCAGGACGCGGGCCCCAATCAGATCACCGGCGAATTCGTCGCCTTGTCGCTGACCGACAGCGGCACGGGAATCCCACCGGAGGTGCTTTCGAAGGTTTTCGAGCCGTTCTTCACCACCAAGGAAGTGGGCAAGGGGACCGGGCTCGGTCTGTCGCAGGTTTACGGCTTTGCGCGTCAGGGCGGTGGAGATGCACAGATCACGAGCGTGCCGGGCGAGGGCACCACGGTAACGATCTATCTCCCGCGCTCGCACGCCGTCTGCAGCCCGGTTGTGACCCCGCAGGCAGTGAACGACGATGATATCCGAGGCAAGGGGACGATCCTGGTCGTGGAAGACAATACGCAGGTGGGCGATGTCAGCACGCTCCTGCTCGAACAGCTTGGCTATCGCGTGCGGCGGACCGAACGTCCTCATGCGGCGCTGGCATTACTTGCCGAGGAAAACGACGTCGTGCTGGTTTTCAGCGACATCGTGATGCCCGGCGACATGGATGGGCTCAAGCTGGCGCGGGAAATCCAGGAACGCTATCCCGGCCTTCCCGTGCTTCTGACCACGGGCTACAGCAGCGCCGCCGAACGGGTGGGGACCCAGTTTCCGATCGTTCGCAAGCCCTATGACTACCGCATCCTGGCGACGGCTGTGAAAACCGCCGTTGCGGCAGGGTCCGTGAGACAAAGCGCCGTGGTCTGACCAGAGGCCCGGTTTTCCTCCAAATCCTGCGAATCGGGGCCGGAAACCTTTTATTGCCTCTCAGGCCCGCTTTTGGCATACGTCCGGCGCCCTTGAAGCGGAAGGTCAATCCGGCCGGCCATGGGGACCGGCTGCGTATATGGCGCCGGCCGGGGTCAGTACCAAAACCGCACGAGGAATCTTAAAGCCATGAGCTTGGAGCTTGAACTTGTTTTGGCGGCTGGTGTGCTCGCGCTGCTTTATGGCGCCTGGACCATCCGCTCCGTCCTGTCCATGAGCGCAGGCAATGCGCGCATGCAGGAAATCGCCGCCGCCATCCAGGAAGGCGCGCGTGCCTATCTCAATCGCCAATACACGACGATTGCCATCGCCGGCGTCGTGATCTTCGTGATCGCGCTGTACTTCCTCGGCTGGCAGGAAGCTGTCGGCTTCGTGATCGGCGCGACGCTCTCGGGCGCTGCCGGTTATATCGGCATGAACGTGTCGGTGCGCGCCAACGTCCGCACGGCGGAAGCTTCGCGCCACGGTCTGGCGCAGGGCCTGTCGGTCGCGTTCCGCTCGGGCGCGGTGACCGGCATGCTGGTCGTCGGCCTCGGCCTTATCGGCGTTGCCGGCTACTACGCGATCCTCACCGGTCCGATGCATCTCGATTCCTCCGATCCGCATCAGAGCCGCGTGATCATCGACTCGCTGGTCGCGCTCGGCTTCGGTGCGTCGCTGATCTCGATCTTCGCACGTCTCGGCGGCGGCATCTTCACCAAGGGTGCGGACGTTGGCGGCGACATGGTCGGCAAGGTCGAGGCCGGAATTCCCGAAGACGACCCGCGCAACCCGGCCACGATCGCCGACAACGTCGGCGACAACGTCGGCGATTGCGCCGGCATGGCGGCCGACCTGTTCGAGACCTTCGCGGTGACGACCGTTGCCACGATGGTTTTGGCCTCGATCTATTTCGTGGGCGAGGTCAAGACGGCGCTGATGATCTATCCGCTGGCGATCTCGGCGATGTGTATCATCACCTCGATCATTGGCACGTTCTTCGTGCGGCTCGGCAAGTCGGGCAACATCATGGGCGCGCTGTATAAGGGCGTGATCGCGACCGGCGTGCTTTCGCTCATCGGTCTGTGGCCTCTGACGGGATGGATCATTCCGGGCGGTATCCACGCGTCGATCACGACCAGCAGCGGCGTCGAGTTCACCGGCGTGACGCTGTTCGAATGCGGCGTCGTCGGCCTTGCGGTCACGGGTCTGCTGATCTGGATCACCGAGTACTACACCGGCACGAACTATCGTCCGGTGCAGTCGGTGGCGAAAGCGTCGGTGACCGGTCACGGCACCAACGTCATCCAGGGTCTCGCGGTCTCGATGGAGTCTACGGCGCTTCCGGCACTGGTGATCTGCGCGGGTATCGTCGTGACCTACAAGCTGGCGGGCCTCTTCGGCATCGCGATCGCGGTGTCGACGATGCTTTCGCTGGCCGGCATGATCGTGGCGCTCGATGCGTTCGGTCCGGTGACGGACAACGCGGGCGGTATCGCAGAAATGGCTGGCCTCGAAGGTGACGTCCGCAAGACGACGGACGCGCTCGACGCGGTTGGCAACACCACGAAGGCGGTGACCAAGGGCTATGCCATCGGTTCGGCCGGTCTTGGCGCGCTGGTGCTGTTTGCGGCGTATACGGAGGATCTGAAGTACTTCATCGCCAACAGCGATGTGTACCATTATTTCTCCGGCCTCCAGGTGCCCGCGTTCTCGCTTGCCGATCCGTGGGTGGTCGTCGGACTTCTGTTCGGCGGTCTTCTGCCGTTCCTGTTCGGCGGTATCGCCATGACGGCCGTCGGCCGCGCCGCGAGCGCGGTGGTGGAAGAAGTCCGCCGCCAGTTCAGGGAGATGCCCGGCATCATGACGGGTACGCAGAAGCCGGACTATGGCCGCGCGGTCGACATGCTCACCAAGGCCGCGATCCGTGAGATGGTCATTCCGTCTCTGCTGCCGGTGCTGTCGCCGATCGTCCTGTTCGTCATCGTCCTGTTCGTCGACAGCAAGATCGAGGCGTTCAACGCGCTGGGCGCAATGCTTCTCGGCGTGATCGTGACCGGCCTCTATGTCGCGATCTCGATGACGTCCGGCGGTGGTGCGTGGGACAACGCGAAGAAGTACATCGAAGACGGCCACTTCGGCGGCAAAGGCTCCGACGCCCACAAGGCGGCGGTGACCGGCGACACCGTCGGCGATCCCTACAAGGACACCGCCGGTCCGGCCGTAAACCCGATGATCAAGATCACGAACATCGTGGCGCTGCTGCTGCTCGCAACGCTGGCGCACGCGTTCTGATCGCTGCGTTCAAACGAAATGAAAAAGGCGCGATGGGCAACCATCGCGCCTTTTGTTTGCGTTACGGATGTTGCGTCACGGGCCGCCCCCGCCGCCTGGAATGCCGCCGCCGCCGGGGCTGCCGGGATTGACGTTGCCGGTGCTCTGGATCGGCACGCCCGGCGTTGCGTTGAAGAGCTGCTGCAGAAAGGTGAGTTCGCGGCCGCGCGCCGGCGTCTGGCGCGATTCGAACGCCACGACATGGCCGTCCTGGAGCGTAAAATGCCTGAGGTCGCTGACCTTGCCGTCCTTGTCGAAATAGACCGCGAGGATCGCGCGCGATTGGACCGTCGGTTGGAAGAAGGCGATTTGCTTTTCGATGCTGGAGATATAGTACCACGCGTCCGGGGCGCCGAACGTCGCCACCGTCGAGGGATAGCCCAGGCGTTGCTGGATGGTGGTCTTGGTGTCGGTGGTCGTATCGATCCCGGCTTCGTTGTCGAGGTCCTGGAGATAGCCGCGCTGGCTGACGACCGGGGTGCAGCCCATGAGCACGGTGGCGGCAAGGAGAAGAACGGTTCGCTTCATGTTTTTCGTGATCCCAAACCCGGCGCAATCCATTCCGGCCAGACGTGCTAGCCTTCGCCGCAGCCCGTTGCAAGCCATTCGGGCAAAAGGACTTTCGTCATGTTGAAGATGCTGGGCAAGTCGAAAAACCGCGCCGCGCAGGTCCAAACCCTGCACAGCGCGCTAGTTAATCGCGCCCGCGAACCCGTCTTCTTTACCCGATTTAATGTGGCCGACACGCTCGACGGGCGTTTCGACCTCCTTGTCCTGCACGCATTCCTTCTTTTGGAGCGGTTACGGGACGCCGGGCAGGGCGATCTGGCGCAGGGTCTGATCGACACGATTTTCCTGGGTTTCGACGAGGGTCTGCGCGATCTGGGAACCGGGGATATGGGCATGGGGCGGCGCATAAAGGCGATTGCCGACGCTTTCTACGGCCGGATGCAGGCCTATGGCGCGAGCAGCGATGTGACTGCAATGTCCGACGCGCTCAGACGCAACCTCTACCGCGGCGCCGAGGGCCGCGAGGCGCAATCGCGAGCGCTGGCGCAGTATGTCTTCGCCGCGCGCGACCATCTTGCGCGCGCAGATCTCGGGGCCGGCGTGGTGGATTTCGGTCCGCTGCCGGAACCAGAATCATGAGCGATTTCCCAATCAGCCATCCCTATGAGCTCGGACGTCTCTCCGCGGCGGGCGATGAAGTCGTGCTGGCGCCCACGGAAGAAGAGCGGCAGCGCATCGCGGAATGGTCAGATGTGGACCGGGTGGATTCGTTCACGGCCAGGATCGACCTGCGCAAAATCACGCCGACCCGGTACGCGTTCGACGTCGATCTCGTCGCCGATATCGTGCAGAGCTGCGTGGTCACGCTCGAGCCGGTTCGGACCCACCTTGAGCGCAAATTCAGCCGCGATCTCCTGCTCACCCAAGCGCCGCAGCACGTCGCGAAGGAAATCGATGTCGTCCCCGTCGGCGAGGACGGCCAGGAGGAGATTACAAACCTGCGCTACGATCTTGCCGGGCCCGTGCTGGAGGAACTCGCGCTGGCCATCGACCCCTATCCCCGCGCACCTGGGGTGGCGTTCGAGCCGCCGCCGGACCCCGACAAGGCCGAGTCGCATCCTTTTGCCGCGCTGGAGCGCCTGAAATCCGCTGAAAAGCCGCAGAAAAGCTGACTTCTTTCAGCTTGAATCCGGCGACAGTTTCCTGTTCACTCCGCGCCTTGTTTTGCCCGCCCCGACGGAAGGCTTAAGCGCGCTCCGCGCTGACGGTCGATTCGTCTGTCGGGCGCTTTAAGGAGTTTCCGCCATGGCGGTCCCAAAACGAAAAACCTCGCCGTCGAGGCGGAATATGCGCCGTTCGCACCACCGCCTGGCACCGGCCGCTTATACGGAATGCCCGAGTTGCGGCGAACAGAAGCGCCCGCATCACGTCTGCGGCTCCTGCGGCCAATACAAGGACCGCGAAGTGACCAAGGCCAAAGCCTGAGCGTCGTGCCATAATCAGCGGCCGGTCTTAAAGGCAAGGCGACGTGGCCCGCGAACTGACAGTCTCGATCGATGCAATGGGGGGTGATTCCGGCCCGGGCATTGTCGTGGCCGCACTGGCGCGTTCGGTCCTTCGTCATCCCGCGGTCCGTTTCATCCTGCATGGCGATGAAACTGCGCTCAAAGCCTTGCTCGCGAAGCGCGCCAAGCTTTCGGAGCGGATCACCATCCGTCACGCCGCCGAACGCGTCCGCATGGAGGAGAAGCCCAGCATCGCGCTCCGCCGTGGCCGCAACACCAGCATGTGGGGCGCCATCGAATCCGTGAAGAACAAGGAAGCCGAGGTCGCGATCTCTGCGGGCAATACCGGCGCTCTGATGGCGATGGCGATGTTCCAGCTTGGCGTGCTCGAAGGGATTTCGCGTCCTGCCATTGCCGCGCTGTGGCCGACCCTGCGTGGACAGAGCGTTGTGCTGGATGTGGGCGCGAACATTTCGTGCGATGCCGAGCAGCTGGTCGATTTCGCGGTGATGGGCGAAGCGTTTGCCCGCGCCGTTCTTGGACTCGAACGCCCGACCGTCGGCCTTCTCAATGTCGGTTCCGAAGATGTCAAAGGGCATGACGCGGTGAAGGGCGCAGCCCATATCCTGCGCAATGCATCGCTACCGATGGAATTCTCCGGCTTCGTCGAAGGCGGCGACATTGCCGAAGGTACGGTGGATGTCGTCGTCACCGATGGCTTCACCGGCAACATCGCACTCAAGACAGCGGAAGGCACTGCCAAGCTGGTGGTGACGTTCTTGCGCGCTGCACTCACCCGTTCGCTTCTCGGCAAGATCGGCGCGTTCTTCGCAGCGGGTTCGCTGAAGGCTCTTCGCCGCAAGCTCGATCCGCGCGCTTCGAATGGCGGTATATTTCTGGGGCTTAACGGCGTCGTGGTGAAAAGCCATGGCGGCACCGACGCGCTGGGCTTCGCGAGCGCGCTCGATATGGCCATCGACATGGCCAAAGCAGGCATCATCGCAAAGATCGTGGCGGACAGGGCCAACATGGCGCCCGCGCAGGCCGAGGCGGCCGCCTCGTGATCCGCTCCCGCGTCATAGGCTGTGGTGTGTATCTGCCCGACAACGTCGTCACCAACGACGAGTTGGCGAAGCGCGTCGATACCAGCGACGAGTGGATTCGCGAGCGTACCGGTATCCGCGAACGCCGCATCGCGGTCGAGGGCGAGAATACCTCTCATCTTGCCGTGGAAGCAGCGCGGGCAGCACTCAAGGATGCCGCCATCGATGCCGGCGAGATCGATCTCATCATCGTGGCGACGACAACGCCGGACGAAACCTTCCCCGCGACCGCCACCGTCGTCCAGTCGCGGCTCGGTATATCTCGTGGCGCGGCATTCGACGTGCAGGCCGTGTGCTCCGGCTTCATCTACGGCCTCGCGGTCGCCGACAATTTCATCAAGGCCGGCCAGGCCGAGACGGTCCTTTTGATCGGCGCAGAGACCATGTCGCGCCTGATGGACTGGACGGACCGCACCACCTGCGTCCTGTTTGGCGATGGCGCCGGCGCGTTCGTGCTCCAGGCGCATGAAGGCGAGGGTACCAGCGCCGACCGGGGCGTCCTGAACACGATGCTTTATTCCGACGGCAGGCTGCATGATCTGCTTTATGTCGACGGCGGACCGTCCTCTACCCGCACGACCGGCTATCTCCGGATGAAGGGCAAGGAAGTCTTCCGGCACGCGGTGGCCAACCTGTCCTCCGCGATCCTGGATTCCGCAGCCAAGGCCGGCGTGAGTGTCGATGATATCAACTGGTTCGTCCCCCACCAGGCCAACCAGCGCATTCTGGACGCCACCGCCAAGAAGCTCGGCGTCGCGCCGGAGCGGATGGTTTCGACCGTCGCGGTCCATGGCAACACGTCTTCGGCATCGGTGCCGCTCGCCCTGATGAGCGCCGTACAGGATGGCCGGATCAAGCGGGGGGACCTCCTGCTGCTCGAGGCCATGGGCGGGGGCTTTACCTGGGGCGCCGCCCTGGTCCGCTGGTAGGGACCTTTTAAGCTCAGCCCCTATCCCTTTGACGTTGCGGAGCTTTCTCTTTTCGCCTAACTTCGAATCGGAGAAGGGGAGTCGCCCGTCAACATGTCCGCTCAAACGCTTACCCGCGCGGATCTGACCGAAGCCGTGTTTCAGGCCGTCGGCCTGTCGCGCAATGAATCCGCGCAGATGGTGGAAGATATTCTGGAGGAACTCTGTTCGGCGCTGTCGCGCGGTGAAACGGTGAAGCTCTCTTCGTTCGGCACGTTTGCAGTACGACAGAAATCGCAGCGGATGGGCCGCAATCCCAAGACCGGTGACGAAGTTCCGATCGCACCGCGCCGTGTTCTCGTGTTCCGGCCAAGTCACGTGCTCAAGGCGGTGATCAACGGCCAGACACCTGTGCCTGAGGCCGAAAACTGATGGCAGTGCTCGCGGCCTTTCGCGAAAAGTCGCCTGAAGCATTCCGCACGATCAGCGAAGTCGCCACTGAACTCGATATGCCGCAGCATGTGCTGCGTTTCTGGGAAAGCCGCTTCGCACAGGTAAAGCCGGTCAAGCGCGCCGGTGGACGGCGCTATTATCGCCCCGAAGATGTCGATCTGCTGCGCGGAATCCGCACGCTGCTCTATCGCGAGGGATTCACGATCAAGGGGGCGCAGAAAGTCCTTCGTGAAAAAGGGCTGCGCCATGTCGCCGAACTTGGACGCATGGCGGCCGGATCGCCGCCCGCTCCTGTGCCTGCAGAGGCTGTCGTGGAGATGCCGCGCCCGCGTGCAACGCTCACGGTGGTCGAAACTGTGGCGGAGGAAGAGCGCGATCTCGCCGCGTCTCTCGCACATCAGGAACGCGTGAAGCTCGAAATCCTGTTTGCGGAGCTGGTGCAGTTGAAGGCCAGGCTGCGCGCAGCAAGAGCGCCACACGCAGCCTGAACGATCGCTAACCGGGGCACTGGCCCATTTCGGACGGCGAGACCTTCAGCAATTCGACATCGAAGATCAGCGTTGCGCCGCCGGCGATCGGTCCGCCGGGCGTTCCGGTCTTGCCATAAGCAAGGCCCGACGGGATCGTCAATTCCCATTCGTCGCCGACATGCATCATCTGCAAAGCTTCCGTCCAACCGGCGATGACGCCATGCACCGGGAAGGTGATGGGCTCCTTCGGCTTGGACTGATCAAACACCTTTCCGTCGATAAAGGTGCCCTTGTAGTTGACGGTTGCGCAGTCGCGCCCGGTTGGCTGTGCGCCCTTGCCGGTCTTGATCACCTTGTACTGGATGCCCGGCACGACGACGACGCCTGGCTTTTTCGCGTTCGTGGTGAGGTAGTCAACCTGCGGATCGCCGGCGAGGGCGGCTCCCCCCGCGGTGCAAAGAAGGGTCGTCGTTAAGACAGCCAAGGTGGTCAGACGCATGGGATGCTCCGGATTTTCGATGGGAACGATAGGGACGGTTTGTGACATCTACCCGATATCCGCCGGCGAATACAGCATGGGGAATATTCGGGGGTCCGGGGGCGTCCTAGAGACGCACATCCAGGGGAACAATCGCGATGCGCCGTCTTTATTGCGCGATGCATTTGGTGCTTGCACTTATGTTTTCCACAGTGGCGTCGGCACAAGCCATCGACTGGCCTGAGTTCCGCTTTGACGACAAGCACTCCGGCGTCAATCCGTCGGAACACACAATCAATAGCCGGAATGCCCCGACGCTCAGTCTCTCCTGGCAGGCACAGCTTGGTGCGTTGGTCGATTACTCGTCGCCCGTGGTGGCCGGCGGCGTGGTCTATATCGGGAGCACGGACGGAACGCTGTGGGCCTATCCGGCAGACGGGTGCGGGCAATCCTTCTGCGATACGCCGTTGTGGCAATCGACGAACCTCGCGCAGATCATGGACTCTCCAACCGTCGCCAACGGAATTGTCTATATCGGATCGCAGACCGATCAGGACAACAATGATGGGCTGCTGAGCGCGTTCTCCGCGTCAGGCTGCGGGAAGACGGTTTGCGCGCCGCTCTGGCAAGGACTGGCGGGCGACCAATCGATTCTGGAATCGTCGCCGGCGGTCGCAGATGGTATCGTCTATGTCGGTGCGTTCGACGGCAGACTCTATGCGTTCAACGCCGACGGCTGCGGCAAAGCGAAGTGCAAGCCGCTGTGGACGGGACAGACCGGCGCTTCGATCGAATCCACGCCGACGGTCTACAAAGGCCATGTCTATATCGGTTCCGACGACGGCAACCTCTACGTTTTCAAAGCGAAGGGGTGTGGGAAAAAAACGTGTAATGCCGAATGGACCGGCGCGATCGGCAGCGCGGTCTTTCAATCGACACCGGCCATCGTGAAGGGCATGGTCTATATCGCGGGCCAGCACGCGCTGATGGCATTCGATGCCAAAGGGTGTGGCGCGAAAGTTTGTTCGCCGCTCTGGCAGGCCTCCGACGAAAACGAGTTCTTCAACGGCTCGCCGACGGTGCATGGCGGATACGTCTACATTCCCTGGGCGACGGGTTTGGCAGCTTATTCTGCAGACGGCTGCGGTGGACAAGGAACATGCCCGAGACTTTGGGCGTTGGAGGGTGATGGATTCCAAGCTGCGGTCGTTTCCGCGCCGACCATCGCCAACGGCGTGATCTATGCCGGACGCAACACCGCCGAAGTGCTGGCGTGGCGCGAAGGACCGTGCGGGAACGCCGTCTGTCACAATATCTGGAGCGGGATGACCAACGACGAGATCGTCAGTTCTTCACCGACCGTGGTCAACGGCAAGCTCTATATCGGCAGCAACGACAAGTTCAATCCGGAAAACATCTCCGGACGCATCTACGTCTGGACGCTCCCGCAGTGACGCTTCTTTAGACGGAGAAGCTCGTCCCGCAGCCGCAGGATGAGGTGGCGTTGGGATTGTTGATCTTGAACGCCTGGCCGATCATGTCGTCGACAAAGTCGATCTCGGCGCCGTTCAGAAAATCAAGCGATACCGGGTCGATCAACACCGTCGCGCCGTCGCGCTCGACAACGAGATCGTCATCCATACGAACGTCGTCGATGGCGAAATTGTACTGAAAGCCTGAACAGCCGCCGCCCGTTACTGCCACGCGCAGCATGGAAGGCGCAGGTTCGTTCTTCAGGATTTCCGCGATGCGCTTCGCCGCACGCGCGGAAACGGCCACGGGCAGGGTGGTTTCGGTTTCCATGGGCCAAATGTAGTCATCCCCGCCGCCAATTCCAAATATCCCGGCCAAGACGATAGAATGGCCGCCATGCCGCCAGATTCGGATCGCCCGCCGGGGCGTTTGATCGGCCTTCTGTATGCGCCGCCAACATCGCGCGCGCGTTACGCGGTCCTGCCCGAAAACAGCCTAGGCCGGTTCCATGGTGGACCGGAGAGTGCCACGCGCACCTGCTATCAGCGCGACCGCGACCGCATCATCCATGCCACCGCCTTCCGCCGCCTCAAGCACAAGACCCAGGTCTTCGTGCAGCACGAAGGAGATTACTACCGCACAAGGCTGACCCATTCGCTCGAAGTGGCGCAGATCGCGCGCTCGCTCGCCCGGGTGCTGGCGCTGGATGAGGACCTCGCCGAAGGTGTGGCGCTGGCACACGATCTCGGCCACACGCCGTTCGGGCATGCCGGTGAGGAGGCCCTGAGCGCGGCGACTTCTTCCATTGGCGGTTTTGATCACAACGCGCACGCGCTTCGCCTGGTTACGAAGCTGGAACATCGCTATGCCGAATTCGATGGGCTGAACCTGACCTGGGAAACGCTCGAGGGCATGGTCAAGCACAATGGCCCCGTCAAACCGCCGCTGCCGGCCCCGATCGCGAGTTTCGACAGGCGCTGGCCTTTGCGGCTCGACAGCTGGCCGAGCCTGGAGGCGCAGATTGCTGCGCTGGCAGACGATATCGCCTACATCAATCACGATATCGACGACGGTCTGCGCGCCGAACTCTTCTCGGTGACGGACCTCGCAAATGCACCGCTTGCCGGGCCGCATGCGCGCGCCGTCATCGACCGCTTCGGTGATCTGGAGCTCAGCCGTTTCATTGGAGAACTGGTCCGTACACTGATGAGCGTCATGGTCGACGACCTTCTCACCGAGATCCGGCAGCGGATCGCGCGGGCGAGCCCCGCCACCGCCGACGATGCACGTGACCATCAGGGCGCGCTGGCGGGATTTTCTCCCGGGATGGAAGGCGAGGTCAGAGCGCTGAAAGCCTTCCTGTTCGAGCGGATGTACCGCCACCCGCGCGTGATGGGCACGATGGGACACGCAAAGACGGTGGTCTTGGAACTTTTCGAGGCTTTGAGCCGCGATCCGTCGCTGTTGCCGCCAGACTGGTCCCGGAATTGCGGCCAGGCCGGCGACGCCGCTACCGGGGGCGTCGTGCGCGACTATATCGCAGGCATGACCGACCGCTTCGCGCTGTCGGAGTATGCCAGGATATTCCACAGGGAAATCGATCTCTCCGCGCCATGATTCGGGCGCGCGGCGGTGCTACATTGCGCAGCTGGAAGATTCGGTTGGATCGAGCGGAGCGGGCCTATGGCCAATACGGGGCGCAGTACCTATGAACCGCCTGACGACATTCACGTGTTCGATGGCGCGGAAGACGACGACGATGTGGAGGGCTCGCGGCTCCCGCTTCTGATCGTCATCGCGCTGTTCGTGCTCGCGGCATTCGCGGGCGTGGTCTATCTCGCCTACACGCAAGGTGTTGCGCGTGGCCGTTCCGATGTACCGCGCATCATTGCGGCCCAGCCCGGCCCGGCGAAGGTTGCGGCCAAAGACGCCGACAGCAACGCGCCCTCGTTCAAGGGGCTCAAAATCTATCAGCAGCCCGCGCCTTCCGACGAAGCTGCCGATCGTCAGGTCACGCCACCGCCGCCCGCGCCGGATCAGGCGCAGGCAGTGGAACCGGAGACGACACCGATTACGTCGAAGGCCGAAACTCCGGCCAAGATGGAAGCCGCGCCAGTCAAAAAGGAAGCTGCGCCAGCCAAGACAGAAGCAACGCTGCCCAAGACGGAAACGGTGGCCGCAAAGGAGCCGCCACTCTCCGTTGCGAAGTCGCTTGTGCCGCCTGCAGCGGAGCCTGCGGCGTCACCGGCTACGAAGCCTGCGCCTCCGCCCGCGCCAGAGAAGGTGGCCACTGCTGAGCCAGCACCGGTACCTGTCAAAGCACCGGCCGCGACTGGCGCTTATGTCCTTCAGATCGGTGCCTACAAATCGGAAGCAGATGCCGCTGCCGCCTGGCGGACTTATCATGGCAAGCACGCGAGCCTGCTCGGCGGCTATTCGCAGGATGTCAAGAAAGTCGATCTTGGCGCGAAGGGAACGTGGTACCGGCTGCGTGTCGGGTCGTTCGCGGACAAGGATGCGGCGAAAGCCCTGTGCACAAAACTGACAGCCGATGGTGGGGCCTGCTTCCCGGCGAAATAATGCACGGGACTTAGGGGACAGATGCGGTCACGGGCGATCTACGGGTGCGAGGGCTTGAGCCTTGGCGCGGAGGAGCGGGATTTTTTCCGTGCCGTGCAGCCGTGGGGATTTATCGTTTTTGGACGCAACATTGCCGATCCCGAACAGCTACGTGCACTGGTGCAGAGCCTGCGGGAAACGGTGGATGACGAGACGGCGCCCGTGCTGATCGATCAGGAAGGTGGACGCGTCGCACGGCTCAAGCCGCCGCATTGGAAAGAACGTCCCGCGGCTAGTCGCTTCGGCGCTCTCTACACATCGGACCACGAAGCCGCCCGCGAAGCGGTTTATCTCAATGCCCGGCTGATCGCCCACGATCTCTGTAAATTGGGCATCAATGTCGATTGCCTGCCGGTTCTCGATGTCCCGGTGGAGGGTGCCGACTCGATCATCGGCGACCGCGCCTTTGCGCGCGATCCGGCGACGATCGTCGATCTTGGCCGTGCCGCGATCGAGGGTCTGATCGAAGGTGGTGTTCTGCCGGTGATGAAACATATTCCCGGTCACGGCCGCGCCACGGCCGACAGCCATTTGGCGCTCCCCCGCGTCACAACCGGTCCCGAGGAATTGAGTGCCACGGACTTCGTGACGTTTCGCAGCCTGAATCATTGCCCGATGGCCATGACGGCCCATGTCGTCTATGACGCCGTCGATCCGCAGCGGCCCGCGACCACGAGCCCAAAGGTGATTCGCGATGTGATTCGCGGCCAAATGTCGTTCGATGGATTGTTGATGTCCGACGACGTCTCGATGAACGCGCTTTCCGGGCCGCTTTCCGTGCGAACAAAAGCAGCGCTGTTCGCAGGCTGCGATGTTGTGCTTCACTGCAACGGCAAGCTTGAGGAAATGCGTGAGGTGGCCGAAGAAGCCAAATCACTCGAGGGCGCCGCGCTGAAGCGCACGCAGGCCGCGCTCGCGCAATTGCGCCCGCCTGCGCCATTCGACGCACCGGCTGCGAACGCGCGCGTGGACGCGCTTTTGGATAGAACGGCATGAACGAGATCGCGGAACCCTTTGACTCGTTCGAAGCCGTCGTGGCTGTGGATGACGCGCTCGTCGTAACCGTTGACGGATTCGAGGGCCCGCTCGATCTTTTGCTGGCGCTGGCGCGGAGCCAGAAAGTCGATATAGCCAAAATCTCGATACTGAAACTCGCCGACCAGTATCTCGAATTCATCGAATCCGCACGCGGGCGCAATCTGGAACTTGCTGCCGACTATCTGGTGATGGCGGCGTGGCTCGCGTACCTGAAATCCAAGATGATCCTGCCGCAACCGCCGGGCGTCGACGGCGAACCGACGGCGGACGAGATGGCGTCGCGGCTGCGCTGGCGGCTGCAGAGGCTGGAGGTCATGCGTCAGGCAGCAACCCGTCTTATGGGCCGTGAACGGCTCGACCGCGACGTGTTCGGCCGCGGCATGCCCGAGCCGGTGAATGTGGTGAAGCTGCGCACCCAAACCGATACGCTTTACGACCTTCTCACCGCGTATGCGACCGAGCGCGTGCGCAAGCTTGGGGGCAAGGCCTATAAGCCGCCGCCGATCCCGGTGCTCCTGATCGAGGAGGCGCGCGAACGCCTGGAGCGGATGCTCGGCCGCATCTCGGACTGGAGCGCTCTTTCGCGGCTTCTGCCGTTCGAATGGTCAGGAGGGGAGAGGCGCCGGTCGGCGCTGGCGAGCACCTTGCTCGCCTGCCTGGAGCTGGCCCGAGACGGCAAGGTCGAGATACGCCAGCTAAGACCGTTCGACGAGATCTACGTCAAGGACCGTCACCAAGCCCAAGAGGCTCTAGCATGAGAAACGTCGCCCGCCTGATCGAGAGAATTGAAGACGAAATGACACCGGACGAAACAAGTGGGGAGAACAGGGCGGTCAATGCGGAGCATCTCCGCATGGTGGAGGCACTGCTGTTCGCGGCGTCAGAGCCGCTGGATGAGAAGGCGCTGGCAACATCGCTGCCGGAGGGTGCCGACGTTCCCGGGCTCCTGGAGGAGCTTCAACACCATTATGAGAAGCGCGGCGTAACCCTGTTGAAAGTCGCGGACAAATGGCAGTTCCGCACCGCCAGCGATCTCGCTTTCCTGCTGCGCAAGGAGAAGCCGGAACAGAAGCGGCTGTCGCGCGCCGCGCTCGAAACGCTGGCCATCGTCGCCTATCACCAGCCCGTCACGCGCGCTGAGATCGAGGACATCCGCGGTGTGGCGCTGTCCAAGGGAACCATCGACATCCTGATGGAGATCGGCTGGGTGAAAATCCGTGGCCGCAAGCGCACGCCCGGCCGCCCCGTCACCTATGGCACGACGGATTCCTTCCTCGTCCAGTTCGGGCTCGAGAGTGTCGGTCATCTGCCCGGCGCCGACGAGCTGAAGGCTGCCGGCTTCCTGGAAGCTCTGCCGCCATCGGGCATGGACATGCCATCGCCGTCCGACGAACTCGGTCCCGACGAAGACCCCTATATTGAGGGCGAGGACGAACTGGCAACCGGCGGCGGCGAAGCCGATCTGCCTTAGGCGGACTCGAAAGCTTTCTTCATCGCCTCGACGCCGAGGTCCATCTGGGTGCTGATGTAGGGTGCGATCTCATCCGGCAGGACATCCGTGATCCATACAAAGCGGCACTCGTCGCCGCCCAGCGCGAAAATCTGTGCCGACGCGTTGTGGTGTGTCAGCCGCTCGCTGCGGATCGTGTAGGCGAGGCGGTGATCGTCTTCGTCGATTGTAACGAGGGTCTCTCGCGCAACTGAGCCGTTCGCGAAGGTGACGACGCGGGTGTCGCCGTCCATCTTGGTATCGATCACGAAGCCAGGCGCCAGCCGTTCATGCACCGCGGGGAAATCGCGAAGCGCGTCCCATACCTGCTCGGCATTGCGATGGAGAGAAAATTCCTTGCGGATCGTTGCCATGGTAGCCGTCCCTTGATTTTCGGAAAAGACGCTAGCGCGGCGATTGTTGCAACGCTGGCCGTTTTCGGACCCGATCACTTTTGCGATCAGACGAGCGCTCGCAGATCGGCGCGGAGATGATCGGCGCCGGCGACGCGCTTCTCGATTGCGCCATGGGTCTCGCGCCAGATGGGCAAGGCCTCTTCCAGAAGGCGGTGTCCCGCTTTGGTGAGATTTACCAACCGATTCCGCTTGTCGTTCTTGTCCGGAACAATCTTCACGAGCTTGCGCCGTTCCAACGGTTTGAGATTGGCGGTCAGCGTCGTGCGGTCCATTGCGAGCACATTCGCGACCATCCCGATACTTGGCGGCTCAGGCCGGTTCAACGACGCCAGCAGTGAGAATTGACCGCTTGTCAGCCCGACCGGTCGCAACGCGTCGTCGAACCGCCGGGCCAGCACGCGCGCGGCGCGCTGCACATGGAGGCACAGGCAGTTGTCGCGAATGTGATGTGTGACGTCGCTGGAAAACGTCTCGCGTTTTGACATGAGTCGATTATGTTGATATCAACGGAACTGTCAAATTCGAGAACCGGAGAGGCGCATGCGCGTGATGTCGTTTTACAAGCCCGCGAACCCACCGAGCGGCCCGCCGAGTGTCGAACACATGGAGACCATGGGCCGGTTCGCAACCGAGATGACGAAGAAGGGGCATCTGATCGCAGCTGGTGGATTTCTTTCCGCCGCTCCTATTTCGGCAAGCCTCGAGAATGACCGGTTCGGTGTGCATGAGAACGCACGCACCATCGTGCCGGAGGGCTTTCACGGCTTTGGCATCATCCAGGCTGGCTCCAACGAAGAATTGATGGAAATCGTAAAACGGTTTCTTCGGGTGGCCGGCGACGGCGAATGCCTGTTGCATCCCCTGATGGAAGGGCCGCCGCAACCGCAATAGGGGAGAGGTATGTCGGCAAGCTGGCGGCTTTGGATCGGCTGGGGGTTGAGCGGCCTCGTGATGCTGTTTCTGATCATGGACGGGGTCATGAAGCTCGCAGGACCTTCTGTCGTGGTCCAGGCGCAGGAGAAGCTCGGCTATCCTGGTAGCGTGACCTTCGGACTGGGCGTTCTTCTGCTCGTGTGCACTGCGCTGTACGCGATCCCGAAAACCTCTGTGTTCGGGGCGATCCTGCTGACGGGATATCTCGGCGGTGCAATCGCAAGCCAACTCCGCATCGGTGAGCCGTGGTTCAGCCACATCCTCTTTGGCGTCTATCTCGGGCTTTTTGTGTGGGGCGGGCTTTATCTTCGGAACGATCGGCTGCGTGCGATCTTTCCGATCAGACAGTAGGAGGACGACATGACCGACCACAAAATCGCTTCAGAAGCCGAATGGGTCGAGGCGCGCAGGAAACTCCTGGCGCGCGAAAAGGAACTGACCGATCTGCAGGAGAAGGTCGCCGAGGAGCGGCGCGCACTTCCCTGGGTGAAGGTCACAAAGGAATATGTGTTCAACACGCCGCAAGGAAAGAAGACGCTGTCGCAACTCTTCGACGGCCGCAGCCAGCTTATCGTCTATCACTTCATGTATGGGCCGGACTGGAAAGAGGGCTGCGTCGGCTGTTCCTTCCTCGCCGACCATATCGATGGCGCGAACCAGCATCTGATGCACCATGACGTGACTTGGATGGCGGTCTCCCGTGCGCCGCTGGAAAAATTGCTCGCGTACGAAAAGCGCATGGGCTGGAAATTCCCGTGGGCGTCGTCGGAAGGAAGCGATTTCAATTGCGACTTCCACGTCTCCTTCACCAAGGATCAGATCGCAAAGGGCAATGCGACCTACAATTTCGAGCCTTACACGGGCGATATGGAAGACCTTCATGGGACGAGTGTCTTCATCAAGGACAAGGACGGCACCGTCTATCACACCTATTCCGCTTATGCCCGCGGCGACGAGCGCAGCCTCGGTACGTATATGTGGCTAGACATCACGCCGAACGGCCGCAACGAAGGCGAGGGCGGCAACCTCACCAACTGGGTGAAGCGTCACGATCAATACGAAGCCGCCCAAGCGGCGGAGTAACAAGTCATGAAACGGATCACGCCCTGTCTCTGGTTCGATGGCAATGCCGAGGAGGCTGCCAACCTTTATGTCTCAATCTTCAAGAACGCGAAGATCACGGATATTTCGCGCTACGGCGATGCCGGTCCTCTGCCCAAAGGCACCGTGCTGACGGTTGCCTTCGAACTCGACGGACAGCCATTCACGGCGCTCAACGGCGGACCGATGTACAAATTCACGGAAGCGGTCTCATTCCAGATCTATTGCGACACGCAGGAAGAGGTCGATCACTACTGGGACAATCTGGTCGCCGGCGGTACGGAACAGCCCTGCGGCTGGCTCAAGGACAAATTCGGCGTCTCATGGCAAGTCGTGCCGAACCGCCTTATCGAGTTGATCCAAAGCCCTGACCCGGCAAAGTCCAAGCGGGTGATGGAAGCGATGTTCAAGATGAAGAAGATCGACATCGCCACGATCGAAGCGGCTGCGCGGGCCTGATAGGCATGTCCAGATTGCGCGTGGCGAGTTTCTCGATTTCGATCGACGGCTTCGGTGCCGGTCCGGACCAGAGCCTCGACCATCCGCTGGGCATTGGTGGCGAAGCGCTGCATGGCTGGGCGTTCGAAACACGAACCTTCAGGCAGATGTTTGGCGAGAAGGGCGGTTCGACGGATGAGGGCGACCAGTTCGCACGCCGTGGCTTCGAGAACATCGGCGCTTGGATTCTGGGCCGGAACATGTTCGGCCCCGTTCGCGGTCCATGGCCCGATGACAGTTGGAAGGGGTGGTGGGGAGAGACGCCGCCCTATCATACGCCGGTCTTCGTGCTCACCCACTATCCACGCGCACCGCTCGGGATGGACGGCGGGACAACGTTTTACTTTGTGACAAATGGAATTCATTCCGCGCTCGAGCAGGCGAAGGACGCCGCCGGGAAGCAGGATGTCCGCGTTGGCGGCGGCGTTGCCACGATCCGCGAATATCTGCGGGCCGGTGCGATCGATGAAATGCATCTGGCGATCTCGCCGGTCGTGATGGGATCGGGCGAAAACCTGTTTGCGGATCTCGATTTGATGAAGCTCGGCTTTCGCTGCACCGAACATGTCCCGACTGCGAGCGCAACGCATGTGGTCCTGACCAGGGAGATCTGATGTCGAATCGCGGTAACTGACATCCTGTTTCCCGCTACCCATATTGGTCCGATATAGGCGGGGCTTGATCAATCGGGCGCGCAAGCAACGCCGTCACAAACCAACTTGCGCGGTGCTCGGTCATCGCCGTTCCGAATTCAGCACATTGTGTTTCGCGGTTAGGCAAATCTTCGCACTTGCGAGATGCATGACCTGTGTCGCGGCGGCAACAAACCCATCCCACTATGCTTCGGCACGCCCGAAGAGCGGCAACAGCCGTAGGCCTTTCGCGCCAGCCCTGATAATTTGTTTGTGGTGCTAACTATGAACCGCGAATCGCGCGGTCATCGGGGCAATAAAGCATCGCTGCGGGGAGGTTCTGTCATGGCTTCGATTTCCAGTAAGTACCGTTCTATTCTGCTTCGTTCTGCGGTTCCCGGACTGATCCTGAGTTTCATGGCGGCCAACGTCGCGCAGGCGCAGATCGAAACCGTCGTCGTGACGGCCGAGAAGCGCACCGAGAACGTTCAGAATGTGCCGATCGCCATCACGGCGTTTACGGGCACCATGCTCCAGGACAAGAACATCACCGATCTGCACGGGCTGAGCAATCTGACGCCGAACGTCAACCTCGATGGCGGCGCGCCATTCTCCGGTGACTCGTCGGTGCTGTCGGCCTCGATCCGCGGTATCGGCCAGGACGATTTCGCCTTCAACCTCGATCCCGGCGTTGGCGTCTACGTCGATGGCATCTACTACGCGCGCACAATTGGATCGAACGTCAACTTGCTTGACGTCTCGCGCATCGAAATCCTGAAGGGTCCGCAGGGCACGCTGTTCGGCCGGAACACGATCGGCGGCGCCATCAGCGTCGTGACACGCGATCCCGGCGAGACGCCGATGGTCGAGGTGGAAGGGACGACCGGCTCGTTCAACCGCCGCGACATCAACGTGACGGCCGACTTTCCGCTCGCCTCGAACTTGCTCTCGTCGCTCACGGTCCAATCGGTTCAGCGCGACGGCTATCAGAAGGTGATCCCGTATAACAACGTCAACAATTACACCTTCGACCCCATTTCACCGGACACGGCCGGCGTAAGAGAAGGCGGGGGCGTCGACACCCATGACAGTTTCGGCGGCCAAAACAAGCAATCGGTTCGCGGCAAGCTGCTTTATACGCCGCGTCAGGACCTCACCCTGACGCTGACCGCCGACTGGACACACCAGGACCAGAGTGCAACGCCGAATACGGTGCTGCAGACCTTCCCGAACACGCCGGGCTCCGCGGGCAGTATTGCCGAACTCTATACGCTCTGCCTCGCAGGCATTCCGATCGGCCAGTTGTGCAACCTGCACCGCGCCGACGGCTGGAACAGCAAGACCAACTCCCCGGCGGGCCCTGGCCTTCCGTCGCTGTTCGATTCACCGAACCTCGTGCCGATCTCACCTGAGACTACGCAGACAGGCAACATCGACACGACCTATGCGAACGGCCCCAACTACGCCAAATTTGATACTGAAGGCGTCGGCTTGACGGCCGCATGGGTCCTCAACGACAACATGACCCTGAAGTCGATCACCGGGTACCGCCACATCACCTGGAGCATCGGCATCGATCTCGATGGCTCCGCCGATCACGGCAACCTTCTCACGGTCACCGACAAGCAGCAGCAACAGCAATTCACCCAGGAACTCCAGCTGGTCGGCACCGCGATGGATTCGCGGCTGAACTACGTCGCCGGTCTCTACTACTTCTATGAAAACGGCTTTGTGCACGACTGGGTGCCGTTCGACGGCGGCTTGCTCGCGGTCGACGACAGCGGCCTCAACCTCGTGCGCACATCGAGCTATGCCGGCTTCGTGCATGCCGATTACAAGATCACCGACCAGTTAGGGGTCTCGGCCGGCGCGCGCTACTCGATCGAAGACAAATTCTTTGTCGGCGGCCAGCAGGACCTGAACGGCCTGTCGTATAAAGCGTCCGGCTGCTATCCGCCGAACGCGACCGGCATTTTTGGCCCGGTGACCTGCCAAGAGGCGCTGGGCTTCCCGGTTGCGGGGCAACCCTACCGCTACTTTCCAGATGGCTCTAATCACCAGCAGTTTGATGAGTTCACGCCGACTATCAGCGTCCAGTATCACGTAAACGACGACATCATGGCGTACGCGTCGTGGTCCAAGGGATTCAAATCCGGCGGCTGGACGACGCGCCTGTCGGCTCCGATCAACGACGCCACGCTGGCCGAGTTCGGTCCCGAAAAGGCCACGACAAGCGAAATCGGCCTCAAGTCCGAATGGTTTGACCATCATTTCCAGGCCAATGTCGCCGGCTTCTACACTGACTACACCGGCATCCAGCTGAACCAGCAGATCGGTGCCTCCCCGGTGACCAAGAATCTAGGTGACGCCGATATTTACGGCGCGGAATTCGAAACCCAGGCCGATTTCGGCAATGGCCTCTTTCTGCGCGCCAATGCCGGCTACATTGATGCCTACTATTACCATCTCGACGCGAGTGTCGGCACGTCGGTCACGCTGCAGTCCAAGCTGCCCAAGACGCCGATGTGGAAGCTTAACATCAATCCGGAATGGGATCACGAGCTGGGTGGTGGCAAGGCGCTCCAGCTGCAGATGTCCTACACGCACACCTCATCGCTCTATAACGACAGTCTGAATACGCCACTGTTGAAGCGCCCGGATCTCGACCTGATCGACCTTTCGGCCCAGATGACGTTTGCCGACGGCAAGTATGGAATCACCGTTGGTGGGACGAACGTCACCGACAAGCGCTACATCACCGAGGGCAGCCTCAACTACGCAGCGGGCTTCGTCGACGCGAGCTACAACGCGCCGGCCGAATGGTATGCAACGTTCCGGCTGAAGTACTGAGCCATATTCATCGGGCACTGGGCCGCCGGGATCGCTCCTGGCGGCCTTTTTCTTTGGCTACACGCCAAGACAGCCCGCGCAGAAGCGCTGGGATTGCTTCGAGCTCAATTGGGTGAAAGCGAACCCCGGCTCGTTGGGGGCGGACGAGTCGGGGTTAGTGAGATCCGCTGCCCACAACGACAACATCGGATGAATGGACTATGCGCCGAAGCGGAACCGTCGAATAGTTAGACAAAGGTCCAACGCCCGGGGTCAGTCCTCTTCGAGTTCGACGATCACGGCGTTACCGTTCTCGAGCGCGATCGCGAGGTCGCCTTTGCGCAGCGCGATGGCGTCATGACCGAACACCTCCGCGCGCCAGCCATGCAGCGCGGCCACGCCATCATCCTCGTGGGCGGCGAGACGTTCGATGTCGTCGGAATTGGCGATCAGCCGCGGTGCGACGCCGATCTCCTCGGCCTTGAGACGAAGGAGCGTCTTGAGCAAATCCATCGCGGCAGGCGACGGCTCCCGCCGGCGCCTGGCGGGCGGCGGCTCGATGTCCTTGGGCGGTTGTGCATGCCGTCCGAGTTCGATCGCCTCCATCAGGCCCTTGCCCAGGCGCGAAGCGGCAAAGCCTTTCGGCAGCGCGCGGACGCGATCGAGACCGTCCGCGTTCTCGGGCGGGTGGGCGGCGATTTCCGTCAAAGCCTCGTCCTTGAGAACGCGGCCGCGTGGGATATCGCGCGCCTGTGCTTCGCGTTCGCGCCACTCGGCAAGCGACGCCAGCATGGCGAGGAAGCGCTTGTTGGTCGTGCGCGGCTTCAGCCGCTTCCAGGAATCCTTAGGATCGAGACGATAAAGCGCGGGATCGCTTAGCGCGGCGATCTCTTCCTCGACCCAGGCGCTGCGGCCGCTTTTCTCCAGCATCCGAGTCATCGCCTCGTAGATCGTGCAGAGATGCGTGACGTCGGCCTGCGCATATTCGAGCTGGCGTTTGTTCAAGGGCCGATGGCCCCAGTCGCTGTAGCGCGCCGATTTGTCGATCTCGACCTTCGCAATCTTGCGGGCCAGCGTTTCGTACGACGCTGCATCGCCGAACCCACACACCATGGCCGCGATCTGGGTGTCGAACAGCGGGGTAGGCACCACGCCACCCTGCTGGCAGAAGATCTCAACATCCTGCCGCGCCGCATGAAACACTTTCACGGTATGTGGATTGCGCAGCAGTTCGTAGAAGGGCGAAAGATCGATGTCGGGCGCCAGCGGATCGATCATCGCGGCGTTGTCCGGAACCGCGATCTGGATCAGGCACAATTTCGGCCAGTAGGTCTGGTCGCGCATGAACTCGGTGTCGAGCGCGATATAGGACGCGTGGGCGAGCTCCTCGCAGAGCGCGCGCAAATCCGCCGTGGTTTCGACCATCCGCATACCTACGGCTATAGCGGATTCGGGCAGGCTGTGCAGGGGTTTAGTGACTTAAGCCCACCGTCCGTCCCGGGAACCCGGCCGCGTCGAAATAGCGCGTATCGCCCACCTTCTGGTAGTCGAGGACCGTTTTCTGTCCGTTCGCTGCAGCAGTAGAGGCTTGCCGCCCTTGGGCGAACGCCACCGCCTTCCCGCCCTTCAGGGCCTCGGCGATTGGCCGACCTTTGAGGCCGCCCTTGGCCGGGATCGTGAGCCCAAGCACGCTGGTCAGGGTCGGGTTGATGTCGGCATTGCTTACGGGCGCCTTGTCCGCGAAACGGTCTTTGAAATCGGGACCGATGGCCGCCATGAAGTTCCGCGTATCGGCGCGGCTAAAGGTGCCGTGCATGCCCTGGCCGGTTCCAAGCGAAGTGTCGGCCGCTTCGGCGGCACACATCAGCTCGGGCTTGCAGCCTTTGATGAGGTGGGAGGCGAAGCTCACCACGATGGACGGATGGGGCGTGACCGCCGTGCCGCGCCAGTTGATGGTGCTCATCGGCAGGCTGCCCGGAATGTCGCCGAGATCGTCGTTCACGAACACGCCGCTGATGTAGTCGAGCTTCGTCAGGCGATCGACGACTTGCCCCGCGCGCGTCTTCGTGTCGGCGCCAAAGAGGTAAATCAGATCGGAGCCGCCATTTGGAATGACCAGCACGTCGGGATGTTCTGGGTCTTTGCCTATGGCCGCCCCTTTCGCGACCGGGAGATCGAGCGCCTTGCCGAGATCAGCCGCGAGGAATCCGGACGCTCGTTCCGCGCCGGATGCGTCTCGCTTGTCGATAGTCGAGAACCCGTGATCGGCTGTGACGAACACGTCGGTCGTTTTGTCGAGCTTGTTTGCCTTCAACCAGGCGAGAAGCGCGGCGAGGGTGTTATCGGCATCCTTGATTCCGGCTTGCCCGGTGGGGCCGTTGATGCCTGGCGTCAGCGTGCCGTTCGAATCTTTCTCGACATGCTGACTCATATCGGGATCGCGCGACCAGTAGAGCATCGCGAACGGCTTGCCGGATGCCATAAGCTTCGGCAGCACAACCTTGGTCGCAACCGCAATCATGTATTGCTGCTGCGTGTTGTTCGGCGCATCGGTTTTCGGCGCGGTCGCGTCGAGCCCCGCAGCCTTGATCGCGTCCACGACGTCGGGGGCAATCGTTATGCCTTTGTCGGTGTTCAGCGCGTCGTCGATGACGATCGTACCCTTGCCGTCGCGCTGCGTGACATCCTGAATGGCGGTCGGGCCGATCTTGCCCATCACGGCGGTTGCGAAACCAGCCTCGCGCGCCGCCGCCAGCAGCGACGTCTCGTTCAGGTAATTGCCGCCGAAATGATCGTTCATCGCGCCGAGCGTCGGGTCGTCCTCGAGGCCGGCGACCGGCGGCGCACCAAAACCGGAAAAGATCGCGTTGCCGAAATTGCCGGTGTCGCCGATGTAGTGGCCGGTCGCGATGGCCGACGCGTTCACGGTCGTGATCGTCGGATAGAGCGAGTGACTGTTGGTGAAGTCGACGCCCTGCGTCTTGATCCGCCACAATGTCGGCGCGCTCTTCGCCGTCACGCTCACATAGCGCAGCCCGTCGGCCACGAAGATGAGGATATTGTGCGGCCGGGCCGGGGCTGCCGGGGCGGGGAGGGCGGTGGCCGCAATCCCTGCCGCGAGAACGGCGCCAAAGAGCAGTTTCATGGACAGAATCCCTTTGTGTACCAGAAGCTTACGCACCGCCTGCGCCAAGGGAAGCCGCCCTTGACTAAGAGGGGGCTGGTTCGCCACATACCCGCCGGATTCCGCTTCATTTCAAAGGCTTTTTTGACATGCACGCCTATCGCACCCACACCTGCGGCGAACTGCGCCGGGAGCATGTCGGCCAGACGGTCAGGGTTTCGGGTTGGGTGAACCGCCGCCGCGACCATGGCGGCCTTTTGTTCATCGACCTGCGCGATCACTACGGCATCACCCAGTGCGTCGTGGAGCCGGATGAGGCTGCCTTTGCCGACGTCGACAAGGCGCGCTCCGAATGGGTGCTGACGCTGACCGGGCGCGTGGTGGCGCGCACGCCGGAGACGGTGAACAAGGATATGCCGACAGGAGAGGTGGAAATACGCATCGAAAGCGTGGCTGTGCAGTCCATGGCGCAGGATCTGCCGCTGCCGGTGTTCGGCGATCTGGAATACCCCGAGGACACGCGCCTCAAATACCGCTTCCTGGACCTCCGGCGCGAGCGGCTGCACAAGAACATTACGCTTCGTTCGAAGGTCATCTCGTCCATCCGTAGACGGATGATCGAGCAAGGCTTCACGGAGTTTCAGACGCCGATCCTGACCGCGTCGTCGCCCGAAGGCGCGCGCGACTTCCTGGTGCCGAGCCGCCTTCATCCCGGCCAGTTCTACGCGCTGCCGCAGGCGCCACAGCAGTTCAAGCAGCTCATCATGGTTGCGGGCTTCGACCGTTATTTCCAGATCGCGCCTTGCTTCCGCGACGAGGATGCGCGCGCCGACCGTTCGCCCGGCGAGTTCTATCAGCTCGATCTCGAGATGAGCTTCGTCACGCAGGACGACGTGTTCGCGGCCGTCGAACCGGTGCTGCATGGCGTGTTCAGCGAATTCGCGAACGGCCGCGAGTGCGGACCATCGACATTCCCGCACATCACCTATCAGGACTCGATGCTCAAATACGGCAACGACAAGCCGGATCTGCGCAATCCGATCGTCATCGCCGATGTCAGCGACGTGTTTGCGCGCGACGATGTCGCGTTTAAGGCCTTCAAAAGTAAGACTGTGCGCGCGATCCCCGCACCGGGGGCAGCGTCGCAGCCGCGTTCCTTCTTCGACAAGATCGACGGCTGGGCGAAGAGCGAGATGGGCGCGGCCGGTCTTGGCTACATCGTGCTCGAAGGCGAAGGCGGCAAGGGGCCGATCGCCAAGTTCCTGCCGCAGGCCGCACTTGAAGCGTTGGTCGCGACGTGCGGGCTAAAGCCCGGCGACGCCGTGTTCTTCTCGGCGGATGCCAAGGCCGAACGCGCGGCAGTGCTCGCGGGTCATACGCGTACGCGCCTAGCGCGCGATCTTGGCCTCATCAACGACAAGGAATTCCGGTTCTGCTGGATCGTCGATTTCCCGATGTATGAGTGGAACGAGGACGAGAAGCGCATCGACTTCTCCCACAACCCGTTCTCCATGCCGCAATATGCGCGCGAGAAGTTCCTCGCCCTCGACAAGGCAGACACGGACACGATCCTTGGGCTGAAGGCATTCCAATACGACATCGTCTGCAACGGCATCGAGCTGTCGTCAGGCGCGATCCGCAACCACGATCCGGAGGTGATGCTCAAGGCCTTCGAGATCGCGGGCTATGCACGCGAAGAAACCGAAACCAAATTCGCCGGCATGCTAAATGCGTTCCGCTACGGCGCGCCGCCCCATGGCGGCACCGCGCCCGGTATCGACCGCATCGTGATGCTAATCGCAGGTGAAGAGAACCTGCGCGAGGTCACCATGTTCCCGATGAACCAGCAGGCGCAGGACCTGATGATGAACGCACCGAGCGAAGTCTCGCAGAAGCAACTGCGCGAACTCCACATCCGCACCGTGCTTCCAGAATAGGCTTAGTGATCGTTCACGATGGAGACAACCGGCACGCTTGGCGTGTCGGTTGCCTCTTTCTGCAATCCCCAAATCTGATTGAGCATTGAAAGCACCTGGAGGCTCCGGCCCAGGCAGGGATCGTCCGAGCCCTGCGGACAGGAATCGATCGCGTAGGTCTCATCCCGGTAATCGACGCTCACGAGCGCGTCGCTCGCCCTGGATTGCGCAGTGGACTTCACGACATACAGCGAGCTTTCCACGTAGCGGCCGGGGCCGTGATCGGCCCAGATTTTGACATTGCCGCCTGCGCGCAGATCTTCGCCCAGATAGTAGAGCATGCTGTCGAGCGAGCGCGTCGTGATGTTGAAATCCGGAGGGTCCCGGCACTCGTCGTTCTGCTGGTTCGCGGGCATGGCGCAGCGCGCCGCTCTGAGCTTCTCGGCGTTGTTTGCAGCGACCTGGGCGGCGCAGTTTTTGGGTAGGGAGGCAATCAGCGATGTCGAGCCTTGCGGTGCGGCTGCGCCCTCGACGCGCAAACCGCCATCCTGACCGGTCTTGCTGACGGCGTTGGTGCTCACGCGCGAAAGAATTCCGGGAACCGTTCCATCCTTGGTGAGGGCGTCATGATCCAGCGTGAAGCCACTGACGCCACGCATCGAGCATACGGCGTAGTCGTCGCCGTCACCGAGCTTCGACACCGAAAGCTTTGCCGCGACGGCCGCAGACAGGCTTTTAAGATCGGTGGCTTGTGACGCCGGCAGGCTGGGAATGACCACGGAGTATTTGGGGCCGTCATCGGGCGCCAGACCCAACGCAAGGAGCACGCGCAACAAGGATTGAAAGCACTTCAATGCTTTCGGATCCGGCGGGTAATTGTCGAACACCGCATCCTTGCCGCTGAACTCGACAGCCCCGCCAGAAAGGCACCCGGCCAACTCGTCCGGGAGCGTCGCTTGCGCGGATTGCGGGAGCCTGTCCGGGCAGTAGGGCGCAGCGCGGTCGGCGCATTTCTTGTTGAATTTGTTGATAAGCACGCCCACGAGGCCCCGGTCGATCGTGATGTCCTTGATAAACATCATCGCCAGGACCTCTTTCGGCCATCTCTGGCCGTAATAGGCCTCCATGATCGCCAGCGGCACAGGCGTCAGCACGCCGCGCATAAATTTCTGATCGTCGAGATTTGCGAGCGAGAGGTTGTTTTGCAGCGAGTTCCCGATCGTAGCCGACGGCGAGAGATTGTTGCCGTCGAGCCCAAGCGTCAGGCTTGGGCTGAGACTTGCCGAGGCGGTATTGCCGGTCGTGCGCGAGTAATAGAGCGGGAAGCGATCGCGGGCGCGTAGCGTGTTGAGCAGGAAAAGCTGGTTCGTCGAGTCGGCGACGGCTTTGTTGTAGGCGATCGCCTGGATGTCCATTCCTTGCGTGCCCCGGCAAGCGGTCAGGACAATACCGCTCAAGCAGAGCGCAACGATCCGCGCCAGTCTGTTGATATCCAATCCCCGTCCCCGGTGTCCGAGGAGAGGACGCTATCCCCTGATGGCCATCAATTCAATTTTGACGCCAGATCCCTGATGCTGCCGTCGACGAGGGCGGAGGCCTTTTGCTCGTCGAGGCGCGCGGCGATGATCTGGCCGGCGGCGGCGACGGCCGCATCGGCGGCCATGGCGCGGATTTCGGCCATGGCAGCAGCTTCGGCGCGGGCGATACGGTCCCGCGCCATGCGCTCGCGGCGCTCGATCAGCGCCTTCAGCTGAACCTCGGATTCCCTGGCGAAGCGTTCGGCTTCTTCCTTCGCCTGGGTCAGGATCGTCTGTGCCTCGGCCTGGGCGTGGCTGGCGCGCTCGGTGTAGCGCACGAGGATGGCTTCGGCTTCTTCGCGGAGCTGCTTGGCCTGCGTCAGCTCGTTCTGAATTGCCACCGCGCGCGCGTCCAGCATCTTTGCGAGCATCGCGGGCACGCGCTGCCACAGGATCAGGCCGATAACGATCGCGAGGCCGAGGCCTTCCCAGAAATCCGGCTCTTGGAGCAATTCCATCGGACTATCCTTGTGCCGCGCGCACGGCAGCGGCGGCATCCTCGGTGGAAACGCGCTCACCGATCAGGCGCGACACGATCTCGATCGTCGCGTCCTTTGCGGCATCGGCGATATGCGCCTTGGCTTCCGCGCGGATCTGCGCGAGTCGTCCCTCGGCTTCCGCCGTGGCCTTCTCCGCCTTGGTATCGGCCTCGGTTTCGGCCTGCTTCACAGCAGCCGCGGCCGTTTCGCGATACTCGTTGTTGATCGCCCGGGCCCGCTCGCGTGCTTCGAACAGCGGCGTCTCGTAGGCGACGGTCGCGGCTTCCGCCTTGCGCCGGTTCTCCTGCGCCGTCTCGATCTCTTTGGTGATCAGAGCGCGGCGTTCGGAGAGGGTGCCCTTGATGCGCGGCCCGGCGTAGCGCCACAGCATGACGAACAGCAACGCCATCGTCACCACGAGCCAGAAGATCTGGCTCGGGAACGTGTCGGTATCGAACGGCGGAAAGCCGCCGCTCGGAGCTTGCGTGCCGCTGGTCGTCTGTTCGGCGGCCATATCAGCCCTTGGCGTACAGGATGATCAGCGCAACCACGAGACCGAAGAGGCCGGTCGCTTCGCAAAGCGCGAAGCCGAGCAGCAGGTTGGTGGTCTGGCTCGCGGCCGCACCCGGATTGCGCAGCGCGCCCGAGAGATAGCTGCCGAACACGTTGCCGATGCCGATGCCGGCGCCGATCAGGGCGGTACAGGCGAGGCCCGCGCCGATCATCTGTGCTGCGTGAAGTTGATCCATTGGTATGTTCCTTCTCAGTGATGGTCGTGGAGATGAAGCGCTTCGTTGATATAGATGCAGGTCAGGATTGCGAACACATAGGCCTGCAGCCCCGCCACCAGCAGCTCGAGCGCGGTGATCGCGACGATCAGGAAGAACGGCGCTATGGCGAGCGGTTTGAGCAAGATGCCCGCACTGCCCAGCCCGATCACGAAGCTCGCGAACACTTTGAGCAGCGTGTGTCCGGCCAGCATGTTGGCGAAGAGACGGACGGAAAGGCTGATCGGGCGCGTCAGGAACGAGATGAACTCGATCGGTACCAGAAGGATCAGGAGATACCAGGGCGCCTGCGGTACGAACAGCTTCAGGAAGCCGATGCCATGCTTCATGAACCCGACGATGATCACCATTGCGATCACGAAGGCGGCGAGGGCGAAGGTCACCGCGATCTGGCTTGTCACCGTGAACGAGCCGGGCAGCAACCCTAAGAAATTCGAGAACAGCACGAACAGGAAAAGGGTGAACACGAACGGGAAGAAGATCAGCCCGTCTTCGCCCGCCGCGCTGCCGATCATGTTGGCCACGAATTCGTAGGATATCTCGGCCATCGACTGCATGCGCGTCGGCACGATGCTGCGCTTCGACACCGCCACCGCCATGAACAGCGTGATCAGGCCGACGACGATGAACATCCACATCGCCTGATTGGTGAAATAGATGGCGTGGCCCGCGATCGTGAGGACCGGATGCGAGGTCAGCGGCGTGACCGCAAACTGCTCCATCGGGTTAATCGCCACGTTCCGCTCCGTTCCTGGCCATATCGGCGTTAATCTGTCGTGCCGCGCGGATCACGTTCAAGATGCCCGCCGCGGCGCCGAGCACGAAAAACAAAATCAGTCCCACCGGGCGCGTATGGATCGGAGACCAGCGGTCAGCCGCCCAATCGATGCCCCACCCCAAAACGCCGCCCAGAATAAGGGCGGATACCATCTCCGTCGAAAACCGGAAAGCGATGCCCGCCGAGTTCTGCGGAGCCGGATTGCTCCTTGGTGTCACCCGCTGTTCCGCTGCGTCCAGCCGGTCCCCCAGCTTTCGCAGTTCTTCAGGCTCGGTAGGCGGCATCTGGCTCTCGCTGGAACGCCCCCGGGCCCGTCGAAGGCGCGCGGAACATAGGGACCGAGCAATATTGTGTCAAGGATCGGAAATACCGTTTAAGCCGTTGATCTGTCGAACGAAATGGCGGGCGCGGCGAAATGCGCGAAGCTGTTTGGGCTTATTCCGCCGCGACTCGTTCAGCCTCGGCCAGAGTCACAGAAACGAGCTGGCTGACCCCGCGCTCCGCCATCGTCACGCCGAACAGGCGATGCATGCGCGACATGGTGAGTGCGTGGTGCGTGATCACGAGGAAGCGCGTGTCGGCGAGCTTGGTCATTTCGTCGAGCAGATTGCAGAAACGCTCGACATTGGCGTCGTCGAGCGGCGCATCCACTTCGTCCAGCACGCAGACCGGGGCAGGGTTCACCAGGAACACCGCAAAGATCAACGCCATCGCCGTCAACGCCTGCTCGCCACCGGACAGAAGCGCCAGCGACTGCAGCCGCTTGCCAGGCGGACGCGCGAAGATCTCGAGGCCTGCCTCGAGCGGATCTTCCGATTCCGTGAAGGTGAGCCGTGCTTCGCCGCCCTGGAACAGCTTGGTGAAGAGTTCCTGGAAGTTGCGGTTCACCTTCTCGAAGGATTCGAGCAGGCGTTCGCGCCCTTCGCGGTTGAGGGTCTGGATGCCGCGGCGGAGGCGCTCGATGGCGCCGAGCAGGTCGTCGCGGTCAGTGGTGAGGGTGGTGAGACGCTGTTCCTGTTCGGCCGCTTCTTCTTCAGCGCGCAGATTGACGCCACCAAGCGCTTCCCGTTCGGCCTTGAGCTTTTCGACGCGCTTCTCGGCCTGATCCAGCGGCGGGAGTTCTTCTCCCTCTTTCAACTCGGCACGTTCGGCCAATTCGTCCGGCGCGATTTCGAGCTCATCATGAATACGTTGGCGAAGTTCCGTGATGCGGTCGCTTTCGGCAGATAAAGTGGCTTCTGCACGTGCCCGTTCTTCGCGCGCAGCGGAAAGCGCATGATCGGCAGCCTTTGCAATGCGGTCGGCTTCCGCAAGACTTGCTTCCGCTTCGGCGCGTGCATCGGCGGCCTGATTGCGGGCCGTTTCCGCGGTGCCGATCGCGTCCAAAAGCGCGTTGCGCTTTTCGGCGATCGCTTCGGGAATGGCTTCGGCTGCCACCAGCGCATTGCCGAGTTCGTCGCGGCGGCGATGGAGTTCTTCGATGTGTTGAGCCGCGGCGGCGCGGCGCGACTGCCAGCGCATGCTGTCCTCGGCAATGGCCGCGATCCGGCGCCGGCGCATATCTTCGTCGCGCTTCAGGCCATCGACGGCCGCACGCGCTTCGCTGCTTGCGGCGCGCGCCTCGGACGTCTGTTGACGAGTTTCGGTCACGGACTGCGACAGTGCAACGCCGTCGCCGAGTTCGAGCAGCGCTTCCGCAGCCTGTCTCTCTGAATCCGACGCGGCATCGCGCGAGGCGGTGAGCCTGCGGATTTCTGATTCCAGCGTCGCCAGCCGCGAGGCACGCTCCGCAGCGGCGCGCGCCGTCCGGGCCGCATCGTCCTGCGCCTCGATCAAACCCTTTTCGGTGCGGCGGTCTTCCTGTTCGGCAAGCTCGGCTGCCCCGCGCGCATTTTCGGCGTCCGTCTTCGCTGCGGAATAGATCTCGAACGCTGCCGCACGTTCTTCCTTGGCGCGGATGATGTCGGCTTCCAGCGCGGCCAAGCGATTGCGTTGCGTGAGCCGTGCTGCCGCCTGCGACGGCGCATCCGCGGAGGCCGAAAATCCATCCCAGCGCCATAGATCGCCGCGCGGCGAGACGAGGCGCTGGCCGGCCTGCAGCTGCTTCTGTAACGACGCGCCCTGATCGGGGAATACGACGCCCGTCATGGTGAGACGGCGGTCGAGCGCATCCGGCGCGAGCACGAAATCCTTGAGCGGCTTTACGCCTTCCGGCAGCGGCGGGGCCGCATCGAACGCACCGAGATCGCGCCAATGATGCGGCGCAGCCTCATCGAGGGGCGCCTGAAGATCGTCGCCCAGGGCCGCGGCAAGTGCGGCTTCGTAGCCTGGCTGCACGGCAACCGCGTCGATCAGCGGTGGCCACAGATCCTGGCCTTCCGGACGCAACACGTCCGCAAGCGCTCTGGCTTCGGCGGAAAGCGTCTGGACTTCGCGTTCGGCGGCTTCCAGCGGGGCGCGGGCCTCGCGTTCCGCGCGTTCCGCGCCATCGAGCACCAAACGTGCTTCCGTCAGGATATGCCGCGCGGACGTCGCCAACGCGCGCGCTTCTTCCGTCGCGTTCTGCGCAAGCTGCACATCCGGCGCATGCATCGCGCCTTCCATGGCCTGCTCAAGACGGGCTTGCGCTTCGCCTAGTTGCGCGCTGCTGGTCTCGACGAGCGCGGATGCAACGTCCCGCGAGCGTTCGTGGCTTGCTTTCGCCGCGTTCCACTCCGCGAACTCAGCCGTCAGGCGCTCGAGCGCGCGTTCGCATTCGGAAAGCGCGTCGTTGAGCTCAAATGACCGCGCCTCAGCGGCAATCAATTCTTCGCCGGCACTGGCGGAGGCTGCTTCGATGCCAGCCGTCTCTGCACCGAGAGCTTCGAGCGCTGTCTCAGCATCGCGATCGAGCGCCTGCTCGCGTTCCGTATCCTGTGCGGTCTGGGCGATGCGTTGGCGCAGACCTTCTGCCGCTTCGCGCGCCCGAGTTTCCTCCGCATCGAGCGCTTCGCGTTCCACGACCAGGCGATGCAGAGCGGCGTTGCGTTGTGCCTCGGTTTGCCGGAGCGGGGGCAGGCAGTTCGCCACTTCCACCTGTGCCGTCGAGGCCCGCGCCGCGTGCTCCGTGCATTCGTTCACCGTTCCCGCGGCGGCGGCTAGCGCTTCTTCGGCGGCTTGCGCGCGAATGGCCGCCGCAGTCCAGCGCAGGTAATGCGCGAGCGCCTCGGCCTTGCGGATGTGACCGGAGAGGTTGCGATAGCGCGATGCCTGCCGCGCCTGCCGCTTCAGGCTCTGAAGCTGGCCTTCGACTTCGCGAATGATGTCTTCGAGGCGGCCAAGGTTGGTTTCGGCGGCCTTGAGGCGAAGCTCGGCCTCGTGACGACGCTGATGCAGACCGGAGATGCCGGCGGCTTCTTCCAGGATGGCGCGTCGCGCCAGCGGCTTCTGGCTGACCAGCATGCCGATCTGTCCCTGGCGCACGAATGCGGTCGATCCCGCGCCCGACGACGCGTCGGCAAAGAATATCTGCACGTCGCGCTGGCGCACGTCGCGGCCATTGATGCGATAGACCGAGCCCGCTTCGCGTTCGATGCGGCGCGAGATCTCGATCGTTTCGTACTCGTTGTACGGCGCGTTCGCGCTGCGGTCAGAGTTATCCACAAATAACGTGACTTCGGCGACGTTGCGGGCTGGGCGCCCGGCGCTGCCGGCGAAGATCACGTCATCCATCTCGCTGCCGCGCACGGATGTCGGACGCGTCTCGCCCATCACCCAGCGCAGCGCATCGAACAGGTTCGACTTGCCGCAGCCATTGGGGCCGACGACGGCCGTCAGGCCGGGCTCAACATAGAGCTCGGTCGGTTCGACGAACGACTTGAATCCCGAAAGCCTAAGACGGGTGAATTTCAATGGATGTGCGCCGCCTTACGCCCGGAATACGCCTCACTTCTTGGCCAGAAGGGAGTCGAGAAGCTTCTGCATGTCCGCGTAGGTGCCGACATCACCCGCCGAGTGGATCCCACCATTGATGATGAAGGTCGGCGTGCCTGAGATGTTGTATTTCGTCTGGCCATCCTGCGCGACCTTGTTGACGTGATCCTGCACGGCCTTGTCGCCGATGCATTTGTCGACCTGCTCCGGACTCAATCCGGCGATTCGGCCCATCTGGACAAGTGCGCCATGGATATCACTCACACCATATTCCCAGTCCCATTGCTTCTGATTGCGGAACATCATTTCGATAAACTGGAAATAATTGTCCTTGGGCAGGCAGGCCGCCATCGCTTCGACGGCGCCGTCGGAGGGATGAAGCGGGAACACGCGGAACACGTAATAAACTTTGCCGGTGTCGATGTAGTTCGTCTTCACGAGCGGAAAGGTTTCTTCGGCGAAATGGGCGCAATGCGGGCAGGTGGGCGCCGCGTATTCGATGATGGTGACCGGCGCCTTGGGCGAACCGAGTGTGTGATCCTCGGCCGCGACAGCATAAGCCGAGGCGCCTGTGGTCTCCGGGATCGCGGCTTGCGACGATGTCCCCGACGGCCAGTAATAATAAGCGAACACCGCGGCCGCGATGATCACAAAGGCAACGACCACGATAATCAGCTGATTCCGCGACACAGGGGCTAGCTCCTCAGAATTGGACCGCCTGCTTGTGGCAGAGGCGCGGATTTCCTTCAATCCTGTGCTTGTTAATGTCCCGCGCGCCGGGCCTGGGCCAGCCGGAGAAGGGCGTCACGCAGGCCGTCGGGGCCGTCATATTTCCGGGCCGGGTCGGCGGCCGGTATCGGGCCTTTCACCGGTTTGGGCAAGGGCTGCTGATTGCGCGGGGTCAGCGGCCCCTGGACGAAGCGGAGTCGGCTGACCGCTGGGCGGCCCAGATAGGCATTGATGCGCTCGCACAGGGCGCGGCTGTCGTGCTGCAGAAACAGGGCTGCACCGGGCTCGGCACGGAGGGTCAGAACGCCGCCCGAGGCGCTTTCGCTGATCTTGATCGGCTGGGCGAGGCGCGCAGTTTCAGACCCCGCGATCTCCTCCCAACGAAGGACCAGTGTAGGGTCACTGAAGCCGGCCCGTGACAGGGCGGTTTGTGCTGCAAGCTCGACGTCCGGGCCCAGCGCTCCCACCCATCCCCGGCGCGGAGGCGGCGCGTCATCAGGCTGTTTGTCTTTGCGGCTTTGCGCCATGGTCCGATTATGCCGCAAACAGCGAAGCAAAGCGAAGGTCCGGCCGCGCGCCTGCTGGCCTGGTACGACAAGCACGCGCGCGTGCTGCCGTGGCGGGCGCCCAAGGGCGAACGCGCCGATCCGTATCGCGTCTGGCTGAGCGAGATCATGCTGCAGCAGACGACGGTGCAGGCGGTCGCGGGCTACTACCGCAAATTCCTGTCGCTCTGGCCGGATGTGAAAGCGTTGGCCAATGCGTCGCTAGACGATGTGCTGACGGCCTGGGCTGGGCTCGGCTACTACGCGCGCGCACGCAACCTGCACAAAGCGGCGAAGGTCGTCGCCCACGAAATGAGCGGCAGGTTTCCCGCGACGTTCGACGGTTTACATGCGCTGCCGGGCGTGGGGACCTACACGGCGGGTGCGATCGCGGCGATTGCCTACGATCTTCCGCACGCAGCCATGGACGCGAATGCCGAGCGGGTGATCGCACGGCTGTTCGCGGTCACAGAATCGCTGCCAAAAGCGAAAGAGAAAATTCGCGGCTTCGGCCAGTCGCTCGTGCCCCAGAAACGCGCGGGGGATTTCGCGCAGGCGCTGATGGATCTGGGCTCAGCGATCTGCACGCCGAAACGGCCCGCCTGCATGAGCTGCCCGCTGTTCGACGACTGCGAGGGACGAAAGCAGGGCAATCAGGAACAGCTGCCTGTGAAAGGCGAAAAAGCGGTGCGTCCGCTGAAGCGCGGCGCAGCGTTTGTCGTGCGAGACCGCACGGGCGCGGTGCTTCTGGTGAAGCGGCCGGAGAATGGTCTGCTCGGCGGCATGATGCAGCCGCCGCTCGGTCCGTGGACGGACGATTTTCCGTCACGTGCGGCGGCGATGAAGCAGGCGCCGTTCAAAGCCGAATGGAAGAAGCGCATCGATATCGTGCGCCACGGCTTCACTCATTTCGAACTCGAAATCGAGGTCTATGAAGTGCGTGTCGAGAAACGGCCGAAATTCGAGGGCCGGTGGGTGAAAGACCTTTCCACCGCCGCGCTGCCGACCGTCATGCGCAAGATTGTAGCGGCTACTCCGGCACGAGAATGACGTCGCAATCGTCGAACGTGCCGTCGCCTTTCTCGATGAGGGCCGAAACTTCGCTTTGACGATGCGACCAATACACGTGCCAGATGTCGCCTTCGAGATGCGCGGCCCAATGATCGGGGTCGGTATCGGGAACGGCCGAGCCGCAGCCATGCATGGTGCGCGCGATCGCATCTTCCGGCGTCTTCACAAGATCGTTCGGCTTGATGTCGTCCGGCTGCCACATGAGATCGCATGCCGAGAGCGCGAATGTGGCGCAAGCCAGCAGAGGTATCCGTGCAAGGGCCTTCATCAAACGAGATCGGCGCGGAGGCGCTGGCGCAGATAGTCGATCGGGATGAGTTTGCCGTTGTCTTCGTATTGCCAGAACGTCCAGCCATTGCAGGCGTCCAGACCCTGCACATGTGCACCGATACGATGGATCGAGCCCGTAGCGTCGGCGCAGACGAGCGTGCCGTCCGCGCGCACCTTGGCTGTCTGGTGCTTCTGATGGCCGCGCAGAACCGTTCCCGGCGGCAGCAACCCGCGCTCCACGACCCAGCCGAAGGGAATACGCGGTTCGGAACGCTTGGACCGCGTGACTTCGATGGCGTCGTCATCGGCGGGCACGATCGCGGCGATGCGCGTGCGCGCGACCTTCACATAGTTGCTGTCGCGCTCGATGCCGATGAACTGGCGGCCGAGGCGTTTGGCCACGGCGCCGGTCGTGCCGGAACCGAAGAAGGGATCGAGCACGACATCACCTGGTTTCGTCGATGACACGATCACGCGGTGCAGCAGGCTCTCCGGCTTCTGCGTGGAATGCGCCTTGCCGCCGTCCTCGTCCTTCAGCCTTTCGTTTCCGGAGCAGATCGGCAGCGTCCAATCGGAGCGCATCTGAAGATCGTCGTTCAGCGCCTTCATCGCCTCGTAATTGAAGGTATAGGCCTGCTTCTCGCTCTTGGCGGCCCAGATCATCGTCTCATGGGCATTGGTGAAGCGCCGCCCGCGGAAATTCGGCATCGGGTTGGTCTTGCGCCAGACCACGTCGTTCAGGATCCAGAACCCCAGATCCTGCAGGATCGCGCCGACGCGGAAGATGTTGTGATAGGAGCCGATCACCCAGAGCGCGCCGCTGTCCTTGAGCACGTGCCGGGCGGCGGCGAGCCATTCGCGGGTGAAACGGTCGTAATCGGAGAAGCTGGAGAACTGGTCCCAGGAATCGTCCACCGCATCGACCTTGGAATTGTCCGGGCGGCGGAGTTCGTTCTTGAGCTGGAGATTGTAGGGCGGGTCGGCAAAGACCAGATCGGCGCACCCCTCCGGCAGGTCGCGCATCGCCTGGATGCAGTCGCCTTCGATCACGACATTCGTTTTGAGATCGCCCATGTCCCGCCCGCTTTATCCACACTCGGGCGGACAGTGATTCGACAGAGTCCACAGGTCAAGAGTCTTGAAGAGTCAAAGCGTTACGCTTGAGTCCTCAACTTGTCCACCATACAAGATGTTGTGGACGGGGGCGAAACTGCGGCGGTGATGGCGCGTCGGGCCATGACGGTTGAGCGCGATCAGGTGCTCTTCAGTGCCGTAGCCCTTGTTCGTCACCCAGCCGTAGTGCGGGTGCTCGTCGTGCAGCGCCGCCATCATGCGGTCACGCGTGACCTTGGCGATGATCGAGGCCGCCGCGATCGAGACCGAACGCGCATCGCCATCGACCAGCGTATCGCATGGGCAGGGCAGGGCCGGTGCATCGTTGCCGTCGACCAGCGCAAACGCCGCCGCCACGGAAAGCGCGCGCACCGCTCGTGCCATGGCGAGATGGGTCGCCTGGCGGATGTTGATAAGGTCGATTTCGTCGACACAGGCCTCGCCGACGCCAACAGCGACAGCCCGGGCCATGATCTGTGGGAAAAGCTCCTCGCGCGCTTCCGCCGTAAGCTGCTTGGAATCGTTGAGGCCTTTGGGCGTGCGCTTGCGGTCGAGAATGACGGCAGCCGCAATCACGGGACCCGCGAGAGGACCGCGCCCCGCCTCATCCACGCCGGCGACCGGGCCGGGATTGGCCTTCAGATAACGCGACTCGTAGATGTAGTGCGGCATGACTCCGACAGTAGCAGAACGATTCGCGGCAAAAGACCAGTGCCGCGATTTATGCACACCTCACGATGGCGCGAACCAGAGCGGGATGTCGTAGTCGATGGTGAGTTCTTCCCCAGGCGCGATGTCGCGGAGCGCATGCACGCTCATTTCGTTCTCGGCATAGTGCCGTTCAAGGCGCACATTCGAGGGCTTGGCGTGATTGTAAAGGCCGAGATAGCCCAGCCCGATCGCGCATTCCTTGCCCGTATCGAAACCGGGGACATCCTCGCCCCACGCAAACGCGTAATCGCTCAAGCCCGGGCATTCGGAATCGGCCGCGGCGAGGGGAAGTACAGGGGAGCGTTCCACCATTTCGCCCGCGGTGATGGCTTTGGTCGCGACGACGCCGCGGCCTCTTCCCGGAATGTTTCGATACGCGATCTTTTCCACGATACCCACCCGCATGCGGCTCGCGGGATTATTCCCGCAGGCGCTGATCGAGCATGAAAGTGAGGATCAGGACGGCAAGCGCAAGTGAAATCGCTCCCGAGTTGGCAATGACCGGCGTCACGCGCACGATGGCATGGGTGAACTCTTCGAGCGGCAGGAACGGCACGAGTGCGCAAAGCGCAAGTATGGGGACCAGCATGGTGAGCCACGCGCGCCACTCCTGGATCTTGATAACGCGCGCCGTGACACGGGACGAAAAGCCGCTATCCGCCACATCGTCGAGCGGAGCGGCCAGCATTGCGTCCAGATTTCCATCGTCCATCATGGTTCAAGCAGCGCTTTCAGTTTCTCGCGACCGCGCAGGACGTGAGATTTTACCGTGCCCAGCGGCAGGTCCAAAATCTCCGCAGCCTCGCCGTGCGAGTGGCCGAATGCATAACAGAGTGTGAGCGCGGCGCGTTCCGGCGGGGCGAGCTGCGCCATCGCCTTTTCCAGATCGAGCCGCACCAGACTCGCCGAACTCGTATCCACGGACGCAGTTTCGTCCGGTGCTTCCAGCGGCTCTTCCTTGCGTTTGCGCCGTTCCGTCAGAAAGCGCGACCAGGCGATGCCGCACAGCCAGGCGCCGAACGATCCCTCGCCGCGAAACTGCTCGAGCTTGCGATGCGCTTCCAGAAACGTCTCTTGCGCCAGATCGTCCGCGAGCGCCGTGTCTGCGCGCGTCAGCCGTCTTAAGAATCCGCGCACCTTCGACTGATGCTGCCGCACCAGCGCGCCGAACGCCGCCGCGTCGCCCGTGCGGGCGCGCTGTACGAGAATCGCGTCGGTGCTCATGCGGGGAGGTCATTGCATCTCACTTGTCGCGCGGCCTGTCGAAGATTGCGCCGAGAAAACGCGCGAGCCCAACCATGAACGGGAAAATGCCGATCACCGGCAGCCAGTGGGGCATATGCCCTTCATTGTCGAAGACATCGCCGCCGCCGCTCATGGCCCAGAAGAACACCGCCAGCGCCACGCCAATGCACATCAGGAAGATGCCCGACTGCACCGGGCTTCCATAATAGGAATGGCGATAGCTGCGGGTGTTGGTGAGCAGCTCAGGCGGGATCGGCTGGCCCTTCTCGGCGAGCGTTTCCACCATGCGGTGACGGCTCGCCTGCGTGCGATAGGAGAAGAAATTGGCCGCAAAAACGATCAGGACGATCGCGCCCCAGAAGATCAGCGTCGAATCGAGCCCGTGAAAAACAAGCATGGATCAATCCCTTCCAAATCCAGCCCACCACCGGCGCGACCGCACCGGAAGGTCGATCTGGATGCACTGCCCGTCGAAACAATAATACCGGACTGTGCTCGCCGCGAAGACCAGCGCGCCCCACAGCCAGATCGCCAGATCGATCTCCAGAATTGCCGACATTGCCGCTCCTTCAGGCCGGAATTGGGCCTTTCCGCTTGTTGGATGCCGCGGCGAGGGCCTTTGGATGCACGCAGCCGACAAAAATTCGGCATGGCACCGTCGCAAGGCTCCCAACCGCCGCGCAACTTAATTGCGGAATTGAACCGCAATTTTTGAAGCTCACTCCGCCGCGAACAGGGACAGCTGATCGCCTTTCTGGGCAGGCTTCCGGAATTGGGAGATGTCCAGGGGCCGCGACGGCTTGTTGAGCTCCAAGCGCCTGATAGCGATCTGAAAACGCTTGGCGATCATCTCCGCATAGGGCCCGGTGCCGCGCATCCGCGTGTGCCATTGGCTGTCGTAGTCCTTGCCGCCGCGCATCTGCCGGACGAGCGACATCACATGCTTGGCGCGGTCGGGGACGTTGGCCTCCAGCCACTCGCGGAACAAATCCTTGATCTCCAGCGGCAGGCGCAGAAGCACGTAGCCGGCGCTGCGTGCGCCCATGTCCTTGGCGGCGCTCAGCACCGCCTCCATCTCGCCGTCGTTCAGCGCGGGGATCGCCGGCGCGAACATCACCGCGGCCGGAACGCCGGCATCGCTCAGGCCCTTGATTGCCTGCAGCCGTCTGGTTGGCGTGCCGGCGCGCGGCTCCATCATCCGCGCGAGCTTGCGGTCGAGCGTGGTCACGGAGAGCGCGACCTTGGCCAGTCCCATCTCCGCCATCTCCGACAGGATATCGAGGTCGCGCAGAACCAGCGGCGATTTCGTCACGATGCCGACGGGGTGACGAAACTCGCGCAGCACTTCGAGAATGGAGCGTGTAATACGCATCTTCTTTTCGATCGGCTGGTAGGGATCGGTGTTCGTCCCCATCGCCATCGTTCTCACGACATAGCCCGGCGCCGAAAGCTCTTTGCGCAAAAGCTCGGCCGCATCCGGCTTGGCGAACAGGCGGGTTTCGAAGTCGATGCCCGGCGACATGCCGAGATAGGCGTGCGTCGGCCGCGCAAAGCAATAGATGCAGCCATGCTCGCAGCCACGATAGGGGTTGATCGAGCGGTCGAAGGAGATGTCGGGCGACTTGTTGCGCGCGATGATCGTACGCGTGGAATCAATGATCACCTCGGTACGGAGTTGCGGCGGCGAAAGATCGTCATCCCGCCAGCCATCGTCCCAGCCGTCATCGACCAGCACCCGCGTCTGGCGCTCATAGCGGCCCACATTGTTGGACAGCGCACCGCGTCCACGCGCCAGCTCGGGATCTACCGTTCGTTCTAGGATAACCGTCATGCGGGCAACCTAGAATTCCAATGAGAACAAATCAAGTACAAAACTGATGCGGATGATCGCGAGGAGGAGCAAGATTCCCCAAAGTCAGTCCGTCAGTCCGAAGACGTCGACTTTCTGGTAGGAGCCGACATAGACGCGGCCGTTGGCGACGAGGGGGGTGATGAAGGCGTCGTAACCGTTCGACCACAGATGGGCATCGCCCGTGAACAGCGGCGCGCCGAGGTTGACCGCGTCATAGGCTTCGAGGATCTCCGGCTTCTCGCGCCGGACCAGCCAGACCACGCCGGTGCCGGGTGTGCTTCCATTCGAAGACACGACCGGGAACGAGCCCCCGCCGCCGGCTGTCGTGGTGCCATCGGCGACATCCGTCAGTGAGGGATGCCTCGCGGTCGAAACGCTGAACGCATGAATGACATCGCTCGCGGCTTGATAGTAGAGGAGGCCGCCGTTCGGTCCCATGTAATAGGCAGGCCCGCATGCACACCAGCTCGTCCCGACGGTGTACTGCTGAAGCGGCGTTTTCCCTGCTTTCTCAAGACCGCCGAGATTGCTGGCGTTCAGGAGATAGAGGATATGCGCTTTGCCCATCGCCACGGCGAGAGGTGGGGCGAGTTGACCCGCCACTGGCGGAATCAGCATGACAGCGCCCGAGCCAAAATCGCGGTCGGCGTCATTGAGCGCCTGGAAGTTCGCAGGTGTGAACGTGCTGTTCTTCTTGAGGATGCTGCTGAGCGACAGCACACTCTCACCGTAGCCTTTTGCTGTGTTGACGGCACTGTAATACCCATTGCCGGTTACGGCGAAGATGTTGCCGTTCGCATCGATCGGGGGCGCAAATCCGGCCATCCAGATGCTCGCGAGTTCAAGGTCCGCTTGAGTGGAAACGGTCGCAAACCGGCTTAACAGGCGAAGTGTCGACGCGTCATAGCGCAGAACCCAACCGGTGATGCTCCCTGGGTTGTTATCGCAATGCGAAGCGACGCCCATGTAAACGGACCCGTTTGCGTAGGCGAGACCTGCGCGAATCCACTGGCTTTGCGGATCGAAATGGACTTGGCCGCCCGATTGAAGGTTGGCGCGGGGCGCGATCTCCATCGGCCTCACGACACTGGCGCCGGTTGCGAGGTTCAGCGCGTAAAGTTTTGTGTGGAAGGACATGCTCGCGGGTTCGGTCGCCGAAACGAGATAGATCGTAGCGACATTACCGTTGCGAACGATCACGGGCGTTCCGGAAATTCCGTATACAGGCTGAACGTCGGTGCAATTGACATCGATATAGGACTGCGGCGTCCCGAGATTGACATGCCACAGAATGGCGTAGGTCTGCGCGTCGAACGCGTAGACGGAATTGTTCTCGGTCGCGACGACAAGGATGTTGTGGACCGTGCTGTCCGGCATCGTGAAGTTGGAGACCATCAACGGCTCCGCCATCACGTCACCATCGACATCGAGAGACGCGATCTGTCCGAAGCTTGCCGATCCCACCGTTGCAGGCGTCAGGTCGGTCTCGCTCTGGTTCCAGCCCGTGCGGAAATTGTCGTTGTGGTAGTTCAGAACGTCGACCGGCGTGCCGGAATATAGGCGGTGAAGGCCCAGCGCCGCTTTCGGATGCATCCCTTTGCGTGTTAGTACAGCGGGCGGGGCCGGCTTGTTGAAGCCGTTGAGATGATGTCCCAATGGCCCCCGTTCGCCGTTTCGCGCGGTGCTGTCCGGGGGCAGCGGATAGTGAAGGCGCGCGGCAATGGCATCGGTCTGGACGATGCCTGCAAACGCCAAGACACACGCCAGCAGTACGAATCTATGCGCCCGCATCGAGAACTCCGATAGAATCCCAATTTGCCGCCCGGACCATAGTTCCCGGGCGGCAAATGGCAAATCCTAACCCTCGGGGGCGTTAATCCGTCAGGCCAAATACCGTTACGGTCTTGTAAGCCGGGACATAGACCCGGCCATTGGCGACTAGGGGCGAGAGATAGGAACGGCTGCCGTTCGACCAGCTTCCAGCCGTCGCCTTGAACAAGGGATCGCCCATGTTCACCGCGTCATAGGCCGCCAGATATTCGGTCGGGCTGCCGCGCTCCACCGCCCACACGACCGCCGTCCCGGCTGTCGTTCCGTTCGAGGAAATCACCGGGAAGGAGCCGCCGAAGCCGGCGCCGTCGGTGCTGGCCGCAACCTGCGTGAGTTGCGGCGTATTGCCGGTCGCCACGCTATAGGCCCGGAGGAGATCGCCACTGCCCTGGTAATAGAGAACGCCGCCGCTCGGTCCGCCGTAATAGGCCGGACCGCACCAGCACCCGCCCGTCGAGATTTTCTGCAGCGCCTGGTAGCCGTTGCTGCCCTCAAGCCCGTTCAAGTGACTCGAGTCCAGAAGGTACGCTGTGCCCGCTTTGCCAGATCCGATGATCATGGGCGGTGCGGTCTGTCCCTCGACAACCGGAATGAGCATGGCGCCGCCGGAACCGAAGTCGGTATCGCCGTTGTTCAAAGACTGCCAGTTGCTCGGCGTGAAGGTCGTGACCGTCGTTTTGTTCAGATCGGGCGATAATCCGATGATGCTTTCGCCGTAGCCCTTCTTTCCTTTGGCGAGGCTGTAATTGCCGTTGCCGGTGATCGCATAGACGTTGCCCGTCGGATCGATCGCGACCGAGTAGCCGGCCATCCACACGCTCGAAAGCTGATAGCCCGCCTTCGCCTCGATGGTGTTGAAACTGGCGGTGGGTTGAAGCGTCGCTGCGTCGTAGCGCAGCACCCAGCCCGAAATGTTGCCGGCGTTGTTATCACAATGCGATCCCATGCCCATGTAGATCGAGCCATTGTTATAAGCGAGGCCCGAGCGGCCCCATTGGGCCTGCGGATCGAAGTGCAGCTTCGGGCCGCCCTTGATATTGGATTTCGGCGCGATTTCGCGCGCCGGCATGATGTCCGTGCCGGTTCCAAGATCCAGCGCATGCAGCTTGGTGTGGAAAGAGAACGAGGCGGGTTCGGTAGCGGCAACAACATAGATCGTCGCAGCGTTCGCGCCGGTACGCACGATCACCGGCGTGCTCGAAATTCCATATTCAGGGAGGATGTCGTTGCAGCCCACATCGCCGGATGCCTGCGGCGTACCCAGATTGCGCTGCCAAAGAATGGTGTAGGTCTGCGCATCGTAGGCGTAGACGGTATTGTGACCTGTCGCCACGAGCAGGATGTTGTGGACGGAGTTGTCCGGCATCGTGAAGTTGGAAACCATCAACGGTTGCGCCAGCACGTTGCCGTCGACGTTGAGTGTCGTGAGCTTGCCGAAACTCGCCGATCCGACAGCGGATGGCGTCAAATCGGTTTCGCTCTGATTCCAGCCGGTCGGGTAATTGTCGTTGTGATAACGCAGTACGTCCGTAGGCGTACCGGCATAACGGCGTGCCAACCCCTTGGCGGCGTGCGGATGCAAACCTTTCTCGGCCTGCTGTGGCGGGAGGCCTTGGTCGGGCAAGCTGGTGATGGAAGATTTGTGAGGCACGCCGTTGCGCGCATTGCTGTCGGGCGGCAGCGGATAGTGCAGTGGCGCGGCCGCCGCGATCTGCAGCGTAACGGCTGCTGCCAGAGAAGACGCCAGGAAAACGAAACGACGCATCACTCGATTCTCCGCTTTTGGATGACAGACACGTTAGAGTCGTCCGCGGGGCAGCGAAAGCACTATTTCCGGGCAATTGCCGCGGGTTAATCCGACCGTTAAGGCCGTGCCCACGCGCTATCCATACAGATTATTTCGCGATCGACCCTCGCACCGTTCCCGACGAACTTGTAGCGTCGGTTTCAGGGAACACTCATTCTTTCTGGAAGCTTTCGTGACACTCGGATCAGTCATTCGTATCGGGTCGCTCGTGCTGCTGTCTGCGGCGGCAGCCGCTGCTGCCACCGCCGATCAGGCGCCGGAGACGGTCGTCGTTACCGCAAGCCCGCCCGACCCGGTCGGCAACGACGCCTTTTCCGTCGTGCGCGTGACCCCTGCGCAGCTTCGTATCTCCCATCAGATCGATGATGCGCTGAAGGAGGTTCCGGGTCTCTCGCTTTTCCGCCGCGACAGCTCGCTTTCGGCCAATCCGACAACGCAGGGCATCACCCTCAGATCGATCGCGCCCTCCGGTGCGGGCAGGGCGCTGGTCATGCTCGATGGCGTTCCGCAGAACGATCCCTTCGGCAACTGGGTGATCTGGAGTTCGCTTCCCGCCGAGGACATGGGCGGTGCAGAGGTCGTGCGCGGCGCCGGCGCGGGCCCCTATGGTGCGGGCGCGCTCACCGGCGTCATCGCGCTCGATGAGGCGACAGGAAACGGATTTGTCGCTGGCGATCTTTCCGGCGGCGCGCGCGGTCAGCGCCGTATTGCGGCCTCCGGAGGCACCGACGTCGACCGGTTTGAAGTCTTTGCAAGCGCATCGGCCGAAGCGTCGAATGGATGGATTCCCGTTGGCCCCGAGCAGCGTGGCGCGGCGGACGATTACGTCACGATGGATGCCAAGAACGCGTCCATCCGTGTGCAGACTTATGCGATGGCGGACACGCTGATCTCTGCGCGCTATAGCGCCTACCAGGAGACACGCAATTCCGGCATCGTGGGTTCGACCTCCGCCGCCGACGGCCAGACCGCAAGTCTCACTGTGGCGCACCCCGACAGCGCGAACGATCTCGGCTGGCGCATGCAGGTGTGGATGCGCGACGTCGGCTTCAGCAACGTAACGTACGCAGCGGGTGCCAACCGCGCGACATCGACACCCGCCAACAACCAGTACGCAACGCCTGCGACCGGGATTGGCGGCAATGCGGCGCTCAGGGGACAGGCATCCTGGTTCAACTGGGAGGTCGGCGCGGACGTGCGGTCTTCGGAAGGCGAGTCCCGGGAGCAGTTCTCCTTCGTCAACGGCGCCTTCACGTCTGGGCGTCACGCCGGTGGCGACAGTTTCGTGGGTGGCGTCTATGTGGAAGGCGCACATCGCGCCGATGGCTGGCTGATCACGGCTGGGCTGCGCGCCGATTACTGGCAGACCTCCAACGGCCACGTGATCCAGAACTCGTTGGCAACGGGTTTCATCACGGTCGACGATCATTTCAAATCAAAGGGTGGCACGCTGCCGACGGGACGCCTCGGTGTGCGCCGCGATCTCGACGACGGGTTCTATCTGCGCAGCGCGGCCTATGAAGGTTTCCGCGCGCCGTCGCTGAACGAACTCTATCGTCCATTCCGCCTCGGCACCACCAACACGCTCGGCAATCCCGACCTTACGCCTGAGCAACTCTACGGCGCCGAACTCGGCGGCGGCTGGCAGGATGATCGCGTGACACTCGATGGCGACGTCTTCGTCAATCAGCTTCACCGCGCGGTGACGAACGTGACGCTGCAGAAATGCCCCACGAATTTCCCGTGCGTCCAGCTTCCCGGCATCACGCTTGTGCAACGCCAGAACGTCGGCGACATCGATGCCTGGGGATTTGAAGGCGAGGGGCGTTACAGGATCCTCGACGGTCTCGTCGCGAACGCCGCGTTCGACTATGTCGACGCCCATGTCGAAGGCGGTGTGCAGGCGCCGCAACTCACTGGCAACCGGCCTGCCCAGGCGCCGCGCTGGACGATCACCGGCGGCTTCGAGGCAAAGCCGTTCGACCGGCTCAGCGTCAATGCCAATCTTCGCTACGAAGGGCTGCGTTATGCCGACGATCTCAACAAATACCGTCTCGGCGCGGCCGTGACGCTCGATGCGCGCGTATCCTATGCGATCACGCAGCAATTGTCGGCCTATTTCTATGGCGACAATCTTTTCGACGCCCGCGTCGCTTCGACGGCGAGTTTTGGCCAGACCAGCACGGGAACCGGCGCCGTGGTGAGTTACTCCGAACCGCTGATCATCGGCGGCGGCGTTTCCTGGGCGCAGTGACTATTCGAGCGTTCCATCGAGGAAGTCGAACACCGCTGCCTTGAACAGCGCGTGGGGAATTGCGGAGAAGTGATCGCAACCGGGAAGGGTCACGGCACGACCATCCGGAACAGCGCGCGCAAGTTCTTCCGGATCGCCCGCAAGTTCGTCACGTGCGCCCGCCACCACCAGCACCGGCATGGATAGTGCCGAGAGCATACTGCGCTCGAACGGAGCATCCTGCGCGCGCGACAGGGCCGCGAGTGCCATGCGGTCTTCGCCTTGCTCGTCGGCAAAACCGCGGAAGCTGCGAAACAACGGGTTCTCGATCGAATCCGGATCGGGGGTATCCATGGCCTCAGCCATCGCATCGGTCCGCAGATGGGTTTCGAATTGCCTGCCGCCGATGCCTCCCAATATGAGGAGCGGAAAGCGCTCGGGCGCCATGATCGCCGCGGCCAGCGAAAGCCGCGCGCCCATCGAATAGCCCATCAGGTCGGCCCGAGAGACGTCGAGATGGTCGAGGAGGGCGATGATGTCCCGCGCCATGGCGGCGCGGGTATAGGCGGCCGGGTCGTGCGGTTTGGCGCTCTCCCCATGCCCCCGGCAGTCCAGCGCCGCACAGCGGATGCGCTTGCGTTCGAAAGCCCCGTACCAGCCCAGCCTCTGCCAGTTTTCCTTACGGTTGGAGGCAAACCCATGAACCAGAACCACCGGCCGCCCTTCGCGCGGTCCGATATCGTCATAGGCAAGCGTCAGTTCCTCAGAGATGAATTCCGGCACATACAGCTCCCCAATGGCGCGCGCGCATCCTTCAACGATTTATTATCGAGATCAAAGGCTTAATTCGCCGCGGCCGCGGTGCAAAACAAATCCTGTGGCGGCATGGATGTTGGTTGGACCCATCGCCATATTAGATCGTTAGAAGGCACCCGCCTTAAGTGGCCGAAAGGATTTCGCGATGATCTCATTCCTGCGTTGGGGCCAGTCGATCGTGGCTGGCACCTTGAATGCGATAGCGCGCTTTGTCCTTCTCCTCATCCTGATCTTCCTGGGCCTCTTCCTCATCGGACTTATCGAGGGCGACGGTCTGCCGTCGAACATGGTGCTGGCGCTCGACCTGCGTCACCCGATCGCGGATTCGGCCTCGGTGACGATCTTCGGCAAGCGCCCGGTCACGGTCATGGACATCGTGCTCGGGCTCGACGCCGCCGAACGCGACAATCGGGTCAAAGGTGTGATCCTTCGCGTCGGCGACGCCAACCTCCCCATCGCGCAGGCGGAGGAGATCGGTACCGCGCTCAAGAAGTTCCGCAAATCGGGCAAGTTCGTCATCGCGCACAGTATGGGCTTTGAGTCGGCAGGCCTCGGCGACTACCTGACGGCGGCGGCGGCGGACCAGATCTGGATGCAGCCGAAATCGGATTTCGGTGCGGCAGGCGAGGGCGGGGGAGAAATCTTTCTGCGCGGATTGTTCGACAAGATCCAGGCCGAGCCGCAGATCGCCAAGCGCGCCGACTATAAGAGCGCTGCCGACATGTACATGGAAAAGGGCATGACCGCGCCCGACCGCGAGCAGGTCACCGCACTTCTCCAATCCTGGTACAACACCGCGACGTCCACTGCAGCAGCTGACCGCAAACTGAATTCCAAAGAACTCGCGGCTGTCTTCGAATCCAGCCCGCAGATGTCGGAAGACGTAAAGAAAACAGGCCTCATCGACCGGCTCGGTTACGACGACGATGCCTGGGGTGCGGCGTATGGCCGGGCCGGCAAGGATGCCAAGCAGGTGTCGATGGGCGACTTCGTCCGTGCCAAGGACGGTTTCTCCGAATTTGGCGACGGACCGCGCATCGCGTTGGTTCAAGCCGCCGGCGAGATCGTCGAAGGCACGACGGGCGGCAGCGGACTCTTCGGCGGCGACAACGTCATCGCCGGCGATGACGCGGCGAAGGCCATTCGCGACGCCGCCAACGACAAATCGGTCAAGGCGATCCTGTTACGCGTCGACTCGCCTGGCGGCTCGGTCTCTGCCTCCGATCAGATTCTCGATGCGGTGAAGAAAGCGCAGGCCAAAGGCATTCCGGTGGTCGTGAGCATGGGCTCGGTCGCTGCGTCCGGTGGCTATTACATCTCGACCTCGGCCAACAAGATCGTGGCGGAGCCCGGAACGATCACAGGTTCGATCGGTGTGCTCACCGGCAAGGTTTCGATCGGCAAATCGCTGGGCCTGATCGGCGTAGGTGCGGAGAATGTGGGCGTCGGCAAGAATGCGCTGATGGATTCCGGCCTTACGCCCTACACGCCCGACCAGTGGGCGGCGCTGAACAGGGAGGCCGACACGATCTACGCCGACTTCAAGCAGAAGGTCGCCAAAGGCCGCAAACTTTCGCTGGACCGCGTGCAGGAGATCGCGCGCGGGCGGGTGTGGAGCGGCGCCGATGCCAGCTCGCGCGGGCTGGTCGATCAACTGGGCGGCTTCTGGACAGCCGCGGATGCGACGAAGAAACTCGCGAACATTCCGGCCGGCGAGAACGTGGTCTTCAAGCGCTTCCCGCGCGAGAAGTCGTTCTTCCAGGCCATCAATGAGGCCTTCAGCGAGAACTCGGCGACGGCGCGCGCGATGCAGGGGTGGGTCACGATCATGAACACGCCCGCGGTTCAGGCCGTGGTGACGACCGCTGGGGCTCTGCCGCACGGCGGTGTGGAGTTGCGGGCGACGAACCTGCCACACTAGCGGTATGGCGGATCTTCTCGCGGAGCTCGGCGCCAGTCCGGAATTCTATCCGTTTGCGTTCGATCCTGGACGCGACGCGATGTTCTTCATCCGCATGGAAGCAGCGGACTACCGGCGTGCGAGCTTCCTCGATGAGCGGCTGCTGACGCCCACGACCCGCGGACAATGGGTCCCGGTCGCAGATGTCGCGCGCGCGATGGCGGCACGGGCCGGATCCCGGCCGCTGCATTTCATTTTTCACAGCGGCCATGTCGGTTCGACACTCCTGAGCCGGATGCTCGATGAGACAGGGAAGGTGCTTTCCCTGCGCGAGCCGCTGGCGTTGCGGACAATCGCGGAGGCTTACGACGCCGGACGGCCGGGCCTCGACGAACGTCTGGAGATTCTCCTCAGGTTGTGGGAACGAAGCTTCGGCGATACCGAGGCCGTTATTCTCAAGGCGACCAGCACAGCCGAGCGCCTGGGCTCAAAACTCCTGGCGCTGCGCGGGAATTCCAGAGCGGTGACGCTCAACATCACGGCCGAATCCTATCTCGCCACGATGCTCGCGGCGGAAAACTCCGCCGGCGATCTGAATGCGCATGGACCGGAGCGCTTTCATCGTTTGGGCAGGCTTTTGAAAGCGGCCCCGGCGCGCCCTACCAACCTGAGTGAGCTGGCCGCGATGAGCTGGCTGGTCGAACGACTCACCCAGGACGACCTTCAAGACGCTTTTGGGGAACGGATTCTTCCGCTGGATTTCGATGCCGTGCTGCAGGATACCGGGATGGTTCTGGCGAAGGTCCTGGCGCACCTGAAAATCTCCGCCACGCCGGAAGAGGTCGTCAGTATCGCATCCAGCCCGGTCCTCACACGCTATTCGAAGGCGCCGGAACATGCCTATTCGGCAAAGCTGCGCGCCGATCGCCTAGAGGAGGCCAGACGCCTCTATGGTGCCGAGATTCACGCTGCGCTCATCTGGCTTGAGCAGATCGGACAGCAGCACGCACGCGTGGCTGCGATTTTGTGACGCATTTTTGCATCGCGGAGGAACTGCACCTCCCCCCGAGCGCCACACGGCCGGATGGCCTAAAATCACATTTCTATCAATGCCTTAGTAGGGAACATTAATCTCGTTTCGAATTCACCACGTTTGAGTTCCAAAGCGGAACACGGATGCTTTCGATACTTTCCACCGCCAACATGCCCTTGAAACCAACGCACCACGTGAGATGTGATTAGACGGGTCCTTCAAAATGCGCTGACGCTAAAGTAACATAGCAAGATTCAGCGGCAGACCATCATGGGTGGGGCCCTCTACGTTCTTTAAGGAGTCACGAAGTGCGCAAACTTGCTCTTTTGCTTGTCTCGACTGCCGGCTTGATGGTCATGGGTTCCAGCGCGATGGCTGAAGATCCCGCGCAGCCCGCTCCGGCTGCTACTGCTGCTCCGGCGGCCGCTCCCGCTCCGGCAGCAGCGCCGTCTGATGATGGCAACAAGCTCGTCTGCCGTAACATGGCGGCCGCAACGGGTACGCGTCTCGGCGCGCGCCGTGAATGCAAGACCCAGAGGGAATGGGACGATGCTCGTCTGCAGACGCAGAAAGAGATTGGCCAGATGCAGTCCCAGGGCAACCTCGGCCCGCGCGGCAATTAACGCGGCTTGATTACGTCGTAGTCACGGGTGCGTTTGCGCGTTGACGCAAGCGCGCCTTGGACTAACGTGCCGTCGTTCCATTGGGGGGATGGATCGGCTTCGATGGCGGTTGGGTCTAGTACCGATCAAAACACACGCGTGACGGCGCTGGTACAGACGGCGCTTGCGTCGATGCGCGAACGCCGTCTCGAGGATGCCGAGCGGGCGTGGAACAGCGTCCTCGCGATGGCTCCGGACCATGCGCCGGCCTTGTTTCACCTGGGCCAGCACCATCTGCTGCGCAAGGATCTCGCGACTGCGACACAACTGCTCGACAAAGCCCTTCGCGCCGATCCGAACAATCCCGCCATTCCGCTCAATCTCGCCTTCGTCAAGCGCGCGGCCGGCGACAATGCCGGCGAAATGGCGTGGCTGACCCGCGCACTGTCCATCGATCCATATTTCTTCCCCGCGCTCTTGGCCAAAGGGATGCTGCAGGAGCGGATGGGCCAAATCCGCCAGGCCGCACGAACGTTCAAGGACGTGCTGACGATCGCGCCGCCCGATAGCCAGCTCGCCGGCGAAATACAGCAGTCGATCAGGCATGCCCGCGAGGCGGTGGAACGCAATTCTGCTGCGCTCGACGGATTCCTGCGCACGCGCCTTGACGGCCTCAGCAAAAATCACGCAGGCGAGAACCTGTCGCGGTTCGAGGAATGCCGCGACATCGCACTGGGCAAAACCAAGCCCTACACCCAGCAGCCGAACATGCTTCTCGTGCCGCGGCTGCCTGCGATCCCGTTCTACGACCGTGTCCACTTCCCTTGGCTAAAGACGTTGGAGGATGCGACCGGGATCGTGCGCGATGAGTTCCTCAAGGCCGCGAAGGAAGATGGTGGGAATTTCGAACCGTACGTCTCACACCCCGAGGGCGCGCCGCTCGCGCAGTGGGCGGAACTCAACCGCTCCATGCGCTGGAACGTGCTTTATCTGTGGCGGGACAGCCTGAAGCGGGAAGAGCAGTGCCGGCGCTGTCCGCAGACCACCGCGCTTTTTGAATCGATCCCGATGCTCGATGCGCCCAATTTCGGGCCCACGGTGCTGTTTTCCGTTCTGGAGCCGCACACGCATATCCCGCCGCATTCCGGCGACACCAACGCGCGGCTCATCATCCACTTTCCCCTCATCGTGCCCAATGGGTGCCGGTTCCGGGTTGGCAATGAGGTCCGCGAATGGCGCGTCGGAGAGGCATGGGTGTTCGACGACACGATCGAGCACGAAGCGTGGAACGACAGTGACGAGCCTCGCGTGATCGTCATGATCGATATCTGGAACCCGCTGCTGTCGGCGGCCGAGCGCGAACTCGTGTCCGGTCTGCTCAACGGCATGCGCGACTATTACGATCAGCCGGCCTCGTAGCCGAGCTTCTTCACCCACGGCCTCAGGACGGGAAGGATTGGCTTCAGCTGGCCGGCGTAGTTGCGCCACTGGCCGATACCTTCGCGGTTGAGTTCGCGGCGGACCTGGGGTGCGCTGCGGGTGTGGATTTCGCGCGTTTTTGCGCGCTCGGCGAAATCCCGCATCTCCGGTCGGCGGTCGATGCCGATGAACCGGCAGAGCTTTTCGAGTTCGCCGTCGAAATCGTCCACCAGCGTCTCGTGGTGCAACTCGTGCCAGGCGAGGCCCAGAACCTCACGGTAGGATTCGCAAAGCTCCATCACCGCCACGTAGAGACGCGCGGCGCGATCGAGTTTCAGAAACTCGAAGGTCGCAGGCGCCATGGCGAAAGGACTGCGGAAGCAGCTCAGCACGACGTCACGCGGATCGCGCCGCATGAACAACACCTTCGCATCCGGGAACAGCTTCGCGACAAGCACGAGCTGCTGCGAGCTGAGCGGCCTGTTGTCGACGAACACCTTGCCCTTCACATCGACATTGCGCGCCGCGACACGTTGCCAGTAATGCGCGCGGTACGCGGCCAGTTCGTTCGATCCGAGGCCGGCAAGCCGCTTGCGGCCTTCCTCGTTTGACAGAAAATCGCGCAGGGCCTCCTGGAGCAGGGGATGTTCCTGCAGTGCCACGACGTCCGGATGCCCTTCGAGCACGTTCTGAACCAGCGTGGTTCCGGAGCGCGGGAAACCGGCCAGGAAGACATGGCCCTTCACGCCAGCCTCGTTGGGTGCCCCAGGCATCGCACGCCACTGGGATGCCGGTGCGACATCCAGATAATCCTGCAGCCACAATGTGTAGGTGAACGCCGTCTCGCCCTCGGCAACGTCGAACCGTGGCGCGAACACATCGAATTTCCAGTCGTTGGCCGTCGTGTAGGCCTCGAAAGCCTCGGCGTAGCGCTTTTGCGCGTGACGTATATCGCCGATCAGGCTCATCGCGATCGCGCGTTCGATCGGCCCGGCTTTGGCGTCGGTTGCGAGACCCTGGGCGAGGTGCTCGGCGCGTCCGAGCGAACCGGACGCGAGTGCCATCGTGGCCTGGACCGTGAGGGCCGTGCGCTGGCCAGGCGAGAGCGCGAGCGCGCGCTCGATCAGCGCCTCTGCCGCCTTATCATCGCCCCGGCGCTGCGCCAGCTCTGCCAGCCCGGCCAGAGAAGCCGCATCGTTCGGGTTGAGCTCGATGGCCTTTTCGTAAAGCACACGGCCCGCCGCGACCTCCCCGGTGGCGCATTTGGCGACCGCGAGGTGATGATGGGAAGGTGCGTAATCCGGTTTCAGCGAAATCGCGGCGCTGAAAGCGCCCATGGCACGCTCCGTGTCTCCGACCTTTGCCGCGAGCACGCCGAAAGCATGATGGGCCAGCGGATCGTTCGGCGCCATCATCACGCCGCGCGCCAGATCCTGAAGGGCTTCGGGAATGCGGTCCTGCTGTTCCAGCCAATGCGCCCGGACATGGAGCAGCAATGGATCGACCGTTCCTTCGTCCAGCGCGCGGCGCGCGAGGTCGGTCGCGCGCGCAAGATTGCCGGCGCGCAAGAGGGTCTGCACCTCTTTGGCGACATCAGCAGGCAATTGCTCCGGGGACTGAACGTCGGACATCGAAACTCCGGTTACGCGATTTGCTTCGCGGCGATACTTACAGCAGGACTTGCCACGCGTCACCGCGTACGGACGCGGCGATTGCGCGGCCTGTGTATACCCTTAAAATCGACTTTTTCGACAGGATAATGCATAGAAATGTCCGGTTCCGGCCCGAACGCAACGAGACCTTTGCCGGCACGAACGGCCACCTACAAGGGTCCCATTACGGATCCCACGCGCTGGACGACATTCCGTCACAGGCCAGGCGATATTTTCATCTGCGCCCCCGCCAAAAGCGGCACGACGTGGCTGCAAGCCATCTGCGCGATGCTGATCTTCAGCACCGCCGAGCTCGACATCGCGCCGGCCAAGATCTCTCCCTGGTTCGACACGAACCTGACACCTTCGGATGCCGTGTCTCGGATGATCGAGGCCCAACAGCACCGTCGCTACCTCAAAACTCATACGCCGCTTGATGGCATCCCGTATTTTGTCGACTGCAACTACATTGCGGTCTACCGCGACCCGCGCGACACGTTCCTGTCCATGATGCGGCTTGCAGCGAGAACACTCGAAGGCCGTGCGGCCGCGTCGCAGATCGCCGACCTTCATGCACTCTTCGGCCTCTGGCTCAAGGAACCGTTCCGGCCGGGCGAGGGGGAGCAAATGTCACTCGCAGCGATCGCGCATCATTTCAATCTCTTCTGGAAATACCGTGCGCTTCCCAATATCGCGCTGGTGCATTTTGCCGATCTGAAGCGCGATCCGGTGGGCGTGATCCGGGACATCGCAACCGCTCTCGGCATTGCAGCGGATGACAGGCTCATCGCGCGCATCGCCGAAGCAACGGCCTTTGCGAATATGCGCGACAAGGCGGCGCAATTCGCTCCGGGGATCGGCCGGGGCCAGTTCAAATCCGAAAGCGATTTCTTTCGCAGCGGTGAGAATGTGCAGTGGAAGGAATTCGTGACCGCATCCGAACTTGCGGCTTACGTGCAACGCCTGTCTCAGCTCATTCCGCCGGACGCTTCGGCATGGCTCGAAAACGGATCAGGCGTCACGGAGTCCGGATAAACCTGATAGCCGCTCCGTCGTTCCGCGCGCATGGTCCATCACCGAAGTGACGGCGGGTTCGTTCTTGCGCCACTTCTGCGGGTCAGGCTGTGACAGCGTATAGCGCGACGGTTTCTTGCTCTCCTGAATGGCCTTCTGCATGCCGTCGCCAAACGGTACGTCCGCGAATGCGCAAAGGCGCTTCAGACTCGCTTCGAGATCGTGCTGCAGGTCTTCGTAACGCACCACGCACCAATCGGCAGCTGGGAGGGCGGAGAGATCGTCGAGGATGATCTCGTTCGCATCGCGCCACTGCCGCACCGCGATCTGCTCGAGACTGGCGCCGATCAGTTCACGCCAACCCGGTATCAGAAGCATCGACCACGGCAGGCCGGTCCAGCCGGGCAAAGCGGGATAGGTGACGAAATTGCCGGAGCGCCAGGCCTCCATGATCGCGCTGACATTGGCCTGCGCTTCGCGGTGGAGAAAGATGAAGCGCGCGTCGGGAAACAGTGCCTTCAGGAAAGGTATGCGCAGCGCGTTCTTGGGTGTCTTCTCGAGAAAGCGGAACGAGGCAGGCTGTGGACTGGCGCGGTTGAGCACGATGCCGCGCACATCGCGCATATCCTTCAGATAGTTGGCGCGCAGTTGCGCGCCTGTTTCCGCGGTCGCATCGGATTCTGTCAGCCTGTTGGAGTCGTAACCGCGCCGGCGCGGATCGAGCGCGGCGATCTGCTCGACGTGGAAGTGACCTTCGCCGCCAAGCGTCCAGAACGCGTCGTTGCGCGCGAGCATGTCGAATAGCCAAGTGCTGCCGGAACGCGGCGCCGAAACGATGAAAACGGGTCTGTCGAATTTGGGGACGGGTGGAACGACGGGAACACCGGGAGCCTTTGGAGCCGCTGCGCCATAAGCCTGTGGCTTTACCAGCGTGGCGATGGTCGCAGGCAGGGCCTGCATCAGAGGCCGGCCGTTGCTGGCCATCACGATGGTCTGGGGAATGGATTGGGCGGCCTCCATCGCCTGCTGCATCAACTTGACGAATTGCGGCATGCCTTCGGGTGTGGGCCCGACGGCATACCACAGCACACGCCATTCGTTGCGCAGCCAGCCGACGAAGCTCATCAGCCGCGCCATGCCGGCCGGATCGTTTCCGGGGACAGCCGCGGCGTCCGAAACCAGCCGCGAAAATTCCAGTTCGACGTCGCCGGGTGTCATCACCGGGTTGTCGACGAAACTCTCCAGCATCAAGCGTGGCGTCTCGCCTTCGCGATAGGGAACGAATTGCGGCGCCTCTTCGTGGCCGAGCGGCTTGGCCATCTGCCAGAATGCCGTGCTGCCATAGGTGTCGAAGGTGAGATGGATGCGCCTTGTTTGCGTCTCGTTGACGACCTTGTGCACGCGCCAATTGTCGAACGTCCACGCCTCGCCAGCCGCCATGTGCACAGCCTGGTCGCCGCTATGGAAGATGATATCGTGGTGAGTGAGCACCGGTATGTGTACACGCGTATGGGTGCGCCAGTAATGCTGGAGGTCGAAATGCGCCGGCACGCCATACCCGGGTTCGAGCCGCATCAGCCGCGCACGTCCGAGCAGCGTTTTGAACTGCGCCATGATCTGCATGATGTAGGGGCAGCGTTCGAGATATTCCGTCGGCCGCATCGGCGGCTCGAACTCGTCGTTTACCGTCCCGTTCGTCGAGATGAGATGGAGTGCGGAATTGCCTTTGAAATTTTCATGATGGAAGCGCCATGCGGTTTCCGGGATCGCGTCCACTTCAGACAACAGCCGCTCGGTATCGAAGCGGAAGGCGAATTTGTAGAACGGAAACTGGAGATTCATGGCTGCCTCTCGCGAGCAAACTTTAACGCAGCATGGCGGTCTCCCGCAAAACCCCGCTTGCGGCAGCGTCAATTCCCGCTTGGCGGATAGCCGAACCGCTGCACCCAGGGCTCAAGCACCGGAAGAGTGGGGGCCATTTGCGGCGCATAATTCCGCCAGGATTCGACTGCGCTGCGATAGAGATCGCGCCGCACCTGGCTTGCGCTCGGCGAGCGGATGGAGCGGTTCTGCGCGGCCGTGCTGAAATCGCGCATCTCGTCGGTCCATTCGATGCCGAGATAATCGCAGACCCGCCGAATGCGCCCCTCGAAGTCGGCGATCATATCTTCGTAACGGTGCTCCAGGAGATCGAGGGGGAGCTTCGCGCGTGCGGCCTCGGCAAGATCCATCACGGCGCTATAAAAGCGTGCGCCATCTTCCAAATCCAGAAACTCGAACATGACCGCGTTGACGTCGAAGTGGCGGCGGAAACAGGAAAGGACGACATCGCGCGGATCGCGGATCGCGAAGAGTATCTTCGCACGCGGAAACAGCCGCGCGATGATGGGGAGATTGAAGACATTGAGCGGTTGCTTGTCGATAAACACCTTGCGACGCGGATTGACGCCGGCCGACTCCACACGCCGCCAATATTGTGCGCGCAGGCGGTCGAGCTCATCTCCCGAAAGCGCTGCCAGGCGGTCCAAGGCATCGTTGCTCCTGAGGTAAGTTCGCGACGCATCGATGAGAGTTTCGCGCTCCTCGAGATGGACGATTTCGGGATGAACCGCCAGCACCTGCTCGAGCAGCGTCGTGCCGGACCGCAGGAAGCCCATCAAGAAGACGTGTTCGCGGGCGCGCGGCGCGGCTTCTCCCCCCGGGGAGATATTCCACAGCTCTGCTGGAGTTTTGCGCAGATAGTCTGTCAGGCTTTCCACGACGGAGCGGGTTTTCTGCCCGGAGAGGCGCGCGGCATTGATACTGCGCAGTTCTTCATTCCTCGAACGGTAGGCAGCGAACGCCTGTGCAAAACGTCCCTGTCCGTCCAGGGCATCGGCATAGTATCCGAGTGCCAATGCGCGCGGATGGCCCACGACATTACGGTCGTCAATCATGGCTTTCAGGCGCCGTTCGGCCGCGCGATGCTCGCCTTCCGCCAGATCGCATATCGCCAGCGCCACGATCGCGGCAGGCTCTTGGGGATTTGCCATCAGGGCGCGGTTGGCGAGTTGGCGCGCCACACCCCGGTCGCCGGAGCGCGCGGCAATGGTTGCGAGAGCCGCCAACGCTTCGGGATAGATCGGCTGAAGGGCGATCGCGCGCTCATAAGCGCGCTTCGCGCCATTCTGGTCGCCATCAGCGGCAAGTGCCCAACCCTTGAAATAGTAGGTCTGCGCATCATTGTGCTCGAAGCGCAACGCCGTGTCGAAGCGGCTTATGCCCTCTTGTGGGCGATTGAGACGCACAAGGCACAGGCCAATGGCCTTGAGCACCAGCGGATCTTGCGGTGTGAGCACAAGAGCTTTTTCGAACTCATCCAGCGCGGCCTGCTGATTTCCCTGCGACTGTGCGAGCAACGCACGTGCGTTGAAAAACGCTGGGTGGCGGTTACCGGCGGAGAGGGCGGCGTCCGCTATGTCAGCCGCGCGCTTCAAGTTGTTGGCGCCGACCGCGGCGGAGACTTGGTCAAGCATTGCCTGGCCGTCCGATGTCAGATCGATCTGCAAGAGAGCCCTTTGTTCTTGTTGGGATTGAGCCGAATGGCGCTATCGGCTTTCCATAGCAACTGTTTCCCACGCCATCAAATATCGCTGTAGCCGAAATGGTTTACCCAAGGCTGAAGCTGCGGCAGCACCGGGGCGAGCTCCTGCCGATATCGCCGCCAATGGCCGCCAGTGTCACTCCTGAGCCCTTGACCCAGTTGTGCCGCCGTGGGGGTCACGACTGCGCGTGCTCCCTGCCGGGGCGCAAATTCCAGCAACACATCGTCATGCGAAAGGCCGATGAAGCCGGCGATACGCTCCATCTCGCGCGCAAAATCTGCCGTCAGCGATTCATGACGGACGTCGATAAACTTCAGCGGCAACTTGGCGCGATAGAGCATCGCGAGACGCATCGTCGAATCGTACAGAGCCGCAGCGCTTTCCAGTGTGAGCAACTCGTAGTTTGACGCATTCATGCGGAACCGGCGGCGGAAACAGGAGAAAACCACATCGCGCGGATCGCGCAGGCTGAAGACAATCTTGGCACCGGGAAACAGGCGCGAGATCAACGGAAGGTTGACGGTGTTGTAGGGTTGTTTGTCGATCACCGTCTTGCCCACCGGATCCAGACCGTGGCCACGCAAGCGTTGCCAATAGAGCTCGCGATAATGTTCCGCATCGCCGCCGCCGAGGTGTGCGAGCCGGTCGAGGTCCGCGTTCGTACGCATCAGTAGCGGGATGATGTCGGTCAGGGTGGCCCGCTCCTGCGTTGTGACGACATCGCAATGCCGCGCGAGCGCCTCCTCGAGCAGCGTCGTTCCAGAGCGCGGGAAGCCGAGAAGAAAGACATGCCGAGCACACGGCTCACTCTCTGCCGGAGGGGATGGGGACCAGGGATCTGTCCGCTCGAAATATCCGATCAGCCGATAAAGGTACTCCGGCATGGTTTCGCCAGGAGGGCGTGCGTATCGAGCGGTGTTTTGGGCTTGGATAGCCGCATTGCGCGCCTGCCACGCGGCGAAAGCCTCGGCGGTCCTGTTCTGTGCGTCCAGCACATCGCCTAAGACGCCCAGGGCCTCGGTGCGCTCGAAGGGCGGCGTCCGTGGATCGTGGGCGAGTGCGCGCGCGGCTTCGCCCGCCGCGGCGAGATTTCCCTCCTGTGCTTCCGCCTTGGCCACTGCCAGTCGTGCGCCCGGATGCGCCGGCATCAACGCCAGCGCCCCGGCGGCCCATGTCCGGGCTTCATCATTCGCTCCAACCCTGGCTGCCAGCAACGCCAGACGTGCCAGAGGTTCAGGGTTGGCGGGGTCGACGCCGTGTGCTCGCTTCCAGCTTTCGCGCGCGTCATCGAGTTCGCCAAGCTCTTCGCTTGCCCAGCCTTTGTTGAAATGGGCTGGCGCAAACTCCGGGAGTCGCGCCGCAACCAGCGAGAAAGCGGCTCGCGCTTTTTCGAACTGGCTGTCACGGGCATAAGCGAGCCCCAGCGCGTTGAGCGCCTGCATGTCGTCCGGGTCGAGCGCATGCGCGCGCTTCAAATCGGCCAGCGCCAAGGCGTCCCGTCCGGCTCTCTCGTGCTCATAGGCTCGGAGATTGAGATAAAGCGCGCGCTCATCCCCGTCTGCCAAGGCGGCGCAAGCAAGTGCAACGGCCCGGGCCACGTCCTGCGCCTGCAGGGCGCCCAGAATGTCCTGGTGCCGGTTGCTGGCGGGGGCAGGCGGCTGCGAACTCATGAATGACCGGCGGGTGTTCTGCGCATCGCCGTTCATAGCGACAGTTTCCGGCCGGGACAAAGAAAAGCGGCGGCCCTTTTGGGGCCGCCGCCTTCAGGCTCTCGGATACCGAGGCTTAGTACTTCGCCGTCACACCGATGAACAAGGTGCGACCCAGCGAATCGTACGTGCCCGGGAAGGTGTTGCCGTTGCCGAACGGCGGGGCAGAAACACCCCAGGTATTGCTGTCCATCGTCGGCGGGTTTTTGTCGAACACGTTGTTCACACCGAATCGGAACTCAAGACCAGGACGTGCCGTCCACGTACCGGAGATGTCGAAGTAGTCCATTGCCGGCAATTTGGCATCGACCGGATCCGAACAGATACCGTAGGCCGAGCAATAGGCGGTCCTGAGGCCATCCAGGTTGGAGTTGGTAGTGTTCTCGTCAAGCTTCACGCTTGAGAGATGGCGCCAGTCCAACGACAACGAGACATCCCACGGCGAGGTCCAGGTGACGCGCATCTTGTGGCGCCACGTCGGGCTCGGTGTACCGCAAACCACGCCGAACAGGCCGGCACAGTCGTAGGTCGGGTGCCCAGGATCCACCGGAACCTGAGTCGGTGAGGTCGTCAGCGACTGCAGATAGGTTCCAATCATGTTGATCGACAGCCCGCCAGCGCCATCCAGGCCCCAATCGTCGAACTGGGTCTGATAGTTGGCTTCGAAATCGACACCCGAGGTCGCGAGGTAGTTCAGATTGCGCGTGTTCGCGTCAACAAAGCCCGAACCGAAGATCGAACCGGTTCCGCCATTTGAACGATGAACGAGGGGGCAGAAGTATGCCTCGCTCGCCGCCGTTGCAGTGGAACCATAGCAGCCCGACAGCGTGACGTTCGGATCGATGAAGGAGATGTAGTTCTTCACCTTGATGTCGAAATAGTCGATCGTCGCGGTGAAGCCGTCGATAAAGGACGGTGTCAGCACAAGGCCGATCGACCAGGTATCCGAAGTTTCGGGATCCGGACGAAGCGCCGGGTTGGTGCCGAATTGCGCGTTACACTGAGCGGACGGGCAGGTGTCACCCACGATCAGCTGGCCATTTCCGGTGACGCACTTGGCATTGCCGGGAATGGAGCAGGGATCCTGACCGCCGAACAACGCGACGTTGAGCGGCGAGAACGACTCCAACACCGTCGGCGCGCGAACCGCACGCTGATAGCTGCCGCGGACGCGGAAATCGTCGATCGGTTGCCAGTCGAACCCGTACTTGTACGATGAGACCGCGCCTGCCGAGCTGTAGTCCGAATAGCGATAGCCGGCGTTGAGCGTCAGGGACTGGAAGAACGGCATGTCCTGAGCAATCGGCATCTGAATTTCGCCGAAGCCTTCCGTCACGTTGAACCCGGACTTCGGAACCGACAACGTCGCCGAACCCTGTCCGTAGAGATCGTTGATCTGGAAGTCGCGGCTTGTGTCGAGCTGCAGCTGTTCCTGGCGATATTCCGAGCCAAGCGCAATCGAGAACGGGCTCTTCGACCATGGCGTCTGGATACCCCACTCGCCAAGATCGCCGGTGATCGAACCGCTGACCACTTGTTCTTGCGTGAAGCCTTCCTTGAAGCCCTGCGCCTTGACGTAGTCCAGCATGCCGGGCGTCAACGCACCGAAGCCATGGAAGAGGTCGATCGGAACGCACTTGGTATCGATACCCAGATCGGTAGCCACGCAGTTGCCGGTAACCGGATTGACATCCAGGCCATTTTCCAGCCGCTGCTTCGACCATTCGTTCTGGTAGTTCTCCTGGTACACCGTCTCGCCGAACTGGCCGTAGAGGTCATACGACCAGCCGTGACCGAGGTCGCCCTTGCCACCGACGACGAGGCGATAAGAGGTATGACGGAGATCGTCGATACGGTTGCCGCCTTCGACGTCGCGGCGGCCAAGCCAGAGCGTCGCAAAGCCGGGCCTGAGGTTACAGTTACCGGTGTTTCCAACCGGGGTACAAGGGTTATTAAAGTAAGCTTGCTGCGCGTTGGAGGTGCACATCAGGTCCCGCTGCTGCGCAGTCATTAACGGATTATCGCAGTTCACCTGGACGTAACCTGGGCTGATGGTGCCCGGGAAGTCTGCCGGACCGCTGCCGATGAACGAGCCGGAAGGGGCAATCTGAGCCAACGTGTGGTCGTCCGAGAACATGAAGTTCGAATAGACGTCCAGCATCGGGCTGACCTGATAGTGGCCAAAATAGCCGCCGTCATAGCGAACGTCGGGACGCTGCAGGTAGTTCAGCGGTCCATAGTTGAACTTCTGCGACGGGGCGCCGGTGTAGGGGACCCACGTCGTGTTGCCACCAAAGAAGCCGTTCGGCTGCCCGGACACGCGGGCATCCCATGCGCGGATGCGGTTGTAGTTGCTCGAACCCGAGCAGTAGAGGTTTGTGCTGAAGTTTGTCGTCAGCGAACAGGCCGAGAAGTCACGGGCCGATTCCAGCATCGACTGGATATCGCGATAACCCATATAGCCCGTGATGTTGCCTTTGCCGTCAGCCGTGTTGACGCCCATGATCAGATTGGCTTCGGTGGTCGCACCACCCCACCAGTCGCTGGGAGCCGAGGCAAAGCCTGCATCGGACTGAAGTTTGGAGTAAGGAACTCCGTGGCTCTTCCCATCGTTAGCAGCGTTGTTGACGGAATACTGGGCATCGACTTCGACGCCCTCGAAGTCCTTGCGCATGATGAAGTTCACCACGCCGCCTAAGGCGTCCGAACCATACACGGCCGAGGCGCCGCCGGTCAGAACTTCAACGTGGTCCACCATGTCCGCGGGAACCTGGTTAAGGTCGGCGACCGGGTTGGACGGGTCGGACGGCATCAGACGCTTGCCGTCGATCAGCACGAGAGTGCGCTGAGAGCCCAAACCACGAAGGTCGACGGTCGCCTGACCGGTCGCGCCGTTCGAGGCCGTCTGCGTGAAGTCCGAGAAGACGCCGGGCAGATTATTCAGCAGGGTTTCGACGCTGGTTGTACCCTGCAGTTTCATTTCCGTCTGGTTGACCGAAGTCACCGGGCTGGAGCTGTACAAGCCCACTTGCGGAATACGTGAACCCGTTACGACAACGGTTTCGACCGGTGCTTGTTGTGCCATTGCAGCCGATGACAGGCTCATGGCCGACGCGGTCGCTGCTCCGAGGAGCAGAGCCGTTTTCAGGCTGCTCTTGCTTTGTATTTGAAACACTTGGAACCCCCTTGGTTCTGATCGTAACGACGTTCGCTAGCGGGATTGAGTGCTTTACAACACCGATTCTTGCGTCCCCTCATCAGCGACGCGAAGTCCACCCGTTCATTCCAAAGGTTACGAGGCTGTACGCTTTGGGTCAAAATAGAATCGACCGTGTGGAAGATTCCCGGCGTGAGTGTGGTATTTAGGTGTCAACGCGGATGCGCGCGGCGCTTGTGTCAGGCATTTCGAAATTGCGGCAACAAAAGTGCAGCGCGTTTGATGTTCGTTTGGAGAAAGTTGCCAAAAGCCCTTGAAATCACGGCCGTTTGTCGCAACCTGTCGCCAATGGTCTCAGAAGACCTCACTTGAACTTGACCTGAACGGAAGTCGCGAGCGGAAGGCCATCACAGTTTCTTGATGTTCTGGGGCCGCGTGTTATGCGTCTGACATGACAGTCACGCCAAATTCCGATTCGGCCATACGAATCACAAATGCTCTTCAGGAAGCTGCTCGCTTTCGCGCCGCAGGCCGCGCCGATTTGGCTGAGCGCACCTGCCGGGGAATCCTGGCGGCCTATCCGGAGCAAGTCGCGGTGCTTAACTTCTTGGCGCTTCTGGTGCGCGATCGTGGTGATCTTGCCGAGGCGGAAGCCCTGTTCCGGCGCGGTATCGAAATGGCGCCGGGCGAGGCCAACCTTCACAACAATTATGGCAATCTACAGCGGCGGCTGGGGGATCTGGCCGGCGCGGAGGCCTCTCTTCGCAAAGCGATCCGGCTGAAAGCGACCTATCCCGAGGCTTATTTAAATCTGGGCGTCGTATTGGGCGAGCTTGGCCGCCGTGAGGAGGCTGTCGCGGCCCTGCGGCGCGCGACCGTTCAGCGGCCGGGCTATGCCGACGCGCTGATGCAGATCGGTGTGCAGTTCCGGGAAATGGGCAAAAATGAAGAGGCGTTGCGGTCTTTCGATGCGGCACTCGCCGCTCAGCCAGCCCATTTCGCAGCCCATTATAACCGGGGCGATGTGTTGGTGGCGTTCGGGCGCTTTGAAGACGCGCTCGCCGCCTTCGACGCCGCGCTTCGGCTCAATCCCGCGAGCACCGAAGCCAGATACGCCCGCGCCAATACGCTCGCGCGCACCGGACGCCATGACGAAGCGTTGGAGACCTATCGGCAGGTCATCGAGACCGCGCCTGATTTTCTCTCCGCACATCGCGAATATAACGCCCTCGCGTGGACGATGGGGCGCGAGGACCTGAACTTCACATCCTTCGCGATCGCACGAAACAAGGTCGGCGACACACCGGATTTGATGTTGACCGAAGCGGAGCAGCGGTTGCGGTTCAAAGACACTGCCGTCGCAGAACAGCTCCTGCGGCAGGCGCGCGAGATCGCTCCGGAACGCCTCGATATCGTCAATGCGCTCGGCCGGGCGGTCATGGCGCAAGGGCGTTTCGAGGAGAGCGTGGACGTTCTCCAGGACGCGGCTTACCGCGTCGCCGAGTCTGCAGATTTCCAGCGTGACCTCGCCATTGCGTTGCTTCGCGCGAACCGGCCTGCGGAATCGATGCGCGTGCTGGAGCGTGCGCTGACGCAGGCGCCGCATGACCAGCTTCTGCTCGCTTTCCTCGCGCTTGCTTATCGAGAAATGGGGGACAGCCGTCTCGCCGGCCTGGTCGACCATGAGAAATATGTGCGCGTCTACGATTTGCCGCCGCCGGCGGGCTACGCTGACGCGCAGTCCTATAACGACGAACTCGCCAACGAACTTCTGCGTCTGCACACGCGCAAGGTAGAGCCCTTCGATCAATCGCTGCGCGGCGGAACGCAGACCATGGGCGATCTCTTCGACGCACGATCGCGTGCGATCGCGCAGCTCAAAGAGAGCATCGATACTGCGGTCGCCGATTATGCCGCATGGCTCCCGGAGGATCCGGCCAATCCCGTGGCCGCGCGCAAGGCGGCCACGTTCGAATACTCCGGATCGTGGTCGTGCCGGCTTCGCACCGGCGGCTTCCACGACAACCACGTCCATCACAAGGGCTGGATCAGCTCTGCCTATTATGCCGTGCTTCCCGACGCGACGAAGGACAAGTCCGCACAGCAGGGCTGGCTCAAATTCGGGGAATCGAACATCGCACTCAGCGAGCGCGACCGCCCGGAGCAACTGGTCCAGCCCACGGTCGGAAAGCTCGTGCTGTTTCCGTCCTATTATTGGCACGGTACGGTGCCTTTCGCGTCGAACGATGCGCGCATGACGGTGGCATTCGACGTCGTACCGAAACCCGCCGCCAAGAACTGAACGGGGAAGGCATGTCAGCGACGAACAAGACGCAGCAACCGGTCCCGGTGGAGACGCTCAGTTTCGAGGCCGCGCTGAAAGAACTCGAAGGCATCGTTTCCCGTCTCGAGCAAGGCGAAGTCGATCTCGAAGATTCGATCGCCCTTTATGAGCGCGGCCAGACGTTGAAGGCCCATTGCGAAAAGAAGCTCAAAGCCGCCGAAGGCCGGCTTGAAAAGATCGTTCTTGGCGCACAGGGACCGGCCGGTACGGAACCTGTAGAGCCGCTGTAGGATTCCCACGACCTTCTTGCTTACGGCCAAGAAGGAATCGCACACGGACATTGTGTGCGCGCCAGCCATACGGAGAATGCAAGGAAGAGAACTAGCTCGGTTTTTAATCTAAATCAGGGCGCGGCGGTGTTCCCAAGGATGGCGAAGTTAAGCGCTGGAAACGTCGATGCGTCCTCATGACAGCGCGGCAGAGCTATTTGTCATTTCATCGTGGGTACTTGGACGATTCGTGGCGAAAGGAGCGACGCCACCGCAACATTTGGTCTTGGGCCGCCTGTGGCAGCAGGACCACGGGTCCAACTTGCCGCGCCGGACGTTCCCGAGCGTGCTTGATTTATGGCGCGAAAGGGCCGACTTTTGGCGCAGTGCAGCACAATATTTGACGCTACGGTCGATTCTCGCGCCGTGCGGATATGGATATCGATGGGTCTCCCCTCCAAGACAGCTTTGTTGGATCACGTTCAGGAACCGCAAGATTTGCGGGCGCTCCCCAAAAGCGAATTGCGCCAGGTCGCCGACGAATTGCGCGCGGAACTCATCGACGTCGTGTCGGTGACCGGTGGACATCTAGGCGCCGGACTCGGCGTCGTGGAACTCACTGTAGCGTTGCACTACGTGTTCGACACGCCCAAGGACAAAATCGTGTGGGACGTCGGTCACCAGGCCTATCCGCACAAGATCATCACCGGTCGGCGCGAACGGATGCGTTCGTTGCGCCAGGGCGGCGGTCTTTCTGGATTCACAAAGCGCGCGGAGAGCGTCTACGACCCGTTTGGCGCGGCACATTCTTCGACGTCGATTTCGGCCGCGCTCGGCTTTGCCGTCGCGCGCGACATGAAGGGCGACAACAACAACGTCATTGCCGTGATCGGCGATGGCGCGATGAGCGCCGGCATGGCCTATGAGGCGATGAACAATGCCGGCGCGATGAACGCACGGCTGATCGTCGTTTTGAACGACAACGACATGTCGATCGCGCCGCCGGTGGGCGCCATGAGCGCCTATCTCGCGAAACTTGTGTCCAGCCGCTCCTATCGCGGCCTGCGCAACATCGGCAAGAAGCTCGCCCACATGCTTCCGCGCCCGATGGAGATCGGCGCCAAGCGCGCGGAGGAATATGCGCGCGGCATGGTGACGGGCGGCACGCTGTTCGAGGAGCTCGGCTTCTATTACGTGGGACCGATCGACGGCCACAATCTCGATCACCTCATTCCAGTGCTCGAGAACGTGCGCGACACGCGCAACGGACCGATCCTCGTCCACGTGGTGACGAAGAAGGGCAAGGGCTATCCGCCCGCCGAAGCCAGCGCCGACAAATATCACGGCGTCACCAAGTTCAACGTGCTGACCGGCGAGCAGAAGAAATCCAACTCCAAGGCACCGGCCTATCAGAAAGTATTCGGCGAAGCGCTGATCGCGGAAGCAAAGAAAGACAACCGCATCGTTGCCATCACGGCGGCGATGCCGTCGGGTACGGGCGTCGATCTGTTCCAGAAGGTTTTCCCGGACCGCACGTTCGATGTGGGCATTGCCGAGCAGCATGCGGTGACATTCGCGGCCGGTCTCGCCGCCGACGGCATGAAGCCGTTCTGCGCGATCTATTCGACCTTCCTGCAGCGTGCCTATGACCAGGTCGTGCACGACGTAGCGATCCAGAATCTTCCGGTGCGGTTCGCCATGGACCGCGCGGGGCTTGTGGGCGCCGACGGTCCGACACATGCAGGCTCATTCGACATCGCCTATCTCGGGACGCTGCCCAATTTCGTCCTGATGGCGGCCGGCGATGAGTCCGATCTCGTTCATATGGTGGCGACACAGGTCGCACTCGACGACCGGCCGAGCGCGCTGCGCTATCCGCGCGGCGAGGGCATCGGCATCGAACGTCCGCTCGAAGGCGTTCCGCTAGAGATCGGCAAGGGTCGCATCCTGCGCGAAGGCAATTCGATTGCGATCCTCTCCTACGGCACGCGTCTTATCGAAGCGCTGGCGGCAGCGGAAAAGCTCGCGGGTTACGGATTGTCGGCGACGGTTGCGGATGCGCGCTTCGCGAAGCCGCTCGACACCGATCTCGTCAGCCGCCTGGCGCGTGACCACGAAGTGCTGATCACGGTCGAAGAGGGCGCCATCGGCGGCTTCGCGGCGCAGGTGATGCAGCACCTCGCGATGGAAGGCGCGTTCGACAAGGGCCTGAAAATCCGCCCGATGATCCTGCCCGATCGTTTCATAGACCAGGACACGCCCGAGAAGATGTATCAGGCGGCGGGACTCGACGCCGCCGGTATCGTCGCGACTGCGCTGGGAGCGCTTGGACGAGAGCAGGAAGCAGCAGCCGCGCGTGCGGTGATCGCTTAAGGCCACATGCCATCGCCATCATCGCGGGCCGACGTCTTTCTCGTCGAGCACGGTTATGCGCGCACGCGGGCCGAGGCGCAGGAGGCGATTGAGGCCGGCAAAGTGTTCGATGGCGGCAGGCGTATCATCAAGCCGTCGCAGCGCCTGAACGAAACCTCGCGCATCAAGTACGAGCGCGCGCACCCTTTCGTGTCGCGTGGCGCGCTGAAGCTGGCGGCTGCGTTGAATCATTTCCAGCTTACGCCGCGGGGACGTGTCTGTGTCGACATCGGCGCATCTACAGGCGGGTTCAGCGAAGTGCTGTTGATGCACGGCGCCAAGAAGATCTTCGCGGTCGATGTCGGCCACGGGCAGCTCGATCCGAAGATCGCGAACAGTCCACGCGTGATTTCGCTGGAACGCACCAATGCACGGGAGCTTTCGCCGAAACTGATTCCGGAAGCTCCTGAAGCCATCGTCGTCGATGTCAGCTTCATTTCGCTGAAGCTTGCGCTTCCGAAGGCGCTTGAGTTGGCCGCCCCGAGTGCATGGCTCGTCGCACTGGTGAAGCCGCAATTTGAGGTTGGCAAGGCGCGTATCGGCAAGGGCGGGATCGTCCGCGACGAAGCCGTCCAGGAAGCGGCACTTGCGGACATTGCTGCGTGGCTTCCGGAGAACCCGGGCTGGAGCGTCACGGGTTCCATCCCAAGTCCGGTCAAGGGTGGCGATGGCAACCGCGAATTCCTGCTCGCTGCGCGCAAGGCATGAACGCGCTCTGCCGACATTTCGGAACCTGTGGCGGCTGTGCGCATCAGGACATGCCGGACGGCGCCTACCGCGCGCTGAAGCGCGAGGCTGTCATTCGCGCTCTGGCCCGGCACGGGCTTGGCGACGCCGATGTGAGCGACGTCGTCGAAGTCGCGCCCGGAACGCGGCGGCGCTGCGTGTTCAAGATCGTGAGGAAAAACGGCGAGGTTCTTGTGGGCTTCCACGCCCGCGCCTCGCACAGCATTGTGGATATGCGCGAATGCCGCGTGCTGACGCCCGCACTGTTCGGTCTCGCAGGTCGCGTGCGTGCGATCATGGGCGAAATCCTCAGCAGCAATGAAGCGGCGGAGCTGCACGTTACCGAAACCGATACGGGCTTCGACCTCGCGTTTCGCTGGCCGCGCAAAGCGACGCCGGCGTTGATCGCAACGCTGGCGCGCTGGGCAGGGCAGGCGAACATTGCGCGCATCACATCCGGCAACGACATTCTGGTCGAACTGGCGCAGCCCACGCTTCGGATTGGCAAGGCCGATGTCCGGCTTCCGCCTTTTGCGTTCCTTCAGCCGACACGCGAGGGCGAGGGATTCCTTCAGGCCCAGATTCAGGATTCGCTCGCCGGAGCGAAATCCGTTGTCGACCTGTTCGCGGGCTGCGGAACATTTTCGTTCGCGCTGGCGCAGAAGGCGAAGGTCCTCGCTGTCGAACTCGACGCCACGATGCTGGAGGCACTGATGGGCGCCGCGCGAACCGCGAAAGGCCTCAAGCCTATCGCGACCGAAAAGCGCGATCTCTTCAAGCGCCCGCTGATGGCGCGGGAGCTGCATGCGTTCGACGGGGTGTCGCTCGATCCGCCGCGGGCGGGGGCCGAGGCGCAGATCGCACAACTCGCCCAGTCGAAGGTCCGGCATGTCGCTTACGTCTCGTGCAATGCCGAGAGTTTTGCCCGCGATGCCCGCGTGCTGGTTGACGCGGGCTTTAAGATGAATCCCGTGATCCCCGTGGACCAATTCCTCTGGACGGAGCATATTGAACTTGTGGCTTCGTTCGGGCGTTAGACGGGGGCTTATGCGGTTGAAACTTGTGTTTGCGACGCTGTTCGCCGTGCTGATTTCCGCAACGCCGGCGCTTGCGGCAGCGCCGTCCTTTGCGAACTGGGCGGCTGTGGTGGTCGCGGGCGACTGGCACGCCCATTCCGGAGCGCCGAGCGAAGTGTTCGACAATGCGCGGCGCGACATCGCTGCAGATCTCGTGCGCATCGGATTCTCGCCGGCCAATGTGGTTCAGTTCTCGGTGCGCCCCGCGCGCTATCCCGACACCGAGCCGCGCAATTCCGACGGGCAGACCATCTCCACGACGCTGTGGGACCTGTCCAACCGCACCGACGGTGGATGTCTTGCCTATTTCACCTCGCATGGATCGACCGACGGCATCGTGATGGGCGAGGGCGTCCTGCCGCCCGGCCGCATGAACCAGTTGATCACCAATGCCTGCGGCGACCGCCCGACGGTGGTGGTCGTGGCTGCGTGCTTCTCGGGCGTCTTCGTGCCTGCGCTTGCCGCGCCGAACCGGATGGTGCTGACGGCCGCGCGCCCGGATCGCACCTCGTTCGGCTGCGGTGAGCAGGATCGCTACACGTTCTTCGATACCTGCATGCTGCAGAGCCTGCCGAGCTCCGGCGATTTCCCCGATCTGGCCAGGAACGTCATCGGCTGCGTCGCTGCGCGCGAGAGGAAAGACGGCATAAAATACCCCTCCGAGCCGCAGCTTTCGATGGGCGCCGATGTGGCGGCGCTGTTCCCGCGCTGGCGTTGATCGAACCGCAAGCGGCGCGAAGTTATCTCTGTGAGCATGCCCGCTTATTTCTGCGTCGACTCGTTGGCGGTGATAATCGCCGAGCGGATTTGTTCTGTCAGTTCGCTCATGCCCGAGGGTGAGTGCGGTATCAGGATCACCTTGCTGCCGGAGGATATGCCTATTTCTTTCATCGTGTCGAAATACTGGGTGAGGAGGACGAGGTTCAGCACCTCGTGTTCGTTCACGCCGCCGACCTTGTCGGTGAAGGCTGCAATCGATTCCCGCAAGCCGTCGATGATCGCGCGCCGCTGCTTGGCGATACCTTCGCCTTGAAGGTGCTTTGATTCCGCTTCGGCCTCGGCGTTCTTCACCACCAGGATCTTGTTCGCTTCGCCCTTGGCGGCGGCCGCGACCTGAAGCCGCTGCTGCGTCTGGATTTCGTTCATCGCCGCCTTGACGTTGTCGGCCGGGTTGACGTCGGTGACCAGCGCGTTGGGGATCTCGAATCCGTACTGCTTCATCGAGACGTCGAGTTCGCTCTTTACCGCGGCGCCGACGTCGTCCTTCTTCTCGAAGACCTCGTCGAGGTTCATCTTCGGCACTTTCGCGCGCACGACATCCAGCACATAGGATTTGATCTGTTCCACGTGGTCCTGGAGCTTGTAATAGGAATCCGCTTCGCTGCCCTCGACCACGCGGTATTGCACGGCGACGAACAGCTTCACGAACACGTTGTCGAGCGTCTTGGTCTCGACCTCTACGAGCAATTGCTGCACCCGCAGCGAGACACGCTGTACGATGCCTTCGACATAGGGGATCTTGAAATTCAGCCCAGGCCGCGCGGTGCGGACATATTTGCCGAAGCGTTCGATGATGGCGCGGCTCTGCTGCTGCACCGTGAAAAAGCTGCCGAGCACCAGCCCGAGCAGAAAGAACGCGATGATCGCGAACAGAATGGCCAAGAAGACTTCCATGATATCCCCCTCTAGGCCGGACGACGGGCCTGCCCAATATGTCTCAATGCGTGATCGACGAGCACGATCGCCATCATCGCTTCGCCCACCGGCACGGCCCGGATACCGACGCACGGATCGTGGCGGCCCTTTGTGACGATCTCCGTCTCGTTGCCGTCGATGTCGATGGTTTTGCGCGGCGACAGGATGGACGAGGTCGGCTTGACCACGAAGCGCGCGACGATGGGCTGTCCAGTTGAGATACCGCCCAGGATTCCGCCTGCGTGGTTGGAAAGGAATTTCGGCTTGCCGTTGCGGCGCGGACGCATTTCGTCGGCATTTTCCTCGCCCGACATTTCCGCCGTGGCAAAGCCGTCGCCGATCTCCACACCCTTCACCGCATTGATGCTCATCATCGCAGAAGCAAGATCGGCATCGAGTTTGCCGTAGATCGGTGCGCCGAGGCCGGCGGGGATGCCCTCCGCGACGATCTCGATCACCGCACCGATGGAAGAGCCATTCTTGCGGATGGCTTCGAGATATTCCTCCCATGGCGCCACGATCTGCGCGTCGGGCGCGAAAAATGGATTGCGCGCGACTTCCGCCCAATCCCAGTTTTCGCGACCGATTTTCCGAGTCCCTATCTGAACGAGCGCGCCGCGCACCGTCGCCTTCTTGTAAAGCGACGCCAGGACCTTGCGTGCAACGGCGCCGGCCGCCACACGGCTCGCCGTCTCGCGTGCGCTCTGCCGCCCGCCGCCGCGATAGTCACGCACGCCGTATTTAGCCCAGTAGGTGTAGTCGGCATGGCCGGGGCGAAACTTATCGCGGATGTCCGAATAGTCTTTCGAACGCGCATCGACATTCTCGATCAAGAGCGCGATCGGCGTACCGGTCGTCACCTGCTGCGACATCCGCTCGTCCTGAAAGACGCCCGAGAGAATGCGGACCGTGTCCGGCTCCTTGCGCTGGGTGACGAATTTGGACGTCCCCGGCCGGCGGCGGTCGAGATCGGCCTGGATGTCGGCTTCGGTCAAGGGGATGTTCGGCGGACACCCGTCGATCACGCAGCCGATTGCGGGCCCGTGACTCTCGCCGAAGGTCGTGACGCGGAACATGTGACCGAAGGTGTTGAAAGACATCTGGGAAATCGATCGTGCAGGGCTCATCCCTCGCGGGCGCGCTGAAAGTATTGCATAGATTCGCGGGCCTATTGCGCGAAATACGCTTCCGTTCCGCCGGCTAGCCGGAGAATCCCGCCATTCGGCGGATGGTGGTCCAGCATGTCCTTCCGGGACAATTCCAGCACATGGCCGCGGATCAGGCGGATGACCCCGGCATGCGTGACGAGAACCGCGTCGCGCGCCAGCGTATCGAGAAAGCGTCCGATGCGCTCGTAAGCCATAGCGACGCTTTCGCCATGCGCACGCACATAGTCCCAATTGGCTTCGCCGAAGCCGCCGATCTTGCGTTCTGCAATCTCGCGGATGGTTTTGCCCGTGTCGTCGCCGAAGTTGATCTCCATCAGCCTCCGATCCGCCCGATAGTCCAGAGGATCGAGGGCTGCTTCCGTGCGCAGCAATTCCATGGTGACGCAGGTACGATGCAGCGGGCTCGCGATGAAGTCGAGTTTGGTGAAATCGAGTTCCATCTGCCTGAGCAACTTTCCATTCGCGCGCGCTTGTTCGCGGCCATGTTCGGTCAGGGGCGTATCGTCCTGCGCGCCGATGCGGCGATGCAAATTGTGCGCGCACTCACCGTGACGGACGAGATAGAGCGTCAATTCGGCCAATCGGCTCATTTGTCGAAACGCACCAGTTCGCTGCCACGCACGCGGAAGACGACGCCTTGCGGTTCGTCGAGGGCGGACATCTGCTCCCAACTCAGCCCCTGGAACAAGCCACGCAGGATGCGCGTGAAGGCGCCATGCGACACGGCGATGGTGTCGGCGCTTAGGTCATAGACCCAGCTCGTCGCGCGCATCGATACATCGGCATAGTTCTCGCCACCGCCAGGCACGCGGATCGCTCCCTTGTTCGCCATGCGCGCCTCATAGGTCGGAGGATCGAGCGCGCGCGCTTCGGCATCGGTCAGCCCGTCCCACGAGCCCAGATCGATCTCCTCGATCCGCGTGTCGGTGGTGTAGCCCTTGGGCGGAAGTCCCAAGTTGGTGCGGATGATCTCCATGGTCAGACACGCGCGCTCCAGCGGACTCGCCACATAAGCGTATGAGGCGAAACCCGGAACCTCACGCAGCAGGATACCCGCAATCGCCAAAGCCTGATCGTGGCCCTTCGCCGTCAGGGGCGTGTCGACGTGATCGCCCTGGAACCGCTTCTCGACATTGGCCACGGTTTCGCCATGGCGGCAGAAATAGAGCGTGATGCCGGGCTTGAGTTCGAGCGCCATCTCACTCCGGCTTCGCGACGTTGATGTCGGGCGCGTCCTCGGCCTTCATGCCCACGATGTGATAGCCGGCATCGACATGCAGGCATTCGCCGGTGACCGCACTTCCGAGATCGGACAGAAGGAAGAGAGCGGTGTTGCCCACCTCGTCGATCGAGACATTGCGGCGGAGCGGCGAGTTGTACTCGTTCCATTTGAGGATGTAGCGGAAATCGCCGACGCCGGAAGCCGCGAGCGTCTTGATCGGCCCGGCAGAGATCGCATTCACGCGAATGGCCTTCTTGCCGAGGTCCTCGGCCATATAGCGCACGCTCGCCTCGAGCGCGGCTTTCGCCACGCCCATCACGTTGTAGTGCGGCATGACCTTCTCGGCGCCAAAATAGGAGAGCGTCACCATCGAGCCACCCTTCGGCATCATCTTCTCGGCCCGCTGGGCCACGGCCGTGAACGAGTAACAGGAGATGTCCATCGTCATGCGGAAATTGTCGGGTGTGGTGTCGATATAACGGCCCTTGAGCTGCTCCTTGTCGGAATAGGCGATGGCATGGACCACGAAATCGAGTGTGTCCCACTTGGTCGCGAGCTCGGTGAACATGCCGTCGAGCGAGCCCTGGTTCGAGACGTCGCAGTCGATGAGCGCGGCCGGATTGAGCGGCGTGACAAGTGGCACGACGCGCTTCTTGAACACATCACCCTGATAGGTGAAGGCCAAGTCCGCGCCCGCCTTGTGCAGGGTCTCGGCAATGCCCCAGGCGATGGAACGGTCATTGGCGACGCCCATGATGAGCCCGCGCTTGCCCTTCATGAGGCTGCTTGTGGACATAGCTTGCTCCGGGAACATCTCTCGCCGTTTGGCTCCCCCCGGCTAAGGCGGATTGGCTCCGAAATCAAGCACATCCGGCGAATGATCGGAATTGACGGCCGCGCGCGGCCGCCAGAGTTCCGCCGTCAGAGGATGGCGCGAAGGGACACTGGACGCGCCCGAGCGCCGTCGACGGCGACGCGGGCGCGCGCCCTAGTCGAGCAGGTGCGAATGCTCGACGCCGTGTCTATCTGGCTGCGTCAGAAGACACGAAGGGAGATGTCGTCGATTACAAAGTCGTTTCCGTCCCAGTTTTGCTTTAAATCGACGAGCGAAATCGTCGCTGTCGTGTTGCCGTCAGAACTCCAGCGAATCGCGGCCTCGTGCCATTGCCCGTCATAGTGCGGTGGTAGCGTCAGCGGCCTTCCGACCGGCTGACCGTTGATATAGACCTGAATGCGTGGGCTGGGTTTCGTATAGGACACCGGATCGACGGACGTCCCCCAAAACTTCAAAACATATTCGGTACCGGGGCTCACGGCGACATCCTCTGACCAAAAGGCGATGTTGGGGGCGGTTGCTCCGTCGACGATCATCATCTTGCCGGTGCCCGTGGTGTGATCGCCGATATCGGCCCAGCCGGCACACACAGCGAACGGACTGTGGGCGATCATGTAGGCGCCGTACTCGCCGCAAGAGTTGACATAGGTGTAGCCGCTGCTGAAACCGGAATTGCCGCCGCTGAAGCCGCCGTTGACGATGAGGTTCGCAGCTGCTCCTGCGGGCGATGCGCCCATGCCCAAAAGGAACAGACAGGCTGCGAGAGCTGCGTGCGATCGGGGTCGAAGAGCAATCATTGGATTCTCCGTTCAGTGGGTTTGCCGAAGCGAAGATTCCGCGAGGTGTTATCACGCCGGCCATCCGAGCGTTTTCGCGACAGAGCGCAGCTACCTCCTTTCAGGAACGCCAGCCTATCGGAGCTTCGCGCGCGGAGCGTAGCGTATTTTCCATTTTTGCGCGAACTCGGATCGGCGCAAAGTTTGTCGGGCAGGGCGGAAAGGCCGAAACTTAATTCGTGGGCTTTCCCGCCGAGTCCACGCAGTGCGCGCCTGCAGCGTCGATGTTGCAGAGGTCGGTGGCCTCGATATTCCCGGCGTTGAACGTTGACGGCGCGGCGTCCGCAACGGCGTAGGCCAACGTGGCGTCCTCCCGCGTGAAGCTCACCCTGCAGGATTTGCCAGCTGGGATGCTGCAGTCGACTTTGCCATCGACCAGAACTTTCATCGGTCCGGTTGAATTGTTCTTCGCTGTGAATTCGTACGTCGTCATGTCGGCAAATGCGGATCCGGCCAAGAGCGCGCCGCAAAGAAAAGCACCGAGAGAGATTGGTCGCCGCATAGCAAGCCTCATTTGAGCTTCGCGCGCGGATCATACTCCGTTTTCCAGCGTTGCGCGAATTCGGTCAGCTCTGCATCGGGTTTGTCGGGCAGGGTTACGACGAGCTTCACATAGAGATCGCCAGCGGCCTCGCCGCCATGCACGGGAATGCCTTTGCCCTTGAGGCGCAGCACACCGCCTGTGTTCGAACCTGCCGGCACCGAGAGCGACACGGTACCCGTCAGCGTCGGTACCGGCACCTTGCCGCCAATCACCGCTTCCTGAAGCGTGATGGGCAGATCCATCCGCAAATCGTTTCCGTCGCGCACATAGTAAGGGTGCGGTGCGACCGACACCTGGATGAGGACGTCGCCCGCCGGACCGCCACGCCGTCCCGCGCCGCCGCGGCCTTTCAACCGGATCTGCTGACCGTCCTTTAGGCCGACCGGAATCTTCACATCGATCTGTTCGCCATTGGGGAGCATCACGCGGCGTTCCGCACCGCGCGCCGCTTCCTCGAAGCTCACCGTCATCGTGACGCTGAAATCCTGACCTTGACGTGGCTGCTGACGGCCACCACCGCCGCGGCCACCCAGACCGCCGAGCAGATCGGCAAACAGGTCCTCCGCGTTGAAGCCCTGCTGTCCGCCTTCGCCCTGCTGATCGGTCCAGGTGAAGTGGAAGTCGCGTGGAGCGCCCTGGCCACCGCCACCGAAAGGGCCGCCGCGAAAGCCTTGCGCGCCCGGGTCGAAGCCGCGCGGATTGCCCGCCGCATCGATTTCGCCGGCATCGAATTTCGCGCGCTTCTCCTTGTCGCCGACGATGTCGTAGGCGGCGCCGATCTCCTGGAACTTCTTTTGCGCGGCTGCGTCACCTGCGTGCTTGTCCGGATGGTGTTTCTTGGCGAGCGTGCGGAAGGCCTTCTTGATCTCGGCCTCGCTCGCAGTCTTCGAAACACCCAGGACGTCGTACGGATCGCGCATGTCTTCTCCTCCCGGGTAAGGTGAGTCGCCCGGGTGCCCCAATATAGGGAGCCGGTGGCCGCTTTGCTAAGGTCTTAGCGGCGCAGTTCGATGATCGTCATCATGCCCACAAAGCCGGTAATGGCGGCAGCAACCCAGCTCACGACCATCGGTACATTATAGCTTCCGATCATGACCGCCACGCCAGCGCCGATGCGGAAGGCATGCGCCGCCGCAACGGCAAGAAGGACGATCGCGCCAACGATGGTGAACGGCCTGGACATCGATTCCTCTCGCGCCCGGGCCGAACATAGCACGCGGGACTACGGCTTATGAGTCTCCTCGCTATAGGGGTGGAGTTTGACAGGTTCGTCCGGGGGCAGGGCCTGAAGGTGCTTTTTCGCCTCGTCCATGCCGCCATCGGCGGCGCGTTCGTAGAGCTTGCGCGCGGCGGCGAGATTCTTAGGGACGATCTCCTTTGAGCCGTCCTTTACCCCGGTCTCATAAAGCTGTGCGAGTTCAAAGGCTGCCACGGGATGGCCTGCTTCCGCGGCGGCCGCGAGCCATGGGAAAGCGGCCTTTACATCCGGTGGTCCGGCTTCGCCCTGCAGCAGCATCTCGCCGAGATCGGCTGCTGCGGTCGCAAGTCCGCCCTGGGCCGCGCGGGCATACATCTCCTCAGCTTTCTGAGGGTCTTTCGCCACGCCATATCCCTTGCGCAGCATCAGCGCCTCGTTGCGCATCGCGGCCAGGTCGTGATCGTCGATGGACGAGAACAGGCGGAAGGCTTCCGCATAGTTCTTCGCGTCATAGGCGGCGACGCCCTGGTCGAATATTTGCTTTGTTTGCTTAGGATCGTCCGCAGATGCACAACTCGTCGCAAGTGAGACGCAGAAAACCGTCACAAAAAGCCGCAAGATCATCCTGGTGCTGGCGAGTTCCAAAGGTTGCTCCATGAGACTACACGCGACACGCTTCCGCGTGCAAAACGAAGGTGATAGGACCGGTCCATGAGTGAGATCGGCGGAACGGTGGACGATGGCGGCATCGGCGTAAAGGACGATCCTTTCACGCTGTTTGACGCCTGGATGGCGGAAGCCAAAAAGACCGAGCCCAACGAGGCGAACGCGATGTCGATCGCCACGGTCGATGCGCAAGGCCGGCCGAATGTGCGCATGGTGCTTTTGAAAGATGCCAGCCCGCGCGGATTTGTATTTTACACCAACATGGAAAGCGCCAAGGGCCGCGAGCTCGCGAGCCATCCCTATGCCGCGCTCTGCCTGCACTGGAAGACGCAGCGCAGGCAGGTGAGGGCGCGGGGCGCCGTGACGCCTGTGAGCGACGCCGAGGCCGATGCCTATTTCGCCTCGCGGGCCAAGGACAGCCAGATCGGCGCCTGGGCGAGCGCGCAGTCGCGCCCGATGGAAGGCCGCTTCGCATTCGAACGCGAGATCGCGAAAGTCGCGACCAAGTATGCGCTTCAGACCGTGCCGCGGCCGCCATACTGGTCGGGCTACCTTGTCGTGCCGTTCGAGATCGAGTTTTGGCGCGACCGTCCATTCCGGCTGCACGACCGGCTCGTCTATCGCCGCGAAGCGCCGGACCGGCCCTGGCGCACGGAGCGTCTGTTTCCATGATGATGACGGTCGATGCGCACAAGGCGTTGACCGACGCTGGCTTGATGCGCCGCGCGGCCATCGCGTCGCTGTCGGTCTCCGTGTTCCTGGTGGCGATCAAGTGCATTGCTTATTTTGCCAGCGACTCGGTTTCGGTGCTGGCGTCGCTCGCCGATTCCGCGCTCGATCTTTTCACCTCGACGCTCAATCTCATCGCGATCCGGTCGGCGCTGACGCCGGCCGATGCCGAGCACCGCTTCGGCCATGGCAAGGCTGAGCCGCTCGCAGGCCTCGCGCAAGGCGCGTTCATCGCGGGCTCGGCCACGTTCCTGATCGTGCAGTCGATCACGCGCTTCATCGATCCCGACCCGGTTGTGGAAGAAAAGTTGGCGCTCATCATCATGTGCGTCTCGATCGTGCTCGCGATCGCGCTCGTGCTGTATCAGCGCCACGTGGTAGCGCAGACTGGTTCGCTCGCCATCGGCGCGGACAAGGTGCACTACCTGGGCGACATCGCGACCAATGCCGGCGTCATCGTCGCACTCGTGCTGGTGTGGAGGTTCAATTGGCAGATCGCCGATCCCATCATCGCGCTCGTCGTGGCCGGCGTTCTTTTGTGGAGTTCGTGGGGCGTGTTCCGCCAGAGCTACGACCAGCTCATGGACCGCGAGTTACCCGACGACGAACGCGCCAGGATCAAGGACATCGTCATGCGCCACCCGGAGGTGCGCAGCCTGCACGATCTGCGCACGCGGGCCTCGGGTCTGAACACCTTCATCCAGTTCCACATCGAGCTCGATCCGGAATGCAGCCTGATGCGCGCGCATCAGGTGAGCGATGAGGTGGAGAGCGAGGTCTGTGCCGCATTCCCGCACGCCGAAGTCATCATCCACCAGGACCCCGAAGGCGCCGAGATCCAGCCGGCACTGGCGCGGGCGTAACTTCACCTCCCACTTGTGGGGAGGTCGAAAAATTCGAAGCGCAGCGAAGAATTTTTCGGGCGGGGGACGGTGCTTGGTTTCACCACGGCCCCCCACCCGAAGCGCTTCGCGCTTCGACCTCCCCACAAGGGGGAGGTGAAACTAATCGGTCTCCATCCCCTCCGGCCTTGGAAGCCAGCGGTGGCGGCGGTTGTCGTAGACAGCGAATTGGGGCTTCGGGAAATCGGGATCTGCGAAGGAGCCGGTCGTCACCGCAATCACGTCGGGCAGATCCAGGAACTCGTACCAGACGATCGAGCTGCACACCGGGCAGAAGTGAAATTGGGCGGTGTGGCCCTCGTCACCCGCGCGCCTCCACGTGGTGGAGGGGCCCTCGATCGTCGCGCGCTCGCGCGGCCAGCGCGCCTAACAGGCTGCCGGTCCGCTTCTGGCATTCGAGGCAGTGGCAGATCGAGATGCGAACGGGCTCGCCCGTCACCGTGACGCGCAACTGCCCGCAGGAACAAGTCGCGGTTCGTGTGGTCTCCGTCATGGAGGGAGGCTAGCGCCGCAGGTAGCGAATGGCGAGTAGCGAATAGCGAATGGCAAAAGACTGCTGCCATTTTTCTATTCGCTATTCGCCACTCCCTATTCGCTCCTCGCCATTCGCGATAAGCTCCTTCCCATGACCACAAACGAAGAACAGCGCACCCTCATCCTCACCGGCGCGAGCCGCGGCATTGGGCATGCGACCGTCAAGCGCTTTTCGAGCGCGGGCTGGCGCGTGATCACCTGTTCGCGCCACGCGTTCCCGGAGAACTGCCCCTGGGCGGCAGGGCCGGAGGACCATATCCAGGTCGATTTGGCCGACCCCCGCGACACGCTACGCGCCGTGGGCGAGATGCGAGAGCGCCTGAAGGACGGCAGGCTCCACGCGCTCGTCAACAACGCGGGTATCAGCCCGAAACTTTCCGCAGCCGTTGACGAGGGGACCGCAGCGGCGGACGGGCGGAGCGCGGCGCAGAACGCGCACAGCACCCGCCTCAACACCCTCAACTCCTCGATGGAGGTCTGGCGCAAGGTGTTCGAGGTGAACCTGTTCTCGACCATCTGGCTCGCGCGCGGGCTGATGGAGGAGCTCGCCGCCGCCAAGGGCGCGATCGTGAACGTGACCTCCATCGCGGGCAGCCGCGTGCATCCCTTCGCCGGCTCGGCCTATGCGACCAGCAAGGCGGCGCTGGCAGCGCTGACGCGCGAGATGGCGGCGGATTTCGGCCCGCTCGGCGTGCGCGTGAACGCGATCGCGCCCGGCGAGATCGACACCGCGATCCTGTCCCCCGGCACCGAGGAGATCGTGGAGCATCTCCCGCTGCGCCGCCTCGGCCGCACCGAAGAAGTCGCCAAGGCGATCTATTATCTGTGTACGGATCAGTCGAGCTATGTGACGGGGGCCGAGCTGCACATCAATGGCGGCCAGCATGTCTAGTGCCGCCACGCCGCCGGCGCGCGAATGCGGCGAGTGCACGATGTGCTGCAAGGTGATGGGCATAGAGGAACTCGAAAAGCCGGCCGGCACATGGTGCACGCACTGCACCACCGGCAGAGGCTGCAGCATCTATGATAGACGGCCGGCGGAGTGCCGCGCGTTCGTCTGCGCCTGGCTGCAAAGCGACGTGTTTGGCGAGGAGTGGAAGCCCTCGCGATGCAAATTCGCGCTATGGTCGGAGCCGGGCAATTTGAATCTGAAAGTGTCGGTCGACCCGGCGCGGCCGGACGCGTGGCGCAAGGAACCGTACTACTCCTATTTCAAAACCTGGGTTCGGGAGCGCATCGACCGCGGCGGCAAGGTGGTGATCCTGACCGGCAAGCGCGCCATAGCCGTGCTGCCGGATCGCGATATCGATCTGGGCGAGTGCACCGACGACGACCGCGTCGTCATCTTCCGCGCGGACACGCCCACGGGCCCAATCTACGACGCCCGCAAACTCCACAAGGACGACCCGCAGGCACGGGTGAAGGTTGGGGGATAGCGCAGCCTGGGGCGCCAAGGCGATCTATTATCCGTGTACGGATCAGTCAAGTTACGTGAGGGGGTGCGTATTAGAGCGATTTAGGTCTGAGTTGAATCGGAATTGGGATTCCCAAGGCTGAGCGAGTCAGATTCAAGATGCTGGCTGGGTTGGAGGCCGGCATTGCATGGCAAGACCTCTATCGAACGATCTTCGCGA